>JGI20225J20221_1000027_pt2 | contig 479917 bp, 410 predicted proteins | sample BioMet4_FD_20221 | JGI IMG/M metagenome (IMG submission 20221)
GTTCTTCTTTACGATACTTAGTGGACCCCCTGTTTTCAATGTCTGCTTATAGAAATACCGTCTTGAAAACGATTAAAACTATGTTCTACGAGTTTATTGCAATTCTCGGAGGTTTGCGCTAATAGTAGAGAGTTTGTAATTCTTTTATTTTTTACACTATAAAGTTACAACAATTTTCGCTAATCACCAAATTTACAGACACTTACAATTCGTCGAACTCACGTTAAATAGGCAAAATCAAATCGCCACAATAGTTATTACACTACTGTGGCGATTAAATATTTGCAGATATATCTATTAATTATTCTTGATATAATCAACTATCCATTTTCCTATTTCTATAGTTCCGTATGTATTGCCACCTTCAACCTGAATTTCAGGAGTGCGTACATTTGCGTCAAGGCTTGCATTTACCGCCTTACGGATAAGTTGTCCCTCGGTGTTAAGTCCGAAGTGTTCAAGAAGCATTGCAGCAGAAAGAATCTGAGCGATAGGATTGGCAATATTCTTACCTGTAGCCTGAGGCCAACTTCCATGAACAGGTTCAAACAAAGGAGTGTGCTCACCAAGACTTGCAGATGGCTGAAGTCCCATAGAACCAGTAATACAACTTGTTTCATCTGTAAGAATGTCACCAAAGGTGTTTTCGGTTACAATAACATCAAAGAATGTAGGCTCTGTAAGAACACGCATTGATGCATTATCAATAAACATGTAATCAGTGTTTACTTCAGGATAAGATGCTTCCATTTCCTTGGCTATCAATCTCCAAAGACGACTTGAAGCAAGAACATTAGCCTTGTCAACAACTGTAAGGTGCTTATTACGCTTCATCGCTGTATCAAAAGCAACCTTCAAGATGCGTTCAATTTCTGGACGTGTGTAAATATCAGTATCATAAGCCTTGTCATTATCCTGATATTTCTCACCAAAATACATACCACCCGTAAGTTCACGAATTACCACAAAATCAGCACCTCTCAACAATTCATCTTTCAAAGGAGACTTATGAAGAAGACACTCAAAAGTAGCAACAGGACGCACATTAGCAAAAAGACCTAGCTTCTTACGCATTGCAAGCAAACCCTGTTCAGGACGAACTTTAGCAGTTGGATTATTATCAAACTTAGGATCACCTACAGCAGCAAATAAAACAGCATCAGCATCCATACAAACCTTAAACGTATCGTCTGGAAAAGGATCTCCAACTGCATCAATAGCATGAGCACCGCAAAGAGCCTCTGTGTATGTAAACTTGTGGCTAAACTTATCTGCTACCTCATTTAAAACAGCAATACCTTGTTTCATTATCTCCGGTCCGATACCATCACCGGCCAAAACTGCAATCTTTAAATTCATTATATTATATTTTAAAATTCTTTTATCTAGTTTCTGGATTCTCAATCATATTGAGCATCTTTATCGTTGCCTTAATAGCAGCCTCTGTCTGATCGGCATCAAGTCCTCGTGTTCGGAACTTTTTACCATCACTTTTAATCCATGTAATAATGGTCTGCACCAAAGCATCAGTGCGTCCACCAGGAGGAATACTTACCTGATAGTTATCCAACAATGGAAACTCCCTATTGAGATTATTCTTATAAACTTTACGCAAAGCCTTTACAAATGCATCATACTGTCCATCACCGGTAGAGTCTGCTTCATAGCAGACATCGTTTATTGAGACTTTAAGACTTGCTATAGGTCGCATACCATAAGATGTTGAAACCATGTAACTTACCAGTCTCACCTTCTCATCAGGAATGCTATGTTTCAACACATCAGAAACAATATATGGCAAATCTTCCTGAGTAACTATTTCTTTTCTATCACCAAGCTGAGTTATGCGCTGAGTCACTGCCTTTGTCTGTTCTGGAGTAAGCACGAGTCCGAGTTCATTAAGATTCTGAGTAATATTTGCTTTACCAGAATTTTTACCAAGAGCATATTCACGATGACGTCCAAATCTTTCAGGAACCAAATCGTTACAATATAGTTTATCTTTATTGTCTCCGTCGGCATGAACACCAGCAACTTGGGTAAAAACATTATCGCCAACAATAGGAGTATTTGGTGCTACAGCAATACCACTGTATCCTTCTACAAGATGAGTAATATACACCAAAGATGTCTCGTCAATATTTGTAGAGAAGTCATACATATCCTTCAATACAACATGCACAGACGACAATGGAGCATTACCACATCTCTCTCCCAATCCATTTACAGTGACATGCAAGCCTTTAACTCCTGCCTTGACTGCCGCAAGTGAATTAGCCACGGCTAGATCATAATCATTATGGGCATGGAAATCAAAATTCACATCTGGATAACGTTCCACTACCTGACTTATGTAATCCATTGTCTGAGTAGGACTCAATATTCCTAATGTGTCAGGCAAAAGAAAACGGCATATATTCTTGTCATGAAGAGAATCTATAAGCTTAAATACATATTCAGGTGAATCCTTCATGCCTGAAGACCAGTCCTCAAGATAAAGATTTACCTGCATATTAGAGCTTTTGGCATAATCAAGTACTTCTACTATATCATGAACATGTTCATCTATCGTTTTCTTCAGCTGCAATTCGCAATGCTTCAAACTACCTTTAGCCAAAAGGTTTATGACACGACAACCACAATCATGTATCCAATCAACCGACTTATTACCATCAACAAAACCAAGAACCTCAACTTTATTGAGCATACCGTTAAGTTCGGCATAACGGCAAATCATGCGTACAGCATCCTTTTCACCTTCTGACACACCTGCAGAAGCTATCTCTATACGATCAACCTTTACATCAGACAATAGGGCACGAGCTATCATTAGCTTCTCATGAGGGAGAAAAGACACACCGTTGGTCTGTTCTCCATCACGAAGCGTGCAATCCATTATTTCTATTTGTTTGCGTTCTCCCATGATTCAACCTTATCACGATTCTCCACAAGGAAGTCTACATCATCAAGACCATTCATAAGACAATGCTTCTTATATCCGTTTATTTCAAATCGCTCACTCTTTCCTGTTTTTAAATTACTAACAACTTGATTTGGTAAATCTACCTTCACCTCCATTTTGTTATCTTCGCTTATGCTATCAAAAAGTTCCTGAAGGAAACCTTCTGACACAACTACAGGAAGCACAAAATTGTTAAGTTCATTATTTTTATGAATATCAGCAAAGAAAGAACTAATTACAACTCTAAATCCATATCCGGCTATAGCCCAAGCTGCATGTTCACGAGATGAACCTGAGCCAAAGTTCTTACCAGCTACAAGTATGACTCCACTGTATCTTGGATCATTTAAAACAAAATCTTTCTTTATTGAACCATCCTTATTATATCGCCAATCACGAAATAAATTATCACCAAAACCTTCTTTGTCTGTTGCTTTTAAAAAACGAGCTGGAATTATCTGGTCTGTATCCACGTTCTCTAACGGCAATGGAATACAAGTTGATGTTATAACGTTAAATTTCTGTTTCATAATTATTATATTAAAGAGTTCGTGGATCTGTTATTTTACCCGTTATAGCCGCAGCTGCAGCTACTAGTGGAGAAGCAAGTATTGTACGTGAACCAGGTCCCTGTCGGCCTTCAAAGTTACGATTACTTGTAGAAACAGAATACTTTCCTGCAGGAATCTTGTCATCATTCATTGCAAGACATGCAGAACATCCAGGTTGACGAATTTCAAAACCAGCTGCTTCAACAATCTTGTCTATACCCTCTTCACGAATCTGCTCATCAACAAGCCAAGAACCAGGAACAAGCCAAGCCGTTACATTATCAGCTTTCTTCTTTCCTTTCACAATATTTGCGAAAATACGGAAGTCCTCAATTCTTCCGTTCGTACATGCACCAAGGAAAACATAGTCAATGGCATGACCTATAAGTTTCTCACCAGGAGCAAATCCCATATAGTCAAGACTCTTCATGAATGAAGCTTGCTCTTTCTCTTCTATTGTATCAAGTGTAGGTATTGTCTCGTCAATAGCAATACCCATTCCTGGATTAGTACCATAAGTTATGCGTGGTGCAATATCAGAAGCATTAAAATTCAATTCCTTATCAAATATAGCATCGTCTCCGCTCTTTAAAGTTTTCCAATAAGCTAAAGACTTGTCCCATTCTTCTCCTTTTGGAGCATATTCACGACCTTTAATATATTCAAAAGTCTTTTCATCAGGAGCGACAAAACCACCACGTGCTCCCATCTCGATAGATAAATTGCACAAAGTCAATCTGCCTTCCATAGACATATCACGCACTACATGACCGCTATATTCTACAAAATAACCCGTAGCGCCACTAGTAGTAAGTTTGCTCATCAAATAAAGAGCTACATCCTTGGCCACAACATTAGGACTTAATTTTCCATTTATATTTATTCTCATACTCTTTGGCTTCTGCTGAAGAATACATTGAGAAGCCATAACCATTTCTACCTCAGAAGTACCGATACCGAAAGCAACAGCACCCATTGCTCCATGAGTTGAAGTATGAGAATCACCACATACAATTGTCATTCCTGGCAAAGAGAGTCCTTTCTCAGGACCGACCACATGGATTATACCGTTATCTTTGGTATTCATCTTAAACTCTTTCAATCCAAAATCATCACAGTTCTTGTCAAGTGTGTCAAGCTGTTTGCGTGAAATAGGATCATCAACAGGTTTATCCTGATCATGAGTGGGCGTATTATGGTCTGGCATACAATATATCTTGTCAGATCTAAAGCACTTCAATCCCCTTGCACGCATTCCTGCAAAAGCCTGCGGTGAAGTTACTTCGTGACAATAAAGACGATCTATATATAGCTGTGTAGGACCATCTTTAATGGTCTGAACAACATGTTTGTCCCAAATCTTGTCAAATAATGTATTCATAAATATGTGTGTTTATTATTATTACCTAAATTAGCGAATCTTAAACTTATTGATACAATCTATGTATGCCTCTACACTAGCAGTTACAATATCTGTATCAGCACCAAAGCCATAATATACATGACCGTCGTATTCTACCTGCATGTGAACTTTTCCAACATCATCAGAGCCCTTATCTATTGCCTGAATAGTAAACTCTTTCAATGTCATCTTTTTCTGTACAATTTTCTTCAAGGCCTTGATAGCAGCATCTACAGGCCCGTTGCCCGAAGATGCTTCTTCAAACTTCTGACCAGATAAGTCAAGTCCAATGCTTGCAACACTCTTTACGCCCTTGCCAGTAGTTACCTGCAGGTAATCAAGTTTCACTCCATGAGAATCAGTCTGATCTGCGCCAGCTAACATCATAACATCCTCATCGCTAACCTCTTTCTTCTTATCAGCCAACAGTAAGAATTTCTTGTATAAATTATCAAGCTTTTCTTCGTCTTCTATATCAATACCATTTACATGCAGACGATATTTCAAAGCAGCTCTTCCTGAACGAGCTGTTAATACGATTGAATTATCATCTAAGCCGACATCCTTTGGATTGATGATTTCATAAGTTTGTACATTCTTCAATATACCATCTTGATGAATACCGCTTGAATGTGCAAATGCGTTACGCCCAACAATAGCCTTGTTAGGTTGCACAGGCATATTCATCAAACTAGATACCATTCTCGACATTGGAACAATCTTACTTGTATTGATATTCGTATCAATATTGATGCCCTTATGACATTTAAGTATCATAGCAATTTCTTCAAGAGAAGTGTTACCAGCACGCTCTCCTATTCCATTTATTGTTACTTCAACCTGGCGCGCACCATTCAAAACACCTTGAAGCGTATTTGCAGTAGCCATACCTAAATCGTTATGACAATGAGTTGAAAGTATTGCCTTATCCATGCCATCAACATGTTCCATAAGATACTTTATCTTATTTCCATATTCATCAGGAAGGCAATAACCTGTTGTGTCAGGGATATTGACAACTGTAGCACCAGCTTTAACAACAGCCTGTACTACTCTTGCCAGATATTCGTTATCAGTTCTACCTGCATCTTCTGCGTAGAACTCAACATCTTCTACGTATTTTTTTGCATAGCTAACAGCAGCAACTGCACGCTCGATTATTTCATCTCTATTAGAGTTGAATTTATACTTGATGTGAGAATCACTAGTTCCAATTCCTGTATGAATGCGCTTATGTTTTGCATACTTTAGAGCATCGATAGCACAATCAATATCTTTCTGAACGGCTCTTGTCAAGGCACATATAGTTGGCCATGTAACAGCTTTGGAAATTTCTACAACAGAATTAAAATCACCTGGAGATGATATAGGAAAACCTGCCTCAATAACATCTACTCCTAACTGCTCAAGCGCCTTAGCTACCTGTATTTTCTCAACAGTATTCAACTGGCATCCTGGCACCTGCTCACCATCTCTAAGAGTGGTATCAAAAACAAACAATCTGTCACTCATATATTTGTATATTTATATTTAATTATTTTCCAATGAAAAAGCCTTTCACACTTACACGGAAGTGAGAAAGGCTTTAAATATCTTTATACATCATCTATATGCGCACCTTACCACTCCCACTCACTTTTTGAAGTCGAAGTCGAATAATAATGCTCAATATGTTTATAGATGTAATCATATACTATTTTGTATTTACGAATGCAAAGGTAATGATATATTTCTAAATACACAAAAGAATTAAAACATTTTTATCTAAAAATCTTTCATATTGCTACTTTTGATAACTTTTTACATCGTTTTTATTATCTGTTTCAAATCAGAACGGCATATTGTCGCCTTGAGGAATAGGTGGCATATCGCCAAATGGATTATCTTGAGGAGCAGCATCACCGTTGTTCATTTTCGAACCGATAATTTCTCCACCACCCTGCGGCATACCATAAGAGTCTTCTGGATTCTGGAATCTAGTATATTCACCCTTAAATGTAAGCAAAACGTCACCTGTAGCACCCTTTCTATGCTTTGCAATAATAATTTGAGCTTTTCCGTGAAGGTCGTTACCCTTTTCATCATTGAAAATATGATAGTATTCAGGACGATGCACGAAAAGCACCATATCGGCATCCTGCTCGATGGCTCCCGATTCACGCAAGTCACTAAGCTGCGGACGCTTACCTTCAAGTCCATCACGATTTTCAACAGTACGGTTCAACTGAGAAAGTGCAAGTATTGGAATATTCAATTCCTTTGCTAATCCTTTTAATGATCTTGATATTGTGGAAACCTCCTCCTGACGGCTACCAAACTTCATACCATTGGCATTCATCAACTGAAGGTAGTCAATCATAATAATCTTAACTCCTTTTTCACGCGCTAACCTACGGGCTTTGGTACGGAGTTCAAATACAGACAAACCTGGCGTGTCATCCACATAGACAGGAGCACCAGTCAACTTTCTAAGATTTTTATCAAGGCGTTCCCATTCATCAGGAGTAAGCTGTCCGTTCAGCATTTTGCTACCCGCAATCTCGCAAGCATTCGAGATCAAACGGTTTACAAGCTGAACGTTGTTCATTTCCAGAGAAAAGAAGGCAATAGGAATTCTATAATCAACAGCTATATTCTTTGCCAAACTAAGTGCGAAAGAAGTCTTACCCATGGCTGGACGTCCAGCAATAATAACAAGGTCACTCTGCTGCCATCCACTCGTCATTTCATCTAACTGAGTATATCCGGTTGGAACACCTGTCAAACCACCAGTATTGGCAGAAGCCTTTTGCAAGATGTCCACAGCCTGTTGAATAACAGGATCTATCTGAGTATAATCCTGCTTCATATTCTTCTGAGATATCTCAAACAAAGTACCTTCGGCCTCCTGCATCAAGGAATCAACGTCAACAGTATCGTCAAAAGCTTTTTCCTCAATCCTACTAGCAAACTGAATAAGCTGGCGAGCTAGAAATTTCTGTGCTAAGATATGAGCATGATATTCCACGTTAGCAGAAGATGCAACATGAGCACTGATATCTAGCACATAGCCTGGACCACCTATATCATCAATCGTTCCTTCCTTTTTCAATTCTTCGGTAACGGTCATGATATCAACAGGGCGCTCACTCATATTCAGATTCTGAATAGCCTGATAAATTTTCTGATTTCTCGGTTCATAGAATGTTTCAGGACGTATAATCTCTGAAATCATTGAAAATGCATCCTTATCTATCATCAAAGCACCTAACACAGCTCTCTCTATATCTGTAGCCTGAGGTTGAAGATGACCATAAGTAGTATCTATTGGAGTAGAAGTCTTACGTTTTTTAGTATTATTACTGTTATTTTCTGCCATATATTAATGATTTGTGACAAAGGTAATAATTTTTTTGTTTATATAATATTATGGTTATTAGATTTTTTGTATTTTTGCAATAAGATACAACTGCACTCGATATAACATTCAAACAAGTTTGATGATTATGCTCACGTTTGCAATATCTGTGCATACATAATTAAAATAAAAACTATGATTAAATTTCCATGTGCCAAAATTAATCTTGGACTGAACATTGTAAGCAAACGTTCCGATGGCTATCATAATTTGGAGACGGTATTCTACCCTATTCCATTATATGATGCTTTGGAGATAAAACATATGGATGAGAATTTTCCATCTGAAAATGATTGCGACTTAAAAGTTACCGGAAATGCTATCGAATGTGATGAAAACAATAATCTTGTTGTAAAAACCTATAACTTAATAGCAGAAGATTATAAACTTCCACGAGTGCATGCTCATCTTTATAAACGCATACCTTCACAAGCTGGTTTGGGTGGTGGATCTAGCGATGCAGCACACATGATTAAACTTCTTGATGAACGTTTCAGACTTAACATAGGTAATGCTGAAATGGAAAGATATGCAGCTAAACTTGGTGCTGACTGTGCATTCTTCATTGGTTGCGAACCATCTTACGCAACAGGTATCGGTGATCAACTTATGCCAGCAGACGGGCCGAAAGGTAATCTGAATGGATACTACATATTCCTCGTTAAACCAGACATTGCTGTTTCCACAAAAGAGGCTTATGCAAACATCGTACCACGCACTCCTGAAATTTGTTGTAAAGAAATTGTACACCAATCTATTTATACATGGAAAGAGCAGTTGGTTAATGATTTTGAATTATCAATATTCACAAATCATCCTGAACTAAACAATATTAAGAACAAACTTTATGATAAGGGCGCTGTATTTGCTCAAATGAGTGGTAGTGGAAGCTCCATTTACGGTCTATTCAAAGAGGAGCCTAAAGAACTAGAAGGACTATTCCCTGATTGCTTTACTTTTAAAGCCAAATTATAAATATGAAAGATAATATAAATGAGATGTTTCCTCTTGTTGATGAACAAGGAAACATTATCGGGGCAATAAGTCGCGGAGAAGCACACAGTGGAAGCAAAAAATTACATCCAGTAGTGCACCTGCATGTTTTCAACAGCAATGGAGATATTTACTTGCAGAAACGTCCTGCATGGAAAGATATTCAACCTTCAAAATGGGATACGGCATGTGGTGGACATATAGATCTCGGAGAAGATGTAAAAACTGCACTGAAACGAGAAGTAAGAGAGGAACTTGGAATAACTGATTTCACACCACAGGATATGGGCCACTATGTTTTTGAAAGTGCGCGTGAAAAAGAATTGGTTTATGTACACAAAACAATATACGATGGAGAAGTACAACCAAGTAAAGACGAATTGGATGGTGGAAAATTCTGGAGCCGCGATGAAATATTAGCCAATATAGGTAAAAATGTTTTCACCCCAAACTTTGAAAACGAATACACGGAATTCTTCAAATTGTAGATAGTCGTTATTTTTTGTGACTTAATACAGAAATGGTATACATCGTTTAATTATTGAACAATGTATACCATTTAAAGTATAGGGCCTACAATGTTTCCTTTTTGCTTATATATAATGTTCAACGTTTCAGCAGACTATTTGTGAGGGTTATCTTGGAAAGTTCAAGCAACACTATTGATTAATATATAAGTTAACAAAGAATACATGAAAGTATATAAAAATAAAAAGGTTGTAAAGCTAAACTTTACAACCTTTTTTATTTAGTTCTTAATAGAATTACTTCTTAAAGAAATCCTTAACAGCCTCATTAGCGACCATATGCTCATCAAATACATAAGCACCAGTCTTAGGGCTCTTTACCATCTTTATTACCTTTGAATATGCGCGACCTTCCGAAGAACCTTCATGGAGGGTAGCGACCGCTTTCTTTGCCATATCTTATATGAATTTAAAAGGGTTATTACTTAATCTCCTTGTGAAGAGTCATCTTCTTCAGGATTGGGTTGAATTTCTTCAATTCAAGACGCTCAGGAGAATTCTTACGATTCTTTGTTGTTACGTAACGGCTTGTTCCTGGAAGTCCGCTATTCTTCATTTCAGTGCATTCTAGAACGACCTGCACTCTATTTCCTTTAGCTTTCTTTGCCATGATAATTATTCTCCTATTACTTTAATGTCTTTCCATTCGCAATAACCCTTAGAAACAGCCTTCTTTAAGGCAGCGTCAAGACCGACTTTATTAATGAGACGAAGACCAGCAGCACTGGTCTTAAGGCTAATCCAACAATTCTCTTCTACATAGTAGAATTTTTTGCTGAAGAGGTTAACGTCAAAGCTTCTCTTTGTATGGTGCTTTGAGTGAGACACATTACAACCTAATTGTGCCTTCTTTCCTGTAATCTGACAAATCTTAGACATTACTATCTTTAATTTTTGTTTTCGTTTTTGATACTTATTCCAAACAGGGTGCAAAATTACAAATAATTTTGAATTACCCAAAATATTTACCTAAAGAATGTTGATATTTAAGTATTTTTTTGTTTTAGACTACTCTTTTGGATTCTTTTCTTTAACAAAATCCAAAAATAGCCTCAAAGCTTTTCTTGATGCAATAGCAAGATTTATATCTCGTCCAAAGTCTTCTTCAAGCTTAAACGTACGTATATCATCCTTACAACCATATCCTATCCATATAGTGCCAACAGGTATTGAAGATGTACCACCTGCAGGTCCTGCCACACCAGTTGCAGAAATCGCATAGTCAACATTTAGTGTATCACATGCTCCAGCAACCATTTGCTTCGCAACATCTTCACAAACAGCAGTCTGCTCTTCCAATGTATCATGAGAAACATGCAATAAGTTTTCCTTTATCTCATTTGTATAAGAGATAATTCCACCCTTGAAATAATTACTAGCCCCAGGCACGGCAATTATTGCTTCTGCAATACGTCCACCGGTACAACTTTCAGCAGTTCCGAGAGTAAGGTCATTATCATACAAATATTGCTGTATTTCTTTACTTAATACTTTACTTTCTAATTCCATATCATTTACTTAAAGGTTACTTTTGAGAAAGCCGGCATGTCTATAGAGCCAAAATCCTTATCCTCATATTTAAAATTGCCTACACATGCTATCATTGCGGCATTATCTGTTGTATAGCTGAATTTAGGTATGTATATTGTCCAACCATATTTATCGGCATGCTCTCGGAAAGCATTACGAAGTCCATTGTTAGCAGATACTCCACCAGCTACTGCAACATGAGTAATCTTAGTATCTTCAACTGCCTTACGCAATTTCTTCATAAGAATGTCTACAATTGTAAATTCCAAACTTGCAGCCAAATCTTGCTTATGATGCTCTACAAAATCAGGATCCTCACTTACCCACTCACGAAGATTATATAGGAAAGATGTTTTCAATCCAGAAAAAGAATAATTCAATCCTGGAATATGAGGTTCTGAGAATTTATATGCCTTCGGATTTCCTTGACGAGCAAGTTTGTCAATGATAGGGCCACCAGGATATCCCAGCCCCATAACCTTTGAGCACTTATCAATCGCCTCACCAGCAGCATCATCAATAGTTTGTCCAAGAACCTGCATATCATTATATGCATTTACTTTGACAATCTGTGAATTACCTCCAGAAACCAACAAGCAGATAAATGGGAATGGTGGAGCTGTTGCATCATCGTCACTTTCCTTAATAAAATGAGCCATAACATGCCCCTGCAGATGATTAACATCAATCAAAGGAATATTCAATGATCGTGCAAATCCTTTTGCAAAATTCACACCTACAAGAAGAGAGCCCATCAATCCTGGACCACGTGTAAAAGCAATTGCACTCAACATCTCCTTTGTGATTCCAGCACGCTTTATAGCCTGATCAACTACAGGAACTACATTTTGCTGATGTGCACGTGAAGCCAACTCTGGAACTACGCCACCATAAGCTTTATGAACATCCTGTGAAGCAGTAACATTAGAAAGAAGCACACCATTTTTCAATACAGCAGCAGAGGTATCATCGCAAGAAGACTCAATACCTAATATATAAATATCTTTATTCTCCATATATTTCGACTTTCATTTATATTCTTTACTATTAATTAATATGTAAGGATTTCCACTCCGTGCTCTGTCATAACAAACGTGTGTTCCCATTGAGCACTTGGCAATTCATCACCAGTAACAATCTCCCATTCATATGGATCATCAGCATCAAGGAAAACTTTCCATGTGCCTTGATTAATCATTGGTTCAATTGTAAATACCATACCAGGTACAAGCAACATTCCAGAACCTTTATGACCATAATGCATTACATCAGGCTCCTCATGAAATTCCAATCCTACACCATGACCACATAAATCACGAACTACGCCATAATGGTATTTCTCTGCATGTTTTTGTATTGCATGACCAATATCACCAACAAAACTATATGGTTTTGCAGCTTCAGCACCAATCTCAAGACATTCTTTTGCAACTCTTACAAGCTGTTCCTTTTCTGGAGAAGTCTTACCAATGATAAACATTCTGCTGGCATCAGCATAATATCCACCAAAAATCGTTGTCATGTCTACATTTACGATATCACCTTCCTCAAGAACATCTTCCTCTTTAGGAATACCATGACATACAACTTCGTTTATACTTGTACAAACACTTTTTGGATAGCCTTCATAATTCAAACACGCAGGTGTGGCATTATGCTCCTTACAATAAGCCATGCAGATATCATCAATTTCTTGCGTATTCATACCTACACGAATATTCTTAGCTACCTCATCAAGACAACCTGTATTTATGACACCGCTTTTACGAATGCCTTCAATCTGTTCTGGAGTTTTTATGAGGTCACGACTAGGCACTTCCTTGCCTTTTTTTTCCCAAGACATCACTTGCTTATCAAGTTCAGTAATTGGCTGACCAGGCAGGCAATGCCATTTTTTCTTCTTAAGAATCATATTCAAACGTTTAAATCGAGCACAAAATTACAATATAAAATCGAATTCAGCAAATTTTTTAATATATCGAAATATATTACCGTTATTGAATCACAACAACTTTATCTAGAACGTTTATTTTTAAGTTCTGGAATCTTTATGACTTCACCTTCCTTCAATTCTTTTTTGCCATTCATCACCTCTATATAACATTCCATTCCTGGGCCGAAATACAATCTACTGATAGAGTTCAATGTCTGGCCTGCTTTTACTTTTAATGTCTTTTGTACTCCTACTATTTTATATGCACCAGTGCGTACACGTGCATCACTATTATTCATTGCCCCATATTCATCTGTGACAACAGGTTTACTCACTGCCTTCACTTTATTTTTATTGATGATATCAGGGCTCTTAACTTCCTCCGTTGGCTTCTTTACAACAGGCGCAGGCTTGACTGCTATAGGTTTTGCTGGTTTGGCTATCGGCGTAGCTTTTCGCTCCTCTAAACGACTCATCAAACTCTCAATACGACAGTTGCGTTCTGTTAGTTCATTATACATATAGCACAATGCACCAGCTGACAATATAAAAAGCGCAAATATTGAAATAACCAAGAATTTATTTATCCCAGTGGTATTCTTTATTGGTTCTAATTCTTCAGAGTTATCTTCATTATTATCAATTCTCTCTGAATTTTCAATCACATTTTGATAATGATGTTCTACAACCTTGTCAACAACACTTTCTATAACAGGCTCTGGTTCAGAAGTAACTTCTTTTATTTTAATGTCAACAATTTCACTTTCCTTTTCTGGTTCAACAGGTAGTTCAATTTTCTGTTCAATAGCTTCTTCGGTCTTCTGACCAACAAAACTATTTGCAACACCTTCAACTTCTTTTTTAACCGTATTACTTAATGCCTGTTTTTCTAGCTTTTTATTATAAGATTCAGATGAATTATCATCATTGGTTTTCACCACCTCTTCAACGTTTTGCTCGATTTTGTCTTCTTCTTTTTGCTCAACAGATGTCTCTACAGTTTCTTCAACATCATCGGTCGCATCTTCCGAAGTTTCATCCAGCGAATCATCACCAGACTGTTCGTCCTGTCCAAAATCAACACCATCATTCACAACAACTGTTTCGAATTGAGAAAAAGGACGATTAACAAGCTCTTTCATTGCATTATCAGGCGAGAAAGAAATTTTGTCTCTCCCCTCAATAAGTATTCGCTCTCCTGTGTTGACATCAACACTTTCGCGAGGACTAACACTAGTAACCTTAAACGTGCCAAGTCCTTTTATTTTGACGAGCTTATTATCAAGAAGTCCATCATTAACGACATCAATCATTAATGATAAGAATTTCTCAGCATCTGCAATATTCAGCTTTCGCTTATCAGCGAGGATACGAGATAAATCTTTTACATTACCCATGCGCTTCTCCTCCATTTTTAAGTTTTTCCTTTATAGCTGCAATAGGCTTAAACCCAAGCACCAACTTTGGCGGAACAAGCATTTTTAGTCCTGTAACAGGATTAACCACGACTCGTTCCATGCGCTTCTTCACTTCAAAGGAACCAAAACCTGCCAATGAGACGTTTTCACCTCCTTCAAAGGCATCCCCCATACTGGCAATTACCGTATTTACAAGCTTCTGAGTATCAGCTTGTGTGTAACCGCTGCGTTGCGCTAATTCTGCAATAAATTCCTTGTTGTTCATGTTGATTTATACTATTTCTCCATAAAGGTCAAATTCCTCACTTGACGTTATCTTGGCATTATAGAAACATCCCACACGCAGCTTCTTGTCAGCAACTTTTATGAGCACTTCAGGATCAACTTCAGGAGAACAATATTCTGTTCTACCAATATAGTATTCACCTTCTTTGCGATCAATAATGACTTTCATCACCTGTCCGACCTTTTCTGCTTCAATTTCTGCGCTTATATCCTGCTGAACAGCCATAAGAGTATCAAGACGGCTTTGCTTTACATCTTCTGGAACATCGTCTTCACAATGTTCTGCGCTATATGTACCTTCCTCCTCAGAATAGGCGAAAGCCCCCATACGTTCAAAACGAGCCCACTTCACAAAATCTACTAATTCTTCAAAGTCTTCTTCTGTTTCTCCAGGGAATCCAACCATCAATGTTGTACGGATGTGAATACCAGGCACTGACTCACGTATCTTAGTGATCAGTTCCATTGTTTCCTCCTTACTTACATTACGATGCATTGCATCAAGCACTTTGTTAGAAATATGCTGCAAGGCTATATCAAGATAATTACATACGTTTGGCTTTTCACGAATCACATCCAATAAATCTAGAGGAAACTGATTAGGATAAGCATAATGCAGACGAATCCATTTTACGCCAGTTATATCGGCCATATCGCTTATCAAGTCCGCAATATGTCTATGTCCGTCTATATCTACTCCATAATAAGTTAGTTCTTGAGCGATAATCTGGAATTCCTTAACTCCACCGGCTACCATTTCCTTAACCTCCTGCAATATCTCATCTTTAGGACGGCTAACATGCTTGCCTGTAATAATAGGAATAGCACAATATGCACAATGTCTGTCACAACCTTCTGCTATTTTAAGATAAGCATAATGGTGTGGAGTTGTAAGATGGCGCCTGCCACTACAAGAAGCAACTTCAGCTTTTCCTAAATCTGAAAGTAGTTGCTTATAATTAAACTTACCATAGAATTTATCAACCTCAGGAATTTCTTTTTCCAGTTCGTCCTTATATCTTTGAGACAAACATCCCATGACATAAAGTTTATTTAACCGGCCATCCTCTTTTGCCTTAACAAACTCAAGTATCGTATTGATACTTTCCTCTTTAGCAGTTTCTATAAATCCGCATGTATTTATAACAGCTATCTCCCCTTCAGGACGTTTACTGTCATGAACACAATGATAACCATTTGCTTCAAACTGTTTCATAAGAAGTTCGCTATCAACGAGATTCTTAGAACAGCCCATTGTAATTATATCTATCTGATTTTTCTTCATGTAAATGTTTCAATTGATTTAGGCAAACAATGAGTCTACGAATTCCTTGCGGTTAAATAACTGCAAGTCTTCCATTTGTTCGCCAAGTCCGATATATTTAACCGGCACTTTCAACTGATCGCTGATACCGATAACGACACCGCCCTTTGCTGTACCGTCAAGTTTTGTAATTGCAAGACTTGTAATATTCGTAACTGCTGAGAATTGTTTAGCCTGTTCAAAGGCATTCTGTCCAGTACTACCATCTAAAACGAGCATAACTTCATCAGGAGCTTCAGGAAGAACTTTCTTCATCACATCCTTAATCTTCTTCAACTCGTTCATCAGTCCTAATTTATTGTGCAAACGACCAGCGGTATCAATAATTACGACATCAGCCCCATTAGCCTTTGCGCTTTGAAGAGTATCAAAAGCCACACTAGCTGGGTCTGAGCCCATTTGTTGCTTAATTACAGGAACACCCGCACGCTCGCCCCATATAGAAATTTGTTCAACGGCTGCAGCACGGAATGTGTCAGCAGCTCCAATATAAACTTTCTTACCAGCATTCTTAAATTGGTAAGCCAATTTACCGATAGTAGTTGTTTTTCCAACTCCGTTTACACCTACAACAAGTATCACATATGGTTTATGATCAGCCGGTAAATCCCAGCTGTCATTATCATCAGTATTATTTTCAGCTAATAAAGCCGCAATCTCTTCACGCAATATATCATTGAGTTCAGAAGTTGAAACATATTTATCCCGCGCTACCCTTTCTTCTATTCGTCCAATGATTTTCAATGTTGTATCAACACCTACATCACTAGTAATCAGTACTTCTTCCAAATTATCAAGTACCTCATCATCAACCTTAGATTTACCGGCTACAGCACGAGTCAGCTTACTAAAAACACTCTCTTTAGTTTTCTCGAGTCCCTTATCAAGAGTCTCTTTTTTCTTTTTATTAAAAAGTCCGAAAATTCCCATAATTACGTAATTCTTTTGCAAAGATAGTGCAAACGAGTGGAAAAGCAAAGGAAAATCATTTTTTTCTTTGTTTTTCGAAGCACAGCCCATCTTATAATAACATATTGCGTTCATTAATAAACTTGCACCCCCCTTATACGAGTACATAAACTTTCCTATATACAAGTATCGGAGTTTCAATTCCTTGATAGTCGGCAAGTTAAATAAAATCCATTTGTTTTCACAACAACACATTTTGTTTTAAAAATAAAAAATAAAAAATATGTGCTTAATTTGCGAAATTCATTACCTTTGCAAAAATTTAGAAAAAGTAGATATTAGTATAAATGCAAAATCAATTTTCACGTACCCAATTATTGTTGGGAAAAGAAGCGATAGAAACACTTAAAGAATCGCGTGTCGCCGTTTTTGGAATAGGTGGTGTTGGTGGATACACAGTAGAGGTACTAGCACGAAGCGGTGTTGGACAACTTGATGTTTTTGACGATGACAGAGTATGCTTGACAAATGTAAACAGACAAATCTACGCACTACTCTCAACTGTTGGTAAATATAAGGTTGACTTGGCTGAAGAGCGTATTCATGATATTAATAAGAAATGCGTTGTAAACAAGTATCAGATGTTTTATCTGCCACAAAATGCAGATTCGATAGACTTGAGTCAGTTTAATTATGTTGTTGACTGTATTGACACGGTAAGTGCCAAACTAGAACTGATAAAGCGTTGTCACAAATTGAATATACCAATAATATCTTGCATGGGTGCGGCAAACAAACTTGACGCTACTGCTTTTAAAATAGCTGATATCAATAAAACAAAAATGGACCCATTGGCAAAAGTTATCAGAAAGAAACTTAAACAACTTCATATTCCAAAACTTAAAGTCGTATATAGCGAGGAACAGCCGTTAACGCCAATAGACGATCCAAACATAAGTTGTAGATTCCATTGCATCTGTCCAGACAAGGACATGAGAAAATGTACCGAAAGAAGAACTATTCCGGCAAGTAACGCATGGGTTCCAGCAGCTGCAGGTTTGATTATAGGCGGAGAAGTAGTAAAGGACATCATTAAAAGGGCTGGAACAATGCGTCTGAATGATGAAAAAAATAGAATATGATGAAGTTGCACATATTCAATCCTGGGCATGACATAGCTCTGGCTAGCAACGACGAAAAGATGACTGCTCCACATGCAGTAAGACAAATGCAGATGGACCTTGGATTTATTCCTGCTTTATGGGCAGATAAATCCGATTATGTACTTGTTGATGACTCTCGTTATGCAATTCAAAGCAATAGCCGCAAGAGTTATCTACAAAACGTAAAGTATATTGATTGGAATGATTTACACAAAATAGATAAAGAAAAGCTTGAAGTATCACCTTGGGGATGGGACAAGACTATAAAATATAAATTAAGCGTTGCTTCTGAAGGAAAGTTGGATGACATTATGCCCAATGACAAACAGCTTGAAAAAGTGCGCGAGATAAGTGGGAGGAAATGGGCTTCAAAAAACTTATTACAAACTTTATTAGACTGTGACAACACATGTGTAGGTGAATCTGTAGCGGTGAACGACTACAACAATCTAATAGATATATTGGACAACAGTGATAACGGCCTAGCCTATCAATACGTGTTAAAAGCTCCTTGGAGTAGTAGTGGTCGTGGATTGAGATATTTAGACCTTCAAAATGAAGGAATAAACGACCATCTGGAAGGATGGATTAAAAATGTAATAAGAAAACAAGGACTAATTATGGTTGAGCCTTATTACTATAAGATACGAGATTTTGGAATGGAATTCACGGCTCATGTAAATGGCGAAATTGAATATTTAGGACTATCCGTTTTCAGCACATCAAACGGCGCTTATATGGGTAATATCCTTGCACCGGAAGATGAAAAAGAAGAATTGCTATCAAGATATATAAATGCAGACATTCTGATCGAAATAAGGAATGCGATTTCACTTATTATGAAAGACAAACTTAAAGGTATATATTCTGGACCATTCGGCATCGATATGATGGTTTTAAATGGTGGTAAGATACATCCATGCGTAGAACTAAATCTAAGAAGAACCATGGGACATGTCGCACTAGACCTAACACAAAAGATGACAGAAAAACGGATAATGCAAATGGAATTTAATGCAGGGCATTATTCTCTTAAAATAAAAAATTAATACATAATTAAATGAGAGCCCTATTCGTGATGATAAGGTTCTCCTTTGATAATAGTACATGCACGATAAATTTGCTCCGTGAAAACGACACGCACCATTTGGTGACTGAATGTCATTTTTGAAAGCGATATTTTCTCATTTGCACGATCATATACAGCTTGCGAAAAACCATAAGGTCCGCCAACAACAAATACAAGCCTACGAGCTGTATTCTGCTTTTTTTGTAGCCAGGCAGCAAACTCAACAGAACGAAAATTATCACCATGCTCGTCTAGAATGACAACCGTATCAGAAGGTACAATTGCCTTCAAAATCAACTCACCTTCACGATCTTTCTGCTGCTGTTCTGTTAGATTCTTCGTGTTTTTAATTTCAGGAATAACATTAATATCAAAAGGCATATAATGAGAAATGCGCTCACTATAATCATTAATGTTAGCAACGAAATGTTTGTTGACAGTTTTACCAATCAATATTAACGTTGTCTTCATTTCTTATTTGGATTTTTTGGAAACCATCCCTTCTCTACTCTTTTCTTCTGTTCAAAAAGTTCTCCGATACTCCACAAAAGTGTAGCTCCAAGCACTCCGAATATTGATGACAATATAACATTATCAACACATAAAGAGCCTACAACAGACACGATACCAGTAACGAGGAACAACCACCAAGGGCGAGTTCCAAAATAATATTCCGTCTTGATTACTATAGGATGAAAAATCCCTATAATAAAGAAAGTCATTATAGCTATGATAATTCCTGTAAAATACATAATTTTATTAATTGAATTGTTCTCTGAGTGCAAAGTTACAATAAATAAAATAAAAAATAAGCTAAGCTACGCCCCAACAATAAAAATAAATAAATTTATTTTGTATTGTCTTCGATTTGCACTATCTTTGCATATAGATATAAATAACTCATATATAACTTATGGCAAATAACGCACAACTAATTTCACAATGTGAAACAAAGGCTAAACAATGGTTAACACCATCCTTTGACGAAGAGACACGCAAGGAAGTTGAATCAAAACTTGCAGCCGAGGACAAAACCGAACTTATAGAAAGTTTTTATAAGGATTTGGAATTCGGTACAGGCGGTCTACGTGGTATCATGGGAGCCGGTTCAAACCGCATGAACATTTATACTGTAGGTATGGCAACACAAGGTTTTGCCAACTATCTGAAGAAAAATTTCAAAGGAAAGAACGACATTGCAGTTGTTGTATGTCACGACTGTCGTAATAACAGCCGTAAGTTCGCAGAAACTGTTGCTGATATATTCTCAGCAAATGACATAAAAGTTTATCTTTTTGAAGACATGCGCCCTACACCAGAATGTTCTTATGCAATCCGTCATCTTGGATGCCAGGCAGGTGTAAACATCACTGCAAGTCATAACCCTAAGGAATACAACGGATATAAGGCTTATTGGGAAGATGGAGCTCAGGTTTTGGCACCACATGACACAGGTATTATTGATGAGGTTAATAATGTTAAGGTTGAAGATGTAAAATTCACTGGCAACAAACAACTTATTCAGATTATCGGCGAAGACATTGATAAGCTTTATCTTGACGAGATTCATACTCTTAGTATTGATCCTGAAGTTATCAAGAAACAACACGACTTAAAGATAGTCTACACTCCACTTCACGGTACAGGTATGATGTCTATCCCACGTTCGTTGAAACTATGGGGCTTTGACAATGTACATTGCGTGAAAGAGCAGATGGTTAAAGATGGTAATTTTCCTACTGTTGTAAGTCCTAATCCAGAAAATGGCGAGGCACTTACTTTGGCTCTTCGTGATGCAAAAGAACTTGATGCAGATATCGTTATGGCGAGCGATCCAGACGCAGACCGCGTAGGTATGGCTTGTAAAAACGACAAGGGAGAATGGGTACTTATCAATGGTAACCAAACTTGTCTATTGTTCCTTTATTATATCATCACAAATCGTAAAGCTAAGGGCTTACTAAAGCCTACGGATTTTATCGTAAAGACCATCGTAACGACAGAAGTTATAAAGAAAGTTGCAGATAAGGCTAGCATTGAGATGCGTGATTGCTACACTGGCTTTAAGTGGATTGCTCGTGAAATTCGTATTTCAGAAGGCAAACAGAAATATATCGGTGGTGGTGAAGAAAGCTACGGATTCCTTGCTCAAGACTTTGTTCGTGATAAGGACGCAGTGTCAGCAATGAGTTTGTTGGCAGAGATTTGCGCATGGGCTAAAAATCAAGGCAAGACTCTTTACGACATATTGATGGACATCTATTTGGAATATGGTTTCTCTAAAGAGTTTACTGTAAATGTTGTACGTCCAGGAAAGACAGGTGCAGACGAAATCAAGCAAATGATGACTGATTTCCGCAACAATCCTCCTAAGGAATTGGGTGGAAGCAAGGTTATACTAGTTAAGGATTTCCAGAGCTTGGAAGCTACAACTACTGATGGCAAGAAGACTAAGCTAGATATGCCTGATACAAGCAATGTACTTCAGTGGTTCTGTGACGATGACACTAAGGTAAGCGTTCGTCCTTCAGGAACTGAACCAAAAATCAAGTTCTATCTTGAAATTAAGGGAACAATGAAGTCAGCATCTGAATACAATACTCTTGATGAAAAGAGTTCTGAAAAAGTTGCAGCAATAAAAAAGAGTTTAAATCTAGATTAATAAAGGAAATGGCAAAATTAGTAGTTAATTCATATGATGAGTTTGCGTCTCACTTAGGTGAACAACTTGGTATATCAGAGTGGTTATTGGTTGATCAGGACCGNATAAATAAGTTTGCAGACGCAACATTGGATCACCAATGGATTCATGTTGACGCAGAGCGTGCNAAAGCAGAAAGTCCATACAAAAGCACNATCGCCCATGGATANCTTACATTATCATTGCTACCATACATGTGGAACCAGATTATTGAGGTTAACAATCTTAAGATGATGGTGAACTATGGTATGGACAAGATGCGCTTTGGGAAACCTGTAATTACTGGAAGCAAAGTAAGACTTGTAACAAAACTTGACGCAATTGAGAATCTTAGAGGTATATGCAAGACTCAGATAGGATTTAAAATTGAGATAGAAGGAGAAAAGAAGCCTGCACTTGAAGGTGAGGCTACATTCCTTTACTACTTCGAATAACAAGAATAATATATCATAAAAAAAAGGGAGACATTTTTGATGTTTCCCATTTTTTTTATTTATTACTTAATAAGACCAAGTTTCTTAAATTCCTCATATAGCGGCATTGCTATCGCTTTAGCATCTGGATGAGGCTCACCAGTTGTACCAACAGCACGCAGATCAAAGAAATGTTTCCAATCTTTCAAGAAAGCTGTATGAACAAGTTCGGTATTTGTATCTAATGGCAATACCACCCTAGCCTCCTGTGGTTTCTTTCCCATCGCAATAAGATTCATGTAAGAGAATTCTGCAGCAAGATTGGCAAACAACCAATTATTGATTGCATTCCATGACTTGTCTTTCTCTGTTACTATATCATTGCAAAGTTGCTTGAAAAGTTCCATATCTGCCTGTGAGGAAACATTATCAAAATCGGAATCATCTTTAATCCATTTAGGAACATTCACTGATATTTCACTTCCAAATTTATCTTTAGTATAATTGCAATAGCGTGTAGACTGTTCTGCCATTGAATTAGCACGATGGCGATTAAACTCACGCGTAATTGCTACCTGTGTAGTAAAATGAACCGTAATACGCATTTCGTGATTTTGACTCGGATCAGAGATGTATTTCAAATCATTCAACCATTCATTTTCAACAATGGCACGAAGGTTTGTTGTCACATAATCATTTTTGTCATCAGTTGATGCAATAGAAAAACGGTTGTAGTTATATTTATCATAAATTGTATCTTTTGGAGCAGTAAGATACACTGTACCATGTTCAAGCATTGCTGTATGCTGAGACGCAATCATGCGATCAACAAACGGTTTGGCAGAGGTCTCAGTAGTATTCTTTTCACTTTTATAACACACTCTTCCTGCCTTTTCAATCAGTTTATATACACCAGCAAGTCCATTTTCTTGTTGCCATATCTCAAAAGAGGGATTTAGTATTTTCATAACCTTATTATATTATATGTATTCTATTTAATTTTATATGCCTTTAGGTAATAGTCTTTAATGGATGCTCGTGGACTACCAAGACGTACTATTCTATCCAAATCGGCAATAGCGAAATCTTTTTTCTTCTTTAGAATATAAATATTCGCACGATTAAGCAAATAATCTTTATTATCATTATCAAGACTAATAGCTTTTGAATAATCATCCTCAGCTAAATCATACATTTTACGCTCAAATTCAATATTGGCACGTGCAGCATAAGCAACAGCACTATCTGGATATTGACTGATTAAATGATTCATCCCATCATAAGCCTCTGTATAATGCTTATCCTTTTCATTGAGTAAAGCCAATCCCAACTGTGCCTCAAAATTACCAGGAACTATACTCAATAAATTCTGATAATCAAGTCTAGCAAAATTATATCTTAACAGTTGTACATTAACATAAGCCCGATATAGCAAAGCTGAAAGATTCCTTGGATTAAATTTCAGTATGATATCATACTCATCCTTTGCATAATTCCATTCATGCAACTGGATATTCCATGAGGCTTTTTTCAACCTCAAATCCACACTATCAGGATGAAAACTCAAGTCTTGAGATGCCATGCGCAAACTATCACGCAATGGATTATCCTTATTCTGTGCAGAAATGCTATTACTGCACAGAAAAAGACAAACTGCAAAAAATATTCTACTCATATACTTCGTCTATTTGATCATCACCATAACCATTATCCTCTTTTAGACAAGGGTCGAAATTAGCAGGCAATCCAAACGTTGCCTTATCACTATAACCAAGAGATATGTCTCGATAAACCTTTCGCATATAATATGCCCAAATTGGCAAAGCCATCGTTGCACCTTGTCCCATAGACATATTATCAAAATGGATATCACGGTCTTCACCTCCTACCCAAACGCCTGATACAAGTTGTGGGGTGAATCCCATAAACCAAGCGTCACTATTTTTATTAGTTGTTCCTGTCTTTCCACCTATTTCGCCTTCAAGATGATATTTATAGCGGATGCGACCACCAGTACCACCATCAATTACTCCCTGCAGAAGCACTAACATTTTATTAGCACTCTCTGCACTAATTACCTCATTCATACGAGGTTGGAAAGTCGAAATAACATTACCCTCATTATCTTCTATCTTTGTTACAAACATTGGTGAGGTTCTTATACCATGATTAGCAAAAGTAGTATATGCACTAACCATTTCCTCAACACTAACATCACATGGACCTAAGCACAAAGACATAGATGGATGTATATCAGGATTGTTAATACCGAATTCGTGCAGAGTAGACACAAATTGACTAGGATTTAATTTACTCATAAGGTAAGCCGAAATCCAGTTATTACTTTGTGCAAGTCCCCATTTCAAAGTTACCATCTGTCCATATCGTGCATGTGATGCATTGCGAGGAGTCCATGGCTGACCAGCAACAATATATGTCTGCTGTCTATTAGGTGCTTTATCGCATGGAGAAAAACCATTTTCCATAGCCAATGCATATAAAAATGGTTTTATTGTAGAACCAACCTGTCTTCTACCGCCAGTAACCATATCATACATGAAATGATTGTAGTCAAGTCCACCAACATAAGCCTTTACAGCACCAGTTTTTGGTTCCATACTCATAAAACCAGCACGAAGAAAACTCTTATAATACTTTATAGAGTCCATTGGAGTCATAACTGTATCAATATCTCCATGATAGGTAAATATAGTCATGTCAACAGGTCTATTAAAAGCTTTTCTAATTTCAGAATCATTCATACCACTGGCTCGCATACTGCGATAGCGTTCACTCTGACGAATGTTTCTTGTAAGAATCGAACGAAGTTGATCGTATGTTAGATCTTCTGTAAACGGAGCATTGCGCTTAGCTTTATTTTCTTTGTTAAATGCTGGTTGAAGGAATTTAGCCACATGACCATACACGGCCTCTTCTGCATATTTCTGCATTCTACTATCTACCGTTGTGTACACTTTCAAGCCATCAGTATATATATTATATGGCTTACCGTCTTTTTTAAAGTTCTTGTTACACCATCCATACAATGGATCTGAAACCCAAGTAATAGAATCAATCGTATATTGCGCCTTTTTCCAAGAAGGATAATTTGATATTTCAGGTTTAGTTGCCATCATGTACTGGCGAAGAAATTCTCTGAAATAAGTAGCCTCTCCGTCCTTATGATCTGTACGATGGAAATCCAAGGTCAATGGAGTATCACAATATTGCTCATATTCTGAATGTGTCAGATAACCAGCCTTTTCCATTTGCCCTAATACAACATTTCTGCGTTCTTTTGCTCTTTCAGGGTAACGCACAGGATTAAACAAAGATGGATTCTTACAAAGACCTATCAACATTGCCGACTCGACAACATCAAGATTTTTAGCCTCTTTATTAAAATAGGTATTAGCTGCTGTCTTAATACCGACTGCATTATGCAAAAAATCAAAATAATTAAGATATAAGGCTATTATCTCTTCCTTAGTATAATTACGTTCCAACTTAACCGCAATTACCCACTCTATAGGTTTTTGAAAAATACGTTCAAGTGAATTGTGAGCCTGCTCTGAATAAAGTTGTTTTGCTAATTGCTGTGTTATCGTAGAACCACCTCCGGCAGATGCCTGACCAAACATCCCTCTTTTTATTATAGCTCTTCCTAAAGCAAAAAAATCAATACCACTATGATCATAAAAGCGTGAATCCTCTGTTGCAACGAGGGCATCTACAAGATGTTTCGATATCTTGCTATAAGGAATAACGATACGATTCTCTTTATTGAAATTATATGTACCCATAACCTTACCATCAGATGAATACACCTGTGTGGCAAAACGGTTTATAGGATTTTGAAGGTCCTCAACAGGAGGCATATAACCAATCCAGCCATTCCAGATAGCTGTAAATCCAAGTGCAGTTCCTAGAATTAAGAATATAAGAACTGCCCATAAGAAATGAATGAAAGACTTTCTCATTATGTTTAATTTTCAGCAAAAATACAACTTTTCTAGCAAATATAGCACATAAATCAGAATTTATGATTAACTTTGAACTCGAATTCGGATCAATCAATCAAATTATAGATGAAAAAGCATAATTTTGTAACGATTGCCGATTTGAATAAAGATGAAATAATGTATCTTATTCAAATGGCGCAAGAGTTCGAAAAACATCCTAACCGGGATTTGCTGAAGGGAAAGGTAGTTGCCACTCTTTTCTACGAACCTTCAACTCGAACAAGACTTAGTTTTGAAACCGCTGCCAATAGACTTGGAGCACGAGTGATTGGCTTTAGTGATGCAAAAGCCTCGAGTGTCTCCAAAGGCGAGACGTTAAAAGACACCATTCTTATGGTAAGTAATTATGCAGACGTCATAGCGATGCGGCATTACATTGAGGGCGCAGCACAATATGCATCAGAAATAGCCCCAGTACCTATTATCAACGCAGGAGACGGTGCTCATATGCATCCNTCACAATGNCTACTTGACCTCTACTCTATCTACAAAACACAAGGAACACTAGAAAATCTAAATATTTATCTTGTAGGCGACTTAAAATATGGTCGTACTGTTCATTCTTTAATCATGGCTATGCGCCATTTCAATCCCACTTTTCATTTTATTGCACCAGCTGAACTTGCTATGCCACAGGAATACAAATTGTATTGCAATCAATATGGCATAAAATTTCAGGAACATACGGAATTCAATGATAAGGTCATTGCAGACGCAGACATATTATATATGACACGCGTACAAAAAGAAAGATTTTCTGATCTTATGGAATATGAACATGTTAAAGACGTTTATATACTCCAAAATGATATGCTTGGAATGGCTAAGGAAAACATGAAAATTCTGCATCCACTCCCACGTGTAAATGAAATTGCATACGATGTCGATGACAATCCACATGCATATTATATTCAGCAAGCTCAAAATGGACTATATGCACGTGAAGCTATTTTCAGCTATTGCTTGGGAATTACTCTCGATGACATTATAAACGACAAAACCATTATCAAATCCAAGTATTAATTATGGGAAAAAAAGAAATGCTGGTTTCGGCAATTGAAAATGGAACAGTGATAGATCATATTCCCGCCGAAAAAACTTATCAGGTTGTTGACCTTCTTGGTTTAAGAGAATCTGACACCCCTGTCACTATTGGTTATAATCTACCGTCTAAAAAAATTGGACGAAAAGGTATAATAAAGATCACTAATAAATTTTTCAGTGATGAGGAAATAAGTAGACTTAGTGTTGTAGCTCCTAAAATCGTATTGAATGTTATCAAAGATTATGAAGTAGTTGAGAAAAAAACTGCTGAGACTCCTGACGAACTTCATGGTATTGTGAAATGTAATAATCCAAAATGCATTACCAACAATGAACCAATGCAGACCTACTTCAACGTGGTTGACAAAGAGCATGGAGTGTTGAAATGTCATTATTGTGACAAGGAGCAAGATATTGCTAATGTAAAACTTTGCTAGCAAAAACTTTGTAATTAAAAGAAAATTGCGTAATTTTGCACGTATTATTAAGATAAAAAGATTATTAACTACAAAATAACATTTTAACACGATGGAAAGAGATCTGGAGATTTTCAACCTTATTGAGAAAGAACATCAGCGTCAGCTGAAAGGTATGGAGCTTATAGCATCAGAAAACTTTGTTAGTGACGAAGTTATGGCAGCTATGGGATCATATCTGACTAACAAGTACGCAGAAGGACTGCCAGGCAAACGCTATTACGGTGGTTGCCAAGTTGTTGACCAGGTTGAAGATCTGGCACGGGAACGCGTAAAGGAAATATTTGGAGCTGAATTTGCTAATGTTCAGCCTCATTCTGGAGCACAAGCTAACGCTGCTGTTTTGTTGGCAGTGTTGAAACCTGGTGATACATTTATGGGTTTGAACCTTGATCACGGCGGTCACTTATCACATGGTAGTCATGTAAATACTTCAGGTATTCTTTATAATCCTATCGGTTATAATCTTAACAAGGAAACAGGTCGTGTTGATTATGATGAAATGGAAAAACTGGCTATTGAGAACAAGCCAAAATTGATTATTGGTGGTGGTTCTGCATATAGTCGCGAATGGGATTATGCACGCATGCGCAAAATTGCTGATGAAGTTGGCGCATTATTAATGATTGACATGGCACATCCTGCAGGTCTTATAGCTGCCGGAATACTTGAAAACCCTGTCAAATATGCTCATATCGTAACAAGTACTACTCATAAGACTCTTCGTGGCCCACGTGGTGGTATCATTTTAATGGGTAAAGATTTTGATAATCCTTGGGGACTAACAAATAAGAAAGGTGAATTGAAGAAGATGAGTATGCTTCTTAATTCTGCCGTATTCCCAGGAACACAAGGTGGTCCTCTTGAGCATGTTATCGCAGCCAAAGCTGTTGCCTTTGCTGAGAATCTTCAACCTTCATGGAAAGATTATGCCATACAGGTTAAGAAAAATGCNGCTACTCTTGCTGATGACTTGATACAACGTGGTTTNGGNATTGTAAGTGGTGGTACAGACAACCACTCTATGCTTGTNGACTTGCGTTCTAAATATCCAGATCTTACAGGTAAGGTTGCAGAGAATGCGCTTGTTGCAGCAGATATCACAGCAAACAAAAATATGGTACCATTTGATTCAAGATCAGCTTTCCTGACATCTGGTATCCGTCTCGGCTCAGCAGCCATGACAACACGTGGTGCAAAAGAAGACATGATGCATCTTATTGCAGAACTTATTGAGGAGGTTCTTAACGATCCTGAAAATGATAAAGTTATAGCTAGAGTTAGAGAAAAGGTTAATGCAACTATGAAGGATTATCCTTTGTTCGCATATTAATCTAAAAAATAAGCTTCAATTTATAAAGATAGATTTCAGTCTTGACAACATGAAAGAGATTTCTAATGTCACACATAAGACTGAAATCTATCTTTTTTTAATTCATATAAACTAACATCTAAAACTATCTAACCTTAACAACTACTTTACCTTTGGCGTGACCACTTGCAACGTAAGACATTGCTTCATTAATTTCTTCAAACTGGAAAACTTTATCAACAACAGGTTTAATTATATCTGTTTCTATTAACTTCCCAATTTTAGACAATTGTTCACCATTGGCTTGCATAAACAAAAAGGAATAATCAACAAGATGTAATTTGGCTTGTTTTCTCACTTTTCTACTCAAAAAAGAAATTATCATTTTCATAAACCAAGACAAATTTATTTCTTTAGCAAAAGTTGTATCTGGTGGACCTGAAATTGAAACTACTTTTCCGCCAGGTTTTAATATGCGCAAAGATTTATCTAAAGTCCTTTCGTCTTGACTGTTCAATACTAAATCGTAATCTTTTAGTATTGTTTCAAAATCTCGAGTTTTATAATCTATAATAACATCAGCTCCTAAACTTTTTACTAAATCAAAATTACTTGCACTTACAGTAGTAGCAACAGTTGCTCCCAAATATTTTGCCAACTGAATAGCAATGATGCCAACACCACCAGAACCAGCCTGTATAAACACTTTTTGACCTTTTTCAAGTTTTGCTTTTTCAACAAATGCTTGCCAAACTGTTAGTGCAACCAACGGAATGGAAGCAGCTTCTTCCATTGAAAGGTTTTGTGGTTTCAAAGCAACATCGTTTTCATTGACAGCGATGTATTCTGCAAATGTACCAATATGAAAATCGGCAGGACGAGCAAATACTTCATCACCTACTTTAAAGCGATTCACTTTTGATCCAATCTTTGTTACTACTCCTGAAAAATCATGTCCCAAAATCAATGGAAATTTATATGGCAGCAACAGTTTAAACTCGCCATACTTCAGTTTGTTATCTAACTGGTTGATACCTGTTGCATGAATTTCTACCAAAATCTGATTTTCCCCGATATCTGGTTTGGGCATATCAGCTAATTGAAGCTTTTCATTTTTGCTATACTTTGATATAATATATGCTTTCATATTGTTTGTAATTATTTTTTTGAATTAGTGAAACGGAATAAACAACAACGAATCTACGATATTTTTGACATAGCTTCGGCTACTGCTGCAGCATATTTTTTTGTTATACCCACTGGCACATCAAATTGGTTCTTTTCAAGAGCAATGTAAAATTCGTCTGCTACTTCAGAAGGAGGAATACCGCTTTCCCCACCTATTTCTGCTGAAAATTCTGTATTTACCGTTGGTGGGTAGATTTCGTATATCTGTAGATTTTTTGCCTCTTCATAAGTCATTCTCAAAGCAACGGTATAGGAATGAAGCGCAGCTTTTGTTGCTCCATAGGTCGGCAAGAACTTATGACTACCAAACACAGCAAGAGAAGACACATTTGCAATTGCTGCCACATCTTTTGTTAACAGATGCGGCAACATCAATTCTGTAAAATGGATGACCGCAATATAATTTGTGTTCATCTCAATTTCAGCTTTTTTGTGTGCATTGGTAGTTTCACTCAGTAAATAACCAAATGCAGCACCTGCATTATTAATAATCATATTGACGTCGGGATGATTAGCTTTTAAATCTTCCGCAATACGAATTCTATCTGCCTCAATAGACAAATCTCCTTGGATAGCAACTGCATTTGAAAGCTTTGTTAATGCTTTTTCAAGTCGTTCCGTATTTCGTCCGTTAATGATAACTTTATTGCCTAATGCACTAAATTTTTGGGCAATTGCAAGACCTATGCCTGCACTTCCGCCGCTAATAAAAATTGTATTTCCTGTAGTTTTCATCTTTATTTAAAAAAAAAGTTGTAATTTTGCTTGCGATTAACAAGTGCAAATATACAAAATAACTTTCATTTTGCAAGTAATTTAAAGAGTATTTTATGTTAGAGAGTAAAAAAAGGTCAAATTGTCCAATTAGTTGTTCCCTTGAAGTTTGGGGTGATAAGTGGTCACTACTAATTGTAAGAGATTTAATGTCCGCAAAACAATGTACATATGGCGATTTTTTAAAATCAGACGAAAAAATTTCGACCAACATTTTAGCTTCTAGACTACAAACTCTAGAAGAAAATGGAATTATTACGAAATCAGATCATCCTGATAGCAAAGCTAAAGTATTGTACAAACTAACACAAAAAGGAATTGACTTATTACCGTTAATGATTGAAATAAGTTTGTGGGCTGAAAGATATTACGATTTACCAACCGACAGAAAAGCAATATTGAAGGAGGTTAAAAAAAATAAGGAAAAATATATTAAAACAGCTATAAACAACTTGAAAAAGAATATTGATTAGCAATAGTACTGCTTCATAAGCGAAGAATGTCTAAATTGAACAGTTATTTTTCAATTGAAATATCAGCTTTTATGTATCGGGGTTACTTCTTGACACAAAGACCAAAATCGTTAGTGGAGATTATTAAGCAATGAAATAACAAATTAAAAACATAACAACATATTAAATTTAACTAACCAACAAATTATGATCAAAAAAATTTTTTGTTTTTTCCTATGTATAATGGTTACCATACCAGCTATCACAGCAACAAAAGTTCAACATCCATGGCAAGGCAAACGAGTTGCATATCTTGGAGACTCTATCACAGACCCTAAAAATAAAGGTGCTAAAAAACATTATTGGGCTTATTTACAAGAAATGCTAGGCGTAACGCCGTATGTGTATGCTGTAAGTGGAAGACAATGGAATGACATTCCAAGACAAGCAGAGCAATTGAAAAAAGAACATGGTAATGACTTTGACGCAATTATAATTTTCATTGGTACTAATGACTATAATGCAGGCGTTCCTATTGGAAAATGGTTTACTGAAGACAGCACACAAGTATTAGCTGCTATACATAAACCTAAAGCTATGGTCACACGCATGAAACGAACTATGGTAATGAATGATAGTACTTATTGTGGACGCATAAATATTGCTCTAAGCACACTTAAAAAGATGTTCCCGACTAAACAGATAGTCATGCTTACACCTATTCATAGAGCTATCGCTAATTTTAACGACAAAAATATACAACCAACAGAGGAATACCAAAATGAATGTGGTGAATATCTTGATCGCTATGTAAACTCTGTAAAAGAAGCTGGGAATATATGGGCCCTACCTGTTATAGATCTAAATTCTACCTGTGGACTTTACCCTGTACTTGATGAGTTTTCACAATATTTCCATGATCAGAATACTGATAGATTGCACCCAAATGATGCTGGACATATAAGAATAGCCAAAACTTTATTCTATCAGCTACTAAGTCTTCCATGTAGTTTTGATAATTAAAGGAGCAACATTATAATAGAGTAAGTATATAACTACTTAAAGCCAAGGTTATTTATAGAGGATTCTCTTCCATAAATAACCTTGGAGCTTCTACCAGAAAAAGTTTTTTTAATGCCACTAATGTCATAATGTCACAAACCCTGTGTTTATCGAGCTTTAGCGAGTGACATTAAGTGACATTATCGGGGTAAAAGTGACATTAAACTACAAATCACACCTATTTTTGGCGATTTTTTGCCAAATATGCAATACATATATAGACGCTTTTTCGTTTATAATGGTCAGTATTCGTCATTTTGTGCGCTATATATCACTATATGCTAAGTTTTTTATCTAAGAACTTAACTGAATAATCCTGATAATTGTCATCCATTCTATTCCTGTAGACATATTGATAATCACTTGTTTACCTGCGTCAGGTAATACTCTTTTTCACGTTAGGCAATTCAATTACCTAACGTAGGTAATTGAGTTGCCCACGTTGTGTAACCCGATTACCTACGTTGTGTAATCGCATTACACACATGCTGAGGTAATTGAATTGCACACGTGTTAATGTAATCGCATTACACACATATTGAGGTAATCAAGTTACACACATGTTAAGGTAATTGAATTACCCAAAAGTTGTGAAAATTTAGGTAATAGTTTTTGCGCTCAATTTCAAAATCTATTTACATCCTTAAAATTCATTCTCTCGTATTTATATATGGAGTAGATTTCTGAATTGTTCATACTGTTCAATAAACCAGTTTTTGTATTCTATAAATCCCATAAGTACAAATAAATATTATGCAAATAGCATAATTGCGAAAAAAACGCTAAAAATAGGTGTGATTTAGGGTTTAATGTCACTTTTACCCGATAATGTCACTTAATGTCACTCGCTTAGCCCTTATAAACACAGGGTTTGTGACATTATGACATTAGTGGCATTAAAAAAACTTTTTCTGGTAGAGTCCTGCCCTTTTATGAAGAATATAACTTTCCCAATTGGCGAAGAACCAAAAAAGCCATATAAATAAAACCAAAACAAGGCAAACAACATATTGATATATTCGTTTGCCTTGTTTATTTATTGGATTTATTATATTCTACTCAGCTTTCCATAAACCATGTAAATTGCAATACTCACGAGCAATTACATTTTTAGCATCAGTCATGAAAACAGCTTCAGGCTTATCACCAGGTTTCAGATACTTACGCATTACCTTGTCGTCAGTAAGAAGTTCAATCCACATTATATAATGTTCCTCAAGCATAGGATGAGCAACTGCACCAACAGTAACTTTATAACCACCCTCAATTTTCTCGATAACAGGAACATGTTTCTCCAATGCTGCATCTTTTGAATTTTCAACCAATAATTCCATTGGTTGTCCGCAACAAGTCAAAGTTCCACCTGCAGGTTCTACCACTTCAACGATATTTCCACAGACATTACAACGATAAATTTGCTTTTGTTCTGTCATAATTACTTAATATTAAAGTTAAACATAATACTATTATATAATATCTACACCAAATATAATCAATGCAGAATATCAACACTGCAAATATAATCATTTATTATTATTATCAGCACTCAAAACAGTGAAAAAATAGTTAACACACAATTATTTGAATTTCTTTATGAAAATAGACGTAATATTAATTTGTTGGTTTCAGATTTAATTACTACTTTTGCTCAACAAAACTAAAAATAAAAAATATGAGAAGTAGAACCGCGGTTTGGTTTGAAACCAAAATACGTTACGAAAAGACAATGGAAGATGGTATGCAGAAGAAAACTACAGAACAATATGTAGTTGACGCTCTGAGTTTTACAGAGGCAGAAAGCACTATCATCAACGAAATGAGAGTATATCTTAGTGGTGAATTTAAAATCACTGATATCAAACAGGCTGCTTACGGAGAAATATTCTTCAGTGAATCAGACTCTGACGACAAATGGTATAAATCTAAATTGCAGTTTATTACTATTGACGAAAAGACTGAAAAAGAAAAGCGCTCTACAGTCACTTACCTTGTTCAGGCAGGTAGCTTACCAGGCGCTGTTAAGCATATAGACGAAGTTATGGGTGGTACCATGATTGACTATGTCATGACTTCAATACAGGAAACTCAAATAATGGACGTATTCGAACACAATGCTGCCAAAAAGCATGAAGAAAAAAATGACGTTCCTGAGTATGAGCAGACTCCTGTTGCTGAAGAAACAATGACTGAATAAAATAAAGAATATGAATGTTGATGTAGCAAAAAATTTACATGAAGTACTGGGCAACCTGCCTAAAGAAGTAAGATTGGTTGCCATCAGCAAATATCATCCCAACGAATATCTTGAGACTGCTTATAATGAGGGTCAAAGGATATTCGGGGAAAGTCATGAGCAAGAGTTAGCGCAAAAACAACAAACACTTCCCAAAGACATTGAATGGCATTTTATTGGTCATTTACAAACTAACAAAGTAAAAAACATTGCTCCTTATATTTCCATGATTGAAGCTGTAGATAGCTATAAATTATTAAAGGAAATAAACAAGCAGGCAGCTAAAAACGACCGTATCATTAAAGTTTTACTAGAACTGCATATTGCAGAAGAAGAGACTAAATACGGACTAACGCTTGATGACTGTCGAGACATCTTAGAAAAAGGAGAATGGAAAGATTTGGGTAATGTTCAAATATGCGGCTTAATGATGATGGCCAGCAATACAACTGAAACATCAATAATAGAAAAAGAATTCGACATAGCGACTTGTTTCTTTGATGAAATCAAAGCTAAATTCTTCGCAAACGACCCAGAATTCAAAGAGCGTTCTTGGGGTATGAGTCATGACTATAAAATAGCTATCAAACATGGCTCTACAATGGTGCGTGTCGGTACTACAATTTTCGGGGCACGAGTTTATTAATTTATAACAAAACTATATTAGTTTAAAATAAATTATTATCTTTGCACCTTGAAATAGAACCAATGGCAATTAAGCCATCACAATTAAAAGAATAAAATGCCAGAAATATCAGTTCGCGGATTAGAAATGCCAGAGTCGCCAATCAGAAAATTGGCACCACTTGCTGCCGCTGCTAAAAATCGCGGTATAAAGGTATATCACCTGAACATTGGTCAGCCTGATTTACCTACCCCTCAATGTGGTCTTGACGCATTAAAGACAGTAGACCGCAAGGTATTGGAGTATTCACCAAGCCAGGGTAATCTGACTTACAGACAAAAACTTGTAAACTATTACAAAAAATATGACATCAACGTAACTGCTGATGACATCATTATAACATCTGGAGGTAGCGAGGCAGTACTCTTTGCATTCATGAGCTGTCTAAATCCTGGAGATGAGATTATTGTACCTGAGCCAGCATACGCCAATTACATGGCTTTTGCTATCAGTGCCGGTGCAAAAATCAGAACTATCGCAACAACAATTGAAGAAGGATTTTCTCTTCCAAAGGTAGAAAAATTTGAAGAACTTATAAATGAGCACACACGTGCTATCATGATTTGCAATCCAAATAACCCTACTGGATATCTTTATACAAGGAGAGAAATGAATCAAATTCGTGATCTTGTCAAGAAATACGATTTGTACCTTTTCTCTGATGAGGTTTACCGAGAATATATTTATACAGGTTCTCCTTATATTAGTGCTTGCCATTTGGAAGGCATAGAAGACAACGTTATTCTCATTGATTCTGTTTCAAAAAGATATTCTGAATGCGGAATTCGTATCGGAGCACTGATAACTAAGAATGCAGAAGTCAGAACAGCTGTTATGAAATTCTGTCAAGCTCGCCTGTCACCTCCTTTAATAGGACAAATTGTAGCTGAAGCGTCACTTGATGCACCAGAAGAATACTATCGCGATGTATATGATGAATATGTTGAAAGACGCAAATGCCTAATTGACGGACTAAACAGAATTCCAGGAGTTTACTCTCCGATACCAATGGGTGCCTTTTACACAGTAGCAAAACTACCTGTTGATGATAGTGAGAAATTCTGCAAATGGTGTCTAGAAGAATTTAATTACGAAGGCGAAACGATCATGATGGCCCCTGCTGCAGGTTTTTATACAACTCCAGGAGCAGGAATTAATCAAGTACGAATTGCTTACGTACTTAAAAAGCCTGATCTAGAACGTGCACTATTAGTATTAAGAAAAGCCTTGGAAGATTATCCAGGACGAACAACAGAAGAATAGAAAAGTGAATTTACCTCTTTTCATTGCAAAAAAAATATATGGAGATAAAGGCGAGAAACAAAAAGTTTCACGCCCAGCCATAAGTATAGCCACCGCTGGTGTAGCTATCGGACTTGCTGTTATGCTAATTTCGGTAAGCGTTGTGCTTGGGTTCAAGCATACTATACGTGATAAAGTCATAGGATTTGGCAGCAACATCCAAGTTGCTAATTTCATGACTCTTCAGACATCAGATTCCTACCCTATTCAAATGGGCGATTCTATGCTGAACATATTGAAATCTACGCCTGGAGTGAAGCATGTACAGCGCTATGGGGTGAAACAAGGTATTTTAAAAACAAACAAAGACTTCTTAGGTGTATTATTTAAAGGTGTAGGACCTGAATACGATACAACCTTCATACACAATAATCTTAAAGAAGGGAGTATTCCTAAATTCAGTGATACCGCAAGCAGCAATAAACTTCTTATATCAAAAAGTATTGCTGACAAGTTAGATTTGAAAACAGGACAAAAAATATTTGCATATTTCATTGATGGTAATGGTGTCCGCACAAGGCGTTTTACCATTCAGGGTATATATCAAACAAACTTGTCACAGTACGATAACGTTATTTGCTTTACGGATTTGTACACTTCAGTAAAGCTAAACGGATGGCAAGATGATCAGACTACAGGTGCAGAAATTACTGTTAACGATTTTAATAAAGTAGACGAAGTAGAAAACCAATTTATTAAGAAAGTAAACAGGACAACCGACAAATATGGTGAGACATATAGTTCTAAGACCATTAGAGATATAAGCCCTCAGATATTCTCTTGGCTTGATCTTCTTGATTTAAACGTGTGGATTATACTTGGATTGATGGTTGCTGTAGCAGGGGTTACTATGATTTCTGGGCTATTAATAATAATCCTAGAAAGAACTGTTATGATAGGTATTCTAAAAGCCCTTGGAGCTAGAAACAAGACTATCAGACATACTTTCATGTGGTTTGCTGCTTTTATAATTGGTAAAGGCATGATTATAGGAAACTGTATTGGTTTAGGACTTATTTCATTACAATATTTCACGGGACTAATAAAACTAGATGCACAGACATACTACGTTAGTACAGTACCTGTTGAATTTAATATTCCTATGTTCATTGTTCTAAATGTCGCCACGCTATTAATTAGTATTTTTGTGCTTATAGCACCAAGTTACTTGATATCACACATACATCCAGCAAAATCAATGAGATACGAGTAAGTCCAAAATAATACTATTTATCCGAGAAATAGGACATTCTTTTTAACTAAAAATTTTGCATTTTAATTTTATGCAAAAAAACAAGGCTTAGAAAACAAAAAGTGCACAATAAGTTTTGAATTGTGCAGATAAGTAGCTATCTTTGCACACAAATTTGAAAATTGTGCAATGAATTCAGTACCTAAATTTAATAAGTATATAGAACAGAGCATCATCAACAATTGGGAGAAGGATGCTCTGACAGACTATAAAGGGACAACTCTTCAATTTCATGATGTGGCTAGAAAAATCGAAAAGTTACACATTATGTTTGAGAATAGTGGTGTTAAAACTGGAGATAAAATAGCTTTATGCGGACGTAATAGTTCAAATTGGGCTGTAGCATTTCTTGCAACACTCACCTATGGAGCTGTAGCAGTTCCAATTCAAAACGAATTTAAACCTGAGCAAATCTACAATATAGTAAATCATAGCGAATCAAAGTTATTATTTGTTGGCGATGTTGTTGCTACACAGATTGATGCTGAAGAGATGCCTAATCTTGAAGGTGTCATCTATATACCAGATAATTCACTGATATTATCTCGCTCAGAAAAGTTAACTTATGCGCGTGAACATCTTAATGAGATTTTCGGACATAAGTATCCTAAATTTTTCAGAAAGGAACATATCAACTATCATGAAGATTCTCCAGAGGAATTGGCTATGATAAATTACACTAGTGGCACAACAGGATTTTCAAAAGGTGTTATGCTACCCTATCGTGCATTATCAAGCAACTATGATTTCCTTTCTGATGCCATTGGTTCAAAACTAAAACCTAATTGTGATGTAATGGCTATTTTGCCAATGGCACACATGTATGGTCTGTCAGTTGAGTTTATATTGGAATTCTGCCTTGGCAATCATTTATATTTTCTGACACGACTTCCAAGTCCTACTGTTATACAAGAAGCTTTTATGGATATACATCCTGCAGTAATTGTTTCTGTACCATTGATAGTTGAGAAAATAATAAGGAAAAATATATTCCCAAAAATTCAGACAAACATAATGAAGCTTCTTATCAATATGCCTGTAATTAACAAGAAGGTAAAAGAAAAGATTCTAGAATTGGTGAAAGCTGAATTTGGTGGTAATCTATATGAAGTGATTGTCGGCGGAGCTGGACTTAACAAAGAAATAGAAGATTTCCTATTAAGCATAGGTTTTCCTATCACAGTGGGATATGGCACTACAGAAACTGCTCCTATGATTACTTTCAGTGACTGGAATGATTTCGCTGGTGGAAGTTGCGGAACTGCGGTAAAAAATATGGAGGTAAAAATCTTAAGTGAAGACCATCAAAACATTCCTGGTGAGATTATTACTCGCGGACTTAACGTAATGACAGGTTACTACAAAAACGAAGAAGCAACTAATGCTGTCATTGATGACAATGGATGGTTTCACACTGGTGACTTAGCAACAATGGATGCAGAAGGCCATATTTTCATACGAGGAAGAAAAAAGAATATGCTACTTGGTTCTAATGGACAAAATATTTATCCAGAAGAAATTGAAAATAAGTTGAATTCGATGGCAATGGTTAACGAAAGCCTTATAGTTCAACGCGAAGCCCGACTCGTTGGTTTGGTACATCCAGACCTCGACGAAGCAAATTCTATGGGGTTCTCTATCGAAGACCTAGAGAATATTATGGAACAAAACAGAAAAGAACTCAACGCTATGTTGCCATCTTTCGCAAAGATTTCAGCAATAAAACTACTTGATGAAGAATTTGCGAAAACTCCTAAAAAGAGTATAAAAAGATATCTCTATCAGAACGCTATTTAAATATAGCGTTCTATAGTAGTATTATAGAACTTTAAACAAACGACAAAAAACAATATTATGGAACAAATACCTAGCTTCAACAATCTAATACAAAAGTCAATTATTGACAATTGGGAAAAAGATGCATTGACGGACTTTAAAGGTTCAACATTACAATATCACGATGTAGCAAGAAAAATAGAAAAACTTCACATCATGTTTGAAAACAGTGGAGTTGAAAAAGGCGACAAGATTGCATTAGCAGGTCGCAATAGCGCTAACTGGGCAGTTGCATTTCTTGCTACTTTAACATACGGAGCCGTTGCTGTGCCAATACTTCATGAGTTTACACCAGATCAGATATACAACATTGTTAATCACAGTGAAGCAAAGCTCTTATTTGTTGGTGATATAGTTGCAACCCAGATAGATGCAACAAAAATGCCAGAACTTGAAGGAATCATATATATTCCAGACTATTCCCTAGTATTATCGCGTACAGATAAACTTACCTATGCTCGTGAGCATCTTAATGAAATGTTCGGAAAGAAATACCCAAAGTATTTCCGAAAAGAGCATATTAACTATTATATAGAGCAAGATCCTAACGAACTTGCACTTATAAACTACACTAGTGGAACTACAGGTTTCTCCAAAGGAGTAATGATTCCTTATCGTGCTATTTGGAGTAACGTCTTCTTTGCAAAAGAAGCTGTTGGCAAAGCCTTAAAACCAGGTGACAGTGTAATTAGTATTCTGCCGATGGCACATATGTACGGAATGTCATTTGAATTTTTATTTGAATTCATAAAAGGCTGTCATATTTACTATTTGACAAGAATACCAAGTCCTGCAATCATAGCTCAGGCTTTTAGTGAAGTAAAACCAAAAATCATCATAAGTGTACCACTTGTGATTGAAAAGATAATCAAGAAAAAAGTATTTCCTAAAATACAAAACAACCGCATGAGAATGCTTCTTCATATGCCTGTTATCGCAAAAAAAGTGCGTGATAAGATATGTGAACAAGTTTCTAATGCATTTGGAGGTGAATTCTATGAAGTTATCGTTGGAGGTGCTGCCTTCAATAAAGAAATAGAAAGTTTTATGCACCAAATTGGGTTTAGATATACTGTTGGTTACGGAGCAACAGAATGCGCACCCATAATTTGCTATGCAGATTATAAGGACTATGTACCAGGAAGCTGTGGCCGATCTGTCGTAAACATGAAAGTGAGAATTGATAGNTCTGANCCTGAAAATATTCCAGGAGAGATATTAGCAAAAGGTATGAANGTCATGCTTGGTTACTATAAAAATGAGGAAGTAACACGCCAAACAATTGATAAGGATGGTTGGTATCATACTGGAGACCTAGGAACAATGGATGCTGACGGAAACGTATTCATTAAGGGACGTTCTAAGAATATGTTGTTAGGAGCAAGTGGACAAAACATTTATCCTGAGGAAATAGAGGACAAACTAAATTCATTAGCTTTGGTTAATGAGAGTGTCGTTATACAGGAGGGTGATAAGTTGATTGGACTTGTACATCCAGACTATGATGAGGCTAAGAATATGGGATTTTCAAAAGAAGATTTGGAGAACATTATGGAACAGAATCGTAATGAACTCAATCAGATGCAGCCATCATACTGTAGACTTGCTGCAATAAGAATTTACGAAGAAGAGTTTGAAAAAACTCCTAAAAAAAGTATTAAGCGTTACCTCTACCAGAAATAGAACGTTTTTGCTTTTGTTATTGACGAAAAATTTGTATCTTTGCGGTCATAATAGTAAACAATAAATAAAATATAACAAGCTATGCTTACACTTAAACTCATCAGTGAGGAAACTGAACGTGTTATTAAGGGTCTTGAGAAGAAGCACTTCACAGGTGCACGTGAGGCCATAGATAAAGTTTTAGAATACGACAAACTACGTCGTGACGCTCAGCAGAAGCTTGACAGCAACAAGCAACAACAAAATCAGCTTGCCAAGCAAATTGGAAGTCTTATGAAAGACGGAAAGAAAAAAGAAGCTGAAGATATAAAGAATAAGGTTGCTGATCTGAAAGCAACTGACAAGGCTTTGAACGAAATTATGGATAAGGCTCAAAGCGATATGACTGATGTTCTTCTTACCATTCCTAATATTCCTAACGATGATGTTCCAGAAGGTAAAGATGCTTGTGACAACGTTGTCGTAAAAGAAGGTGGTATTAAGCCTAATCTTCCTGAAGACGCACCTTGTCATTGGGATCTTCTTAAGAAATATAATCTTGTTGATTTTGACCTCGGTGTAAAAATCACAGGTGCAGGTTTCCCTATATATCTAGGCAAAATGGCACGTTTCCAACGCGCTCTTGAAGCTTTCTTCCTTGACGAAGCACGCAAATCTGGATACCTAGAGGTTCAACCTCCTTATGTAGTTAACGAGGCTTCTGGATACGGTACTGGTCAGTTACCAGATAAAGAGGGACAAATGTATCACGCAAACTTGGATAACTTGTTCCTAATCCCTACAGCTGAGGTTCCTGTAACAAATATTTTCCGTGATGTAATCCTTGACGAGACTCAACTTCCGATTAAGCGTTGTGCTTATTCAGCTTGTTTCCGTCGTGAGGCTGGTTCTTATGGTAAGGATGTTCGTGGTCTTAACCGCTTGCATCAATTTGACAAAGTAGAAATTGTACGTATAGACAAACCTGAGCATTCTTATGATTCTCTGAAAGAGATGTTAGCACATGTTGAAGGTTTGGTACAGAAACTTGAATTGCCATACCATATATTGAGACTTTGCGGTGGTGATATGAGTTTCACCTCAGCAATATGCTACGACTTCGAGGTATGGAGTGCTGCCCAAAAACGTTGGTTGGAAGTTTCTTCAGTATCTAACTTTGAAAGCTATCAAGCAAACAGATTGAAGTGCCGTTTCCGCCGTTCTGATACAAAGAAACCAGAACTTTGCCACACACTCAATGGTTCTGCTCTTGCTCTTCCAAGAATAGTTGCTGCAATAATAGAAAACAACCAAACTCCAGATGGAATAAAAGTTCCGAAGGTTCTTGTGCCATACTGTGGTTTCGAGTACTTAGATGATAAGAACTTTGACTAAAAAATAACTAAATTCAGTATTGATTGATATACCATCAGCGATACTGAATTTATCTTTTATAAAACTATAACTTATTATCAATTCATATTAACTGATACCCAATGAATAAGATTATTTGCAAGAAACAGTTTTCTGAGAAAGTATTCAGCTTTGACATCGAAGCCCCTTTAATTGCTAAAAGCAGAAAGGCCGGAAACTTTGTCATAATCAGAGTAGACAACAATAGTGAGCGCATGCCGCTTACAATAGCAGACTCTAATATTGAGAATGGTACTATTAAATTAGTTGTGCAAAAGGTTGGACTTTCCTCTACAAAACTATGTAATCTCAACGAAGGCGATTCTATTGCTGATGTCGTTGGTCCTCTTGGTAATCCTACTCATATTGAAAATTTTGGTACAGTAATATGTGCTGGTGGCGGAGTTGGTGTTGCGCCAATGCTACCTATTATTCGTGCATTGAAAAAAGCAGGCAACAGAGTATTATCTGTACTTGCAGGAAGAAATCGTGATCTTATCATAATGGAAGATGAAGTTAGAGCTTCATCTGATGAGACTATCATAATGACCGATGATGGAAGTTATGGAGAAAAAGGAGTAGTCACTGTTGGCATCGAGAAATTGATCAAACAAGAGAATATTGACAAAGTTTTTGCTATAGGTCCTCCTATCATGATGAAATTCTGTTGTATGCTCACCCAAAAATATAACATTTCTACAGATGTTTCTCTTAATACCATTATGGTTGATGGAACAGGAATGTGCGGTGCATGTCGACTCACAATTGGAGGAAAAACCAAATTCGTGTGTATTGATGGTCCTGAATTTGATGGAGCACTGGTTGATTGGGATGAAATGTTCAAGCGAATGGGAACATTCAAGAACGCTGAAAAGGAAGAAATGGAGCACTATGCAGAACATCTTTCTTCAACTAATGAGTCTGTATGCGAACCTTGCAAAACAAACAATGATATTCACAATGATGTAACAGAGAGTATCGAAAGCTTGACTGACCGAAATTCTAATTGGCGTTTAGAACTACGCAAGGGAATGAAACCTAAAGAACGTACTTCTATTGAGCGTGTTATGATGCCAGAACTTGATGCAGAATATCGTGCAAAGACAAGATTAGAAGAAGTCAACATTGGTCTTACTAAAGAAATGGCTGTACTTGAATCTCATCGTTGCCTTGATTGCGCTAAACCATCTTGTGTAGAAGGATGCCCTGTAAGCATTAATATTCCATCATTCATAAAAAATATTGAACGAGAAAATTTCCTTGGAGCAGCTAAAGTTTTGAAAAGCACTTCTGCCCTACCAGCTGTATGTGGTAGAGTATGCCCACAAGAGAAACAATGCGAAAGCAAATGTGTTCATCTTAAAATGGGTGAACAAGCAGTTGCTATTGGATACCTTGAAAGATTTGCAGCAGACTACGAACGTGAAAGCGGAATGGCTGCTGTACCAGAAATGGCTTCTTTAAACGGAATTAAGGTTGCTGTTGTCGGTTCTGGTCCTTCTGGACTAAGCTTTGCAGGTGATATGGCAAAAATGGGCTTTGATGTATATGTATTTGAGGCTTTGCATGAAATCGGTGGTGTCTTGAAATATGGTATTCCTGAATTCAGATTGCCAAACAAGATTGTCGATGTCGAAATAGAAAATCTTAAGAAAATGGGTGTCCATTTTCAAACTGATTGTATTATCGGAAAAACGATCAGCGTAAAGGATCTTGAAGATAAGAACTTCAAGGGTATCTTTGTTGGTTCCGGTGCAGGACTTCCTAATTTCATGGATATACCTGGAGAAAATGCACTCAACATCATGTCAAGTAACGAATACCTGACACGAATAAACCTTATGGACGCAGCTAATCCACGTACTGACACTCCTATCAATATAGGTAAGCACGTTATCGTTGTTGGTGGTGGAAACACAGCTATGGACTCATGTCGTACTGCAAAACGACTTGGTGCAGACGTAACGCTCGTATACAGAAGAAGCGAAGCTGAAATGCCAGCTAGATTGGAAGAGGTAAAGCATGCTAAGGAAGAAGGTATTAATTTCTTGACATTACACAATCCTAAAGAATATATCGCTGATGAGAATGGTGCTGTTAAGGCAGCCACATTAGATGTAATGAAATTAGGCGAACCAGACCAAAGCGGTCGTTGTCGTCCTGAGACTACTGGACAAACCATTACATTAGAATGTGATCAGGTAATTGTTGCTGTAGGTGTATCTCCTAACCCATTAGTACCTAAGAGTATTGAAGGACTAGAATTAGGTCGCAAGAATACAATCGTCGTTGACGATAATATGAAATCAAGTAGAAATAATATTTATGCAGGTGGTGATATCGTTCGCGGTGGTGCCACAGTAATATTGGCTATGGGTGACGGACGAAGAGCCGCTGCTAACATGGCAAAAGAATTAAAAGGATAAATGAACGCAATATATACCATTTTACTATTAATATGCAGTAATGTCTTCATGACATTCGCTTGGTACGGACATTTAAAATTACAACAAACAGGGGTCAGCAGCAGTTGGCCCCTAATTGGCGTTATAGGATTTTGTTGGGCGATAGCATTNTTCGAATACTGCTGTCAAGTACCAGCAAACAGAATNGGATTTGTTGATAATGGCGGTCCCTTTACNCTCATTCAGCTAAAAGTAATTCAAGAGGTTATATCCCTCATAGTATTCGCACTTATAGCTAATGTAATGTTTCAAGGTCAAGGACTTCATTGGAATCATTTAGCCGCATTTATCTGTTTGATAGCTGCAGTGTATTTTGTATTCATGAAGTAATTTACTTAATGAATATCATTTATTAAGCTTATATTCGTCTATTTTTCGATAAAGAGTTGTAAGACCTATTTTCAATAGTCTTGCAGCTTCTGTTTTGTTTCCGTTGGTGTGTTGAAGAACTCTTACAATATGTCTACGTTCAATTTCAGCTAATTCAAAATCAAAAGATTTAGCATCATCTGAATTTTGTATATCTGTATTTAACGAAGACGAATTATAAGATGAATATGAAACCTGCAAATCAAATGGTAAATCTTGCAGAGTAAGGCTTGAATCACAAACAATAGCACTACGTTCAATAACATTTTTCAACTCACGAACATTTCCATGCCATTCAGCATTAGTAATAGCATTCACAAATTCTGATGACATTCCGTCTATATGTTTACCAAGCTTTTCAGAATATCGTGCAAGGAATGACTTCGCCAACAAAGGTATATCTTCACGACGCTCACGCAATGCAGGTAAATGTATTTGAAAAACAGAAAGACGATAAAATAAATCCTCCCTAAAATTACCAGCTATTATCTCATTCTTTAAATCACGATTTGTCGCTGAAATAATTCTCACATCAACTTGTGAAGGAGAAGTATCCCCTATTTTTATATACTCACCTGATTCCAGCACACGCAATAGTTTGGCTTGAAGCTGATATGCCATCTCTCCTATTTCATCTAGGAATAGCGTACCATGATTTGCTACTTCTATCAATCCCTTTTTATCTTTCATCGCTCCAGTAAATGAACCGGCACGATAGCCAAATAGCTCACTTTCCAATAAATCACGACTAAATGCAGAACAGTTAATAGCAACTATAGGAAACTTACTACGCGAACTAGCGTTATGTATAGCCTGTGCAAACACTTCTTTACCAGTTCCTGTTTCACCTGTAAGTAATACTGGAATATCTGTATCAGCAACCTTACGCGCCAATTCCTCTACACGAAGTAATGTTTCAGAATTACCTATTATTGTATCAAAAGAATTAACCTGTAATGGCTTTTTCTCAATCTTAGACAAGTCATTATTTAAATTATGCTGACTGTTGACTTGATCCATAGCCCTGCTGATAATAGGGATAATTTTATTATTATCATCACCTTTTGTTATGTAGTCAAATGCACCATTCTTAATTGCCTGAACACCATCTTCTATATTTCCATGAGCAGTAAGTAGAATTACCTCGATAAGAGGAGTCTCCTGCTTAATTTTTTTAACCATATCAACACCGTTGCCATCTGGTAAAAATACATCACAAAGCACGACTTGTGGCTTATGCAACTTAACCTGTCTCATTCCTTGAGTACAATCTACAGCTTGCCACACTTCATAACCTTCCAGTTCCATCATTCGCGAAAGAAGTTTGCGAATAATTGGTTCATCATCTATTATCAGTAATGTATTCATATAGTCTGGTTTATTTATTGTATTATTGCAAAAGTAGGAATAATTTTACAAACATAAAAACATTATTGCATCTAATGTATATAGCTTTTCATTTTGGTATGGCAAGTCTTTCATTTTGGTAAGGTCTAAAACTAATGTTTATATTTAACTATATACATATAAAGCATTATGATACAAGAGATTACAAAAATAAAAACAATTATGGCACAGTTTTCGTAATAAGAATAATAAATAATTTAAAATAAAAATAAAATGACTACACTTATTTTTGAATTACTTGCATGTATGCTTTGCGGGATAACATGCTTTGGTGTATTTTATAAATGTATTAAATGGTTTGAAAAGATTTAATTAAAAAAGAAAAGACTATGTATTTAATTATGTTTATCATCAGTATTATAATGTTCTGTTATATGATATATGTACTGATAAAACCAGAAAAATTTTAAAACTCTAAAATTATGGGAACAGAAATTTGGGGTGCGATATTACAAATAGTAATAATGATAAGTTTAGCTTATCCATTAGGTAAATATATTGCGCGTGTATATAAAGGCGAAAAGACTTACCTCGACTTTTTAAAACCTGTAGAAAGGTTGATTTATAAAGTCGGCGGTATAAATCCAGACAAAGAAATGAACTGGAAGACATTTCTTAGGGCAATGCTTACAATCAACCTATTCTGGTTTGTCTGGGCTTTAATACTACTTGTCGTCCAAGGATATCTACCATTAAATCCAGATGGGAATGGTGGCCAAACAATACATCAGGCCTTCAATACAGCTATAAGTTTTCTTGTAAACTGTAATCTACAGCACTATAGCGGTGAAAGTGGACTAACTTATTTCACTCAGTTAGCAGTTGTAATGCTATTCCAATTTGTCACAGCAGCAACAGGTATGGCATGCATGGCAGGAATAATGAAAGCTTTAGCTGCCAAGACAACTAATACAATAGGCAATTTTTGGAATTTTCTTGTCAAGAGCATAACACGCATCCTACTACCATTGGCATTAATAATAGGATTTATCCTTATAATACAAGGAGTTCCTATGACTTTTGACGGAAAAATGGAAGTAAATACTCTTGAAGGTAAAGTTCAGAATGTGTCACAAGGACCAACAGCTGCTATTGTGGCAATAAAACAAGTTGGAACAAACGGAGGTGGATTCTTTGGAGCAAACTCAGCACATCCTTTAGAAAATCCTACATATCTTACTAATACAGTAGAATGTATCGCTATAATGCTCATTCCTATGGCAATGGTCTTTGCCTTCGGCTTTTATGTAAAGAAACGCAAATTAGGATTTAGCATTTTTGGTGTAATGCTATTTGCTTACCTTGTAGGTGTATTCATAAATGTTCATCAGGAAATGCAAGGCAATCCAAGACTGACCTCTATGGGAATAAGCCAGCATACTGGAGCTATGGAAGGCAAAGAAGTGAGATTTGGGTCTGTAGCAACTGCATTATGGAGTGTTTCTACAACCACAACATCAAATGGTTCCGTTAATGGAATGCACGACAGCATGATGCCTCTATCTGGTATGGTAGAAATGCTTAACATGCAGATAAATTCATGGTTTGGCGGTGTCGGCGTAGGTTGGATGAACTATTTCACATTCATAATCATAGCAGTATTCATAAGTGGACTCATGGTCGGGCGTACTCCAGAATTCTTATGTAAAAAAGTAGAGGCTAGAGAGATGAAAATAGCTTCTCTTATGGCACTACTCCATCCTTTCTTGATTTTAGCAGGAACAGGTTTGGCTGCATGGCTCGCTGTAAAAGCACCAGAATTTGTATCAAGAGAGGGAGGATGGCTAGGCAATCAAGGCTATCACGGACTGAGCGAAATGCTATACGAGTTTACATCATCTTCCGCTAACAATGGTTCTGGATTCGAAGGACTGAAAGATAACACATGGTTTTGGAACATTATATGTGGCTTAGTTATGATTTTGGGAAGATACATTCCTATAATAGGACAAGTAGCAATAGCAGGCTTGCTTGCAAAAAAGAAATACATTCCAGAAAGTGCCGGAACTCTTCGTACAGACACATTGACTTTTGGAATAATGACTTTCGTTATTATATTCATTATTGCCGCTTTAGCTTTCTTTCCTGCTCACGCATTAAGTACGATAGCTGAATATTTAAGTATATAAAGGACTAAAATATGAAAGATAAGAATAAGACCTCCCTTTTCAATAAGGAAATGGTAAAAAATAGTGTTTGGCAAGCTATAAAGAAACTTGATCCAAAAACTATGATCAAGAATCCAGTAATGTTTCTTGTTGAAATATGCACTGCCATAATGGCTGTAGTAACAGTTACTTCAGCAACAACAAACGATTCTGTAGTTCTTGGAAATGCAGGATATAATATAGCTGTGTTTATAATACTATTCATGACACTACTGTTCGCCAACTTTGCAGAAGCCATAGCAGAAGCTAGAGGTAAAGCACAAGCTGACAGTCTGAGAAAGACCCGAGAGGAAACACCAGCAAAACTTATTGAAGGTAACACATATAGAACTATAAGCAGTTCTCTGTTGAAACTTGGAGATGAGTTTATTTGCGAAGCCGGTGACATTATACCTTCTGATGGAGAAATTGTTGAAGGTATGGCTTCAATAGATGAAAGTGCAATAACTGGTGAGTCTGCTCCTGTAATACGAGAGTCTGGAGGTGATCGCAGTTCTGTTACTGGTGGAACCATCGTACTTAGTGACCACATACGCGTAAAAGTAACAACACGTCCTGGAGAAAGTTTTCTAGATAAAATGATTGGACTAGTTGAAGGTGCATCAAGACAAAAAACACCTAACGAGATTGCTCTTACCATATTATTATCGACCTTCTCTCTTGTGTTTATAATTGTGTGCATATCACTTGTTCCAATGTCTTGGTACTCTGGCACTACAATAGGTATTGCGGCTATAATATCATTATTTGTATGCCTCATACCAACAACCATCGGAGGTTTACTTTCAGCAATAGGTATTGCAGGAATGGACCGTGCACTGAGAGCAAATGTAATAACAAAATCTGGACGAGCAGTAGAAACTGCTGGTGATATTGACACACTGTTACTTGATAAGACCGGCACCATAACTATTGGCAACAGAAGAGCTACGCATTTCTACCCAGTAGAAGGATTCAGTGATAAAGAATTTGGAAATCTTTGCGTCCTCTCATCGGCAAGTGATGATACTCCTGAAGGAAAATCTATTGTTGAATTGGGCCAAAAAATGGGAATAAGCATTGATCAAAAACAAATCATCCATGCAAAGATGATTCCTTTTACTGCAGAAACACGCTGCTCTGGCATTAATCTACCTGATGGCAATGAAATCCGTAAAGGAGCTTTTGACACGATGAGACAAATAACAGAAAACGCAGGAGGCACTTTTCCAAATACTGCACAAACAGTCATTGAAACAATCACGAAGATGGGCGGTACTCCACTTGTTGTAAGCATAAATAAGAAGATTGCCGGAGTCATTGAATTACAAGACATCATCAAACCGGGAATAAAAGACAGATTTGATAGACTTCGCAAAATGGGTGTCAAAACAGTTATGGTTACTGGAGACAATGCTCTCACGGCTGCTTTCATAGCTGAACGTGCTGGCGTTGATGATTTTATTGCCGAAGCTAGACCTGAAGACAAGATGAGATATATTCGCAATGAACAGCAACAAGGTAAACTAGTGGCAATGATGGGCGACGGAACTAATGATGCACCGGCATTGGCACAAGCTGACGTTGGCGTTGCAATGAATAGCGGAACACAGGCTGCTAAGGAAGCTGGTAATATGGTAGACTTGGATAACGATCCTACAAAACTTATAGAAATAGTGGAAATAGGTAAACAGTTATTAATGACACGCGGAACTCTCACAACATTCTCTATCGCTAATGACGTTGCAAAATATTTCGCCATCGTGCCAGCACTGTTCATGGTTGCAATTCCACAATTGTCAACTCTCAATATAATGGGATTACACAGTGCCGAAAGTGCTATTTTATCTGCTGTGATATTTAATGCAATCATTATCCCTTTACTTATTCCTTTAGCATTGCGAGGTGTTAAATATAGACCTATCGGAGCCTCTGCATTACTACGAAGAAATCTATTAGTATATGGATTAGGTGGAATTGTTGCGCCTTTTATAGGTATTAAGATAATTGATATGATTGTAGGACTTTGTTTATAGGGTAATAATTAATAAATAAGATTATGAAGATCGTTTATATAAAGAGCATGATAAATGGCTTGATAAAATCATTTAGGCTCACAATAGCCTTTTGCCTTTTGCTAGGCATAGGATATGTATTGGTACTTTGGACGTTTTCACGAATAGCCTCACCTAACAGTGGCAAAGCTGAAGTTGTATATTCTAAAGCAGAAAATAAAGATCAGTCACATAAAATTGCAGGTGCTGCAAATATTGGACAGGAATTTCATAGCAACAAATATTTTTGGGGCCGACCTTCAAGTGCAGGAAGTGGCTATGATGCATCTTCTTCTGCAGGAAGTAATGCTGGACCATCAAATATTGAGTATCTGAAAAAGGTAGAACAACGACGTGAGAAATTTCTTAAAGCTCATCCATACATCAAACATAATGATGTCCCAGCTGAAATGGTTACCGCCAGTGGTTCTGGTCTTGACCCAGATATTTCATTACAAAGTGCCTATTTGCAAATCAGACGAGTTGCTATGGCACGTGGGATGTCTGAGAAATCTGTAAAACAAATTGTAGACAAATGTGTACAACACCCTTTGCTCGGTATATTTGGACCTGAGAAGATAAATGTATTAAAGTTAAACATCATGTTAGATAACAAATAGCATTGATATTATGAACGATACTTATAACGATAACGACAAGGCTGCACAACACTTTCTTGACATCATAAGAAAGCAAAGACGCGGAAAGTTAAAAATCTACATCGGCATGATCGCCGGTGTAGGTAAAACTTTTCGCATGCTTAAAGATGCTCATCATATGCAACAACAAGGAATTGACGTGCAGATAGCGTTTGTTGAAACTCACAAAAGACGTGAAACGGAAAATTTACTCAACGGACTTACTGTTATACCACGTAGGAAGCTTTTCTATAAAGGGAAGCAACTTGAAGAAATGGATCTAGACAATGTTATCATGCAACATCCTGAGGTCGTTATTGTTGATGAATTAGCTCATACTAATCTACCAGGAAGTAAAAATACAAAACGCTGGCAGGATGTTGAACAGCTGCTAAATGTTGGTATAAATGTTATAACAGCCGTAAATATCCAGCACATTGAAAGCATTAGTGAGGAAGCTGGAAAAATTACAGGTGTCGAAATTCGAGAACTTGTTCCTGATAGTATTCTCAGTGAAGCAGAGGAAATAGTTAATATTGACCTTACTGCCGAAGAACTAAGACAACGATTATGTGAAGGAAAAATATATGGCAAAGCTAAGGTAGAAACTGCACTAAATCACTTTTTCAGTACTGAGAATATACTAAAACTACGCTCACTTGCACTTGGAGAAGTTGCACTTAGAGTTGCTAACAAGGCACAAAATGATTTATCACCAACTAATGTAGAATCGCATTCTATATTAGCATGCATAAGCAGCAATGCTTTGACGCCACGCCACATCATACGTCGTGCAGCAAGAATAGCAGCCCAACATAACTCAACATTCTGTACACTCTACGTACGCCGCCCTTCTGAAAGTCCCGACAGAGTGAGCTTAGCATCACAACGACATGTATTAAATCATTTTCAACTTACGATAGAACTTGGTGGAGAAGTAATACAAGCTTCATCAAGTGACGTAATAAAAGAAATAGAAGCATTGTGCATACAACGAAATATAACAACAGTTTGTATTGGACGACCATCTTTTAATATGCCTTCTACAATAATGAAAATAAGGAAATATCGCAAATTTCTACAATTTCTTGCTAAAAAAAGAATAGATTTGATTATACTTGCATAGTAAAACAAAAAAATACAATATTATGAATATTAAGACAAAACTCACACTCGTAATAGGATTACTTGTGATGATGACATTCGCTCTTGTCGTCGTATCTGTAATAAATGTGCAAATACTCACCGCTACCGACCCAGAAAGTCCGGCAGCAGGTCCTGGTATGGAGCGTGCCCTATTNTGGATAACCATGCTTGGCGCTATATGTATTTTCACTGGTATAGGAATATGGATATCATTCCCCTCTTCTATAGCTCGTCCTATAAAAGAACTATTNAATGCTATTCANGATATTGCGTCTCAGCATTATGAAAGAAGGCTGCAATTATATGGTACAAAAGAATTTGACGATGTTTCTCGCAATTTCAACATTATGGCAGAAAGACTTGCTGCATATCACGCAAGTTCTATTTCTCAGCTTATTGCTGCTAAAAANTATATGGAAACACTCGTCAANAGCATNACNGAACCAATAATAACCCTAGACAATAANAAAAATATCATTTTCATTAATGACGCNGCACTTTCTATACTTAATATTTCACGGNATGATGCTATTGGACATTCAGCAAATCAACTGTCTATAANCAATGACTTACTCAGACAATTAATAAGAGACTTNGATAAAAAGGAAAGTAATATTGACAATTCCACATCTCTGAATAAGCAGACAAATGAAATACCTCTCAAGATTTATTCTGATGAAAAAGAAAGTTATTTCCAAGTTAAGTATATCACAATAGTAAATAAAAAAGGCAATAACGAAAAAGATGAAAGGAGTCACATGATTATGCTTAAGAACGTGACCGAATTTAAGGAACGTGATTCAGCAAAGACCACTTTTATTTCTACTATATCACATGAACTAAAGACTCCTATTGCTGCCATTATGATGAGCCTGAAATTACTTGAGGACTCACGCATTGGAATACTAAACAACGAACAGGCTGAGTTAACTGATGACATCAAACAGAATAGTGAAAGATTACTTAGCATCACTAGCGAACTGCTAAACATGACTCAGGTTGAGTCTGGTAAATTGCAACTGAAACCACGCATAACACGACCAATTGAATTAATAGATTATGCGATAAAAGCAAATAGAGTTCAAGCAGAGAAATTCAATATCTCTATAGAAGTTGAATACCCAAAAGATAATAACATATCAAAATTGTTTGTTGACAGCGAGAAAATAGCATGGGTAGTGACGAATCTATTGTCAAACGCAATACGCTATTCTCAAGAAAATGCACGCGTAATAATAGGCGCACAACAACAAGATAACTCCCACGTACAAATATATGTAAGTGACTTTGGAAAAGGTATTGATCCGAGATATCACCAAAGTATATTCGATCATTATTTTCGCGTTCCGGGCACAAAGGTACAAGGAAGTGGACTTGGACTTTCTATCTCTAAAGATTTCGTAGAAGCACATGGAGGCACACTCACCGTTGACAGTCAAATAGGCAGCGGTAGTACATTCACTGTAACACTTGAGGTATAACATCATTTGTAGGAATAGATAATTCAAAACAACAATTTATACAATTATTATGGCGTTTTGAAATTTATTTTGTAATTTTGTAAGTGTGAAGGATAAAGACTTCTCTTATATTATAAAGGAATAAACAAAATGCAAAGGAAAGCAAAATATCTTTTAGCAGCGTCAATGCTAGCCATATTAACTGTAAATGCGCAAACAGCAAAGCGTGTTGTCAAGGCTAAAGCTACTATAAGCATCACATCTGACAAGAAAGCAATAAATCTTGATTTGATGAAACAGTTGATGCCTGCTACAGCCAAGATTATGTTTATTGACAGCACCGTAGTAAGTAAAAACGATTTTCTAAGCCAAATTCCACTAAATAAGGAATCTGGTAGATTAGAATACTCAAATAAATTCTTCGATAAGAAAACAAGTAATAACAATACTGTTTACATCAACGGATTTGGCAATAGAGCCATTTTCGCTGATGGCGATTCATTACAGACTAATATTTTTACGACAGATAAGATTGGCGATAAGTGGTCTGCTCCAACGAGCATCAACTCTATTGACAAAAACTATGAGATGCCGTTATACCCGTTTCTGCAAAGTGACGGAGTCACATTGTTTTTTGCCGCTAAAGGCAAGAATAGTATCGGAGGCTATGATATTTTCATGACAAGATACAACAGCGATAAAAATTCATTCTTTCCTCCTGAAAATTATGGACTTCCTTTCAACTCTACAGCTAATGACTATTTGCTTGCTATAGATGACTTCGACCAATTGGGATGGCTTGTTACAGACCGTAATCAACCAGAAGGGAAAGTATGTATTTACACTTTTGTACCTACAAAAGAAAGACTAAACTTCACAGGCGAAAATCTTAACGAGAAACAGTTGAATAGAATGGCTACAATACATTCTATATCAGACACATGGAAGTTTGGAGACCGCAATGTAGCCCTTGCTAGACTGAAAGCTATGATTAACCGCAATAATGCTACCGCAAAGAATAATGGGGATATTAACTTTGTAATAAACGACAATACAACATATCACAGTATTTCAGAATTCTCTCCTAGCAACAGACAGAAATATAGCAAACTTATACAAATGATTTCTGAACAGGAACAATATGCACATCAATTGGATTTAATGCGTGATAAATATGCGATATCAAATGCTAACGCTAAAAAGTCATTATACGATAAGATTATCAAAGCAGAAAAGTCTAATGAACAGCTATGTGATGAGATATCAAAACTTGAAAAAGAAATAAGAAATAACGAAAACATCAAATAATTTATTAACTATGGATGAGAAAAAATATTTTGCAGAATCAGAACTGATTCTCAATGAAGACGGTAGTGTTTTTCACTTGCACCTTAAACCAGAACAACTTGCAGACAAGGTTATCCTTGTTGGTGATCCTGGTCGTGTAAGTCTTGTTGCATCACACTTCGATGAACAGGAATGTGATGTTCAGAGCCGTGAATTCCACTCTATAACTGGTACATATAAAGGAAAGCGCATAACAGTACAAAGTACTGGTATCGGATGTGACAATATAGACATTGTTTTAAACGAAATGGACGCATTGGCAAACATTGACTTCAAAACAAGACATGAAAAGCCAAAGCATCGTACACTTACATTTGTACGTATCGGCACATGTGGAGGTCTTCAGGAGAATACTCCAACTGGTACATATATTGCAAGCGTAAAGAGTATAGGATTTGATGGACTACTCAACTTTTATGCTGGACGTAATGAAGTTTGCGACCTGAAACTTGAAGAAGCATTCAAAAAGCACATGGATTGGAATCCCCTATTGTGTGCACCTTACGTAATTGATGCTGACAAGGAATTACTAGATCGCGTTGCAGGTACAGACATGGTAAGAGGTGTAACTATCGCATGCGGTGGTTTCTTCGGTCCACAAGGCAGAGAGCTACGTATTCCTTTGGCTGATCCAGACCAGAATGAGATGGTTGAAAGCTTTGAATATAATGGCTTGAATATCACAAACTTCGAAATGGAAAGTTCTGCCGTTGCTGGTCTTTCTGCATTGATGGGACATAAAGCACTTACATGCTGTATGGTTATAGCTAACCGTCGTGCTAAGGAAGCAAACACTGGCTATAAGAATACCATTGATGGATTAATAAAACTTGTACTTGAAAGAATTTAAATGAATAACGACAATATCTGTGCACTGGCTACACCTGCTGGAGGTGCAATCGGAATAGTAAGAGTATCAGGACCTGAAGCAATTAGTATCACCAATAGTATATTCAGTAAGGATATATCTTTGGCGAAACCAAATACATTACACTATGGTGAAATAATTGATAAAGAAGGTTCTACAATTGACGATGTACTAGTTTCCGTATATCGTGCACCTCACAGCTATACAGGTGAAGACAGTGCAGAGATATCTTGTCATGGTTCAGCCTACATACTCAACAAGGTGGTTCATATTCTCATTGACGCAGGCTGTCGTCAAGCAGAACCAGGTGAGTACACAAAGCGTGCTTATCTTAATGGCAAGATGGACCTTAGTCAGGCTGAGGCTGTTGCTGACCTTGTTTCAGCAACCAATCGCGCATCCCATAAAATGGCACTCAGTCAGTTGAAGGGACATTTCAGTAGCGAGTTATCTATTCTTAGAGACCAACTACTGAAAATAACATCGCTATTAGAACTTGAACTTGATTTTTCTGATCATGAGGAGTTGGAGTTTGCAGATCGTAGCGAACTAATGCAACTTGCTCAGAAGATTCATCAGCGCATAACAACATTAGCAAAATCATTTGAAACAGGTAATGCTCTGAAAAAAGGAATACCTGTAGCAATTATAGGTAAGACAAATGTAGGAAAGAGCACCCTACTCAACCAACTTCTTCACGAAGACAAAGCTATTGTAAGCGATATTCATGGTACGACTCGTGATGTAATCGAAGATACAACTGAGATAAACGGAATAACATTCCGATTTATTGATACTGCTGGTATACGTCAGACAGAAGATAAGGTTGAGCAACTTGGTATAGAACGTACATTCAAGAAGATTGATGAAGCTACAATAATATTATGGCTAATCGACTCTATCCCATCGTCAGACGAAATTGAGAATATTAAAGAGCGTTGCGCAGACAAGAACCTGATTATTATTATTAATAAGATTGACAATAATAATTCAGCAACCGACATTATCAATCAGCTCACAACAATAGCATCCGACTTACAACATATTGAAATATCTGCAAAGTTGGGTACAAACATATCACAACTGGAAGAAGCTTTATACAAAGCTGCCAACATCCCAGAGATTAACGAGAATTCTGTAATCGTAACGAGTGCCCGCCATTATGAGGCCTTAACTCGTGCCAACGAAAGCATTACTCGTGTAATAGATGCAATGGAAGCCGATTTAAGTGGCGACCTAATAAGTGAGGATCTGCGTATATGTCTTGAACAGCTATCTGAAATCACAGGCGGTCAAATCACTCCGAATGAAGTATTAGGGAATATCTTCAAACATTTCTGTATTGGAAAGTAAACTAACAGAATTAACGTATGCAATGAAATAGCAGAAACTACGTTATATAAACAACTGAACTAAAACCGGATGAATATATGGATTATAGATTTATTTAAACCCAATCTATTGATTTTGTGAACGAATTGTCATCAGCAATATGCAATGAAAATACAGAAGTAACCTTGGACTACAATGACATTAGAACCATATCAAAAGATGCATCTAATGCTGGCTTTGCAGAAGGATTCGGAATTAGCATACTATTTTATAAGAATTATGGATGAAAATAATTTTAGAATATTATTGGACAAAATTGCTATATTTACCAATGAAAGTCGGCTTAAAATCGCAGAAAGACAAAAACGCGGAGAAATGTACAATGTTTTTTCTACGCTACGCCTTTCTAGATCAGAAGTTCGATTGCATTCTGCATTTTTAGCTGAGTTGCTTGACAACAAAGGAAATCACGGGCTTGATGCTTCTTACCTTACAAGTTTCTTGAATGAATGCATTACTGATTTCGATTATGATGCAGAATCGTCTTCGGTCTCTGTAGAATATTATATTGGGCTAACAGATGAAACAAAAGAAAATGGAGGAAGAATTGATATATTTCTTAGAGATAAGAATAACCATGCCATCGTTATTGAAAACAAGGTAGATGCTGACGATCAAGAGAATCAGTTATTGCGTTACCATAATTTCTTGGAAAAGAAGCATCAAGGTAAATATATTATCCTGTATTTAACCAAAGAGGGATATGACGCATCTATAAAATCCACAGGCGATACGGATATCAAGTATATTAGAATTTCGTATAGAAAACATATTCTTGAATGGCTTAAACGCTGTGTCGAAATCTCTGCTCAACATCCTCTTATACGCGAGACAATATGTCAATATATTACAAACTTAAAACAAATACTTAATATTATGGATGAATCTGAAAATGAAAAGATAGTGAACACCATAGTAGGTGATGACAATTTTCTTAAAGCAGCCTTTGCTATATCAAATAACATTAATGCAGCTAAATATAAGATTGTACAACGTATTAAGGAGTGGCAGAAAGAAATAGAGGAGGAAAAGTTAGTGAAAGATTCCACTTTCTGCGACAAATTTGAAGTCAACGATGGTGGCAAATTCTCCTTCGGAATAGAAGGCTGGGAAAACCATTATGTTGAATTCCATTTTGGCAAAGGAAATTTTAGAGGAATGTACTATGGGATTGTAAATAAAAACGGCAAACAAACTTTAGGTGAGGATGAGTTAAAGCATATATTTGAAAATATTGGAGACTCTATTAGTTATGACAGTTGGTGGAGTTTTAGGCGGTATCCAGACAATACTATTTATTCGGACTGGAATGACGACACTTTTATTGATATAAATACAACTACTAATTTCAAAGAATTTATGAAAGAAAAAATTGTTGAGTTGGTAAAAGCAGCAGAAGGGATAAAGAATTATTGCTGTCCGCTAAAAGTTTACTCAGTGTATAAAAGTAAGACTGAATCCCTCTGTTGGAATTCAGTCTTTTTTGTTACCTTTGTTTTTTACCACAAAAACCATGTAACAATGAACAAAGGTACACATTTTATCGGACAGCCACTATATGGTCAGTTAATTAATTTGCTTGACAAGTCAAAAATTCTTGCTTTTAGTCGTAATGAGGGCGGTGAACGTTATGTCAAGCACTTTGATGGTTGGCAACATCTGGTTGTCATGCTCTATGCCGTGATCAAGCGTTTCGATTCTTTGCGCGAGATATCATTCTCTATGCTTCCCGAAGCGCGCAAACTAGCACATTTGGGAATAAGCATGATGCCACGGCGTAGTACATTGTCGGATGCCAATACCAGGCGTCCAGAATGTGTGTTCGAGAAGATATACCGTGACCTATATGCCAGCTATAGGGAAGAACTTTCCTCGGACAGCCGAAAGCATCAGACTCCCAAGTGGCTTAATAAGCTTCAAATACTTGACTCAACAACGATCTCCCTATTCTCCAACCTCATTTTCAAAGGTGTAGGGCGGCATCCTAAGATGGGCAGAAAGAAAGGTGGCATCAAAGTTCATACGGTTATTCATGCCAATGAGGGTGTTCCCTCTGACATACAGTACACTTCTGCGGCGACGAATGACAGCTTCATGCTCAGACCCTTACAATATACCCGGGGTGACATCCTTGCCATAGACCGTGCGTACATTGATTATGCCAAGTTCGAGGAGTTGACACGCAATGGTGTGGTGTATGTAACTAAAATGAAGAAGAGCCTTGTCTACTCGACATTGAGCGACACGATGCTTCAGAACGAAGACGGGCTGATGGTGTATCGGATAAGGGAAGTAGTCTTCACCAAGCGTGTCAAGGACAATGAGAATATCAACCATCATGCCCGTATCATCACCTATGTGGACATCAAGAAGACTAAGGCCAGACTCATCTCGCTGCTTACCAACGACATGGAGATGGAACCAGAGGAAATAGTGGCCATCTACCGCAAAAGATGGGAAATAGAGCTTCTATTCAAACAACTCAAGCAGAACTTTCCACTTAGATATTTTTATGGCGAAAGTGCCAATGCCATTAAAATACAGATTTGGATAACTCTCATAGCAAATCTATTGCTCATGGTGATACAGAAGCGTATAAAGAGAACATGGAGTTTCTCGGGATTGGCAACTATAGTCAGAATAATGCTTATGTACTATATTAACTGCTATACTTTTCTTGAACAACCCGAAAAAGAATGGGATCTGATAATTCAGCTAACTAACGAATCACCACCGGAACCTTCGCTTTTTCAGTGAGGGGGCTTACTTTTTGGAAAATTAATCCGCAATGCCTATTAAGAGGCACTGCGGATGAAAATTTATGCTTATAGAAAGTTTAGCGGACAGCAATAATAAAGAATATGTGATTAATTTGGTTCATCCGACAAGTTGATTCACGCATATGCTATGAGAAAGATCTCTTTGATGGCAAGTATAAATCTATATTTGACCATACTTCGGATATGAAGAAATCACTCATTATTGTTTATTATGTTAAAGAAGTTTTGAGGAAAATCTTGATGCAGGTTGACAAGGAGGCTGCTCTAAGGACTTTGGATTATTGGTTAGAAATGGCCTGGAATTCCAAGATACCCATAATAATCAAATTTGCAAACATTCTTACTGTAGAAGAGCTGGACTAGTCGTTCTACTTTTAAACAAGTAATAGGAACGCAAAATTGAGTTTAATCTACTATTGTCTTATTATAGATCTATAGCGTTGAAAATCAAATGATAGCTAAAAGTTTATATATTGTATTAAGCCCTTAAAATATATGATTTCAATAGATACAACCAACATTTGCTCGCACTTGCAAAAGAAGTTGTTTGAAGAAGATGGGCGTTTACCATCATATTTAGATGGCTATGCAGGATGATGATGAGCTAACTGCATTTGTTCGCTCACGCCAACTGCATATTATGATAGGTAGTGTTCTTACATTAATCCAAATCCACTTACTCTTCTTCCCATTGCATTTTGGTGAACACTTGTTGCAGTTCTGTTACCTGCATATCAATTGAGGCGGCTTTTCGAAGGTGAGCAACTTGAAGAGTGAAATCATTATTTACTCCCTCCATCGTGAAACCATCTTTGGTTTGAAGCAAACGCTTCAAATACTTTCTTCGATCTGACAGCATCCGATTAAGTTCGATATCGGTCAGATTCTTGATAATATCATATTTATCATACAACTTTGCACGAGGATGCTTCTTCAAAATTGCATTAATAAATGCACCATACAACAGTACGTCGGCTTCAACTGCCCATGGAGAAAGCCATAGGTTTAAAGCGTTTACTGTAGAATTATAAACTACATTTACACCTGTTGCAGATTCATTATACTTAAACACAATACTGGCATCCTCTCCTTCGTCACCTTCTTCAAAATATTCATCATATAAGACCTCCTCAGAATTATCAGGTTCTCCATTTGGATATAGATAATCTACTGCTTTATATATCTTGAAACTCTTTGGGAGTCCAACGATGGTTAATTCTTCATATTTCATAGTTATATCAATTAATAATTAAAAAATTAGATAATATTTTACTCCAGCTCATTTCATTCTTTCAGATATACGATTATGGTTGTCCCTGTCAGACCATAATTCCTTATTTAGAAGACGAATACGTTGCACTTTCTTCTCGTCCTTACGCATCAGGTAAGTTCTGGTGTAGAATACTCATACAAATCCACCATAATTTTTCTATTTAAATATCACTCAAATGATGTTTAGTTATTATTTAACTACTTAATCATCACTTTATTGAAGTATAATATCGCAAAAATAACCTATTTATTTGAATTAAACAAGTATTCTTTAGTAATTATTGATTCTCAGACTATTATTTTACATTTTTATCTTAGCCATGTATATTTTCTCTTCCGCGTCACTTGACATCTCATTTTATTTTTGTACTTTTGTTTCCTATGAGGAAAGACTAGTGCTGTTCTACTTTTAAACAAGTAATAGAAACGCAAAATTGAGTTTAATCTACTATTGTCTTTTTATTATAGATCTATAGTGTTGAATATCAAATGATAGCTAAAAGTTTATATATTATATTAAGCCCTTAAAATATATGATTTCAATAGATACAATCAACATGTGCTCGCACTTGCAGAAGAAACTGTTTGCAGAAGATGGCGTTTACCATCATATTTGGATGGCTATGCAGGATGATGATGAGCTGACAGCATTTGTTCGCTCACGCCAACTGCATATCTACCGCAATGGTAAGAAAGTGCTGGTGTTAGCTGGCAAGGCTGCACCAAAGATTATTAGAGAAGACAGAATCTGTGAGATGATTTAAAATTTATAGTAGGAATGAAACTGACATATATATTTCATAGTGGTTTTGCTATTGAGACAGAAAGTTGTGTACTCATCTTTGATTATTGGATGGATCCTACAGGAGTCATTTCTAAAATTCTATCCACTACTAACAAGCCTGTTTATGTATTCGCTAGCCATTTCCATGAAGACCACTTCACAAAGGATATTCTAAAATGGAGAACCGATTACCCTACTCTTTCTTTCATCTATATTCTTTCTAAGGATATTCTAAAACGCAGAAGAGCCGACAAGGAAGATGCTGACGTGTGGATGGCAAAAGGTTCAGTCTGGAGTGACAACGTTATAAACGTCTATGCCACAGGTAGTAATGATAGTGGAGTTTCATGGATAGTTGAAGTAAAAAAGACCGAAAGTCAAGTTAATAGTAAGCGCATTTTCCATGCTGGTGATCTAAATAATTGGTATGCTCGTTTTCTGACTGATACCTATGATGGAAATCCTATTGATAGTGAAGAGTTTGGTGTTATTGATCCAATAAAGGATGAGAAACAATTTCTCGGGGAGTTGAAAGACATCAAAAAGATAGCAGACTCTTTCGATGTTGTGATGTTCCCTGTAGATGGTCGTATTGGTAACGGATATACTCGTGGAGCCAGACAATTCATCGAGCATTTCAAGGTTGGATTGTTCATCCCAATGCATTTTGTTGTTAGTGGTTTTAAGAGTGCATGGCGCATGAAAGAGTTTACCGACGAATACAACATACCTTTTTGGAGCATCGAGAAGGAAGGTCAGTCAATTAACATAGAGAAAGAATAAACAATATTACTTCATATATAGCGCCAAGCCCTTTAAATAAGGGGGTTGCGCTATTTTTTGCATACTATCGCCACAATAGTACAAGTTATACAAACAAAGTATTTAAAAGCAACTCTTTTGACCAAATACAATTGCGGGCAGTTCTTTGTGATATGGATCAGTGGCAATCAGTATTGTCCAATTTCCAAATATCAATTTTACTTGATACTTTTCCCCCGCCTTCAAACACTTGGAAAAAATATCAACCTCTTTATCACAATATTTAGTGTGCACACAGCATTTTATGTATTTTAAAAGCATATCAATCTCTGAATAAAACACCATATCTCTATTATCAATTATATCCCTACGAAACAAGAAATATCGTTTGCTATTTTCTGGATTATACATGGCTACACCTTGATTAAAGAAACCAAGAAATGGAAAGTCGTAATGCTGCCAATATGTATGCATATCACCTGATTGATATGCATCATGATAATGAAATTTTCCAAAGAATGAACGAAAATAATAATATGGATTAAATTGAAACCTAACCTCATCCTTAATCAATACAGTTAAATCCTTAGGATTAATCACTTTAGTTTTAACATTCAATTTAGCATACATTGCTTTAGCCTTTGCAGCACACTTTTTATCATTCGTAACAAAACAGTCGCAATACGAAGCATAATATGCATGCGTAGCATCAGTATTAATATTTGCCAAAGATTTATGCTTATCTGATCTATATCCATAAAGATCCAATGCATTATATAAAGAGGTAAAATTTATTAGTTCTTCGTTCTGTTTTTCTCTAAACATCCTTTCCATTAATGAAGTCAACGTATCTTTGCATCCTACTTCTTCAAAAACAGAATCCAAAATAGAAAAAGCATTTTGTGGTTCTGCCCCAGACAAAATATTTCGTTGTACATGGCTAAAACCAGATAAACATTTTAACGAGTCAGCAAATTCATTATCCTCTATCATCATGAGAAAATCCTTAACAAGAGCTCCTCCTAGATTGATTGAATCACGTATTTTACTGTCAGATAAAAGATTTTTGACTGAAGTATTAGAAGGCTCGTTATCAATTGATTCTTCAAGTAGTCTGAGTAAATCACCATGTTTGATATTATCCATCAAGCTTTGATTCTCAATAGCATTCTTAAAAAACATGTACGGAGTTGCTATTAGGGGTGAAACTCTGTTTGATTTCTTGTCAAACATTAGTAAATGATTCCTACATATTGTATTAAAAAGAGATAAATCATACTTGAAAATATTTTTATTTCCAACTTCATTAAAACTCCTCATCAAATCATCGAAATGTGCGCTTGAAAATGGAAATATAAAAAAATCCAGATTGTCTTTCAAGCATTTTTTTAACTCTTCATTACACTGATCTTTTAAATGTGTTATGATGTTCCAATCCAAATATATACGTTTCATATTAGTTTCGTTAATTTCATTTATACATATCAAATTAATATATCGTAATTATCTATTAAATAAAATATTATTATGGCTTAATTCATAGCTTTACCTCCAGATAAGTCGCAAGAATAGATGCTACACGAAGTTTGCTTGCATAATCCATCAATTTTGTTAGATTTCGATCTTTACGGTTCAAATAATTTGTGATGATTTCCGAGCAAACATCCATACCTATTTTGTTTCTGAACTTAACAGCATCACAAACAGAACGCTCTACATTATAAAGTTTCACCTTAAATCCTTCTATTTTCTTAACCTCTACACCAATATTCAAGAGTTTTTCTGTATAATGGTGTAGGTCAATAGATGGATAATCAGGAAGAGTTACTTTTCGTCCTCGCTTAATAGCAACATGAAAAGCTTGAGGCATTGATGTAGTCAACTTATAAATATTCCAAGCCGACCACAGACAAAGTATTCCTTCTGGAACTACAGCATTTATGTCAATCATCGTACCACTCATCTGCTCCATACTTGCATAAACGCCACGGCGAACCTTAATCAATTCACCCTGTTTTACGTCCTGAAGCATTTTATAATAAGCAGTCCTACCCTTTGATTTCATAACTGCTGACCTGCTGAATTTTATCGATTTACCCATACTATTCTTATTAAATCGGTACAAATGTACTACAAATATTGATTAGTGTAGTAGTTTTGTACTGAAATTATATATTTTTATGCTATTTTCCGTACAAAGTCAGAATTAGGAAATAAAAACTTGCCTTTACTCCCATAAAGCGAATAAAGGCAATTTATTAAAGTAATAACATTACTCAACCCAATCTTTCTTTGGCCTTACAATTGGGAACGTATAAGTTTCTGTTACATACTTACCTAGAATCAGCATTACAAGGATGTCATTCCGATGCCTACTAACTAATTCTAGTATTCTAGGCTTCATGATAATTTCTTGTTCGGGTGTGAGCTTATAAAACTTTAAGTCAAAAGAATCAACATGCCCATTCATGTCATGATTAACTTTCATCCGAAATAAGAATCTTTTGACATTATCAGAAATTCCATCCCAACTAATGCTATCATGAACGATGGCTTTCCCGAAATCCTGCATACTATTCCCCTGTACAATTCTGTTATGAAAGTATATCACTTTTGTCACTATTCCCTTCTTTATGATAAGTAATGCTTCTTCCTCCTGATTACGGTCAAAGGCCATATGATTATATCTAATAAGTCGGCCTCTACCAATGCGGATAGTATCATTAACCCATGAAGCAAAGATCCCTTGAGGTGTTGCATATTTAGAATAGCATTTAAATACGTGCGGCAATTCCACATATACACACCTACTTCGATTCAGAGAATCAGTCGTAGACTTTTCCCTTACGACCTCAGTCAAAATCAATTTATTGTTTATAATGCTCCAATGACCGATATAGCCTCTCCAGCATCCAGTATTCCAGCAATTCTTTTCGAAATCATTACTCCGGTGCCACTCTTCAGACTGCTCGACCATATCAAGCGGACAATAGAACATTGACCAACTTTTATTATCAAAAGATAAAAGTTCTGCTACTTGACCAGTTGCATGCCCTTTTATAACTATGAAGAACAGCAATATGAATATAAAAAGTATTTTCTTCATTTGTTATGATTAAATTATATTTAGTTAGTATTTCTTACTGCGTTTTTTATGGTTCTTATTCTTTGTTTTCCAATGGTTACTTTTTCATCGTTCTTTAGGTCTTAAATGCAACAAAACTACTGCTTTGGATAAGATTAAATACTAATCATTATGAGCATTATATAGTACCATCCCTTTTGCAGTCAATAAATACCTTTGACGAGGATGACGAGGAGAATCGGGATACAGCAAACGAATATATCCTTCATTTATAGCTGGCTTCAGATAAAGATTAAGGAAGTTGTCTCTTCCCTTTAGTTCCAAAGCATCCATCATGTTTTTAACAGACAACTCCTTGTTACCAATCGCAACGATCAGTCGCTTGATATTAGCGTTGTCTGTATGTAACTTATCCTGTACTTGTCCTGCACTTGTCCTGTACTTGTCCTCTACTTGAGTTTCAATTACTGGGTCAGCAAAGTTAGGCTGCACCTTCCATTCATCAGTAGCATGTATATGGAGATAACGATTTCGAAGATCCCATTGCTCAGCCAACAATAAATTACGGAAGAATCGCTCAAGGTATATAGGCGTATAATCAATACCCAAAAGAGCATTCTTGTAATTAGCACGCACCAATGCATTTCTGAAGTACCATGAATGACGAGCAAAGAGATCATTATTCACCGCAAAGCCAATAGACCGCAGATACAAAATAGTAAACACTGCTGTAGTTCGAGTGTTACCTTCTGCAAAAGCATGAATCTGCCACAATCCCGACACGAAATGGGAAATGTGTACTACCATATCATCAGAAGAAATACCACGATAACTAAAAGTTCTCTCGTGCTCTATATCATAATCAATGGCTCTATGTAAATCCTCCCAATTCAGATAGTTCACGGTATCTCCATCAAGAATCCATTCACGCTTGGTTATATCATAATCACGAAGCTTACCAGCATGTTTGAATACACCTTCAAATACCCGACGATGTATAGCTATATAGCCACCTGTACTAAAATCAACAGTTTGCGAAGACAATATCTTGGTAATATTGGCAGAAACCTTATCAGCCTCTTGCTTGCCATCATCATCTGGCTCTCTCTGTGTCTTCGATTGATAATAAGTTTTGACCAACAGTCTAACTTCATCAATGTCAATCTCACCCTCGATATGCTTACGAGCAGTCTCTTTTAAATAATCAGAAGTCTTCAAACCATCCACAGCCTGCAGTCCGATAGCAGTCTGCCAAATGCTGGCTTTATCCTTCTTGCTTGGTTCGCCTTGACGAATGTATTCATCAAAATCGAGGATATTTTGCTTCTTCTGATCCATAAACAGCGTTTATATTTATATTACAAAGTTAATAAAAACTTCTGAGAAAGCAAAATGAATTGGCTAAAAACAGTGTAGTTACGAACGTTATAAAAAGAAATATTCAACCATTTGTCCAACCACCTTGTTCAGCAACACATCCTTAAAGAACTGGGATTGCGGTGCGCTATATATGATTTTTGAGTTAAACTCCATCTCTTTTTATAGTTCATTGTATTTCTTAGAACTGCCTTTTGCCTTTTCTACAGGGTATTTCTCTGCATTACGTACAATCTTTTTGAGGCAAATATCCTTCACATCAAGATTGTATTTATCGGCAATCATGAAAGCATAGTTAAATACATCGGCAAGTTCTTCCCTCACCTTCTCTATCTTTGCATCCTTAGCAGTTTTCCAGAGATACGCCTCACTCAATTCGGCAGCTTCTATAGAAAGAGCTATCGCCAAGTCTTTCGCATTATGAAATTGCTCCCAATCACGATCATCATTAAATTTGCGGAGGGTTTCTATTATTTCCTGTATATCGCTTGTCATTTTGTGCTTCGTGTTAATTAAACTATGTGTATTATTAAGCACAAAGATAATACTATTTGGCAGAAAATACAAATTTGAATGCTCTATTTTATAAGAAAGAAATAGCATCAAGAAGATTTATTAAACGATGAATGCATATAGATTTCCCTCTAAACAATAGGGGAAACAGAATCATCCTTTAGGATTTATCCTTTTGAAATGCTTGTCTTTCACCGTATCTTTGCATCATAACAAAGAAATATTAACCGCTCGAAAGAGCATTAAAGAAAGGAATAAATTATGAAAAAGATGATGGCAACACTCGCAATCTTAATTGCAACAAGCACGATTACAGCAAACGCTTCTTCAAAGCATGAGAATAATGGTCGTCACAACAATGACAATGTTGCAATGATGAATAATGACTATGATCGTCATAACGATGGTGACAGAGTTTATAACGGTGGCAGACACCACAGAGGCAACAAAGTGGTGATCATCAATAATTATGGTAGACGTGACAGGGATTACTACATGGTTCGTCATGAGCCACCCCGTGCAAGGTTTGCACATCACGCACATCCATTCATCGGCTATCGCATCAGCGAAATGCCACGTGGAGCACGCAGAGTCTATCGCGATCATCACACATACTATGTTTATGAAGGATATGAATTTAACCCAGTCGTTACCGCTGCAGGTATCATCTTCGAGGCAATAGCAGTTGCTTCAACTCGATAAAAAGCACGCCAACTTACAAAACACAACATATAAAGTCAACCTCCCGGCACTTCATCATTGAATTGTCGGGAGTCTGCTTTGTATAACTTTTGATATTCTATCATCATCTGTTTAACAATATGAATAGTAACCACTCTCTCCCACTTTGGGTTCTCGTCATGCTCAGGGATAAATGGTTACAATTAATGCTCTACGATATCAATACTGAACAGTAAAGATATAACCTATTTTTCCCTTCTCTAGGAATCGTATTCCATATAAATACTTACTCCATCTGTCAGCCAACTATCAGGAGCAACATCATACACTTTACATTCACCAACAAGTGGGATATCTAAGCGGAATATCACAGGACCGTTGAGAGAGTATAAATGCGCAAACCATCTAACATCGCCCAACACAACTGGCAGATAATGATGTTTAAGGTGATATATGAAGTCGTCAAAATCCTCGACTTTCAGCGTAGTTTCACGCTGAGGGCTATCACCTGCACATACCTCATTACGTTCCAAAAATACAGTTATGCGAGGTTTTATCTGTACTGGAGCAGTTTGAGATTTAACGTTCGACTCTCTTCTTCGTTCATGTATCGTATCATAGACTAAAATACTCAATGGTATGGTTCCACCAACAATCCCTTATGAAAAAATAAGAGCTTTATCAGAAGAAAGAAAGTAATAAAAACCATAAGAGCATATTCCAATGACGATCAGACAGATGGTTATCACTATTATTTTTTGTTTTTTAGAGGCTTGTGCCATATTTTCCTGTATTTGATTAGAATAACGTAAATTATATGAATTATAAATTAGTGATAAGCGAAGAATTATTGAGAAGAAAATAGAATAAAAACGAGAAAGAGACAAAAATATGATCTTATTTTAGGATTTATTTGTGACTTTATTGTGCTTCAGCATTTCACAATGCGCATATCTATAGCGCTTGCCAACAGAACATGTAAAGTTCTACATTATCTAGATTATTATTATATTCACCAAGAATATAATCTACTTTACTCTTTAATGTCTTATTTAATGATAAAAAATTGATACGAGGTTCATGAATATTATAAACACGACCATTATCATGTTCAATAAAAATAAGTAGATTTGCATCTTGTTCCATTGCATCATAATTTCTAAATATTTCAACATAGTCCATACCCCACATAGAATTCAATAGTCATTTTCGCTAATTAGTTGACGAACGTTGATGCCACCTATAATCCTGAATCATTGCAAAGTCACAATTATTTGCCTATCTCTGTTTAGCACTATGTCATGACAATACTCATAAAGATGCTTATGCTGATCGTCTCTCCAATTCCTCAATTCTGCTGATTTTACCCCTGCCGAAGAGAGAATTAAATAGAATCCCACTCGAATTCTTGGATCTTTTGCCGTCAGCAATTCTTCATAAATTCTATCAACAAATGCCTTATCACGCTTTAGCCTCAACATCAAAGGATTAACTATCAAAGGATTAACAAATGTATCGGAAAATTTAGTCATATAGGATTTCAGGCGCTCAACAAGAATCTCTGCATCTGCCTGTGAAACTATAAAATTGTAAGAGGAATAACAACTTTCTAGTTGGTAGTTATTAGCCTTACACTCGCGATAAATTTCGCTAAGCTTGTCAACATTTGTATTAAGAGAGCAATTTAGCGAGATTCGATTTAAATTGTTAAGCCAGTTTCCGTCATCAAGCCTCAACAATTGCTTTATATCCTCATCTTTGTCAAAGTCCGAAGCAACGATTTGAGCCACTGCCACAGTCATTTCATTATTTTTATTGTCTATATTAGCCAAAACTAATTTTTTCAATAATGACTTCATACCTCCAAACTTCTTTAAAAACATAAGAATATTGGGATCATCAATTTTGTCTGTATGTTCGTTAAGATATTTCGCAATGATATTTGCCGATTCCGATGAAGGATTAATATATTTTGAAAAAAATACTATATACAAGTAAATTCTTTTATCATCATTAACGATTTTCTTAAGATTGACCATGTCATCTGCAAGCAGATAATAAGCTTCATCAGCAATGGTCTTCTCAATATACGGACTGTCATTGTAAAAGATATCTGTCTGTGCAAAATCATATTCCATAACACCGTTGCTTAAATTCAATTGTACATACTCATCTATTTTATGGTACATCAAATATATGCAAAACCTCATTTTATATGCATAGTCAGTCGTTATCATGGTTGTGTTTAACACCTCGTCAGCGATCTTAAACACCTCTTCGTCTCTTCCTTTTCTTTTCAAGTGGCTCACCAGACATAAGACAGTATCACAAAGAGCATAGGGATTTCCCTCCTGTTTGAATGAGCGTAACAATCCTTCTAAACGTTCATCAATAAACGACAAGTCGGAAATTTTATGTATTATCATGAGCCTTAAACGCGTATCTAGGTGATGCCATCTATTAAGCATTTTAGAGGACAACTGTGTTGCATGATATTTCACAATAATTTGACCCGAAAATCTATAGTCATCAGAATAATTCTGGCTCAGGTAATCCTTCACATCCTTACGATTTGGATAGTTATTTATGATGGCTTCCAAAAAGCTCCATTTTGATCCAAAAACACCTGCATTCATTAATATTTCTCCATTAAGAATACGTGTAATATATTTTTCTGCAAATTCTTCTCTATAATATCTTATATATGGATAGATGGCTCGCGGCTTCTGTGTACTTGTTTTTTCGCTTTCGATGCATTTGTCAAGGAATATCATTATACGAGCATCATTACCTTGATATATATCATAAGCATACTCGGCCATCCATGATGACTTTTCTATCGGCTCTTCATCAAGATATCGTTGCAACCTGTCTATAACATCTGTATCTTGTCCCCAATTCTTTAAAAGAGGATGGACGATAAGATGTAAATAGGATGTTTGAGTTTCTAATGTAGCAAGAAGTTTAGTCTTAATGCGAGGGTCATTGGCTATCGTATTCACTATCATGTCATCCACATTCAATATATTTTTGTCAAAGCGATTAACAGCCCATTCTGTTATTACTTGGCGTAATTGAGGTGATAAATCTTGTTTCTGTATTTCAGCCCATAATTCATAACTATTAATGCGATTGAAAGGGAACTTTTCTTTCAACTGTTCTGTAATCGCATTAATAACGTCTGGATGATCAATCCAACAAACCAATAGGTATCGCCATGCTATGTCTCTGCTTATTACTACGCTTTGTCCATTTTGAACAGTCACTGCGCTCAATGCTTTTTCTCTGACGGTTTCGTCTCGTGCGTAATACTTCAGCAGCACCGTGAAAGCTTCTTCATTTAGTGAAAAAGACAGTTCCGATACCACTTTAAGATAATCTTCAGCTTCAACAGCCTCTCCTTTGAACAAAGAATATTCGATTTGATAAAAACGTGTATAGATTCCATTTGGCTTAACAAACTTTATCAGCTCATTTTCCTTTTTGATATCTATTCCATCAACAGTAACACTTCTGATAAAGAAAGCCACAACCTCTGGCATCGTAGATGGTGCGATGTAAGAATTAATCATTTCTAGCAACTTATAATCGCCAATGATATGCGTCCTTATAACATTAGAAGCAAGAATTTTGTTATTCACATCGCCATTGATAACAGTCTGCACAACAAACTGGCGTTCTTCTTCCGTCAGTTCATTCACTTGCATCAGACCAGAGAGTCTTACATCATGGTATATAGAGACCGAGGGCAAGTATTGTGAAACAAACTCCTTTACTCGCTTTTCTAAAGCAGGATTATACAAACCATCAAGCAGGATTTGTAGTAAATCATGTTTGATGTCATAATCAGACTCCATCTCAATTATTTGTATATAGTCATCTATCTCGCCAAGCAGAAAATCTGTAGGTACCTTCAACGATCTAACTAAAACTTCAAGTCTCAACTTATACAGATAGTAATCTCTGTAGTCGTTTGTCCTTTTCGGCTTCAATTCTTTATATAGCCTCACAAACACTGAGGCTGGCATCATCTCGAAAAGGAAAAGAACAACCTGATGCAGCCCCGTGTCAGCTGCATGCACTCCAATGAATTCTTTTGCCCGCCTTTCATCTACCGAAAGATATTTTGCCATCATAAACTCTTGTAGTTGGCGATTGATGAAAGAGATACGTGAACCTATCCGTTCTTCGATAACTCCCAGTTGATGCGTATCATGAATAAATAAATTATCTACAAGGTGAGCATTTTTCAATTCTTGTCCTGATATCTGACTATTAAGATATTGGTTCAACAATAGTTCGGCTTGTGTCTTATCAATACACCCATCGTTGTAATTGTCGAACATCTCTTTCGACAATACGCCTAGCATCATTTTGTTACTCGTATAATCAAATGTTTTGGAATAGTCGTAAGCCTGAAACTTACGCGACTGTTGATGTTTCACAAATAGTTGTTCCACAATGCAGTCCATGGCAGCAATATTGTTGTGGGGAAGTTCGTTGCCCTGCAAATATTGCCCTATGAGTATTGTCAGCAACATAGGATTCTCTTTCATGCGGTCCACATCCTGTAACATCCCCAGCTTTGTTGATAAAAACTCAGCTGTTGGTTGAGTTTCATTAATCAACCCATAATAATGGTTCACACAATTCTTCACAAGCTCTTTTTGCTGTGTCGCAGACAAGGGGGCAATAGTATATGTATCACTAGTACTAAACGGAGAATTGATATTAGCTATACCATATTCTCGACTTGAAAATATGGCATGGAGATTACCAGCCTCAGCTTCATATTTCACTTTACGGATTACTCTATCAGCTTGTAAAGGGTCATCACCCCACTCGTCTATTCCGTCTGCAATAAGGAGAATCTTCTTCTGCTCAAATGCATACTCTATATAGCAACTATACTTATTCCATATCTTACGTTCTTCAAGCCATATCTGTATAAGCTTCTTAATTTCACAATCACTGTTTCTTGCCATATATGAAAACGGCATCCAAACGGGCAGATAACCATCATACGAAGGTTCTATTCCTTGTAGTAGTCTCAATGTAAGAATCTTCAGCAGTGAAGATTTGCCAGAGCCCGGACCTCCTACTATGAGTAGTATTTTTCTGTCAGAATTAAGTATCGAAGATGCAGAAATTCTAATTTCCCTATTGTTTGTCGCATTCAAATGCCTATAAAATTCCTTCAAGTACTGCTCACTATATTCCTGAATTTCATCAGTTTGTCGATAGATATTTGACGGATCTAGCATTGCGGGCTTCACTTTTGATTCATGATCAATATTGATGCTTTGCACATCGGCAACAAGGTCTGGCGTAACAAACCTTGCTTCGAGAGAAGATCTCGTACTTTTGCAATTCACCAGAATCGAATCACTTATATCATGGAACACGCTATCATAAACGTCACACATCTCCTGTTTGCACTTCGTTATGTTTATAAAATCAACAGGTGACCATCTACGTTTTTTTAGTTGCTCACTTATATCGTCCTCTAATGATTGCGAAATCTTGACATTATGAAATTCTCCGCTCGTAGCAGCTTGTTTCCATAGAACGCCATACATTAATGGCTGGTTCATAGCAAACACTCCCCCTCCTGACATTCCATGAAGGCTAGCCATATTGTCAACAGGTGAAACTATACGTACCATATCCACATGCTTGTCCACACATATACAGTCAAGCGGAGTGATCAAATCCTGAGCCTCTTCTGATATGCCATATAGTTGCATGGGGCTTTTTTCGATCAGGTCATCAGCCAACAGAAAAGATTTAAATGTATTTTCACCTTTATCTATTTTAATGATAAGAAGATCATCCCCAATAAGAAGCAACGAATTTGCTACATTCTCTTTTGTTATCGTTTTATAGGCAGTAAAGGATCCACTCTCAAATATATCAATCTCTATAGCTGATATCTTCGTAATAACAGATTTCAGATTGTTATACTTTCCCTCTCTCAGTATATGCTGAGCCGTAAATACATAGTCATAGCCGACATCAGTTTCTATAGGATATAGCACACCACTCCCCCGAAATTGAAGTCCCTTTTCTTTAATGTCAGCTTTTATCCTGACACAGTTACAACGTATATCAAATATTGAATTCACTACTAGCGTATAGTTTAATGTTGTTCTCTGCTAACTCTTTATCTGTTATACCAAGAATCTTAAGAGATTCCTGATAATTGATATATATATTGATGGTTTTGTCCACATTGTTCCTGTAGCGTATAAGCTTGGCAATAGTCTCTTTATGGGGGAAATAATACTTATTATTTACATTTGTTGAAATTACAAAGTTTGAGCAAACTATCTCTGTGAAGATTCTCTTCGTGATATTTCGCAAACTCCCATGATGGGGCAATTTCATCAAATTCAGTTTAAGAGAGCCACTATTGGTGCTGTTGTAAGAATGAAGTGCATCATATAGTTCCACAGGGGTACAATCACCTGGCAGCAAAATACTCTTGCCTCCACATTCTACAATCATTACTATCGACTGGCTATTAGGGCCCTCGTCATCTAAATCGTCATCATCTACATTCTCAATTAGAGTTTTCAAATCAACATTCCAATCAGCATTTTCAACACCAAGTTCTTCTGGTTCTTTTGGCTTATATTCATTAGCGACGTCATAGTCTGGAGCCAAAACATGTAGCTTAATGTCACCAATTGCTACTGTTTTGCCAATCAAACTGGATGTATTGTTATTCCAGCACATGTTTTCAATTTTGCAAAGACAAGATGATAATATGTTTCCTTCAGAGACTGAATATTCGTAAGTTTCTTCTTTCATCGGAAAGTTAAACCATACCTGTTTCAACCTATCCAACTCTCCTCGTTTCTTCATCTGTTCAACCAACGCAATGATACCAGCAATATGGTCTGAATCGATGTGGGTAACTACCAGCAAATCAATACTTTCATCCTGTGGCATCTGAGCATATCGGTCCTTGATAGCTGAAGCTAATTTTCCGCCATCAATCACAACGTTCTTCTTGTTATGACTAATCCAAATACTATCACCTGTTCCTGCTTGAAGGATCTCTATACGCATCAGTCTACATTAGTAAGTTTTACATTTTTAGTCATTATAACCATCAAATCTTTAGACGATTTGCTATATTTTATAAATGTTACATTGCCACACAAAAGTTAAACTAAAAAGCAACATTGTATAACTGATACAAATATAGCACTTTTTGTTCATTTTATGATTAGTTATAAAAGAAAACTTTCATTTCAAGCTGATATTTAACTTTTCGGTATTAAAACATTCCTTGTAAATTTAAATTTGGTATACTGTAATTCTACAGTACGGAACAGTGTGTGCAATATTAAATACAAAGATAATACGATTTTAGGTACAAATTTTGTAGAAAAGGATACGAAAAAATAGATAGTATAGGATTGAAAAGTTATCTTTTCTCTTATTACTGTATTACTCAGTTTAACAATCAAATCAATGTCACGATGTCCTATATTTGTTTAAGATACGTGAATTCAACTAATTCAAAATTATTGCTGTCCGATAAAACTAAAAATATGATATAGATAGTTCCCGAAGCCCTTTAAAATAAGACTTCGGGATCATTATTTTGTAGAACAAGCCCCCCCCTTAATCAAAAAAGTGATAGTTCTGGCGGACTCTCTGCCTTTTCTTTCATATATGTTTCCCAATCTTTTTCGGGGTAGTTGAATAAACTATAAAAATCAACATAATACATAAGTGTTATTCTGATCATAGTCGCTAATCCCGAAAAGCTCCAAGAACGAGTCAATCCTTTTTTCATGATGGTTAGAAGCAGATTGGCAATGAGAGTTACCCATATTTGTATCTTTATAGCGTTGGCACTTTCCCCATAGAAATATTTTAATGGAAAGTTTTGCTTTATCTGTTTGAAGAGCAACTCAATTTCCCAACGTTTCCTATACATGTCAATGATTTCAGTGGGCTCAGATTCCATGTCGTTGGAAAGCAATGGGATAAGTTTTTTCTTTTTTTCATCCACATAAGTTATAATCCGTGAATAATGAATGATATCTTTCTCTTTTAGATGCTTTGTAAAACAGACATGTTGTATTCTCACTTCCATAAGTCCATTAGGCCTTTGATACATAGTATCATTCAATACTCTGTATTTCAAGTTCTTTTTCATCTTCGTAACATAGATTACTCCTTTTTGCGTCATCTCTTCTAGTTTTTCGTAGTCAATGTAAGCCCGATCCATTGCCATGATATCGCCTTTATGCAATACCGCAGGTCTGAGCATAAATGAGTCATTGGTGGCTGCAGAGGTAAACTTTATATCAGAAGGAACTCCTTCATTTGCATGGATTACTGTGTGAACCTTAATACCGCCTTTCTTCTTGCCTGTTTTAGGATGACGTCCAACACCTTTAAAGAGTAGGTTCGAAAATAGAGAGATGGTTGTGGAGTCTATTATTTGCAGCTGTTTCATCCATTTAGGTTCCTTACCACTTCGGCTGTCCGATGAAAGACGAGTGTGATAAGTAGCATACAAATCACGGTATATAGCCTCAAATACTGCATCTGGACGCCTCTTGTTGGCATCCGACAATGTGCTGCGGGATGTCATCATGCTAATACCTAGGTGACAGAGTTTACGCGCTTCAGCTTGCAGTGAGGTACTTATCTCGCGAAGAGAATCAAAACGCATAATTACGGCATAGAGCATTACAACCAGATGAGTCCAGCTGTCGAAGCGCTTAATATAACGTTCTCCACCTTTTTCACGACTGATTTCAATAATTTTAGACTTATCAAGTAATTTTATTACCTGACTATAGAGCGGCTGTCCGATAAAATGTGTACTTTTGCCCATGTGTTAGATTTATTTTGTGGTAAAGACAAAGATAACACATTTTAGGCTGAACTCAGAAATGAATTCAGCCTTTTTTGTTATTACTCAAAAAGTTTTATCGGACAGCAATAATTCAAAATATTAAAACTTGGTTTGTTATAATTTTAATGTACTAAAAGTCAACATATTACGACTAGAAATCACGATAGTCACCGAGAAAAAAGTTACTGAAATATTTTGTATTGCAGATTATTTGGAATCACTTATCATCCTTTATTTAATTTTATATTGAGCAATATTATTTTATTGTGACGTGTAAAGTGAATTCTCTTTCTTAAATAATAAAAGCACGTCTATTTAATGACTATTACTCATTTGTTAATTATTTACTGTCTTTACACAAATCTTCCTAATTCATAAGCCTCTTTCAAAGCCTTAGTATTCTTGATGTCGCCTTTGTCTTTAACACCTCTTGCAACAACGCAACCAGCATCTTCTAGATGGAAGAAATTAATGCAAAGTTTATACTGAGTGATTATGCTGTCGAATAACTCAGGAAGGGTTGATGCACCTACTAGCAGAAGGGCTGTCTTCTTGATGTTGAAGGTATCACGAGTTGGATTATGGCAACGATCAATTACAGCTTTCACTTGTGCACTCAGCCCATAGAAATATACAGGTGAAGCTATAACGAGCATATCTGCTTGTTTCATTTTCTCATAGATGCCAATCATGTCATCCTTCTGCACACACGTATTGTTCTCACTCTTGAAACAGGCATTACAGCCGATACAAGGAGCAACCTTATTATCATGCACTGATACAACTTCTACGTTGTGATGTTCCGATATACCCTTAACGAAAGCCTCAACTATTAAGTCTGTATTCCCGTGTTTTCTTGGGCTTCCTGATAAAATCAATATGTTCATTTTAATTATTTTGTTTTAGTTCAAAGAATAAGAAGTCTGTCCAACCTGTGTTTTCAGCATACAGATGTTGTTTGCCACGATACTCAAACCCTATACGCTTGTAAATCTTATGAGCAGGAGTGTTTGATGCAAGCGCATCTAAGCGAATTGATTTCATACCTGAGTCTACTGATAGATTAATCGCCTCACGAATCATTTCAGCACCAACGCCTGTACCTTGATAATCAGGATTAACAGCAAGAATATGTATCACGGATGCTTCATTATCTTCTACATGCTTAGCCCACTCTATAGCGTGGTAATCTTCACCTTGATACATTGTTACTGCCATAGCGCCTACAATAGTATCATTCTCTTTATACAGATACATACTTCCTTCTTCAATATATGCCTTAATGCCCTCTTCTGTTGGATGTTGTCCTTTCTTCCAACGTGCATAAGTCTCCATCGCCGGAGTACGCAGAATCACATCATCATAAAATTCGATGATTGACTCAAAATCATTTATTGTTGCTTTAACTAACTTCATTTATTAATAAAATTAATGTTGATATAATATCAAGTATATGGCTATCAATTTTCCATTTTGTCACTAACGTGCTCAGCGTATCCCCTATTGTGGTTATACAACATACAAGTTCAACTTTATATTAATGATGCAAATATAGTACTATTTTTTCATTTTATGATCATGCAGACCATAAAACGGCTTATTTTGATTACTATCTCATAAGTGTGCGTTTCTGATAACTGTTTTTTCTGAATTTATATGGCCACTTATAAATCAAAATACGCTAAGATTATCATAATTGAAAGTCACTTTGTATTTATGAATGCTTATCAATGTCAAAGAACGCTTCTGCAAATGAGAACAAACACATCAAGTTTGAATGGTTTGCCGAGTGCAGCTGAATATTCGACAAAGATTCTGCAAATGAGAACAAAATCACCAAGCTTGCTTGAATGGTTTGTCGAGTGCAGCTGAATATTATGCAAAGTTACTCTAAGTTTTTCACGCACGCAACGATATTCATTATTGCATGTTAGCCAAAGTTATATGAGTAATGTTTCTCTTTATTATAAATAATCGCGCACACGCACGCTATAGGTTTTTGCAAAATACTAGTGTCGAAGTGTCTATGCTTTGATTATCAGCATGGTATAGCTCATGTTTGCAAAAACGAAGTGTCGCTGCGGTGTTAATTATTTCTTTATTATTTTAGACAAAAAACATCTCAAGGTATATTGTAAAAGACTCGAAAATTCGTTGGTCAACAAACTTTTTTGTCATATATAAAACAGCTTTTTTATTTTTTTCCATTCTGTTTTATCGTCTTACGTAGTAAAAAGACATTAAAAAAGGTTTCTGATTTGCGTTTCTACATAGAAACGTATGTTTTTGCACGTGGAAACGTTTACGTTTCTACGATATAAAGTTTACGTTTCTACGATGTAAAGTTTGCGTTTCTATATAGAAATGGAAATTCGAATTGACATTTTCCCGACACATATTTTTTGTAAATAGATAATCTAACGTACTGATAGTCAGCCAATAGACATTTCGACGCTTATCTTTTTGCAAAACCTATGTACGATTAATGCTATTGAAGCCTAGAATCCCCACCCCAGCAATCATATTAAGGACCACAAAAACAAGCTCACAAAATGAATGATAAGCACCAAAGACGCCTTTTGATATTACTCCTCTATAAGGTAACTTGTCATTGCCATTGAGTCGAGTTCGCACTGATTATTAAATGTGGTTATCTTCTTTCCTTCACTAGCACCAAGCACATATAGCAATGGCAGGAAATGGTCGGATGTAGGTACAGAATAACGTGCATCCTTGTGAGAAGAATAATTGATAACCGTTTCGTCTTCACGATGTTCTACAGCTTCAGTGATGTAGTTATTGAATGCTATAGCCTCAGGACTACCATGATCACTGTCCCAGTTGACTAGACGAAGATTATGCACCACATTACCACTTCCTACGATTAGATAACCTTGCTTTCTAAGTGGAGCTAGGTGCTTACCAATCTCATAACATTGCTCAGGACTGAGCGCTCCATTCACTGATAGCTGAACGACAGGAATATTTGCATCAGGAAACATGTGCACAAAAGGAGTCCACGTGCCATGGTCAATGCCCCAAGTATTATCAACTTCTGCACCTAATTCTTTCATCGCCAAGATTTCATCACTTAGTTCAGTGCATCCTTTTGGTTTATATTTTACATCGTATAGAGCCTTAGGAAATCCATACATATCAAATATCTGTTCAGAATTTTCTGTCTTCTGAATAAGCGTACGATTCTTATACCAATGAGCTGAAATAACCAATATAGCTTTAGGCTGACCATAGTCACGAATAATCTGATTCCCTATTTCACTCATCTCACGAGTTATATTATTATCATCAATAGCAATCATTGGACTGCCATGACCTATGAATAATGCCGGCATTGTTTTCATAAATATCAACTTTCGTTCTGCTAATTATAAATACTTAAAAGTTGGTGATCAGTGCATGAAATTATAACATCATAGTCTTTAACAAGACTAGATAAAGAATAAAGTTCACAATGACTACCAAGAACAAAGTTACTGAAATATTTCATATTACAAATGATTACAGCAAACTTTCTGATAGCAGAATGAAAAAAATATTCGGGATCAAACGATATCACAAATAAATTATATTTTGTTTTGCCATCATTTTATTTTTTGGTAACTTCGCAGAAACAAATAGATAAAAACATGGAAACAAAGATAATTATAAATAACAATAAAGGTGAAGTTCAAGCCTTTGAGGGTGATGTACAAGTTGGACAGATTAATTTCAACAAAGAGGAAGGGGTGCTTTCAATAGAGCACACCGAAGTTATTGAGGCGTTTGCAAGAAAAGGTATTGCCGGCATTTTAGTTCAGGCTGCAACTGATTATGCAGTGCATCATAATCTAAAGATAAAGCCCATTTGCTCATACGCAAGAAAATGGTTTAAACAGCATCGACAATATAAGAAGATAGTTGTTGATTTGAAGTAAATTGCTTTAGCATGCCAATAAGTTTATTGCCAACTTTACTGATGGCTATCCTTGTAGTGGGATATACACCAGGGCCAGCTAACATATATTCGCTTTCTATGTCTATTCGGCATGGAAAGCGAAATGTATTTAATATGTGGTTGGGGCTGCTTGTAGGATTCTCAACAGCAGTAGTTATCCTAGCCATACTTACTCATTTATTAGGCGCTGTACTTGGTTCATACATTGGATATGTGAAGTATCTTGGTGCAGCCTACATCATGTGGCTGGCATGGAAGATTTACCATAGCAGTGGGCAAACGAAAGAAGACAATAGAGATTGCACATTCTGGAGTGGTTTCATTGTGCAAATGACGAATGCCAAGATGCTATTGTTCGACCTTACGTGCTTCAGTTCGTTTGTACTTCCCTACTCTAACAAACTCTGTGATCTGCTTGTTGTATCTGCGCTACTACTTATTGCTGGTCCTGGAGCCAATCTTGTTTATGTTTACATCGGCACGTATTTAAACCAATTCTTTAGCAAATATCGCAAACAATCTGACATTGTTATGTCACTAGCCCTTGCATTATGCGCTATTTATATAGTGGCGAACTAAAATAACGTACAAGAATTTACGAAACTAATATAAGCTAGTTTAATAGGAAGATTCTATATATTAAAACTATACAACCATAAATTTCTTGTAGAAAGCATAAACAAAATTGCATTATAACCGAATAAACATTAAATATAAGAAATATTTCGACAGAATATCGAAAATAGTCAATACATGTACTCTATTTATTCATAGGTTTCTCATACCTTTGCACCAAGAAAATAAAATACATGGCACAATCTTACTATTTCATTTATATAGGTTAAAATTAGTAATATGAAAAATATAATCAGCAATTACAATGAATACAAAGCAAAAATAGCAGCTTTGTTTAACGGCGAATATGAGTTACCTACATCTGTACACAATATTATCGAGCGCGGATATAGAATTCCTCAAAACGTAAAAATAGATAATATTGATGTTTTAATTGTTGGTATGAATCCATCTGAAAAAGGAGAGCTAAAAGAATATCCAACTTTTGATGAATTAACAACCAATATAAAAGGACCATATTGGCATGCTATTAAAAGATATTTATGCAAAGAATATAAATTTGAACATATTGATTTGTTTGCTTTATGTGAAACACATCAAAGCATGATTACTAAAATTGGCGATAACCCCAATGCGCTAGAATTTCTCGCAAAACAATTATTTCTAACTCAGCAGTTAATTGAACTAATTAAACCTAAATTAATCATTGTCGCAAATAAAAGTGCTTTTGCATATTGGGGGAAATTACCAGAATATAGTTGGATGGGGTATTCTTTCGAATCTATGAAATCAGACATAAATAGTGTAGAAAGATCTATGGAAATTATGAAAATAAGTGGTCTATCAAAAAATCATCCACTTCCAATAAGTAAATTACTGCATCCTGATTTTGAAACGAATCTAATAGGAACAAAGATCCTTTTTGCAAGATATCAGGCTAATGGGTGTCCTGAAGAAAAACAAATTACGAAGAATGATATTAAGTACATATTTCAAAATCACATTGATAAGTAAGACTTATAAAATATAAGGCCATCAAATACTAGACATCTGTAATATCACTCATCATAAGAGTAATATAACAGAAGTTAGTTATGAGAAAAGCAAAAGAGTTAAATGATATAATAATAAATAATACTTGCAGAAAATGAATAATAATTATTGTGATCCTCGGCTATTAGTCCCACTAAAAGAGTTTTGTTTCAAAATAAATGATGATTGGAACTCAGGTTATTACTGGGGACCATTTCTACCATATGTTATGGAAAAATATAATGAATCAAAAGTTAAAACATTCTTCATAGGAAGAGATACTCGTGCATGGATAAATGAAGAAAAATATGGTTCAGGATTAGCTTACCTTAAAAACCTATATGATAAGAATAATTTAAATCAGTATCTAGTTGCTAATTCAGAACTAAATCCATATGACATAGAAAAATGGAACAATAATACTAGCGCATTTTGGACTTTTGCAAGTAAATTATACCTAAGCATTATTACCAAACAAAACTACTATTCTATTAAGGTACAAGATTATTCTGAAAGCGACATAGGGAAACTCAAAAACATTGGATATGGTAATTTATATGCTATAGAAAAAAAAGATAGTCTTGAAAGAGAAAATTTTGGAAGCAATAGCTGGGAAGACATTTATAACCACGGAGACGAAAAAAAGTACTATCATATATTTAATACGGCAAATGATATTCTTAACAAATATAAATTTATTGCAGAAATTTATTCCCCAAAGATATCGTTCTGCTTTTGCTGGGAGTATAATGATTGGGAAAAATATTTCGAAGGATGCCGTTTTGAGTGGCTAAAAGAATATAGTAGTCCTGATAAATGTTGTGTGTTTAAAGTTTATTTTCAAAATAAAGTTTCATTTATCATTGTAACAAAACATCCATCATCATTAAAGTATAAGCGTAATGAAGTGCGAGAAAAATTAATGCTTGAGCTTGTAAGAGTTTACAATAAACTAGTTGTTTTATAAACATTAGCTTAAATATTTGATTCATACAATGTGTTTTAAATATTGCTCCATTGCATATAATTTCTAGAAAAACTAGATAAGTATTATATTATTAACAAATAAAATCATGGAAAAATTCACAATTTCATATTTGAAAAGTTTAAGTAAATTAGAGCTCGGTACTTTGGGAGAAAGCCTTGTATTGGAAAAGCTAAAGAAACTTGGTTATGATGCAGTCAATGCCAATACCATAAAAAATAACTATAAGGCGATAGACCTTATTTGTACAAATCCAGAGAATAGTCAATCAGTTGGAATACAAGTAAAAACGACATTTGGTTCGAATGTCCCTATAGGAATGACCATTGAAAATAGTTTTAGAGATATATTAGAAAAAAAGATAGTTGGACCATGGGTATTCATTCACATTGACAAGCAAGGAGAGTTTAGATTTTTCATTCTAAGCAAAGAAGAAATGATTACTTTAACTCATGAAAGTAATAACTGGTACGTAAATGAATGGAAAACAACATTCAGAAAGAACCCTATAAAATTAACTAGTGCTTGCGGTCTATGCATCAAATGGTTAGAAGGGGAAGGTGAAAAAGAAAATGGTAGACATTATGCGTTTAAAAATCCTCTAAATATAACCTCAGAAAATTGTTGGGACAAAATTATAGAAGCTGTAAATCAAGATTCTCTTTACAAAACACTAAACGAGTTTACTGGAGTTGTCGACATTAAAGATGAAAATGAGAAATTTTTAAAACTAGATCATCAATTTCTAGAAATCGCAAAATACATCTTCTATGGAGGATACTTCTCTGTTAATGATAATCGCAGAATATATCCAGAGGATATTGAGTTTTATTATCAAGAGGAAGATGAAAATGGTTTAAAAGATCCAGTGATGTATCACACTAATGACCATGAGAAGAAGAATATTCCATATTTTCCGATAGGTTCATTAAACTTTCATATTTCAGGAGTCGATGTAACTTTTGAGAATGAATATAAGAAATATCGTGCATCTTTTTTGATCCGCAAATATAGTGTTTTCGACTTTGACAGAAATGGATGTCGTATAACAAAGAAAAATGAGACACACTGTACCTATATTTATAATGACATGCTTATGAATATATCTATATCTAACGGTATCAATATAAAGTGGGTAGATGAGCGTGTAAACATTGAGAATCAGAAAATAACGAAGAGTTGCCGAACTAATGTAGCAGCTTACGTTGTAAACAAAGATAATAAATACATAAAAGACAAAGATGGATATTTTATTAAAGATGAAATAAGTAATGAGACTTTTAAACAACTTGCTGAAAATGAAAAAATAAAATATTTTTCCTATTCTGGAAAGAAATATAAAAAATGCACCCGTGAGTGGAAATATAGCAAATAAAACGATTATTTGTATCACTAATAGTTTATAAACCCCACTAACACATTTGTAAATATTGTACCAACATTAATTAAATAGCACAAAAATGAAAGATATAATATTAGAATCGGCTCGTTTGATAGCAACAGACGACGAGAGTAAAAGAATCATTGAAAGACTTAGGTCTGAGGGAGTTTATGGTCAAGAAGATAAAGAGTTACTATTTATGAATATAATACTCGTATCTTCTGCTGAAGGAGTTGCAAATATTCAGAATGTGCTTTCGAATAACTCGTTAGCAAAACGAAATATAATAATTAAGACCAATCCGTCTTTGAATATTGATAATGATATTAATTACTATTCTGTACTCTCATTCTTTCATGGAGCAGACCCTTACGAGGAAATAAAGTCGTTATTGTGCTTCATTCATACTAATGAAGATACTAATAGGAACATTGCGTTTGATGAATATGAAATCTTTACTTTAACTAAAGGCAGAAATATGATATCAACAGCATCGTATTCTTATAAAGAGAACGTTGATAAAGCGATAAATGAGCTTAAGAAAATTAAGCTGCATAATAATCACAAATATGTATTGTTGTTCACATACAAACATAATATTAATGGAACAGGCCTTGATATGTTATCTGTGAGCAACTATTTAGATATGTTTCCAGAAAATGCAACCGTATGTTGGAACATTCAAGAGTCCTCTGTTAACCAAGTTACACTGTTAACATCAATTTCTATATAATAAGAACAACGAATAAGTCTAGTCTTTACAGGGAAAAGAGAGTTTAACTAATAAACAAGTCGTTCCGATTTCGATAATTAAATCTTCTCGAATTGGGTATACCTCATACGACGTACTCCAAGAAAACATCAGGATAATAAAGATGGCAACTTTAAGTCTCATCAGTCAAATAAGTTTAATGATAATAGAAAGCAGGTTATACTCTTTCAACTAATGCTTTATCCATTTAAACAAGACAGCAATGAAGTATCTATTTGCATAAATACTTCATTGCTGTTTAATTATATTTTGCTCTATTTTACTAGAGAACGACAAAAGCCATTTATATTATTTATTAATTAAATCCAATGTATATTCCAATGCTTTGTCTGCTGGCACTTTAAAATCAGGGATCGTACCATGAATATCCTTCTCATTACTGCCTGGAAGCCAAAAACGTTTATATGAGATTGAGCTCCTTAAGCCAGAAACAGGTAGTTGATAAATCAAGATATCACCAAAGCTGACGCTCATGCCACCAGATTCCTCACCTATAACTTTTCCCATGTTAAAATGCTGAAATGCCCATGAGAATGAAGAGGCAGAAGAGAACGTGTGATGACTGATAAGAAGCCAGACTTTACCTTGATAATGTCTAGACTCACTAAAAGGATAGATTTTTTCTACTTCGTCGTTGTAATAAAGACCAACCTTCTGGCATTGTTCTGGTGATAATAAACTTTGTGTTACTGGAGATATACGAGCGAATGACTTATCAAATTGATAGAATGGAACTTTTGATATATACTGAAACAACATATCTCCAACACTGGAATCTCCTCCCCCGTTATTACGGATGTCAATAATTAAATTACCAATGTGCTTGGCATTTAAGTCAGCTATCATTGAATCTGCAAAGTTAGCCATAGCTGCTCTACCCTCTAAATTTCTAAAATCCATCACAGCAGCATTGCTTCCTTGAATAATACTATAGGAATAATTTGCAACACTACTTTTATCTTGAGCATCTTTATTTCGATTGATTTCAGCATGTATCTTATCGTAAGTAGCTGCCTTTAGTTTCTTTGTATAAATCTTACCACCCAAAAGATATTTAATGTTGTAATCAGGAGCATTATAAAAAAGTTCAAAAAGCGCTGGAAATTGATAGTTAGTAACTATAAGTTTGAAGAAATAGCGTTCACCAGAAGCATAAGGCATCATCTTTTCTATCATGGTCTTATTATCTACCCCATTTATAGTTAGGATTCTTGCATTTTTAGGAATGCCAAACATATCTAACTTAGTAGTAAAAGTTGAGTCGTTAGCATTAATTTCTAACTGAAGAGGGAAACGTAAGCTTTCTTTAGTAAACAAATCATTTTTAGGAAATGACATTTGTGTATGACCATCACCAATAAATGACACTAAGGGTGCCAAATATCTGTATAGTTCTATTCTATTGACGCTATCTGGCAACGCTATCTTTATTTTGTTTGCCATGCTCATAAATGCGTCCATACCACATACTGAAAACATATCGGGATGAACTTCATTCAGCGTATATACCAAAGCATCAATATCAAATTGAGCCTGTTCTTTACTTAGTTTACCAGATGGAGATAACCTCAACAAGCTTTTAGATGGCTGTTCGAAAGGATTAAGAGATTCCCATCTAACCTGTGTGAAAGCAGAGTCATTTTCCGAGTCCAGTACTACAAAATCATAAATGCCATCCTTTTTCACATCAAATGCTATAGAATCCACATCACTTCTAAACATAACATGCTTAGCATGAGTAGAAAAAACATCAGGACGGGCTGAAGGAGTTATAGTCCAATTACCATGATTGCTAACACCGTCTGCAATAATTTCTAATTTACTCTTATTTGATTTTAATACAGGGAGCTTAGTTTGTGCTTCAGAAGAACTTAATCCTGCTCCCAACAAGATTAGTAATGCTAATGTTTTTTTTAGTGTCATAAAATATAAACGTTTGTAGCGCACTCCTTAAATTTATTTCAGAAGTACTCCATAATAATAATGTGTTTCCAAATCGGTAAAATTACGCTGTGCGGAAGAGTTAATACTGATGCTAAGTACAGCTAATCATCGAAATATCATTGCAAAATTAAACATAATCTTATTAATTCCATAAGAAAACTTAGGAATTATATATAATGACATAAAAGTTATGCTATTTCACATTCTATATAGGTAACTATAATAGATACAGTCAAATTTCATCAACTATATATTTTTCAAGGCTTGAAGGTGCTGCAGTCGGTGCTAAGCGGTGAATAATTCCACCCTTCTTACTCTTCAACCACTTATATATTATTATTTGCTTGTGAGAAGTATCTCTTCGCCACAATAAAATTGGTGTATATGAGTGTTATGAGATTGTGAGATAACCTCAAAACAATGATCGCCTGTACAGTGACCTGTATAGAAATGTACATGTGGATAATCTTCATGCAAACGCATTGCAATGTTATTTAGTTGTTCATCGGTCTCATAAGTTTGAGCAAGATGACCATCTAAAAGATGAAAACCGCCAATACTCAAATTAATTGGAACATCTATTTATTGCAATATGTTTAGAATACCACTGTGAGCGCATCCTGTAAAAAGTACGTCATCAATAACAAAAGCAAGTTCATGAGTGAAGTTATCTGGTATAAACTGTCCATAAGCATCACTACAAAGTAAACTCTTATTTCCTAACGGAAGTGGATTCCGCTTCTCTATATTTGCATATACATTAACGGCTCCAATATTAGTACTTTCGTTAATAAATAGAAAGCGATTTTTATCTTGTGAGAAATCGACATTGCCTGTAATAGAATGCTGATAACGACGCATTGATGCGTATTTAGTTCCAGGAATAGCTTCCGAAAGAATTACTTTAGCCTTGTTGTTGAGTTTAAGAAAATAAGGAAGACCACCAATATGGTCATTATGTCCATGAGAAATTAGACAATAATCCACATCAGCGAGATTTATTCCCAAAACCTTTGCATTACGTATGAAAAGATCAGACGCGCCCGTATCTAGCAAATACTTACCCGAAGAGCATTCCATATACACAGACAGCCCATGCTCTGTCTCTAATAGTTCATTGTTAGTGCGGTTATCACTCAGCACCACAAGTCTTGCTCTCTTCATACGTTATTGTTTTTTCTACTCGTGATCGTGATGATGACCTTCGCAATGATGATGGCAACTGCTGTCACCATATACAATAGTTCCACCTAGATACTGGCTCAACACTTCTTCTACAGCTATAGTTGGAGCACCGCCATGAACCTGAATGCCAAGATCATTAAGCATAGTCACTGCTCCCTGACCTAATCCACCACAAAGCACATCTGTTCCGCCCTGTGCTGCAATAAAGCGAGGCATTGCACCATGTTCATGCTCTGGAGCCTTGAGTACAACTGTTTCTTTTACTTGTCCGTCTTCTACAGTGACAAATGTAACTTCTGGTGCTTTACCGAAGTGTTGCCACAATTTACCCTCTGATGTAGGGATTGCAATTTTTTGATTCATAACTTGTATATTTGATTTTTGTTGTTGATAATCTTCAAATTCTATATTATCATTTGAAATAACTATTTTCTTACCCTCTACTAAAGCCATAGCAATCTTCTTTCTAGCCTCAGCATAAATTCTCGTCAATGTAGGTCTAGAAACATTCATCTGCTTAGCAGCGACATCTTGCAACTGCCCTTCATAGTCAATAAGTCTTATAGACTCATATTCATCGTATCTAAGTTGAATGCTATCCTTTCTATGACAGCAACGTCCATAGGGCCGAAAGCCTGATACTATGGGCGAAGAAGAGATAATCCTACTTTGTTTTGGTCTTGGCATATCATCTAGTTTAATGAACGTACGTTCGTTTTAAGGCTACAAATATAGCACTTTATATTGAACTATAGTTCATTATTAAGAATTATTTAGAACTTTTTATTCTTAAATTATCTTATATTTGTTCTTACTTTCTTCTGAAAAACCATATATTTAAGATGCAATGATATACCTTTGTAGAAGGTTACAAATTCAATTATCAAGTAAAACATTAGATACCATTATGACAAAAATATATTCATACTTAATCATAGCATTGTTATGCTCTGTTTATTCTGCCACGACACAAGAGAGACTACATGAGGCTCAATGGATTTCAGCCCCACACACAAAAACGGAATCAATGCCGATGTTCAGAAAAAGCATTGCTATTAAAAAGGAAGTAAAGGATATTATAATTTATGCTAGTGCATTGGGCGTATATCAGATTTATGCAAATGGTAAAAACCTGACAGACGATGTTTTGATGCCAGGATGGACTGATTATCGCAAGAGCATTCAATACCAGCGTTTTCACATACAACAAAAACTACATGCTGGCGACCAACTCTCCATTGCTTCAGTTGTAAGCAAAGGCTGGTGGGCTGGCGGAATATCAAGAGGTATCTATGGTAAGGATACAAATATGGGATTTATCTGCGATGTGCATATTGTCTACAAGGACGGTACTACTCAAGATTACCTTAGTGACACTACATGGAAGTGTTACACTAGCGGAGCTTTAGTGCTGGGCGACATCTACAATGGAGAAACCTATGACGCACGCAAGGACAAACTTGCAGATGTTTCTACCCCATCCTACAACGACAACACTTGGCAATCTGCCATCATCAACACCAATAGCAAAGGTGAACTCTGCAATATGATTGGCCCACAAATCAAAATTAGAAACAAGTTATTATGGCGCAAACCACAAAACATTACAGTTTATCAGGGTGCTGATTCAACAAACACCACTTTCGGAAAAATACATATCATCAATAATCAGAATAATCTTAAGAATCCTATCCATCTAAAGAAAGGGCAAACATTGTTGGTTGACTTCGGTCAGAATATTGTGGGATGGATTGACATGAATGTAAAAGGAATACGAGGAACAACTTTAACATGGAAACATGGTGAAATGCTGAATTTCAACGGAGATGAATCGCGCCTTGACAAAGGACCTGGCGGAAGTTTGTGGACATGGAATCTACGAGAAGCAAAAGCAACAAACATATATGTAATGAGTGGTAATGAGACGGGCGAAGAATATCATCCAAATCATACTTACTTCGGATTCAGATATGCCGAGCTTACGGCAACAAGCGATGTCACAATAAATAAGATTGAAGCTCAAGTAGTAGGCACAGACCTTCGGGAATGGGGAACATTCGAATGCTCTGATCCAAATATAAATCGTCTTTATAGCAATGTATGGTGGGGACAAAGAGGCAACTTTATGAGTATTCCTACCGACTGTCCACAACGTGATGAAAGATTGGGTTGGACTGGCGACACACAGATATTCTCACGTACAGCTCTATATAATTCTGATGCAGCTGAATTCTATAGGAAATGGATGCGAGATATGCGCGATAGTCAACGTGAAGATGGAGCCTATCCAGAGACAGCCCCATTCTGTAACATGTGGGGATATGGTACTGCCGGATGGGGAGATGCTGGTATCATTGTTCCTTGGAATACCTATGTGATGACAGGCGATAAAGAGATTATTAAAGAAAACTGGCAATCCATGCAAAAATGGATGGAATTCTGTTCTTCTCAACATGATGGTCAATGGACACATATTGGCGCAGAACCAAAATGCGGTGACTGGTTGGCTTATAAGGAAGTTGATGCACGATATGTTTCGTATGCTTACTTTGCCTATTCTGCAGAATTAATGCAAAAGATGGCTGAAGTAATAGGTAAAAGTGAAGACGCTTCGAAATACGGAAAACTATGGAATGACATCCGTGATGAATTCCAGAAGCGCTACATTACCGATGGAGAGATTAATACAGGCAAAGACACTCAGACTGCTTATCTGTTAGCCTTACACTTCAATCTCATTCTAGATAATCAGAGACAGCAAGCAATGGATGCACTTCGAAAGAATATCATTGCTAACGACTATAAGCTATCTACAGGATTTATCGGAACAGGTATCCTTATGGAGACGCTTACAGAATGTGGAATGACAGATCTTGCCTATCGTTTACTTTTTCAGCATCAGAATCCTTCATGGCTCTATAGTATTGATCAAGGAGCAACAACTATTTGGGAACGCTGGGACAGTTATACTCGTGAGAACGGATTCAACAAGCATCCATGGAATATGAATTCATTCAATCATTATAGCTATGGCGCAGTTGTAGAGTGGTTTTATTCTTCTATATTGGGCATTCGTCCTGACGAGCAGCAGCCTGGTTTCCATCACATAATTCTTGAGCCTCATCCTGGAACACAACTACAATGGGCAAAGGGGGAAACGATGACGAAATACGGTAAAGTAAGTGTGGAATGGAAAAAAGATACTCAAGGAAAAATACACTATATGGTTACGATTCCGCAAGGAACGAGTGCCACTTTAATAACCAATAATGAACGAAAAGAAGTAAAAGCAGGAAAGCATACATACTGTTTAACTATTAATGAATAATTAAAGTTTAAACAGTTCCTAAAGATAACTCAGGAATTATATAATAACATAAAAGTTATGCTATTATATAATTCTATATTAGTAACAATAATAACTACAGGATTGTATTAAAGCTCATCCACTATGTATTTTTCGAGACTCGAAGGTGCTGCAGTCGGTGCAAAGCGCTGAACAACCTCACCATTCTTATTGATAAGGAACTTGGTGAAATTCCATTTGATAGCACTCCATAATATTCCACCCTTCTTACTCTTCAGCCACTTATATAATGGATCGGCATCATTTCCATTAACATTGATCTTCTTCAGAATAGGAAATGTCACTCCATAATTTAACGAACAAAACTCCTGAGTCTGATTGTCTGAATCTGGATTTTGATTAGCAAACTGATTGCATGGGAAACCTAAGATTACCAAGCCTTTATCCTGATATGTATTCCATAACTCTTCAAGTCCCTTTAATTGGGGAGTGAATCCGCACTTAGTTGCTATGTTGACAATCAACACTACTTTACCTTTATACTCAGCGAGGCTTACAGACTCGCCTTTCTTGTTCTTTACCGTGAAATCATATAAATTCTTTGCTTCCATAATTTTATTTTATTTGATTCAAATGTATGAAATATATTTTATATCGCACGAAATTTAAAAGTAAATTGCGAAATATTAAGAGTCTAGTTGTATCGCGTATGATTCAAGTAATCACAAGTTCTATCATGCACCATGATGAAGTTCCATATCAGACTCTTTCCTAAGAACGGCCATAGCCCACTTAATTCCTTTAGCCTGACGTAGATCTCCATCAACAAAATGATTACCTGGGTTGAGTTCAAACTGTGTAACATGACCTTGTACTTTATAGTGTTCAAAAATATTTTGCGTCTTTTCTATGGTCGTCTGTAGATATATATTCTTTGATATACATTCTTTATCACCAATGGAAAGATAAACAGGTGCCTTAGTCATTGGTTCGTGAGAGATTACAAAATCTTCGAAATCAGGATACCATAAGCTTCCCGAGGCAGAAATGTAAGCAGCAAACTTGTCTGTACGATACATTGCATAAAGAGAAAAGAGCCCCGACATAGAATAGCCTAATAGTATTCGGCATGGATTATCCACTTTCAGCAGTTTCTCGCAATGAGGAATTAAACTTGTAAGCATCCATTCTAGATATTTATCAGCATTACCCTCAAAGTTATCGTGCCTAGATATAACTTTATCTGCCGGATATGGCGACATGTCTGCATCCCAATGAATCTTCGAGATAACGACAAGATGGAACGGTAAACAATTCAATTCCTTACATGATTTAAGAATAGGTTCGGTTCCATCGCCGTAACTATTGCAATAAACGATAACATCTGTTGACTCCAACGATGGAGTTATCGTGATGTTGTAATCGTTTAATATCTCTTTCATACTTCTACAGTTTATAATAATCTATCATTTCCTTAAATCCCAACTCCTGATACATCCGCTTACCACCTTCTGATGATTCGAGATAGATCTTTGTAATACCCTGACCTTTAGCCTGATCAACAAGCCACGAGACTATTTCCTTACCATACCCCCTACAACGATACTGGGAACGAACATATATATTCATCAAATAAGCGCATCTACCAGATGGATTTTCAGGTGATGGCATTTCATTATAGAGGCATAAGCCGCCACATCCTATTTCATCATCATAGAGGCAAGCGATATGTCCACCACGAGTAATCTCTTGTACATAGTATTCACGATTCGCCGCCTCCAATGCTTTCCAAACTACATTTTCTGAATCCGCAAATACCTCGTGCAACACTTCCATACGCCACAACATCAACGTATCGAGTTCATCAACATTTACTCTTCTTATATTCATATCAAGTTAATTTTAATATTGTCGGCAAAGCCTTTATGTCCACTTTTCCATTAGGAGTGAGCGGCATTGTGTCTAGTTTGATGAAAAACTCTGGAATCATATATGATGGTAGAAATTTTGCCATATTATCACGCACCCGACTCATTCGAAAAGCCAGTTTATCCTTCGGCACAATATAAGCCGCCAGATAAGCGAGTCCATTCTTGTCGTTATGAGCCAACACGATGCCCTTTTCCACATCAGGACAGCTACAAAGAATGTTCTGGATCTCAACGGTTTCCACTCTTTTTCCAAGGATCATTACCTGAGTATCCTTGCGATGTAGAAATATGATGGTACCATCCGTTTTCATTAGTCCCAAATCACCTGAACGATACATCATCCTACCATCTTCTAACTTCACATAAGCTTCGTTTTCCTTCTCACGATGTTCACCGATATATCCTCGCGAAACCCCTCCTCCTAAGATACATATTTCACCGATGACACCATTAGGAACTTTTTCCAACTTATCATTTCTTATTTCTATCTGAGTTCCAAGTACTGGTTTTCCTATAGGATAAGTACCATCTGGCTCTGCCTTAACCTTATTCACATGACAATAAGATGCACAAACCGTTGTTTCGCTTGGACCGTATGTATTATATATTTCGAATTTATCAAGAAGATTAGTCACATAATCTTCTCTTAACACGTCACCACCACTTATCAACAATTTAAGTGAAGACGGAAAGTGATCAAGTTTGTTCATCTCCAACAAGAGGTATGGGAAACCACTGATTTCTGTTATTTGGTGCACCTCAATGAAGTCCATCACCCGCTTAATACTGCTCTTTACATAATCAGATGGAATGGCAAGTGTTGCACCATTGCAGAGCGTAGTAAACACTTCCTCAACAAAGATATCGAATGAACATACAGAATACTGAAGCATTTTGTCTCCCACTGCAGTATGGAATTCATTCTCAAAAGCACGTATATAATGACATACATTGCGATTCTCTACAGTCACTCCTTTAGGCATACCAGTAGACCCACTAGTATATAGCACGTAAGCAATTCCGCCCGCAATAGATTTATCATTAGCCCTTGCACTCTTGTCAATACTCATTCCCTGTTCAATGAAACGCAAATTCAACCCTTCTAGTTTTTTAGCATACATCCCATTAGTAATTACAAAGTCTACCTTGCACTCATCCATGATAAACTTAATTCTATCAGTTGGGAAAAACGGTTCAACAGGTACATATCCAGCCCCAGCCTTCAATACAGCAAGCATTGCAGCAATTTGCTCTACGTTATGATTCATCACAACGCCGATAAGTTTAGGATCATTTGTTTCAAATCCATCTATTATCGTGTCTACAAGTGCATTGAGTTCAGAAAAAGTTAGACTTCTGTTATCATCAAACACTGCTACAACATCGGGGTGAATCTCCACCTGTCGCATAAAATAACTATATATTGTCTCTTTCATATCACACTATTTATTTTACATTTTCTAAATCATTTTTCTGTGGATGAATAAACAATTATGTTGAATGAACAACACGCTAGTTTTCTTCTTCCTTCTTATATAATTCAATGTAGTTATAATGTATATTCCTGAGTAAGGTATTGGCATTATATATGTTCTCATCACCACATCAGGTGATGCTCGCTTCATGATTGTGTTTATCGTGTTGCTATATTGCAAACCATTATAGCTACAAATATAGTAATAATATAAACCGCCTCCAAATAATTCTTTGTCTTATAAACTTTGATCGACTAAAACAATCATTTTGCTTTATTATCATGTAATATTTGTATTTGTAAATTTAGCAATATAACATTAATTGACCGTAAATAAATGGTTAGTTCACCTAATAGGTAATTAATTATTATCGAACTGAGTTTATTATTTTAGAGAAAATGTGTAACTTTACCGGATGTTTAACTAACATCATATAAATATGAAAAGTTTTAATGCAAAGCCTTGGCTGTTGCCACAGCCTGTACTCATTATTGGTACATACGATGAAAATGGAGTTCCTAACGCTATGAATGCCGCATGGGCAGGTCAGGCGAATATGAATGTAATCACCATTTCACTGGGTAATCACAAGACTACTAGTAACCTGAATGCTTGTGGCGAGTTCACAGTTGCATTTGCTTCAAAGGAGACCATGGTTGCATCTGACTATGTAGGAATCGTCAGTCAGAAGAATCATCCAGACAAGATACAAAAGTCTGGTTTAAGCCACGAGAAGGCTCCTAACGTGAATGCACCTGTATTTACTGATTATCCAATGACATTTGAGTGCCGCGTTAAAGAGAAGCTTTATGAAAGCGAGACAGGTTATTTCATTGTTGCAGAGATTATAAACATACTCGTAGACGAGAAGCATCTTGCAGAAGATGGCAAACCAGATGTAGAGAAAATGAATCTTATTACTTATGATCCTATCCATTTTAGCTACATTGCACTCGGAGAGCGTGTTGGTCAAGCTTATTCTGAAGGCAAAAAGTTGAAATAAGAATGGGAAAGAAACTCAAACATATCAAGTTATGGCTTCAGGGTCTCTCGTTCCGTACTGGTGTCATCGTTTTAGCTTTATGCATACCGTTTTATATTCTATCTTTCGCACAGATGGCTTTACCCGCTAAATATCTTTCAGTAGAAACTAAAGGTATTCTTTGGGTGATACTATTCGGTATGGCTAAAACATGCCAGTATGGTGGACTTACCATTTTAGGAGTTGAAGGCTATAAACGAGTTAAAGCTTGGTTGAAAGTAAATAAGAAAAAACAGGAAAACAAAGACAATTCAAATAGCGACAATTAATGATTTATGACTAATGAATAACGATATTCAGTTAGCGTGAATCAACTCTACCCTATGGAAATATTCTGCTATTTTTACTGAATCATTGAGAAAATGATTATCTTTGTTCAAAATTTGAATATCAATGAATTATAAAAATATCATTTTCGACTTAGGCAATGTGCTAGTAAAACTTGACGAAGATGCTACAATGCAGGCTTTTGAAAATCTTGGTATGGGTAGGTATAAACATCTACGTGAAAATCCAGAAGCTCTTAAACTATTTCAAGCTATGGGCATAGGAATGATTTCTAATCAGGACTTCTTTAATGCTTTCCGTAGAATCGTCAACCCAAATGCCACAGACAAGCAGATTACTGATGCCACCAATGCGATGCTCATTACAATTCCAGATGTGAAAAAACAAAAACTGATGGATCTTCGCAAAGCTGGATATCGTACTTTCTTGTTAAGCAACACCATTGATTTACACTGGAGATATTGCAAAGACGAACTTTTTCCGATGGATAGCTTTACGGTTGATGATTATTTTGAACACACATTCACTTCGCAAAAGATGCACATGAAGAAACCTGATGACGAAATATTTCAGACCGTTATTCAAAAAACCGGTATTAAACCGAATGAAACGATCTTCATCGATGATCTCGAAGTGAATTGCAATGCTGCCGAAAGAAATGGTATTCACTCATTCCAGAACAAAGAATTCGATGATTGGATGAAACTATTTAGTTAATCTGAAACATCTTTGATATTGCATAGTATTAATAAAAGCATAAATTGAAAGATATGAAAGCAACTAGAATAACAGAACTTTTTGGAATCAAATACCCTATCATTGCAGGAGGAATGGTATGGTGCAGTGGATGGCGATTGGCTTCTGCCGTGAGTAATGCAGGTGGACTTGGACTTCTTGGTGCAGGTAGCATGCATCCCGAAACTCTTGCCGAGCATATTGATAAGATGAATGCAGCCACAGATAAACCTTGGGGTGTAAACTTACCATTGATGTATCCTGAACTTGACAAGATTGTAGAACTTATCATCAACAAAGGTGTTAAGATTGTATTTACATCTGCAGGTAGTCCAGCCAAACTCACATCTAGATTTCATGAAGCAGGTATCAAAGTTGTTCATGTAATAGCTAACAGCAAGTTTGCCCGCAAGTGCGAGGAGGCTGGCGTTGACGCTATCGTTGCTGAGGGATTTGAAGCAGGCGGACACAATGGTCGTGAAGAACTCACCACAATGACATTAATACCACAAATTCGCAAAGCCACTTCTTTACCACTACTTGCTGCTGGAGGTATAGCCTCAGGCGAAGCTATGTTGGCTGCAATGGCACTTGGTGCTGATGGTGTACAGATAGGAACACTCTTTGCTGTTAGCGAGGAAAGTTCGGCATCTGATGCATTCAAACAACAATGCTTAAATCTTGGAGAGGGCGATACCATGCTGGCGCTGAAGAAACTTTCACCAACACGACTCGTTAAAAATGCTTTATACGGCCGAATTAAAGAGGCAGAAGATAGAGGTGCCGATGCTGACGAACTCCGCGCCATACTTGGTGCAAATGCATCTAAACGAGGTATCTTTGAAGGTGATATAGAAAATGGTGAAATGGAAATAGGTCAGGCCGTAGCTGGTATTAAGGAACTAAAGCCTGTCAGTAAGATTGTGAATGAATTAGTAGAAGGATATAATCAGGCATTAGATAAACTTAGATGAAAGCATTTTCATCTAAGTATTTTTATATCTTGCTATAAGAATAAGTATTTAATTATCAGAATACTTTAATCTTAAATTCTTTGGTAGTTTGCTCACTACTAAATTATAAGATTGAAGTATCCAATTTTTGATTTGCTCTGATGAGAAAGCATGCTCTATTAGAACATCATTCCAGTGTACTTTGTTCAGATGATAACCAGCACTTATTGCATCATAGGTTTCACGAAGATGCTGTCCTTCTTCTGGTGGCAGTTTGATAGAAACACGTTGGTCTGCATATTCCAATGGCATATGCAGAAATATCTTTCCTTCAATTCTAAATACTATCATGTCAGGACCATAGGGTGAATCCTCTGTAACGCCAGGCAGCGACAGACAATATTCTCTAACTTCTTCTAGATTCATAATATATCGTTTTACTTGGTTTTAAATTTCTTATACCTAGCCCACTCTTCCTGCATATCAGTATCATGCACTCCATCAAAAAACGCTACTTGGCATTCGTCTTTATAAGGACTCCAGTTACCACATATTCTACCGTCTTTAGCAATGATGGGCTGGAAAATACCATTATTGTTATGAGCCTTATGCCTATACTCTTCTGGGAGTACTATATCACGGCTCTTATAGCTTATTAGATATTCATCATAAGGAGGAATAAAAAGATATTTATCCTTTCTGAATCCTCGTGTTCTACAATCGTCTGTTAGGTAGAAATCTCTTTCTTCCCATTTCTCTAGATGAATCGTGTTGCCTAAAAGAGCTATTCCTTTGCGACAATCGCTCATATTTAATCCCGACCACCATGCAAAATCTTGCAATGTTGCAGGCTGACGACTCTTGAAGTATTTGCGAGTAAAGAGCATCAATGCTTCATCTCTGTCTATTTTTGAGGATAGCTTCACCTTATTTGCAGTTAGCGCATAAGTAGCTTTCATTGGCAACAAATCTCCACTACAAATAGTACCAGACAACTCTGCCATGCGAATGTGATACGAGAGTCTGTGTTCATCCATACGAATATCCTTCTTTGCAAGAGCATCTACGAAGTCCTCCTTTGTTACACTTATTTTGTCGGCGGCTGTCTGAGCAAGGATTTCTCTGATCTTCATCAGTTCATCATCTGGAATACTGATCTTATTACTGCTCATCCATCCTTTAATTACGGCTATAGCCTTGGGAGCGCAAAGTTCGAGTAAAGTCCAGTAGTCGTCAGCAGATATAAGTTGCCAAGTACCTCGCATCAGGTGAAGACGAATGATTCGCCCACTGTCAAAAGCCTCCTTAAAAGCTTTTGCAGATGGTTTACGTGTTCGCATCTCCACCGCCCATCGCATCATGCGATATTCCTGTGCTTGCATCGCACACATATAACTGACCACATCCTCAGGATTATCAAATTCGGGACAGATCAACTGTTGATTGAGAAGTCGTATTGCTATAGGATTCATACTGTTACCTCTATCAATATACCTTCTGGTCCAACGATGCAACTTTCGTAATAACCATCACCCGTAATACGCGGACCACTGATGCAATCATAGCCGGCAGCCTTTAATTCATCAGTCTTTGCATCTACATTTGCCTCTGTTCCGAGTGCGATTGATACATGGATAAATCCACCACGAAACACATCTGCCAAAGGTTTCATTACTTCTGGTCGAGACATGAGTTCCAATCTAGCACCACCATCAGTAAAAGACAATATATAGGTTTTCAGTCCTGTACGAGAATTATGATACAATTCATTTGAATTACATGCAAAGTGCTCCATGAAGAATCGTTTCATGCCTTCAAGGTCAATACAATAAAGTGCAACATGGTCAATATTCATATTACTTTGTTTGTGTATAACCTTCTTTTTTCAAAATTTCTATAAGTCGCTGACGATGATCACCTTGAATGATAATCTCTCCATCTTTTACAGAACCGCCAACGCCGCATTTTTGCTTTAAGAGTTTGCATAGAGTCAGCATATCCTCATCCGATCCGATGAAGAATTTTACGATCGTTACTGTTTTTCCACCACGCCCAGCGCGTTCCATATACAATCGTAATTTTTGCTGATTCTTCGGCAAAGTATTTTGTCCTTCCTGCGAATCCTCAGAATAATCAAAATCAGCATCTGTGGAGTAAACCACACCTACCCGCTTCTTTCGCTCAACATCCTTTTTCTCGGATTCTTCTACATTATCGTTTGTTGCTCCAAGAGCAGCTAAAGCACTTTTCCAATCTGCCATTCTTATATTTTTTCAATGTAAAAAGTTACTGGTCTTAATCCGTCATTGCGACTTATCATCGCCCCTTACGTATCATAGTTATCTGTAATTATATAACCAACCAGTTTTGATATCTGTTTCTGATTTACTTAATCAAAGAGTTTATCCCAAATCCACAATACAGCAATTGCGCCAAGAACGCAGAATACTAAGTTTGTGATATAGCCCTTCCCAAATAACTCTATATTCAGCAAATGACTTATGAATGCTCCAGCATAGCTACCAACTATACCTATTATGAGGTTCATGCAACATCCCTTACCCTTACCGATCATAATCTTGTTAGCAATGTAACCGATGACGATACCTGTCAGTATAGGCCATGCTGTAAATTCTGCAATGTGTTCTAACATACTTATTATAAATATCCGTTAATTATATTTCTTAACTCTGCCAGCGACAATGCTCCACTTTGTCTCCAAAGCGACTGTCCGTTGCGAAATAACATTAGTGTAGGTACTGACTGAATGTTATACTGTCCAGCCGTTATATCTTGTTTGTCTACATCTATCTTGATGATGCGAATGCTATCGCCCAATGCTTGTTTCAATTGTTCCAGAATAGGATGCATCATCTTGCATGGTTGACACCATGTAGCGAAGAAGTCCACCAATACTAGTTTATCGCTTGATATTACGTCATTGAATGTTTCCATAATTTGTATTTTAAGTCTAACCATTTGGTCCAAACCATCTTTACTAGGATGATGAGGTTTCAATACACCTGGCACTATATAATCAAGGATTACATAAATAATCCGTTTTAATCATAAAAGTTCAATTTGTTATTATGACTACAAATATACTTATTTTCTCAATTTTATGATGAGTTGAGTCTAAGATTTTGTTTCACAATGATTATATTTAACACTTTCAATAAATTATTATAACTAATTATTTACGGCAACAGCATTACAAACAGTTGATTAAATATTCAAACAAAATCATTGTATACAAATTGTGAATCTTAGTTAACGTAAATTATCATAAAGCCTTATAACATCACATTTCCTACTTTTTGGTAACTATCTCACTTTTTAGTACCCTCTTGCATACGAAATTATTATATTGTAACTTTGCCATATCAAGACAATGAAACATAACAATTTAAATATAAAACTATAATGAAGAATTTTAAGAAGACAACCGTTAAGATGGACGCAGCTCGCACAGAGCTCCATGAGTTATTAAACCTAACAGGTGAAGAGATTTCAATAAACAACATGCCTGCTGGTGAACAAATACCTTTCGCTCATAAGCATAAGCAAAACGAAGAAGTATATGGTGTTATATCAGGTAAGGGCATTATGAATATTGACGGTGAGGATGTAATTCTAAACGCTGGTGATTGGATACGCATAGATACTTCCGCAAAACGCCAACTTCGTGCAGCTGATGATAGCGCAATAAGTTACATCTGCATTCAGACCAAAGCCGGTTCACTAGATGAATTTACAGGTAAGGACGGAGTCCTAGCATAACTCATTTTATGATGCTCTATTGGTTTGTATGTATTAAGAAAGATTGAACATCTGTATTATCACAACAAGTCATTAAACGTTTTTCATTGACAAACATAATACATATAAGTAACTAAACTACATATACTTATGTTTAAGATGTAAAACTTTTAGTTTAACATACCTTTCATACATTTTTATGGAGTGACATGTTAAAAAGCTTAAGGTAACATATATGCTATCATTGCATATTATATTATATTATCTTATTTTTTTCATGCCACTCCTTCGTTTTTATACCATATTTATCCTCTTATAATTTTTCATTTCATGAACCGACCAAGAACAACAAATACCACATACACAACTATTTTTATATCGTATCTAGCTGAACATTCAACAAAATAAAAACAACTGCTGTTTACTATTATTCTGTTTTTTTCTGAAAAATACCACATTTAAGTTTGAAGTATTAAACATAAAATGTATATTTGCAAAGCGTTGTTATAGATATTAAGAACAACCCGGATCATTATTAATATAAATTTTAAAATATTGATTATGGACAAAAAAGCAGATATTGGTTTAATAGGACTTGCCGTTATGGGCGAGAACCTTGTTTTAAATATGGAAAGCAAAGGCTTTACTGTTGCTGTGTATAACCGTACCGTACCCGGTATTGAAGAAGGTGTAGTAGAACGGTTTGTAAATGGACGTGGCAAAGGAAAGAATATCATAGGTTGCACAGAAATCAATGATTTTGTACAACACATCAAGACTCCCCGCAAGATTATGATGATGGTGCGTGCAGGAAATGCTGTAGACCAACTCATGGAACAGCTTTTTCCGTTACTTTCACCGGGAGATATCATCATTGATGGTGGAAATTCTAATTATGAAGACAGCAACCGCCGTGTGATAGAAACAGAAAAACGTGGATTCAGATTTATAGGAACTGGCGTTAGCGGTGGTGAGTTCGGTGCATTGAATGGAGCTTCTATTATGCCCGGAGGATCACAGTCTGCATGGAACGATGTAAAACCGATATTACAGCGAATTGCTGCAGTAGCTGAAGATGGTACCCCTTGTTGTGATTGGGTTGGACCTGGAGGTTCAGGACATTTTGTGAAGATGATCCATAACGGTATAGAATATGGTGACATGCAACTCATCAGTGAGGCTTACTTCCTATTGAAACATCTTAAGAAGATGGATAATGAAGCGATTGCCACTGTTTTTGAACATTGGAACGAAGGCCGATTGCACAGTTATCTCATGGAAATATCGGCTCAGGTGCTACGCCACCGAGATAAGAACGGTGACTATCTAATTGATAAGATACTTGATACTGCGGGGCAGAAAGGAACTGGTAAGTGGTCGGTCATCAATGCGATGGAACTTGGTATGCCGCTAGGGCTGATTGCTTCAGCAGTGTTCGAGCGCAGCCTCTCTTCTGACAAGAACCTGCGTGTGGAAGCTGCCGAACGGTTAGCGAATGACCGTAAGATAGATACTACGACTGACTTATCACTTGTTGATGATATCGAGCAAGCACTCTATGCGTCCAAATTGGTATCTTATGCTCAAGGATTTGCTGTTTTACAAAAGGCCTCTGACAACTTTTCGTGGAATCTCGACCTCGCTTCTATCGCCCGAATGTGGCGTGCAGGATGTATCATCCGTTCAGCCTTTCTGAATGATATCTCTGATGCCTACCAAGCTTCAGAGAAGCCTAAGCACCTACTGTTTGCGCCTAAGTTTGCAGCAGAAACAGCACAGGCTCTTAAAGGATGGAAAGGACTTGTAATCACAGCACTTCAAGCAGAGCTTCCTGTGCCGGCACTCAGTTCGGCTCTCAACTACTATTTGTCTCTCACCACAGCTAACCTCCCTGCAAATATGATACAGGCACTACGTGACTTCTTTGGCGCACATACCTTTGAGCGTATCGATATGCCACGCGGAGAGTTCTTCCATGAAGACTGGACCGGTAAGGGCGGCAACACTCATTCAGGTAGTTATAATGTATAATCACATTAAAATTATGAGTAATTATGCCAAAGTCATTATCATTCATCATATTTGGTGCCTCAGGTGATCTTACCAAACGTAAGCTCTTTTCGGCACTCCTTGATATCTTCTCCGAGAAACATTTACCGGAGAAGTTTGAGATTGTAGGTGTAGGACGCACTCCTTACAGTGATTCTGAATATCGTGATTATCTGCTCGGACAATTGCCAAAATATACTAAACCAGAAGCTTGGGACAATGAACTGATCAACAGTTTCATCTCCCATATCCGCTACGAGACGATGGATCCAGCTAAGGAAGAGGAATACTCAGCACTTGTGGAACATCTAAAAACAAGCAACAGCGAGAGTGTCATTTATTATCTTGCCACTCCTCCACTGCTTTATGGTGTGATTCCGCAGCATTTAAAAACCTTCGGATTGAATGGCGAGAACACTCGCATCATTGTTGAGAAACCCTTTGGCTATGACCTAAGCAGTGCCAAACAGCTAAATGCGATTTACCGAGATGCCTTTCAGGAACATCAGGTCTTTCGCATGGACCATTTCTTAGGCAAGGAAACTGCACAAAATATTCTTGCCTTCCGTTTCGCCAACTCAATCTTCGAACCTATATGGAACCGAAACTACATTGATTATATAGAGATTACTTCGGTAGAAAATCTGGGTATTGAAAACCGTGGAGGATATTATGAGACAGCAGGTACAATGCGTGATATGGTTCAGAACCATCTGGTGCAACTTCTTGCCCTTTGTACGATGGAACCTCCAGTAAAGTTTGATGCCGACAGCTTCCGCAATGAGGTTGTAAAAGTGTATGATTCACTGGTGCCACTGACAGAAGACTATATCCGTGAGAATGTAATTCGTGGACAATATACAGCAGGAGGCGATAAAGTTGGTTACCGCCAAGAGGCTCATGTGGCACCCGACTCACGTGTAGAGACTTTCTTTGCGATGAAGGCAGAGATAGACAACTGGCGATGGAGCGGTGTCCCATTCTTCTTCAGAGTGGGCAAGCAAATGCCTACCAAGGTAACAGAGATTGTTGTTCATTTTAAGAAAGTGCACCATTTGCTACTTGACAATGTGAATGGGGCTAATCCGCATGCCAACAAACTTGTATTGCGCATCCAACCTAACGAAGGTATTGTGTTGCGCTTCGATATGAAACTGCCTGGAACTGGGTTCCAGACCAAGCAGGTTGAAATGGATTTTGTTTATGACAGACTCAGTGATGTGAAGACTGGTGATCCATACGCCCGTCTCATTGAGGACTGCCTTCTGAACGATCCTACCCTCTTTACACGTGGAGATGCCGTAGAATCTTCATGGAGATATTTCGATGCGATTCTTGATTACTGGAAAAAATATCCAGAAGCACCACTCTATGGTTATCCTGCAGGAACGTGGGGACCATTGGAGAGTAATGCCCTGATAGAAAGCGTAAATGGTAATTGGACCAATCCATGTAAAAATTTAATACATACAGATGAATACTGTGAACTCTAAACTTTCAAAACTTCCCCGCCACATGTTCAGTTCTCCATTGGAGGCTGCACGCTCATTGATTATTCGTATGAATGAGCAAGCTTTGGAAAAAAATGATGACGAGAAATATGATGTAGCACTTAGCGGCGGTTCCACGCCCGATGTGCTTTTCCGTTTGTGGGCAGACGAATACGCTCAAATAACACCATGGAAGAAATTCCGCTTCTTCTGGGTGGATGAGCGTTGCGTCCCTCCCACAGATGAAGCCAGCAATTACGGTCGTTTCAAAATGCTTCTTTCCAACAACATACCGGATTTGAAAGAGGGAGAGAATGTTTTTCGCATTATCGGTGAAGCCGACCCGAAAGCAGAAGCTTTGAGATATTCAGAATTGGTTACGTCACAAGTTCGGCAATTTGATTGCATCATTCTTGGTATTGGTGACGACGGTCATACCTCGTCCATATTCCCTGGACAGGAACACCTACTCTCCGTCTCACAACCGTATATGCCTTCAGTACATCCCATAACAGGCATCAAACGTGTGGCAATGACAGGAAAGCCGATGATGCACGCTAAACAAACCATTTTTATGGTTACAGGAAGCGGAAAATTCAATATCATCAACCGTATCATCAATGAAGGCTTCGACTGCCCTGCCAGTCGGGTAATGCAACAAGCAAAGGCTCCTGAATTAATTGGCGACAATGCTGTTTTAAAGGACATTTAGTCAACCAAACAAGGCTAATAAATATAATTTAAAATACTAAACATCAAGCATTTATATTAAGTATATAAAACTTTTAGTTTAATAAATAGTATTAGCATTTTATGGAGTGATATCGTAAAGACTTAAGATGACATACATTGTATATTGGCATATCATCTTAAGTTTTTATCTTACCATTCCATTGTTATGTAAGTCGTTATTTTACTATTCTATAAAACCTTTGTCTTTCATCTTTTCTGCATCGACAAATAAAGCCATACCAGTTTTCATCTTCCTGAAGCCTTCCTTTTCATAAAACTTTTCTTTGCCCGGAGCAGCATATAAAATAAAACTACAATTAGGTATATTTCCAACTATGCTTCGGACAATTGTTTTACCAATTCCTTTACCCTGGTAACTTGGCAGAACAGCAACATCATATATCGCGGCTTGATATTCGCCATCAGATATAGCTCTTCCAAAGCCTACCAGATTATCTGCATCGAACACAAAAACAACAGTATGACTATTATTAAATGCCCGCTGATGGATTTCAGCTGTGCGGTTAGCCATCCCAGCCTTTTGTAGTATGTCTACCACCAAATTCCAATCTATATTTGTGGTATCAAGTTGTATTCTCAAATTCATAAGTTATAATTATTTTATACCTTCAAGGGTATATTATGCTAGTTAAACATAAGTAATATACCCTATGTGATATAATATCAATAATGTTTATTCTTTATATTTTCTAAGTTGCTCTGCTAGTATTGCTTGAATCTCTTTAGGCTTCATAGACATATTAGATACATTAATACTTCCTACATTGCCTGTCAAGCCTACATTAAACTTTATGAGTTTCTTTTTCACTATACCTGATTTTTCTACAAGCTTACTATAACCAGAATTTGTATATATGATCCTTATTTGCTTGTTATGTTTATAACTATAAAGTTGGAAATTCTCAACATCTTCAAACATCAGGTCTACATGTTTGTTCTTAAATAAAGAATGCATTTTGATGCGGTCTTCACAAATTTCGAATACTGGAATATGGTAAATATAAGAATAGAAAATATAAATGATCATAAACAATCCAACAAGGAAAAGGGCGACTCCGGCTACGCCCATAAATATATCACGAAAATATGACCAGCTTTTACTCATAGCCATTCTAAATGCCACTACCCCTAACAACAAACATAGAAATGAAATCAATATCATCTTCCATGTATAAAAAATCTTATATGTTTTATTCTCCATCTGATTATTAATAAATTAAGTTCATAAACAAAGTGCAAAGTTAATAAATTATTATCGCATTAACTGATTATTAGATATTATTTAAGCGTAATTCGTCTCTATTTTTCAACAAAACTCATATAACAGTCATCATATAAATTCTCCATAATTAATAATAATCAAACAAACCTATAAGCAGCTATTATATTTTTGGAACGCCAACGTAAGGCTACTACTCATGATATAATATGGTTTTGCTATCGGCATAATTAACTTTATCTGTTTACATATTTCTGATAATGCATATCAAGGAACTCTTTATTTGGGGAGAACTTTGAAGGACTATTAATTTCTTGACCATCAATAAGCGACAAGTACTTTTTGAATTTTTCATCACGTGTAGTTACTAAAAGTTCTTCTGATACAGAAACTTTCAAGTCTGGCGTTATTGCCAATAACAGTTTATCGTAGGCACGATGAAAAAACACATTCAGACATAAACCATTACATGGATTTGTCCTATTCTTAACATCATCAGACCAGTCTATTATATGACTTGCCTCTAAAAGTTTATCATTTGCCACTCCAGATATACAACAACAATGGTCATACGAATTTAAGACAACATCTCTGAAGAAAGATTGATTAACTCTCACTTTCACTATTGACTCTCTTTCCTTACCATCAGGAAGTTTACTTATGTCTAAACCAGCAACTTCTTCTATATTCTTATGAGAAAATTCAGCTATCAACTTTTCACTTTGATATGCTAGTTCATCTGGATTATCAACAAATTTATCCCAGACAATCTGTTCCAGTTTGGCTCCATGAGTTAGACCTGCGACACCTCTCTTTTGCAAAGAAGGATCTAAACGAGCCATATTACATAATTTCATGTTAACAGCCGAAGGATTTCTCCCAAGTAGTTCTGCTAACTTTATTATCTCTGGATTGTATTGGTTTAATTTTCCAAAAGGTAACTTGCAATATAGATTAAAGGCTACAATGGTTTCTTTTTCTGTCCAATTATTCATTGTTTATTATTTATGTGTGTTTCATTTCTTAGCTACGAAACAAAGCTCCAGCTAAACTTCCGTTATGCAAATAGATTATCGTGTGGCAAACCTGTATTTTATACAGCAAGCTACTTTCTAGCTATTACATTATATAGTGTCTTGATGATGAAATACCCATTATTTCATCATCTATATAGAATCAGGACATTTCAGTTCCTTACGTAAATCCTCAAGAATCTTACCTTTGTAGCTAAAAAACTTTGCACCTTGATATGCACCAGATGTATTACGTTTATCTTCGGGCATAAATGTTCCTACAAATGGTGATAGTTTATAAATGCGATCTTGAAACTCAATTGTATCATCACTGGCAACTTTAACTTTAATGCCAGTAGGATCGAAAGTTAATTCTGAGCCAATAGGTATATTGACTAAAGAAAACTTAAATCTACCTCGTCTTTCTACGTGGGCATGACTATCGTCTCCATCAGAATCTTCACCTGAACTTTGGGTTTCAAAAATTTCAGCATCATCAATAGTATTCGCAATATCCTTAAGGATAGACAAAGCTACTTCTGGTGAAACATTAAAGAACTCACGGTTTTGGCGAATGCGCAAGTCTGTGAGACGATCAATAGTCTTGTGCACCAACTTCTCCACCTCGTTATACTTTGAAGTTTTTAGCGTAGCATAGATTTCAAATGGCAATGGCACAGCTGTATTGTCCAATTCCTTAGAACGTACATCCACAGATCTTGAACTCTTCCCTATCTTAACCCAATCCTCTTTAAAAGAAGGATTTGTGAGGATATAAACATATCCATGTTCTTTCATAAATATAATCTTTGTAAGTAAAACTTGTTTTTTATAGAAATCTTATCTTGCCTAGATGCAATCATTCTATCACTAAACAATGCAAATTTACAAAATTAATTTCAAGATAAAGTATTCATTGCTTACAAAAATACTATTTCATATAAATATTCATCCGAATAATCAGGTGTATTGCTTGCTAAACTTACTAACCCAAAATACGATAAACTGTTATTACATGTGTTTGGTACTTCGTCAATACAGGTAACGACATATAGATTATTGCTTTATATAGAAGCAATATTTTTAAAATGGCAAATCATAGTTATCGAACACTATATTCTCAGCAACAGTCTCTTCTGAAGTATCAAGTAAATGTATATCTTTTATTTTACTTCTGTAAGTACTATATGTTTCACTGTTATCAAGTTCTATTCTTCTAGCTTTACCCATATTCAAAAATTCGAGTTCTTGTTCAATGCCAACAAAACGTCTTCTTAAAAGGCTAGCTGCCACACCTGTGGTACAGCTCCCTGAAAATGGATCTAAGATCCAATCACCTGGACGTGTAGATGCCATTATTATACGTGATAATACAGACAAAGGCTTTTGTGTAGGGTGTTTACCGCATGATTTCTCCCAACGAGCAATAGAAGGTAAGCGCCAAACATCAGTCATTTGCTTATTATCATTGAGCTTTTTCATCAAAGCATAATTATAATAATGAGGAATTTTGGGTGATTTCCTTGCCCAAATTATAAATTCAGTTGAGAATGTAAAATATCTGCAACTAATGTTTGGTGGTGGATTTGTTTTAGCCCAAGTTATTACATTCAAAATTTTAAAACCTAATTCCGTTAAACAATTTGCTACGGAAAAGATATTATGATATGTCCCACTTATCCAAATAGTTCCATTATCCTTTAACTTGTCCTTACACAAGGAAATCCATTTAAGGTTAAATTCCGCCATTTGTTCTGGTGTTCCTCCTTTATCCCATTTACCTTTGTCAACACATACAACTTTTCCGCTCTGCATACTTATTCCACCATTGGATAAGAAATACGGAGGGTCAGCAAAAATCATGTCAAACTTAAAGTTAAACTCTGTAAGGAGTTTAAACGTATCGCCATGTGCTAACAAGAAATCCTTGTTTGATGATGTATAGAAAGACTTTATCATTAGATTTCATATGAATGAATAATCGTTTTGTCGTTATTATTAGTACTAGGTACAGGCAAGCCTAATTCCTCAAGCGGTATGTACCCAAAATAATATTTACATCCTACACTGATAATATAGTTTAAAACATCTTTATATTGGTCTTTTTTAAACCAATCATCAAGAATATAACAATACTCTACTTTGTAATTCAATTCTGAAAACAATTTGGTATATTGCTTTTTCTTAAAATCACAAGTTTGCAATTTTTCATCAACACTACCTGCAATCTCTTGATGCTTGACTTCCAATATGAAAGCAGTATTGTTTACTATAACATATATACAATTATCTGGCAGTAATTGTTTCGATAAATGTTTTGTCCAATCAACACCATTCTCTTTTAAAAAACCATATAATTCATGTTTTTTAAAGAGTCTCGCTACGAGCTTCTCATTATAATAAACTTTTGTTTTATTGACAGAATATCCGCTTTGTTGATTTAGAAAGACTGCCAAATCAACATTGGCCTCATATCTTAGTCCTGTAATTGTATTAGAGCCACCAGTTCCACCTTTTATCATTCGTTATCAACTTTTGTTCGTTCACAAACTCCGTTATAATATCCTAATGCAAATGCAGCATGAGGACTTTTGTGTCTTTGAGCTCCAGCTTGGCTTTCTTCCAAACTAGATAAGACTGTATCAATACAAAGTGAGCCATTCAGAGCATATCCGGCTTTATATCCAGCGTCATAAGCACATGCAGCACATTTGTGTCTTCCAACACCACCTTGGTCGATTGGTAGAAGTTCCATTAGATCTTTAATATTTTGATGATTTTTTCTACAAGCCATGTTATTCTTTTATTAGTTTTATAAAATCTCCTACATTTGTAAGATTGTAAGTACTTGGAATAATATTGTATGCTTCTTCTAATTTATTCTTAGCTGAGAGCCATCCTTTGCCATCAGTTATCCAAACAAATTCGAATCCATTAATACTATTAATTTTGGGAGCAATATCAGAATACGAACGAGCTACCTCATTTAATTTTGAACCATTGCTGCTATAAAAATTAACCTCAATAAAGTACGTTTTTGTTTTTGTCTCAATAACAAAATCGAAACGTTTTAAATCAACACCTAGAACAGAAAGTTCATCATAATCCGTAGAACTAACTTGTTCTTTATAACTAATAGCGTTTTTTGAGAAGATACGAGCTACGGTCTTCTCCATAATATCGCCACCTCTATTTTTACGTGCATTAGTATCCAAACCTGTCTCAACTCCAAAAACATAGTCAACAAGATTGGTTATTTGCTTATTTTTGAAAACCTCTTTCAATCCTGTATCTTCAATAAATTCAATAACTCCTTCTGGACTATCAAAGAATGAGCTAATTGATTTTAAATCACCATTTTTATCAAATGATTTTTTATTATCTTTACGCCGTACAGCGATTAAAATATCAAGCACATTAAAAACATTATTGTTTTCTTGCCACAATTGACGAATTGCAGCTTCCATATCTTCCTTTCCTATTAGATAATTAAGTTGGTGAAGTTTAATAGAAACGGCATTTACATTTCTATTAATCTTCTCAAAATCACAAAAGAAATCTAATGTCGCATTAGTGTCTAATAATTGCGACATAAATTCATCATACTGTTCTCTTGTATGTGCGTTGTTCATAAATCGTATTTATATTAATATTAGTCTCAGATTGCCTAGCAGCAATATTATCATAATTTCTTATTAATAATTCCGAAAGTTTACCCCTTTTGCTAGGATTGGCACTCACAGATCTACTAGTAAAGACTCTTTGTATATCATATTCTGAATACAGATCATCAAAAAAAGTATCATCAGGATTTCGTCCTCTACAATCTGAATTACTCAGCATTAGGAGACATCCTTTTTCTGACAGTCTATCATAATACTCCTTCAAACGTATTTGCTCCTCGTCATTAAATGCTTCTTTAGCGTAAGAATTAAAGCTAGATGTCGCATCTAATGGACGATATGGAGGATCAAAATACATGAACGTATTTTCTGTAATATAATCTTCCGTTTGCTCAAAATCTCCATTTATCATTTGAACTTTTTGTAAAAGTTCACTATCTGAATATATCGTATCCGTATCACATATTTTAGGATTAGAATAGCGACCAAAAGGAACGTTGAATTTACCTTTAGAATTAACACGATATAATCCATTGAAACATGTTCTATTTAGAAAAATAAAATACGTCGTGTTTTCAATATCTGATAATGCGTTATTATTATAAATATCACGTGACTCAAGATAAAAAGCTTTTCTTTTTTCTTCAGTTAATAGTTTCAAATATTCACGTTGAATTTGTTCTAAAGATATTATTATTTTCTCAGGTTTTGTCTTTATAACTTCATAGGCTTTTATTAAATCTGGATTTACGTCATTAATAATCACTTTAGTTATATTATTAAATTTCTGCAACATGAAAAATAGCATAGCCCCACCTCCAACAAAAGGTTCTATGTATGTCATATTTTCCATATTTACAAGATCCTTAGGAAGTAACATCTCAAATGTATCAATAAGTTTTTTCTTCCCTCCGACCCACTTTATAAAGGGTTTTGCCATATTTATTATGTCTAATGTTCTATATTTACGTTTTGCAAAGATAGTCTTTTTTATTCATTCTAACAATATGTTTAAATTTTAAATTTTACTTAGCCTATATAAATAACGAAACTATATACCACTATATATCCTTATAAGCAGACCTACTCTATTGTCTACTTATACTAGAAACAAAATTTATATTCATTTCTACATTTTGTTTAGCGACAAATATAATATTCAAATTTTAACTAAGTTTTAAAATATCATTATATAGTGTTTCAGCAATACAAATAGTTCTAGTTTTTATAAAAAATTTTTGATTTGAATATCGTTGAGCAAAATTTCTAGTGATACAATAATCAGATTTTTTATAAAATTGTAATTTATAAGAGATGTCCTTATTTTTACAATCTTCATTGTATGGTCCTTCCAAAGGAAGCAAATTACCAATTATAGCATTATCTTTTTCTTCACTATCAGGAAAGATATGTTCTATAGTAAAACCATCTACTGATGCCTTTTTACTTATATTCATTTCCAACAATTCCAATATTGTTTGCACCCGTTTTTTGTTTTTTGAATCTTTAAAAAATTTATTATGGTTAGACCATCCAATATTCATTACTGAATTTTTAAAATTTTCAAAAGTAGGCAACTTTTCTTTTAAATTTTTAATAAACTCATTAAGATTATCTATAGAAAAGGTATTTTCTAGTATTTCAGCATATTTATAAACAGAGTCTTCTAGTTTATTTGATTTTTCTTCTCCTATTATATTATAGCAAACAAAAAAACGATACATGAATTGAAGGACTTCATTATATTTATTTTCTGTCAACAATTCTTTATCTTTTGCATGCATTAGACTCATTATTATAGGTCTGTATTGTTCTGCTCGTTTAGATTTAAGAAATGAAAAAATGAAAAATTCCTTATCTGAGCAATTCTTATCATCTCCGTTACTTATAGGATTAATAATTATAGAATAATATTTTGCTTTTAATAAAATATCATCAAATAAATTTGAAATATTATCTTTTGTGTTATTTTCCTGTATCTTTCTATAAACTGATGATTTATTTGTATTTTTATATTTATGGGTTGTATAATGTTTGAAAAACTTATCAATATATTTGCCTAATTTATATTCTAAAGATTCCCAGCCCATTCTTACCTCATCAACCTTGTTTTGAGGTAATATATATCTCATAATATAATTTTTAAGTAATTCTTGATCGCTTAATATTTGCCCTCTTGCATTTAATATTTCAAATATTGTGTATGAATCTTCTTCTGTTGCTGCCGTAATTTTTACGTATTTCGTATCTAACAACTCATCACTAATTTTAACTAAATATTCATTAGGTTTCTCTTTATCTTTGATAATTTCATTAATTCTATTATAGAAATATGAAACACAATCACCAATATTTTTCTCTCTTTTATTAACAATTACTTTTTTAATTATTGAACTTAGACTATCTTCATTTGTATAATCAACTATTTTCATTATTATTTTCTGAATAGAAATATTATCAGAAGTAAAGATACACTGATCTTTATTTCTTCTGTCTTTTGTAATAAGATTTGGATATATACCATAAAAATTATTTTTCATATTTCGCTCTTGGAATATTTTTAGTATTGCCGCAAGTAGTAATAATATTGTAATAGTTCTTTGTTGTCCATCTATGATTGTATAGTAATCTTTACCATTTACAGATTTCTCAGATTGTAAGACAATGCTACCAATAAAATGTTTCCTCATAATTTTTGTATCATCAACATTATCGATAATAAATATTATATCTGATAATAAATCTTCCCAATTTACCTGTTTCCAAACATAAGTTCGTTGATTCCTTGGTATTGATAATACTTTATTCGTCAATAACTCATTTACTGTTTTTTGTTCTGCGCCAAATCCCATAATTATGTAGTTTTGTTAATGTATCAAGTTGGATGTTAGAATTATCCATTATTTTTCTTAGACAATTAGTTCTTGTTAGAGCTTAATAGTCTATTTAGTCTTCATAAAATTATAATATTCGTAAAAAGAACAAAATAATTCTGATGCAATTTACTGCTATTTTATGTTTTTATGTTATTGATGACAAAAATACAAAAAAAATAATTAAAAACAAATTTATATATATATTAATTGTTTCGTTTGTTAACAAATACATAACCGAACTTTGTTAAATACCTAAAAACAGTAAGGGATGCGCTTTAGCACATCCCTCTGTTCTTATCCTGCAATCCATACCGTGCAGCTAAGTAGCGCTGTGAGCGCTGCGATTAACCATATTAAGTTGGTTATGATTTTAATTAAGTCGTTGAAATCGCGATAGCTCATTCGGCTATTCCTGTGTTTCGTTCTGTTGCGTTCCAAGCAACCCTAGAAGACTTGAAGCGATAGCGATTACTATCTTAATGATCCATGAAATGTTTACTTTGTTCTTATCCATTGTTTTCTGTTTTTAATTTGTTGTTTGTTTACTTGTGTGATTTAAACGGTCATTCTCAAGGGAATTTCTTGCTGGCTTTTCTTGGCACCTTTAGGTGCGTTTCCTGTAGGCGTTTTTTGAAACTCAAGCGAATAATACAAGCGAATAACTCAAGCGAATTTCCTTCGTTTCTGCATTTTATTTCCGCGAGAAACGCGTGAACGGCCGTTATTGTTGTTTCCATTAATTTATCACACATAAGTTTCTTTCCGTGAGAACGGCGTCTAATCTTGTACGATCCTTATTTTCCCTGTGGAAACTAGTTTAAAGCGATGCCCCCTGTGCGCATCAGGGGGCAATGTTTAAGGTTTTACTACTCCACCGTTTGGATCACCGGCATCTGATGCAGTTTTGATTTTGGTGTACTCAGCGTACTCCTTCATCTTCGTACCGGTTACCAATGCCTTGGTGCGTGTTTTTGAACCTGCGTCTACATGTGCTTCTGGAGGGAAGCGGATGTTAACTTTCTTGATGTTCTTGGCTGCAGAGAATTCCTTGATGCTTTCTGCGCCTACACTTTTCAGTGTGAGCTTGAATGAGCCTAGTCCTGCGATCTTTACAATCTTTGAGTCCTGAAGTTCGGCAGTCATCACCTCTGCGAGTTCTGTGAGTACGGCTAGTACATCACTCTTTTTGACTGTACAGTTTGCTTGAATCTTGTCAGCCATCCCAGCGAGTTCAGTTGTTCCGAGATAGACGGCACGAGCGTAAAACTTGTTATAGGTTTTCAGATTCTTTTTGTTCTTGTTCATGTAAACTTTGTAATTCAGCATGTTTCTTTTCCTTTCTTTTTAAATTGTTTTTTACTGTTTGAGACTTGCTGAAAGCGTTATATATGTGCACCTATAATGTTCCTCCTTTCATTAAGCCTAGTCACCTGATTTTCAAATGACACGGCAAAGGTACTGCGATATTTCCGTACATGCAATGAAATAAGGTTTGGGGTGTTAGCCAAAGTAACATAAGGTCTGTTCTCCCGCTGATATTCTTTTGTTTTATTACTCGTTCTTTGCATGTGTAAAACGGCCGATTCTCTCGCAGATTACGCAGATTCACGCAGACAAAAGACAGGTTGGACAAATGGATCTGCTAAAGCAGATGCCGCAGATTACGCTGAGAAAGACAGATACCACATAAGTGGAGATACTGCCGTTCATGTTGTTTGCTGTTTATCTGCGTAAATCTGCGCTATCTGCGGGAGACATTGCTGTTCACGTTGATACAATAAATCAGTTAGGAACGCTTACTATCTCCTTATTATTTGCTTGCTCTGTCCTTATGTGTTTAAACGGCCGATTCTCTCGCAGATTACGCTGATAATCGCAGACAAACCACAAAACGACACCAACTACAAACTGTCTTTCTCTGCGAAATAATGCAGCTTGCTGCATTCCTCTGCCTTATTTGGGGGAAACATGTAGTTCATGCTGTTTGAAGTTTGTCTGCGTAAATCTGCGCTATCTGCGAGAGAATATTCACATGAGAGTACTTAATCTCTTGCCAAAGAAGAAACCCAAATGTCTCTCGCAGATCTCGCAGATAATCGCAGACGAACCCCAAAGCCACAATAACTACACGAACTGTCTTTCTCTGCGAAATAATGCAGCTTGCTGCATTCCTCTGCCTTATCTGCGGGAAACAAGTAGTTAATGCTGTTTGTCTGCGTAAATCTGCGTAATCTGCGAGAGAATAATCACATAAGAGTACTCAATCAATTGCCAAAGAAGAAACCCCAATATCTCTCGCAGATCTCGCAGATTACGCAGACAAACCCCAAAACCACAACATCATGTCTCTGCGGGGAGAACGCTCACTCTCCCTCGCGCACGTACATAGGGTTTTCCAAAAATACTAGCGTCTAAGCGTCTAGTCATTGATTATCAGCATACTACTTCTGAAATACTCATGAATCAAGTGGCATCATCGTGTCATTTGTAGCGATGTCATAACGGCGGGCTTTTCCCCTTGTCAGCTTAAACTTATTCCTCATCAGAATATGTCCTACACGCATGATGTTGCTGTTGTTGATGCTGATGTTACGATACTTCGTTTTCATTTTCTGCACAATCTCAGTTGCCGTGAGACGCATCGCCTTCTCTTCTTTCGCAGGACGATGAAACATCTCAAAGAAGATATCATCCATGCAGTCAATCTGTAGGAAGTCTGCATTAGCAAGCTGAATCTGATGTTCTGCCTCGTTGTCGAAATAGGTTCTTGCTCCCGATTTTATTTCCTCTACAGCCTGAGCATACATCTGTTCATAGTTCACTGCCGTACTTGTGTCTATGCGTTCCTTTACCCTGATACACATGTATCGTCGTGAACCAGTATAATCTATCAACGGTTGAGGGTTGTTGGTCGTACCGATGAAAGCTGCATATCGCTTGTGCTGTTGCGTGATGCTCTCATATAGATTTCTAAACTTCACATCAACAGCCTGCAACATATATTTAAGAAATGCTGTCTGGCGCTTTGAAATACTGTCATATTCATCTATGTTTATCAGTATAAATCGGCTCAATGCCTTCACGGCATCCTCCTTCTTCGTGAAGTCCACACGGTCTGTATAGTAAATCTGCTGTTCTTCGGGGATGATCATTCTACAAAATGTTGACTTTCCGTCTCCCTGTTCGCCTACCAACAGCGGAACAAGTGAATTGCCGTGCATGGAGTTTCTACGCATCCACTGGCTCACCATACCGATAAACCACAGATGAAAGTTCTTCACCCAGTCCTGATTATCCGTTTTCACCCTCTGCGCAAACTTGTCAATGCGGTCCGTTCCGTCCCATTTTGGCAGATAAGTTATCCAGTCTGCAATCGGGTCGTAATCTTCTGTGAACGACGATTCAATAAATCGCTTCACGTCCTTGTCCCATGCGTCAATACCCTCAGCCTTTGCATTGATTGTTATCGTGTTAAGAACCTCTTTTGTAACGGAGTTCCACGAAAATATGAAACTGTCACGTTCCCTGTATTCGCAGTCGTTTGTAATCTCATTCTTGCGGAAAGCATATCTCACAGCAAGAAATGTGCGCAGTCTTTCCATGTCAATAGTCATCTTAGATACCGCACAGTCCGACTTTGGCGCACTCGTGTCATAGACATTGCGGAAGCAGTTGCGTACGATATAATCAAAATTACAATATGGCGCATGTCGCATCAGTCTTTTGATACAGAACTCCTCCGCAAGACCGTTGCGCTGGCAGTTTTTTGCAAGTTCCGTCACAATCTCGTCCATATCCATGTCCACGGCACTATTGATAAGATTCAGAAATATTGTCTGAAACTTCGCCATAGCCATGTGCTGCTTTTCATAAAAAGGAATCACGCCACTTTCCCTGCCTGCATTATAGCTTGTCTTCTTCATCTGATAGCGAATCTCACTTTTTACCCTTTTCTCAACGCCTTCATGGGGCTGCTGAAGAATCATCGGTATAGGGTTGGCATTAAGAAATACGTGCTCGTCGGTGCTTATTCTGCATACAGTCTGAGTAGTAGGCACTGTTCGCTCACATTTAATGCCTAGTTCCGCCTCGTAAAACTTAGCACATGTAAAGTAGGCATGCTGGTGAAAGAAGCTGATGTCCTGTTCTGTCTGTGGCAGCGTACCGTCTGGCAGTGTAAATGCCACTACGATTTTCAGTGACTTCGCCGATGCGCCTGTAAAGCACATCAATGTCTGCGGAAGTCCCTCTGCAAGAAACTTGAGATTGTTCAGCCAACCGTCTTCTGCCTTGAACGACAGCAATACATAGCCTGTGTACTGTTTTCTGCACAAAGAAAACTGCACTTGTGGCAGTTCTGCCGTCTCAGCCAGCTTCATACCCGCAATATTGGGGTATGAGTTGAGGGCATATCGCAGTTTATTGCACTGCTTTTGGTATTTTTCACCCCGAATCATGACAAACAAATCGTCAAGACTCGTCAATTTTTGTTTGATTTCCTGTTTTGCCTTATACAAGACATTGATTTTTGATATTTTCATTCTATTTTTTCGTTTTTATGATCAAAATTCCGTTCTATGAAGCACTGTTTTGCGTTTCTACGATCAAACGTTTGCGTTATATCAATCAAACGTTTGCGTTTCATCGATCAAACGTTTCCGTTTCTACGTACAAACGTCCTTGATTTTTGACATTTTGGCGACAGTAAGTTTTGAAAAAAGAGCATCTAATACGTTGATTATCAGCAAATAGACGTTTCGACGCTTATTAATTTGTAAAACCTATGTATCATTTTCAAGTTCCCTGAGTATGCGCCTTATCCTTGATGGTTTGATGTAGTACTCGTATTTGCACTGGTTGCACACCTGCCGATAGGTTCCAGACTTCATGCGTTCTAACTTCTGTTTGGGAAGTTCCCTTCCGCATTTCTGGCATTTGATTGTTTCGGGGAGTGTTCCCCGATTGATAAATTTGACATAATCGTTGTTTGTTTTAATTGTTAATATTCATATTTGTTGCTTTCCCGCAGATTCTTTATTCTTTCATTTTTCTTTCCTTGCTCTTCCCTTATGTGTTTAACGGCCGATTCTCTCGCAGATCTCGCTGATTACGCAGATAAAAGACAGTTAGGTCAAATAGATCTGCTAAAGCAGATGCCCAGATCTCGCTGAGAAAGACAGTTACCACACGGTGGGGATACTGCATTTCACGCTGTTTGTTGTTTGCTGTTTGTCTGCGATATAATGCAGCTTGCTGCATTTCTCTGCGACCTCTGCGAAATCTGCGAGAGAATAAACATGCAAGAGGACTCAATCTATCTGTGAGATACGCTCGTTCTTTCCTTATTCTTTCCTTATGTGTTTAACGGCCGATTCTCTCGCAGATCTCGCTGATTACGCAGATAAAAGACAGTTTGAGCAAATGGATCTGCTAAAGCAGATGCCGCTGATCTCGCTGACAAAGACAGTTACCACATTGTGGAGATACTGCTATTCCACGCTGTTTGCTGTTTGTCTGCGAAATAATGCAGCTTGCTGCATTTCCTCTGCGACCTCTGCGTTATCTGCGAGAGAATAAACATGCAAGAGGACTCAATCTATCTGTGAGATACGCTCGTTCTTTCCTTGCTCTTCCCTTTTTGTTTTATGCTTCTTTCTTTGTTCTTTCCATTCTTTTTCCTTGCTCTTCCCTTATGTGTTCAAACGGCCGTTCACGCGTTTCTCGCGGAAATAAAATGCAGAAACTAAAGAAAAACGGCCTCTATTGCTCACGTATTTTCGGAACAGCTATCACGAAACGCACCTAAAGGTGCCATGAAAAAAATACAGGAAAGTTCCCGCTAAGCCATGAGCAGAGGAAGCTTGCTTACTATGCCATGACGAGGGAACTTCTTCAATGAAGAAAGTTTCTTAAGGAGTATTACGCAAGCGAATTTTCTGCTGGCTTTTCCTGACACCTTTAGGTGTGTTTCCTGTAGGCGTTTTTTTTGAAACTCAAGCAATAAACTCAAGCGAATTTCCTTTGTTTCTGCATTTTATTTCCGCGAGAAACGCGTGAACGGCCGTTATTGTTGTTAGTTTCATTTCCCCAACCTATCTTTTATCTGCGAGAATCTGCGTAATCTGCGGGAGAATATTCACATAAGAGGACTCAATCAATCTACAAAGAAGAAACCCCAAATATCTCTCGCAGATCTCGCTGATAATCGCAGACGAACCACAATAACCACACTAACTGCAAACTGTCTTTCTCTGCGAAATAATGCAGCCTGCTGCATTCGTCTGCGACCTCTGCGTTCTCTGCGAGAGAATAATCACGCAAGAGGACTCAATCTATTGCACAAGAAAACCCCAATGTCTCTCGCTGATCACGCAGATAATCGCAGACGAACCACAAAACTACACTAACCACAAATTGTCTTTCTCTGCGAAATAATGCAGCTTGCTGCATTCCTCTGCATTATCTGCGGGAAACAATGTAGTTTATGCTGTTGGCCGTTTATCTGCGTGAATCTGCGTAATCTGCGGGAGAATATTCACATAAGAGGACTCAATCAATCTACAAAGAAGAACCCCAAATATCTCTCGCAGATCTCGCAGATAATCGCAGACAAACCACAAAACCACACTAACCACAAACTGTCTTTCTCTGCGATATAATGCAGCCTGCTGCATTCGTCTGTATTATCTGCGGGAGACAATATAGTTCGTGCTGTTGGCCGTTTGTCTGCGTAAATCTGCGTAATCTGCGAGAGATACGGCCGTTCACGTTGAAACAATAAATCTGTGGGAAAATACATCTGCTTTAGCAGATACTGCATCTATATCCACATTACTCTGCGGGAAAATACGCAAGCTAACTAGAACGGCTCCACATCATCCTCAAACGGAAGTTCCTGCACTATCGGAGTCGCATTAATCCAGTTGTCGTAATCATACTGCAATGGCGTGTAGATGATGTCGTTCTTTTCATCATACGTCTCCGTGCAGCCTATGAACCTACCCGTCTTGCGGTCGAACTTTAACGCACACTTACCCGTCTGACCTAAATGCCGAAACCTTATCTTCAGCACGTTCACGAAAGTGAGATCACGCTCCTTGTCACGATTCAGAATGATTCCGTAGTCGCACTTGTTGTAGAAGTCTGCCGAACCAGCGATGTCGTACAGACTCGCAGCCCTCTCCGTCTTTCCGAAGTCATCAGGCTTCTTCGGATGCGCCACGACTATAACGAATACATGCTGCTGATGAGCGAATGCCACAATCTTCTTCAGTACGTCACTGATTTTCTGCGTGTCGTTTGCACCCGCTATCATCGGCAAGTCAACATAGTTGAAAGGGTCTAAAGCAAACACGCTGATGCCGTAACGCTGCTTCAGCTGCAACGCCACATGAAGGATGTCGTCGATTGCCGCACCGCCCTCGCCGTCGATGTGATAGATGTTATCGCCCAACCAGTTTATTGCGTTCTGCATCATCTGCTTAGGCATGTTGTCCTTGTGAAACTTCGTTGCCGTGAGTATCTCGGCAAGCTCCATGTAGTGCAGTTCCGTAGGGTATTTCTCTGGCGTGAATATCGCTGTTTTCCAACCGTACTGACGAGCCAGACTGAGAATGATGAAGTCCTCAAACGAACTCTTACCCGTTCCTGGATAACCGCTGATCACCATGATTCGCCCAAGTTCAAAACGCACAAGATGATCAAAACCCTTTACGCCAATTGTTAAACCAGGTTTCAAACCCTCCTGATAAATCACGTCAAGCCGACCGCTGATGTCGTTCAACGTTACCGCTCCCGCAATCGGGCAGTCTGTAGCCGCCTTGATGCACTCGCCGATACGCTCCTTGCCATGCTTCATCATCACGTCGTTGGCATCCTTGCAGTCGTCGGGCCACTCCACCTGCTTACATCTAGCTTCGCCAAAATAGGCTGCAATGTTTGCCCTGCATTTCAAGCCTTCCTCGTCGTTGTCGCCAGCGATATACACCGTCTTGATGTCGGCAAGATGACTGTATTTAAATCGTTCAAAACTGCGTTTGAAGTCTGTGCCTGCACCATTTGGAACGCTCACCGTGTTGGGATATCCTGCCTCTATCATCGCCTCCGCATCAAAGAGTCCTTCAGTGATAATCATCTCGTCACAACCAAGGATGTTGTCGATGCCGTAAGGAATCAGCTCACAGTCTGCCTCAAAGCTGAACTGCTTATCAGTAGTCTTATACTGGATGTTGATAACCTGCGAACCCTCGTAAAAGGCGAACGCCAAGCAGTCTCGCTCTATACCACCGAACTTGCGCTTTGCCATGTATATACCGTGAGAGAGGCACGCTTGTGGGTCCAGTCCACGACGCAGCACATAGTCAATCATCGTTGCGTTGTAGGCGCTTTGAAGTCCCTGCAAAGACGGTCGCTTATAGGTCTTTTTCTTGGCAAAGCTGCGAGTGTGCTGCTGCCATTTCTGTGCACGCTCCTTCAGCAGAAACTTCGTGCCACACTTGAAGCACTGACCGAAACCAGTATCAAGATTAATGCTCATACAGGCAGCGTTGCCATGCTGTTTATAGTCTCTGCAATGTGGACATGTAGACCTTACCTGTCCGCTTTCTCTGCTACCCTTGATTTCAAGGTCAGAGATTGATATTCTTTCGTATTGTTCGCTCATAGTATCAATAATTTATCAGGCATTCCAAGACGTTTACGTGCCATCATTTCCATTTCAAAGTTCCACTGGTCCGGAGCTACCCATTCGTTACGAATGCAGCTCCAACGACGATATACGTGATCCTGAGGCGGTGCAGACATGGGAACCGACTCCTTCTGTCGGGCATAGCGCACACCATCCACAACAGTCTCATACTCGCTTGGTCCGGAAGTACGATTATCCGGGGGACACAGCAATGCCTTGCGCTTCGCTTTTTCACGATTGCGCTTCAGCAGTTCATTGAATTCATTTCGTGTCTTGCGCCCAGCTATCAACAGATTTCGAAGATATTTCTTTGCGTCACGAGGTTTATATCCCGATTCGTCGTTGCATCCACTCTCTATCAATTTTCGGTCAAACCATTCAATCACCTGCTTGCGTATGCCGTTATCCGAAAACAGTTTGATATCAGTCTCTCCCTCAATGTTGCGCAACCAGTTATCGTCGCAGAAAATAGAATTCATCTTCGTCAGAAAGTCTGCTGGTGCTGCTGTCTTTACTACAGCGGCAGCAGTAGTTTCTGTATTTATATCTTTATCTCTATTTTTATCTTTATGTTCTATATAGTGGGTGTGCTGATTTTCAGCGAGTTGCGGCGTTATTTTTGCAACTTTTTTTGAAAATGTTGCAACTTTGTTGGAACTTTTTTGATTTTTCTTGCAACTTTCCTTGACTTTCTTTGTGCTTTTCCACCCTCCAACACACTCCTTTATCTCCTCATCAGAAGGGTGTTCTGGCAAGCCAAGCGTAGTACGCAGATAAGGACTGTAAAAAATATCGGTGTCTTTTGGACTGCAAAACAATCCGTAGTTATTGATTATTTCAAGCAGAAACTTTTTATTCTTTCCCATTGCTCTGGCAAGACTAGGAACACTGATATAACTTCCCAGTCCATTCTTACGGTCAACGAGATACTCAAAGATAAACATGATTGCTCCACGTCCTTCAAGACGGTGATTAATGTCTAATTTCTGCATTTCCTCACTATTAAGGAAATTTGATGATAATATATAAAATTGCATGATGTATTAATGTTTAGCTGGATAATTTTCTATTCTCATTTTACGATTCTTTCCATTACGTTTAAGTGAAACGTGAATCCAGAAAGAACCGCCTTTTCGGTATTCGAAAAGCAGTTGATCATACTGGCAATGATTCGTAATAAAGTCAAAATATTTTCTGGCTATATATACGTTGTAGCAATGTATGTCAGCAGCTTCACCAAAAAGGTGCTGAGAGTTTCCAACTCCATTAACTCGCAGGTTAAGTACAGGGCAGCGGAAACCGCTGTTTATTTTGATTACGCCAAAGTTACGGCGTAAAGGTTCTAGGATTTTTTCACACAGATATTTTAAGTTTTCAATCTGTGTTGCGTCGGGGGTATTGTCTATATTATGTGCCTCGGCAGTCTCAGAATGCATCATTTCATAAAGCGTAAAATGCTCAGTGAGTCTTTTCTCTTTAGCTTGTTCAAGTGTCATAATCTTGTTAAAAAAAAAGGACAAAGCTACCGCTGGAGTGATTGTTCGTCATCCTTTAAATAGTGGCTAAAACTTAGTCTTTGTTTATATTAATCTTTATAATCCATATAATAATAAAATAGGAATTTCTTTATTTGCCCCTACCTTTTGCAGTAGGGGCAAATGTAATTTAATGTGAGTTGTAGTTTCAGTCATAATAAACATATTTGATTGATTATTTCATATACAAATTTACGAAATATGCAAGCGATATAATGCAAAAAGTTGAAAACTTGTAAAATACTTTAGCGTTTTTAGCTCAATTTAACAATCGAATGTTTTTTTGTATGATTTATACAGCCAACTGCTTGCTTCTTTCTTTTTTCTTCTTCGCATCTGAGAGATGCGCAAACAAGGATTAACCGGACATTTTAGCCCAAACATATCAAAGACAAGTTTGCATATCTTTATAAAACTTTGAGACTTTCCATCAAAGTCTTCGATACATTTACTAGTATAAAGAGCATAACACAGTTCAAGAAGTTCAGACTTTGTGCCACTCCAATAGTATTTTTGGTTATTCATTGGTTATAAATGTTTTTGTAATTGATTAATTACTGCAAAGGTAGACACAATGTTTAGAAATGCCATGAAATAAACAAAATAAACACTTTTTGAACAATTGCATAAATGAGGGAAACACTTATAAACAAAGGTCTTAAGACAAGAAAAATATTTTTGAAATAAACAGGGCGATGTTTATTTGCCACTTTCTTCACACCTTTTCACGTTAAGCAATTCGTATTTAGCATGATTAAAAGCATTTCTGAATCTTTCATTTGATTTCTTATCATTAATATCGAAACCACAAATCTCAGCTAGATCACATTTAAAAATAAACATATTAATAAACTTCAAATCAATATTATTGAATATCAGACGGAACAGATTTGTTATGCCCCCATGTTTGCTACTTAAACGTATTTCCCTTATATCATCCAAATTGTGAACAGGATGCAGCATTTTCTTTCTTTTGGATAGTACCAACAAACCTACTTTTAATTGCATCATTTTATCTTCAGCAATATAATAGTTTAAAGGATAATGCACGATTCTCTCTGCGCTAAAAGAATGGAGCAAAATTTGTGTTTTAATTTGTTTTAGGTCTTCTGAAATAACATCTAGTTTTTGAGAAATACTCATTATATCCTGATTAATACTCTCGTTCGTTTCACTTGTAACTAATTTTTCTTTCATTATATATTTTTGTTTAATTACATATAAAATATACAAATTTTATGTATTTCCAAAAATAAACAAGAAAGTTTACTTTGCTAAACAATGACTTAGTTATTGACAGATATAAGATCTGAGGGATATAATGGTGATAACAAAAGATGCGTGCAGAGGTTTATCTCTGCACACATGTATAAGGTTGGCTATACCAAAATATTAATTAGCCTAATAGCTATATTGTAATCACAAGTTGTATTTATTACCAATTATGAATCCTGCACTAAGTGAAAGTTCTTGTAGATTTGTATTTGTTGACATCAAAGTTCACTTCATCATTCTTTTATAATGTTCTTCATATCCAGATTTTTCAAATACTAATTTTAAAGCCTCTTTCCATGCATCATAATCAAATTCTTTTATGTCAAATATGTTTTGCCCATCAGAATGTGACTCTCTATCCATATATCGACAAAAAGCATCAAAACGATTATTATCTCTTAATGCAGGTTTTTGAAAAACATTATTAAATTCGTCTTTTAAAACAATAGTTCGTTATAAAATTATTCTTTATAAGAAGTTCATGCCGCCTGATAAGCCGCTATATCAATGAGTTCTTTGACCAGTTTATCTTTTATTCGGCTGTTCGGCTTAANCCCAGACANCTTGAAAAATCTGTCGAGCAGATAAGAGTTGAACATCAGCGACTTAAGAGCCTCCATCGAGAATGGTATGCTATTTTCTTTCATCATTATCTTAGCAGCATTGATGGCTGTGAATGATGCATTAAAAGCAAAATCCAATCTTCTTATGTCTCTTGCCTGAGAATGATAGAGTCCGGTAAACTGCTTTGCATCACGGTAGCAGAACTCGATTTGAAATCTTGTTCTATAAAAATCGATAACATCTCTTGCTGACATATTTATATCAGTAGAGAAATAAAGTTTGTGCTTACCTTTCTTGTTTATCCATATGACAAGTCTGATTTTTCTTTTCATGGCTTGTGAATACGCAATAAGAGTATATAGTTTACCATCTTCATTATTAGTTTCAATCTCTTGAATTTTAGTGTAATCAAGATGTTTGAAGTCAATTTTATCTCCGTGAACTTTTGGTCGACCTCTTTTCCCTGTTGGTTGTCCGTCATGGATGTACATCAGGTTTGCATCGTCACGAAATCTGCTTACAAGATGAAATCCCATAGAATCTAGCCCTTTGGCGAAAGTAGCCTTTGAAAAATAAGCGTCGGCCACTACATAGTTGGATACTTCAAGTAGTCTGTCTTTGATTCGTTCCAGCACTTTAAGATACCAGTCTATCAAAGTACAACCTACGTTATCCAATGTAATAGTATCAGGGGTTTGTTCTGCTTTGAGCATCACACAGTCACGCTTGTCTATGTCAATTGCTCCAACTCCAAGAATTTCAAGACCGCGCTTTGCCTGACCTGCACATCCCGACCAGAAGTAACCAACCCATGGTGTATGCTTACCCGATTTGGAGATATAGCTGGGATCTATGGCTATTGCTTTCCTGTCATTTTTGTCAAAAAGCGTATTCATCAATTCCATGTTATAGCGTATCCAGTCAAACTTTTTTGTAAAGGTTTGGCGATAACACTGTTCGCAACGTTTTCCGTAGCGCTCCAACTGAGTGAAATTTATTTTTCTTGGTATGACCATAAATAAAAGTAGTGTCTCTATGGTGACAGATTTAAAACTTTTGTTTAACTTTGCAGAATATCCATCAAAGGCATCCCTGCAGATATTCATATATTGGTTAAGTGCTCCTGCTATTTCCATGTCTAACTTATGAGTAGAGAACATAAAGTTACTGAAAATCAGGCACTTAACCAAATTTTACGCACTAAGTATTGTTAATATATTCCATTGATACTGAGATAGTTAACTAATTATTTAACGGACTATTGTTAAAACAAAACCATAGAAATAGTCTATAATATTTCTCATGCAGTTAGCTAATAATGCAGGATGATTATTATCATTTTTTATAAATGACCAATACACTTGATAATCATTTTGGATTTCATTGTATTTCATTATAGAAATATCACTGCGACCATTAGTCTTATTGATTCTGAATAGCTTTTGTTCTTTTTTTCTTTCTTTTTCAGCCTCTATATCATTTAATACTTTCTTATTTACAGGCTTCTTAGCCAATTCGTAAAAGAAATACAAACTATGTGTTAAAACAAAGATTTGCTCATACTTATCTGAACGCAAAAATTCATTAACAATGAATCTACCAATGTTGAATACATAAATATGCGACAAACTGGAAATTGGATCATCTATCACAACAATCTTTTTCTTTTCAGACTCATCAGCAGATTTTTTCCCTTTGCATTCTTCTATAAAATAGAGGAAACTAATTATCATTTTTTCTCCTTCACTTAAGGATTTAAATACATTATTCGATTCTTCACCTCTTTTAATTTGGTATAGTGCATCATCATAAGACTCTATGGAAAAAGAATCTATTCCCAAATTAGTTAAACCTATATTAATGTTGTCAATTGCATCTTGTCTATTAACAACATCTTTCTGCTTTTCCACGATAATAGACTTTTGCTGAATTATAGCATCTTCATTAGTCTTTATCTGAGTTTCAATAATTTGTTTATTGCGTAAATACTGATTTTCATTATTGATAAAATTTGATATTTGTGAATCATATTCATTACGCATATTATTCCAAAAGTCATTTTTTAAATTATCAAGCGTCTCTTCCTTTTTTTTAATCTTTTCATTAAAATCTTTAATTCTACGATTAGCTTCTAAAATAATACTATTTAGCTCATTCAAAAAGATAGAAGAATCTGTTAGAGATACGATCTCACTAGGTGTTTTTATTTTATTCTCTAAATAAGTAGTATTATTTTGGATGCAAGCATTAAGTGCGTTATAAGCTAAAGAATATTTACCTTTTAAATCATTTAGCAATGATAAAGTATCAAATTCAGGATACTTCTTTAAACTTTGCTTTAATGTATTATATGAAGATAGACATGCATCAAGAGAATTTTTATCTTGTTTATAAGATTCATCAAAACAAGCCGTTAATTTTTCCAACAAATTTTGTTTATTTATTTTCTGTTGACAAAATGGACACACCTCACTATTGCTTTCAGAAGAGATATATCTCATTCCTGATTGCACCCAATCACTATTTCCGATTTGCTTTATAAAACTTGAAAAATTACTATTTCCGCTACTTACTATGGCTTTTTGTAACAATGAATTTTGTTCAATATTCTCAGCATCAAATTTAAGTAATGGTAATTCGTCTAATATATTAGATTCATCACTCATTAATAAAACTTCATTTTTAATCTTGTCAATTTCTTTTATTGTAGTACTTGGTTTCTCTATATTTCTTATGTAATTGAATAGATCTTCTCCACTACGCATACATCCTCTTAAACAATATTCAAGAACACGGTCTCCACCATAATATTTTTTTTTAATTAACCAAGTTTGTTTTATTACTGTCTCTTTCGTGTTTTTAAAATCACTATTAAGCGCTACTAATTCTTCTTTTTTTGTTTTGTTTATATTGGATAAATGCGTAATTTCAGATTCAGCATTATCAATAGCCTCTTTTGCATCTTTATTTCCTTTTGATAAAGAAAATATTCCATTTAAACGAGGAGACTCATAAAAATTATCTTCAATGTATTTTTGATTATACACAAGAAACTCAAACTCATTCTGATTTGGCAATGGCTCTACAGAACATTGAGAAAAATCATAATTTGGGATAGATTCAAAAATACTTGGATCTGATAGATACAAAAAATAATTTGAAAAGGTACTTTTTCCAGAACCATTTAATCCATATATTAAATTTACTTTTTTGTCTGTTTCTAAAATTGCACCATCTTCTTTATAACTTGCAATGTTCTTAAGTGTTATTTTTGTAATCATGGTTTATATGTTATTATATTATTTGCTTATTTTCCTTTCTCCCGATAATTTAGCAGATTAACCACTAATATTATCTGTTGTTTATTTATAAGAAAATTACTACAAAGATTATCCATTTTCACGTTCAGGCATGTCTTCAAGTGTCTTTTTTGTTTTTATTTCAGCCTCTATCCAATAAATAGTCAAATCTATAAGTGTCTTAAGATCGGTAATATCTTTATTTTCCCATTTGCGTACATAATGTGTTTCATCATTCCCAATCCAAGTTGCACGTTCTGCAACCTGCTTTATATTTTCATTTGTTACATTATAACGAATACATTGACCAAGCGGCTTTTTCTTGATATCCTCTTCATGACTTTGATCTAAAGATATGAGATAATCTTTTATAAGAAACTCTAATGCCTTACGATAACCAACACCTACAATTTGTCCCAATCCTATCTGCTCTGCAGCGTATGCTTCATTATATATATCACAAAATTTAGGGCTTGTCTCTTTGATTTCTGTACTCAAATCATGAGCTTGTGGAGTTGGGTTTTTAGGCTTTAAAAAATGTTTTGTAGAATTGTCATACACAACATTAAAAGCCTCTCCACAATTCTGATTACAACATTCACATAATATTGTATATTTTTTTGTATCTTTGTATTTTATGGCAGAATACATTTTAGGAATTTGAGATAGATGACAATATGGGCATTCAATGGGTTTTGTTTCAACATTAAAAGCATCATCGTAATCTGAATTTAATACAACTATTTCTTTCGTCATAATAAAGTGGTTTATAGTTTTCACCATCCATAGATAGAGATAAACTTCAATTAATAAAAACAAGGAAGTAGAATGCCACTAAGTGTTTGCTTAAGAAACATTGTGCTTTACCAGGTATTTTTTTAGTTAAGCGCAAAGATAAAAAATATTTTTGAACTATCAAATATTCTATTTGCTATTTTAGGTAAATAGATACTATTTCACAAAGGTTACCTGTTAGCGGTATTAAAATAAGAACAGATTTATATATAAAAAAAATTGCGCATATCGTTGATTTTTAGCATATTATAGTTGTCAAAGGCTTTAATATTATAATCGGCAAAACAGCATTAAACATATACTAGAACTTATTGCTTGATAAACTAACATCACATCTAAAATCATCTACGACTATTATATCACTATCTATTTTATTTAAAAATATTTTCATTTCTTCTTTTAAATCTTTACTCATTCTTTGCCCCAAAAAGACAATTCTAATGTTTGTATCTATATATTTGGAGTCAGAGAACATTCTAACTTCTCTTTCATATTTCCAACATTCTAATTTTTTAGATAAAATGTCTTGCACTGTATCCTTTGAATAAGGTGCTAATTCTACAGGTATATTAGTATATTTAATAGGAATTACAGTATTAGAATCACTAATTTCTACACCAATTGATACGCCCTTAAAACTATCAGCATAATGAGCCCACATTATAGGATTATTAATATTTCTACATAATGAGCATATATTTATAGTCTGTTTCTCATTGATTATTCTTTCTAATATGGTTTGATTATAGCCATTCACAGAATACCAAGAAAATCCCTCCATAACATCATTTAACTCAATGTATTTTGCAGCATATAAATGACTATTTTTAAATATATCAAACAACCATTTCTTATCACTTTTGGGGGCTTGTCTCCTATATTTAAAGTATATAGGCTTACTTAACATATAAGAATTAGATTTGGATTTTACCGACTTACCATCTTTAGTGATTGTAATGATCCTTTCCTTAAAATAGTTGCTATTATTTAAAGTTTCTTCTATCATAGCTTGTGTAATATTACTATGTCTTCCTGTTACATAACTAACAATGTCTTGTAAATAAACACCTACGTCAACAATTTTACTATTATCATTAAAATTATCATAATAATGCTGACTCGAAGCAATAGCTTCATATATATATTTTTCTATTTTTTCCATTTAATTATAATATTAAATTACACTTATAAGTTAGAGAAAAAATGCACCATAAAATATTGAACAACAATAAATTACAAACAAATTTTATCCCAATCTCAGAGGACAAAGATACTGAAATATTTTATATTATAAATAATTTATGCAAATTATATAATATTATTATGATAAAATACATGCAAAATTACAATATAAAACAGAAATATTATAGTAATAATACAATGTTAAAGGCACTTCAATAAGTCACAGATAAAGATGTAAAATGATAAGGAGTTTATTGGGTTATCATTTTTAAGAAGTATAGATTATTAATCAATTAACTATTTGGTTTGATGTTCCACTTTCGACGTTTTAGTCTGAAAAAACTTTTTAGCTTATGTTCCAAACATACTACATCAATAAAACAACATATTTTTTTGATTAATAGATATGTTTTATCAATTTTTCTTTTTACTTTTGCTTTATCAGTAAAAACTAGACAATAACAATGGCACAACAAATAGATTTTTCATTAAAGGCTCGGCGTCGAGGTTTTCATCTTATAACAGATGAGATTATGGAACATATTCCACAATTACCAAAAGTAGGACTGCTTAATTTATTTATTCAGCACACAAGTTGCGCTCTGTCTATTTGCGAAAACTGGGATAGCTCTGTGCGTAGTGATATGGAAAGCATTTACAATAATCTTATACCTGAAAATCAAAGCTACTACGAGCATACACTTGAAGGAGCAGATGACATGCCGGCTCATGCAAAAAGCATAATTACAGGAGCTAGCATCAACATTCCCATCACAAACGGCAAATTGAATCTTGGTACATGGCAAGGTATTTATTTATGTGAATTCCGCAATCATGGCGGAAGTCGACATATTGTGGCTACAATTATTGAATAAAATAAGTGATGCCATTCAAGAACATTTATTTATGAATTGTTTTTTTGCTGCTTTCCCTTATTTGAAGTTGGGTAGGTACAATAATTTGCTTTACTTTGGTATCACCTTTTATCTGCGATAATAGCAATTCACAAGCAGACTGTCCCATCAGATACGTTTGATGGCATACTGCCGACAATTTAGGTTCCACATAATTGGCATGCTCCTCGTCTGTATATCCAATGATTGCAACATCGTTGGGAATATTGAGATGATGGCTCTTGATAACATCAATTGCTGCAAAGGCAAGGGTATCATTCATCGCTAGGATTGCATCAGGGGGATTGGGTAATGACAATAATTGTTCGGCAGCGATTTTACCTTCCTGATAATCTATTTTTCTGCATACCACTAACTCTTTTTCTATAGGCATTTTGTTGGCACGCAATGCTTCCAGATAACCATGTTTTCTCCTTCTTACTATATCAAGATGATTAGGACCGCCGATAAAGGCAATGCGGTGACTGCCATTATCAATAAAGTGCTGCGTAGCCATTTGAGCAGATTTAGCCCCGTCAGCGATTACCGTAGAAAACTTATCCGGCATACAGGTGCGATCGAACAGAACTACCGGCATATTAATATCTTTGAGTGCAAGAAAATGAGAATAATCTGTTGTGTCTTGTGATAGACATGCTATGATGCCCTCCACCCTCATGTTAACAAGATTCTCGATGTTGCGTTTCTCATGTTCACTATTTTCGCTACTTGTGGTTATAATAACAAAATATCCATTAGCTACAGCCGTCTCTTCAATGCCTTTAACGATAGAAGAAAAAAAATGAGTAACAATATCAGGCACTATCAAACCTATTGTACGTGGAGCGTTTTTGCGCAGACTCATTGCAAAAGGATTGGGACGGTAATTCAGATCTTTAGCTAGTCTTTTCACTTTTTCACATAGCTCGTCGCTTATCTCAGGACTGTTTTTCAACGCCCTGGATATTGTAGGTATAGACACATTTAGCTTTTTTGCTATATCCTTCATGGAGATATATTTCTTGCTTTCCATTCGTAGTAAATCATTTAAGTGCACAAATATACAAAAATAAATAAATTAATATGTATAAGAAACTAGTTTTAACGTAACCCATTACGTTACGTTTTGCTTGTCATTAGAATTGTAGGTGCTTTATTTATTTTTATCTTTGCGGCATACTAACTAAATAATAAACAATTATGCAATATCATGAAATCGGTAAAACCGGTATGAAAGTATCTTCTCTTGGTTTTGGTGCTTCTTCTTTGGGGGGCGTATTCCATGACCTTAAAGAAAAACAGGGCATCGATGCTGTCTTTACAGCGATAGAATCGGGCATTAACTTTATTGATGTATCTCCATATTATGGATATTACAAGGCCGAAACGGTGCTTGGCAAGGCTCTTAAAGATATTAAGAGAGACAAATATTATCTTTCAACAAAGGTTGGACGATACGGCGAAAACGGCAAAAACACGTGGGACTATTCTGCAAAGAAGGTCACTGCCAGTGTGTATGAAAGTATGGAACGTCTGAATGTGGATTATCTGGATATTATCAATGTACACGATATTGAATTTGCAGATCTTCATCAGGTGGTAGACGAGACTTTGCCTGCTCTTGTAAAGTTGAAAGAAGAAGGCGTAGTAAAGCACGTCGGCATAACAGACCTGCAACTAGAAAACTTGAAATGGGTCATTGACCGTGTTCCAGAAGGTACAGTAGAATCGGTACTCAACTTTTGCCATTACTGTCTATGCGATGATAAACTTGCTGATTTCCTTGATTATTTCGAACAGAAAGGAGTTGGAATCATTAATGCGTCACCGCTGTCTATGGGATTACTCACAGAAAGAGGAGTACCAGATTGGCATCCTGCACCAAAATCATTGATTGAGGCTTGCGCCAAAGCTGCCGAATATTGTAAGACAAAGAATTTCCCTATTGAAAAACTCGCAATGCAGTTCTCTGTAAGTAATGAAAGAATAGCGACAACACTCTTCAGCACAACGAACCCTGAGAATGTGAAGAAAAACATTGACTCAATAAATGAGCCGATAGATTGGGACTTGGTGAAAGAGGTAAGAGATATAATAGGTGATCAGCAACGCGTTAGTTGGTCTAATACATAAGAGACATGTATTATCATATTATAGACGCACATTCTCACTTGTGGCATAAACAAGACACTGTGGTGAATGGAAAAGAGATAAAGACATGCGATAACGGAAGGTCTATGTTTATGGGCGAGATGCGCCAGATGCTTCCACCGTTCATGATAGACGGGAAAAACAGCGCCGAAGTATTTATCTCAAACATGGATTATGCTCAGGTTGAAGCTGCTGTGGTTACTCAGGAATTCATAGACGGATGTCAGAATGATTATCTTGCTGATGTAGCATCACGCTTCGGTGATAGGTTTCTTGTATGTGGGCTATGTGATTATCACAGAGCTGGTTACCTTGAAGAGGCTAAACAATTAGTTTCAAAGGGATTTAAAGCTATAGCTATTCCTGGTCATAGATTACAGACAGCAGATGGGCGTGTAAAACTTAACTGTAAAGAAATGATGCAGATGTTCCATTATATGGAGGATAACGGCATTATTCTCTCCCTGGTATTAGAGGAAGGCACGACCCAGATACCTGAAATAAAAGAAGTGATAGAAGAGTGTCCAAATCTGAAAATAGCTTTGGGACATTTCGGAATGGTAACTTGCAAGGGATGGAAAGACCAGATTATGCTTGCCCGTAATGAGAATGTCATGATAGAATCGGGTGGTATCACATGGCTCTTCAACGATGAATTCTACCCTTTCAAGGGAGCTGTAAAAGCTATACGTGAGGCTGCTGACCTAGTGGGTATGAATAAACTGATGTGGGGATCAGACTATCCACGCACAATTACAGCTATAACCTATCGTATGTCGTACGACTTCATTACAAAGTCTTCTGATTTTACCGAACAAGAAAAATGCCTATTCCTTGGTGAGAATGCGCGTAAGTTCTATGGATTCGGTTCTTTCCCGGAGATGCCTTATATTAAAAACATGTCTGAATAAACATTATTATGAAAAAACAATCTTATAAAATACCTTTGGCATTGATATTTTGCCTTTTCTTCTTATGGGCGATAAGCAGTAACCTATTGCCTACGATGATAAGACAGTTGATGAAAACATGTGAACTGAATACCTTTCAAGCTTCATTCACTGAGAGCGCATACTGGCTGGCATACTTCATATTCCCAATACCAATAGCGATGTTTCTTAAACGTTATAGTTACAAGGCTGGTATTATCTTCGGTCTGTTGCTGGCGGCTTGTGGAGGCTTGCTATTCTTCCCTGCAGCGATATTGAAAGCATATTGGGCATACCTGTGTATATTTTTTGTTATAGCTACAGGAATGTGTTTCCTTGAAACAGCGGCAAACCCTTATGTTACAATATTAGGAAGTCCCGAAACAGCAGAACGCAGACTTAATCTAGCTCAGTCGTTTAATGGTCTAGGAGCTTTCATTGCGGCTATGTTTCTTAGTAAGTTAGTACTTTCTGGAGCAAACTATACAAGAGACACGCTTCCGGCTGCCTATCAAGGTGGATGGGCAGGATACATCCAATCAGAAACGGATGCGATGAAACTGCCCTACCTTATGCTCGCGATATCATTGATAATAGTTGCCGTAGTATTTATTTTCTACAAACTTCCGAAGATCGGTGATGAAAGCAAGAGTAATGAAGAAGTAAAAGATGAGAAACTGATAGATTTCAGCGTATTGAAACATTCACATCTTCGTTGGGGAGTAATAGCTCAGTTCTTCTACAATGGAGGACAAACAGCCGTAAACAGCCTCTTCTTGGTCTACTGTTGTTCGTATGCAGGGATAGACGAGAAAACAGCTACAACATTCTTTGGTCTGTATATGTTATCGTTTTTGGCGGGCCGTTGGATTGGTACCGCACTGATGGTGAAGTTCCGCCCTCAGAATATGCTACTTACATACGCAATCATCAATATAATATTATGCTGCGTTATTGTAACAACAGGAGGAATAGTAGGACTATATTGTATGCTTGGCGTATCGTTCTTCATGTCTATCATGTATCCAACACAGTTTTCGTTGGCACTTAAAGGACTTGGTGATCAGACCAAAAGTGGCTCGGCATTTCTGGTCATGGCAATCGTCGGTAATGCCTGCCTACCCCAATTTACAGCTTATATCATGCACTGCAACGAACATATATATTACATCGCATATATCGTGCCGATGATATGTTTCGCCTTCTGTGCATACTACGGATGGAAAGGTTACAAGATAAAATCGTAATATCAAGAAATTAAAGATTTAAATATATAAATTATGAAAGCAGTTCAAATAGTAAACCCTCATGAAATGAGAGTAGTAGACATCGACAAACCTGTATTAGGTGTCGGTGAGGTAATGGTTAAAATAGAATATGTAGGCTTCTGCGGTTCAGATTTGAATACATTTTTAGGAAGAAACCCAATGGTAAATCTGCCTATCATTCCAGGTCATGAGGTAGGCGCCGTAATAGAAGAAATAGGCGAAGGAGTGCCAGAAGGTTTCACAAAAGGAATGAACGTAACACTAAACCCATATACCAATTGCGGTAAATGCGCATCATGTAGAAATGGCCGTGTTAATGCTTGCGAACATAACGAGACATTAGGTGTACAGCGTAATGGAGTCATGTGCGAATATGCAGTATTGCCATGGCAGAAAATAATACCAGCCGAAGGAATATCAAGTCGCACATGTGCGCTTATCGAACCGATGAGTGTTGGATTTCATGCTGTTTCTCGTGCTCAGGTTATTGACAATGAGTTTGTTATGGTTGTAGGCTGTGGAATGGTCGGTCTAGGTGCAGTTATCCGTGCATCTCAGAGAGGTGCATCAGTGATTGCAGTAGACATAGATGATGAAAAACTTGCTTTGGCTAAAAGAATAGGAGCTGCATATACTGTTAATTCGATGACAGAAAATGTTCACGAACGGATACAAAGTATTACAGGCGGATTCGGCGTGGATGTAGTTGTAGAGGCAGTAGGAAGTCCGGCTACATACGTTATGGCTATTGAAGAAGTAAGTTTTACGGGCAGAGTGACATACATTGGTTATAGCAAAACAGAAGTAAGTTTTCAAACAAAATTGTTTGTTCAGAAAGAACTTGACATTCGTGGTTCAAGAAATGCCCTTCCTGCTGATTTCCGTGCAGTGATAAATTACCTTAAAGCAGGTAATTGCCCTGTAGACGAACTCATATCAAACGAGACAGGTCCTGATGGAGCTTTTGATGCTATGAAGCAATGGGCTTCTAATCCTGGTAAAGTTTTCCGTATTCTCGTTAAATTCTAATAGAACAGATATTTAAAAATATTGCCTTCAATCTGCATGATGTATGTCTGCAAAGATTGAAGGCAATTTTTATATATAGAGATTGCCACGATTAGTCAATCGGGCACAGCTCATTTATTTCAGATACTCATCATCACGTACCAAAACCTTCTCGATCTTGCCCACATACATAGTATGGAAGTCACCTTTGGGATAACACTCATCTATCGTGTCTTGATAAATAAAACCGCTATCCTGAAGTTCTGCCTTATATTCTTTCTTGCAGATAAGTACAAGCTTAGCCTCAGAGAAGTAAACAGATTCATTTGTATATACTGGGGTAAGACCAGCCTTTTCTATCTTATTTTCATTACGACCAGACATACTACCTAAATATGCCATTTGTTTCTTGAAGGACTTGTCCATTACGCAAAGTGTGAAATACTCTTCCTTGTCAACAAATTCCTTCGTGTAACGTGATGGGCGCAGATAAATAACAGCCGTAGGATCATTATGTCCCCATAAGCATCCGAGATGCCCCCAAGATGCAGTCAACGTATTACAACCAGACTGCTCGTTACCTGCAGTCACTAACATCCATTCACCTCCAATTAGGTTAAACGGATTGAACTTCATGTCCTTGTAGTTAATCTCTTTCATATTACTCCTTTTATATTTATTAATCTACTATGCATTGCTCGATATCACGAATTTAAATATATAAACTCAATATATAAAGAACTATATATAGCAGTTTTAATTGATAATCATTAAACTAAATTACGCAAATAGTTACTAACTATATATCTAGATATCAGATAGCAAAAGTTTATCAAGTTCTTGCTTAAGCTGTTTGCTATTCTTAAAAACTATTCCGTTCATTCCGACAGTTTTACAGCCTTCAATATTTTCAGGTTTATCATCTATGAATACGCATTCGTCAGCTTCAACATGGAACTTATTGAGAAATGATTCATATATATCCTTATTGGGTTTAAGCTGATGCACATCCTTAGAAATAAGACTATCTTCAATCAAATTGAAAATATCAAATTTATCTATCACCTCATAGACTCTGCTTGACCAGTTGGATAGTCCCAAAATTCTATAACCACGAGATTTAAGACTTAGTATCAAGTCTCGAATACCCTCTGTCTCACAAGTAAAGACATCAATATAATGCTTATCAAAAATATCTAAAGCCTCAGCATAGTCAGGCCAAAGTCTCTGCTGCTGTTCTATATAATATCGGAAATTATGAAACTCAAGATCCATATCATTATTAATGCTATGTGGCAAAACATTCTCCATAAACCATTCTCCTTGTTCCCTGCTACCTAATATCTTAGCGAAGAAACCCTCAAAGTCATACTGAACTAGTACACCACCGAAATCAAAAACTATATTTTTAATCATAAGATTATCTTTTTCTGCAAAGATAACTGAAACGATTGGGATTTCAAAGAAATAAGACCGTTAATCTTTTAATTATAGCGAGTGTCAACTGAAATGTAACTTATCTATTCAACAAATATCTAATTAATTACTTTGAAGTATGAATAAACTACATTATCTTTGTGCCTTGAATATAATGCCATTTAATGAGTAGCTAACATGTATTGCTACTATATCGGTATATTAGAAGATGTTGGCATAAGACAGCTATATACAAATTAAGAAGTGACTCAACAGATATACTAAGCTACACTCATTTTAAATCAAAGTGCATACATTGCGTAATAAAAAAGTTCTTCAATACAATTATAAATATATATATTTTATATTGACATAATATTGTGATATTGCAAAGTTTTCATTATTTTTGCACATGAAAAGTCTGAATTCACAATAACGTGTATCGCAATAGATTCCGAGTAAGTCCAGTTATGAACAAGAATTCAGACTACGTATATTTTATTAATGTTCATAACAAAAAGTAATGAAAACAAAACAAAAAATGTTGATATCGACAATACTGTCGATGTCACTTCTAACTGTTATGGCTGGAGCCGCTATAGCCCCAGCCCTAGGTATCATCAAAGAGCATTTTGCGTCTTATCCGCAAATTCTGATACAATTAATTGTAAGCATTCCAGCACTGTTTATAATTATAACAAATTTATTTTTCTTAGAGATAAGTAAGCATTTTCGAACTCGAAGCATTGCTATATGTGGGCTTCTGCTCTACGTTTTATCAGGCGTGGGTTGTTATTTTATTGACAATATCTATGCACTGCTAATAATGCGTTCATTTCTAGGAATAAGTGTTGGACTTATTATGCCTTTATCTACAGGTTTGCTAGCATATTATTTTCCTCCTGAATCTCAAGCATGCCTAATGGGGCTTGCTGCTGCCATGAATCAATTGGGCGGTGTAGTAGCAACATTATTAGCAGGCATACTCGCCAATATTAAATGGAACGATTCATTTCTTGTGTATATTTTAGGTATAGTAGCGTTGATTATGGTTATAATATGGCTGCCAAATGAGCAACTGGACTCTAAGAATAAGCGTGGCAGAAATTTTGAACCACGACAACTATTAAAGTTTCATCCTTCAGTTATAGGAATGCTTTTACTAATGATGATATTCTTTATTTTTCCGACCAACTTTGCGATAACAGCAGCGAAAGTGACAAGGCTAAGCACCACACAAGTAACAATGCTAATGGTGGGACTAGATATAATTGCAACAATAGTAGGACTCATGTTCGGACAATTAATAAACATGTTCAGAAAGCCTATAAAGTACTTCCCTGCTATCTTTTTCCTGTTATCCTACGCATGCTTCATCACGTCAAAAGGCTCGATAGATATTATTATCATTGGATGTATATTTTCTGGAATTGCTAATGGTATAGGCGTTCCATATTTAAACACAATAGCATCAATAAAAGGAGGGAATAATTCTGTTACGACTGTAATGCCATTGCTCTCAGCTTCACTATATCTTGGGCAGTTCATATCACCTATCGTTGTAACTCCACTATCTCAGACAATATTTGGAGAAAATGACATATATGCTCCTTATAAAATAGGCATTGTGATTTGTGTGATTTTTATTTATCAAGTGTGGTCTACAAGGCATTTCCAGAGTTTGCCACCAAAAGAAGAAATCGGCTAAAATAAAACAGAATAAGTAATATATAATATTAAGAGCCCCAATACAAAATAATGTATTGGGGCTCTTGTATATGATAAAACTATCTATCTTATTCTTTTATAAGCGAAAGTCTAGCCATAAGATAACATACGGTTGACTCGGCACCTTGATTCAAATTTATATTTTTCTTTTCNAGTCCGTCATAACATCCACCTGTAGCAGGATTATATATAATTTGATGAAGATGATTGTTGCCCATAAACCAACTGAAAGCCACCTTTTGTTTTTGAATATATTCTTTATCTTGAAATTCATCATAGAATTTAGCTAAAGCAATTACAGTGCCGGCAACATCAACAGGCTGCTCGCCATATTTATTGTTTTGCTCACCTTTATTCAGCCAATTATGATTTGAGATAACCTTGATTTCTCCATCAATAAATATTTTCTCTAACAAAAAGTCAAACGACTCTTTAGAAATATCTTTAAACTTCTGACTTTGGGTCACATTATATGCACATAAAATGCTCTCTGGCAAGGTAGCATTCTCGTATGTAAGATAAGGTTCAAACCATTTCCATCCATTACATTTGGCAGAAATATATAAGTCAGATAATTTGTTAGCAAGCATTTCTATCTTATCATATAAATCAGGAGAAGGCTTTTTCATAAAATAATAGTATAATCCTTTAATAGCAAATGCAATGCTCCTAGGAGATTTTATTCTACTAAGATTTGGAAAAGTGAGTCTGATAGCTTTTTCTGCTGCCCAAATATATGATTTATGAATGCTGTTACCATGTAAAATAAAATATCCAAGAGCCCATATAGCACGACCATTACTATCTTCAAGTAGCACGTCTTCATTTTGAGCAGTAAACTTACCATCTTTATCTACATAGTTTTTCAGTGTTCCGTCTTCTTGCTGGCAAAGCGAAATGAAATTTAAATAACGTTCAATGTATTCACCGTATTTAGGATGCTCATCGCCCTCCTCTACCATACAGATAGCTATCAGTGCTCTTGCATTATCATCAAGAGTATATCCAGATTCTAAATCAGGTTGATTTCCATTTGAGAATTGTATAATTCCTAACTGTTGACTCATACTCAGAATATGATCTAGATTAATCTCTGGTAGCGAATATGTCAGTGTTTTATCAGATTGCAGAATTTTTTCAAAAAGCAAAGTATAAGCTATGGCTGTATTTTCCCAAGCTGTGAATGCAGTTTTTTGCAATCCAGAAATACTCATTTGTGCACGAACGTTATCATCATTCAGTAGTATATTTGTAGACTTTGCTAACTGTAATGAATCATGGAAATTAAAAATAACTCCAGTATTATCACTCAAGAGTTCAAATGCATGAGGTATTGGTGTAGCAATGATTGGGCATCCGCAACTAAGTGCATAAACAAAAGTGCCGCTCACAGCCTGATTAGGATCAGAAGATGTAAACAAATATAAATCTGTCATCTGCAAATATTCAAGCAATATATTTGTATCAAGATATTTATTGATAAACTTTACATTATTAGACAAATCAAGTTTCTTCACTTTTGCCTCAAGACTATCACGATAAACTTCTCCATANTTTTTAACCAACGTAGGATGAGTCTCTCCTATAATTAAAAATAAAACAGATGGATGTTCCTTTATGATAGCAGGNAAAGCATCAAGAGTTGTCTCAATGCTTTTACCAGGACTNAGCAATCCAAATGTAGATAGTATTTTNCGCCCGGAGTATCCATATTTTTCTTTTAGCACATCTTTACTAATTTGTGAAACCAAATGAGTTCCATGTGGAATGATGNTTATTTTACNGTTCTCAACATGATACTCTTTTTGCAGAATATCTGATGATGATTTTGTCATCACTATAACAGCCTGACAAGCATCTATCACATTACACAAATACTCTCGTGAGAAATCTTTAGGATTAGACAATACAGTATGAAAAACAATAACAACAGGCTTCTTAATTGTTTGGATAAATTTCAAAAAAGCATCTTGATTCTCAATATAAAGTCCGAACTCATGCTGAATACAGACTAAATCAACATTGGTATCATTATTAATCCTTTTTGAAATTATATCAAAATCTTTCTTATCTGATGTGTTTAAAACATACTTTACTCTGTCGTCGTATGAATGATGTTCAAGGCTTGATTCTACAGCACACACATCAACAATATAATCGTCTTGAAATTTCTTATTTATAGCTTGTATCAAGTCGTAAGAAAAAGTAGCTATNCCGCATACACGTGGAGGAAAAGTTGTAATACATAATACGTGTTTCATTTTGTATAATTTAGTAATTCATCAATTAATTCTTTTAAAGGCACCGAAGCACATGCAATGCATTTATCTGCTGCCCCATAATATATATAAAGTCTGTCGTCCCAGATTATCGCACCAGTAGGAAAGCAAACATGATTAACGACACCTTTAGTCTCATAATCTTTTTCTGGCTTTAGTAAAGGATATGGCAATCTTGCAATTTCGATAGATGGATTGAATTTATTTAGCAAAGCCACACTTACAGAATAAACATATCCTTCTGTTGTATCATAAACACTATGATAAATCATAAGCCAGCCTTCATCTACCTTTATTGGCGGACAACCTGCCCCTATATAGCTTGATTCATGATTATAATGTGGCTTTAAAAATATATGCTTGTTAAAATTAGAATAGTAATCCTTCCAGAATGCAGGAGTAAGATCATCAATACTATTGATGGACAAGCTCTGAATATCAGGTCTTATGCGATGAAGAAAGAAGAATTTTCCATTTATTTTACTTGGAAACATAACTAAATCCTTGTCCATTATATAAAGAAGCTTACCCGTATTTGTGGCAAATTGTTGTTGATTATATAAACGAAAGTACTTGTCATGATGAGGATGCTTATCATTCTTTAGCCATTCAACAAATTGCGAATAAGAAATCTGAGACGTTATTACTCCAGAACGCGTAAAATGCTTTAAGTCTTTTGAAGTAGCAAGCGCTCCAACAATATTATCACCATCATAAGCAGTATATGTCAGATAGAAAGTATCATCTATTTTTACTATTCGAGGATCTTCTATACCATGGCTTTCACTATCAAGACTTGGAGATAATATAGGTTTACTTGCCCGATAAACTACTTTTAATGGATTTTCAAGCCTACAATAACCTATTGACGAAATATTGCCTGTCTTTACAGCTCTGTAAAACATGTGTATATCGCCACCATCAACAATTACAGCTGGATTAATCACACTTTCATTTTCAAAGTCTAAATTGGTTGTTTCAAGAATAACACCTTCTCTTTTTACTGCTATCATTGTGCTTTCTTTGTTATACTTCGTGTGAAACTGTCTCCAGTTCTATCTTTCTCAATCTGATAATCACTTTTAACCTTTATCTTATCTGTTTGAGGTTTTTTCCTAATTTCTCTAGTACCTTTATCCTTCATAATCTTAAATTTAAAATGTTAAATACTTGTCTACAAAATATATAGACATATTGATTTCTTGTAAATATAGTCAAAATATTCGAGAAAGACGAGAAAAACAATACTTATTTCGATTTAAAACTCTCAAATTACACATTTGGTGCTTATAAATACATTATTTAACCGATATGTCTCATTTTCAATGCGATACAGCGATGCAAAGCCATTGAGCTATTTAAAAAAATTCAATCTACATTCTTGCTAATTGATGTTTTTTTACTAACTTTGCATTAAGAGCCAATTTTATAAACTTCAACATTGAAGAATAAATTGAGGGTAAATTCAAAATGGAATAGTTATGATTAAAATGTATGTAATGAAAACCTGTCCATATTGCGAATATGTTGAGAAGCAGGTTAAGGGAAATAATCAATTCGAGGTTATTGACATTAGCACACATGTAAAGAAGCTGAAGGAGTTTTTGGATCTGAGAGACCATAATTCTGCTTTCGATGAAGCCAAAAAGATTGGTGATGTAGGTATTCCTTGCTATGTTAAGGAAGATGGAACTATTACATTATCCTCTGCAGAAGTTGGATTAGAACCAATGCCAGACGGACCTGCATGCAGTATTGACGGAACAGGATGCTAAATAGAGTTGAATCTGCGAGATGAGATATGAAGATGCATGGATGTGGCAAGACCAAATAACATCAACAGTCAACGCTTTAGGTTATACTATTTGGGATTTAAAATATGACCGTGAAGCTGATTACTTTTATTTGGAACTAAACGAAAGTTTGACAGACGACAATGCATCCGATCTATGTTCACAGATGTCTTTATTAACTGATTATAAAGGAATAGGATCTAACGGTTCATGTTTTACTATATATACATAAACAGCAATGAAGACGCAAGAACTTGATTTATTTCCAACAGATAATCAGAAAGAATATCCTAGTAGTGAACTTAAAAGCACACTTGATTTCGACAATATCTTTGACAGACTCTCCCACTCAAAGTTTCGCAGCAGTTTCTATCTTAACAACAAAGACAAGGAATATATAGCAAAAAGGGATTGGGATACAATTCGCAAAAATACAGCAGACATAATATCAAAGCGTCTCGCACCTGCCGACATACCTAATGACGGCAGACAAACACCTATGCGTCATGGAATATTTCCACCTTTCATTGCACAACATGCTACAGGATGCTGTTGCCGTGGATGTTTTGAGAAATGGCACAATATTCCTAAAGGCAGACAATTATCTGAAGATGAGCAGCAATATGCTGTAGACGTTATTATGGAATGGCTTAAAAGGCATGTCTAGAGTACTTATTTAAATAATAACAAATGCGAATATATAGATATATTATACATGTTGGCTACAATATATTGATTTTATCAGAAACATTACTTATATTTGCAAAATAATTATGCTCAATGGAATAATACAGAATACCATGAAAAGAATTATTTTAGCATCAATAGTAATTATGACTGCATTGGGACTTTCTGCCAAATCAGCCAATCCTATCAGGCTTAATCAAGTAGGCTACCTACCACAAGAAGAGAAATACGTGGTTATAGACCAGATTGATCCGCAGAACAAGCTTATCGTAAAAGACGAAAAAGGTAATGTTGTTTGCAGACCAAAAGTTGTCCGCACTGCAAAATCAAGCATGTCTGGTAAGATTAGATATATTGTGGATCTTAGCAAAATAAAGACTCCTGGTAGATACACAATTAAGTTGGATAAATATCAATCATCATTCAACATATCAGAAAAGGCCTTTCACAATTTAGCTACAAGTTCGCTAAAAGCTTTTTACCTAATACGCTCTGGCATAGACATATCGATGAAGTATGCGGGTAAATATGCTCGTCATTGCGGTCATCCAGACACAACAGTGATAGTGCATCCTTCGGCTGCCTCAGCTGCCAGACCTTCAGGAACAATCATTTCATCACCCTATGGTTGGTATGATGCTGGCGATTACAATAAATATACTGTAAACTCAGCATATTCAATAGGACTGATGCTTGCTGTATATGAGCAAAATCAAAATTATTTTGCAAAGCTAAATACAAACATACCCGAGAGTAATAACTCTACTCCCGACATTCTTGACGAAATGATGTTTAATCTGAAGTGGCTTCTAACAATGCAAGATCCATCAGATGGCGGTGTGTATCATAAACTTACAACACCTCGCTTCGAGAATTTTATCATGCCCGACAAATGCCATCAACCAAGATATGTTGTAGCAAAAAGCGTAACAGGAACATTAGACTTTGCCGCGTGTATGGCTCAAGCTGCACGACTATTGCAAGGAAACAAAGACTATCCTGAGTTTTCATCAAAAGCTCGCGAAGCTGCAATAAAGGCTTACGAGTGGGCTAAGAAAAATCCGAATGCTTTTTATAAGCAAAGTGATATTAACAAGAATTTCAAGCCCAACATAACTACTGGTGAATACGGAGATTTTCGCAGCAATGATGAAATATTCTGGGCAGCAACAGAACTATACCGGCTCACGGGCATGTCACAATATAAGGAAGATGCCGTGAGGATGATGCCATCGTTTTTCATGAATTCATCATGGGGCATGGTGAGCGAACTTGGACTCTTTTCATGGATATCAAGTAATGATTCTGAAATGCGTACGAAGTCGCTTAACATGCTAAAAAAATATTGCGATAACCTAATTGATAATGTTGCCAAATCTGATTTTCAATCACCATACGGAAGTAGAAAATTTGATTTTGGTTGGGGATGTCTTGGTGGTAGCTGCTGTTTTCCTGCAATAGCAATGCTGTATGCCGACAAATATATTGATCCTGGAAAATACAAGAAATACGCTATAGAAAATATGGACTATTTACTTGGTCGCAATGCGACAGGATATTGCTACGTAACAGGATTCGGAAATCTTAGTCCTATGCATCCTCATCACCGTATTTCAGCATCTGACGGAATAGATGCTCCTTTTCCTGGATTACTTGTCGGAGGTCCAAACCCTGGGCAGCAAGACAAGGCTGAAGGAAATCTAATATATCCTTCAGACATTCCCGACGAGTCGTATCTAGACCAGACAGAATCTTATGCTTCTAACGAGATAGCAATTAACTGGAATGCGGCTCTTGTTGGGATTTCATGTTGGCTGGACGCAACAACTTACAAATAAATTATAAAATAATATATGAACAAAAGCATCAATCTACGTGAGAATCTATCTGGCAGACTTCAAATGAATATGATACACGAAATATGCCTTCTCGCAAATGATGATAATAGAATTAAAGAAGAAATCTACAACCTTGCAATGGAAAGAGATGAACGCATAGCCTATAATGCGCTATGGATTTTATCACATTTTGATTCTGTTGCAACTCAATGGCTTTATCAGAAACAAGATGAAATCATAGATCATGCAATAAACGAAAGTCACGGTGGAAAGCGACGCCTTCTATTATCACTTTTAAACCAACAACCTTTTCATGAAGATTCGTTAAGGACTGATTTTATTGATTTCTGTATTTCAAAGATTCCATCAGCAGTAGAGCCATACGCAATAAGGGCACTTTGCATGAAACTAGCATACGAACAATGCAAGTTTTACCCAGAGCTATTGACTGAACTCAACTCGTGTCTTGACATGCTTTCGCAAGAACCACTCTCGCCAGCTTTAAAATCAACACGAAAGAATGTCATAAAGAAAATAATGCGTAAATGCCCATCTCTAGCAAAACAATAATAATATTTAGCAATAATGAATAAAATGATTCTATCATGTGCAATATGGCTTCTAACTTCAGCCGTTGCATCAGCGCAATCTCCCACAATTGCCTACCTTAAACCTGACACAATAAAAGTTACTACAGGATATTCTATGAAATTCCATTCTGCGATTCTTAATCAAGACCGTACGATTATGGTTTCTGTTCCTGAAGGATACGCTACTTCAAATAAGAAATATCCAGTGGTTTACATACTAGATGCCCAATGGAATTTTAACCACGCTGCACAAAATCTAGCATGGCTGTCAAGCCCAGATAACAAAGTTATTCCACAATCAATTGTCGTTGGTATAAGTTCGGGAGGAGACGAGCGTGAACACGATCTCACACCTACTATTGGTTCAGGAAATGGTGGAGGAGCTGATAGTTTATACATGTTTATTAAAAAAGAAGTTATACCATTTGTAGAACAAAACTACCATACATACAATTATCGAATACTTGGTGGTGTATCTTATGGTGGACTATTCGTGATGAATGCATTTGTAAAAGACCCTTTATATTTTAATGGCTACATAGCAATGAGTCCTAGTATGTGGTGGGATAATCAGATTGCGTTGAAAAACACAGAAAAGCTGCTTGCCAAATCGACACAGCTCCCCACTCGCCTATTCATTACATTGGCAAATGAGGGAGAATCAATGGGAGTTGATTCGCTGGCATCATTGCTAAAAAAGTATTCTACCAAACAACTTGTATGGAGATATGACAAGCATCCTGACGAAATACACAACACTATTAATTATAAGGGTATGTGGGATGGCGTGAAATTTATATTTAGCAACTGGTCTTATCCTTTGGTTGATTTCGCCTCTGCAGAAAAACCTTTCACGGTCCCATCAATAGATAAAACAGTAACCAATCCAAAGATAGCAAAAGTACCAACTGCTAATTTGATTAATTATAGTGGACTATACCAAGATTCGTATGGAAGATTAATCTCAATAGAGAAGTCACAAAATTCTCTTGTTATCTCATGTGATAGTTTACCTTCGTTTACAGTATATCCTGAGTCTAAAAACAAATTCTTTATTAAAACAGAGACGGCTCTTAATGATATGCACTTAAAGAACGCACTCATTCAGTTTGAATTTTCTCCTAAAGATTCACTTACTATGTGTGCAAACGGCATAACATATTTCGGTGCTAAGAAAGTGATTTCTTCACCATTAATATCGATTTCAGAACAGACTAAGAAGGAATATGTTGGCAACTATATAACATCTATTCCTAGTAACAACTTTAAAATTTCGATAGTTAACAACTCGCTTATGGTATCAGCAGGCATGGCTACATCAAAAATGTATGCTATAGCAACAAATAAGTTTTTAATAAGGATTAGCGGTTTAAATCTTGAAATTACATTCACAAAAGACAATTCAGGCAAAATAGACAAAGTATACATATCAAAAGACGGCGAGATGCTTATGACTGCCAATAAATCAAACTAATGGTTGTTGATAATCTGAAAAAGTATTTAAATGAAATACTTAACACCAAGTAGACTATTTCAAATACTTTTTGTAACTTTGTAATCAAAAAAATATGGCAAGCAGAATTAAAATCAAGACAACAGAAGGCGACATCATTGTTCGCCTTTACGACGAGACACCTCTTCACAGAGATAACTTCATCAAATTAGCTAGCGAAGGATTTTTTGACGGAACATTGTTTCATCGTGTAATTAAAGACTTCATGATTCAAGGTGGTGACCCAGATAGTAAAGGTGCACCAGCCGGAAAGAATCTAGGTGCAGGTGGACCTGATTACACTATTCCTGCAGAATTTGTATACCCACAACTCTACCATAAGCGTGGAGCATTAAGTGCAGCACGCCTAGGAGATGAAGTGAATCCTAACCGCGAAAGCAGTGGTAGTCAGTTTTATATTGTATGGGGTGATACTGTCAAGGCACAGGAACTAAAACAGTTTGAACGTCAAATGGCTATGCAACAAGAACAAACTGTTTTCAATCAAATGACTCTAGAACATAAAGCAGAGTTAATGGATTTGCGTCGCAATAGAGACCGCGAAGGAGTCCAGGCATTACAAGAAAAACTTGTTAATGACACAAAGGCTAAATGCAAGGAGATTGGTATTCCTAAGTTTACAGCCGAACAAGTAGAAACATACACCACAATTGGTGGAACACCATACCTTGACAACCAATACACTGTGTTTGGAGAGGTTGAAAGTGGACTTGATGTTGTTGAGAAAATACAGAACTGTGAAACATCACGTAACGATCGCCCAAAAACAGACATCAGTATGACTGTTGAGATTATGTAAAACCAAAAGTAATCTCTCACATCATTTAAAAATTATTTGAATGATGTGAGAGATTTTTTTTCATAATATACTAATATTTAATAGAGCTACAATAGCGTCTTTTGTAATAGTATATATTTTGGATATCATTGATATCTTATTACGAACCTGTTTTGATTTTAAGAAACAACAGTATAATAGATGAAATACTTTAAAGCTTTTGTTGCATGGCTAATAATTTTGCCAATAGCAATACTAAATGGTGGATTAAGAGAATACGTTCTATCTAGATTAGGAGTTATAGCTATGCCACTAAGCGGAATAATCCTCAGTGTATTCATTTTTATTATAGCCTATTTATTAATACCCAAAATCAAGAATTGTAACAAACTAGATTATATCATTTTTGGAGTAATGTGGTTTATTCTTACAAATCTATTTGATTATATCATGATTATCAAATCAGGGAAGGGAATATCACAATTGATAAGTCAATATGATTTTACAAATGGAAATCTATGGACACTAGTAGTGATTTCTACATTAACAGCACCGTGGTGCTGTGTTCAAATTAAATCGTCAATAAAATTAAGATAAATAAAAGATTTATATTTAAGAGAACTGAGGTAAATTTACTAAGACCAAAGACCATTTACCAAGAACATTACCTCCAAAAATAAATAAAAACTCCAAAAAAAACATAGAACAAACCTACATCACATACATTATTGACTTAAATAGCTACTAGTCAGCATATTACCCCATGTATATTAGTGCCTTTTCCTACATCTTTCCTACATGATTCCTACATCATAAAAGCGCATTTTTGTATAAAACGATGAATTTTGATCATATCGCAATACGAAATTCGCTTTTTGTGCTGTACCATTAGGTCGTACATCCGACTGTAAAGCAAATCATCATGATGTCTTTCTTGGAAACTATGAATATCGAAATCTTATTTTTATTTATAAACAAAATTCACATATAAACCAATATATAAAACTTATTGATACATCAACCTTTTTAGTAAAGGATTTCAGAATACGTAAAGTATATCAGTAATGATTTAAAAATATGTATAGTGTTTCAGAATGTATAACTACAAATGTGGATATTGATTCCGATCATAGTCAAAATGTATGAAGTACAGCGAAAATAAAATCACCTTTTTCGGTGCGCCTTTGAGTAATAAGGGCCTAATCACTCTGCAAAGCATGTAGGATTACCGAGTGATTAGGGCCTAATCACTCCCTAAAATGTATAACAACGGACTCTCCTACATCAGCTAACGTATTGTATAACAATGCGTTTCACTAAATCATGTAGGAAACGGCATGAAAAAATCAAAAATAAAAAAATATTTTTGATAGTCACAATACAATTTGTTTCATAATTTGACTAATGGAATGAACTATATTGGAGAGAATATCACTCTTTAAATTGACAAAGAACCTTATTTAGTCTCTTCCTCTCTTGAGGAATAACACAAAATTCTCTTTAGAAAATTGACTTTTCACATACGGCATATAAGGAGCATATCTTTTATACGACTTATACGGTTTGTACTTCTTGTATGACTTATATGGCTCATACTTTGTATAAATATCTAAAGCTTCTTTCTGAAAACCAACAATATATCCTTCATGGTCTATTATTGTGCCTTTTTGGAACCATCCAAGATGCTCTCCATTAAAACCATATACACAATAATTATCTCCATTGGTAACCAAATAGCAAACTGGAGTTCCATCCCACAAATATATTGAGTTGTCTTCATCAGTTGTATCAATATATGCTATTGGATTTCCTTCGTGATCAAAAAGCGTAACTTCCTGAGAATCGGCACTGCAAAAATGTGATATTAGCATAATAATTAAGATTAATAGTTTTTTCATACCATGATAATTATAAACATTATTTTTAAATTCTGACAATTTTAAACTCTCACACGTACTTTAAATTATTAGGCGGAACACCCTACAATATAAGGGAGAACCGCCTAAATAATTGATATTTAAATCTTAGCTTTATTCTTCAATCGCAGCCTGTGCCGCAGCAAGTCTTGCAATAGGAACTCTGAAAGGTGAACAACTTACGTAGTTCAAACCTACCTTGTGGCAGAACTTAACAGAACTTGGCTCACCACCATGCTCACCACATATTCCACACTTCAAATCAGGACGAGTTGCACGACCTTTATTTACAGCCATCTCAACAAGCTGACCGACACCAGTCTGATCCAAAACTTGGAAAGGATCAACCTTGAGAATCTTCTTATCTATATATACAGGCAAGAAACTTGAAATATCATCACGACTATAACCAAATGTCATTTGAGTAAGGTCATTAGTTCCGAAACTGAAATATTCTGCTTTTTGAGCAATATAATCAGCAGTGAGGGCTGCACGTGGAATCTCAATCATCGTACCAACCTTAAACGGAATTTCAACACCTTCTTTTTCAAATATCTCTTTAGCTGTAGAACGGATAACTTCCTCCTGAGCATCAAACTCATTAACTATACCAACTAAAGGAACCATTATTTCTGGTTGAGGATTATAACCTTCTTTCTTTAATTCAATAGCTGCGCCAATAATAGCACGAGTCTGCATAGCAGTAATCTCCGGATAAGTATTACCAAGTCTACAACCACGATGTCCCAACATTGGATTATGTTCGCTCAACAGATTTACGCGATACTGAATTTGATCTACAGAAATGCCCATTTCCTTAGCCATGATTTTCTGACCTTCAATATCATGAGGAACAAACTCATGCAAAGGAGGGTCAAGCAATCTTATATTAACAGGGCAACCGTCCATCGCTTTAAAAATGCCATAGAAATCCTGCTTCTGATAAGGCAGAAGTTTCTCTAAAGCAATCTCACGACCTTCTTTCGTATCAGAAAGAATCATCTCGCGCATTGCCTTTATCTTTTCGTTCTCGAAGAACATGTGTTCTGTACGGCAAAGACCAATACCAACAGCTCCGAAATTGCGAGCAACCTCTGCATCATGTGGAGTATCAGCATTAGTGCGAACAACTAGTTTGGTATATTTCTTACAGAGATCCATCAATTTGGCGAAATCTCCTGTAACCTCAGCTGGCTTAGTCTTAACCTCACCAAGATAAACCTCACCGGTAGATCCATTCAGTGATATATAATCACCTTCGCGAACAATAACTCCGTCAATCTCAACAGTTCTATTCTTATAATTTACATTGATAGCTCCAGCACCACTTACACAGCATTTGCCCATACCACGAGCAACAACTGCAGCATGACTAGTCATACCACCACGAGCAGTAAGAATACCTTCGGCAGCATTCATTCCTGCTAGATCTTCAGGACTAGTCTCTATACGAACCATAATAACTTGATGACCCTCATCATGCCACTTTGCAGCATCATCAGCAAAGAATACTACTTGTCCACAAGCTGCGCCAGGACTTGCAGGAAGACCACGAGTAAGAACCTTAGCAGAAACCAAAGCTTCTTTATCAAAAACAGGATGAAGAAGTTCATCAAGTTTATTTGGTTCACAACGTTCAAGAGCTGTCTTCTCGTCAATTTCTCCCTCATGAAGCAAATCCATGGCAATCTTTACCATAGCTGTACCAGTACGCTTGCCATTACGAGTCTGGAGGAACCAAAGATGTCCTTCTTGAACTGTGAATTCCATATCCTGCATATCATGATAATGCTTCTCTAACTTATCCTGAATATCATTCAACTGTGCGAAAATTTCAGGCATAGTCTCTTCCATTGAAGGATATTTAGATGCACGAATGTTCTCGTCAACACACTGTTGCTTAGCCCAACGCAAAGAGCCTTCTTTTGTTATCTGCTGAGGTGTACGAATACCAGCAACGACATCCTCTCCCTGAGCATTTACTAAATATTCACCATTGAAAAGGTTTTCACCAGTAGCAGCATCACGGCTAAAGCAAACACCAGTAGCACTAGTTTTACCCATGTTACCGAATACCATAGCCATTACACTAACAGCTGTGCCCCACTCTGCCGGAATACCTTCCATCTTACGATAAAGAATAGCACGCTCATTCATCCAAGAATCAAATACAGAACAGATTGCACCCCAAAGTTGATCCATTGGATTAACAGGGAAATCAAATCCGGTCTGTTCCTTGATTGCAGCCTTGAATTCTGCAACAAGCTGTTTCAATTCGTCAACATTCATTTCATTGTCTAGAGATATTCCACGCTGTTTCTTTACCTTAATGATAATGGCTTCGAAAGGATCAATATCCTCCTTGTTTACAGGTTTCATACCCATAACAACATCACCATACATCTGAACAAAACGACGATAGCTATCATAAGCAAAACATTCATTGCCTGTTTTACGAGCTAAGCCTTCAACGACTTCATCGTTCAATCCAAGATTAAGAATAGTATCCATCATACCAGGCATACTTGCGCGTGCACCAGAGCGTACACTCATCAAAAGAGGATTTTCTACATCACCAAACTTTGAATTCATCAAAGTCTCAATATGTTTTACAGATTTTATCACTTCTTCTTTAAGAAGTTCGACAACCTGTTGTTTGCCTTTTTCAAAGTATTCATTACAAACATCGGTAGTTATTGTAAAGCCTGGAGGAACTGGTACCCCAATAAGATTCATTTCAGCCAAATTAGCTCCTTTTCCGCCAAGTAGATTTTTCATATCTGCCTTACCTTCCGCCTTACCATTTCCAAAGGTATAAATTCTTTTTTCACTCATAGTTGATTAGGTATTCTAAATGTTTTTATACGTTAAAATTTCAAATTCATAATGCAAATATAATGTAAAAATATTAATGACCAAAACTTTTATATGCTTTTTTGCAAACTAGACCTTGCATTTTAGGATGTTAACGAACACAGAATAATTTAATTACATAGTGGATAAAGGAATTTGGGATTATTTTAGTAATTTTGCACGGAAATAATAATAAATATATGACAAGAAAACATAAGCCATACCCTATATTGGAGAATGTCGAGATTGAAGCTATTGCAGCTGAAGGCAAATGCCTCCTTCATCATGAGGATAAAGTAGTATTTGTACCTTTCTGTGTTCCTGGTGACATCGTTGACATACAGATAACAAGAAAGAAACACAGCTTCATGGAAGGACGTGTTATTAAATTCATTCAATATAGTAAGGTACGCACTACCCCAATGTGTTCTCACTTCGGAATTTGCGGTGGATGCAAATGGCAGAACCTACCATATGAAGAACAATTAAAAGCAAAACAACAACAAGTATTTGATCAACTTACTCGCATTGGTAAGATTGAACTACCAGAAATAAATCCAATCCTTGGAAGTGTTAAGACAAGTGAGTATCGCAATAAACTTGAATTCGGTTGCGCTAATAAGCGCTGGTATACGCAAGAGGAAATAAATGCGATGCCACCACGTGAAGAAGGAAAAGAAGGTAATCTGAATGAAAGTGCTATCGGCTTTCATATTACAGGAGCTTTCGACAAAATATATCCTATTGAGAAATGCTGGCTTATGGATGATTTCCATAATTCAATTCGTAACGAAATACAAAGATACGCAAAGGAAACAGGTATGACTTTCTACGACATTAGAGCNCAACANGGATTGCTGCGCGANATAATGATGAGAAATTCAAATACNGNTGAATTCATGGTTTTGATTCAGTTCCATTATGATGTTGAAGGTGACGAAGACAGAGCTAAAGCATTACTTGAACATGTAGCTAATAAATTCCCTGAAATAACGAGTTTAATCTATGTAGACAACCAAAAGGGAAACGACACATTCGGAGATTTAGAACTCACTACATTCAAGGGAACAGACTTTATTTATGAAACAATGGAAGACCTTAAATTTAAAGTAGGTCCAAAGAGTTTCTACCAAACAAATACAGACCAAGCCTACCACCTATATAGCGTGGCAAGAGACTTTGCCAACCTATCTGGTAATGAACTTGTATATGACTTATATACAGGAACAGGAACTATTGCAAACTTTGTTGCTCACAAAGCAAAGAAGGTTATAGGTATAGAATATGTACCAGAAGCGATAGAAGACGCAAAAGTTAACAGTGAAGTCAACAACATCACCAACACACTATTCTATGCCGGTGACATGAAAGACATTCTTACAGACGATTTCATTGCTGAACACGGACACCCAGACGTAATAATCACTGACCCACCACGTGCTGGCATGCATCAAGACGTGGTAAATGTAATACTAAACGCAGCACCAACGAGAATTGTTTATGTAAGTTGCAACCCTGCAACACAAGCTCGTGATTTAGCTTTAATGGATGCTGAATATAAAGTAGCTAAGGTACAACCTGTGGACATGTTCCCCCACACTCCACATGTTGAGAATGTTGTGCTTTTAGAGAAAAAGTAGAAAAACATTTATTAAGAGAGTATAAATTTAATATGAAAAAACTTTTATTAATTACAACAATGGCACTGACAGCAATATGCAGCAATGCACAAGAGTCAAAACCATTGTTCAACAACATCAAACTATCAGGTTTTGGTATGGCCCAATATACTTATAATGGGCAGAAAAACGAAGAAAGCAACACTTTTAATATTAGAATGTTGCGTCTTATTCTTGACGGAAGAATCCAGAATGACTTTTATTGGAAAGCCCAAATTCAATTTAATGGCAACACATCTACACTTGGAAATAGTCCTCGTGTTGTTGACTTGTTTGCAGAATGGCAGAAATACGATTTCTTCAGAGTGAAATTAGGACAGTTCAAACGTCCTTTCACATTTGAGAATCCTCTCGCTCCTATTGATGAAGGTTTCATGTCTTATAGTCAGGCTATTACAAAACTTTCGGGATTCAATGACCGCACTGGTGAACAAGCAAGCAACGGCCGTGACGTAGGTTTGCAGATTCAAGGTGATTTCCTTAAAAACAGTGAAGGCAGAAACCTACTTCATTATCAAATAGGTATTTTCAACGGTCAGGGTATCAATACTAAAGATGTTGACCAGCGCAAAGATGTCATCGGTGGTTTATGGGTAATGCCTGTAAATGGAATGAGACTCGGAGTATTCGGATGGGAAGGCTCTTGCGCAAGAAAAGGAACTTGGATTGATGAAAATGGTGCAACTCAAACAGGCGTTCGCTCATTACCAAAATATAGATATGCAATCAGCGGTGAATATATTACCAACGATTGGACATTCCGTTCTGAATACGTTCACTCAACAGGTAAAGCATTCAAGACTACTATAAACAGCAATGAAGACAATTCAAAATGCGATATCAACACTACTATAGGTGACAAAGCTGATGGTTTCTACGGAATGGTTATGGCTCCAGTTGTAAGCAAAAAATTATATGCAAAAGTTCGTTACGACATGTATCGTCCTAACGCTACATGGGCAACTTCTAACACACAATATGAAGCTGGTGTAAACTATATGATTAATAAGAATTTCCAAATAGATTTGGAATATGCACGAGTTAACGACCGAGCAAAATCAGATTACAACATCATAGACGCACAGGTTGATTTCAAATTCTAAAATAGAATTGCAATCAAATAATAGCAAAAGATAAAAAACAATAAAGGCATTCGATGATCAATTCATTATTGGATGCCTTTATTTATTATATTATAGTTCTTCACATTCTTTTATCCAAAGTGTGCTTGTGGCATCACTTGGCATTCGCCAATCACCACGAGGACTGAGACTTACGCTACCCACTTTAGGTCCATCAGGTAGACAACTGCGCTTGAACTGCTGCGCAAAAAATCTCCTACAAAAGGTAGTAAGCCACTTCTTGATAACCTCATCATTATAAGTGCTGTAGAAAGCCTTTTGTGCTAACATAAAAATCTTACGTGGTCGGAAACCAAAGCGCAAGAAATAATACAAAAAGAAATCATGCAACTCGTAAGGTCCAACAAGGTCTTCTGTCTTCTGTTTGATATCCCCATTTTCATCTGCAGGAATAAGTTCTGGACTTATAGGAGTATCAATAATATCATTCAAAATAGCAGAAGTGCCGTCTTCCATTGTGTCAGCAACATATCTAACTAGATATTTAATCAAAGTCTTTGGTATGCTTGAGTTTACACCATACATACTCATATGATCGCCATTGTATGTTGCCCAACCAAGAGCCAACTCTGAAAGATCTCCAGTTCCGATAACCATTCCGTTGAGCTTGTTACTCAAATCCATTAGAATCTGAGTGCGCTCACGTGCCTGACCATTTTCGTAAGTAACATCATGAACATTGATGTCATGACCAATATCCGCAAAATGCTGTGTAACACTTTTAGCTATGCCAACTTCACGAATTGTAACACCAAGTTGTTTCATCAAACTTATGGCATTATTGTAAGTACGATCGGTTGTTCCAAATCCAGGCATAGTAACGCCAACGATACCACGTCTTTCAAGTTTCAGTTTGTCAAATGTTCTAACGCATACTAGTAAAGCTAACGTTGAATCAAGTCCACCACTGATACCAATAACTACAGATTTACAGTTGGTATGCACAATACGCTTAGCCAATCCCATAACCTGAATATTGAAAATTTCCTCACACGACTTCTTCATATCGTCTGTATGAGGAATAAACGGATGCGGCTCTACTTCACGTTCCAATTTAAAATCATATTTCACGTCAATGCCATGACAATCAACAACGTGTTCATCTGTCATCGCATTATGTTGAGCAGTAACGAAAGTTGTATTATTTCTTCGTTCAGCACGCAATCTCTCTACATCAATCTGGGCTGATACAATCTGAGCAGACAAAGAGAATCTCTCACCCTCAGCAAGTAATTTTCCATTTTCATGTATAATAGCATTTCCACCATATACAACATCCTGTGTACTTTCACCAAATCCACAGCTGCTATATACGTATCCACACATTGTGCGAGCACTCTGCTGAGACAACAGTGTTTTAAGATAGTCATGCTTTCCGATAAGTTCATCAGAAGCCGACATATTAAAAATTATATCAGCACCAGCCAAAGTAAGATTATTACTAGGTGGTATTGGAGCCCATACATCCTCACAAATCTCAACACCAAACCTTACTCCCTGAGAAGTGGTAAAGACAGGAGATTTAGCTGGCATAATCATCTTGTGTCCAGCAAAACGTATTTCCTCATGGCACAAATCTGAAGAAGATGCAAACCAACGTCTCTCATAAAACTCATTATAGTTTGGAAGATATGTTTTTGGAACAATGCCTAAGATTTCCCCCTGCTGAATTACGACTGCACAATTCAACAATAAGTCACCTGCTATAACAGGAACACCAACAATAGTTATGATATTAAGTTTTCTTGTAAAATCCAGTAATATCATAACCGCAGTCTCAGCAGACTCTAAAAGAATTTCCTGACGAAACAAATCCTGACAAGAATATCCTGTAACGGAAAGCTCCGGAAAAACAATAACTTCAACGCCCTGTCCTTCAGCTTGAGCAATAAGATTCTCAATCTGTGCAGTGTTGTATTTTACGTCACCGACTTTCACTGACGGTATGGCACTTGCGACTTTTATAAATCCGTAATTCATTATTACTACAAATTATATTCTACTTAATGTCTATCGTATAGTAACTTGAGTAGCACCGTATCCATATTCTTGGAAAGAAGCATCCTGATAAGCATATTTTTTATATCTATAATGCAATTCATTAATTATAGAGCTTCTCAGTACACCTTCACCCTTACCATGAATGAATACTATTTTCTGTCCTTTTTTGTTTGCATATTCTGCTAAAATATCACGGAATTTCTTCATCTGATAATTTAGAATATCAGCAGTAGTCATACCAGCTGTTGTATCCAATAATTCATCAGCATGAAGATCAATGACAACAATGTCATCATCTCCACGATGCTTTATCTTAAAAACATTTCCATTTTTGCCGTCTTCATATCTACGCATATAATTTCCGATATGCTCCTGAGATTCGGTCTTTTCATCCTCAGCACCTGCAAACATTTCCTTTTTTAATGCTTTAGGATCTACAACAAAAGGTCTCGCTGGTACATCATCAACAATGATATTGTAAAGCAAAGCCGGAGACTCAAAGAACTGTGTATCTTGGAAAGTATGAAGTTTGTAAAACTTCACTGGATCAAGTCTGAACTGTGCATCAACACTAGGCTTCAAGATAAAGCCCTTCTCTCGCTTATATGATATAAACTGTACAGCAATATGGTTCATCTCATTAAGAGATTCACGACCAAACTCCTCAATATATAATTTTGTATTTGGTTCTACCTCTCCATGATATTTAAGATTCCAACTATTACCTTCTGCCGTCATATAACAGAATTGAATGTAATAGTTACTATCGTTAACGAAATATGTCTCAAAACGAGTCGAAGTAACATTAGTTACATCCATAGGGACAAAGGCTATATAAGCACTAAGCATATTACCACCTTTGCGCTCCTCAACTGGCTGACGGAAAGTAACTTCTTTTTCGTCGTCAACAGTGTCATATTTATCTTCCTCATTAAGAGAAGCATCAACTTCATCCTGCCCATCTTTCAATAATGTCTTTATACTGCGTCCATCAGGTTCTATTCCTTTTTGTTTGGATTCAGCCGCCATTTTTGAACTCACAAGTTTTGATGTTGCATAATTATCTTCACCAATAAGAACAACCTCGTTTATAGGGAACGGTATTTGAAAACCGTCCTCGTCTTCAACGAGTACTATATTCTTTCCTTGGAAACCAGCGACCTTTCCGCCACCTGTCTCACTAAGAAATCTCACTTTATCTCCAATATTCATATTCAGATATTTTTATGGAATTAATAAAGAACTGTCACCATAACTAAGGAAGCGGAAAGCGTGTCCCAGAGCATAATCATAAATGCTCTTCCAGTCACCTTTAACAAAAGCACTGACCAAAAGCAACAATGTACTCTGTGGCTGATGAAAATTAGTAACTAGCATCTTCACGATTTTATATTCATATCCTGGAGCGATGATAATCTGGGTACTGCTATGCAATGCCTCCACTCCACATCTATCTAACCAATCAATGATATTCTGTATCGCCTGAACAGGAGAAATACCTTCTGCAATCTTGCCGTCTCTGCCATTATCATAAGGTTCCCACTGATTTACATGCAGTTCTTCCTCTGTAGCATCAGAATTCGTAGCCAATTTCACACCAATGTAATATAGACTCTCCAAAGTTCTGACACTTGTTGTACCAACAGCGATGGCATTACATTCATGATTAACCAATTTCACAAGACTATGGCGATGAACTACTATATATTCAGTATGCATCTCATGTCCATCAATCTCCTCACTCTTAACTGGTTTAAAAGTTCCAGCACCAACATGTAAAGTTACCTCTTCACGGTCTATTCCATGTTCGTCAAGTGCATTAAGCACTCTATCAGTGAAATGCAGTCCAGCTGTTGGAGCAGCTACACTACCCTTTATCTTGCTATAAACAGTCTGATAAGTAGTTTTGTCACTTTCCTGTGTTTCCCTATTAAGGTATGGAGGAATAGGCAACTCACCAACTGTTTCCAGAATATCAGCAAAGTTTATATTATCATTGTCCCAATCAAAATCTACCCAATAGTTTGTTCCTGTGGCACTATGCTCACTTTCATCTCTGTTTAGCGTAGCTGTCAAAGTTAGTTTTTGATCTTTAATTTCAAAATCACGCTTCAGTGAACCATCTTTCCATTTTTTTAGATTACCAATCATACAAAGCCATGAGCAATGTCCTGTAGTCTGAAACATCAATTCATAATCAACTGGTTCAGCTGGCTCCATAAGAAACACCTCTATCAGAGCACCTGTCTCTTTTCTAAAATGCATACGCGCCTGTATGACCTTTGTATTATTGAATACCATTAAGGCATTCTTTGGAAGATATTGTGGTAGATTATAAAAAACATCATCACTCAGACTACCATGATTGTATATCAAAAGTTTGCTATGGTCGCGTTCCTCTAATGGGAATTTTGCAATTCTGCAATCAGGTAACTCGTAGTTAAAATCACTAATTTTTATATGTTTTGTATCCATTATCAATTAATTTCTCAATATTGTTGTTTCTAATATACATTTACTGTTGCCATAATCAAGGCATATAATACAGTAATCGAAAGTGTTGTTATTACGATATCTACATCAATAAAACTATATCCCGTTGACGTGTATTGAGAAGATATGTAATTTATATGGGGATTGCGTTTATAATATAAATAAGAATATGTGAAATACGCTAAGGCACCACAAATCATTCCCCACAATGTTCCGACAATTACATCAGACGGATAATGCATTCCCAAATATAATCTAGTATAGGCATTTATTGCAGCCCAAGTAAATAATCCAAAATTAAGTATTCCACTTCTCACCAATAAAGCCATGAATGTTGCTATTGCGAATGTATTTGCTGCATGAGCAGAGAAAAAGCTGAACTGATCACTGCTTACCCCATATACGGTATCGATAATATATTTTGTCGCTAAATCATTTAATGGTCTGGGACGTGCCACAAGTGGTTTCACTATTAAGTCATCAACACCACCAGCAAGCATCACACTCAGCAATGCCCCACCAACAATAAAAAATATTTGAGCCATCGTCTCATTATTCTTCACGACGATATAAAACAACGCCAAATACAGAGGTATCCACGTGATCCCTGATGTGAGTGTTTTAATAACTCCATCTATAAAGAGATTGTCATTCTGATTAAAAAAAGAAAGCAATTCTCTATCCAATTCTATAATGCTAACAGCATCCAAAGCTTTTTAATTATATATGTTAATATACTAAATTTCTTCTATCTTGCCTTTCAGAATCCAACCTTCACGATTATCAGGGAGTCTGATTCCCGTCCAGCCTTTCATACCACGATCCGTGATATAGACTTTTGTTCCTTCGTGAATAATAAATTCATCAGCACTTCCAGCCGCTGGTGTCTTTTTCACATTAACAACAGGAGATGTAACAATAGCCCCACAACGGTTTTCAAAATAATTTTTTTGTTGATAAGCAAATAATATGCTTAAAATAAAACATCCTATAAAAGTAAGCGATCCAAAGAAACCAACTTTCCTCAGACTTATATTCTCGCTGAATAAATATACCAGCAACAACAGCAATGCCACAATTACCGACACAACACTTATTTTAGCCCATCCGTCTACACTTTCAAAATTGACAACAGACTTATACCATGTAACGAAAAACATCTCGTCATCGTCAGCAGACTTATCTATTGTCTTGTTTCTCACAAATTGCAGATTGAATCTTATATCCTTGTTACCTGGATCAAGCATCGAAGCACGCTCGTAATTAAGCAATGCACGAGTAATATTATCAACCTTATAATAAGCATTACCCAAATTGTAATAGAGCTCAGAACTTACTCCATGCTTCAACAACTCTTCATAATCTTTTATAGCTTGCTGATAATTGGCTTTCTTATACTCTGCATCTGCCATATCTTTTGTTACAGCACCAACAGTCATGCTGAAAGCAAGAAAAGCAACTACGCAAAATATGATATGTAAAATATGTCTTTTCATTTTCAATTCACATTAATGTTTTCTTTTAGACTTGCCTTTAAAGACATTTTCAATCTCCATGATTGCAGACATTGCCGATTCAAAAGTACGGCTCATATTACCGGCAACATCACCTGGAGCATATCTTTCAAATTCGCATTCATCAATAGCATTGATAAATTTATCTATCGTATTGTCATCAACATCACTACCTTTAAGATTATCTGAGATATTCTCACGTGACAACTTCTCTACTGACATATTTAGTTTATCACCTACATATCCCCACAATGCGCGCAACACCTCATCATAGAATTCATTAGCCCTTGACGCCTGCATCAATTTTTTAGCTTTACGAAGTCGCTTTGTAGCAACCTTGTTAGCCCTCTTTCCACGAGTCTTTACAACATCAGCCATATCCATTGCACGCTTTCTAAATAGGATAAGCAATACAACGAAAACGATTAATGGCAAAAACAAAACTACACAATATTCTGCAGAACCGAAAAAGAATTCATTAATATTATGNATNTTNGAANTTNCCTCCATTAANGGATGNATATCNTTATCCTTTTCNGCATAGTCTGTAACACTGCCAGACTTGCCATCACCCTTATCTACATTTATGTCAAATGCCTTAGTTTTGATAGTCTTATAAGTGTTACTACCAGTATCATAATATGTGAATTCTGTTGCAGGAATAGTATAATGTCCTTGATTCTGAGGAACTGCAAGGAAGTCATAAATCATATTTCCTTCTACTCCATTAGCAGTAAGTTTAGTCTTATCTGTAACCTTAGCATCATACTTTTCAAAGTCCTTAGGGAAATTTACAACAGGTTGCTTGATCAGTTTCAAATTACCCATTCCACCAACAACAATACGAAGTTGAAGCGGTTCGCCTGCCTTTATACTCTTTTTGTTAAGTTGTGCTGAAATATTAAACTTGCCAACACCTCCAGAAAAACCAACAGGACGTTTAGGCAGAGGACTAACCATTATGCTAAGACTAGGCGCTTTGATGTCTCGTTTAACCTCTACATATCCAGATCCACCATTAAAGAAAGCCTCAAATGGGTCAACATTTCTATTCTGCTGAACTACAATTCCTTTGAATGTTATACTTGGAATTGTTAGTTTGCCTGTCATCTGTGGATACATCACATATTGACTCCATGTGACACATCTGTAAGCTCTTCCGTTTATACGTTCAACATGAAAACTCTTCTGTTGAGGCAACTGTACTTCCTGAGTATGGAAACCTGTCAAATCAGGCATTTTACCTTCCAACTGTGTCAACTCAACTAACGTATACACCTTATATGTAAGCAACACAGGCTCCTGCTCATGCACATTACGCTTATTAGCACTCACACGGATAAACAAATCATTACCTGAAATACGAGATCCTGCAGCTTTCATAGCTGCACCACCATCGTCATCATAATTGTTAGCACTCTGCGAACCTTTTCCGCTAGCAGCATTACCAACAATAGTAATAGTTACAGGACGTGAAGATATTTTTCTACCATTCACAACAACATGGGCACCTGGAATTTTATACGTACCATGCTTTACAGCATATAATGTATATGTAAACGTAATCGAAGAAGAAGAACTAGTATGTCCATTTACCATCTGATAACTAGACTGTTGAGATGTGTAAGGTCCAGCAATAACTTCTATTCCTGAAGGAATATTACCAGCACGGAAATCCTCTACATCTTGAGTATTTACAGTATAAGAAAGTCTAAAATTATCACCTGCAGGCACTTTAGAAGGCGCCTGTATAGAAATACTTTGTGCATACGAATATCCTACATCACAAAGAGTTATAGCCAATATCAATACAATATAACGAATATATCTATACATATAAGTCAATATAAAATAATCATTTTACCAATTTTTCTGCAACTTTTTACTTCCAGCTTGCTGCATAGCCTTGCTGATACGTTGCTGAGTAGCCTTTTCTTCCTGCATCGCTGCGTTAAGCAACTGCTCTGCATTCTCTTTACTCATTCTGTCTTTAGGCTGCTGTTGCTTCTTGTCCTGCTTATTTTGGTCCTTATTATTGTTATTTTGTTTATCTTTATCCTTATCCTTCTTATTTTTATCTTTGTTTTTCTTGTCCTTCTGTTTATTATTCTGCTTGTTCTTATCCTTTGGTTGATTTTTCAGCAGTCTTTTGCATAATGCAAGATTATACCTTGTCTGATTATCGTTAGGATTGTTTCTCAAAGCCTCTTTATAGGCATTAATTGCGTCACCATACATCTGGTGCTTCTGACAAATTACACCAATGTTATGATAGCTCATAGCCTTTCGTATCTTACTCGTTTCAATTTTTCCTGATTTTTGAAACAAAGATGTTGCAGCCGAGTCCTTCTGCTGCATTAGCAAAGCATTACCGAGATTATATATAGCTTGTGAATTATTCGAATTCTTTGAAATGGCTTTCCTATACTCCACTTCAGCCTTTGCATAATTTTGCTGGTGAAATAGTTTATTGCCATTTCTGATATATTGTCTGTCAGATTGAGCAAATCCACCTGCACAAACAAAGATAGACAAAAGAATGAATATATATTTAAGACCTCTCATCATTTTTTCTTTTTAAACAATCTGACATTCCTGACCAATGGATTCTTAGATTCCAATACGCAAATTTCAGCAATAAGCAAGAATATAAGTATCAGTCCAAATGCCTGGAACTGTTCATTGTACTCACTAAAAATCACACTGTTGGTTTCGCCGCTCTGCAACTTTGTCAATTCGTCATTAAGTTTTTCTTGAGCTTCATTAGTATTGTCTACGTGAATATACGTGCCACTACCAGCTTCAGCAACTTGTTGACACATCTGCTCATTCAAAGCCGACATAACAGTCTGTCCGGTGTTGTCTTTAAGATATCCGCCATTTCCATCAGGAATAGGTGCCCCTTTTGGATCACCGACTCCTAGTATAAATACGTTAATACCTTTTTTACGAGCATCTTTAGCTGCTTCCAGAGCACCACCTTCATGGTCTTCTCCATCAGTTATTACAATAATAGCCTTACCAACCTTATCCTGCTGAGTAAAACTACTTTCTGACAATGTAATAGCCTTTGCTATATCAGTACCTTGAGTAGCTATAAGTGACGGTTCGATATTCTGTAAAAACATCTTTGCCGAAACATAATCGCTTGTAATAGGCAACTGAACAAAGGCATCACCCGCAAAGACAACAAGTCCCACCTTATCATTATTAAAGTGGTCGACCATATTCTCAACTAGCAACTTACTCTTTGCCAATCTTGATGGCATTACGTCTTCTGCCATCATAGAATTACTTATATCAAGAGCTATGATAGCCTGTATTCCATTTCGTTTCTCGTGAGATACCTTTGTACCCATTTGTGGACGAGCTATCATACAAATAAGAATAGCTATTGCTGACATCAGCAACCAAAACTTCACTGTTGGACGATATTTAGAAACATCCGGCATGAGTTGTTTGAGCAATTCTGGGTCACCAAACTTTCGTAGTTTGCTACGACGCTGTCGCCAAACTATAAATCTCACCATTGCCATTACAGGCAAGATAAGCAGCAACCACAGATATATTGAATCTTGAAATCTTAACATAGTTATATATATTTACGGGATACGACGCAATACTGTTGTACGCAATATCAATTCAAAAAGCAAGACTAGCAAAGCTGCTATTGCAAAAGGCTGATAAGCCTCATAACGCTTTGAGTATGTTTTAACATCCATCTTGGTCTTTTCCAATTTATCTATATCCTTATATATTTGCTTTAATTCCCTATTATTTGTTGCTCTATAAAAATTACCTTCGGTCATAGCAGCAATATCACTCAATGTCTTTGTGTCTATTTCTACAGGAATATTCACATATTGAACACCACCTGCAACAGGCATAGGATAAGGAGCTACCTTGTTAGTACCCAAACCAATAGTGTAAACTCTTATGCCAAGGCTACGCGCAATCTGCGCACTTGTCATAGGAGATATATCACCCATATTATTACTACCGTCAGTAAGCAAAATTACAACTTTACTCCTTGACTTTGAATTTTTAAGTCTACTTACAGCATTCGCCAATCCCATACCAACAGCTGTACCGTCAGAAATTAGTCCACGAGCTGCAATGTCTGTCCTCACACTTTGCAACAGATTAATAAGTGACGCATGATCTGTTGTCATTGGACATTGAGTAAATGCTTCACCAGCAAATATTGTCAGACCGATATTGTCGTTTGGACGGTCAGCAATAAATTCAGACGCAACATTTTTGGCAGCTTCAAGACGGTTTGGTTTTAAGTCCTCGGCAAGCATTGATGTTGAAACATCCATTGCCATCATAATATCTATTCCGTCAACTTGCCTATTATCCCATGAATTATGTGTCTGTGGACGCGCCATAACAATGACAACAAGAGTGAAAGCAATGCAACGCAGCACCATTGGCAGATTTACAAGTCGCATACGCCAACTTTTTGGTGCATAACGATATGCAAAAGTGTCGCTCATCTGCATTGTGGGCTCACTTTTCTTTCGATATAGGAAATACCATAATATATACGGTATAAGCAATATCAATAATATGAAGTATTCTTTACTTGCAAATTCCATAATCTTATCCTAACAACTGATATATACTATATATTATATACACCAATAGTACAACAACAGCTACAGTAATAACAGAAATAAGCGACTTGATAGTCATTCTACTCTTTCTAGATTTCTCTTCGTCATCACTTAGTTGCGGTATAATTTTTTCTTCTGTTTCTTCGGTTGCCGTCTTCGTACCATCAATAAAATTAATAGCATTCACAAGATTAAGATCATTCTCATTAATCAACGCGCTATGCTTTGCGAATTTTACCAAGTCGGCAGTTTCAAACAACTCATGAAGTTCATCAATACTTTTTTGGTCACCACTTTCACGAAGTCTGTAAATGATTTCGTTACTTGTCATTTCCATAGCATTGAATCCAAATCTTTCCTGAATATACTGTCTAACAGTATCAGTAAGCTTTGTGTAGTATTCTTTTTGATTTTCAGACACCTGCATGTGTTCTGACTTAATCTTGTCAATTTCATTCAAAGCCTTCTTGTGTGCAGGTATATGTTTTACAATACGTATTCTTGTTATAACAGGCTTATTACTTTTCAGTCTACTATAGAGGTAATATACTATACAGCAAAGAATTACCAATACTACGCTCAACCAAAATGCCAAACTAAAATCAGCCCATTGGAAAGGATTACTCTGAACGTCTTTTGGTGGAAAGAATTGATTTGGATGAACAGTATCAACATCAACCGTCAGTACTTTCAGAGCCAATTGAGTTCCAGCATAAGGCTTACCGTTTACACTCACCTTTATAGGAGGAATAGCATATAATCTTTCGTCAAAACTAGTGAGAGTATAAATCTTGCTCACCTTTGTCATTCCATCTACATCAGATGTCTCGCCATTCTCTGAATTTACGACTTCAACACCTGGAGTAATATACTGTGACGGTTTGAATTTCTGCCAATCAATCTTAGCACCATGCTGAGCCGTAACACTTACAGTCATGCGAGTCTGCTGTCCGATAAATATAGAAACAGAATCTATTTTCTGTTCCACCTGAACAGTTTGTGCATGTCCGCTGAAACTTATTCCCAACAGACATATCAAACATATTATGGTTTTCAGATATCTCATTTACGCTCTTTTCTTAAATAATAGCATGAGGGCTTTAGCAAAGTCCTCATTTGTTGCAATAGAAGTCCAGTCAACGTTACTCATTGCAAAGAGCCTGCGCAAATCTTCCTCACGCTCCAACCAATAGGCTGTATGAGCATGACGAAATTTAGCTGAACTCGTGTCAATAATCATTTCGTGTCCAGTTTCTGCGTCGCGAACTTTCATTAGTCCGATATCAGGCAACATTTTGGCACGTTGGTCATACACCTGAATGGCTATCATATCATGCTTTGAATTAGCAATCTGCATCTCTTTGTAGAAATCATCACGTGTATAGAAGTCACTTAGCAGGAATGCAGTACAGCGCCTCTTCATCATTCTTGTGAGATATGAAACAGCCATACCAATATCTGTACGACGACTTTGCGGTTTGAAATCCAACAATTCTCTGATGATATACAGAATGTGCTTTCTACCCTTTTTGGGCAAGATATATTTTTCTATCTTGTCGGAAAAGAAAATCACACCAATTTTATCATTATTCTGAATAGCACTGAATGCCAGAGTTGCAGCAATCTCCGTGACCATGTCACGTTTTGTTTGGTGAATAGTACCGAAGTCAAGCGAACCGCTCACATCAACAAGTAACATTACAGTAAGCTCTCTTTCTTCCTCAAACACCTTGATGTAAGGATGATGAAAACGGGCAGTTACATTCCAATCAATATCACGAACATCATCGCCATACTGATACTCACGCACTTCGCTAAAAGCCATACCTCTACCCTTAAAGGCAGAATGATACTGACCAGCAAAAATGTTTTGGCTCAGTCCGCGAGTTTTAATCTCTACCTTCCTTACTTTCTTTATGATTTCAGATGTTTCCATTAACTTAATCCTTTGTTCTTGTTTATTAGATTGCAAAGTGTAATTTAAGGAACTTCAACCTTATTGACAATCTTTGATACGATTTCCTCTGAAGAAACATTACTTGCCTCTGCTTCGTAAGAAAGACCAATACGATGACGCATAACGTCATGAACAACAGCACGCACATCTTCTGGAACAACATAACCACGGTGCTTTATAAAAGCATAAGCTCTACTAGCCTTAGCCAAGTTGATACTTGCACGTGGAGAACCTCCATAAGTAATCATTCCCTTCAATTCAGAAAGTCCGTAACGCTCAGGATAGCGGCTTGCAAAGACGATATCAGCAATATATTGAGCAATTTTATCGTCAATATACACCTTATTGACAACATCACGAGCAGCCATTATTTCCTTTGCTGAAGTTACAGCTGTAACTGTAGGCAGACTTCCGTTGATATTCTCACGAATGATAAGTTTTTCCTCTTCTATTGTAGGATAATCAATCACTACCTTTAGCATAAAACGGTCAATCTGAGCCTCAGGCAACTGATATGTACCTTCTTGTTCAATTGGGTTCTGAGTAGCCATTACCAAGAAAGGTTTTGGCAAAGCAAATGTATGATCACCAATAGTGACCTGATGCTCTTGCATCGCCTCAAGAAGAGCACTCTGAACCTTAGCTGGAGCACGGTTAATTTCATCAGCAAGAATGAAATTAGCAAATACAGGACCCTTTTTTACATGGAAAGTCTCATCTTTCTGTGAATATATTTGTGTACCAATGACATCAGCAGGAAGGAGATCAGGAGTAAACTGAATTCTACTGAAATCGGCATCTATAAGCTGAGCTAGAGTCTTTATAGCAAGAGTCTTTGCCAAACCAGGAACACCTTCCAACAAAATATGTCCATCACTAAGAAGTGAGATAAGAAGTGAGTCAATAAGATGTTTCTGACCCACGATAACCTTATCCATACCAGCAACAAGATTAGTTATAAAACCGCTCTGCTGCTCAATCATAATATTTAGTTCACGAATATCAATCGTCTCAGCCATAATTATTTGTATTTAACCGATTATAAATTAGTGACCACAAAATTACAATAAATCGCTTAGAGTAACTAACATCAGCAACTAAATAATATTAAAAAAGTTCCCAAAAACGTATATTTTAAGAAACTTTCAATCGTGAGCACCCAAATATCCGATAAAATGAACAACATTTAATGTTAGAACAGTTTGATAATGGTCACTTCCAAACTTTCGTTACAAAGTTAATATATTTACATAACAATGTTAATATCACTTGCATATTAACATCAAAAAATATTGATAAAATAAAAAAATAAGGATGACTTCAAAAGAAATCATCCTTATTATAGATTTTAATCTAAGAAGATTAAGCCTCAGCTGGAGCTTCAGCAGCTTCCTCTGCAGGAGCCTCTGTAGTCTCTTCTGTTGCAGTAACCTCTGCCTCAGCAGTAGCATTTGCAGCTTTCTTGTCAGCCACCTTCTTAGCGATAGCTTCATTAACCTTCTTCTCAGCCTCAAAAGCTGCTTCAAGAGCATCCTTTTTAGCTTTTGCATCCTTTTCACTGATAGCTTCAAAGCCCTTCAACTTGTTTTCTTTCCAAGCGTCAAACTTCTTCTGAGCAGTAGCCTCGTCAAAAGCACCCTTCTTAACACCACCACGAAGATGCTTCATCATGTAAACGCCTTCGCTTTTAAGAATGTTACGAACTGTGTCTGTTGGCTGTGCACCACCCTCTACCCAGTAAAGGGCGCGTTCGAAATTCAAATCTACAGTAGCTGGATTGGTGTTTGGATTGAATGTACCAATCTTCTCAGTAAATTTACCATCACGTGGTGCTCTAACATCAGCGATAACGATACCATAAAAAGCATAGCCTTTACGACCGCCACGCTGCAATCTGATTTTTGTTGCCATTTTAATTTAATATTTAATTAGGTTTGAATTAATGCTGCCATCTCGTGACAGCGCCTGCAAAGGTAACAAGAATTGTTGAAATAGATTGAACTGTAAAACTGACAAGCTCAAACTTTAATCATATTTAACAAAACAAAAATGAGTCCGCAATATAACATTGCAGACTCAAACAATACAAACACTAAATATCTGTTCGAATTATCAGTAACGGAATTTATAAATTTAAATTACATTACTCCATCTTCACGAAGTTTCAACTGCCATTTCCACGCACTGGCCATAACATCTTCGAGTGAGGCTTCAGCTTTCCAACCTAAAACTTTGTTGGCTTTAGTGCAATCACCCCATATCTTTTCAATATCTCCCTCACGACGTGGTCCAAACTTCCAATTAACCTTTACACCGGTTGCTTTCTCGAAAGTATCAACAAGTTCTTTTGTTGAATTTCCACGACCTGTACCNATATTGAAATATTCNATNTTATCNGTTTCCTTATCAAGNACACGNCTCATTGCTGCTACNTGTGCCTTTGCCAAATCTACTACATAAATATAATCNCGGATACATGTTCCGTCTTCTGTNTCATANTCACTACCAAAGATTGTAAGTTCCTTACGGATTCCTATAGCAGTCTGTGTTACATAAGGAATAAGNTTAGCAGGAACACCATTTGGNAATTCACCGATTAGAGCNGTTGGATGAGCTCCAATTGGATTAAAATATCTCAGNACAATACTCTTTATATTTGCTCCACTATGTATNTAGTCATAAATAATCTGCTCNTTGATTTCCTTTGTGTTACCATAAGGAGATGTGGCCTTCTGATGAGGTGCATCCTCAGTTACAGGAAGGTTCTCTGGTTTTGGCTGACCATATACTGTACAACTTGAAGAGAAAATAATTCCCTTTACATTATACTCTGGCATAAGTTCCAAAAGATTAACAAGTGAAACGATGTTGTTACGATAATAAACAAGAGGTATCTTTACACTCTCTCCCACTGCCTTTGAAGCTGCGAAATGAATAATACCCTCAATATCAGGATATTTTTTGAATACGTTTTCTGCAGCAACCTTATCACGAAGATCTACATTTTCAAATGCTGGACGAACACCAGTAATTTTTTCGATACCGTCAAGAACCTCTACCTTTGAATTACTCAGATTGTCTACAATAACTACTTTATAGCCTGCCTCAATCAATTCCACTGTGGTGTGAGAGCCAATGAAGCCTGTACCACCTGTAACAAGTATTGTTTGTTTCATAAGATTTTAAAATGTTTAAACCGCACAAAGGTACACAATTTATTTAAAATTGTATACCTTTGAAATATTTTTTTGTTTTATTGACTTTATGCCAATCCAAACAATGCACGAAGTCCACTTTCCAATCCACTGAATCCCATAAAAGAAAGGGCCAATAACGAAGCTGTTATCAATACAATGCTCATTCCCTGCATACCTTTTGGTATTTTCACTAGTTCCTGTTGTTCACGTATTCCTGCAAACAAAACCAAAGCTAATGCGAATCCCAACGCTGTTGAGAAAGCATAAACGATACTTTCAACAAGGTTGTAATCCTTCTGTATTACAAGGATTGCAACACCAAGCACGCAGCAGTTTGTTGTGATAAGCGGTAAGAATATTCCCAAAGCCTGATACAAGGCAGGAGATACCTTTTTCAAGATTATTTCCACCATCTGTACAAGTGCGGCTATGATAAGAATAAATGACAAAGTCTGCAAATAAGCTAATCCTAATGCATCAAGAACATATTTCTGTACTAGCCATGTTATTATTGTAGCAAGAGTAAGCACGAAAGCCAATGCACCTCCCATGCCAATTGCTGTATCTATCTTTTTTGATACTCCAAGAAAAGGGCATATTCCCAAGAACTGGGACAGCACGATATTATTAACGAATATCGCTGATATAAAGATCAATAAGTATTCCATATATTTAATTTTTATATGTGTTTATTATTCATTTTACTCACTCTTCAATTTATTGAAGATAGCAACCAGATAGCCTAATGTAAGGAATGCTCCTGGAGGAAGCACAAACAAGAGTATGTTTGTTGTCTCAGGCATCACTACCACTCCGAAAAGACTTCCTGCTCCAAGGAATTCCCTTACGCAACCAAGCAATGTAAGACCGCAAGTGAATCCCAAACCGATTCCTAAACCATCAAAGATACTTGCGATTGGACTATTCTTGCAGGCAAAACTTTCTGCGCGCCCAAGGATGATACAGTTTACAACGATAAGTGGTATATAGATACCTAAAGCCTTATTTATTGAATCTGGTGCATAGGCACTCATAAACATCTGAAGAATAGTCACGAAAGCAGCTATAACTACAATAAACACAGGAATTCTAACCATATCTGGAGTGACTTTCTTTATACAAGATATCACGAAGTTTGTACATATCAACACTGCCATTGTTGCCAATCCCATGGAAAGTCCATTTATAGCACTGGTTGTTGTTGCCAATGTAGGACACATACCAAGGAACAATACAAATGTAGGATTTTCCTTAATAAGTCCATTCAGTAATATTTTAAAATTGCTCATTTTTTCTAATTTTTAAATACACATCATTTTTTCTTTGCATAAGCAGTATAAGCCTGATTAATGGCTTTTAAAAAAGCACGGCTAGTTATTGTTGAAGCAGTAATGGCGTCAACATCTCCTCCATCCTTGCTTACAGCCAACGGCTTATCTTTAGGACTCATACCGATGAGATTGCCCTTACCATCCTTCTGAAACCATACTCCAGCCTTTGCTCCCAGTCCTGGTGTCTCAGAACTCTTTAGGATTGTATAGCCGAGAATCTTTCCGTCATTGTCGAAACCTACAAGTACCTGAAGATCACCGCCAAATCCATTCGTAGTGCTTTCAACTGCCGAACCGATATTCTTTCCTGAATTATCAGAGCATGGATGTATTATAAATGTGGCATTCTTGCCATCTATAGTCTCGTTTAAAGTTTCAGGATCAGCAACTCTTACGTTATTATTCTGCATAACAGTTTTTATTCCTGCAGCAAGAGTCTGTTGTTCCTTTTGCTTTATCGGTCCTTCCGTGATGTGATTGACATAAGCAAGCAAACCTCCTATTATAATAGAGAAGCCAACAAGAACGCCAACCATATTTGGTAAAGATGATTTTAATTTTTCCATCTTCGTATGTTTTTACTTTAAATACATTTGTTTATTTACTTCTTCACAGCTTCTCCAAAACGCTTTGGCTTTGTTGATAAATTGATTATCGGCGTGAAAGCGTTCATTATAAGTATAGCGAAACTCATTCCTTCAGGATAACTTCCCCAATTACGTATTACTACGGTAAGAAATCCAATTGCTATGCCATAAACCAACTGACCTTTATGAGTCATTGGTGATGTCACATAATCAGTTGCCATGAAGATTGCACCTAGCATCAATCCTCCACTGAGAATTTCACTCAAAGGATTTGCATAGACTGGATTTGCGAAGTGCAGCAAACCACTGAATACAAATACCGTTGCAATTATTGATAACGGAATATGCCATGTTATAATCTTCTTCCACAACAGATAAACTAAACCAAGTAAAAGAGCCAAAGCGCAAACCTCTCCTATAGTGCCAAGTCCCAATGTTGGATTTGAACCTAAAAGGAGTTGAGTGGCAGATGGCAACTTGTCCAATATAGACGCATCACCACTCTTTATGGCTTGTTTCATTATTGCGAGCGGAGTAGCTCCGGTCCGAGCATCAAGATAACTTGTCAACTGTCCTGCCATTGGCCATGATGTCATTTGTGCAGGAAAGCTTACAAGCAATACGCAACGTCCAACTAGTGCTGGATTAAAAGGATTGTTTCCAAGTCCTCCAAAAGTCATTTTTGCAACACCTATCGCAACAAGGGCACCAATGATAACAATCCACACTGGCAGATTACTAGGCAGATTCATGCCTAAAAGTAACCCCGTAACTATAGCCGAACCGTCTGTCAATGTAGGTTCGCGCTTCAACATATATTTTGTTATAGCCCACTCAAAGAACATGCAGAAAGCAACACTGCTAAGCAATACTACAACTGAACCAAGTCCGAAATAAAAGAAAGAGACGAGTATTGCCGGAATAAGTGCCATGACAACTCCAAACATGTTTTTTTCAACACTGTCAGTTCCATGGGCATGCGGTGAAAGAGATACTATTAATTTTCCCATTTTTGATAATTCTTTTTTAAATACTACTTCTTGATATTCCTAGCCTTAATCATTCCCATTACAACACCCTTACCTTGAAGAATATTATCCAATATTGGACGATGAGAAGGACAAGTAAACTGACATGAACCACATGACATACAAGATGTAACATCCTCGTTTTCAAGACGCTCATACAACTTGTTTGCGGAAAGTGTAGCCAAAAGATATGGTTCCAATCCCATAGGACATACCTCAACGCATTTTCCACAACGTATACATGGTTGCATAGCCTTGCGATGGGCATCATCGCCACTAAGAATTGTTATTGAGTTTGTGCCTTTCGTAACAGGTACATCCAAAGACATAACTGATTTACCCATCATAGGACCACCTGCTAATACTTTATTATCACCTTCAGGCATTCCACCGCATGCACGTATAAGTTCAGCAAAGGTAGTTCCCATTCTTACAAGGTAGTTCCCAGGATTCTTCACTTGCTTTCCTGTTACAGTAGTGTATCTTTCAAACAAAGGTTTATGCTTCATAACTGCTTGATATACAGCATAAACAGTACCAACATTCTGAACTATCGCTCCAACATTCACAGGAATTGCAGGAGGTGCTGGAACCTGGCGATTTATGACGGCATCCACGAGTTGCTTTTCACCACCCTGTGGATATTTCTGTGCAAGTGCTACAATTTCTATACGTGAATCATCAGCCGTGAGCTGCGTTAACAACTTTATAGCCTCTGGTTTGTTTTCCTCAATACCTATATATCCACGCTCCACTTTAGCAGCTTTCATTAGCAGTTGCAAACCTACTATAACTTCCTCAGCATGCTCCATCATTAATCGATAGTCTGACGTNATATATGGTTCACACTCCACTCCGTTTATAATCACGCATTCAGCCTTTGCTGTTGGTGGNGGACATAACTTTATAAATGTGGGAAAACCAGCACCACCCATACCAGTAATACCTGATTTCTTTATTGTATCTGAAATATTTTCAGGAGTAAGTTCAGGATGCTCAGCAATACTTTCAATTTTTTCACTTCTGTCAATACCATCTTCCCATTCATCTCCTTCAACATTGATTATAATCACAGGCTNNCGATATCCTGTAGCATCAATACTTGTATCTATCTTTGCAACNGTTCCNGAAACAGAACTGTATATCGGAGCACTAACGAAACCACCAGCTTCTGCTATCAACGTACCAACNTTTACTNCGTCACCACGTTTNACAACGGGCTTTGCTGGAGCACCAATGTGCTGCCCNAACGGGAATATTGCNACTTTAGGCAATGCNGCATTCCTTGTCTCAATCTCAGCAGTTATCTTGTTTTCCTTAGGGTGTACACCACCTATTTTGAATGTATGTAATCTCATGCTTCAACCTCCGCTTCTTTCTTTATTGTAAAGTTTATCTTTACGATAGCCCCAGTAGGACATTCATCAACACACTTTGCACATACGCTGCACTTGTTGAAGTCAATATAACTAAGATTGTTCTCTATTGTTATAGCGTCAGACTGGCAAATCTTTTCACATTTACCACAACCTATACAAGCAACGCTACAAGCTTTTTTTGCTACAGCTCCCTTATCTTTATTCACGCATTGCACGTAAACACGATGACCGTTAGGTCCCTTTTTACGAAGTTCTATTATATTACGAGGACATGCTTTTACGCATGCACCACAACTTGTACACTTTTCTTCATCCACTTCAGGAAGACATGTTTCAGGATTCATGTGAATTGCATCAAACTGACATACGCCTACGCAGTCTCCACAGCCAAGGCATCCATAACCGCACTCAGTTTCACCAGCACTTGTAGAATTTACAGCTGCACATGTATACAAACCATCATACTCTGCTATGCGAGGGCGATTATCACAAGTTCCATTGCAACGCACAACAGCCACTAATGGTTCTGATGATGAAGCTGCCATACCCAATGCATCGGCTATCTTTTCCATCACCTCGTCACCACCTACAGGACAACGAAGTCCTTCTATGGAACCGTTGTCGGCTCCCGCCACAAGAGCGCAAGCCATACCGGAACATCCTGCAAAGCCACAGCCACCGCAATTAGCGCCAGGCAGTAACTCTGAGACCGTGCCAATACGCGGATCTTCATTTACGGCAAACTTCTTGGACACAAGATATAGCACCACCGAAGATATTAGCGCTATTGCCCCAAGAGCGATTACCGAAGTTAAAATAAAATTCATAATTTGTTTGTATTTGTTTTAGTTATTCATTTTTTCTATTTCAAAATACACCTTATTGCTTATCTTATTTCTCAATATATATACGCAAAAATAATATGGTATCAATGAAAACAAAGCTGAGATTGCTGCCCAACCATCACTTCCAGTTATTGCCTTAACAATGAACAGAACTGCCATCATAATCACTAACGGAAATACATAAGCATATATAGTCGCCATGATCCCTATTCCATTTGTAGTTGAAACCTTGACACTCTCTCCAATGCTGTATTCGTTGGCTTTATCTGTAATAATATCTATTATTTTATCCTTTGATTCTGATGCGTTACAATGCCCGGCAACTTTGCACTCTGCACATGCTGATGATTGTGATATCGCTACATGAAGGCAATTCCCTTCTATAGTATTTACCACTCCTAAATGTTCTATCCTGTTGCTCATGTTGTTTTTATTATAGTAGATTGTAATCTCCAGTTGACAATTGCAAAGATAATATGATTTTTTAAATATACAAATATTTCGACATCATTATTGCTCAAAACAGTCTTTTAGTTAACAACTCTTAAACGTAAACGTTTACATAAAATGATTATAAAAGGTTAGTTTTCGATAATTGAACATCATAATTTATTCATAACATACTCTTCTGTTATAATTTCTATGGATTCCTCTTATTCGTATTTACAATATATCGAATACTAGTATTTGCAAACGTTAGATTATCAGTATTAAGCACAAGATTACCTCTTCCTTCTCCTTTAGAAAAGAAACATAACATACTGAATCACAAATAGATTCAGTAAAAATATAGAATTTAATTTATATCATAGCCACCCTTATGTATGTAGTCTGTCTTTTAAGAAACAGTGTCTTCTGTATCTACGATTTTATACTCAGGATGTTGTCTTAACCATTTAAGCGCATACGGACAAGTTGCAGCAATCTTATTACCATCAGCAATAATTTTATTTACCGCCATTTGTACAAGTTCTGCAGCTACCCCTTGGCGACGAAGCGAATTATCAACAAATGTATGGTCAATTGTTGTTACGCCATCATTTGTTTTAAATGTGATTTCAGCAATAACTTCACCGTCACTGCCATCTACATATATACGATCATTTTCTGTAATATATTTCATAATGCTTTACGTTTTAAAATCATTAATTGCAAACGTAAAAGTATGAAATAAAAACGATATTTACATTATCATGACCATTAAATTATGCAAATTAACTTTTGATACTTCAATATTATTCTCTAACTTTACCGACCAAATATTAAATATAAAGAAATGAAGAAAGTAATGTTAGCTGTATTGGGAACTGTTCTATTCCTAGCCAGTTGTAATACAAATAAAATTGTAACAGTTGATGCAAATAAGTTCGAAGGACTAGTAAAATCTTCCAAAGTACAACTCCTTGATGCTCGTACAGCCGAGGAATATGCAAGTGGAAGAATACCTGGGGCTACAAACATTGATGTAAAAAAAGATGACTTTAAACAATTAGCAGAAGAGAAGCTAAGTAAAGATAAACCTGTTGCTATATATTGTCGTTCAGGCAAACGTAGTTTAATTGGTGCAGGCATACTTAAAAAGGCTAAGTTTAAAGTAATAAACCTACGTGGAGGAATCATGGAATGGGAACAAGCAGGAAAAAGCATCTCTAAATAAATAGTTAATCAGACTTATTATAACGTTGAATAATACTATTTTTAATAAAAAGGGTAAGACTTTGTGTAATCATCACTTTTAAACTTGTACAAAATTAGGCTATAATTCCTTTATATAGCTAGTACAAGAAGCTAGATCAATCTCACTTATTTACACAGATCTTTCTCTCTGTATATATCCGTACTATCAAATTTATTCTCCCGCAGATATAGCAAATTCATACTGATAAATTTTAACTCTGTGTCAATCTGTGCTATCTGCAAAACAATCCCCACCACCTTAATTATCAATAAAGTGATACGAATATGGCAAAAATATGACATATATAGCAATATTATCACATTTTAATGTTCACTTCAACTTATTTTTGATAATTTTGCGACTAAATGAATATAGATAATTTTCATCCGCTCATCCTGAATGTGGGAAAGGCTGTACTCCATGCCGATTGGAACTGGCAGAATGTTTGCAGTCCTTTTGCACGCATATACTATATTGTAAAAGGAGAAGCTGATGTAGAGATTGACGGGATTAGTCATAAATTAATTCCAGACAGAATGTATCTCATTCCACCTTTCACTACCCACTCTACTAAATGCAAAGGACTCTTCATTCATTATTATATTCATATTTACGATGATAGCATAACAGGTAACACTCTCTTCGAAGAATATGACTTTCCGTTCGATATCAAATCAAATCATGGTGAGGAAAATCTATTCGAACGTCTTTGCAACCTGAATCCATCAATGATACTTCGCCGAAGCAATCCTATAGAATATGACAACAACCAGACTCTAGCACGCTCAATAATTCATAATAAGCAACGCTCTGAATGGCTGAAAATGGAATCAAGAGGTATTATATTCCAAATCTGCTCTAGATTCCTTGTTAATGCTACAACTAAGGCTGTTATCAAAAATGAGCGTATACTGAAAGCGACAAGACTCATACACACCAACCTTGCTTGCAATATCACAATAGAGAAGCTGGCAGCAGAGGCTGGAATCTCACAGGAGCATTTCATCCGTCTCTTCAGACAGACTACTGGAACCACTCCTATGCTCTATATAAACCAGAAACGTATCGAGAAAGCAGAGCTACTATTGCTTACTACCGAAAAATCTATCCGAGAAATAGCACTCACGCTTGGGTATGAAGACAATTCATATTTCGTCAGAGTTTTTAAGAGGGTTACAAACACCACGCCAAGCGAATATCGTAGACAAAATAAACAATAAATAATAAGAAAATGTTCATGAATAAGAAAACACTTATTGCATTAGGTGCTTTGATGCTTACCGCAACAGCGTCGGCACAACATTACAAAACTGGCAAAAATGGTCTTATACTTGAAAAAAGTATGCTACCCGAAATGCCAGCCATACCTGCCCCTAAAGAAATAGGTAGTGTGAAAATGGGCGACAGCAAAACTTTCGAAGAGGTGCAGCTCAACATCCCTATTACCAAGGGTCCATACAAACCTAACTGGCAATCAATAGAAACTAACTATCCTGGCACTCCACAATGGCTTAGAGATGCTAAGTTCGGTATATGGGTACACTTTGGTCCTCAGGCAGCCGGAGAAAGTGGAGACTGGTATGCACGCAATCTATACAAGCAAGGACACTTGGCTTACAACAATCATCTTAAGCGCTATGGACATCCATCAGAGGTGGGATATAAAGAAGTGCTGCATAATTGGAATCCCGACAAACTCAATCCTGAATATCTCACAAAGCTATATCAGAAGTCGGGTGCCCGCTTTCTCATGATACAAGGTGTACATCACGACAACTACGACCTTTGGAACTCAAAGTTCCATCCATGGAATTCTATGAGCGTGGGACCAAAGCGTGATCTTCTACGAGAATGGGTCAACGCCTGCAAGAAATATAAGATGCACTACGGCGTAACATTCCACCACGAGTACACTTGGTGGTGGTGGCAGACGGCTTTCGGCAGTGATGCTACAGGCGATAAAGCTGGTATTCCCTATGACGGCAATCTCACCCTAAAAGACGGAAAAGGTAAATGGTGGGAAGGTCTTGATCCACGCCGTCTATATGGTATTGATCTACGCGAGTATGAAGATGTAGATACTATGGCACATACAAGATGGTCGCCTCCAAAGGCAGGCATATTCTCTCGTCATCTCGATTATTGCAAGTGGTATACCACAGAGTGGGCACTTCGCATGATGGATGTTACAGAAAATTACGACCCTGATTTCATTTATACCGACGGAACAGCTGAAGGACCTTTTACAGGTACTGGCACTGGTACTGGATATAAGTGCAACGCCATGCAAACTGTGATAGCTGATTATTACAACCGTCAGCTAGTAAGAAAAGGTAAAGTTGATGCATTCAGCATTGTCAAGTTCCGCCACCCTACCAATGGAACAGTAAACACAGCTGAGTTCGACTTCCCTGACACTATCAATACATCTCAGGCATGGATTCGTGAGGCACCTGTTGGTGACTGGTTTTACGCTCCTGATTTCACCTACGATTCTGGCAGCATGATACGCTTTATCATTGAGGCAATAGCTCGTGATGGCAATGTAGCCCTCAATATCCCTTTGCGTCCTGATGGCAGTATTGAGGATGCTTGTGTCACAATGCTTGAAGAGGTTGGCAAGTGGATGAACATCAATGGCGAATCGGTGTATGGAAGCAAAGCATGGAAGACTTTGGGTGAAGGTGAAATCATTAATGGAAAATTGAAGAAACTTCCTGGAGGCGGTTTGGGTAAGAAGCATGCACAATTCAAGTTCAATGCTCAGGATATCCGTTTCACAGAAGGTAAGAATAGCAATCTGTATGCCTTCTGCATGAATGTGCCTAATGCTGGTCAAAAGGTGATTATCCATGCACTAAGTACAGACAAAGCTTTGGCAAACCATCATATCAAGAGGGTTACACTGCTTGGCTACAAAGGTAAACTGTCATGGGAACAGACTGCAGATGGACTTGGAGTAACTTATCCTAAGGATGCAAAGCTCAAAACAGCTATTGTATTCAAAATAGAATAATAACTATATGCAATTCATCATTGATAATATTTTAATGCAGTTGCATAATATTATCAATGATGACTGCAATAATCATAATCAGATAATTTAAAAAAGCTTCCTCTACTCATAACTGAGCGGAAACTTTCTTGTAATTTTTTCTTAATACCTTTGCTGCGTTTCGTGCTAGTTTTTTAAAATTAGGTGAACAATACTGGTCCATTATATAGTTTTTAAAATAAACAAACACCCAAATGTATCTTAACCTTAATTGCAAAGACAATAATGTACCTATTATAAGCATAAAATTGTATTTATAACGGATAAACATGAAACCGCAATACCCTAATTTTACTATTTTATTTATTTTTCATACATTAACTTTCGATTTGATACATTTATTAGTTAAAATGCGCAATATCAAAATGAAAAGCAACACCACACATTACAATATGATACTTTTACCAAATATATAGAAACAAAAAGACACCAAAACAACACAATAACTTACATATTGCGTATCTTTGTACCGTTATTATAATCAATATGATTTAATTTCACGGTGTTTTCATACAATTTGATGTCAGGATGGCAGCATATAAATGCAGATAAATATTATACAATAACAAGTATACATCATATATATTTTAATCATTTAATTGTAAATAGTTATGAAAAAGATTGAAGCAATTATTAGAACTTCAAAGTTTGAAGAAGTTAAGGACGCTCTACGCCAGGTGGGCATTGATTTCTTTTCGTATTCAGATGTTACAGGGGTTGGAAACGAAATTAGGAAAGGTGAACTATCTTATCGTGGTACCGTATATGATACAAGCTATATACCACGGCAGTTGTTAACGATAGTAGTGCGGGATATAAATGCGAAGAAGACTGTCGACGCCATTTTAAAAACAGCGAGAACCGGTGTTATAGGCGATGGAAAGATATTTGTATCTTCAATTGAAGAGTCATATCGTATAAGGACAGGTGAAGAGGGAGATGATTCATTGTATAATAAATAAAATATAATTGTTATGAGAAAATTTGTATTAATATTACTGATGGTGATAACGGTTTCAGTAGCTAACTTTGCCTATGCTGGTACAACAAAGCTTGCTGATCCATCTGGAACTTCAACAGGAAATGTAAATGATATAACTGCGGTTACCCCAGGAAAACCTACGCAGAGTGAAATTGCAGATCAGGTAGGTCACAACAAGGTGGCAATAAATATGGTATGGGTTTTGGTAACAGGATTCCTTGTTATGTTTATGCAGGCAGGTTTCGCACTTGTTGAAACCGGACTTACTAGAGCCAAAAATGCTAATCATACCATGGCTATGAACTTTATGGTTTATGCATTAGGTATGATAGGATTCTTTATAAGTGGATTTGCTATCATGTTTGGAGGAATTGGTAGCCTTGGAACCTTAGGTGGATTTGGGGGATTGTCTCATGAATTTGCCATTAACCTCTTTGGACATACCTTTGGACTATTCGGCACGACAGGCTTTTTCCTTAGTGGCGGTACTTATGATGTTGCTGTATTTGCTCTTTTCTTGTTTGAGATGGTATTTATGGATACAACTGCAACAATCCCAACAGGATCAATGGCTGAACGTTGGAAATTCTCTTCTTTTGCAATATATGGAATTATAGTTGGAGGTCTTATTTATCCTATATTCGGAAACTGGGTATGGGGCGGAGGCTGGCTCTCACAACTAGGAAGCATGTTTGGACTTGGACATGGAGTTGTAGACTTTGCTGGTTCTGCTGTGGTCCACATGACAGGTGGTGTCTTAGCGCTAGTTGGAGCTATCATGATAGGCCCTAGAGTTGGAAAATACAATAAAAACGGAACGCCAAACGCTATTCCTGGTCATAATATACCATTGGCTATTGTTGGTTGTTTTATATTAGCATTCGGATGGTTTGGATTTAACTCAGGTTCATCTTTAGCTGGTGGCGATTTAAGAATTAGTGTTGTCGCCGTTAATACAATGATTGCATCTGCAACAGGAGCTTTCGCGTCAATGATATATATGTGGTGGTTTAAGACAAAGAAGCCAGATCCAACAATGATGATGAACGGTATGTTAGCAGGTCTTGTAGCTATCACTGCTCCATGTGCTTTTGTCAATGTATTGAGTGCAGCTCTTATCGGTCTTGTTGCTGGAGTTTTGGTAATTGAAGCCTCTTTCTTCTTTGAGCGTAAACTGAAGATTGACGATCCTGTGGGAGCTATTTCTGTACACGGCGTCAATGGAGCTTGGGGAGTATTATCATTAGGTCTATTTGCTGATGGTTCATACGGCAATGGTTGGAATGGTGTGAAAGGCACTGTAACAGGACTTTTCTATGGAGATGCTAGTCAATTCTTTGCACAGCTCATCGGTGTTATCACTAACATTATCTATGTTGCTGCTATTGGTTGGGTTGTATTCAAGATTATCGGATTCTTCACTCATGGAATGAGAGTCAAGGTTGATGCTGAGCTTGGCGGACTTGATGTTCCAGAAATGGGTATCGAAGGCTATTCTGGTGTAAAAATGGATAAAAATTCTGAGACACCACTTGCTAGATAATATGATGTATATTGATGTGTCGTGAATCAGCATTGTGCTTAACAAAGCGATATCAGGCACATCAATGCTTATACGCTATTCATCATTGATAATCTTTCTAATGCAATTGCATTATATTATCAATGATGAGTGCTATAAATAAAACCAGATAAATATTATTGGTTTCTCTGTATAAATTGCAATAATCCTTATCTTTACTTATCTTCGTTATTTTTTCAAACATATACCTTTGATATATGCTACAAATCAAGCCTATTGTAAATACAATAATATATATATATCTTCTCTCATAATTTTATTTCATTATTAGTTACGTTTTTCACATTAAAATCCCCTACTACACATATATCTGTATTCTGGGATTACAATTTAATTACTAAGCATTCATTTGTTTGGTTATTTGTATTTGTAACGATTTAATCTAAACCGAAAATCTGTTGTTTACACCGTAATCAACATGTACATACGCACGAAAGAATTTGTTATTTTTCATTTTAAAGTTATTTTAGTTAAGTCTCTAGTTGTTATTTGATACGTAAATTTATATATAAAAATTTGTTCACGCAACTTTTTCCATACGCATTTAACTTATCTTAAGCAACAAGGAATAAAGAATATTGTGTTAGCCAATATTTTATTGACCAGTAAACTTCTATTATTGTTCAGTGAAAAAGTTGCACTCATCTATGATAGCAACCAGTTATTTGGATAAAGTTTTATCCTGAAACCAAACAAAGCTAATATGTGAAATAAAACAAATAAAAAATAAAATGCAGTAACAAAAATACCGATTGGTATATTTTGCATTATATTTGCACCATAAATAAAATAGGATAAACATGTCAAAAGCTGATAAAACAAAAGAATATATTATAGAAAGAACAGCATCGATCTTCAATACAAAGGGTTTCGCAGGCACTTCTCTAAATGACATGACCGAGGTAACAGGTTTAACCAAAGGAAGTATTTACGGCAATTTCAAAAACAAAGATGATGTTGCTGTCGAAGCATTCAAATATAACTTCGGTATTATGTCTAATCTTTTTGCTTCTGAAATGGCAAAGAAAAAGACTTATAGAGAGAAACTATTAATATATCCCCATGTACTTAGGAATTTCTCTGATACAAAATTTCCTAAAGGTGGATGCCCTGTTTTAAATACTGCTGTAGACTCAGATGATACTCACCCACTACTCAAACAGCAAACGATATTTGCATTTAATAAATGGAAGGAAGTAATAATTAATTTGTTGAAAGATGGAATTGAATCAAATGAATTTAATGCAGACATTAATAAGGAACAAATAGCCATCACTATACTCGCTTTACTAGAAGGCGGAATAATGATACGTAAACTCACAAGTAATCAGAATTATGTAGATGGTGTTACAAGTTCTTTGCGCGAGTATATCGAAGCCATATAATTTTTTTTATCCACAAATATACCGATTGGTATGTTTTGTATTGAATTATATCAAACATAGAAACAAGCCACGAGTTGGCATTTATAAAAGTAACAATGTATACAAGTTATTATTTAGACAACAATCAACAGTATCACTGAAAGTAATAAATAGTATAAATTTAAAAAAATAAAAATTATGGAATTAAAAGGAAAGACAGTATTAATCACAGGCGGTACAGCAGGTATCGGCTTTGAGGCAGCAAAACAATTTTTAGCCAATGGCGCAAAAGTTATAATCACTGGAAGAAATCAGGCTAAATTAGATGATGCCAAGAAATTACTTCCTAATCTAACAGCGGCTATTCAAAGCGATGTAGCAAATGCAGAAGACGCACAGTCACTTTTAGAACAAGTAAAGGCATTAGGTGGAATTGACATTTTATATAACAATGCTGGAATCATGGGGAATGGTCAGAATTTTGCTCATACAAATGAAAGTAACGTCACAATAGCAGAATCAGAGATTGCCATTAATTATCTTGGTGTTATCCGTCTTAACAATATCTTTATGGATATGTTGAAATCAAGAAAAGAAGCTGCCATCATCACTACATCTTCATTGTTAAGTCATGTCCCACTAAATTTAACACCAAGCTACTCTGCTAGCAAAGCTGCCGTTCGTTTTTATACCGTTACACTAAGAGATCACTTGCAGATTTCAAGCCCTAACGTGAAAGTATTCGAACTTCAACCACCTGTTGTAGCCACAGATATGACCAAAGAGCTCGAGTATCAAGCTATTACTCCAAAAAGATTAATAGAAGCTTTAATAAATGGTATTAAGAAAAATAAATATACTATACGCGTGGGGCTCACAAAATTGCTTTATGTTGTAAATAAGATTTCTCCAAAATTGGCGTATAATCTAGTAAACACAGCAAAGAATGCCGCAGTGTTGAAATCGATTAAATAGTAAAGCGACACTCATATTTTTGAATCTTCAAAAGTAAATATCATAATATAATGTGATTGGTAAATCATAGTTTATGTTTTGAATTTAAATGATGATTAAATATAACTAACAGCTATATGGAAAATAAAAGTATTCATCCTACAATACAACGTTATAACGAAAGAAAACTTTCGGCTCAAAATAGCGTTAGCGTTTCAAAGCTCAGTGCTGCGGAGTTGCGTGAAATGTGCCTTGAATTGGGTGCTGATGATGTAGGCTTTGTTGATATATCAAATCCAGCATTGGCTAGCCAGAAAGCAGACATATTAAAGGTGTTCCCATGGACAAAAACACTCATAAGTTTTGTAGGACGAATGAATAAGGGTAATTTGAGAAGTCCCGCACGAACTATTTCCAGCATTGAATTGCAACATGTTGAAAAGCGGGTTAACCAAGTTGCTCACACTATGGCTGCAACACTTGACAGAAAAGGTGTTCGTGCTGCTGCCCCATCGGCTGGCTTCCCAATGGAAACAGACAATTGGCCTGGCAAAATGCAGGTAGTGTCACATAAGCCCATAGCTGAAGCTGCAGGTCTAGGTAAGATGGGACTTCATAGAAATCTTATTCATCCGGTGTTTGGCAGTTTTGTTCTGCTTAATACTGTACTCATCGATGCCGAAGTGGATGAGTACAGCACTCCTTTGGATTACAGTCCTTGTATTAATTGCAAACTCTGTTCGGTAGCATGTCCTACAGGAGCCATTGGAGCTGATGGCAATTTCAATTCTATAAACTGTCTCACGCATACTTATCGCGAACTGTTAGGTGGCTTCTCTGATTGGGTTGAGAATATCGCTGATAGCAAAAATGCCATTGATTATCGCTCAAAGGTTAGCGATACCGACACCGTGTCACGTTGGCAGAGTCTTGCATACGGTCCATGCTATAAATCCGTCTATTGCATTGCTGTCTGCCCAGCAGGTGACGATGTTATCTCTGAATTTCTTGATGACAAAAAGAAGTTTATGGAGACGGTCGTTAAACCACTTCAACAAAAAACAGAAAATGTATATGTCCTTCCTGGTTCAGATGCAGAGAGTCATGTCCTGAGCAAGTTTCCACATAAAAAAGTAGTACTAGTAGGAAATGGCGTTCGCCCACCTTCTGTTGCAGCTTTTATAAATTCCATGGCATCTGCTTTCCAGAGGAATAAGTCAGAAGGGCTATCTGCAACCTATCACTTCACATTCCGAGGTAACGAGCAAGAAAAAGCAACCATTATAATCAAAGACAAAACTATTAAAGTAGAACGTGGGCATAACGGCACCCCTGATTTACAAATTGATGCTGATTCTGCAACATGGTTGCGTGTACTTCATAAAGAGACACCAGTTGTGAAGCAGATTATCCTAAGAAAGATACGTGTCAAGGGACCATTGAAGTTATTTAGAGCATTTGACAAGTGCTTTGCATAATTTAAAGAAATCATTTTAGCAACACATTCTCCCACAGATTACGCAGATTCACGCAGATAAAACACATCAACATTAACTACACTTACTATGTCGTAGCTGTCTTTATCTGCGTTATCTGCTTTAGCGGATTCATTTGCCCCATCTGTCTTTTGTCTGCGAGAATCTGCGTGATCTGCGAGAGATATTGGGGTTTCTTCTTTAGTGATAGATGATTTAGTACGCTTGCGTGATTATTCTCTCGCAGATAACGCAGATCTCGCAGAAGAACGCAGCAAGCTGCATTATTTCGCAGAAAAAGACTTCTTGTAGTTAGTGTTGTTGGGTTTGTCTGCGGGATCTGCGGGAGAATAGGCCGTTCCTTTAAATAGCCACAACAGTCTTCCTTTACCTGCGTGAAACCTATTGGAAGAATTAAATATACACTAAGTTAATTCTGCCTACAGCTTAGCTTCTTTATAAATATGAAACTCAAGTAATAGATTAGATGGAATGCGATAATACAGGTGAAGATGATAAGCTCCGCCATATTACCGGCATCAGATTTATGGTGCACATAGGTGAAGAATGCCAATAAGATGCAGAGAAACAAACCGCAGTAAGATGTAACATTTCTTGTCTTTTGTTTTTCCTCAAGTGAATCATCTTCTGACAATTTGCTGTGATTAGGACTACGTACGATATATATATCGAAACCGACCATCATCCAGACAACCAGACGTATCCATGTGTCTATACTTAATGAAACCATCATAGATAAACAGACAAGAGCTCCAAGTATAGGGATGAACGGAACCCAAGGTGTTTTGAATGCTGGTTTTACGCCCGGATTATTCCTTCGTATGATGATTATTCCTATGCAGACCAAAATAAATGCAAATAACGTTCCGATACTACTCATTTCTCCGATGATCTTTCCTGGAACAAATGCAGCAATAAGACTAACAAAAACCATAAATAATAGATTTGACTTTGCCGGGGTTTTGTATGTATCATGTAGATGTGAGAATATTTTTGGAACTAGACCATCACGGCTCATAGAATAAAAGACTCTGCTCTGACCGAGTAATAATACCATAATCACAGAAGAATATCCTAAAAGAATGGCAACCATAATAATCCTGTTAAGCCAGGGAAAGGCAGGGATGATATGCCCATCAGGACCAACCGTACCCATGTGATTGATAGCTGTCGCTACAGGTGCCAGATCATTTCCTGCACCGCTGAATAACTTGTAATTGGCAACTCCAGTAAGTACATAAGCAAATAAGACATAAAGTATGGTGCATATCAGTAATGACCCTAATATCCCATAAGGCATTGACTTCTGAGGGTTCTTGGTTTCCTGAGCCACTGTTGACACAGCATCAAATCCCATATACGCAAAGAATATCAATCCTGCGGCTCTGAATATACCCGTCCATCCAAACTTTCCAAAGCTTCCTTGGTTGGCTGGAATAAAGGGCGTAAGGTTACTCTTATCAATATAGTGAAATCCAATGACGATGAAAAGTAGAACGATGCTGACCTTTAATACAACAATTACATTATTTAATCGGGCTGACCCCTTTGTTCCGCGTATCAGTATCATAGACATGAGCGTGACTATAAAAACTGATGGGAGATTGATGATTCCGTGAATCACCTCACCGTTGGACATCGTCACACTTTCAAAGGGGGTCATCATCAACTGCCGCTGTAAGGTAAATCCCAGTGAGTGTAACAATTCATAAAAATAACTTGACCAACTGGATGCAATTGTTGAGGCTCCTACGGCATATTCTAGTATCAAGTCCCAGCCAATAATCCATGCAACAAATTCACCCATAGTCGCGTAAGAGTATGTGTAAGCACTGCCTGCTACAGGAATAGAAGAGGCAAATTCAGCATAACATAATCCTGCAAATGCACAACCAATAGCTGCAATTACAAAAGAAATGATGATAGCAGGCCCCGCATAATCAGCAGCTGCAATACCTGTAATTGAAAACAATCCGGCTCCAATGACAACACCAACTCCCAATGCAACCAACGCACCCGTTGACAAGGTTTTCTTCATTCCGTGCTTCTCAGAAGATTCTGCCAGAAGATCGTTAATACTCTTCTTCGTAAATAATCCCATACCTATTTGTTTTATGCCTTTAATATTTTGGCACAAAGATAGTAATTATTGATAAAATAATATCATATTGTATTGTATTTTTTAAAATAAAGTTACATATTGATTATATTATCAACAAAAAACTTTCATTCAAAACAAACTTCCCTGCAAAGGTAATACTAATTGGCATGTATCTATTTTGCAAAGATACAGTAAGAGATAATAAGGTTAGTGAAAGTTCTTTTCTTGTTTCAATTAAAAATTTTCAAAGAGTAACCAGAGGTTTAATATTGTGACAATACCAGCAAGAGAATACAGAAAAGCTGAATTCCATGGTCTGTTTGCATATTTACCCATCACCTGCTTGGAAGATGTAAGACTCACCTGCAGAAATACCGTGAACGGTAGTTGAATGCTAAGTATCATTTGTGATATCAGTAGGCACTTAAATGGATTGCTGATAAAGAAAATTATCAATAGCGATATGCCGAGAGATAGACAGATACCGATGATGGAGTGAGAGTCATGGATATTGTATGACTCACCAAAAAGACCTGCAAAGATGCTGCCTGCAGCCATACCGCTGGTAATGGTGCTTGATATACCGGCTAGCAGAAGCGCTACTGCAAAGATGTTAGCTGCGCTATTGCCAAGTAAAGGCGTGAGTAGCGACTGTGCCTGAGACAGTTCTTCTACATGGATACCATTGTGAAAGAATGTAGCTGCTGCAAGCAAAATCATTGCGCTGTTTATCGCCCACCCCACAATCATTGAAAATAATGTGTCAAAAAACTCATACTTCAATGTCTGTTGAATATACTTGTCTGATCGTTTCTGGATTTGACGACTTTGAATGATTTCTGAATGCAAAAACAGATTATGAGGCATAATCACAGCGCCGAGCACGCTCATTATAATCATCATACTACCTTGCGGTATGCTTGGCACCACCCATCCGTGTGTAGCTGCCCCCCAATCAATATGCACAAGAAAAAGTTCATAGATAAATGAGAGTCCTATCACGGATACAAATTCGATGATGCCACGCTCCATTCTTTTATATGAATTCGTGAAAATCATGATCACTACTGATATCGTGGTGAGTATAGATCCCCAGATAATAGGTATGTTGAATAGCATCTGCAGGGCGATAGCACCTCCTAGAATCTCTGCCAGTGATGTTGAGATACTAGCGAGCACAGCAGTGATGATAATCGGACGTCCAATATATTTAGGCGTATATTTATCAGCAGCCTCACTAAGGCACAATCCTGTGACAATACCAAGATGGGCCACGTTATGCTGTAGTGCAATCAGCATGATTGTAGAGAGGGTTACTACCCAAAGAAGTGAATATCCGAAGTAGGAACCCGCAGCGAAATTACTTGCCCAGTTACCCGGATCAATGAAACCAACAGTGACTAACAGTCCTGGTCCAATATATTTGAAGATGTCAAAACCACCCAACACTCGCGGGTGTGTCTTGCTCTTTAGTTCTTTTATTATATTCATCATAGCTGCGAAGATACAAATAAATTTTATATGATATGTAATCTTTGCAGAAAAATACCAACTATTGGGGATGTGAATTGGTTGAAAGTAAGCAATGACTTGCCCAATGACTAATTCATTTGTTCCCCCCTACTACATTTTCTCTGCGTCATCTGCGTTATCTGCGGGAGAATAAATAGGCTAAAACGATAATCTGTTATGATTCATTAAGCCAACTTTATGCAAGTGCATAAATAATCAGAATGTTATAGAGCAAACAAGGCCCTTATTCTCCTTGGAATAATAAGGTACAAGATATGCATTTTTTAAAGGATGCTTATGATAAATGATTCTTGCAATGCTTGGGTACAGCCAATATGCAGCTTTAACACTCATTATACCTATACCCGCACCTGCCAGCACATCAGTAAACCAGTGGCGGTTGTTATACATTCTGAAGAATCCCGTACCTGCTGCAACAGCATATCCGGCAACTCCTATCCATGGAGATGTATCTTGGTATTCTCTTCGCAATAGTTCTGCTCCCAAGAACGCAGTAGCTGCATGACCTGAAGGAAATGAATTTCGGCCACTACCATCGGGACGTTCCACTTTGGTGGTAACTTTCAATATATTTACAGTTGCTCCCATTATTGCATAGGCAGTCGCAGAAATTATAGTTTGGTCTCTTAAGTTGTGTTTACTTTTAATTCCCAAAAAGTTCAATCCATAAACAGATACAATTGGAACATATTGGGAGAAATCATCTATTGATATCTTTCTGTCAATATTCTCCTGCAATTCATTACGTATTTCTTTGTTCTGATATTTCATCCAGTCACTTTTCAGTCCTATCACACCAACACCTATTAATACAGAGGGTATAATGATTTGTTTCAATTTAAAACGGTATGGAGAAAACTTCTTCGCACAGAATCGAGACGTGTCATTGATACATTTATCCTTGCATGCGTAACTATCATTAACAAGAATCAGTTTGTCCATAGGCTTGCTTGGAATAAGAGTGCTTTGCGCCATCAAATTCTCTTGTTGAAGGCACGCTAATAGTATGATAATAATTCTAAAGATTTTCATCATATTCAAGTTTTGTGTTATGTTTATTTGCTTTACTCCCAAAAGTATAAGACGCTCCTATATAAAATATTCGTGGATTTCGACGTGTGTTTACTTTCTGTTTCAGTTCTGGCGTATCCAGCGTGTATGCCTTGCGGTATGTATCAAATAGGTCTGTCACAGAAGCAAGTATTGAAAGATTGATACTTGGAATATCATATTTCATCCCTAAATTGACGCGAAAATCTGCATTGCGATATCCTTGTGGCACTAGTGTCTTGGAGTGATAGCTGGTATTAATCTGCAACATATAATGACTGAAGGGCATGAAGTTAGTATTCAGCAGCGTACTCCATGAAAAAGTATCCTTATGACTACCATAGCCCAATTTTTGAGCGTTTATCTGATCATAGTATCCGTTAACGTTCCAGTTGAATGACATCCAGCGACCAACAGAATAGTCCCATATCATTTCTATTCCTGAATTGTAACTAGACTCTAAATTCTCTTTCGTCGTTAGTAACACGCCATTTGATATGTAGCGTGATACGCTTGTAATCTGATTTGTCAGATAACGGTAATAGAGTGTGGTCATCAACGATGAGTTTTTGTTATTATGCCATAGCCATGTTGCTTCCAATGAGTGTATTTTCTCTGGCTTCAGATTTGGATTTCCTGTAGAGAGACTTAATGGGTTGATACGCTCGGCAAACGGATTCATGTCTTCTCCTTCTGGACGGTTGACGCGTAGACTGTAACTGAGTTGTAAATCATGAGAAGCATTCAACTTATATGATGCGTGAATGGTGGGATAGATATTGATATAATGCTGCGTCATCGTACTGTCAAGCGATAATAGTTTGTTGCTTATTAACGCGTATTCTCCACGCAAGCCCCACATAAGACTCCATTTTCCAAACGTTTTTTCGAGTGTTGCATATACAGAATGCATTGTACGGTAATGCCTAAAATCACTAGATTCGGTTGCATTTGTCACAAAATTCGTGCCATCCCAATCTTGTGAATGGTAACTCTGCTCAGCTTTCAGTGCTTCTAGTTCATAGCCGGCAGACAGTTTGCACGTCTCCGACAGATTGTATTGTTCATGCAATTTAACTATATGTAGATAGTTGGCATCCCATACATGAATATTGTCCAGTAATGGTTGAGTAGTTGCTGCATGAATCGTGGAATACCTGTTCATCTCGTCTTCGCTTTCCGATGAATAAGTATAATTAATGCCCCATTCATTGCCATTGCCGTAATTGTGGGTATAGATAAAATTACCCTCCCACATATTTTCTTTGGCATCGGCATCCCTGTGGCGATGATAGTAGTCTGTCTGACTATGATTCAAATCTTCTGTGACAGATTCAATATTTTCGTTGCGGAGAAATTTTCGATGATTGTAACTGCCGTTTACTTCTATGTAATCTTTGGCTGAGAGATTGATGCCAGCTCCCAATCGAAATAGATGAGAAACAGGTCGTCCTACTCCCAGTGTGGTCTGGTCAATATAATTAGTGGTAGACTGTCTGATATCATACGTACTGCGATCATAACGGTCCTGACGAAAGGCATATCCGCCGAATACATTCACTTTTCCCACAGTATAATTCATATTGATACCAGCATTGTATCTGTCATGGCTACCTGTATTGACAGTCACAGAACTATTAAATCCTGCCTTTACATCTTTCTTTGTCACGATATTGATAATGCCACCACTGCCATCGGGCTTATATTGTGCTGAAGGATTTGTGATAATCTCTATACGATCAATAGTACTGGCTGGTAATTGTTGCAGTGTATTTGAACGCACCTTACTACTCATCATTGTTGACGGCTTACCATTGATGAGAATGGTGACATTACTGTTTCCTCGAAGACTCACACCACCATCCATATCAACTTCTACAGACGGTATATTCTGCATCAAATCGCCTACAGATCCCGAACTGCTCATGATATCCTGACCTACATTAAAGACTTTTTTATCAAGTTTAGGAACAAAGACAGGTCTGCGTCCAGATACTACGACCTCAGCTAATTGCTCACTATTCTCGTCCATCCATATAGTCCCCATGTCGATAGATTTTTTTTCTTTCGTCATGGTTAAATGCAATTTTACATCCTTTAATCCAATGTAACTACATAATAAATAACAGTTATCCCTAAAAGGGATGTTTTCCAAATGGAACATACCTAGTGAGTCTGTCACAGTACCAGAAAGCATTTTATTGCCACTGGTGGTGTAAATACTCACCGTGGCATATTCGATAGAAGCCTTGCTTGATCTGACTTTTAATTGACCAAAGATTTCGCCATTATTTTCAGCCGCCATTGATGTAGCAGCTACAATAAGCGACACAATGAACATAAAAATTATTTTTTTCATACCGATTATATTTATTAATCGGTGACAAAAATACAATCAGATTTAGGAGAGAATTAAAATTTTGTATTGCAAATGTGTTACTTTTCATTCTTTAACATAACAGTAAATGTATGTTTTCCTAACAAAAAAGAATAATTAATAATCCACCTATGATAATCACAAATTGCTTTGACAATGGAAAGTCCAAGACCGTGACCTTCCTTATTATCCTCACTTGAATGGAATCTTTGGAAAAGAGTGCTTTCATCAAGTGCTTTATTTGAACCATTATTACTTACCGAAATGTAATTATCTCCCAATTCAATTTCAATTTTTCTATTTTTAGGCATGCTATGACGTATAGAATTGACAATGAGATTATTAAACATACATTCTAACAAAATACGGTTAGCAACAATTATTAATTTATGATTACTCTTATTTATAAGCTTTATTGAAGTATTCACATGAATAGCCTCAAACATATTTAATGACGAATTTACGAATTCAGAAACATCTATTTTCTCAGTATTATTATACTGAGAGTTTTCTATTTTCGCAAGTAATAAAAGACTTCGATTAAGATGTCTCATTCGTGTGTTTATATCATATATCCCTGACACCAGTTTTATTTGCTTCTCAGTAAGATTCTCCTGCATAAGCAAATCTAGTTTACTACATATTATAGCTATTGGTGTCTGTAATTCATGCGAGGCATTCTCTGTAAATTCTTTCTGTATACGATAGCTATCCTTGTCTCTTTTCATCAGTTTATATATAGCCTCATTAAGCTGCTCAAACTCTTTAATTTTTGTAGGCATAAAATCTGGTATCTCATTTTGGGCAAGATTAAATTGTTCTATTTTATACAATGTATCATCAAAAGGGCGCCAAATATTATGAGTAATAAAACGCATAGTGATAAGCAGTGATACTGATAGAATTATAAATATCAACGAAAACTGTATGAGCATACCAATCTTTATATCCCTCCCTAAATCTAAAGAGGGTATAGACTTTCCATTATGAATGGACTTCAAAATATCTGTTATGTCTTCTGCATAAAAGCCTTTTGTGAGAAGATAAAATAATGGGATGGAAAAAAGAAATAAAACCGCAGCGCAAATCAGAAACTGTGACAGTGTTCTATTTACCAGACTCTTCATTTTTAATCCATTTATAACCTGTTCCATAATATGTTTTTATACAATTTGTAAGACCTGCTTCTGAGAGTTTTGACTTAAGATTTTTAATGTGAGCATATACAAAATTAAAGTCATCCATCATATCTGCCATTTCACCGCTAAGATGTTCGGCAAGTGCGCTCTTTGACACTACCCTGTGATGATTTTCTATAAGGAAGAGGAGTAACTCGTATTCTGATTTCGTCAAGTCTAGAATAACTCCGCTCACACTTGCACATTTGCTTAGGAGATCTATGCTTAGCTTACCACTATGTAGTATATTGTCATTATCAAAACATTTACGTCTCAAAATTGCAAATACTCTCATGCCTAATTCTGGTAAATGGAAAGGTTTAGCAAGATAATCATCTGCGCCTATTCTTAGTCCCTCAATCTTATCTTCGAGAGAATCTTTTGCAGATACGATAATAACACCAGTCTGTGGTGATTTAGATTTAAGCTTGCGTAGTATATCCAAGCCATTGCCTCCTGGAAGCATCAAGTCAAGTAATATGCAGTCATATTCATACACGCCTACTTTCATTGATGCTTCATTGAAACTAAAAGCTTGTTCACAAAGATAGTCATCATGACTAAGATAACTCACGATGCTGTCTGATAGTTCTTTTTCATCCTCTACTATTAATATTTTCATCTTTGCAGTTAATTTACATAATTGCAAAGATAATTATTATTTTTGTAGAAAATCTGAATATTAGAAAAATTACAAAACAATTTATATATAAGATACTTATAACACATTCTTAGCATTATACATTTGAAATATACAACTGCAATCTCATAATGATGTCAATTTATAAGGTTATAATAAAACAAATAGGACACCTCTGACTCACACACGTTTCTTAAATATTACAACTATAAACCATCTTTCTTTTTCTGCACTTTGTTTTCTTCAGCGAGATCTGCGGGAGAATATTCACACAAGCGTACTCAATCTATAAGCAAGAAACCCCAGTGTCTCCCACAGATCACGCTGATTTATGCGGACAAAACCACAATAGCTACAAATAAGAAGCCTCTGGGCTATCTGTGGCATCAGCGTGAACATCTACAACACGGCACAAATCTTTCTGATATTATCAAGGCGTTCAGATAATTTGTTACTTCTACAAGATAATGCCATATTGTAACGAGTTTGCATATTAATAAGCATCTCTGGATTAATACCCAGCGAAGCTTCTACAATCAGAGCAAAGTCTGTAGTTACAGGGCGCTTACCATTCAATATTTCATTAAGCATGGTGTAAGAAACTCCAGTCAGTTCAGAATAATATTTCTGACTGATTCTCCTACTCTCAAGTTCTTCTTTGAGTACATCCCCAGGGTGAGTTGGTAATCGTTTTATTTCGTTCATTGTAACTTTATTTTTTATAATGATTTGTCAAATCAGTCAATTCACATACCGTTATCTGTTGCTCTCCATCATTGATTCTTTTTCGGAATTCCAAGCGATATTTGCCATCTACTCTTATCGAGCATTCTTCACAATTTTCTAAAGATTCGAAGTTCAAAGAATTAAGTACGAAAAGATCTTCTATACGCATAGCACCAATAAGTGTATCCACTCGCTTCTGATATTTCTTAACTACCTGCGGCTGAAATCCAAACTTTTTATTCTTGCACTTGCCTTCTTCATACAGTTCGCGCAGATAATCCTTTTCAAATACTATCAACATGTTTTCGGTATCTTTACGCTGCAAATATAATAAAAAGATATTTGAGATTCACTAAATAAGTGAATTAATTAAAATAATTTAAGACACCTTTCACGCCCTCTTTTTCTTTTTAATGCAGCCTCTCGCTGATTTCTCCTGATGTCTCTTCTCTGAGAGCCCCCTATGTCTCCCGCTGATTTACGCCAATAAACGACAAAACCATAATAACCAATCTGTCTTTCTCTGCGATATAATGCAGCCTGCTGCATTCCTCTGCGTCATCTGCGTGATCTGCGGGAGAATATTCACGCAAGAGTACTCAATCAATCAGCACAATCAAACCCCAGAAGTCTCCCGCAGATCTCGCTGATTTACGCAGACAAAACCCAAAACAACATTAACTACAAACTGTCTTTCTCTGCGTGATAATGCAGCCTGCTGCATTTGTCTGCGTCATCTGCGTTATCTGCGAGAGAATATTCACATAAGAGTACTCAATCAATCCGCACAAGGAAACCCCAATGTCTCCCGCAGATCTCGCTGATTTACGCAGACAAACCACATAACCACATTAACCACACAATCTGTCTTTCTCTGCGATATAATGCAGCTTGCTGCATTCCTCTGCGTCATCTGCGTTATCTGCGGGAGAATATTCACATAAGCGTACTCAATCAATATACACAGAAGAAACCCCAACAGTCGCACAACAGCCTTTTTATGAAAGTAAGAAGTTATTCTACTCCTTCACACAACACAAAAGCAACTTTAAAGTTAATTATTACCAATAATAATTGTATATTTTCAACTTTGTTCATACATTTGCCGAAAATAATCAAGTATGATAGATTACAGAATAGTCAAACAATTTGCATCTCATTCCATTTAGCAGAACATAACATGCAATACCCATTTAAAGATTGAAACAATGAAAAGTCCATTTACAGGAGGAAACGCTATACTTAAAACAGAAAAAGCAGAATTAGAATTTCGCAGAGAAAAATTCCAGTATATTTCATTGTATTATTTGTGTGAAGATACAAATGAAAGATTTACAACGACCGATATTGACACTCTAAATCTATCTCAGGTTTACAACCAATATAGAGTTAAATACGGAATTCCTTTCCCAGACGAAATACAGAATATAAGAAAGACGTATGCCCTTCCGGCATCTAGGATGTCTACTATTCTTGGTTTCGGAGATAATCAATATCGCCTATACGAAAATGGCGATATCCCTAGTGAGGCTAACGGAAAGATATTGAGTCTGATAAAGAATAAAGAAATCTTTCGTTCATTCGTTGAGAATGCAAGAAATCAATTTGAACCGAAAGAATACCAAAAGATTCTCACGTCATTAAATAAGGTCGTTGCTGATGATCAACATAAAAAGGAAGAGGAGATGATCTTTTCTACTTCTTCACGAAGTATATGCAACGGATATGCCATGCAGTCCTATGATAAATTAAAAAATGTCATTCTTTATCTATTAGATAAATGCGGCAATACCTTTAACACGAAGATGAACAAGTTACTTTTCTATACTGATTTCTTGTCATATAAGCTACATGGACAAGGCATAACAGGTTTGTCATACAAGGCAATACAATATGGTCCTGTACCATTAAGATGGGATCGTGTGTATAGTTTGATTGATGGTATTGAAGCAGAATTGATTGAGTTCAATCATGATATCAGTGGAACAGAGCTTCACCCTACTGAACGTCCAGATTTAGGCAAGCTCACTCCACAAGAGATAGGAGTCATGAATATCATTGCAGAAAAGTTTAAAGACATGTCTTGTGCAGATATATCAGCACTAAGTCATAAAGAGGATGCTTGGATAAATCATCATGATAGCAAGGATATCATTCCATTTAATGAAGCGTTCAATCTGAAAGCTGTTAGTAGTTCCTGTTAGGGCATAAGTTTAAGCGTATGCACCACTATAAAGTGGTTGTATACGCTTAAACGTTTTTTGATAATCTGATCATAATCCATCACATTAGTCAATCTTCGTTTACCATCTGGAGCTATTAATTTCATCTGGGTAGTGACACTACCCAGTTCATTTCCTTCTTTCTTGAGTTTAGACCTTAGATATTTCCAATAGTTTCGTGCTTTTCTTAAAAAAAATAGAGAAAAAGAAACAAAGAATAAATTTATTATTTATATTTGCAATATACTTAAAATAATACTCACATACCTATGCCGCTAATAGATACAACATTATCTAACTTTGGTTACTTATAGTTAGGTTCCGAGTCATAATACAAATACAAGGAACGTTTCCTTGGTATTTACAAGAAAAATATAATAATATTAAAACAATACTCTTATGGAAGATTCATTGGGACTTATTGCTATAATCCTTGCAATATGGGGTATCTTGGAGATTATCTTATTCTTCAAAATTTGGATGATGACAGACAATGTTGAGAAACTTAAAAACAGATTTGTCGAAGGTTCTAACAATAATGAACGTGAGTTATTTGTTAATATGGATATCAGAAGTTCAGTTACAACACTTTATTACCTTAATAAGAAAGAAGAGGCCTATGAATTATTAAACAAGTATCTATATTACATAATTACATACTTTTCTAGCCATGAAGTTTATAAAAGAATAGATGGAAAAGACTATTCTTATATAAAAGGAATACTTTATTCTTCAGATGAGTGGATTAATAATTGTTACAGAGAAGTTATACTATTATATAAAGCATTAGGAAGAGATATTCCAGACAATTTAGCTCCATTTGATTATGAAGGATATTTGAAATTCGGTAAAGAGTAACGTCTTATTAATTTGACGGTAAAAGAGTTTTGACAACACCGTATTTCAACTACAACACAAAATAGAACTGTACTCCCCCTGATTACGACAATTACGTCGGTGCTCATCTGCAAGGAACAATACAGTTCTATCAAATGTACGAAGCTGCAGTCTGCCGCATTCCTCAGCGTCATCTGCACTATCAGCAGGAAAATAACCACACAAGCATACTCAATCTATCAGCAAGAAACTAATTAGTGGTAATGCACACAAAATATTCGTCAAGTCTCTCAAACTTTTCATAATTTAAAGATAACGCATAATTACTATATCGTTTATTGTATATTGTATCCTCAGATATAGAATTAATTAATTCAGATGGTAGTGGTATAGATAAGATCATAAAAATTTGTTTTAATACTTCTACATATTTTCTTTTTGCTGTATATTTATCATGGTTATACCCAATACAAAGAACTACTTCCGTTTTTTTGATATAAGTTTCATCACCTATTAAATTTAAAGCAATCGAATTTGAAATTTGTGTTATATGATCTTTTCCAAACTCAAAACATGTAATTGTAGATAAATAATAATCATCATTTGCATATGATTTATGCCATTCGCATAATTCTCCAATTCCAATGTGTGAAAGATTCTTTATCATTTTCTTGATATCATTAAACATAACGAACTTAGCTTTATTAGATATAATATATTTAGGATTCCTTGAGGCATTCTTAATAAACTCATATGCATTATCTTTTGATGGACAGAAATAAGTCACATATTTCCAGGTACGCTTTAATTTTTTGATATCAATATTCGCATATTTATATGTCGCTTTTATTAAGTCTTTACTTATTTTTTTATCTTCATTCCTATAAAAATTTTTAACGACAGATGTATATAGTTCATAATTCATATATAAAACTAAAGCATAAAAGTATGGAAACGTCAATATAAGTAATATAATAGGCAAGAAAAAAGATTTCAAATTAGATATAGTAAACAGCAATTTATATTCAGTAATAGTTCTATATAGAACATAAACTATTATGATAATTCCAATTAATGCCAATGCCTTTTTACAGAAAGTCGCAACCATTAAATTTGTTTTTTCATCTTTATTTGAAGAATGTTCAGCAAAAACTTCCGTAACAGTAAATAGAAACACAGTTGGAATGAAAACCAATTCTTCTACAAAACTAAGAGTATAAAAATTAAAAATAAATTCCCATATAAGAATAAATTTAAAATTAGCTTTTACTAAATCATAAAAGAATTTTTGATTTTCTACCTTATTAATTTTCATAAATAAGAAGACACCAGTAAATAGAAACCATATCACAGTATCTTTTAGTAAAGATAAATCCCAGAAGCTGAAATATGATAAGAAAAGAACAACAAGCAACATATACATTATAAATGTACACAAAGCAAAAATAAGCTTTTTATAAAATAATGCTTTGATAAAATTAGTTATAGCATGTCTTGAATCTTTTTTCACAAGAAAAAAGACAAAAGCCAATGCACTCCATACCATAATCGCCTTTTCTCTTGTTGAGAACATATCAAACAGTTCTTTCATATTGATTGCAAATATATATAAAGTTTAGATGTTTAATCATTTACAAATAAGTAATTATTTCAATTTGTGTTAAATCAAAATTGCAGTGACAGTAGTGATATAACATATTATCTATCCCATATTTGCATTCTATCCTGTTGCTTTTTTAGTCTCTGTATGTTACTTTCCATAAAACGAGAGTGCAAAATTGCCCAAATTCTTATTTCGTCTTTTGTATCAGTAGTCAATAAATCATAAGCATTTTTTAATTTTTGATATTTTTGGATGCTAACTTCTCCATTAAACAACCTTGTACTTATATTATCAAGTACATATTTATTATGGCAGAAATTATTCATTAATGCTTTCACTTCTCTTGTCCACTGACAATTACCATCAGCATCTTCTAAAAATACTATAATAAATTTAGATACAAATTTTGCTGCATAATCACCATTTTTATTACACCAATCAATATAAACATCAGCATTTGCAGAGTTTTTAAAACTAAATATGTCTGCAAGATGTCTAATTTTGCAATCAGCTTCAAAAGATTGATCATTGATAATTGGTAATACTTTTTTTAGAAATAGTTTCTGATAGTTTTCTATAAGTATGATGAATAAATTAACGACACTACAATTAACGTTGAAATTTCTGTTATCAGCTCCATCTATGATGTATTCAATAATTTTTTCTGCTAGTTTTTGGCTAGGATTAGTTTTAAGAACATACTCTAATAAACTAATGTGTTTTGAATATACCGAATCATAATTAACATCTGAAACATCCCAATATTTATATCGACCTATTATTTCGAAGACACAATCAGAAATATTAATATTAGTATAGATATTTCTAGCTCTATCCAATAACTTAATGGCAGAATCAGCACCATCTCTACTAATGTTTATTAATTGTGAAGCAAAAACACAATATTCTTTTTCACTTAAATTTACAAAATATAATTCATTGATTAAAACTAAAGATCGTGAATTTGTAATAATGGAAGTTTTGATACTCATTAGATCCTCAAAAGTATTCTCAAGAGTATTTGAAAGCGACATAGCTAGGTTGAAATAAGTTGGATTTTTTAATAATTCATTTCTTTTTTGCTTAAGAACAGAGTAGTCATCTTTAGATACATATATATTAGCTAATCCATTAAAGAATCCATAGCTTTGATTCTCAGAAGGAATACTTTTATATAAATCAAGACATCGAGATATTAATTCATCACACTTATTGTATTTTTGACTCATTGAATAACCAAACCAAAAACAGTTTGAATCCCATTTTCTACCTCCTGTCAGAAGTATATCAATATCATTTTCCCAGTTCTTTATAGAAAGAATTTCATCAGCAATATTACTCATTTCAGATTTTATAGTTTCACGATCAGTCAAACTATCTATTTTATTTAATACGACTTTAGTATAAAGTGTCATACGAGAGTTATTATCTGATATTAATTTTAGTAATGTCGTTATTGTCTTTTTATTTTCAAGTGAGGACCATCTTATTTTTTTTGCTAATATGTTTGCAATAATAGTGTTTTGTTCATCATCATTTTCTTTAATTATATTTCTAATTTGAGAATATACCTTGCGCGATATTTTTAAATATTTTGATGCGTGTATGTTATCAATAATAACAATATTAGCCCATTCTTTATTATTAGTTCTAATACTAATTAAAAACAAGAACATGTCCTTTAAATATTGTAATAGTTGTTCAGATAGTGATTTATAACCAAGATTAAATATTGAAGAATAAACGGCTTTAATAATATCTATATGGTCAGAAGAGTAAATTTCTTCAAAAGATTTAACTGTAACATATTTATTAAAATTAATATTATTCGGTAAAAATTCATTGATAATAGTATTTTTAATCCTTGCGCTATTATTAATAGCGTTAGAACACAAATATAGTAACAATTGTATTATTTGATCAAAAAAGCCTTTCTGTTCAATTATTACTTGAAAAGCACACAAGTAAGTGTCAATGATATGGGATGGAAATTCTTTACTAGTATAAATCAAAATTTCCAATGATTTGAGTGTGTCTTCAGGAAACTTTTGCGCTAATTGATAAAGTATATTTTGTCCCTGATAAGTACTTATAAAATCTATATTTCTTATATTTTCTTGAATTATTTTTTTTAGAAACATAGAACATGCATCACTATCAGAAGCTATTTGTATTTGTCGCTTAATGAACGATAAAGAAAGATTGTATTTATCAGTTAGAGAATTAAACAATGATTCTTGGATAATCTTTTGTTTCCACATGTCTTTTGCGTACTCTCTTGCAACAGCATCAGACTCAATAAAAATAAAATCTCCCTGATTGTAAACAAGCTCTTTACGAATTAATTTTTTTATTTTATTACGACTATCCTTTTCATCTAAATCAAACAGTGTGCACATTTGCAAAAACTCGTCTTTAAGATTATCGCAAAATCCTACTTTTGAAAAGAGAGAAAGATAACCTAACAAATCTTCACAACCCTTACAATCATCACCAAGATTATATTTTTTAGGTATATATTGGATATCATTATTTAAGACAGCTAATATATGCCCAACATCTGTTATATGTAGTTGTTGATATTCATACCAATTATCAGGAGCTTTAGTAGAAATAATTTCATTTATATATTTTTCAGGATTGATTTTTACGCTATTATGGATTTCAGAATCGTTTGTGATTATTATAAGTTTATGATCCGTTCCAAACAAGATGCTATTTAACTGTTCAACACATAGCTTATTGCAATTATCAACTATAAAATATGATTTTCTAGACAGGCAATTTTTTAATTTTTTTATCTCATCACACAGTGCAGCTATATCTGTTTGAAGGAAATTACAATAATAGATATCATTTCGTTGTTGGTTTAAGAACTTACTACTTATAAATTCTTTAATAATCCTACTCTTTCCACTACCACTTTTACCTGATAAAATCACAATTCCATCAGAAGATAAAGTATTACTAAGCTGATTAACTATTTCATTATAAGTGTCAGTAACTATAAACTCATATTGATTATTTGTATATTGAAGTTGACTATATTCAAATTTTTCAAAAGGAAGAAATCTTACTTTGTTTTCATTTTTAATAGATTTTACAACACTTATAATTGCGGCTGAAAGATCAGAAATTAATTCTTTCTTATCTTTATCTATCATTCCAACATCATCATTTAGAGTATATAATATAGGAAATCTAAATCCTCTTAAGTCTACTGGTAAATCTTCGGAGACTCCACAATCTTTGTTTTGAATGAAAATTGTATGATTATCTCCATGATAATTCCAAGCATGCCCTAATTCTAACATTACATTAGGATTCGGTACAAACTTTGTTTCTCCTTTAAAATTAGTAAAGCTAGTAACATACGTTAAATCCGCAAGAAAAATATCGCATTCTTCACCTTTTTTGAGCATTGTTTCAAGAAGGTTTGAATTACCAGCAGTTCCTCGCATACCATAGTTAACAACAAGTTCTATTCCATCGTTTTTTAGCGCTTTTGTAACATCATTAATAAGAATATTTTTTATAAATTTATATTCATACTTCGTATCGCTTTGATATGAAAAAAAAAGTGTGTATTCCATCTTTTTAATTTTAGTTTACTGTTTCTGTGAGAATGTAAAATTACATGTAGTCTTTTTCATTGACTAAACGCTTAACTGAATATTTGTAAATATCGTGTGTTAGTTTATATTATAAGAACTCTCACATAATGAAATACATAATTCCTATCTCTTTACAATCAACGTAATTAACGTTATTGATGACAAAAATACAAAAAAAATCAATACATGGTATTGATTTGATATAAAAGTTATGCCCAAATTATTCCGCTGATGTCATTCTCTACGTAACGCTGCCAGTAACCAAGCTACCCCCAGCCGTTTCTCTGCGAAATAATGCAGCTTGCTGCATTCCCTCTGCGTCATCTGCGCAATCTGCGAGAGAATAACACACATAAGTATACTCAATCTATCAGCAAGACAATAAACAACAATCATCAGCGGGAACCCATCAACGATAGAGAGGGATGCGCTTTACCTCATCCCTCTCTTATTATCTTGCAATCCATACCGTGCAGCTAAGTAGCGCTGTTAGCGCTGCTATGACACAGTTCTGTTGGCGCACCCAGGATTTAATCTTGTGAAATGAGAATTACTTTATTAATTTCTTTTTTAGGTTTGTTCCTGTCTGATAAATTGTATTTATAGTCTTTCGGTATACCATATTTTTTAATTTCTTTTCTATACGACAAATCATCCTTGTCTAAATAATTATAATAGTGTATCTTACTCCTGATAAAGTAAAGAAAGTAATCATTCGTCTTATATTTAATTCCATTTAGATTGGTCATGAAATTGCTATTACCGAAAAAACGTTCTAAAGTATCTACCTTCAAATATACCAATGGAGTATACACTTCTAAATCATTGAAAGTTTTTCTATTTTGCAAGCCATCAATAATATAATCAAGATCAGCTCTAGAAATGCGTATTGTCTCAGACGTTTCACAATTAAATCGCTTCATGTCCTTTTCACTAACATGATTAGTAAATTCCGGATCACCTCTGAAATAAACCACTTCCATTTGTTTTCTCTGAGAACCTATATTGCAACTTACCAATAAAGAAATAAATATAAATTCTACAATTACAATCACCTTTGTTTTCATGTTATATCAATTTATTTAATATATCTTGGATCTATAACTTCAGAAGTAGTACCCCCATGATCTTTATAATTATTTTTTCATCAACTACATGATCAAACTCATGTTCAAGCCCTACTTCTGGTGCCTGTTTTCATCTATTTGATAAGGCAAACGTGAGCATGATGTAAGAAACTCCTGTCAGTTCAGAATAATATTTCTGACTGATTCCCCTACTCTCAAGTTCTTCTTTGAGCACATATCCTGGGTGAGTTGGTAGTTTCTTTATCTGGCTCATTTTAAAATTATTTTTATATGATAAATCTTAAACCAAATAGAATAATTATCGGATAAAGATTTGCAAGTACAATATTAAAATAGTAACCTATTTTTGATAAATGTTCCTTCTGAGTGTCTGTATAAGTTTTATAAGTATCGTATGCTTCTTCTGCGAATTGATTCTTTTTCAAACGCATAACAATTAAACTGCTAATAAGCACTGAAAAAACAGCAAGTACTATTCCTATTGGCAGAATATCTGCAGGAATGTTCCCTGTATAAAGAACATAAATATATGAAAGTATGCCTAAAATGGTCAATATAAAATCGAATAACATTATCCCAATTGGGACATATAGAGTATTCCAGATAATTTGACTCTCCTTTTGTTCAGAAGTGTAGAAATTGTAATTCAGACCACCATCAAAGATGATATGCGAAATGTGTTTCATTTGATTCATAAAGTTTTAATTATTATTTTATTTTGTGGACATTTAGTTAATTGTTTTTTAGTGTGATACACCTCTTTTGTTAATGTTTTACTTTACATATATCAGCTTTGAGTTAGATTGTCCGTATGAATATCATAATCATACATAGGAGCTCCTCATCAGTCGATTTTAAGTGGCACTATATAAGAGGTTATATCATGTACAGACTTTTGTCTATACACTTACAAAAGTACATAAAAAATAAGAAACAAGGTTGTTCTTACCTATTTTTTTTAAAGAATAATTCTAAACTATAAAATAAAAGGGGAAATGAGCGTCAGCCCATTCCCCTCTGTTGTTATCCTGCAATCCATACCGTGCAGCTAAGTAGCGCTGTGAGCGCTGCGATTAACCATATTAAGTTGGTTATGATTTTAATTAAGTCGTTGAAATCACGATAGCTCATTCGGCTATTCCTGTGTTTCGTTCTGTTGCGTTCCAAGCAACCCTAGAAGACTTGAAGCGATAGCGATTACTATCTTAATGATCCATGAAATGTTTACTTTGTTCTTATCCATTGTTTTCTGTTTTTAATTTGTTGTTTGTTTACTTGTGTGATTTAAACGGTCATTCTCAAGGGAATTTCTTGCTGGCTTTTCTTGGCACCTTTAGGTGCGTTTCCTGATAGCTTTTCCGAAATTACGTGAACAATAAACTCAAGCGAATTTCCTTTATTTCCTTTATTTCCGCGAGAAACGCGTGAACGGCCGTTATTGTTGTTACCATTAATTTATCACACATAAGTTCTTTTCCGTGAGAACGACGTCTAATCTTGCACGAACCTTATTTTCGCTGTGAAAACGAGTTTAAAGCAATGTCCCCCTGTGCGCATCAGGGGGAGCAATGTTTATGGTTGAACTACTCCACCGTTTGGATCACCGGCATCTGATGCAGTTTTGATTTTGGTGTACTCGGCGTACTCCTTCATCTTCGTACCTGTTACCAATGCCTTGGTACGTGTCTTTGAACCTGCGTCTACATGTGCTTCNGGAGNGAAGCGGATGTTNACTTTCTTGATGTTCTTGGCTGCAGAGAATTCCTTGATACTTTCTGCGCCTACACTTTTCAGTGTGAGCTTGAATGAGCCTAGTCCTGCGATCTTTACGATCTTTGAGTCCTGAAGTTCGGCAGTCATCACCTCTGCGAGTTCTGTGAGTACGGCTAGTACATCACTCTTTTTGACTGTACAGTTTGCTTGAATCTTGTCAGCCATCCCAGCGAGTTCAGTTGTTCCGAGATAGACGGCACGAGCGTAAAACTTGTTATAGGTTTTCAGATTCTTTTTGTTCTTGTTCATGTAAACTTTGTAATTCAGCATGTTTCTTTTCCTTTCTTTTTAAATTGTTTTTTACTGTTTGAGACTTGCTGAAAGCGTTATATATGTGCACCTATAATGTTCCTCCTTTCATTAAGCCCAGTCACCTGATTTTCAAATGACACGGCAAAGGTACTCGTATTTTTTAAGGCTTGCAATGAAATATGGTTTGGCGTGTTAGCCAAAGTAACATAAGGTCTGTTCTCCCGCTGATTCCCGCTGATATTCTTTTGTTTTATTACTCGTTCTTTGCATGTGTAAAACGGCCGATTCTCTCGCAGATTACGCAGATTCACGCAGACAAAAGACAGGTTGGACAAATGGATCTGCTAAAGNAGATGCCGCAGATTACGCTGAGAAAGACAGATATCACATGGTGGAGATACTGCTGTTCATGCTGTTTCTCTGCGAAATAATGCAGCCTGCTGCATTCATCTGCGTGATCTGCGCTATCTGCGAGAGAATAATACGCAAGAGGACTCAATCAATCACCAAAGAAGAAACCCCAATATCTCTCGCAGATCTCGCAGATCACGCAGATAAAAGACAGGTTGGGCAAATGGATCTGCTAAAGCAGATGCCGCAGATTACGCTGAGAAAGACAGATATCACATAGTGGAGATACTGCTGTTTGCTGTTTATCTGCGAAATAATGCAGCCTGCTGCATTCCTCTGCGTGATCTGCGCTATCTGCGAGAGAATAAACACGCAAGAGGACTCAAGCTATCTGTGAGATACGCTCGTTCTTTCCTTGCTCTTTCCTTATGTGTTCAAACGGCCGATTCTCTCGCAGATTACGCTGATTACGCAGATAAAAGACTGTTAGGGCAAATGGATCTGCTAAAGCAGATGCCGCAGATCTCGCTGACAAAGACAGATACCACATTGTAGAGATACTGCTGTTCCCGTAGTGTTGCAACTGTCTTTCTCTGCGAAATAATGCAGCCTGCTGCATTCATCTGCGTGATCTGCGCTATCTGCGAGAGAATAACACGCAAGAGGACTCAAGCTATTTGTGCCATAGTCGTTTGCTCTTATCTACCTCTTCACTTTCCTTTCATTTTTGTTTCTCAGAGAACACAACTAATATTCATGAAAAATAATATTGTGTTATTATATATTAAATATTTCCTTTAAAGGAAACTTTATATTATCTTTGCAGCATTAATAAATCTAAAATGAACACAAAAACGAAGTTCGATATAATATATACAGATGAAGCTATAGATTTTCTGAATTCATTGGACCCAAAAGTCAAAGACAAGGTTATTTATAATATTGATAAAAGTAGATACGTTCTTGACAAAGACCTATTTAAGAAATTAGGGGATTCAGATATTTGGGAATTTAGAACTAAATACCAGAATATTTCTTATAGATTATTGGCATTTTGGGACAATCGTAACAGCTCAATTGTTATTGCAACTCATGGGTTTGTAAAAAAGACACAGAAGACACCTAAAAAAGAGATAGCAAAAGCTGAAGAAATAAGAAAACAATACTTTGATACCAAACAATAAGACAACAAAGCAATAAAAAGACAAAATATAATAACGATTAAATACGAAACATATATGAAACTTTACACACATGAAGAAATGCTCAACAAGACTATTGGAGAGCATGGTACTGCCGAACGTACAAAATATGATGCACGTATGGATGCTTTTCTTATGGGTGAAACTATAAAGAAAGCTCGTGAATCCAAAAATATGACACAAGAAGAACTAGGCAAACTAATGGGTGTGCAGAAAGCACAAATATCAAAAATAGAAAGCGGAAAAAGAGATCTTTCATTCTCAACTATCATCCGTGCTTTTAGGGCAATGGGGATTTCTGCTAAATTAGATATGGGCTCTTTAGGAGTTTATGCTTTCTAACTCATTAATTTTCCTTTAAAATTATCCGCCTCACCGCTTCCTCTCCCAACAGAGACAAAAGTAGTAAGGCGGATATTTTTTAAACTACATTATCTCCCGCAGATCACTCTGATTTACGCAGATACCCCCCAAAACCATATATCTACACCAACAGTCTTTCTCTGCGAAATAATGCAGCCTGCTGCATTCATCTGCGAGATCTGCGCTATCTGCGAGAGAATAAACACGCAAGAGGACTCAATCTATCTGTGAGATACGCTCGTTCTTTCCTTGCTCTTTCCTTATTTGTTTTAACGGCCGATTCTCTCGCAGATTACGCTGATAATCGCAGACAAAAGACAGTTGGGGATTGCGTAACACTGTGAGTATATATCGCAGCAATGGCTATCAGAGGTTATAAATATGAAGAATAAGCTATTAAAATGCAGGATTATTAAAGAAAAGTACCTCGAATCTTCGTTATCATAGAAAAAAATGATTATCTTTGCTTACGTACTATTAATAATGTATGCTTCTACCATATAGCGGGCACATCATATAAACTTCAGCATAATAAAAATGGAAAATCGAATCAAAGTCGTTCTTGTAGATAAGAAGAGGACCAACAAGTGGCTAGCCGAGCAACTTGGTTGTTCACCAACTACCGTGAGCAAATGGTGCACCAATGTCAGTCAACCACCGATGGAGACTTTCGTCAAGATAGCCGAGCTTCTCGAAGTCGATATCAGCGAGTTACTGAGATTAGAGAAGAAAAACGAGGTTGAAAGTAACTCATAACTAATTCACCAATAATTTCTGCACAGATTATGATCAGTTCTCTGACAAATATCCAATCCGTACGCTTCAAGAAGGGCGATGCTTTTATTCAGTGCGATTATGACTCTATCAACTTCATGGAGATAAACAAGGTTAACGAAAGCAATGACAGTATGGATTTCTGTACCGTCTACTAAAAGAAACAGAAATATTTTATCATTAGTGTTTATGATTGATATTATACAAGATATAGAAAATACACCAGAACTTCTGTCTCCATTTGACCAGCTTCGTGAAGTGGATGCTGATGGCAAGGAATGGTGGAACTCACGCAAGCTGGCGCGTGTGATGGGCTATGGAAAGTATTGGAACTTTGAACGCGTCATAGCTAAAGCGCAAGCATGGATTTCACAAAAAGGCTACCACCTTGGCGATCATTTCGTAGAGATTACAGAGATGGCAGAACTTGGCAGTGGTGCTGTGAGGAAAGTAACCAGTATTCGACTTTCACGTGCTGCTTGTATGGCTGTTGCAATGAATGCCGACAAGAAGAAGGAAATGGTAAAGGTGACGCAACAGTATTTTTGTGCTAATATTACACCCGATGTTGCGGCACGAAGCATGGAAGCATCCATACTCATGTATAAAGGTGGACGTGGAAACGTGCAAGTACAAGTTATCTTTGATACAAACACCTTCTGGCTTTCTCAGCAAAGAATGGCTGAACTGTTTGGAGTGACTCAACAGAATATTAGCTATCATCTTTCACAGATAGAGGAAAGTGGAGAAATCCATTTGTCCGATGGTTACAAAAAAGTTTTGTTACCTTCGGACAAATGGTCTGGCGAAGTGATGATGTACAACCTTGATGTGGTTATCGCAGTTGGATATCGCGTTAATAGTTATGAGGCGACACAGTTCCGCATATGGGCAACACAGATACTTAAAGAATATCTTACCAAGGGATTTGTGCTTGATGATGAACGTCTGAAGGGTAAGAATGTATTCGGTGCAGACTATTTTGATGATTTGATTGCTCGCATACGTGAGATTCGAATCAGCGAGCGTCGTTATTACCAAAAAATCACTGATATATATAGCGAGTGCAGTTCTGACTATGATAGGGCCTCTGAAGAGACCCACTTGTTCTTCAAAACCGTACAGAATATGATGCACTATGCGGTCACTCAGCAAACTGCTGCAGAGATCATCTACAACCGTGCAGATGCTGAACGTCCTTACATGGGATTGACTTCTTGGAAAAATGCTCCTGATGGTCGAGTTGTTAAGTCTGATGTTACTGTAGCAAAGAATTATCTGAGTGAAAAAGAGGTCAATTCACTGAACCGTCTGAGCAATGCTTTCATTGATATTGCTGAGCAAAGAGCAGAAGATCATATCCTTATGACTATGACTGATTGGTCAAGTCTCTTGCAACGCTATATGGATTTGAACAACCGTCCTATACTGCCTGATGCAGGACGTGTGACTCACGAAGAAGCTGTAGAAAAGGCTCTCACCGAATACGACAAGTTCCGTGTTATTCAAGACCGTGAAATAATGAACGACTTTGATCGTTATTTGGGTACTCTTCATCTTGAAGCAGGGGATTTGGATAAATAGTTTGGGATTTAAGAAACTAGAAGGATTTAAATACGAAGGTTTATAGTTATGATATCTGTAAAATATATACCCATGCAATATGATAATGCAATTATCATTCGTTTTGAGAGATTTGCCCAAATTAATTATATCAATAAGTAAATTGCTATTTCCAAAAAAATATAGCCATATCCTTACCCTTTACTTCGCATGTATGAACGGCCTATTCTCACGCAGATTATGCAGACAAACCACACTAACTACAAACTGACTTTCTCTGCGAAATAATGCAGCTTGCTGCATTCATCTGCATTATCTGCGAGAGACAATGCCGTTCATGCTGTTGGCCGTTTATCTGCGGGAATCTGCGCTATCTGCGAGAGAATAATCACGCAAGAGGACTCAATCAATTGCCAAAGAAGAAACCCCAATGTCTCTCGCAGATCTCGCAGATTACGCAGACAAACCTCCAAAACCACAACATCATTTCTCTGCGGGAGAACTCCCGTTCCCCTCGCGCACGCACATAAGGTTTTCAAAAATACTAGCGTCTAAGCGTCTACTCATTGATTATCAGCGTGCTACTTCATTAATCTTCATTAATCAAGTGGCATCACAGTGTCATTTGTAGCGATGTCATAACGGCGAGCTTTTCCCCTTGTCAGCTTAAACTTATTTCTCATCAGAATATGTCCTACACGCATGATGTTGCTGTTGTTGATGCTGATGTTACGATACTTCGTTTTCATTTTCTGCACAATCTCCGTTGCCGTGAGACGCATCGCCTTTTCTTCTTTGGCAGGACGGTGAAACATCTCAAAGAAGATATCATCCATGCAATCAATCTGTAGGAAGTCGGCATTAGCAAGCTGAATCTGATGTTCCGCCTCGTTGTCGAAATATGTTCTCGCTCCCGATTTTATTTCCTCCACAGCCTGAGCATACATCTGTTCATAGTTCACTGCCGTACTCGTGTCTATGTGTTCCTTTACCCTGATACACATGTATCGTCGTGAACCAGTATAATCTATCAACGGCTGAGGATTGTTGGTCGTACCGATGAAAGCCGCATATCGCTTGTGCTGCTGCGTGAGGCTCTCATATAGATTGCGGAACTTCACGTCCACAGCCTGCAACATGTATTTAAGAAATGCCGTCTGACGTTTAGAAATACTGTCATATTCATCTATGTTTATCAGTATAAATCGGCTCAATGCCTTCACGGCATCCTCCTTCTTCGTGAAGTCCACCCTGTCTGTATAGTAAATCTGCTGTTCTTCGGGGATGATCATTCTGCAAAATGTTGACTTGCCGTCTCCCTGTTCGCCTACCAACAGCGGAACAAGTGAATTGCCGTGCATGGAGTTTCTGCGCATCCATTGGCTCACCATACCGATAAACCACAGATGGAAGTTCTTCACCCAGTCCTGGTTATCCGTTTTCACCCTCTGGGCAAACTTGTCTATGCGGTCCTCTCCGTCCCATTTTGGCAGATAAGTTATCCAGTCTGCAATCGGGTCGTAATCCTCTGTGAATGATGATTCTATGAATCGCTTCACGTCCTTGTCCCATGCGTCAATACCCTCAGCCTTTGCGTTGATTGTTATCGTGTTGAGAACCTCTTTTGTAACCGAGTTCCACGAAAATATGAAACTGTCACGTTCCCTGTATTCGCAGTCGTTTGTAATCTCATTCTTGCGGAAAGCATATCTCACGGCAAGAAACGTGCGCAGCCTTTCCATGTCGATAGTCATCTTAGACACTGCACAGTCAGATTTTGGCGCACTCGTGTCATAGACATTGCGGAAGCAGTTGCGTACGATATAATCAAAATTACAATATGGCGCATGTCGCATCAGTCTTTTGATACAGAACTCCTCCGCAAGACCGTTACGCTGACAGTTTTTTGCAAGTTCCGTCACAATCTCGTCCATATCCATATCCACGGCACTATTAATCAAATTCAGAAATATTGTCTGAAACTTCGCCATTGCCATGTGCTGCTTTTCATAAAAAGGAATCACGCCACTTTCCCTGCCTGCATTGTAGCTTGTCTTCTTCATCTGATAACGAATCTCACTTTTCACCCTCTTCTCAACGCCTTCATGTGGCTGCTGAAGAATCATCGGCATGGGACTGGCATTAAGAAACACGTGTTCGTCCGTGCTTATTCTGCATACAGTCTGGGTCGTAGGCACTGTTCGCTCGCATTTAATGCCAAGTTCCGCCTCGTAAAACTTAGCACATGTGAAGTAGGCATGCTGATGAAAGAAGCAGATGTCCTGTTCTGTCTGTGGCAGCGTACCGTCTGGCAGTGTAAATGCCACTACGATTTTCAGTGACTTCGCCGATGCTCCAGTAAAGCACATCAGTGTCTGCGGAAGTCCCTCTGCAAGAAACTTCAGATTGTTCAGCCAACCGTCTTCTGCCTTGAACGACAGCAATACATAGCCCGTGTACTGTTTTCTGCACAAAGAAAACTGTATCTGTGGCAGTTCTGCCGTCTCAGCCAGCTTCATACCCGCAATATTCGGGTATGAATTGAGGGCATATCGCAGTTTGTTACACTGCTTTTGGTATTTTTCACCTCGAATCATGACAAACAAATCATCAAGACTCGTCAATTTTTGTTTGATTTCCTGTTTTGTCTTATACAAGACATTGATTTTAGATATTTTCATTCTATTTTTTCGTTTTTATGAGCTAAAATTCCGTTCTATGAAGCACTGTTTTGCGTTTCTACGATCAAACGTTTGCGTTATATCGATCAAACGTTTGCGTTTCATCGATCAAACGTTTCCGTTTCTACGTAGAAACGCCCTTGCTTTTTGACATTTTGCCGACAGTAAGTTTTTGAAAAAGAGCATTTAATGCGTTGATTATCAGCAAATAAACGCTTCGACGCTTATTAATTTGCAAAACCTATGTATCGTTTTCCAGTTCCCTGAGTATGCGCCTTACCCTAGCGGGCTTGATGTAGTACTCGTATTTACACTGGTTGCATACTTGTCGATAGGTGCCAGACTTCATGCGTTCTAATTTCTGTTTAGGAAGTTCACGCCCGCATTTCTGGCATCTGATTGTTTCGGGGAGGGTTCCCCGATTGATAAATTTGACATAATCGTTGTTATTTTAATTGTTAATATTCATATTGTTGTTTCATTACTCTTTCTTTTTGCTTGTTCATTCCTTGTTCTTTCCTTATTTTTTCCTTGCTCTTTCGTTATGTGTTAACGGCCGATTCTCTCGCAGATTACGCAGATAATCGCAGACAACCCCAAAACAACACTAACTGCAAGATGTCTTTCTCTGCGACCTCTGCGTTATCTGCGAAAGAATAACATGCAAGAGGACTCAAACTATTGCACAAAGAACCCCCAATATCTCCCGCAGATTACGCAGATTCACGCAGACAAAAGACAGGTTGGGGAAATGGATCTGCTAAAGCAGATGCCCAGATCTCGCTGACAAAGACAGATACCACACAGTGGAGACAATGCTGCTCATGCTGTTTTGCAGTTTGTCTGCGTTATCTGCGAGTATCTGCGCTATCTGCGGGAGACAATGCCTGTTCTTTCCGTTCTTTTTCCTTGTTCTTTCCTTATGTGTTTAAACGGCCGTTCACGCGTTTCTCGCGGAAATAAAATGCAGAAACAAAGGAAAAACGGCCTCTATTGCTCACGTATTTTCGGAAAGTTGGCACGAAACCGCATCTAAAGATGCCACGAAAAAACTACAAGAAAGTTGCGTGAGTGGAATTTCTTCTTAGAAGAAGTTTCCTCGTCATGGCATAGTAAGCAAGCTTCCTCTACTCATGACTTAGCGGAAACTTTCATGCTGGCTTTTCTTGGCACCTTTAGGTGCGTTTCCTGTAGGCGTTTTTTGAAACTCAAGCAATAAACTCAAGCGAATTTCCTTAGTTTCCTATAATTTCCGCGAGAAACGCGTGAACGGCCGTTATTGTTGTTCTTTATATTCATTGATATAGTTTTATACATGTATGAACGGCCAATATCTCTCGCAGATCTCGCAGATAATCGCAGACGAACCCCAAAACTACACCAACTACAAACTGTCTTTCTCTGCGAAATAATGCAGCTTGCTGCATTCCTCTGCTTTATCTGCGGGAGACAAGTAGTTCATGCTGTTGGCCGTTTGTCTGCGCCCTCTGCGTTATCTGCGAGAGATACGGCCGTTCACTCAAATAAATCCAACTATATTAATCTGCGGGAGACAATGCAGTTCACGTTGATACAAGAGACTCTGCGGGAGAATCAACTAGAACGGACATTCAGGCAGAGTAACTGGATTGAAGTCAATCTCCTGTGATGTGGCTTCATGCTTCGTCCAGTCGCTCTCATCCTCGCTGATTGGACTGTATGTCTTGTCGAAGTTCTGATTGCAGCCAGCATACCGCATGGTGTTCGTGGAGTACTTCAGTGCAACGGTACCCGTCTTTCCGATCTCATTCCAACGGCACTTGATGCAGTTCCAGTACGTTACTTCCTTCAGCGGATCCTCGTCCTTTTTACGGTCCAACCAGAACACGTAATCACTCTTGTTTCCGAAGTCACTACTACCGAAGATGTCGTTGATGGTGAGCTTCGTCTTGTCGTCAAACTTGCGGGGATGGTGCATCATGAACACTGGCACTTTGTACTGATGGGCGAACTGCACTATCTTCATCAGCAGCATCGTGTACTTCATCGTGTCCGTGATACCAGTCTGCTCAGGTAGCTGAATCCAGTTGAAAGGGTCTATAATCAGCATGTCGCACAGTCCCTGGTAATACTCCTGCTGGGCTATGTGCAGGATGCCGTCGATGTCGTTGGTCACGTTTGCGTCAATCTCACGTATATATTCCCTACAGATTTCNTTTCCTCGTTGATAGGCTGGCTCTATCANCTTGCCCTTGCTGAACTCCTTGCCAGTCATCACGTTGATCATCTCAGAGTAGTGACGAGCCGTAGGATATTTCTCAGGACTGTAAACGAGGATGTGCGTGCCGTAAAGATGCACCATACTCATCATGATGAAGTTCATCATCGTTGACTTTCCACTACCCGGAGCGGCAAAACCAAGATAGATCAGTCCGTCCTCAATCCTGAAGATGTTGTTCAGCTTCGCCACATGCAGATCCTTCGCCTTTGGAAGTCCGTTCTCGTAAAGGTCATCAAGCTGCGACTCCACGCTGTCGAGTTCCACAAGTCCCGCAACATTCATCTTCTTTGCGTGCTCAATGCACCACACCACGGCATCCCTGCCTTTCTCCATAAGCATCTGGTTGGCATCCTTGGCGCAGTGCATGTTGTCCTCGCCCTCGTCATCCTTCCATCTGTAAGTCCAGTCAACACTCTTCATTCGTGACTCCCCGAAGTAAGAAGCCACCTTGTTGCGTGCCTCAATACCAGGTTCGTCCGTATCTCCCGCATAGATGATCGTTGCACCGCTGAAATAGTCCTTGTACTTGTCGAAACATCGCAAATCGCTCTGTGCCCCGTTGGGCAGACTAACCACCGCCTCATAGCCACATTCGGTGCAGGCTGCCGTGTCCATCATACCCTCTGTGATGAGTATCTGAGAGGCACCTATGGCACTGTTAATGTTATAGGGAATCTTCTCGCAGCCCTGTTCAAAGAAGAACTTCTTTTCTGTCTTTGAAGCCAATTTAAACTGCACGTCAACGGTGTTACTGCCGTCGATAAACGGAAATCCGATATATTCCTCCTTTGTCGCTCCGTGCTCAATCACCCTTGTCCGTATTCCAAGTTTATGCGCCGTCTCCGTGCTGATGCATCTGTATTTGAGATACTCCATCGTCTTTGTGCCGAAACTGGGCATGAAATAGTCAGCCGTAGGCAGGTTGTATTTCTTCTTGGCATACCGCTTTTCCTGTCCTTCCTTCCATGTCTTGAAATGACTTTCAAGCAGAAACACCGTTCCGCATCTGAAGCAGTGTCCCCAACCCGTGTCAAGGTCAATGCTCACGCAGTCGGAATTTGGTTTGTTGCCCTCGTGGCTGCTGCATTCTGGGCACTTGCATCTTATCTTTCCGCTCGTCTTTGCGCTTGTAGACCGTGATATCTGTAAATCCTCCTTTGCTACAACCTTGTGACCGTAGCCGTCATCATACGTCTGTGCCATGTCATTGCATATTATGAATTCGTTTATACTCGTCGTAATACTTAGACCGTGCAGCCATTTCAGGGTCCATCCTGAAATCACCAACAGGAATAAATTCAAGTTTTATCCAGCTCCATATAGTGTTTGGATCAATCTGTCGTGGTGCATCAGGCGGTATAATCTGGTGATGTGAATCATATCGTCTGCCGCTTTCCTTGTAGTCGTAATAATCGTCTTCGCAGCATTCCATAGCGGTCTTCCTCACCATTTCGTCGTATTTGTATTGCTTGTAGTATTCATCAAACGCCTCCCTTGTCTTGCGTCCCTGTTGCAGCAGATTGCAGAAATACCACCTTGCGTTTTCATCCGTGTCAAAGGTCTTACCCTTTGCCTTGCACTGCATGCCAAACCATTCCATACAGGCATCGGCAACAGTCTTGTCGGTAAGGTCCAGAGCCGTGACTCCCGAAATGGACTTCACCCAGTCGGCGTCAGCAAATGATTTTTTGATAGAATCAGAAGAAGAACCAACGTTTGCGTTTACGTCGTCGCTTTTAATATTCGTAGTCGTAAACGAAGAATATTTTTTATCTTTATCTATATCTATATCTATATCTATATCTTCGCGCGGTTGCGCATGCGTGTACGTATAATGCTTATTGCCGTTTCGTTGATTTCGAATTGATTCATGATTCAATCTAGATTCATTTTGAATTGATTTATGATTCAATTTAGAATCATTTTCAATTCGATTTGAATTCAATTCATTTGCATCTTTTTTTGAAGTTTTGCGCTTTGAATTTGAACTGTGTTTGGGTTCAGGTTCATCTTCTGAAGAAGAAGAATTCACGGTGAAATCAATATTCAGTGTCTGGCAGAGTTCCTGACTATAAAAGATTTTATCCTCAACAACAAACAAGCCGTAGTTGTTGATGATATTGCGGATATAACTTGAAGACTTGTGAGCTTCTGCAGACAAAGAGCGCAAGGTGCTTTTATTGTAAAGTCCCACACAGTTGTTGCACTTAGTGAGATAAATCAATATCATCATGTAAGTGCCGAAGCCGGTACTGCCTTCTTCATTGAGTAAATCTGCCATTTCGGGCATTGAGGTGATGTTACGACGCACTTTAAGGAAAGGCGAATTCTTAGTTTGTTTTGATGTATAACTCATGATACTTGTTAATGTTTAGCTGGATAATTTTCTATTCTCATTTTACGATTCTTTCCATTACGTTTAAGTGAAACGTGAATCCAGAAAGAACCACCTCTTCGGTATTCGAAAAGCAGTTGATCATACTGGCAATGATTCGTAATAAAGTCAAAATATTTTCTGGCTATATATACGTTGTAGCAATGTATGTCAGCAGCTTCACCAAAAAGGTGTTGAGAGTTTCCAACTCCATTAACTCGCTGGTTAAGTACAGGACAGCGGAAACCGCTGTTTATTTTGATTACGCCAAAGTTACGGCGTAAAGGTTCTAGGATTTTTTCACACAGATATTTTAAGTTTTCAATCTGTGTTGAGTCAGGTGTGTTGTCGATGTTATGGTTAATAGCAGTCTCAGAACGCATCATTTCATAAAGAGTAAAATGCTCAGAAAGCCTTTTCTCTTTTGCTTGTTCAAGTGTCATAATCTTGTTAAAAAAAGGACAAAGCTACCGCTAGAGTGATTATTCGTCATCCTTTAAATAGTGGTTAAAACTTAGTCGTTAGTTATACTAATATTTACATACCATATAATAATAAAATAGGATTTTCTTTATTTGCCCCTACCTTTTGCAGTAGGGGCAAATATAATTTAATGTGAGTTGTAGTTTCAGTCATAATAAACATATTTGATTGATTATTTCATATACAAATTTACGAAATATGCAAGCGATATAATGCGAAAAGTCAAAATCTTGCAAAAAACTATAGCGTTTTTAGCTCGATTTAACAATCAAATGTTTTTTTGTATGATTTATACAGCCAACTGCTTGCTTCTTTCTTTTTTCTCCTCCTCATCTGCCAGATGCGTAAATCAGGATTAATCGGACTTACTAGCCCAAACATATTAAAGACTAGCTGGCATATTTTTTTAAAACTTTGAGACTTGCCATCATAGTCTTCTATACATTTGCTAGAATAAAGTGCATAGCACAGTTCAATAAGTTCAGACTTCGTGCCACTCCAATAGATTTTATCATTTTTCATTGGTTGTAAATGTTTTTGTAATTGATTAATTACTGCAAAGGTAGACACAATGTTTAGAAATGCCATGAAACGTTCGCTATTAAACATATTTTTACATTTCCTTTTTTAATATAAACTGCTGAATACCAGAGGTTTGCAAAGAAGCATATCCACTTGAAACGTTCGCAATTTCGAACATTTATAGATTTTATACCATTTTTATTCATTTTATTTTTTTTCGTTCTTAAAAGATTCATGATTATATGCACTTCTGAATATTGCAAAAGACTTAGGGTCACAAGCATTATATCCCAATATTATAGCTAGGTCATGTAAAAACTGTGAGTGTAATTTGTGATTAATAATATATATATCGTCAATATGGATAATTATAGTCCTTATAACACGCGCCCGACTCCCGTATTTATTATTTATACTTAATTTTCTTATATGCGTAATGTCATCAATCCATTCTATATCATTCTTTATCTTCCATAGGATATGCAAATTTTCATGAAATTGAACAGCCAGACTGTCGTTTATATAGAAATTCAGCTCTTGAAAAATAGTTTGTCTATCCCGTTCTAGATTAGATATTCGCTTGTCAAGACTTTCAACTTTAATTAATAATTTATCCATTACATTTTCAATCTTTTTATCCACAACATTATTAATAACTCTCATTTCTTCTTCTAATAATTTACGTTCCATTCAGTTTGTTTATTTAAAAATATGCAAGGAATATACAAATTATTAAATAAATCTAAAAATGATAACACTTTTTATTTTGAATTGTGTTCAGGTTGTGCAGCCTTTGCACACAAATCCATGGACAAAGATAATGAGCCGGTACTCGTTTTACTTTTCTTGAAATAGTTTATTCTGGTAAGGGAAATAGGATAATGAATCGGCAACACAGTATTTTTGAGAATAGACATCAGTATTAACCTCATGAAATCATAAAGTTTTAATGCAGATTCAATTCAAGATGTTCATGAAGCAAGGATTGTAAAGTAAACTGTAAAGTTTTCAACTAAAACTATTACAACACGCTTTAGTATTTTAGATACTCTTGATGCGATAAAAAAAATGTCGTAAAGTAAAAAAAACTCTAAATATGGTCTTTATTTTTTTACTTACATGTTTATTATTAAATAACAAATAATGGTTCATATCATTATTTGTATATAAATATATATATTAATAAAATATGAATAAAAATGATTCATTTTTAAAAATGATTGTATTAATTTCAAATACAATTGAATTAATTTCGAATACGATTGTATTAATTTCAAATACAATTGAATTAATCTCAAATACAATTGAATTAATTTCGAATACGATTGAATTAATTTCGAATACGATTGAATTAATTATTGCTTGCATTGGATTCATTATTTTTATAATGAATTTAATGTAACAAAAAAAGCATCACACATTATTTAATGTGTGATGCTTTTTTTATTACTTCAAATTTTGCTATGACTTAGAAAATAACTACCTTTGTATATTAACACAAAAATAACCCTAAATTATCTATTATATGAATAGAATTATTCTCGTCGGTAATGGTTTTGACTTAGCACATAATCTTCGCACAAAGTATGAAGACTTTATAAATTGGTATTCTCATGAAAGACTAAAAGGTTTTGAAAATAACAAAACTCATGAAGATGATGATATATTATGTAAGCTAAGAATGAAAGATGTTCAGACTGTACTCAAAGATTATAGGCAAAAAGTAATATTAAATGAAGAATTTAATCGTTATCATAGATTTTATTATAGTAATTCTTTGCATGAATTTTTCACTATGAATTCTAATGAGGATTTCAAGGGTATTCTTGATATATTTCGTGAGATGAAGGGGAAAATCGATATAAAAGATTCATTTTTATTTAAAAATATCACAAAGTCAATTGAAACTAAAGGATGGGTAGATATTGAAAATGAATATTATAACTTTTTGCGTTCATTTTTAAATGATCATAAATATAATGATCCTAAACAACTTAACGACGAGCTAGATTTTATAAGTACTAAATTAATTAAATATCTAAAAGAGGTTCAAGACAAAAGTATTAATGAAGGTATATTAAATGAAGATATAAGTAAAATAATAACAGAGTCCTTTAACAAAAAAGACCTATCAATTGAGGCAACAGAGTATTTTAAGAAGGTTACTAAATTTGAGGGTGATGATTTTTTAAAAAAGAACGTGGATTACGAATTTAAAATTAAAGAACATCCACAACCTGAAAATATACTAATTCTTGATTTTAATTATACTAAAACAGCCGATTTGTATTTATCAAAAGGATCGAATATTAAAATAAATCATATTCATGGAGACTTAGAGCATCCAAATAGTGTGATATTTGGTTATGGGGATGAACTGGATCAAGATTACAAAGAATTGGCAAGGCTTAACGATAATGAATATCTACGCAATATCAAATCTATAAAATATCTAGAATCAAGTAATTATCGCGACGCCCTTTCATTTGTAGAGTTCGATAGATTCCAAATATACATTATGGGCCATTCGTGTGGCAACTCAGACAGAACGTTAATGAACACGCTATTCGAACATAAGAATTGTGCATCAATCAAACCATTTTATTACCAGGGTAAAGATAACAAAGACAATTATCTAGATATTGTTCAGAACATCAGCCGTAACTTCACCGACATGAAACTGATGAGAGACAGAGTTGTTAACAAAAAATTTTGTAAGCCACTCCCACAAAATGAATAAACTAGAACGTACGTATATTACATCAAGATTTGTAGAACATACAAACATTGTAAATACAGATACATAAATAAACGAGAAAGTTTACTTTGCTAAACAACGGCTTAGTCATTGCCAGTTACGAGTTCACAGAGGGGTATCAAAAGATGCGTACAGAGGTTATATATAAGGTTGGCTAAACAAAAATATTAATTAACCTGATAGCTTTATCATATCACAGGTTGTATAGATAACCTGTTACGAATCCTCCACTAAGTGAAAGTTTTATCTCTTGTGCATTGATGTTTGTTGACATCAAAGTCAGCATAAAACTACCAGATACTTCATAATACTATTAATTTATATTCACATTTTTTTTGCTATAGAAAGTATATATTCTACAGTAGAAAAAGATATGCTAAAACATATCACCTTACCTTTTTTAAATGCACCCTACATTGTAAATCGACTTTTTTACACCCGACAGGCTTAGTTTACACAAAAGCTATCAAAATAACTTGCAGTTTAAAACAGTTATAATTACACTCTTATTCGGCAGTTATCGAATAATATCCACATATTATTTACTTTGTTATAAAAAAAACTAACTTATAGTTATATTTCCCTTAATATGCTCAATATAGATTGATTTTTCACCATTCTGAGTTATTGTGCGAGTTGTAGAAGGTTGCGATTCATCAGACAATTCTATGTTTTTATTTATTGGAGCTGATACAGTTGGATTTGTCTTTATTAATTTAGTCATTAGTAAAGTAGCATCATTAGCAATAAGTTCTTCATAATTTCCAGTATTAATCACTGTTATATAAATCCAAAAATCGTCCAATTTATTAAGAATTTTAGTTATTATTGTTAATTCATTTAGTAAATAATTATTACTATATGATTTTTTTATTTTTTGTAAGATCTCATTTTTTTTACCATTCCAAAAGTTTCTTATGTACATTAATCCATCACTATCTCTTTTTATATCTCCTAAGTCAACTAAAGGAAATATTTTCTCTAAAATATTTCCATTATTAAAGATTTCAGTCATTTCAAACATGCAAGCTAATGATTCTAAATATTTAGGAGTAACAAACATAATTACCCTATCAGAGAGACCAATCTTCTTTTCAAAATTTTGTATATTGTCGCGATACGAGATATCATTTTTATCTATAAGAAAGTTAATTTTATTTTTATCTAGACCGTTTGTAATTGCTTCTATTGCTTTTTCGTATTTAATATCATGCTTGTATGATATAGATACTTGGCTTATACTATTTTCCATAAGTTGATATTTATTTATTTCATTAATTGATATCTTTTTTATTTTAAAATCCAAGCTTTCGTATGAAACAGTTTTTTGCTTACATAAAATTATAGTTATTCCATTTTGACGAGACAATGATGCTGATAGCATAGAAAGCTCCTCATGACTAAATGAAATTAAATCAAGTTCACCTTGAATTTGAATAATTGTTCTTTTTTTAGAACATAAAATTTTCATTAAGTTCAATAATAAGTCATACGTGGCCGACTCTTTTTGTTCTCTACTTAAATCAAAGAGACGATTTTTATGATCATCTATTACTTTGTTATTACATTGATGACACAAGCCAATAAGGAACAAGTCAAATGGCGAACAACTCATTGATTGAAATAAGTTTTCCTTATAAAATGCTACATAAGACTTTTCTGTGATAAAAGTTTCGATATCTTCATCACTAAGCTCCGTGTCAATTATATATAAACCAGATTTCAACGAAGGATCTAGCAACGCACTTATAAGTTGCTTCTGTTGATTTGATCTATTCATTATCAAGTTTATTAATAAAGTTGACTATAAAGAACTTATCGCTTGGGCTTTGCATGATTTCATCAATTAAATCCATTGCATGCTCCAAAGTATCTTGATAACAACTATCATTAAATGACTTAATTCCATTATAAGCTTGTATAATAACATCTAATATTTGATTCAATATACTATAATCCTTAGGATAGTTTGTTACTAGTATCATTTCCAACCATCGTAAAGCTTGTACTGGGTCTTTTATAGCATACCCCGCCAAATATTTTACAAATGACGTTATCTTATATGCACTCAATGGCGATGATACAAAAGTACTTGCTATTTTATATTGCATATCTTCTGGCCATGACTTTATATTATGGAAAATATTATCGCACGCTTCTCCCATATCCGATGAGTCAAATTTTGGCTCCATAAAATAGAGGATATAACTTATTGCATTTTCATTTACTCGTTCTCTCAAAGTGCATAGAAAATTCAACAATGAAATCCTTGCTTCTTCGCTTGTTTCACACATTTTATCAAGTAACACCTTAACACGCTCATCGCTATTATTATGTGACCATGCTAGCCATAGGATAATCACCTCTTCGCTATAGCACTCAGGGCAATTTGAAGCATGCGTAAGAAACTCTATTATTTCATCAATAGCATAGTTAACAAAATATACTAACGGATTATAATTATGCACAGGCATTGCCATAAGCCTTGGATCAAAATCGTGCATTAGCTTATTAAACAAAGTCACATTGCGGTTCTTATCTAAAAGATTAAGTGAAGCCATGTTAAATAATATTGCAGATCTAGTATAAACAGATGCCGTATCAGCAATACTCTCTAATGTTCTGAAGATTTCTTCCTTATATTCTTCTGATTGATCACACTCAGCACATTCTACCAACATATAGCCAGCATTTCCTCGTGTCTGATTTAACCCCTTATTATATATATCTTTCTCTTTATAATCATCATCTACTAACGTTTCATCTGCATTTTTAAGTGCATAACATATAAATTCAAAAAAAGATCTAGGAATGTTTCCTCCTTTTACTATATCAGATAAAGCGAATAACATTGAATGTAAATTAAAACCTCTTAGCGATGAATTCACATTATCATCAATTACTATCAATATTTCTTTGAGCAAATACTCAGCGGCTTCTATCCTGCTAGCGTCAATTAATCCTTGCATTCCTGATATTGCATAATCCAAAGGGATATTTGGGCTTTTTACTACATCATCTAATAATTTAATAAATTTATCAGGATCACTACTAACAACTGATCTAAACAAATGGCATTGACCTGTCAACGAAGGCCTATCCCAATCAAATGAATGATTATTATTATTGTATTTTTGCATTGAGATATACCAAGTCTTACAACTCATTTTTTCCGCCTGTTCCGGAGTAAGAGAAGTCCACCCTGCCTGAGAATTAGTTCTAAAAGGCATTTCATTTATTAAACGCTCCTTAGTAAACTTTCTGTCCAATCTAAGACGCTCTTGGTATGCTTTCCATGAATATTTTTTTAATTCATCTTTCGGTATTATCTCCAGCATATTACCCTTATACAAGTCTATATCTAAAATGGGATGTCCATATTGTAATCTCATCTTAACCATATCCATATCCATTGAATAAAGCTTCCACTCACTATTTTCATGTATAGTAAGTATTTTATTTATGCAAATTTCTTTTTGAGTATCTGACATGAGATCAAATACACTTTTTAATGCCTCAATAGTCTGATATTGTACTAAGGATGGAGCATTAGAAAAAAAAGATCTTTTTATAATCACATTAAAGAAGTTCTCTTTGAATATATTTGGTTTAGACGTGTATAAAAATAAGGCTATATATACAAAACATTCGTAATTACTTTCACTAAATTTAAAAATATAGCGCTTTACATATTCCTCATTAAAATCGGCTAACAAATTATCTATTAAAATATTAGTTACATAATTTGTAAAATTTGAGAACATATGCCCACCTTTAGCTCTTTGGAAATACGATAATTCAAAAGAATTATAAATTTCTGATTCTGGGATTTTGAACTTTGTTGATTCGTAAATAATGTTCAAGATTTCAACATAAAATTTAATGGATTGCTCATTATTTATCATCTTTAAATCCTCATACAATGGTTCTACATCTTGGCTTATCTGTATTGTTCTAATACTTTGAGATTCTTTATTTAAGAGCTGTAATTTTATGTTTTCTTTCAATTCATTACATACAAAGACAGGATTATCGTTTATAATTTTTCTCAACAAATAAGTATATTCAAGAGGATTTCTAGTCTTAACAAGTTTATTATAAATAGCTATCAATTTTTCTGAAGAGCAATTCAAATTATAATTTTGCAATAATTCGCCTATATATTTACGATCATCTTCATTACTATAATCAAGTTTTTTTTCAACTGTATCTAGAACTAGTTCTGAATTAGACCATAAAGTTCTTCTGCACATAATCATAACTTTTTCTTTATAACTTGCACTAAGCTTAGCCCACCCCACTTTATAATCAATTACACTCCAAATAGCACTAAACCAACTACTATTATGAACTGACTCCAAAATTACCCCCATATACAATTCGTTATCGAAAATTTTTCTTTGTATCAAAGAAATTTCGTCCTGTATTGGAGCCTCAAAATAGGCCATATTACTCAATGCTAATGATTTTAAGTGATAGCGATAAATATACTTTCTATCGTTATCCTCATCAAAAAGCAATTTAGTTAAAGTGTGAATATATTCAGAAGGATTTTGTTCACGTAAAAATGTGAGAATACTTTTGACTGAGGCTCTAGAGAACAATCCTTGATGGTGAGACTTTAACTCATCCAATAGATTTTTTCTTTTTTCAATAAAAATACGAGCATAAACATAATCAAATAATGTTTGGTGAAAGAATTGAACTTGCGTTTTATGTGCAAGGATCAAAAATCCACAAGAAAACAAATATTTAAGTTCAATACTATATCTAGTCTCATAATCCCTAATATGAACATAAAGTTCCTGTCTTTCATACATAGTTGTAACCATTGAGTCTAGTAAAGAAACTATATAATCTTTACTGACTCTGTCATTTTCTTCAGCATTAACAATATACTTACGCCATAATTCATTATAAAGCAAATCTGTTGTTAACGGATCTGTTAATTGGGAAAATAGACGCACTTTAAGGAAAAGATATAAATGAAGAGGATTACCTAAGAATGTATTAAGGTTATTACTTATTTGCTCTTTGCATCCATTATCTTTAAGGATTTCCATTACCTTCTCTGAAGAAAGTTCTTTTAACTCCCATCTTTTACTTACATTCAAACTTTCAAGTAGAGGATCATATTCTAAATCATAAGGTCTGCAAGAGACAACAACTCGTACATGCTCAATTAAACTTACTTTTTTGATTAGATTTAACATTGAGCGCAATGGAGTACGATTAGAAGACAATGAATGTGATAGTGCATCTATCTGATCTATCAACAATACAACTCTATTATATTTCGGAGCAATTTCTTTAATAAGAATATCTATAGGCTTTGACAAATGCATTTTTGTACTAAGCTCGTTAGCGTTTTGGAAATCACTTTGATCAGTTTTTAAACCAAGAACAAGATAATCTTTCTTTAATTCTAATTCATTTAAAAGATCGTGCATCACAATAGATTTTCCTATACCTGCTTTACCATATAATAAAGATAATCGGCTAGATTTTTCTGCAGAAGATTTTTTTCCTATCCAATCAAGTATCTGATCAACTTCAATTCGTTTAATTGGTGGCTTAATCGTAGGACAATAGTCATGCAATCCGAAAGAACAATCTTCAAAAGCAGATGAAGTTTCTTCAACATAGCTTTCTAAATAGACGTTACCACTTTCCATATAGATGCACTTATCACCAAATTGATTTATAACTTTATCTTCCATTCTAGTATTAAGCTGTGAGGAAATAATGAAAATATAGGTTATTCATTTATACGTAGACTATTACTTTCTTTATTCCTCTTGTTTATTTTTAGACTTATAGTATATTAAACTAAATTGTTTATGGTATTCTTGTTATTTAAACATGAATAAACATCAATTAATAAAAACAAGGAAGTAGAATGCCACTAAGTGTTTGCTTAAGAAACATTGTGCTTTACCAGGTGTTTTTTTAGTTAAGCGCAAAGATAAAAAATATTTTTGAACTATCAAATATTCTATTTGCTATTTTAGGTAAATAGTTACTATTTCAAGAACAATACAACATAAAGCAATAATATTTTCACGCTGATCTTTGCAGACTGCTCTATATATTAAACTCTCAATATTATAGTTTAAACCGCTGCATATCTTTGCATATCAAACGGTCTATTCTCCCGCAGATTACGCAGATGCCCGCAGATAACGCTGAGAAAGACAATTGCGACATTGGGAAGATAATGTAGTTTATACCGTAGCTTAATCTGCGTAAATTTGCGAGATCTGCGAGAGACTATGCCTTTTATACATTGACAAAGAAGGCGAACTAAAACTCGTATCTATTTCCTGCAATATATTGGTGTTGGTCTCTTACCAAATTACTTACATTATAAATATTTTTGTTCAAAAGTTGTACTTATATTTTTTATTACTATATTTGTATTCTCAATTAAGCAAAGTTGGAAATAGCACTTTAAGAGTTATTTGNCTTTAGTGAAATATGTTATGATACAACCTTTTTAAATCAATTCATGATATTGCGACCAGAAAACTTCAGATTCTAACATAAACTAAAAAAACATTGAAATATGAAAAGAACTTATTTTTTAATATTGTTATCTATCGTTAGCCTGTCTGCTTTTACCCAACAGATTAGCGAACTAGACAAAAGCGTGAATAAAATGATGGAGCAGGCTGAAAGCTATATCCCTGATTTTCATCGCAAAGCTGTTACGGCATCATATCCTATATTCAACGTACTAACAAAAAAGGAATATCGCAAGATTACTTTCTCACAGATGCCTAAGTATAATCAGATAGACAAATACATAGATTTCGATCATTTAGAACTCGATTGTATCTTAGCAAAGACTCCTGAAGGCATTTGGTATTTAGCAGGTGTATATGATAATGTTGATTCTTTTTACTATTACAAAAGTGCAAATAATAAATTATTCGATTATTTGGATAGCATTAAACCTGACCGTATATATTATCTTTTCGGACAATACTATTTCGTCTTAATAGAAAAAAACGGTCATCGGTATTTAATCAAGGAGATAAACAAACAATATCAGCCATGTGAAATAGTAGATATTGATCCTGAAATTACATATTTTAATACATGGTATTTTCCTAACAAGTATAAAAAGTTACGAGTCTATACTAACTAAATTCTGATTCATTGTTCTATGAACAAAGTTACAGCATAATGACCAAATGAAAGTTTAAATAATAAACTTGGTTTTACTATTTAGGTGCAAGAAAGTGTTTGCATATTTGCACCACATGAAATAAGGTTACTTTACCAAACAAATATTTCGTTATTTCTATTTACAAGTTACAACTATTCTCACGCAGAGATTATGTTGCTCACGCAGAGATTCTTTCTTTGCATGTATAAACGGCCGATTCTCCCCCAGATAGTGCAGATTCACGCAGACGAAATACAAATACAAAATAAGTCATGTTTTTTGCGCAAACAACTAGGCTTTTACCGGATTTGGCTTATTAGCAGATATTATTTGCCAAAGAAATAGGAAGTAACATAAAGACAATACTTACTTTAATAAAGTAATAGTATCATATATAAATAAAGGATGACTAAGCTAATATCTATTAAATATCAGCGAAGCCATCCTTTGTTATTTAAGTAAGGACAAAATGTGCTTACATATTGTCACAAACTTCTTTCTCGTTCTTTTTCACCTTCTCCCCTTTTTCAACAACACGTGCTGAATAGCCAAATTTAGTGAAACCCTGTAGCAGTTTGACCGGTGTAGTCTTATCTGCATCATACTGAATTGTAACAGTCTGATCAGGAATACTTGTATCGATCTTCTTTACTCCCTTTTCAAAACGCAGATTGCTCTTTATCTTGTTTTCACAATTTGCGCAATGCATTTGTGGAGTTGTTGTAACTACAACTGTCTTAATGTCTTTTGCAAAGCCTGCAACTGAGGCAAGCATTAATGCAAATAATAAAATATACTTCTTCATTTTTTTAATTATTTATATGGTTTATAATCTTCCTATGTTTACACGTATACCTAAATAGCCAACAGCTCCATGAGAAGGTCCCCACACCATTGTTGGATCAAAAGTCTTACTCCATGGATTTTCTGCGTTGATGATGGTCTGCTTCTGGCGGAAACCTGTAAGATTCTCACCTCCTATATATACAGAGAAGTGGCGGAACCAACGTGTGACTTGTGCTGAAAGCTGCTCATAAGGATGAAAACGCTCTTCCCATGACATGTTGCCATTAGATAACTGATAAGGAGTTGGCATACGACCACCACCATTTAATTGTAGTGTTGCATCAAACTGCCATTTTCCTAATGGAGTTTTATAGCTAGCAGTAAGCAGTCCCTTATATTTGCTTGTAAGCGGCTTCTCCATCAACGTATTATTATAAGTAGTCTTGACATCATTAATCCTATAGGCGGCAGTAAGTTCAAGTCCTGTAAATAGAGGATAGCTAGCATCTATCTGAAATGTATTTGAATACGACTTTCCTGAAAGATTCTCTATTCTAATTTGCGTAGGATCACTATCATAGTCTATCACAGCCTGATTGCCGAAACGAGTGTAATAATATTCAGCATTAAGTTTTAAATTCTTCCCAAGCAAAGGAATATTAAAAGAACTGCTGGCACTATAGTTCCAAGCACTTTCCTGACCCAAATCTCCTATCACTAGCTGTCTACCACTAGCAAGTAGATAATTATTCTCAGCCAAGGCATGAACAGTTCGATATCCCTTTCCTGCAGAAAGACGGAAACTTACTACATCGTTTGGAGCGAATCTCAAATGAAAACGAGGTGTTATAAATGTTCCGAACATACTGCTATGATCAGCACGAATACCAGCCATAGCAACAAGCTTAGTAGAAAGACTATATGTGTATTGCGCATACACTCCTGGAGTAGTTTCCTTTTCGTTCTGGGCATTCAATCCCGCATTAGTCAATCGCTGTGACAGATAATCATGATTCAGCGATAGTCCTACAGACAGGTTATGACTAGGTGTGAAATTAGTTTCAAACATGATCTGAGCAAATGCATTCTTCTGGTTTACAGTATATTCCTTATCACCATATAAGCCATCACTCTGATGCATAGAAACATTACCCATGAGAGCAATATTGGTTCCATGTGACTTATCAAGTATAAAAGCATTTTTGAGATATCCTTCATATCGATTGTTAGTCACATCAATGTTATATATACGACCTAGATCCATAGAAGAGTGATTGGTTTGTCCGCCTTCACGTTCCTCTTTTATAATGCCTATACCAGCATGAAAGATATTGTTATCACTCTTAACCTTCCACCTATTCTGAATGTTCCACTGCTTGACATTAGGGTTATCAAGAAAGCCATCATGATTATCATCATGGTGCCCAAAGTCTTTCTGTTGATGCACTAACAACTCCGTACTTACTTCCTTGTTTACGTGTATATTTGCATCAGCATTAAACTCTTGACGGCTTAAAGAATTTCCATAAATATTTAATGTAAGTCCCTCTTCAGCATCAGGTTTAAGATACTCCACATCAATCTGACCCGTTATACCCTCATAACCATTGCGTACTGACGACAGCCCTTTTGATACCTGTATACTATTAATCCAAGTTCCAGGAACATAATCAAGAGAATATGGAAGAGCTGCCCCACGGAAGTTAGGCATATTTTCGGTCATCATCTGCACGTAAGTACCACTAAGACCTAAAAGTTTAATCTGTTTGGCTCCTGTAGTAGCGTCAGAGTAATTAACATCAACAGAAGGATTAGTCGTGAAACTCTCACCAAGATTACAGCAAGCAGCCTTGAAAAGTTCTTCACGATTTATCTTCAAGCTGTTAACAGCTCCACTCATTCTACTTGTTCCAGCACGACGTGCAGTTATTGTTACATCACTGATATGATGTAATTTCATTGTATCGGCTTGCAATGAATCATTGGTACTACCAAATACTGGTAGCCCAAGCATTATTGCAATGCCTGTAAAAACATATTTCATTTTATTTATAATTTTGATATTATACCATAAGTTTTACGGAAGCGACCTTATAAAGACCGTTTCACTAAATAAAAACTGATATTATCAAAATCAAATGCGCAATACTTGAATAAAGTTAAGATACTCTCGTGGTGGTGATTCTCTCACCTCATAGAACACCTTAACGATCGTTTTGTTTAGAATGCATAATAACCATTCTGCAACAAAACCTGGTATAATGGCAAGAAGTGTTTGAACTGCATTAAAATCAAAAACAGTATGATGTGCAGCATTGGATGGCGATAACTGCACATGTTGAACACTCATACAATCAGAAGCTGGAGCACATCCCATATTAGATTTATCCATACAGGTTGCCGCCATCACATTACCACTATGCATGCAGCGCACTACATTAAAGCCCGTTCCCATTAAGAGAATAGTCATTGACAGTAGAACTGACGTCATTATGTGGATATACTTCTTCATTTCAGTTGCAAATATACTGCATTTTCTGCGAATCTAAAATACCATATAGTAGGTATTTTGAGAAATGAAACGCAAATTTCATATTAATTATGAATTATTTTGTAGGCTATACATTTTGTGAATAGAGATTCTTAGCAATCTTTTAAAACAGATTGAGCTTGTTTTTTCTTGCTTCCTCCAAAGATAATATATTTTCCTGCTTTTGCTTGTAGTTCTCACGCAGCGACTCATATTTGCTATCAAGTTCGGCTCTTAGCTTACGCTCTTCTTCGGCATTAAGCAAACGGGCAGCAACAAGGGCATTCTGTGACGCATCTTTCATCCATACAACAGGACCGCCATATACTGGGGCTATCTTCAAGGCTACATGAAGTTGGCTTGTTGTAGCACCACCTATCATAATTGGTATGTTGAGATTAGCTTTGCGCATTTCTGTAGCTACATTCACCATTTCTTCAAGCGATGGAGTTATCAATCCACTCAAACCGATTATGTCAGCCTTCAACTCAATTGCCTTCTTAACAATCTGCTCGGCAGGAACCATAACTCCTAAATCAATAACATTATAGTTGTTGCACGCCATGACGACACCAACGATATTCTTGCCAATATCATGAACATCCCCCTTGACAGTGGCAAGGATAACAGTTCCCATTTTAGAATATCCCTCTATCTTCTCTGCTTCAATATAAGGTTGCAGAATAGCGACTGCCTGCTTCATTGTTCGGGCAGTCTTGACAACCTGAGGAAGAAACATCTTACCCTCACCAAACAAGACACCAACCTCATTCATTCCACTCATCAAAGGTCCTTCAATGATATTCACGGCATGAGGATATTTTTCAAGAGCCTCGTGTATGTCCTGTTCCATATAGTCACCTATACCTTTTCGCAAAGCATAAGCAAGTCTGCTTTCAAGATCATTATTGCGCCATTCATCACTGGCAGAACTCTTAACTGAAACATAACCACTATTGCCTTCTGCTTTAGCTTTTTCCTCTTCTTCCTTTATCTTATTAGCCAAATCAATAAGCGTATCAGCTGCACCAGGTTTTCTATTTAGTACAACATCCTCTATTATAGCAAGTTGATCTTCAGGAATATCCGAATATATAACCTTCGTAGCAGGGTTGACGATTCCGAAATCCATACCATTCTTTATGGCATAATACAAGAAAACTGCATGCATAGCCTCACGAATGTAGTTGTTGCCTCTGAAAGAGAAAGACAAGTTGCTCACTCCTCCACTGACATGAGCACCAGGAAGATTATTCTTGATCCATTCAGTAGCGTTTAGAAAGTCGACAGCATAGTTATCATGCTCTTCTATTCCTGTAGCGATAGAAAGGATATTAGGGTCGAAAATTATATCAAGCGGATTCAGTCCAACTGTCTCTGTAAGAATATGATAAGCACGTGACGCAATTTCAATCTTACGTTCGTAGGTTGTGGCTTGTCCGATCTCGTCAAAGCACATCACGACAACAGCAGCACCATACTTCTTAACGTCTCGTGCATGACTGATAAACTCAGCTTCTCCGTTTTTAAGTGATATAGAATTGACAATGCTTTTACCCTGAACACACTTCAGGCCAGCAACGATTACATCCCATTTGCTGGAATCAATCATGATAGGAACTTTTGCGACATCAGGTTCTGAAGCGACAAAATTAAGGAAATTAACCATTTCGGTCTCTGCGTCAAGCAATCCGTCATCCATGTTTACATCAATAACGAGAGCACCATCAGTGACCTGTTTACGCGCAATACTGAGAGCCTCATCATATTTCTTTTCCTGAATAAGACGCAAGAACTTACGACTTCCTGCAACATTGCAACGCTCACCTACATTGACAAACTGAACCTCAGGAGTTACATTAAGCAGTTCTAGACCACTAAGCCACATAGAACTAGATTTAGCGACAGGTACATGCGGCTTCTTTCCACGAGCCATTTCATCATACATCCTGATAAACTCATCAGTGGTGCCACAGCAACCACCAACGATGTTAACAAGTCCCTCATCAATAAACTCGGCAATCTGAGGCGACATGCTCTCGGCAGTCTCATCATAAAGTCCCATTGAATTAGGAAGTCCGGCATTAGGATAAGCAGAAATATAATAAGGAGCTTTCTTGCAAAGTTCCTTAAGATATGGTTTCATCTGGCGTGCACCAAACGAACAATTCAATCCTACAGAAAATATGTTGTATTCGCTTATGCTTCCTAAAAAGGCATCCAAGGTCTGTCCGCTAAGAGTTCTTCCGGCAAGGTCGCTCACGGTGACACTAAGCATTATTGGAAGATCTAACCCACGCTCTTCCATAACAGTCTGCGCTACATCAACGGCAACCTTTGCATTGAGAGTATCAAATATCGTTTCGATGAGCAATGCATCTACACCACCATCAAGGAGTCCGTTTACCTGTTCTTTATAAGCATCAAACAAATCATCGTAGGTAACATCTCTTGCAGCAGGATTACTTACATCAGGACTCATGGAACAAGTCTTGTTTGTAGGTCCAATAGAACCTGCTACAAATCTAGGTTTTTCATCAGAGTTAAACTCATCAGCTGCCTTTCTTGCCAATTTAGCTCCAGCAAGAGCAATATCATAGCTATAAGCTTCAAGTCCATAATCAGCCTGAGAGATGCGTTGAGAAGAAAAAGTATTAGTCTCGATAATATCAGCACCGGCAATAAGATACCTGCGATGTATATCCATTATGACTTCAGGCTTGGTTAAGCAAAGCACATCGTTGTTTCCTTTAAGCTGACCTTTGATGTCGGCAAACATGTTGCCACGGAAGTCATCTTCACAGAGATTATACGATTGCACCATAGTGCCCAACGCACCATCTAAAATCAAAATCTTTTCTTTAGCTAAATCTTTTAAACTTCTCATAATCAAAAACAATAAACTTATCCTGCTAAAATACTAAAACAAAGTATAGGCAACAAGATGCCTATACTAGAAGTGCTTGACGGCCCTATCCATTTCACGTTTATCCTGCTTTTCACGCAAAGTCTGGCGCTTGTCAAATTCCTTTTTACCCTTTGCAAGAGCAATATCAACTTTTGCACGTCCGTGACTATCGAGAAATATAAGAACAGGTACGATAGTGAAACCCACCTGCTTTGTTGCTTCCTCAAGTTTATGGAGCTCACGCTTGGTAAGCAGCAATTTACGATCACGTCTAGCCTCATGGTTACTGAACGAACCATAGAAATAGGGGCTGATATTCATTCCCTTCACCCACATCTCACCATTATAGATGACACAGAAAGAATCAACCAAAGAAGCCTTACCTTCGCGGAATACTCTTTATCTCTGTTCCTGTAAGTACAATACCTGCAGTGAACGTGTCGACAAANAAATATTCAAAAGAAGCCTTNTTGTTTCTTATCTGTACGGGACTTTTCTTTCTTCGTTCCTGTTCTTCCTTATTCATTTTTCAATCTTTGCAAAATTATCAATATGCTGATCGATATAATTAGCTACCGTTGACACGAACATTTCTTCATTTTCGACAAACTCATCATCAAAGTCGTCAAACTCGGCATGTTGTTCAAACATAGCCATAAATTCCTCGTCGGTACAGTCTTTTTCTATTTCCTCATGATACATAGCATACAGGCGATGACTCTTGTTTATTATCTTAAACAATTCAGGCAAGCCCCATTCACGAAAAGCCTTATCAGTAGGATTCATGTAGATAAATGCACCAAGTCCGTTATGGATCAACTGTACGAATCCGCCATCCATAATCTCATCATGGAGGTAATGGAAAGCAAGCAGCGTTATCTGGTCGGAGTTAAGCTGCGACATGTTTTCAGCTGTCAACTGACCATCAATAGAGTCAAGTATAGCATTTGTGAAAACATCAACAAAGGCATCCATACCTTCTTCGGCAGCCTTCTGTAATATATCATCTTTAATAATTACCTCTTTCATAATTTAATTTATTAATATTGCAAAAGTACTAATTTTATATGAAATTACAAAATACTTACTTTTTTTTATTACTTTTGCACTTATGAAACTATCAGTTATAATACCAGCTTATAATTCTGGAGCTACAATATGCAGATGCATAAGTTCCATCATTGCACAGGATTTTACCGATATGGAAATAATATTGGTAGATGACGGATCGCAAGATGGAACACCGTATATATGCAATGAATACACAGCTCAGGATTCAAGAATATCCGTGATTCACAAGCCTAACAGTGGACTGAGTGAAGCGCGCAACTATGGTATTGACGCAGCCACAGGTGATTATATCACTTTCATTGATAGCGACGACAGTCTAGAGCTTGGAACATATAGCAGATTATTTGAGTTGATTGACAAGCATCCGGAATATGACATATTGGAATACTCAATAAACGAGAGATACTATTCACGAAAAAACAGAAAACTGAAATTCAATAATCGTGAATACAATGACATAAAGGCATACTGGCTTGAAGAAAGGGCATATAAACACGCCTATGCTTGCAACAAAATATATAGAAGGTCATTATTTGATGAAACTAAATACAAGACAGGTATCATATTTGAGGACGTAGAGATATTGCCAAGACTACTGAAGAAATGCAATGTAGTAGCAACGACGGAAATCGGTACGTATAACTACATATACAATGGCGACGGACTTACGGCAAACGCTCATGTAAAGCAAATGGAAAGTATGCTTGAAACACATGTAGCAATTATGAAAGAGACTTGCGACGACAGATATTTTAAATATATAATTAACATACAACTTGACGTGTACCGTATGGGAGGAAATATTCTTATTGAAGACGGATTACCATACAGAGGGACTCTCAAACTGGCTCTATATCATTTATTAGGAATTAAAAGACTATGCTTGATTCACAAATTATTTCGCATAATAGCACACAACCGTTAGTAACATTCATTATCACGACGTATAATCTTAACGCAGAACTTTTGAAAGAGTGCGTGGAGAGTATTACGAAACTATCAACAAGCATTGATGAACGAGAGATTATAGTAATTGACGACGGAAGCGACTTGCCTGCACTCAACAGTCTGACAAGCGTATGCAAAAATATAGTGTATCTTTGGCAACCTAACAACGGAGCAAGTGCGGCACGTAATATAGGATTAGACATTGCACATGGAAAATATATCCAATTTGTTGACGGTGATGACTACCTAATCAGTGCCACTTACGAGCATTGCCTTGACATTGCTAGATATCATAACCCAGACATTGTGATGTTTGAGCATACAAGCAAGAATGATTCTGTAGTTACAGAAATGTATGACGGTCCGTTTTCGGGTGCAGAGTTTATGCACAACAACAATATAAAAGGCATGGCATGGGGGTACATATTCAAGAAAGACATCCTCATGAGTCTGAGATTCAACAGAAATATAAAGTTTGGGGAGGACGAAGAGTTTACCGCACAGCTGATTATACGTGCAGAAAGACTTTTCACTATCCCATCAAAAGCATATTTCTATAGACAGAGAAGCAACTCTGTAGTCCATGAAATAAACAAGCGCACAAAAGTTCAAAGACTGGAAGAAAATGAATCTATCATATTCCATTTGCATGATATGCTTGACAAACTGCCAAAAGCGGAAAGAGCTGCAATGGAGAGACGAATAGCACAGTTGTCTATGGACTACCTATACAACACAGCACGACTGACTCACAGCTACTCGCATCTTAACGACGCATGCGAAAGACTGAGAAGACGTGGACTATTTCCGCTTCCAGACAAGAAATATACAAGAAAATACAGTCTATTCAGAAAGATGAGCAAAAACGCTATAGGAAGAAGATTAATTATTGCAACAGCAATATGAAAATACTCTTGATAGGAGAATACAGTAACGTACATGCAACTCTTGCAAAAGGCTTGCGAGAATTGGGACATCATGTTGTGGTTGTCTCAAACGGCGACTTCTGGAAAGACTATCCGCGTGACTATGACGTTAGCAGAAAGAAAGGACGATCAGGAGGCGTGATACTATATGCCAAACTAATTGCACTATTGCCTAAGATGAGAGGATTTGACATTGTGCAGCTGATTAACCCATTGTTTTTTGAACTGAAAGCTGAAAGGCATTATATATTCTACAACTATCTTAGAAAGCATAACAAATGTATTATTATGGGAGCTTTCGGAATGGATTATTATTGGGTACACGAATGTATAAAAAAAATGCCACTGAGATACAGCGACTTCAACATAGGACATAAACTACGCACTGACAAAGAAGCTATAAAATATAGAAAAGACTGGATTGATACCGAAAAGGAAAAGCTGAACAAATATATCGCACAAGACTGCGACAACATTATAGCTGGACTGTATGAATATTGGGCATGCTATAAACCTGTATTCGAAAACAAAACAAAATTTTGTCCCTACCCTATAATTACAAAAAACACACAGCCAAGAAAGTTTGATGGAATCCTGAGACTATTTATCGGCATAAACAAAGAACGCAGCATATATAAGGGTACAGACATCATGCTCAAGGCTGCCGAGGACATGAAAGCAAAGTATGGTGAAAGGATTGAGTTGAACATTGCTGAAAGTATACCTTTCAACGACTACATAAAGATGATGAACGGCTCTGATGCAATTCTTGACCAGCTATACAGTTACACACCGTCGATGAACTCACTTGAGGCTATGAGCAACGGAATTATATGTATTGGCGGAGGTGAAGAAGAAAACTACAATATCATTAACGAGCATGAACTGAGACCGATTGTGAATACGGCTCCATGCTATGACGGAGTGGTGACGGCAATAGAATACCTAATGGACAATACCAACAATATTGATAAGATGAAAAACGACAGTATGCTTTACATTAAAAAGCATCATGAATATATTACAATCGCAAAAAAATATATAGAAATTTATGAACAATCACTTGGAAATAAAGATAATACACACTACTGATGTCCACGGAAGTTTTTTCCCCTACGACTTCATTAATTCATGCAAACGCAAAGGATCGCTTGCAAGGGTGTCTACCTATGTAAAACGATTGCGAAAAGAATACGGAGAAAAGCTTATACTTCTAGACGGTGGTGACATATTACAGGGGCAACCGACTTGTTATTTCTGCAACTACATAAACACTAAAAAGACAAACGTAGCTGCAAGGGTGATAAACGTGATGGAATATGACGCACAGACAATAGGAAATCACGACATAGAAACAGGGCATGAAGTATATGACAAATATTGTTTAGAGACTAATTGTGATATACTTGCTGCTAACGTGATTGACACGAAATCATTAAAGCCATACTTTAAACCATATAAGATGATGGAAATTGACGGTTTGCATATCGCGATAATCGGTATGTTGACACCTACAATTTCTCATTGGCTACATGAACATCTATGGAGCGGAATGAAGTTTGAAGGCATTCCAGAATGTATGGATAAATGGACAAGGCACGTAAGGAAAATAGAACATGCAGACATCGTTATCGGATTGTTCCATTCTGGATTTGAGGGTGGCATAAACGACAATGGAATAGGAGAAAACGAAAGCATTGAAACTGCTGCCAACGTAGCCGGAATAGATCTTATTCTCTGCGGACACGACCACAGACTAAAACACGTTGTACAGACATTCGGCAATACAAAAAAAATAAACATTATAAATCCATCGAGCAATGCTAACTATTTAAGCGAATCAACGATTAAAGTAAATAAGACTCAAAATGGTTGGCGATTGGAAGATATAGAAAGTGAGAACGTAAATATTGAAGAAGAACAACCTGACGAGGAGTTTCTCTCCCACTTCACCGAGGATATGAAAGAGGTGAGAAAATACGTAAATCGAAATATCGGAACTATAGAAGAATCTATATTCACGAAAGACAGCTTCTTTGGTCCAGCTCCATTCAGCGACTTCATACACGATGTACAGCTGGAAACAACTGGAGCAGACATATCGCTAAACGCACCTCTACAATTTGATGCATGTATAAAAAAGGGAGAAATCCACGTGAGCGATATGTTCAATCTATACACATACGAAAATCAACTCTATGCTGTGAGAATGTCGGGAAAGGAAATACACAACCTTTTGGAGATGAGCTATTATCAATGGGTAGACACGATGAAATCAAAAGATGACCATATCATGCTTATGGATATTGACAACAACGGCAAATACCATTGGCGTTATCTAGCTTTCAACTTTGATTCGGCAGCAGGAATAGACTATGAGGTTGACGTGACTAAGGAAAAAGGACATAAAGTAAAGATATTACGCATGTCAGACGGAGAACCTTTTAACGAAGAGAAGCTATATAGAGTTGCCATGAACAGCTATCGTGGAAACGGAGGCGGAGAATTGCTTACAAAAGGTGCTGGTATTCCTTTTGAAGAGATTGCATCACGAATAGAGTATATCAGCGACAAAGACCAACGAAGAATACTCATGGAATATATAGAAAATCATCAACACATAAATCCCCAAGCACACACAAATTGGAAATTCACCCCAACAGAATGGACAGAGCACGCAATAAGCAGAGATAGAGATTTATTGTTCCCTAATAACACAGAATCTTCGAATTGATATAATTTACCAAATCTGCATACAAAATGCGTCAAGATTAAGGTACTTTTTTTTCATAATTGAAATTATTTTTGTAATTTTGCACAGTATAAATATATAAAAATAAATATAAAATTTAGATATGGAACTAGCAAGTAAGTATGATCCACAAGACGTGGAATCAAAATGGTATGAATACTGGCTTAACAATAAGCTATTTAGCAGTAAGCCAGACGGACGCGAACCTTATACCGTGGTTATTCCACCACCTAATGTTACAGGAGTCCTTCATATGGGCCACATGCTTAACAACACTATACAGGATATTCTTGTACGTCGTGCACGCATGGAAGGCAAAAATGCATGCTGGGTTCCTGGTACTGACCACGCAAGTATAGCTACTGAGGCTAAAGTGGTAAATAAACTTGCTGAACAAGGCATTAAGAAAACAGACATGACACGTGACGAATTCCTAGGTCACGCATGGGACTGGACAAACGAACACGGAGGCATTATACTTAAACAGTTGCGCCGACTAGGTTGCTCTTGCGACTGGGAACGTACTGCATTCACAATGGATGAGACACGCAGCAAAGGCGTTATAAAAGTATTCTGTGATCTATATAAGAAGGGACTTGTATATCGTGGCGTGCGCATGGTGAACTGGGATCCTAAAGCACAGACTGCTTTGTCTGATGAGGAAGTTATATACAAGGATGAACACTCAAAACTATATTATCTGAAATATCGTGTTGTTGAAAGCGACTGCAAACAGGTTGAAGAAGGCAACGTGATGCATAAGGACGAAAATGGATATTACGCAGTTGTTGCTACAACACGTCCTGAGACTATCATGGGCGACTCTGCAATGTGCATCAACCCTGAAGACGTTAAGAATACTTGGTTGAAGGGCAAACACGTAATAGTACCATTGGTTAATCGTGAGATTCCTGTTATTGAAGACAGCTATGTTGACATACAGTTTGGTACAGGTTGCTTAAAAGTAACTCCTGCACACGATATTAACGACCATGCACTAGGACTGAAACACGGACTAGAGACTATCGATATTTTTAACGACAACGGAACTATAAGTGAGGCTGCCGGACTATATGTTGGTCAGGATCGTATGGACGTGCGTAAGCAGATTGCAATAGACTTGCAGAATGCTGGTCTGATGGAAAAGATTGAGGACTACGACAACAAAGTTGGATTCTCTGAGCGTACAAACGTTCCTATCGAGCCAAAACTTTCTACACAGTGGTTCTTGAAGATGCAGCACTTTGCTGACATCGCTCTACCTCCTGTTATGGATGACGAGATTGAATTCTATCCAAAGAAATACAAGAACACTTATCGCCACTGGTTGGAGAACATCAAAGACTGGTGTATAAGCCGTCAGTTGTGGTGGGGACATCGTATCCCTGCATATTATTTTGTAAACGCAGAAGGTAAGAATGATGTTGTTGTTGCTGAGAGCGCAGAGGAAGCTCTTGAAATGGCAAAGAAGAAGAATGCAAACATTAAGGCAGAAGACCTGAATCAGGAAAGCGACTGTCTTGATACATGGTTCTCTTCTTGGTTGTGGCCTATATCTGTATTTGACGGAGTAAACAACCCTGACAACGAGGAAATAAACTACTACTACCCTACTAGCGACTTGGTAACAGGTCCAGATATCATCTTCTTCTGGGTAGCGAGAATGATCATGGCTGGATATGAGTATCGCCATACATTCCCATTCAAGCATGTATATTTCACAGGTATCGTACGTGATGGTTTGGGCAGAAAGATGAGTAAGAGTCTTGGAAACTCTCCAGACCCAATTAAGCTTATCGAGAAATATGGTGCAGACGGTGTACGTATGGGTATGATGCTTAGTGCACCAGCCGGAAATGACATTCTGTTTGATGAGAGTCTCTGTGAACAAGGCCGTAACTTCAACAATAAGATATGGAACGCATTCAGACTTATCAAGGGTTGGGAGACTGCCGATATTGAGCAACCAGAAGCAAGCAAGATAGCCGTTAAATGGTTTGACGCCAAACTAAAGGAAGTTAACGCCGATATGCAGGAGCAGTTTAAGCAGTACCGCATAAGCGAAGCTCTGATGACTGTTTACAGACTATTCTGGGATGAGTTCTCAAGTTGGTATCTTGAAATGATTAAGCCTGCTTATAATGACGGAAATGCACAGCCAATAGACAAGAAGACGTTTGACGCAACAATCAAATTCTTAGATGCATTGCTGAAGATGCTTCATCCTTTCATGCCATTTATTACAGAAGAGTTGTGGCAGCAGATTGCTGAACGCAAAAACGGTGAGAGTATTATGTGTGCAACACTTGATATTCCAACTATAGCAAGTGAAGAAAGTAAACTTGCAGTTGACATAGAAACAGTGAAGCAGATTGTATCTGGTATACGTACTGTGCGCAACCAGAAGAACATTGCACCAAAAGAAGTTCTTGAACTCCAGACTGTAGGTGAAAATAAGTTTGCCAAATACAACGACGTCATCATCAAAATGGCTAACCTTAGCGCGATAAACACTGTTGCAGAGAAGACAGCAGACGCAAGCGGATTCATGGTTGGTACAGACGAATACGCAGTTCCTGTTGGTAATCTTATCGATGTTGAAGCTGAAATTGAAAAGGCGCAAGCCCAAATACAACATCTTGAAGGTTTCCTTATCAGCATTCGCAAGAAGCTAGGCAACGAGAACTTCGTAGCTCATGCTCCTGAAGCTGTAATAGCCCTCGAACGCAAGAAGGAAAGTGACTCCGAAGAAAAGATAGCTGCGCTAAAGCAGACTATAGAGGAACTTAAAAAGAAATAAATATGAAGAAAATTCTAACATTACTGTTTGTCACTATCACAGCCTTCACTCTTGTTGGCTGTGACCATGACGACACTAAGGATGATTACAAATATGAGAACACAACAAAGACCATATTTGTATACATGCCTTGGACCGTTAATCTGACGGGTGCCTTTGATGCAAACATATCTTCAATGGAGAATTCCATCAACAACAATGGTAGTTTGAAAGGAACTGATGTCATCGTATATAAGGCCAGCGATTCGTCAAAAGCTGTAATGTTTAGAATGAGGTACAACATCACATTGAAGAAATGTGAGCTTGATACACTTGATTTTAATGCAGGATTCAGCTCGATAACAAAGGAGAGCTTAACAAGTCTGCTCAACAAAGTATGTTCATACAGCAACACCGGTTCATATTCTATTCTTGTAGGTTGTCACGGAAGTGGATGGACTCCGAAAGGAAGCTACTTCGCTAGTGCTTTCGCAAAGCCCAGCAGGGCCTTTGGTGGAATAGGGAGCGAGATGCAATATGATGTAAGTGATTTGAGTTATGCAATAGCAAACTCAGCAATGAAGAAGGTTGAATTTGTTAGTTTTGACGACTGCTATATGGCTAACGTTGAAACAGCTTATGAACTAAGAGATGTCACAAACTATCTTGTAGCCTCAACAAGTGAGGTTATGGGAGTAGGTTTCCCTTATGACACATTATTTAAGTATATGCTTGGTAATCCAGACTATGACAACATCTGTCAAACATTCTACAATTATTATATGACCAACGACGATCCTTATGGAACCTTGGCTACTATAAAATGTGGTGATGCTATAAAGCAGATGGCAAGCGTTATGAAAGACATCAACACAAAATATACTTTTGATCAGTCAAAACTTAGTTCGGTACAATATCTTGACGGATATCATGTACATGTGTTCTACGATTTAAGTTCATACGTTGATCAAATAGATGTTCCTTCACCATTGAGTGAAGAATTCAAGACCGCACTTGATAAACTTGTTCCATATAAAGTTAACACACCTTTTATATACACTAATCTTTATCAAGACGAAGCACATACTATTCAGATCAATACCTTTAGCGGAATAACAATCAGCGATCCAACAACTAATTCGTATCTACAAGATTCAAAGAAGAACACTGCATGGTGGCAAGCAACACACTAAAATATAAAAAGGAGAATTTCAACAGAAATTCTCCTTTTTTATTTATATAATAATTCAATTACTTCTTAGCATATTCGGCAGCCATTTCAGCACATCTTTCACCATCAATACCAGCAGAAACAATACCACCAGCATATCCAGCACCTTCACCACATGGGAAAAGTCCAGCAATGCGTACGTGCTGAAGAGTTTCTCGGTCTCTTAGTATACGTACAGGACTAGAAGTTCTTGTTTCAGCAGCAATCATTACAGCTTCATTTGTGAGGAAACCATGGGCATTTTTACCAAAAGTCTTAAAGCCTTCCTGTAAACGGGTGCTTACAAATTCTGGCATCCAGAAATGCAAAGGACTACTTATAAGTCCTGGAGCATAAGAACTCTTTGGTAAATCATAACTGAGATGCTTGTTAACAAAGTCAGACATACGCTGTGCAGGGGCTGTCTGCTTCATGTTACCCTGTTGCCAACAGTTCTTTTCAAACTGTTCCTGAAATCTCATAACGCTTAAAGCATCTTGATTCTCATCGCCTGTCATCTTTGCGCAATCATCAGGATGAACCTCAACAACCATACCACTGTTACTCCATGCAGTACCTCGGTTACTTGGACTCATACCATTTACAACAATCTGTTCCTTATCTGTAGCAGCAGGTATAACGAAACCACCGGGACACATACAGAAACTATATACACCACGTCCGTCAACTTGTGTTACAAAAGAATATTCAGCAGCAGGCAGATACTGTCCCCTACCGTCTTTATTATGATACTGTATCTGATCAATCAGTTCGCTAGGATGTTCAAGACGCACTCCTACAGCAATACCTTTTGCCTCTATCTCAATCTTAGAATCATTAAGATAGCGATATACGTCACGGGCACTATGACCAGTGGCAAGGATTACAGGACCCTGGAATTCCATCTGTTTCTCATCATTCAAAGACACAGCCTCAACACCAACAACCTTATCACCTTCAAGTATAAGACTCGTCATCTTAGTAAGGAAATGTACCTCACCACCACAAGCGATAATAGTATTACGCATGTTCTCGATAACGCCAGGTAACTTATCTGTACCTATATGCGGATGAGCATCAGCAAGGATAGACTCAGAAGCACCATGCTGACAGAAAACGTTAAGAATCTTATTTACTGACCCACGCTTCTTGCTACGAGTATAAAGTTTACCGTCACTATAAGCACCAGCACCACCTTCACCAAAACTATAATTACTTTCATCGTCAACTTTCTGGGTCTTTGTAATCAAAGCAAGATCCTTTTTTCGTTCACGCACGTCCTTTCCGCGTTCAATAACAATAGGGCGAATACCTTGTTCGATTAATCTTAAAGAAGCGAAAAGTCCACCAGGTCCCTCTCCCACAACAATTACTTGCGGACAAGTCTCAACATTAGGATATTCAGTAGTAACAAACTGCTCATCCTGTGGGAATTCATTAATATATATGCGAACCTTTAAATTGAAATATACCTGTCTATGTCTGGCATCGATACTCTTATTAAGCACTCTCACCTGATTTATGGTGCGAATGTCTAATCCTTTATCTTCAGCTATAAACTGCTTTATATTCTCTTCAGTGTAAGCCACCTGTGGCAAAACACGAATTTGATATTCATTTATCATGGGTACAAAGTTACAAAAAATGAAGCTAAAATGGAAATTATCAATGAATTAGTTGGCTATAATAATAATTCTTAGTATTTTTGCCCATGAATTCATTCAAATTGTAAGGTTTTGATGTATTTTTCGAGTTATTTGCCACTTTTGTACTGTTGGTTTTAAGACTCGGCTATGATTATAACCGACAATTAAAGTCTGATTTCGTTAGCGACAAGCCACTATTGTCAAGTGGTCGCACAACTTAAAACCATTAGTAAATGAAAGTATTAAAATTCGGAGGAACATCTGTTGGTTCCGTAGAAAGCATTCTTAGCTTAAAGAGTATTGTAGAGAAAGAGGCTAAAAAACAGCCGATAGTAGTTGTTGTAAGTGCACTTGGTGGCATAACGGACAAATTGATTTCCACATCAACATTGGCATTACAACACGACGATAATTGGAAATACGAATTCGACCAAATGGTTGATCGTCATCATAAGATGATAGACACAATTATCACAGACACAAAAAAACGAGAAGACTTATTCAACACCGTAGATTCTCTATTTGAACAATTGAGAAGCATTTATTTCGGTGTCTACCTGATACATGATTTAAGCGAAAAGACACAGAATGCTATCGTCAGTTATGGTGAACGTCTGTCAAGTAATATCGTTGCTGCTCTGATAAAAGGTGCAAAATGGTTTGACAGCCGCGAATTTATTAAGACCGAACGTATTAATGGTAAAAATGCACTTGACAGTGAATTAACAAATAAGTTAGTAAAAAATACATTTAAAGACCTTCCACATATTTCATTGATTCCCGGATTTATCAGTCGTGACACTGATACTGACGAGATAACAAATCTTGGACGTGGAGGAAGCGACTATACAGCAGCCATTATTGCAGCTGCACTGAATGCCGAAATATTGGAGATATGGACCGATGTAGATGGTTTCATGACCGCCGACCCAAGAGTTATCAAGACTGCATACACAATTAACGAACTAAGTTATATTGAAGCTATGGAGTTGTGTAACTTTGGTGCTAAGGTAATATATCCTCCAACAATATACCCAGTATGTATAAAGAATATTCCTATCAGGGTTAAGAATACATTCAACCCTGAAAATCAAGGAACAATAATAAAGAATAAGATCAATGATGACAAGAAACCTATCAAGGGTATAAGTTCTATCAACGGAACTGCACTTATCACGGTGACGGGTCTTTCTATGGTTGGTGTTATTGGTGTAAACCGCAGAATCTTTACAGCTCTTGCCAATGAAGGAATCAGCGTATTTATGGTTTCTCAGGCATCTTCAGAGAACTCAACCAGTATAGGTGTAAGGGAGGAAGATGTAGAAGAGGCTGTAAAAGTGCTGAATGAGGAATTTGCAACCGAGATTGAAGATGGAGCTATGTTCCCTATGCATGCAGAATGCGGTCTTGCAACGGTCGCTATTGTAGGCGAGAACATGAAACATGCCGCTGGTATTGCAGGTAAACTGTTTGGAACTTTAGGAAGAAGCGGTATCAGTGTTATAGCATGTGCGCAGGGTGCCAGCGAAACAAATATATCATTCGTTGTAAAAAGCGAATCATTAAGGAAGTCATTGAATGTTCTTCACGACTCATTCTTCCTTTCAGAATACAAGGTTCTAAACTTATTTGTATGTGGAGTCGGAACAGTAGGTGGCAAACTTATTGAACAGATTCGCAACCAATATGAAGAGCTGAAGGAAAGAAGTCAACTGAAACTCAATGTCGTTGGAATATCAAGTTCTAAGAACGCAATATTAAATCGAGACGGAATAGATCTTTCTAATTATAAGGATGTATTGAAGACATCAGAAGCAAGCAGTCCTGAAAAGCTGAAAGAAGCAATATTGGGAATGAACATATTCAATAGTGTGTTTGTAGACTGTACAGCAAGTAAGGATATAGCTGCATTATACCAAAGTTTTCTTGAAAATAACATCAGTGTAATAGCTGCAAATAAGATTGCCGCTAGTGCTGAATATGACAAATATGTGGAACTGAAAAAGACAGCATTGAAACGTGGCGTTAAATTCAGATTCGAAACAAACGTAGGTGCTGGCCTTCCTATTATCGGAACGATCAATGACCTTAGAAACTCTGGAGATAAGATATTAAAAATAGAGGCTGTATTAAGCGGAACATTAAACTTTATCTTTAACGAGATAAGCAGTAATATTCCGTTCTCTGAGACAGTACACAGAGCGAAAGAAAAAGGATACAGTGAACCAGATCCACGTATTGATTTAAGCGGAAAGGATGTCGTAAGGAAACTTGTAATTCTAGCACGCGAAGCAGGTTACAGAGTAGAACAAGAGGATGTAGAAAAGCATCTGTTTGTTCCACAGGAATATTTTGATGGAAGCATTGATGATTTCTGGAAGAATCTTCCTAAACTTGACGCTGATTTTGAAACACGCCGAAAGGTTCTTGAAAGCGAAGACAAGAAATGGCGATTCGTTGCTGTTATGAATGGTGGTAAGACAAGCGTGGAACTAAAAGAGATTGAGCGAAATCACCCGTTCTATAATCTTGAAGGAAGCAATAACATCGTACTTCTGACAACAGAAAGATATAAAGAATATCCTATGTTAATTCAGGGTTACGGTGCTGGAGCTAGCGTGACAGCTGCTGGAGTATTCGCAAATATAATGTCAATTGCTAATATCTAGGATTATGAAACATATCATCATACTTGGCGACGGTATGGCAGACCATGCAGTTGAAAAATTAGGAAACAAAACTCTGTTGCAATATGCAGAAACACCATACATGAATATGTTGGCAAAAAACGGACGTACTGGTAGATTAAGCACCATTCCTGATGGTTTTCTTCCTGGTTCTGAAGTAGCCAACACAGCAATTCTTGGATATGATTTAAACAAAGTATATGAAGGTCGTGGACCACTTGAAGCAGCATCAATAGGATATATCATGCAACCAGAAGATATGGCTATAAGATGCAATATCATTGAGTTGGAAAACGGCTTAATAAAGAATCATCATGGCGGACATCTCACCACAGAAGAAGGAGATGCGCTGATTAAATATCTTGATGAGAAACTTGGCAACGACAAGATTAAATTCATCACTGGCATACAATATCGTCATCTTCTCGTGATTAAAGGCGGAAACAAGCATATCGTTTGTGCTCCACCACACGATCACCCAAACGAGGAATGGAAGAAACTTCTTGTGAAACCTGAAGATAATTATGTTGAGACTGATTCTTCAAGAATGAGCCCTCAGGAAACCGCTGATTTGATAAACGATTTGATATTGAAGAGTCAGAAATTACTTTCTGAACATCCCTTTAATAAAGGAAGATTGGAAAAGGCAAACAGTATATGGCCTTGGAGTGGTGGCTACAGACCATCCATGAAAACCCTTATGCAACTATTTCCTGATATCAAAACAGGAAGTGTAATTTCGGCTGTAGACCTTATACGTGGCATAGGACATTATGCAGGACTTGATGTCATTAAGGTAAAAGGAGCAACTGGGCTATCTGACACCAATTACGAAGGAAAGGCACAAGCTGCCATTGATGCTCTGAAGAAACAGGACTTTGTTTTTCTACATATTGAGGCTAGCGATGAAGCTGGTCACGACGGAGATTTAGATTTGAAACTTAAAACAATTGAAAATCTTGACTCCAGAATCGTAAAAACAGTATATGAAGAAGTGAAAGACTGGAAAGAGCCTGTTTGTATAGCTGTTTTGCCCGACCACCCTACTCCAGTAGAAATACGTACGCACGTAAAAGAACCAGTACCTTTTATTATTTGGTATAAAGGAATTGAGCCGGATGAAGTAAGCACATACGACGAAGTGAGTTGTGTAAGCGGAAGTTACGGCTTGCTGAGGTTGAATGAATTTATGGAAACATTTATGAAAATAAAATAAGTTATGAAATACTATAGCACAAACAAAGAAGCACCAATTGCAACTCTTGAAGAAGCTGTCGTAAAGGGTTTGGCTCCAGATAAGGGTCTATATATGCCCGAAAATATCCATAAGTTGCCAGAAGCATTTTTTGATAACATAGAAAACATGTCGTTTCAAGAAATCGCCTTCGAAGTAGCAAAGGCATTTTTTGGTGATGATGTAGAGACAAGTGCGTTAAAAGACATTGTTTATGATACTCTATCTTTTGACGTTCCTGCTATAAAAGTTGAGAGCAACATATATTCTCTTGAACTGTTTCATGGTCCTACTCTTGCTTTTAAGGATGTAGGCGCACGATTTATGGCTAGACTTCTGCAATATTTCATAAAGAAAGAAGGTCAAAAATCTGTTACTGTTCTTGTTGCAACATCCGGTGATACGGGTTCAGCTGTAGCAAATGGTTTTCTTGGCGTAGATGGCATACATGTAGACGTGCTTTATCCGAAAGGTAAAGTGAGCAAGATTCAGGAAAGCCAGTTTACAACACTTGGCAAGAATATAACAGCCATAGAAATAGACGGCGTATTTGATGACTGCCAAACTCTTGTAAAACAAGCATTCATGGATGAAGAGTTGAATGCAAACAAAAAGCTTACATCAGCCAACAGCATCAACGTAGCACGCTTCCTTCCTCAGGCATTCTACTATTTCTATGCTTATGCACAACTGAAGAAACTAAACAAGGCAGACAATATGGTCGTATGCGTACCAAGTGGAAACTTTGGAAATATATGTGCCGGAATATTTGCTCATGAAATGGGATTACCTATCAAGAGATTCATAGCAGCAAACAATGCCAATGACATATTCTACAAGTATCTGCAAAGCGGAAAATACGAACCGAAACCTAGCAAACAGACATTAGCAAACGCAATGGATGTTGGTGATCCTTCAAACTTCGCACGTATATACGACCTATTTGGAGGTAGTCACGAGAAGATTACAAATCTTATTAGTGGAGCCACATATACAGACAACATGATAAAGGACACGATGCAGACTTGTCATAAAGAAACTGGCTACATTCTAGATCCTCATGGAGCATGTGGCTATCGTGCATTAAAAGAAGGACTCAAAGATGGAGAAACAGGAGTCTTTCTGGAAACAGCACATCCCGCTAAGTTCAAGGAAAAGGTTGACGACATACTGAATATAGACATCAATATCCCTTCACGTCTGGCTGAATTCATGAAAGGTAAAAAGCGAAGTATTGAAATGAATAACAGCTTTGCTGAATTCAAGGAATTCTTACTTGAACAGTAATATATAAAAAATACAAAAGATTAGGTATATTGTCATGGAAATTAACTAACTTTGCCGATTAAGACAAGAATAGTAAAGTTATTATGGACGAATATATTGAGATAAAAGGCGCACGCGTAAACAATTTAAAAAACGTTGCGCTTAATATCCCTCGCAATAAATTTATTACCATAACCGGTGTATCCGGTTCGGGAAAGTCTTCGCTGGCTTTCGACACATTATATGCCGAAGGTCAGCGAAGATACGTAGAAAGCCTTTCATCATACGCCCGACAGTTTCTGGGACGTATGAGTAAACCGGAATGCGACTTTATTAAGGGCATTCCTCCAGCAATAGCAATAGAGCAAAAGGTTATTTCACGCAATCCACGTTCTACTGTTGGAACAACTACAGAGATTTATGAATATATGCGTCTGCTATTTGCACGCATAGGACGTACTTATTCTCCTGTAAGTGGAGAAGAAGTGAAACGTCATACTCCTGAAGATGTAGTGAAATGCAGTCTTACATTTGCTAAGGGAACAAAATTCATGATACTTGCACCTCTGCATGTTGTTGAAGGACGCAGCGTGGAGAAGCAACTAGAAATGTATATGAAGGAAGGTTATTCCAGAATGTACGTAAATGGTGACGTAGTAAGAATTGAGGATATTCTAACTGACGATAAACCTAAAGAGATATCTGATTTATATCTTGTAATAACAAGAATGAGCGTTGATGACACGAAAGATGCCATATCAAGGCTCACTGACTCTGCTGAAACTGCATTCTATGAAGGTGACGGAATACTCAAATTAGTATTCCTTCCTGGAGATATCATTTATGAATTCTCTACTAAATTTGAAGCAGACGGCATCAAGTTTGAAGAACCCAACGATAATATGTTTTCATTCAATTCACCTCTTGGCGCATGTCCTACTTGTGAAGGTTTTGGAAATGTAATTGGTATCGATGAGAAACTCGTTATAACAAATTCATCGCTCAGTGTTTATGATGGATGCGTACAATGTTGGCATGGAGATAAAATGGGTGTTTGGAAGACTGAATTCTGTCGTCGTGCGGCAGAAGATAACTTTCCTATTTTCGAACCTTATTACAAGCTGACACAAAAGCAGAAAGATATGCTGTGGCATGGTCTGCCATGCGAAAAGAAACTCAATATAAAAGATAAGATTTGCATTGACAGTTTCTTCCAGATGGTGAAGGAGAATCAATACAAGATACAATATCGTGTAATGATGAGCCGATATAGAGGTAAGACTGTATGTCCTGACTGTCATGGAACCAAACTAAAAAAAGAGGCAAGATGGGTTAAGATCAGCGGCATGAGTATAACCGATCTTGTAGAAATGCCTATTACAAACTTGAAAGAATGGTTTGACAAGCTGAAACTTGACGAGCATGACGCAGGAATAGCCAAGCGCCTAATAACAGAAATAAACAACCGACTAGGATTCTTGGTTGAAGTTGGATTGGGATATCTCACGCTCAACAGACAGTCGAATAGCCTAAGTGGTGGCGAAAGTCAACGTATAAACCTTACAACATCACTCGGTTCTTCGCTTGTAGGTTCGTTATATATATTGGATGAACCAAGTATTGGACTTCATAGCCGAGACACAGACAGACTAATAAAAGTATTGAAAGATCTCCAAAGTCTGGGCAACACCGTAATGGTTGTTGAGCACGATGAAGAGATTATGAGAGCATCAGACTATCTCATTGATGTAGGTCCTGATGCTGGTTCAAACGGAGGAGAAATAGTATTTGAAGGTGATATAAAAGAACTGAATGATAAGGACAAATCGTTGGTTGAAAAATATCCACGTTCATATACAGTGAAATATCTTACGGGAGAATATTCAATCGCCACCTCAAAATCAAGACGTAGTTGGAATAAATATATAGAGCTCAATGGAGCACGAATGAATAACTTGAGAGGTATCGACGTAAAGATTCCACTCAACATATTCACATGTGTAACAGGAGTATCTGGTTCTGGTAAGTCAAGTCTTATCAAGGGCATATTATACCCTGCTCTAAAACGCCATCTTGACGAGGTTGCCGATGCTCCTGGAGAGTACACTTCTCTTGAGGGTGATTGGCAAGATATTAAACATGTTGAATTTGTAGATCAAAACCCAATAGGAAAAAGCACACGCTCAAACCCAGCCACATACGTAAAAGCATACGATGCGATAAGACAACTTTTCGCAGATCAGCCACTTGCAAAGCAACAAGGATACACCGCACAATATTTTTCGTTCAATGCAGAAGGTGGTAGATGCGAGGAATGTAAAGGAGCTGGAGTTATAAACGTTGAGATGCAGTTCATGGCAGATTTGGTACTTGAATGTGAAGCATGCCACGGACAAAGGTTCAAACATGATATACTGGAAGTGAGATTCCACGAAAAAAACATCTATGACATTCTGAATATGACAGTGCTTGAAGCGATTGAATTCTTCAGCGAATACAATCAGAAGGTTATTGTAAACAGATTGAAACCTCTTGCTGAAGTTGGACTGGGATACATTAAACTGGGACAAAATTCAAGCAGTCTTTCTGGTGGCGAAAATCAAAGAGTAAAACTAGCTTACTTCATTGGACAAGAGAAACAAGATCCGACAATGTTCATTTTCGACGAGCCAACTACAGGACTTCATTTCCATGATATCCAACGTCTGCTCGCAGCATTCAACGCATTGATAGAAAGAGGTCACACAGTAGTGGTGATTGAACATAATCTAGATGTTATTAAATGTGCAGACTATGTAATAGACCTTGGTCCTGACGGAGGAGACAAAGGTGGTAATCTTGTTTGCGAAGGTAAACCTGAAGATATTGCTGCATGTGAAGACAGCATTACTGGTAAATTTTTAAAAGACAAACTGTAAAATTTCATATTATCAAAAGCGAACTAAGCATACTCATCCCCTGCTATAACCAAATATGCGTAGAACTGGTTAAAGCGCTTTGTACTCAATGTGAAAACATTGAAGGATTACACTACGAGATTATCGTTGCAGATGACGGAAGCAGCGATGAACATTCACGTATTGTAAACAAGGAAATTCTAGAACTTGACAATATAAAATACATCATAAGGAAAGAAAATGTTGGAAGATCAGTTATAAGGAATTTTCTTGCAAAAGAAGCTACCTACAAATGGTTGCTGTTTATAGACAGTGACATGAGCGTAGATTGTGACGAGTATGTCATCAATTATCTAGAACAAGACGACAAATACGAAGTTGTATATGGAGGATACAGTTTAGCTTCTGGTGACAATTCCAATCTGAGATTCATTTACGAGAAGAGCGCAGAGAAAGCACATATTGCAGCAAAACGAAACTGTCACCGATATCAAGATCTACATACTGCAAATCTATTAATTTCACAAAGAGTCATACTTAGTATTCCTTTTGACGAGAGAATACGAAATTATGGATATGAGGATGTTTTACTTGGAAAAAGACTGAAAGAAAACAATATTGAAATCCTGCATATTGATAATCCATTGATATTAGACAATTACGAATCAAACAGTGAATATCTTGAAAAGACAAAAGAAGGGTTACAGACTTTAAAAAAGTTTTCAAATGAGTTGAACGGATATTCACGTATATTGACTATCAGCAACAGATTATCGCGCTATCATCAAAAATGGATTATCAAACTATATTGGAAATTATTCCAAAAACATTTAGAAACAAAACTAATAGGTAAAACTCCTAATATGTCTACATTCACGATGTATAAACTGGGGTATTTTATTTCAATCTCCTAGGAACAGAGTTTAACTTCACAAGCCATTTGTCATTTTTATAAACCATATTCAATACAAATGTAGCTTTCTCCACGACATGTGATGCTGCACCAATAGTGTCCTTTTCTAGATAGTTCTTAACATCAACTTTGACAGTTGCCAATGAATCATCGTTAAGATATGTAACCTCTCCTATCTCGCATGCTGCACCTTCATCCATAGATTTAAGCATATCAACATCAATTTGATGAACTTGACTAGCTTCAAATCTCAACCATTTCTCTGACTCTGGAGTTACATAACCAAGTGCTTTTTGATATTGCCAATTAAAGTAATGGCAAGAAAAGGAATCTGCATTCTCTGTTAGGCTGTCTTCGCTTCCTGGATGATTGCAAGAAACAAAATTTAACATCACAATAATCAACATTATTGCAAAAAATGTATTCTTTATTGTCGTTGAGAGCCTAAAAATCATACTAAATTCATTAATTTAGGACAAAGGTAGCCAAATTCTTTGGTAATTTCATCTTTTCTTAATAATTTTGTAGAAAAGAAATATTATAATGCTGAAGTTTATATCGTTCGGCAGTGGAAGTAGTGGCAATTGCTACTATTTATATACAGAAACTGACGGATTACTTATTGATGCTGGAATTGGGGTGAGAACCCTGAAAAAGTATTTTAAGAACTATGGATTACAAATGACGAATATACATCATTTGCTTATAACTCATGACCATGCTGATCACATTAAATCAGTAGGCAGTATAAGTAATGATTACAGCGTCAGCGTGTATACAACCAACTCTGTACATAATGGAATAGAGAATAATTACTGCGTTAGAAAAAAGATAAACAATGGCTGTGTAAAAGTCATTGAAAAGGATAAGAGTTTCCAACTTGGAGATTTTAAGGTAACGCCTTTCGAAGTTCCTCATGACAGCTCTGATAATGTAGGATATAAGATCGAACATGACGGAATAATATTCGTCTTGATGACTGATATCGGGCACATCACTGATGACATGCATCAATACATCGGTGAAGCTAATTATCTTGTTATCGAAGCAAACCATGATGAGGAAATGGTTAGCAATGGACCTTATCCTGCACATCTTAAGGTTAGGATTTTAGGACCAAACGGTCACCTGAGCAATTCTGAATGCGGTAATGCATTAGCAGAATACGCTACGCCTGAACTGAAGCATGTATGGCTATGTCATCTAAGCGAAGAAAACAATCATCCTGTATTGGCGCAAAAGACGATTGAAACTACTCTTAAAGCTCATGGAATTATAGCTGGAGTAGACTTTAAATTGGAAGTACTTAAGCGCAAGATTCCAAGTGAGATTTATAATCTCATTTAGAATGGCAATCCCACTGCAAAATGGAAATCAAAATCCCTGCTTAGATTCGGATGGAATATGGCATAATGTTCTTTTTCGGTTTCATAAGCAGGGTTTATAGCTTTCATAGCCATATCAAATCTTAGTATAAAATAGCTGAAATTTAATCGTAACCCTACTCCATAAGCCACAGCTATTTGCTTATAAAACTCGTTTATCTTGAATTGTCCTCCTGGTTGTTCTGCGTAATTACGCAGAGTCCAAATATTACCAGCATCAATAAATGCGGCACCATCAAACTTCCAGAATAAAGATGTTCGGTATTCTAAGTTCATATCCAGTTTCATATCACCAGTTTGATTGATGAAGTCTATTCTTCCGTCAGTACCTTTGAAATTTCCTGGACCTAACTCTCTCACACTCCATCCTCTCACACTATTTGCACCGCCTGAGAAATATCGTTTTTCAAAAGGCAATATCGTACTGTTTCCATAAGGCCATGCTATACCAAATCCAAGATGCATTGCCAAAGAATTGCTATTATCAAATCTCAACAAGTGAGTAAAGTCGAAATCAAATTTAGCATATTGTGCATAGGCTATATTAAACAAGGTATATTGTCCGTTGCTATTTTTCTTAAAGTCAAAGGCTCTTGACAGTCCGTTAAGTATGTTACCTGCAGTCTCAACATTTGCCCTTACTACATTTATACCGTCATTGTAAGTAATACCAGCACCAATCTTCATGATAAATAAATCTTCGTAGTTGTATCTAAGTATGGCATTTCTATTGCTCACACTATCAAGATAATCATGCTTAAACGTGGGACTTATCCATGGCATGTACACATAGTTTAGATCCAGAAGATCTACACGATATGAAAGATGGTGGCGAGGTTCGTTCCATTTATACCTCCATGCTGCAGAGAATATTCGTCTGTGGAATTCAGGACGGTTTTGTAGATTGTAATTCAACGACAATTCTGATGTTGCATTACTGCGCTTCTTAAATCCGTTTGACAGGAAAGGAGCAAGAAATCTAGGGAACTGAAGTTTGCTCTCTATATTATATTCCTCGTAATTCTGATTTTGATAACCTTCCAAACCCTTTATGGCTTCAAAAGCACCTCGCAACTGAATACTGAATAATTCCGAACCTCTAAAAAGATTTCGATTCTCCCACGTCAAACTTGCAGCTGCACCTAAATCACCAGCAGTATTTGTTCCTTCTGGTTGAAAAGACAACGTGTTTGGCTTATTCGTACTCAACTGAATATCACAGTCCAACAATGTTGTATCGGGATGTTCACGAAAACTTATATTCGTAAATCTTACTGCCTGCAGCCTTGCAAACTTATTATATGTACTTTGTAATGCGCTACTTTTATACGGTTTCCCTTCTTCCAAAGCCGTAGAATAACGAAGAACACTATTTCTTAGATGGATTCTTACTGTATCACCACTAAGAAAATTGATTTTGTTTATCGTATAACATGGGTGAAGAGTGTCGGGAGAAGCACTAGTGACACGATAAGGCAAAAGATGTAATACTAGATTTATGTCTTTACTATTTCTAGCAGAATCGGCACTGAATATTATATAATCCTTATGAAATTTATAATATCCGTTGTCAAGAAGAAAACTTGTTATATTCTTTCGCTCAGCATTCAACTCATCTACGGTAAATCTACTTCCGCTCGCAAGTCTTGCCTTAAATGGACTGCGCATATCCTTGTTGGCAAGGAGTTTAGCTATTACGCTATCCTTGATATCATATTTTATCGAACTGATATAATATGGCTCTCCTGGATGCAGCAGATAAATCGCTTTTATCTTATTTCCTCTTATCTTTGTCTTAATCTGTGCTGTGGCGTGCATATATCCCATGTTACGCATAGCTGTTGCTAAATCATTAACTGAACGATCAGCCATGATAGTATCATATACAACAGGTTTTTCACCTATATTCTTTAATGTTCTGTTTAGCCATTTAGCAGAATCTCTTCCTGCCAAAGAGTAAGTTCCAAGAGGTATTTTGAATATTGAAAACCATTTAGAGTTAGCTTTCTGACGCACATACGCCTGAAGCATAGCCGGATTTAGATCTTTATTGTCTGATTGCACTTTTACGCTTTCAAGCAGATACTTATTTTCAGGTACGAACTTAGAAGCATTACACGACATTAAAAGAACTATTGCCGATATATATATTAAAAATTTAATTTTATTCATTTATCATTATTTACATGCAAACAAGAGCAAACAAATCAGATTTCGTTGGACATTTTGCTAGGTGCATCCTTATCTTATGCAAAGATATGAAGAAAATTTGAAATTGAGTGCAAAACGAGAAAATATCATGGTTAATTAACAACATGAATAATACGGTCAAGTAAGATAGAATTTATAGAAAATTCATCTTAGAAACAGTCGAAGGATAAATAGAAAAGTAGATTCTTATATAAGTACTGAAAATATAACTTCACAGATGGTATAAACAAATGTACAGGCATATATGAAGTCGATTTATTACTTATGGATTTTTCATCAAGATTTTCTATTCATTTATAAAGCAAGTTCTCTTATCTAGTAGGAATAACCAATATGATAAGTACTAAATATTGCTTTTCTAAAATTACGTGAGCAATTAACTCAAGCTAATTTCTTTAGTTTCTGCATTTCCTTTATTCCATGAATATCTAGCTGCGCTCGGCATATATCAAGTAAACTTGGCTTTGCTCTCACTTGCAAGATATTTCCGTGAGAACGGCCGTTATTGTTGTTAGTTCCATTTGCCCAATCTGTCTTTATTCTCTTTATACCGTGCTACCTGCTGTTTTTTCGCCCTTAAAACTTGCATTAACACGTATTTTTTATTACATTTGTATCACAGAACAGTCATTAAAAAAATGAATTTCTGAAAAAGTACTAAAACTATCAAATAACCTCCACGCATAGTGTAAGTTTCTGATAAATAATCTTTTATCCGTGGAGGATAACCTCCACTATCCTCCACTATCATGCACTATTTTGTAAACAAAAAAAGAAGAAAAACGCATTAGAACATGAAAATTTCAATTATCAGAAAAGAAAAAGACGAAAAATTCTATACAAGAACTGAACTCGCCACGATCTACGAAAACACGATCTCCGCCAAATTGCCGACGAAGTAAACAAAGTAAAAGAAGATTTCACGCTCACCTTCCTTCACAATGGACCGAAGTTCAACGAACTGGATTCCGTGAAAAAAGCTAGACGCATCTGCTTCGCTACCGAATGGGAAAAAGCCGACGGGAAAAGTGTCATTGATAATTTCAATGGACTTGTCCTCATAGAGATAAACAGACTCACAGATGAAGATGGGCAAAGAAAATCCGTGAGGTGGCTGCACAAAGACCTTACACCATCATGACATTCGTTGGAATAACTGGCTGCTCCGTGCAAATCGTATGCCAAACAACATTCCCAGATGGTAAACAGCCAGATGACGACCGACTAGCATTCATCAATGAAGCCTACCGAAAACTGTTTTATATCTATAGCACTCAACTGCAGATGGCAATAGATAAAATCCAACCAACGTTCCAAATTTCCTTTATGTCGATCAAACGTTTGCGTTTCTACGATCAAACGTTTCTGTTTCTACGATCAAACGTTTCCTTTATATCGTTATAACGCTTGTATTTCTACGATAAAACGCAATTGTTGGTCGCTATAATTGGTCATAAAGTAAATATTTTTACCACTTCACTATTTGCGATAATCCCGATTTTCGTTTAGTAATAGCTATATATTTCTCAATAGTTTACAAAAAGGTGGATGATAGTGGATGATAGTGGAGGTTAACCTCCACCGATAAATTATTACTCACCAGTTGCTTATATGATACGTGGAGGTTTTTTGTCTGTTTTAAACATCTTGGAGATTTTTTGTTTTCTGGCAATTTTATATGTAATAAAATATTTGCATTATAAATACTACAAATTGTGTAAAGCGAGAATTGCAGCTCTCCCAGAATCGTATATTAATGGCTTATCAGTTGCTCTTTGGAAACTTCACGCCTCCAGCCACAAGGCAAACCACCGTGGTGTATTTCATAGGAATTTTGTATATAGGAATTATTTAACTTTGTAAGAGAATAAATTTAATACACATAGAGAGAAAATACATCAGTGGGAATATGCATGAACATGCTATTTTTGTGTGAGAACAAAAAATTAAACAACAATTAAATACGAAGTTTTTTAATTTCTCGATAATAATTGTTACTTTTGCAAGTATGATTAGCAAAGCTAAAATAAAATATATCAAATCTCTTCAACACAAGAAGATTAGAAATGGCGAAGGTGTGTTTGTAGCTGAAGGTCACAAAGTTGTAGGCGACCTGCTGGCAAAATACCAAGCTAAGATTATTGTGGCTACAAATGAATGGATTAAGGCAAACAACAATGTGAATGCTGACGAAATAATAGAAGTTACAGAAGAAGAACTTTCAAAAGTGAGTTTCTTACAGCATCCCCAAATGGTACTTGCCATATTTAANTTGTTTGAATACGATGCACCCATCATAAAAGATAATGACGAAACATTGTATCTTGCTCTTGACGGGGTTCAGGACCCTGGCAACCTAGGAACAATCATTCGCATTGCAGACTGGTTTGGCATTACTGATATTTATTGCAGCAATGACACCGCAGACATATACAATCCAAAAGTTGTACAAGCAACAATGGGAAGTATTGCACGGGTGAAACTTCATTATACAGACCTAAGCAAATTCATTGGCTCTCTCCCACCCAACTATCCTGTTTACGGCACGTTGTTAGAAGGAACAGATATTTACAAAGAGGAACTTTCAAAAAATGGTATAATTGTTATGGGAAATGAAGGAAACGGAATATCACCAGAAATAAGAAAGATGATTAGTCGCAAACTGCTCATNCCNAATTATCCTGTAGGCAGAGAAACAGCAGAATCCCTTAACGTAGCAATTGCCACAGCTGTGACATGCGCTGAATTCAGACGTAGAATGATCTAAAATTAATCAATATGGAAAATAACTTATATAAAAGTCGCAGCATCTATGGATGCGTAAAGGATGCATTCAACTTATTGAACCTGAATATCCTAACGATATTAAAAAAGACATGGATGCCAGCCATTGCACTTGCAGTAATCGCCACTATATATATATTAGGTTGCAGAAATGTTATGATCGCTAATCTAAGCGGACAGAAACTGAGTTACTGGATATTACTGGGATTCATACTTCTTGCAGTATGTGAGACNATNGCTCAATCATGGCTTATGGGCAAAACATATACATTGCTAAACACAAATTCATTTAAAGAGAATTTNAAAAAAGCTCTATTTGTTACGCTCACAAACCTATTCCTAACCGTAGTAATCATGACAATCGCCTTATCTTTAGGGGGAACAGCGATTGCTATTTTTGTATCAAAGCACGTTTTCAGTCCCGAAAAAGCGATATATATATCTTTAATCATACAACTCGCAATTATGATAATCGGATGCATATTTGTATTGCCATTTATATTTTCTACTACAAAATATATCATGGGAAAAGATACAAAATTCATAAATATCATTGGCAAAGATTATCACACAGGAATAAAGCATTTGGGATTCATTCTGATAGGACAGATCATAACAATGCTTTTTTATATGGTAATAATGCTTGTTGTATCTTTGCCATTTATAATAATCTTCAACTCATACCTTTTCAATCAAATGGGTATTATGAATGGTGATGCTGACGGAATGCCTTCATATTTAACGTTCCTTCTGATTGTGGTATCACTCTTGACAACATTCTTGTACACCTACATATTTGTTTATTTCTACATTTTCTGTTATTATATCTATGGTGCAATAACACAACAGGAAAAGGAAAAAGCGGATATAAAAATGAAAATAGACAAATACGAATAATTTAAATAGAGATGAAAAAGCAGAAAATATTATTCATTGACCGTGACGGAACTCTTATTGAGGAACCTGCTGATGAGCAGATTGATTCTTTTGAAAAGCTGAAGTTCACTAAAGGGGTGTTTAAGAACCTTGAATTTATACGCAGGAATCTAGATTTCCGCTTCGTTATGGTAAGCAACCAAGACGGATTAGGAACTGAATCATTCCCGGAAGATACCTTTTGGCCTGTACATAATTTCATTATCCAAACTTTGGAAGGCGAAGGCATTACTTTCGACGATCAACTGATTGATCGTCATTTTCCAGAGGACAATTCTCCTATGAGAAAACCTGGCACAGGGATGTTAAAGGAATACTTAAACAATCCAGCTTATGATATTGAAGGAAGTTTTGTTATCGGTGATAGAGAAACTGATGCTAAACTAGCTGAGAACATCGGTTGCAAAGCTCTTATCTTAGGACAAAATGGTATTACTTGGGAAAAGATAGCTGAGATTTTGTTTGCCGGAGAAAGGATTGCAGAGTCACGACGTACAACAAAAGAAACAGATATCTACGTAAAGATAAATCTTGACGGAACAGGGAAATGCGACATATCAACAGGTTTGGGATTCTTTGACCACATGCTTGAACAAATAGGCAAACATGGAATGATGGATTTGACAATTTATGTCAAAGGAGATCTGAACGTTGACGAGCATCATACTATTGAAGATACAGCGATAACACTTGGCGAGTGCATACTCAGAGCACTAGGCGACAAGAGAGGTATTGAAAGATATGGCTATTGCCTACCAATGGATGATTGTCTTTGCCAAGTAGCACTTGACTTTGGTGGACGCCCTTGGCTTGTATGGGACGCCGAATTCAATCGTGAGAAAATAGGAGAAATGCCAACTGAGATGTTTCTGCATTTCTTCAAAAGTCTAAGCGATGCAGCGCAGATGAATCTGAACATAAAGGCCGAAGGCACTAACGAGCACCATAAAATAGAAGGCATTTTTAAAGCTTTGGCACGTTCGCTCAAGATGGCAGTAAAGCGTGATATCTATCATTATGAACTTCCTTCAACAAAGGGAAAGTTATAGTATCACCACTAAATAGATATATAAAAAGTTAACGGGCGTTAAATAGACAATATTTATCATTTCACAAACAGTGGATATGAATAAAATTAAGTAACTTTGCGCCCGATTTAGTCCGTTTTAGGCTCAGACAAGTGTTGACATCAGTCATCCGCCTAGCGGAGAAACCCGTTTAATAAATAAACAATGTACGCAATCGTAGAGATTAACGGTCAGCAGTTTAAAGCTGAAGAAGGCATGAAACTCTTTGTGCACCACATTAAGGATGCAGAAGAAGGCAAGACTGTTGAATTTGACAAGGTTCTGCTCGTCGACAAAGACGGAGCAGTTACAGTCGGTGCACCAACAGTTGAAGGTGCAAAAGTTGTAGTTGAAGTTGTGAACCCACTCGTAAAGGGTGACAAGGTTATCGTTTTCAAGATGAAACGCCGTAAGGATTTCCGCAAGAAGAATGGTCACCGTTCACAATTCACAGAGGTAACAGTAAAATCAATTAACGCTTAAAATCAGGAGGACAAAACATGGCACATAAAAAAGGTGTAGGTAGTTCTAAGAACGGACGTGATTCAGCTTCACAGAGATTAGGCGTAAAAATTTGGGGTGGTCAGAAAGTTATCGCAGGTAACATTATCATCCGTCAGCGTGGTAACAAGCACTTCGCAGGCGAGAACGTTGCTCAGGGTAAAGATGACACTCTCTATGCTCTTACAGATGGTCTAGTATACTTCCATAAGGGCAAGAAGGACAAGAGTACAGTTTCTGTTCTCTCACCTGAAGTTTACGCAGCTAAAACTAAGGTTGAAGCTTAAATAATTAAACACTTATTCCAAACAAACAATAGAATGCTAGCTCCTTCGGAGTTAGCATTTCTTCGTTATAATAAAATGAAAATTTATTAACTACATTATATTGATACCACTCAAGAAGCATAACAATATAAAGTAAGCACAATAAGACCAAAAAGAATTTAGGATATACCGAATCAAGTGTATAATACAACTGTTTAGAGCTATTATATAAATCAACATTAGAACTAAAGGACCGTAAATCCAAGCATTCTTAAAATTTAACATCTTAATACAAGCCCACATTTTGGCTTATAACAAAAATTAAAGGATTGCGAAATAATATCACAATCCTTTTGTTTTTTATAGCAAAGTACTGATATTATTATCAGCATTCACAACAAATTCCCATTAATTAGAATGGAAGATCATCAGCACTCTCTGCACCATCAGCACCTTGTGCTGGAGGGAATGGAGACTGAGCTGATGGAGCTGCATTGAAAGCAGCAGGAGCTGCGCCTGCACCCAAAGTGGCTGGATCAATCTGACGAACGTCAAAAGCACGAATACTGTTAAACCAACGGCCATTATACTCATGTGCATCAATATCAAAAGATACCGATACTTCCTGACCTACCTGAATATTGAAACGCTGCAAACGCTCTGCACCAAAGACAGAGAACACCATCTTGTGAGGATATGATTCATGAGTTTCAATGACGAAATCTTGTGATTTCCATTCTCCACGGCTAGAAACACCAGTACGCTCTGTTAGAGCTACAATTACCTTACCTTGTAATTCCATAATTTAAATATATTATTTTTTAAGTATACTTTATGACGACGTGAAAGATTTTACAATCCCACTTCAGTTTGCGAAATTAATAAAATAGTTCTAATAAATGAAATTTTTTATGCGTTTTTTTTGTTTTAAACAATGGTTTTTAGTATTTTTGTAATCTGAAAAATATAATATCAGAACAATAACGAATAAAAGAAAATAATAATGAGATTCACATTATCAAGCGGAACACTTAACGCACGTCTACAATCACTTTCAAAAGTGATTAACAGCAAGAATTCTATTCCAATTCTTGACAGTTTCCTTTTCGAAGTAAGTAACAGTGAACTAAAAATAACTGCATCTGACAACGAGAATGTTATGACATCCTCCGTTACACTTGACGAGTGTGATGGTGAAGGCAGTTTTGCAGTACCAAACCGTACTATTCTTGACGCTGTAAAGGAACTTCCTGAGCAACCACTGTCATTTGATATAGATACAGAGGCTCTTACAATAAAGATTCTCTATCAGAACGGTATGTATAACTTCACTGCACAGAATGCAGATGAATATCCACATACACAGACAGTTCCTGATAGTGCAACCATTATAACTCTGGACTCAACATCACTCATTAACAATATCACACGTTCATTATTCGCTACTGCTCAGGATGAGCTAAGACCTGTAATGAATGGTATATACTTTGATCTTACAACAGACTATCTTGCTATTGTTGCAACAGATGGACACAAGCTTGTACGTAATCAGAACTATAAAATCAAAAGTGAGACTGCTGCATCATTCATCTTGCCTAAGAAACCAGCAACATTGCTGAAGAATGTTCTTAGCAAAGACGGAAGCGATGTAGTTATCAAATTTGACGATCGTTGCGCAGAGGTTAAATTCACAGACGGACAATTATCTTGCCGCCTGATTGAAGGTAATTATCCTAACTATAACAGCGTGATTCCTGAGAATCCGAATAACATGAGCATTGACCGCAAAAGCCTTATCGGAGCACTTCGCCGTGTACTTCCGTTTGCAAGCGAAAGCAGTCAGTTGATACGTTTTCACATCGAGGCTGGAAAGTTGGAAGTTTCTTCTGAAGATATAGACTTCGCTACAAGCGCTAAGGAACAAATCACATGCGAATACAGCGATAAGCCTATAAACATCGGTTTCAAGGGTAGTTCTTTACAAGAAATACTTACCAATATCGAAAGCGACGAAGTTATCTTCCAGTTGGCAGACCCTAGCAGAGCAGGAGTTATAGTACCAGCAGAGCAGCCTGAGAATGAAAACATCCTCACACTGATTATGCCAATGTTGCTGAACGACTAGTTATCAATTTAAAATAAATATATCTTGAAACTAAATCTTACAAAGCCCTTGATAGTCTTCGATTTAGAGACTACGGGGCTTGATATTGTAAACGACAGAATAATACAGCTATCATATATAAAGGTTAACCCTGATGGTAGTGAAGATAGAGGCGATTATTTAGTAAATCCAAAGAAGCACATTCCTAACGAGGTTGTTGCTTTAACAGGCATTGACGACGAGAAGGTTAAGGACTCTCCTACTTTCAAAGAAATTTCATCTGAACTAAGTGAAAAATTCAAAGGATGCGATTTCGCTGGATTTAATTCAAATAGATTTGACGTTCCAATGCTTGCTGAGGAATTTCTGCGTGCAGGTGTTGACTATGACTTTTCTAAGAGCCGACTCATCGACGCACAGACAATATTCCACAAGATGGAAAAGCGCAATCTAGCTGCTGCATACAAATTCTACTGCGGACGCAAGATGGAAGACGATTTCGAGGCTCATCGTGCTGACCAAGACACAGAAGCAACATATCGTGTGCTTATGGGAGAACTTGAGATGTACACTGCTGAGAATCAGGATGAACCAGAAAGAGTGTTGCCTAACGATATGGACTACCTAGCAGAGTTCTCAAAACAAAACGACAATGTTGACTTTGCGGGAAGAATTGTATGGCGACCAATTACAGATAAAGATGGCAATCCGCTTTCCGACAAACAGGGTAATCCACAAAAGCAGGAGGTATTCAATTTCGGAAAGTATAAGAATATGCCTGTTGCAGAAGTGTTGAAGAAAGATCCTGGATTTTACTCTTGGATGCTTGGAGCAGACTTCCCTAACGATACCAAACAGATTCTTACTCGTATCAGATTAAGAGAATTCAATAATAGATAATGCTAAAAGGGAAAAAAATAGTATTAGGAATTACGGGTTCAATAGCAGCCTACAAATCGTGCCTCATCATTCGCGAATTAATAAAACGCGGTGCTGAGGTACAAGTTGTTATTACCCCTGATGGAAAAGAATTTATCACACCGATAACACTTTCCGCTCTTACACATAAACCCGTGATAAGTGAATTCTTCTCACAACGTGACGGTACATGGAATTCACATGTTGACCTTGGTTTATGGGCTGACGCAATGATCATTGCCCCATGCACGGCAAGCAGCATTGGAAAAATGGCTAACGGAATAGCCGACAACATGCTTATCACAACATATCTTAGCATGAAAGCTCCAGTTTTCATTGCTCCAGCAATGGATTTAGATATGTATAAGCATCCGTCAACACAAGCCAATATTGAAAAGCTGAAAGAGTATGGAAACTATATCATCGAACCAGCTAGCGGATACTTGGCCAGCGGACTCGAAGGTAAGGGACGCATGGAAGACCCTGAAAAAATTGTGGAAACTCTCAACCGCCAATTCTATCATAAAGATCTTAAAGGCAAACAGATAATGATTACTGCCGGACCAACATACGAGAAAATAGATCCGGTAAGATTCATAGGAAACTATTCTAGTGGCAAAATGGGATTTGCCATTGCAGAAGAATGCTATCAACGTGGTGCAGACGTGACACTTATAGCTGGTCCGGTATCAATGAAATGCTCTGACGGAATAAAGAGAATTGATGTTGAGAGCAGTGAAAGCATGTATAATGAAGCCACAAAAGCTTTTGACAACTGTGACGCAGCAATACTATGTGCAGCTGTTGCTGACTTCAAACCAGAAAACGTTGCAGACAAGAAGATAAAGCGTGAGAAGGATGACCTGATTATCCGATTAAAACCAACTCATGATATAGCAGCATCTCTTGGCAAGATAAAAAGCGATAAACAGAAAATCGTAGCATTTGCATTGGAGACAAACGATGAGGAGATAAATGCCAAACATAAGTTGGAAAAGAAGAACGCAGACTTCATTGTGCTGAATTCAACAAGAATACCTGGTACTACATTCCGCAGTGACGAAAATCAGATAACCATTATCAGTAAGGATGGGAAAAAGGAATATGACAAAAAGCCTAAATCTGAAGTTGCGACTGATATCATTGATGAGTTGGCTTCTATTATGCAGTAATGCAGCCCACTCTCAAGAACTTCAGGCAACAATAAACATCAACCATTCGCAAATTCAAGGTACTGATAATACTGTATTCGACAATTTGCGAAACACGCTGTCACAATTTATGAATGACAGGAAATGGACGAATCTCCAATTCCAGAAAAACGAGCGCATAGCATGCAGTTTCAATATTACCGTCACTAAATATGACAGAGCGACTAATATGTTTACATGCAAGGCTATCATACAAGCCAATCGTCCTGTATATAATTCAGCATACAACACAACACTATACAATAATACTGACAATGATTTCAACTTTGAGTTTACAGAATTCAATCAACTTGAATTCAATGACGAAAGTGTTGATAACCAACTAACTGCACTTTGTGCCTACTACGCATATCTGATAATAGGAATGGATATTGATTCATTTTCACCTATGGGGGGCGAGGATGTATTACAACGGTGCATGAACGTAGCCAACAACTCACAGAATCTTAACTATACCGGATGGAAGAGTTTTGATGACAGCAAAAACAGATACGCTATTATAAATGATTATATTGACGAAGGAATGAAACCTTTCCGTCAGCTGCAATATGATTATTATAGAAACGGAATGGATGAGATGGCTCAAAATCCCGAAAAAGGCAGAGTAAACATATCTGCAGCTATAGAAAGCGACCTTAAAACAGCTCATGAGGCACGGCCAATGAGCATGTTACCGCAGATATGGACTGATTATAAAAAAGACGAATTGGCAAGCATTTACAATGGCAAAGGAACGCAGAATGAAAAAGAAAAAATATATGCGATCCTATTTGGAATAAATGCAAGCCAAAACAACTCTTGGAACAAAATTAAAGATTAGCAATCATGTTAAGACAGCTTTACATAAGAAATTTCACCTTGATAGACGAATTGAATATTGCGTTCAATTCCGGCTTTTCAGTCATAACTGGTGAAACTGGTGCAGGAAAGAGTATCATACTTGGAGCTATCGGCTTACTGCTTGGACAACGAGCTGACCTGAAGGTTATTAAATCAGGAAAAGACAAATGTGTCATTGAGGCTCACTTTGACCTTAGCAAATATGATATGGACTCTTTTTTCACTAATAACGATATTGACTATGAACCACAAGACTGCATTATTAGAAGGGAAATAAATAAGAATGGCAAAAGCCGTGCCTTCATTAATGACACTCCTGTTCAGTTGACAATGATGCGTGAACTTGGAGAAATGCTTGTTGATATACATAGTCAACACCAAAACCTATTATTGCAAAAAGAAGACTTTCAACTGAATGTGGTTGATATTATAGCCAACGACAATAAGGAACTGAAAGATTACAGAAACTGTTTTGCTAAATATCACGAAGCAATAAAAGAACTTGAAAAAATTAAAGATAGTATTGCTCAAAGTCGTGATAATGAAGAGTTTATGAGATTCCAGTTCGACGAAATAAATAAGGCACAACTTACAGACGCAGAACAGGAAACGCTAGAACAGGAAACTGAACAACTAAGTCATTCTGAGGAAATTAAGGAAGCTTTATATGATAGTGACAATGCTCTTATGGCTGAGACCAACGGAGCTGTCGAGCAAGTAAAGATTGCCGCTTCAAGACTGCAAAATATTGAGAACGTATTTCAAAACGCCAAAGAACTTGCAGAACGATTATCTAATTGCCACATAGAACTGAAAGATATAGCACAGGAGATTAGTCGCGATGTTGAGAATGTGGACTTTGATCCAGACAGATTGAATAATCTCACTCAACGACTTGACTATATATACTCTCTTGAGCAAAAGTTCCGTGTAAACAGTATTGCAGAATTACTGACAATACGTGACGATTTGCAAGTTAAGTTAGAGAATATAGACAACTCTGATGACACGATAAAAGAGACACAACAGAAAGTTGATGCTCTTAAAAATGAATGTATCAGCAAAGCTGGGAAACTTACAAAGCTGCGCAGTGAATCAGCTAAGAAAGTTGAAAAGGAAATGTCTAGTCGACTCATTCCATTAGGAATACCGAACGTACGTTTCCAGATTGAACTCACCAATAAGGAACTATCTGAAGACGGAGCAGACAAGATTTCATTCTTGTTCAGCGCAAATAAGAGTACCCCACTCCAACCTGTTAGTCAAGTTGCATCTGGCGGTGAAATTGCACGTGTAATGCTATCTCTGAAGGCAATGATAAGTGGTGTCGTAAAATTACCGACAATCATATTCGATGAGATTGATACCGGTGTAAGCGGTAGAGTTGCCGAGATGATGGCACAAATAATGCAGGAAATGGGAAACAATGAGCGACAAGTAATAAGTATCACTCACCTTCCACAGATTGCCGCATTAGGTTCTACTCACTATAAGGTTGAAAAAGAAGAAACTGCTGACGGGACAATAAGCAATATGCGCATGTTAAACAACGAGGAACGCATAAAAGAGATTGCCCAGATGCTGAGCGGAAGTAACATATCAGAAGAGGCCATAAACAACGCAAGGGCTCTTCTTAAACTATAAATAAAAAATAAAATCACATACTTATGAAAAGAATCTATTTATTGATTATGTCAATCGTCTTCTCGATATCAGGAGTATTGGCACAATCAGCACAAGTTCAAAAAGCCTCGAAATCTGTCTTCACATTGACGACATTCAATAAAGATGGCAGTATTCTCGCATCAAGTCATGGCGTCTTTGTTGGCAAAGACGGTGAGGCTATCAGCACTTGGGCACCATTTATTGGTGCAGATCACGCTGTTGTAGTTGATGCAAATGGCAAAACATACAATGTAGATGCAATTGTAGGAGCTAACGAATTGTATGATGTCTGCAAATTCATTGTTGACGGTAGTACAATAAAGGCTGATGTTACTTCAACAGAAGCAAATGGCAACGTTTTTCTTCTTAACTATTCAGTAAAGAAAGCAGAGGTTAATACTTTCAAGATTGCAAGTGTAGAGAAGTTTATGGATAAGTACAACTATTACATATTTTCTACCACAGCACCTGATAACGCAGCAAGCTGCCCATTCGTGAATAGCAACGGACAGGTTATCGGACTCCTTCAGCATAGCAAAAATGGAGATGTACATGCTACTGACGCTAAATTTGCATCAGACATGGTTGCAAATGGTTTCACTATCAATGATGCAGTATTGAGAACATGCGGTATTAGAACAGCTCTACCTGACAACGAAAACCAAGCTTTGCTAACAATGATGATGGCTAGTGAACAGACTGATTCTATCTCACGTCAAAAGTATATTGATGACTTTATGCGTAAGTTTCCTAGCTCAACAGAAGGTTACACTAATAAAGCTTCAAGCTATGTAAACGGAGGTAAGTTTGAGGAGGCTGACAAGGTCATGCAAACTGCATTAGAAAAAGTTGCAAAGAAAGATGAGGCTCATTCTGAATATGCAAAAGTAATATATCAGAAAGAACTTTTCAGCAACAAACCATATACAAACTGGAGTCTAGACAAAGCTCTTGAGGAATCAAAAAAGGCTTCTGCAATAAACGACTTGGACGTATATCGTCATCAGCAGGCACAGATAACATATTCAAAAGGTGAATATCAAAATGCCTACAACATGTTTATTGCTCTTACAAAAACTAAACTTCGCAATGGAGAACTATTTTATGAGGCTTCACAATGTAAAACCCAACTCAAAGCTCCACAGAATGAGGTAATGGCACTTCTTGACAGCGCTATAGCAGCTTGCCCACAGCCACCTACATCAATTGCCGCACCATACGTACTAGCACGTGGTATAGCCTATGATGCTATGAAAAATTATCATAATGCATTGGTTGATTATAATGAATATGATTCATTGATGTCAGGCAGACCATTGAACTCTAGTTTCTATTATACCAGATATAAATGCGAACTGCAAGTACATCGTTTCCAACAAGCACTAAACGATATAGCACGTGCTATCATCGTAACACCTAATGAACCTACTTATTATGCAGAAATGGCTTCATTGCAAATTCGCGTAAATAAGAATGCAGACGCTGTAAAAACTGCAACAAGATGCACTATAATTGCTCCTGAATATCCTGACGGTTACTTATTGCTAGGTCTAGCAAACAAGGAACTTGGAAATAAGGACGAGGCTAAGAAGGCTTTAGAAAAGGCTAAATCACTAGGTGATACTCGTGCTGACGAATATTTGAAAAAGCTATAATATAATCTTTAAGACAGACTAACATACAATTGTTTGAATGATAAAACGAATTAATATGTTAGTCTGAATTAAAAATCAAAGGTTCTCATACCTATATGAATAAAGCCCTTCAAGAAAATCTTGAAGGGCTTTATTCATTATAATATTAAGAAGATTACTTCTTATGTTCTGGAACTTCAAACTTATCACCAGTAGCTTTAACAAGCTTACGAGCAAAAGATTCAGGATAACCAGGACGCTTTACTGTTGCTCCAATACCTGTCTTTGTTCTGATAAACTCACCATTCTTTGTTGGCTTGACTGACATATCATTATACTTAACAATAAGATAATAAGCCAGCTTATTCCATCTAGCAAGCATTTGCTGAGCCTCATCATTACTGTAATCATTAAGATATTTCAATGCGGCAGCCTTATCAGTAACATATAGTTCACGTGCCTTGTTCTCTACGTTTGGCTGATTTGCGAAGTAAGAACTTTCTAAACTGTCACGAACAGACTTCAACTCAGGGAACATAAGTGAATAACGTGGATAAATCATGTTACTAACCCAATTGCAAACCCAGTAAGCATTCTTTGTAGAGAATGTAACTGCATCAGCACCAGGAGTATTATAACATTCTGGCTGAACCGTATTACCACAATATATTGGGGTATATGCAATCATATTGCCATCATCATTGCCAAACCACAACACACCACCTATCTCACGAGGAAGCCAAGAACGCATCTGACTAACGTATGAAAAGCCAGTCTGCTGTGTACTTGTTGGACGCTCATTGAAATAAGACTTTCCGTCTACTTTAAACATTAATGGTGTCGGACGATAAGGCATTTCCCATATACCACCTCCAAAATCTAAAGTATCAGTTGCCAATGGAGTTCCCTCATAATGGTCTCTCATAGCCATTTGAACATCCTTTACAGAAAGTTTCTTATTTGGAATAACCCATAGTGGCATATCCTCGGCATTTTCATCCTTTCCTTCTGCCCAAGGCAGATAACGGCTGAAACCGTCTGTGAAATGATTAAAGAAAGCCCACACACGAGCTTCGCAGAAACGACGACCAGAAAAATCAGGTTTAGCATAAGCCATCTTCCATGAGAAATCAATGTCCTTTCCTGTAAACCAGCCCTTCTTTCTTGCATAAGAAATAACGTTCTTACTATACATTACATTCTTATGGTCGTTCATATTGAACTTGCCAATACGACTTTGGTTTGCATGTGCGCAAATAGCATTATCTGGTATGCGTTGAGCAACCCAAATTGCACTCTTGCTTCCTGCTCCACAACCCATCATCTCCAGTATCCAAGCTTCATTAGGATCGCAAATGGTAAAGGTCTCGCCCTCACTATTATATCCATATGTCTCGGCTAGAGATGTCATAACTTTTATCGCTTCACGTGCATTGCGTGAACGTTGAAGAGCTAAGTATATAAGACTACCATAATCAATGATACTAGTAGAGTCTACCATTTCCTCACGGCCACCATAAGTTGTTTCTCCAACAGTCACCTGAAATTCATTGATATTTCCAATAACATTATATGTAACAGGAGCCTCTGGTATTTGTCCGTGACAAACCTTTGTATCCCAGTCTATAATCTTACGCATTTCTCCCTTAGCATGAACGCCTGCAGGATAATGAGCTAAATCAATAAACATGCCGTAATCATCAGCATTATATGAACAGATAACACTTCCGTCTGCACTAGCTTTTTTTCCAACAATAAAATTGGTACATGCCAAAGCAGCAGATGCGCTCAATGCAAAGACAGCAATTAAAATTTGTTTCTTCATAAACACAATATATTAACAAGCTTTGAAACTCATGTCAAGTCCCTTAACACTATGTGTAAGAGCACCAACACTTATAAAGTCAACTCCCTGTTCAGCATATCCACGGATAGTATCAAAAGTGATACCGCCACTAGATTCTGTTTCAATTCTTCCAGCAACAAGGTCAACAGCCTTCTTTGTATCAGGAACACTGAAATTATCAAACATCACACGGTCTACTCCACCATGGTTAAGTACACGTTGAAGTTCATCAAAGTTTCTTACCTCAATTTCAATCTTCAAATCAAGTCCTTTCTCCTTAAGATAAGCATGGCAACGATCAATAGCACTCTCTATACCACCAGCAAAGTCTACGTGATTATCTTTAAGAAGTATCATATCGAAAAGACCGATACGGTGATTCATACCACCACCTATCTTAACAGCTTGCTTTTCAAGCATACGCAATCCAGGTGTTGTCTTACGTGTATCAAGCACATGAGTTCTTGTACCTTCCAACAACTTAACGTATTTGTTTGTCATTGTTGCTATACCGCTCATACGCTGCATGATATTAAGCATCAGTCGCTCTGTCTGAAGCAGTGAACGAGTCTTACCGCTTACTATCATTGCGATGTCACCAACCTTAACAGGAGTTCCATCATTGATGAGAACCTCAACTTTTAATGTAGAGTCGAACTTGGCAAAAACCTTTTTAGCCATTTCTACACCAGCCAATATACCGTTTTCCTTTATTAGCAAATGTGATTTACCCATTGCATCATCAGGAATACAACACAAAGTTGTATGGTCACCATCACCAATATCCTCAGCAAAAGCCAATTCAATCAGTTTGTCTTCTAATTCGTCTACTGATAACATATTATTAAATATTTATATATTACTATTTTCTATAATCAACTTGTCATTAATGATCTCACAAGTTCCTCCAATCCATTCTGTCATTGGCAATTCATCTGTAAACTCATAGTAGTTTACCACCCTATCTCCAATAACTTCAACTATGACCTGATGCAGAACTTCACCAGATACTTTCAATTCATGAAAGCCTAATCGTCTCAATTCATCTGCCATTAATTCAACGCTTTGGGTGGGATTGGCATCTGACGTTTCGGTTGCATATTCGGATCAGAATTAGGAGGAACAGGAACGCTTGATGGCGGCATAGGCCGTTGACTATTTGACTTTGCTGAATCATTACCAGAAGTCTTAATGCTATCGCTGTTCACTTTATTTGCAGCTGCTTTACTCTGGTGCATTCTATACAACTTGATATTACTTACTATCATAAGTTTCAATGTTGTAGCATTGTCTCCAGGATCCTGACTCTTATTTAGCATGAAAAAGCCACGTATCTCTTTTATTCCAAGTTTCTTATCATCACGGATAGTTAGATTAAAATGACTAGCCGTCGAAATATGCATATTCTGCGTAGCAATACTGTCATTGCCAAACTTAACAGCCAACACGACAACTCCATCACGCATACCATCCTGAAATATGAATTGTGTATCAAAATCAAGTATGATGCCATCTCCCTTATGGAATGCAGAATCAGCAACCATTGAAAAAGAATTCAAGTTGAAAGGTTTCTGTGGTGTAAGCACCATAGCCGACTCTTCGTTCCATACATTTGCAGTATCGCCATTTGCAGTAACACTACCAAATCTATTAACGGCATCAGCAGAAGCACCTAATGCAACAGCCTCTTTGCCAAGTCGTTTAGTTAAATCCTCATAAATTTGCTTCAACTGATCTGTATGGCGCATGTAATACACCATTGATGAGTCAAACTGCGCTGNAGTATAGCCATACTTCTTNAATACAGCTGCACGATACTTTATCGTATTGACAGAATCATTACCTGAAATCTGTGCCATACTGCTAGCCAGATGATAATCATAAAGAACATCACCCATTTTATTTGGTTGAATAAACTGTGAAGGTACAGATGGTTTACATGAAACCATCAGGAATAATCCCATAATTACAACAAGAGAACTTATTGTCATTTTAAGGAACTTACATCCTTGGAGAGACGAAGACTTCATAATTATTTCTTTTTAAAAGCACCCTTAACGGTCTCAGAAAGACCTTCCATATCTTTTCTGAAGAAAAGAAGTAACAGCGCAACACCTACAGAAATACAAGCATCAGCAAAGTTAAACACTGGTGAGAAGAAAATAAATTCCTGTCCGCCCTTGAAAGGTACCCAATCTGGATATGTAGTAACAATAAGAGGAAAATAAAACATATCCACTACCTTCCCCTGTAAAAATGATGCATAACCACTACCAAAAGGCACAAGGTATGATACATAGAACGGAGAAGATGCATTAAATATCAGCCCATAAAACATTGAGTCTATAATGTTACCAGCTGCACCAGCCATAATCATGGACAACACAACGATATAACCCGTTGAATGTTTTTGTTTAAGAACCTGATGCATATACCAGCCTATACATCCAACAGCAATTATGCGGAATACACTCAACACCAATTTGTTGAAGAATGTCATACCATAAGCCATACCATTGTTCTCAATGAAGCTAATATAAAACCAGTCTGTTACACGAACAGACTCACCTAAACACATGTTGGTTTTGACCTCTATCTTGATTATCTGGTCAATAACAAGTATTGCGATAATCAAGATAAACGCCAATAAACCATCTTGCGATAAATAACTATTTTTTTTCATTTCTTTCTTGCATTCTTCGAAGCCACGCTAAGAGTAGCGTGAGGCACAACACGAAGACGTTCCTTAGGTATCAGTTCACCAGTAACACGGTCAACACCATAAGTTTTATTTTCTATACGCAACAAAGCTGCTTCAAGTCCTTTTATGAACTTTTGCAGACGTTGAACCATCTGAATCATATCTTCCTTGCTCTGGTTGGCGTTACCGTCATCCAAAACTTTATTATAAGTGGGAGACGTATCATCCACACCATTATCATCTTGATTCATAAGCTGGCGCATAATAGAAGAATATTCTTCGTGAGCCACCTTCAATTTGTCATTAATAATTCCGCGGAACTCTTCCAAGTCCTCATCTGAATAACGTGTTTTTTTGTCCATAGATATATAAGTATTTAATTATATCTTCTTGCTAATTCTTTTCAACAGTGATGTTTAGTTTAAACTCATCGAATTCAGTTTCAGCACCATCATTGTCTGCGATCTTTATATCATTTGCCAACACTTGACTCTTGATCATTTCGCCGAATGACTTAATAGCCGCATCTGTCTCTTCGTGTGGAGCAACTGTGACCATAATCCTATCTGTAATTTCAAGCCCGTTTTCCTTACGAAGATTCTGAATGCGATTGATAAGCTCACGAGCCATACCTTCCATCTTCAATTCATCAGTAAGTTCAACTTCAAGAGCTACAGTAATGTTGCCTTCATTGCTTACCAACCATCCTGGTATATCTTCACTGATAATGTCTACATCTGTAGCATCAACTGTAATTGTCTGTCCTTCAATATCAAAAGTTGTATTGCCTGAAGTTTCAAGTAAAGCAATTTCATTCTGGTCAAGTGCATCCATTCTAGCAGCTACGGCTTTCATCAGCTTACCGAACTTCTTACCCATAACACGGAAATTACATTTTACTTTCTTGACAAGAATACCTTGTCCTCCTACAAACTGCAAATCCTTTACGTTAACCTCACTCTTAATAAGGTCAGCGACAGCTTCAATATGCTGTTTCTGATTTTCGTCTATAGCAGGAACCATGATCTGAGCAAGTGGTTGACGCACCTTAATATTAACTTTACGGCGCAAAGCCAAAGTCATTGAAGTAATCTTCTGTGCCATACCCATACGTATCTCCAAGTCTGCATCAACTGCAGTTTTGTCTGCTACAGGGAACTTATCCAGATGAACACTTGTCTGCTGTCCACCTAAGTCATGATACAACTCATCAGCATAGAATGGAGCAAAAGGAGCAAGTAGTTTAGCAACAGTCATCAAGCATGTATAAAGAGTTTGATATGCGCTCAACTTGTCTTCACTCATTTCCTTACCCCAGAAACGTTTACGATTCAAACGAACATACCAGTTACTCAAGTCATCATTAACAAAAGTATCTATTAGTCGTCCTGCACGTGTAGGATCATAATTTTCAAGTTCAGCTTCCACATTAGTGATAAGTGAGTTCACCTTAGATATAATCCATCTATCAATCTCTGGACGCTTTGCCAATTCCACCTGAGGTGCAGTTGAATCAAAGTCATCTACATTTGCATACAATGCAAAGAAACTATAAGTATTATATAATGTACCGAAGAACTTTCTACGAATCTCGTCTACACCGCTAGGATCAAACTTAAGGTTGTCCCAAGGCTCAGAGTTTGTCATCATATAGAATCTGACTGGGTCAGCTCCATACTTGTCAATCATTTCAAAAGGATTGGTTACGTTTCCGACATGCTTACTCATCTTATTACCCTTTGCGTCAAGCACAAGACCAGTAGAGATTACATTTTTGAAAGCGACCTGATTAAATACCATTGTTGATATTGCGTGAAGTGTGAAGAACCATCCACGTGTCTGGTCTACACCTTCATTGATAAAATCAGCAGGATAGAAAGCTGGAGGAACAGGTGTTCCCTCGTATGTAGAAGTAACTAGTTCACGACGATACTCAGCCTCGCTCTTACCAGTATTCTTCAAACCGTCATTGGCAATCTCGCCCTCGAACGGATAATGAAGCTGTGCATAAGGCATAGAACCAGAATCAAACCATACGTCAATCAAGTCACTTTCACGCTTCATTGGTTCTCCTTCTTCATTTACAAGAATGATATTATCTACGTATGGACGATGAAGATCAACCTTATCATAGTTTTCTTTTGAATAATCACCTACAACAAATCCGTTATCCTTTAATGGGTTACTGCTCATTACACCTGCAGCAACACTCTTCTCTATCTCATTGTAAAGTTCTTCAAGACTACCGATGCACTTAGCATTTCGCTTCTCATCACGCCATATAGGAAGTGGTGTACCCCAGAAGCGACTACGGCTCAAATTCCAGTCATTCAAGTTTTCCAACCAGTTACCGAAACGACCAGTACCAGTACTCTCTGGTTGCCAACATATAGTCTTGTTTAGTTCAACCATACGCTCCTTTTTCGCTGTATCATTGATAAACCAACTATCAAGAGGATAATAAAGAATAGGCTTGTCTGTACGCCAGCAATGTGGATAGTTGTGTACATGCTTTTCTATCTTGAAAGCCACTCCGTCCTGTTTCATTTCCATACAGATAATGACATTCAGGTCTTCTGCTTTTTCAGATGCTTTCTTATCCCATACGCCATCAGGATTGAATTTAGGGTCGTATGAATTCTTAACATAGTCGCCAGCATGCTTGCCATAAGCTTCCTTATTCAAACAAGCATTTACGAAGTTAACGTCTAATTCCTCTTCAACATAATACTTACCTTGAAGATCTACCATAGGACGAGTCTCGCCCTTCTTATTAATAAGGTATAGAGCAGGGATATTTGCATCTGCTGCAACTTTAGCATCATCTGCACCAAATGTAGGAGCGATATGAACGATACCGGTACCGTCTTCTGTTGTAACGTAGTCACCAAGAATTACCCTGAAAGCCTCACTGTCCATCTCAACAAACTTATCACGTCCGTCCTCACTTATGAACACTTTATCAGCATGCTTTTCAGCATAGTCGTTGACAAATTTAGCCGAGAAATCACCTATCTTCTCACATGGTTTAACCCAAGGCATTAACTGCTTATAATGCAAACCTTCCAAATCTGTACCTTTAACACGATCAACAATACGCCAAGGGCATACTTTGTTTTCCTTATCAAAAGCACCTAGTTCGCCTTCCTTAACTTCCTGTTCAGGATTAAGGTATGCACTTATACGACTTTCTGCCATAACAAGAGTCAGTGGTTCGCCGTCATATAAGTTGTATGTCTCTATAGCTACATAATCAATCTTAGGACCAACACACAATGCAACATTAGATGCAAGCGTCCAAGGAGTTGTTGTCCAAGCTATGAAATAAGGTTTTCCATGCTTAGTCCATTCAGCCTTAGGGTCTTTAATCTGGAACTGTGCTGTTACGGTTGTATCCTTAACATCACGATAACATCCAGGCTGATTAAGCTCATGGCTTGAAAGTCCTGTTCCTGCTGCTGGAGAATATGGTTGAATTGTATATCCCTTATATAGCAATCCCTTTCCGTATAGCTGCTTGAGCAACCACCATAAGGTTTCGATATACTTGTTATCGTAAGTAATATAAGGATGATCCAAATCTACGAAATATCCCATTTTTTCAGTCAGGTCACGCCATTCTGCGGTAAACATCATGACATTCTCACGACATTTTTTATTATAATCTTCTGTTGAGATATATTTATCCGAATCCTTGTTGTCAATATCTTTTTTTGTAATGCCAAGTTCTTTCTCAACACCTAGTTCCACAGGAAGTCCATGAGTATCCCAACCAGCCTTACGGTGTACTTGAAATCCCTTCATGGTTTTGTATCTGTTGAAAGTATCCTTTATAGAACGAGCCAACACGTGATGAATGCCAGGGTGTCCATTAGCCGAAGGAGGACCTTCGAAAAATATAAACTGCTGACAACCTTCACGCTCATCAATAGATTTATGGAAAATATCATTCTTTTCCCACTCTGCAAGTACATCATTATTGGTCTTTGTCAAATTAAGACCATTATGTTCGGCAAATCTCTTGGCCATATCTTAAAAACTTAATTTTATTACGTGATAATTTTAATGACCGCAAAGATAATAAAAATAATTATCATACCCAAAAGACTTACATATTTTTTATTATATGGACATATAAGTTAAAAAATAACACATTATTATTTTGTTAATTCCTAAATTCGCTGTACATTTGCAGCCAATAATACACTAAATTTTTATGGACTGGTTAATTAATCTTTTTACTTCTACCGACACAGTAGCTCACATAGCATTGCTTTATGCTCTTGTGATAGCAATTGGCGTGCTACTTGGCAAGGTAAAAGTTTGTGGCATATCGCTCGGAGTAACATTTGTACTCTTTGCTGGTATATTAGCAGGCCACATTGGCTTTACTGCCCCGATAAACATTCTAACTTTCCTTCAGGACTTCGGACTTATATTGTTCGTTTTCTGTATTGGTTTACAAGTTGGTCCGGGCTTTTTTGAGAGTTTTCGTAAGGGTGGAGTGACACTCAACCTTCTCTCAACAGTTATAATCTTGCTCAACATTGCAGTAATGTTCGGTTGCTACTGGTTGTTCTTCGACACCAGTAATCCTAAGAATCTTCCGATGATGGTAGGTACTTTATATGGTGCCGTTACCAACACTCCTGGACTTGGAGCTGCTAACGAAGCCCTTACTAGCGTGTTCGGCAAAGGTGATGTTCCTCAGATTGCATCAGGTTACGCATGTGCCTACCCTCTTGGAGTGCTAGGTATAATTGGCGCAACTATTGCTATCCGTTACATTACTCGCGTAAAACTTAATAGAGAAGAACATAGGCTCAATGATCAAGAAGCAGAAAACCCTCATGCTAAACCACATCAGATGCATTTAAAGGTTACCAACAATTATATTGCTGGTCGCACATTACTTGAGATTTCAGAGTTCTTGAATCGTGACCTTATTTGCTCAAGACTTCTTCATGACAACAGTGTAACTATTCCTAAAAACAATACAATCTTTAATCTTGGAGACGAGGTACTTGTCGTTTGCGCTGAAGCTGACGCCGAGGCTATTCAGGCTTTCATCGGTCCAGAAATTGACACACCTTGGCATACAGAGGCAGAGGCTCAGCCACTAATCAGCAAGCGAATTGTAGTAACACGCGCTTCTATGAACGGCAAGACACTTGGCAAGATGCATTTCTCTAGTGTATATGGTGTCAACGTAACTCGTATAACACGCCAAGGAATGGATGTATTTGCTAGCCGCGACTATCGTTTCCAAGTTGGAGATAGAATAATGGTTGTTGGTCCAGAGGACAATGTAAACCGTGTTGCAGAGGCAATGGGTAACAGTATCAAGCGTCTTGATGCTCCAAATATCGCCACTATATTCATCGGCATAGTTGTCGGTATTCTTTTCGGAAGTATTCCTCTTGCTCTTCCTGGTATGCCAGTTCCGTTAAAACTTGGTATTGCTGGTGGTCCGCTTATCATTGCCATCCTTATTGGTCGCTTCGGTTACAGGTTCAAGCTTGTTACCTATACAACGACTTCCGCAAACATGATGTTGCGTGAAATTGGTTTGGTATTATTCCTTGCTTCTGTAGGTATAAAAGCAGGTGCCAACTTCTGGGAAACTGTTGTTCAGGGAGATGGTTTGAAATATGTATATACAGGATTCTTTATTACAATAATTCCTATATTAATTGTCGGAACTATTGCCCGCCTGCATTTCAAGTTTAATTACTTTACAATCATGGGTATGATTGCCGGTACTTATACTGATCCTCCAGCACTAGCTTATGCAAACAGCGTATGTTCAAAAGAAGCTCCAGCAGTAGGTTACAGTACTGTTTACCCATTAAGTATGTTCTTACGTATTTTCACCGCACAGTTAATTGTATTATTCTGTTGTGGAGGATAAAAGATAAAACAAATAAAATTCCATTATACTCAGCGTATATCTTTAAACAGATATACGCTGTTTTTATTTATGTGCATAAAGACATTACCCATATGATATATTTTCTCTTGAAAAGATATCAAAAGAACTTTCAATAATATTCAAAGTGATTAAAAGATTAATATTCAATTAAGCAAGCATAAAACTACTTAGACCAGAACCCATCTAGGGAGGATATTATCTTTTCTAAATTTACAATGATTCCAGAAAAAAGGTTCTTCGTCAATTTAGGGGGTAATATCCTCCGTATATAGCCTTGGCTCTTAATAATTCTACACTTGCTCTATTAAACATCGATCTTTTAATTGCCTTGATTTTATTGACGGTTCCTTCCATAATTCCATTACTGTAGTTTGTAAGATATGTATTCTTGATAGCTTCCTTATCTCTTGTTATATATTCAGCAAAAGATGCGAGCTTGCGGCAATTACAGTTGTAAGCCAATTTAAGCCAGGTATCAATATCGGGTGCATCCTCCTTTCCTGCAACCATATTTCTGAAGGATATGCAGGTTTGTATAATGCTGTCTATATTTGGCTGCGTTTGTTTAAGTTTGAGCAGCTTTTCTGATGTAGTCATACCTGTCATTATATATTTTCTGATTGCTTTGGCAGTTACTTTTGTTCCTTTCTTGTTCTTGGGATCTTTGTTATGTATCCTGACTTGCTGGCGAAGTATCTTATATCTGTCTCTTAGCCCTTTGGTGGCCTTACATATGAGTTTGGAACAGAGTCTTCCATCCATCTTCTTTTCAATGCTTGTTGGTGCGATGGAACCACTGCTGATTATCCGTGCCAGTTCTGGAGTTTGACGTAGTATTTTCATTTGATCATTGCTGAGTATTTTCTTTATATTTGTATTAAACAAATTGTATACCTGCTGAGATTTTACATTCAACTTTTCAGCGATGTCTTTCAAAGGTATCCCTTCTTCCTGCATATGTCGTGCTGCAAAGTAATTTCTAACCCTCTTTCTGTGCTTGATCTCTCCCATCTCATAAAGATCCTCCATGATATAACTTCTGGCTTCGTCCAGGGAAGGATAAGGATATGGCAGCGTATTTTTCTTCTGACAAATCATCTTCTGTATAACTTCAACCATATGATCTCCAAGACCTTTGTCAAGATGAAAATGATCTGAGACCTGCTCTGCATCAGGCAAGGCTTCTTTGATAATCGAAGCATATGCCCAACTGCCATCCCTGCTAACCAACTTGATTTGGGGGTGCATCTTAAACCATTCACCTATCTCAGGACCATATCGTGTATCAAACATAGCCAGCACCTTTCGTGTATAGTGGTCTGCTATGGCGCACATATACTTATGCCCCTTTCGGTATGCCAGATCATCTATGGCAACATATCCACTGCACGCGATGTCCATGGGATTCTCTTTGCCTAAAGACCTTGCGGTTCTCAGGCAGGTGGATGAACTCACTTTTATATGTTGGCTGGCAAGGGTCTGTCTGGCAAGCCTTGATGGTTGCTTTAACGATTCCTTTTTCATACGTGAGGCTACCTCGTCTACACTTCTTGCATAAGGTCTGGCGAACTTTAGAGGTTCCATAAATGTTTTCTTTGAACACTTATCGTTCGTGCAGTTCATACGGCGGCAGGTAATGATAATCTTGCTGTTCTGAGAGAGTATCTCCGTATATTGTAACTTACGATATCTATAGTCATGAACGCTATGGCTAGGCTCCCCGCAGTAAGGGCAACAAGGTAATCTGTTCTTTGTAATGGCATGCAATACAATACCAGAACTGGTTTGAATGAAATCAGTCAACACTATACCAGAAGTTTTGCATTTATCTTTGATGGAAGCATTTAACTTTCGAAAAAATTGCTGATTCGAATACTTTGAAGTATCTTTGCACTGTGTAGATGTGCGTGTTGTTTTATTTTTATTTTTCACACATTAAAGATACAAAAAAAACACCACATCTACAACTTTTTAACGTTAACTAATGTGTTGATTATCAATGCGTTAGCTAATAATTTGTAATACTAAAGCACCGATATTTAACCCCCTAAATTGAAGAAGAACCCAAAAAAAATATTTTTCGTCAATATAAGAAGGGCTTATTATTGGTCGACATCTTGCATGTCAACATCAAATCAATAAAATTTATGGGCATCTATTCAAAAGAATAAATGCCCATAACTATAACTGTATTAAGTTTATATTTTATATTTAATACTTCCGTTAAAACCTACGATTATCAAAATCTGATAACTTGTAGGACTATCAGGAATACAGACACTAGCATTGAAGTGAAAACCATCAGTGCCTGCTCCAGCATATACTATATCGCTAAGAATACTCTGTTTAAGTGCTTGAGACGGCACCTGTTTATCAAAATCATCCTTACGTATATCACGGCTATATATCTGAGTTGCACCACGGAATAAGCTTAAATGAATAATGTTATCAAAATAAACATTATCAACCTCCACTCCATCATCATTATATGTAGGCTTAACAACTTTATAAGTAGTTGGATTAACCTGAATATACCAGTGATAATGATCATTTCCATACACTACAACAGAATCTCTCTTAATGAGTTTATTCTGATTTAAAGCAGCAGGACGCTTTGCTCCAAAAAAAGTCAAATAAGAACGATCAGAAGTCTTTGCTAGTTTTACAACATCACCATTTTGATTCTTAAACATAAAGAAATGCGGTGCCTGCTTCAAAATCTGATATTTCACAATGTTAGAACCATGAAGAATCAAAGTATCCTTCACAATCTGGAAATATGCTGGTTGAGAAGTACTATCAGGATAAAATATAGTATCCCCGATAACCCTGAAAGCAGGATCTTCCTCATCCTCATCAAGCCATACTCCTTGAAGCATTTTTTTAGCTGTAAGATCCTCCGACAAGGCCTTTTCGGTATTTGCCTTTCTATTACCACAAGCCACTGTAGTTAATACAATAGCAATAATTGGTAAAAATAGTCTTGTTAAAATTTCTTTTTTCATAATGTTCTAACGACCTATGCAATGATATTCGAATCCGGCATCAGCCAATTCATCTGAGTCAAAAATATTACGACCGTCAAGTACGAGCTGATTTCTCATAGAACGAGATATCACGTCCCAGCTAGGCAAGCGAAATTCTTTCCACTCGGTCAACAGCAACAATGCGTCAGCATCAAGCGTAGCCTCATACATATCACGGCAATATTCTATATTATGTGTAAAATGAGCAATATCTGTATCATCTTGTGCCATCACAGATAGTCGTCTGCGGCATTCATCCATAGCAACAGGATCGTATACACGCACGTGACAGCCAGACTTAAGCAAAAGCGAAAGCATCACCAACGCGGTGCTTTCTCGCATGTCATCTGTCTCTGGTTTGAATGATAAGCCCCAAACAGCAATTTTTCTATCTTTAAGATTACCCAACGAAGATTTAAGTTTCTCGAAGAGAATTGTCTTTTGATGTTCGTTAACTCGCTCTACAGCTTTCAACACTTCCATTGAATAACCATTATTGTCGGCTGTCTTTATCAAAGCTTTCACATCTTTCGGAAAACAGCTTCCACCATAACCACATCCGGCATATAAGAACTTACGCCCTATTCTTGTATCAGAACCTATACCCTGTCTCACCATGTTAACATCAGCACCGACTAGTTCACAAAGATTAGCAATATCATTCATAAACGATATTCTTGTAGCCAACATTGAATTTGCGGCATACTTTGTCATTTCGGCACTAGGAATATCCATGAATATTACACGGAAGTTATTTATAAGGAATGGTTTATAAAGACGAGTAAGCATTTGTTTCGCTTTGTCGCTTTCAACACCAACAACAACACGATCAGGACTCATAAAATCTTTTATTGCATTACCCTCTTTTAGAAATTCAGGATTACTTGCAACATCAAATTTAATATCAACACCCCTATCATCCAATTCTTCTTGAATTGCAGATCTTACTTTAGCAGCAGTACCAACTGGCACAGTACTTTTCGTAACGACAACAATATATTTATTGAGGTTTTGTCCTATGGTTCGAGCAACTTGCAGTACATATTTAAGGTCAGCAGAACCATCTTCATCAGGAGGCGTACCAACTGCAGAAAAGATAATTTCCTGTTCATTAAGAACTTCAGCCAAAGAAGTCGTGAATTTCAAGCGACCAGCCTTAACATTCTTCACTACAAGTTCGTCAAGTCCAGGTTCATATATTGGAATATCACCACGCTGAAGTTTTTCTATCTTATCCTTATCAACATCGACGCAGGTGACAATTGCTCCCGTATCAGCAAAACAAGTTCCCGATACAAGTCCAACATACCCAGTTCCAACAATAGCTATGTTCATAGTGAGAAATATTAGTCAAACAATTCAGCATCCTTCAAAGAAGAAGCCTTCAGATCCTTTTCAGACGTAACGATATCTTTGACATCAATAGGCCATTGGATATTTATGTCCTCGTCATTCCAACGAATACTGGCTTCATGCTGCGGAGCATAAATATTATCTACTTTATATGTAAATACAGCTTCGTCACTAAGGACCAAAAATCCATGTGCAAAACCACGCGGAATAAAGAATTGACGCTTATTTTCATCAGAAAGTTCAACCATTACATGCTTTCCAAAAGTAGGACTACTCTTGCGTATATCTACGGCAACATCGAGCACCTTACCTTTTATAACACGCACAAGTTTTGCTTGAGAATAATTTCCTTTCTGATAATGGAGTCCTCGCAGTACACCATAAGATGATTTTGATTCATTATCTTGTATGAAATCAACTTTTCCTACATGTTCCTCAAATTCTTCCTTCTTCCATGCTTCAAAGAAATAACCACGGGCATCATTGAACACACGGGGTTCTAATATATAAACACCGTCTATTTCTGTTTTTCTATATTCCATACTACGTATCAATACTTATATAAAGGGTGAACGGGTAACAAATATCATACCTAACACCACTATAATCAAATGAAAGATAATTCAAACTAAATCAGAATCACCAAGTCAAACAGGATATCATTACTGTCCAACATATCTTGTGCAAAGATAATGCAAGTTAGGAGAAGAACAAAATAAAATCAGAAGTTTTTTGTTTTTTTATCCTGCAATAGCGTTCGTAATACCTTATAATATCACTAGAATCAGAACTAATTCGTAGTAAATTGCAAGCACAAAACCATCAAGAACAAATATAAATATGTTCCCCAATATAACATAAAAAAATGACTTTACAAAACAAAAACTACAAAAAAAATATTTGAGATTATTTTTTGCATAAAAGCTTTGAATGTTGAAATAAAAACATTAATTTTGCAAACGTGATAGAACTAGAAAGACATATAGAAATATTATTGCTTAGCAATGATTGTGTTATCATCCCTAATTTCGGAGGATTCATGGCACATTATTGCGAAGCCCATTATGATATTAGGGATAATTCATTCCTACCACCTACCCGTTCTATAGGTTTCAATCCTCTGTTAAAGATCAATGATTCTCTTCTTGCACAATCTTATGTGGAAGCTTACGACATAAGCTATCCTGAAGCCGTGCGTAGAATTGAGAAAGAAACTGACGAAATGAAGCAAATTCTTGACAATGAAGGATACTTTGAATTAACAGACATTGGAACTCTAAAAATCAGTCAAGAAGGTCGCTACACATTTGAGCCTTGCGAAGCTGGACTTTTAACACCAAATCTATATGGATTGGGAAGTTTCCAAATGCCAGCTTTGACTTTATCAGAAGATGAAGAATCTAAGTCTGAAGAAGAAGTTAGCGTACTGCAGAGCACATCAAAGATAATAGACTTTTACACAGATACTGAAGAGGAAGAAAAAACATACACTATCCGAAGAAGTATTGTGCGTAATATAGCTGTTGCTTGTATTGCTTTATTTGCATTCCTACTAGTGCCATCATCTCTTGGAAATGGAGAAATGGCTTCTATTTCTGGAAACAAAATAAATACAGAATTACTTACCCGCATAATGCCTAAAGATATTACTGTAGGCAATACAGAACACGACATAACAAAAGCTCTTACAGCAAATACAAATGTCGCAAAAGTAAACAATACACAAAGTTTTTCTGAGAATAATGTAGAAAAGAAGGAATCTTCTTATTATTGCATTGTTCTTGCCAGTCGTGTAGCAAAGAGAAACGCAGCCGAATATGTAGAAAAACTACATAAAAACGGTTATAACGAAGCCGAAGTTCTTTGCAGAAACAGTGGTACGAAAGTCGTTTACGGCGAATATCATTCTAAAGAAGACGCAAGAAAGGCTTTAAACAAACTCAACGACAAAGCAGATTTCGCTGATTGTTGGGTAATGCATATCAAATAACATTTTTAAATTATGAAACGAGTACGTTGTCCAAAATGTGATAATTTTATCACATTCGACGAAACTAAATATCAGCCAGGTCAGTCATTGGTATTTGAATGCCCTGAATGTAACAAACAATTTGGCATACGTATTGGTGTTTCAAAGCTTCGCAATACTCAAAAGGAAGAAAAAATAGATGAGCAATCAAACGAAAATGGCTGCGGATCTATTGTCGTTATTGAAAATGTATTTCATTACAAACAGGTAATCCCTTTGCAATTGGGCGATAATATAATTGGACGATACATGAAGAACAGCGGTATAAATTGCCCTATCGAAACCAATGACCCGAGTATTGACATGAATCATTGCATAATAAATGTTAGTCACGACAAAAAAGGCAAACTCAAATATGTGCTTCGTGACGGCCCTAGTTACACAGGAACATTTGTAGACAATGAGATTTTGGGAGACCGTGAACGTCGCATAATCGAAGACGGTTCTCTATTCACTATCGGTGCAACAAGTATCCTATTAAGAGAAGCTGGCAAAGATTGATATCTTGCGTATTTTCATATACGATGCATCAATATTACATTCTAATTGACATAAAATTCGCATAAATTACAGATTAAGAAAAAATCACGTTGTATGTTCTTATTTCTTAATTAAAATATCTATCTTTGCAATTGTAAAGGATATATCGAAATTAAGTAACAATTTGAAAGATTTAGAATGAAACCTACAGCTATATTGCTTCTCCATTGTCCTGACGAACAGGGCATCATCAGCGAAGTCACCAAGTTTATCACTGATAATCATGGTAATATTGTATATCTTGATCAATATGTTGACAGAGAGGACGGCATGTTTTTCATGCGTCTTGAATGGGAACTGGAAAAATTTACTATTCCTAGAGAAAAGATCGAAGATATTATTTCCACTTTGTATGCAAAGAGATACAATATGGAATTCAATCTTTACTTCAACGATGACAAGCCACGCATGGCTATTTTCGTAAGCAAAATGAGTCATTGCCTCTATGATCTTTTGGCAAGATACAAAGCTGGAGAATGGAACGTAGAAATTCCTTGCATTGTAAGCAATCATGAAGACTTGAGATATGTAGCTGAACAATTTGATATACCTTATTACGTATGGTCAATAAAGAAAGATCATAGCAATAAAGCTGAAGTTGAAGCTGCCGAAATGGAACTGTTAAAGAAGGAAAGGATTACATTTATTGTTTTAGCACGCTATATGCAAATAATAAGCGATGAGATGATAAATAAATACCCTAACCATATAATCAACATACATCATTCATTCTTACCAGCATTTGTTGGTGCAAAACCATACCACCAAGCATGGGAACGTGGTGTAAAAATCATTGGTGCAACAAGTCATTATGTTACTGCCGAGCTTGATGCTGGTCCAATTATAGAACAGGACGTTACTCGTATAAGTCATAAGGACACACCAGATAGTCTCGTTCTTAAAGGAAAGGATCTTGAGAAAATTATACTTAGCCGTGCTGTAACAAAGCATATAGAGCGTAAGATTCTCACATATCATAACAAAACGATTATATTCTCATAATTACAATATGAATGTTGCGATCGTAAAATATAATGCTGGCAACATCTATTCTGTCGTAAATGCAATAAAGAGACTAGGAATAACACCTATTCTAACAGACAGTGCAGATGAACTGCAAAATGCTGACAAAGTAATTTTCCCTGGACAGGGGAATGCACTTGAAGCAATGACTTATTTAAAAGCGCACGGACTAGACAAGGTGATTAAAAACCTCAGACAGCCCGTTCTTGGCATTTGTGTAGGTCAGCAACTACTATGCCGCCACTCAGAAGAAGGCGATGTTGACTGCATTGGTATCTTTGATGTTGATGTTAAAAGATTCAAGCCAACAAAGCATGAGGATAAGGTACCAGCTATGGGATGGGAAGAAATATATATTTCTGAAAAGAAAGACGATGCAGCAAATGTTTTACTAAAAGATTTGGGTGAACATCCATACGTATATTTCGTACATAGCTACTATGTACCAGTTTGCGAGAACACTATAGCGACAGCAGACTATATACTACCCTACTCTGCATGCATGCACAAGGACAATTTCTACACATGCCAGTTTCATCCAGAAAAGAGTGGAGATATAGGAGAACAGATATTGAAGAATTTTCTTAATATGTAACAACACTACTATATGAATATAGAACTCATACCAGCAATAGACATAATAAATGGGCAATGTGTCCGACTTACCAAAGGAGACTACAACCAAAAGAAGGTTTATAATGATAATCCTGTTGAGGTTGCTATGGATTTTGAGAAGTTAGGATTCAAGCGTCTTCATGTCGTTGATTTGGACGGGGCAAAATCTAAGCATATCGTCAACGATAGTGTCTTGAAAGAAATAACGAAAGCTACAAATTTAATCGTTGACTTTGGTGGTGGAATAAAAACTAAAGATGATATAGAGAAAGCCTTTGAAGCTGGAGCTAGTATGGTTACTATAGGAAGTGTTGCAGTTACAAGCCGACAACTATTTCTTGAATGGATAGATATCTATGGTGCGGAAAGACTTATTCTTGGAGCTGACGTAAGAAACGGAAAAATTTCAATCAATGGTTGGAAAGAAGACTCTTCAGAAGAACTTCTACCATTTCTTAAACAATATGTCGATAAAGGCGTGAGAAATGTATTATGCACCGAGATAAGCAAAGACGGAACATTGCAAGGTCCAGCCATCAATTTATACAAGGATATAATGCAAGCCTACCCGCAACTACATCTCATAGCAAGCGGAGGTGTCTCATCTAATGAAGACATTACTGACTTGGATAACGCAGGAATACCTGCCGTCGTATTTGGCAAAGCCTTTTATGAAGGTAAAATAGATATAAAGTCATTGGATATATGAAAGGACTGGCTAAACGAATTATCCCATGCCTTGACGTAAAGAACGGAGAGACAGTAAAAGGAACAAACTTCATAAATCTACGAAGTGCTGGAGATCCTGTTGAATTAGGCAAGGCTTATAGTAAAGCTGGAGCCGACGAACTAGTATTTCTTGACATTACAGCAAGTTATGAGGGCAGAAAAACTTTTACCGACATGGTTACAAGAGTTGCCACAGAGATAAATATCCCTTTCACGGTTGGTGGAGGTATCAATGAATTAAAAGATGTAGCGAGATTACTGAATGCAGGTGCCGACAAAGTTAGCATTAACAGTTCTGCATTAAGAAATCCAGCACTTATAAATGAGATTTCAAACCATTATGGTTCTCAGGTCTGTGTATGCGCAATTGATGCACGTCTAGACGAAGACGGATGGCATTGTTATGTTAAAGGTGGAAGAGAACGCACTGATAGAGGCTTGTTTGAATGGGCTAAAGAAGTAGCCGATCGTGGAGCAGGAGAAATACTATTCACTAGTATGGACCATGATGGAGTGAAACAAGGATTTGCCAACGAAGCATTGGCAAAACTTTCAGAAGAAGTCGGTATACCTGTCATAGCAAGTGGCGGAGCAGGAACAAAAGAGCATTTCAAAGATGCTTTCACACTAGGCAAAGCTGATGCTGCATTGGCAGCAAGTGTATTCCACTTTGGAGAAATAAATATTTCTGATTTAAAGCACTACCTTTATAATGAAGGTATTAACGTAAGAATATAACTGATTGATTATGAAGATTGATTTCGATAAAATGAATGGTCTTGTACCGGCAATCATCCAAGATGCAGTTACCAAGAATGTTCTCATGCTTGGATACATGAACGAAGAGGCTTACAACAAGACTATAGAAACCAAAAAGGTTACTTTTTGGAGTCGTTCTCGTAATTGCCTTTGGACAAAAGGTGAGACTAGTGGTAATTTTCTTAATCTTGTTGATATTAAGATAGACTGTGACAACGACACCCTACTTGTAAGTGCCCATCCAAATGGTCCTACATGTCATAAGGGAACAGATACTTGTTGGGCTGAAGAAAATGATTATAACCCAATACTCTTTCTTAGTGAATTACAGGACTTTATAAACAAGCGTCACAAAGATATGCCAGAAGGCAGTTACACAACAAGTTTGTTTAAAAAGGGCGTGAACAGAATGGCTCAAAAAGTTGGAGAAGAAGCTCTTGAAACTGTTATTGAGGCTACTGCTGGAACTGACGACAAAATGATTTACGAAGCATCAGATATGCTTTATCACCTTATAGTATTGTTGTCAAGTAAAGGATTAAGAATAGAAGATGTTGCTATGGAACTGCTGAAACGTCATAACCCTGATTGGGACAAAGCGCGCAGAATAGCTAAGAGTAAAGGTGAAATGGAATAATACAACAAGATTGACAAAGACATTATAGTATGAGTTTGATTAATTATAACAATGTTGATGTGTACCAAGGTGAAAGCCTGATACTAAAAGATGTGAACTTTCATGTTGATGAAGGTGAATTTTTATATATAATAGGTAAGGTTGGTTCTGGTAAAAGTAGTCTGCTAAAGACTTTATATTGTGAACTCGACATTTACGATGACAAAGAAGTTCAGCAAGCTGGAGTCCTTGAACGTAACTTAATAACTCTCAAGAGGCGCGAAATACCTGCACTTAGAAAAGAAATGGGAATTATCTTTCAGGACTTCAAACTTCTTGATGAACGCACAGTAAAAAAGAATCTAGAATTTGTATTGCGCTCTACAGGTTGGAAAGATAAAAAAGAAATATGTGAACGTATAGAAAGTGTGTTGACAGATGTAGGCATGCTTGACAAGATAGATAAACTTCCACATGAGCTTTCTGGCGGAGAACAGCAACGTATTGCTATAGCAAGAGCTATTCTAAACAAACCAAAAATAATCATTGCTGACGAACCTACTGGCAATCTTGATCCTGAGACAGCCAGCAATATTATTAGTCTGCTAAAGGACATCACAACTACAGGAACAGCTGTAGTAATGTCTACTCATAACATACCAATGCTCGATAAATTTCCAGGCATTGTATATAGATGCAAAGACGGAGAAATAAAAGACGTCACAACAGAATATAATCATATGGATTTAAGTGAGGATGCTGCTCAAAGCGACTCATAAAAACCAATTTAAAAAGATATTAACATCTAAACTAAATATTACTATTATGAAGGTAATGAAATTTGGAGGTACTTCTGTCGGATCACCTGAACGCATGAAGAGTGTAGCCTCTCTCGTAACGGAATCAGGTGAACCTACATTTATCGTTCTTTCTGCAATGAGCGGAACGACTAATTCTTTGGTTGAGATTTCTGACTATCTGTATAAGAAGAATCCAGACGGTGCTAACGAGATTATAAATAAGCTCGAAACTAAATATATGCAGCATGTAGAGGACGTTTACTCTACAGATGAATATAAGCAAAAGACTAAAGACTTCCTCCATGGAGAGTTTGAATATCTTCGCTCTTTTACGAAAGATCTTTTCACAAGCTTTGAAGAAAAGAGCATTGTTGCTCAAGGCGAAATAATGAGCACCAATATGGTTGTGAATTACCTTCAAGAAACAGGCGTTAAGGCTGTTCTGCTTAATGCACTAGACTTCATGCGCACTGACAAGAACGCAGAGCCTGATCCTCAATATATTAAAGATAAGTTAGCTGATGTTATGAAGGATAACGAAGGCTACCAGATTTATATTACTCAAGGTTTTATATGTCGCAACGCTTACGGAGAGGTAGACAACTTACAGCGTGGAGGTAGTGACTATACAGCTTCTCTTATCGGTGCAGCCCTACCTGCTGATGAAATACAGATATGGACAGATATTGATGGCATGCACAACAATGATCCTAGAATCGTAGATAAAACTGAAGCTCTTCGTCAACTTAACTTTGAAGAAGCTGCCGAACTTGCTTATTTCGGTGCTAAGATTCTTCATCCAACATGCGTGCAACCTGCTAAATATTCAGGCATTCCTGTTAGATTGAAGAATACAATGGATCCACAGGCTGAAGGCACGATTATTGACAACGTAATCGTAAAAGGTAAAATCAAAGCTGTTGCAGCTAAGGACAATATAACAGCTGTAAAGATTAAGAGTAGTCGCATGCTATTGGCAACAGGCTTCCTACGTAAAGTTTTCGAGATTTTCGAAAGTTACCAGACTCCTATTGATATGATTGCAACTAGTGAAGTAGGCGTTTCGATGAGTATCGACAACCAAACTCACCTGAACGAGATTGTTGATGAACTTAAAAAATACGGAACTGTAACTGTTGACAGCGATATGTGTATCATCTGCGTTGTAGGAGACCTAGACTGGAGCAATCTTGGATTCGAAACTCTTGCTCTTGACGCGATGAAGAGTATTCCTGTAAGAATGATTTCCTACGGTGGAAGCAACTACAACATATCATTCCTCATCCGTGAGGCTGACAAGAAGCGTGCACTTCAAAATCTAAGCGACGTACTTTTCAATAAATAGTAATATAAACACATTACACAACACGTACACCGAAAATACGACAAAGATGAAAGGTAAATTTAATATAGATAAATTTCAGGGAATACAGACACCCTTCTATTATTATGACACGAATCTGTTGCGACAGACTCTTGCATCTATTAATATGGAAGCCGGCAAGCACGAGAACTTTATTGTACATTATGCTATAAAAGCTAATGCCAATCCAAAGGTTCTTAATATAATCTGTCAATCAGGGCTTGGTGCAGACTGCGTAAGCGGTGGAGAAATCAAGGCTTCTGTAGAAGCTGGATTCCCTACGAGCAAGATTGTCTATGCAGGTGTTGGAAAAAGCGACTGGGAAATCAATCTCGGACTAGACAAGGACATCTTCTGCTTTAATGTAGAGAGTATTCCTGAACTGGAAGTCATAAATGAACTTGCAGGAAATAAAGGCAAGATTGCCAAAATAGCCTTTCGCATAAATCCTGATGTTGGCGCACATACACATGCTAACATTACAACCGGTTTGGCTGAAAACAAGTTTGGTATCGCCATGCGCGATATGGAAAATGTCATAGAAGAGGCTTCTAAAATGAAGAATGTGAAGTTCATCGGTCTGCATTTTCATATAGGAAGTCAGATTCTGAACATGAATGATTTTATTTCATTGTGCAACAGAATAAATGAACTTCAAGATCAACTTGAGAGTCATCACATTAAAGTCGAGAATATCAATGTTGGTGGTGGACTTGGAATAAGTTATGACCATCCAAACAGAGAGCCGATTCCTGATTTCAAGTCTTATTTCGATACATACGCACGCCATCTCAAACTTCGTAACGGACAAAAGCTCCATTTCGAACTTGGTCGTGCTGTTGTAGCACAATGTGGAAGCCTAATCACTAAGACCCTATATATAAAGCAAGGAAGCGTGAAACAATTTGCTATTGTAGACGCTGGTATGACAGATCTTATACGCCCAGCTTTGTATCAAGCATATCATAAAATAGAGAACATCAGCAGTGATGAGCCAAATGAGACTTATGATGTTGTTGGACCTATTTGTGAGTCAAGTGATGTTTTTGCTAAGGCTATAGACCTGAATAAGACAAAACGTGGTGATCTTCTGGCTTTAAGAAGCGCAGGAGCTTACGGAGAGATTATGGCTAGTCAATACAACTGCCGTCAACTCCCTAAAGGATATATAACAGAGGAACTATAAACGTTCCCAGAATATTGTTACGGGAAAAATTTTATGATACTAGATCAATTAACATTAATATTAGGAATAATAGTAATCTTGCTGGCGATAGTAGCATCACTAGCAAGTCCTTTTTTGCATAGAATAAAAATATACGAATCAGAAAATAACGAGAATGACATTAATGACAGCCCTATTCCAGTCAGCATTATCATTCCCACACATGATGAATTTACAGACTTAAAACGCAATCTTCCAGCATTCCTAAATCAAGATTATAAAGGCGATTTCAAAATTATCGTGATTGCCGACAGGAATGACAGGGAAACAGAAGACTTGATGAACAGGCTCATACCTGAAAACAAAAATCTTTATGCTACATATCTTCCTGAATCATCACGCTACATGAGCAGAAAGAAATTAGCGATCACTATAGGAGTGAAAGCCGCTAAGACTGATTGGATTATTGTTACAGATCCTAGCTGTAAACCTCTTGATGAAAAGTGGCTCTCTTCTTTCACTGAGAACATGAAGCCAGGAACTGATTTCGTAATGGGATATACATCTCTTGACAACAACACGCGCAAATTTTGGAGATTTGAACATGCTTTGATTGCAAACAATAGACTTTGTAGCGCACAAAAAGGAAAGGCTTGGGCTACAAACTGCCAGAACATTGCATTCCATAAACAACAGTTCATGAAGGAAGAAGGATTCAGAGGTAACCTACAATTACTGAGAGGTGAATACGATTTTTTGGTAAACAAATATGCTAAGAATATGAATACAGCCGTTGATGCACGTAGGAGTTCATGGCTATATGAAGATGAACCTACAAGAAAAACATGGCACAATAAAAGCATATTTTTCAGGGCTTCACGTGGCCTGCTTGTCGGGCATAAAGGCAATCGTATAAGTATGTTTTTCTGTAACATGATGCTTCACTTGAGTCTAATCGTTTCTTTAGCTGCTATCGTTTATTCAGTAATGCAACAGAATTGGATATTAACAGGTGCAAGTGGTTTTTCTTTATTATTATTGATAATAACAAGAACTATATTTGCAAACAGAGCTATAAAGCAACTTGACGAAGATATTCCAGCTGGCATAATGTTCTTCTCTGAACTCAAACTGGCATGGAACAACATTAGATATAAGATTAGTTATATACATGCTGACAAAAACGACTTCACAAGTCATAAACTTTAATTCGTTATTCTGACATGCGCATAAGGATTGAAATTTCTAACATAAGTGACAACAGTGCACAAATGGCTTTCTTTAACTGTTTGAAGAAAGCCATTGAAGATAATGGTATGTTTATTACAGATAAGAATGACTATGACATACTCCATACTATAGGCACTCCTACACAGACAATTATATCTAAAATGCGCAATGCGAGAAGAAGGCTTATCCCTATAGTTTACTCTCCACTTGCCACGATTTCGCCATGGAACAGTTCATATTATGAAAAGTTTATAATAAAAAGCGGGTTCATACATGCTGTTGGAGAAAACGAACAAAAGTATCTTCAAGAAAAATATAAAGGTACTAACGTTATCTTGATAAAAAATCCTGAAGTTACACACGACATATCACAATCATTATTCTGTGCTAACTTCAAACAACTGTATGATGAGGTTATTATAAAACATGAAGAAGCTGTAAAGGATAATATTGCTAAGAGAATAGAAAAACTTAAAGATGATGTACAAGACGATGTTCAGAAAGACGTATTAAAGAGTTGTCTGTATATGAGGTACAGATATCACAGGCGACAGATTGCCCAAAAAGATCTTGAAGACTTTAGCACCTTACTGATAAAATCAGATTATGATGAGGACAAGATGGCAGAAATCTTAGATAGGCTAAAGGTATACAATTTTATGGAAAGTCTTGAAAAAGTCATGGAAGAGAAAACACAACTCACAGAAGGATTCATGCCTGTTATGGCTATAGATAATAGTTTAACCAAGAAAATTAAAAATACTATATTATGAAGAAATACGATATCAAGAAAGACATGAGGTATTTGCAATTATTATCAAACACGTTTCCTACAATTGCGGATGCCAGTACGGAGATTATAAATCTTCAGGCTATACTTAATCTACCTAAGGGTACGGAGCACTTTCTTGCTGATATCCATGGTGAGTATGAAGCGTTTCAGCATGTATTGAAAAATGCTTCAGGAAACATAAAACGAAAAGTCAACGAACTTTTCGGTAATACAGTTCGTGAACAGGAGAAAAGAGAACTTTGTTCGCTCATTTATTACCCAGAACAGAAACTTGAACTCGTAAAAGAGGTAGAAAAAGATATTAACGACTGGTATCACATTACACTTCATCAGTTGGTTGCAGTATGCCGTGTCGTATCAAGCAAATACACTCGTTCAAAAGTAAGAAAATCGCTTCCTTCTGATTTCTCATATATTATACAGGAATTACTTCATGAGCATACCGAAAATAATTCTAACAAGACTGCTTATGTAAATGTAATCGTTGATACAATTATATCAACAGGAAGAGCCGATGATTTTATAATCGCTATCTGCAATGTTATTCAGCGTCTGGCTATCGACGAGTTACATATACTTGGCGACATCTACGACCGCGGTCCAGGTGCCCACATTATAATGGACACAATGGAACAATATCATAGTTGGGACATACAATGGGGCAATCATGATATATTATGGATGGGTGCATGTGCTGGAAATAACGCATGTATGTGCAATGTGATACGTCTAAGCCTAAGATATGCCAACCTCACTACCCTAGAGGATGGATACGGAATAAACCTTGTTCCACTTGCCACATTCGCTATGGACACTTATGATGATGATCCTTGCGAAGAATTCATGCCAAGACTTAGTGGTGGAGCTAAGCAAATGGACGAAAAGACGATGAGGCTCACTGCACAAATGCACAAAGCTATCACAATAATACAATTTAAGGAAGAAGCAAGAATCTTTGAAGCTCACCCTGAATGGAATATGAAGGATAGGCAACTTTATAAATATATAGACTACGACAAAGGAACTATAATGCTTGATGGTAAAGAATACGAACTATCAAGTTGCTGTTTTCCAACTGTTGACCCTAAGCATCCGTGTAAACTTACTCCAGAAGAAAAAGTATTGATTGAAAAACTTCATCATTCTTTCCAAGTAAGTGAAAAACTTCATAAGCACATGCGTCTCATGCTACAACATGGTTGTATGTATGCAATAAGAAATGATAATCTACTCTTCCATGCCTCTATCCCACTCAATGAGGACGGCAGTTTAAAGGAGGTTGCTATCACTCCTAATATGGTTTGTAAAGGTCGAGAATTGTTTCATCAAACAGGAATGCTAATACGATCAGCCTTTCAGGATGACACAGCTACAGACGAGAAACAATATGCGATAGACTATTTCATTTATCTATGGTGCGGTCCAAACAGTCCATTATTTGATAAGAGTAAAATGGCAACTTTCGAGCGTTACTTCATTGCCGACAAAGATACTCATAAGGAGGAAAAAGGCAATTATTTCAAACTAAGGGATAATGCTGAGATTGTTGATAATATTCTTGACGCATTTGGTGTAAAGGGTCCAAACAGACATATCATCAACGGTCATGTGCCGGTACATGTAATGAATGGAGAAAATCCAATCAAGGCTGACGGAAAACTAATGGTCATTGATGGTGGATTCTCTCAGGCTTATCATAAGGAAACAGGCATTGCCGGTTATACTCTTGTTTATCATAGCCGTGGCTTTCAACTAGTTCAGCATGAACCATTCACGAGTGCTGCCGATGCAATTCAACGAGGAACTGATATCAAGTCAACAATACAGATTGTTGAAATGAGCAGTCATCGTATGCTTGTTGCCAATACAGACAAGGGCTGCGAAATAAAGAAACAAATTGATGACCTAGAAGAATTACTCTATGCTTACCGTCATGGCATGATTAGTGAGCAAGATGAGAGAAAAGGATTTATTGACGACTAATAATCAACGATAATGCAGTGTCAATTAAGAAGTTGACACTGTACTAATAATAAACGAACATTTACCATGATGAAAAAAACCATTTTATCTTTACTAATCACTCTCTGCCCTATTCTAACTTTTGCAAGTGATTATATCTGTTTAGAATCATCAGGTTCAAATAATACAACAGACGAACATAGTGATTCTATTGTTCCAAATCCTATTGATGAAAATATATCAAACCTCAATAGCAATCAAATAAATAAAAAAACATCTCTCAATGAAAAAAAAGACAGCGATGAAAATATTTATGATCTTGTAGAGCAAATGCCTTCTTTTCGAGGTGGAACTGTAGCTCTTATGTCTTACATAAGCAAAACACTAAAGTTTCCTGATGAAGTCTGTGGACAAGGTCGAGTTATAGTAGAATTTGTTGTAGAGAAGGATGGTCGTATTACAAATGCAATAGTAATAAGATCTGTTGATCCGACTTTTGATAGAGAGGCTTTAAGAGTTATAAAAAACATGCCAAAATGGATTCCTGGCAAAAAAAATGGTCGTAATGTAAGAGTTAGATTTAATGTACCAGTCCAATTCAAATTGTTGTAAATATCTTATTATTCAGACTCCCCAAAGTAATACCTTCTATTTTTTCTCCAGCTAATCTCACTGATTCATGCAGACATTTTCCTCTGCATGTTACAACACTATCTGATAGAGCAGATTCATTTCCAGACAACTGCATGCTCATCGAAAGTTTAGTGGACAGTAATAAATAAGAATTGTGAAAACACAAATTTTACTTTATCACCTTTCCATATAGTATACGTGTCTGTTCAGCTGTGATGTTACATATATATATTACATGACTGTTTGCTACAAGCTCTCCCTTATTGAACTTTCGCCTTTTATCATTATATAGAGGATAAAGTTTTGCTGTCAATATAGAATTATTATTGGTAATATCACCAAAAGCCATAGTAGAATGGTCGGGAGTTATCACACTTAAGCAATTATCTATATTCACCCATCCTGTATTCATTATGCGCAATCCTGAGCCATTAGTTGTAAAGCTATCATTTTCAGTAACAAAATGACGTGATGTTGCGGTAAAAGGATCCATACTTATAGCTAAAAGTCCAGAAAATTCTCCTGTTATTTCAACATCTCGCAATGCTATTATGCTATCCGAAAAAACAATTTTATCATCCTTTGTTGATACTATATTGAATTTATGAAGTAAGCTACTATCATTGGTCAACAACTCACCTCTATAATTCCACCCTTTTCCATCATTAGGAATATTCACAGTTCCGTCATTTAAAGGAACGGCATTTGTCTTACATTTATCAACATTTAACCAACCGATAAAATTACCGGTATTATGTGCTGTGAATGGAACAACAATATTATTATGTGCACTGTCAAAAGGAGCAAAATATCCTGTATAACTACGTTTCCCATTACTCCAACTAAAACATGAAAAAGAAGTATTTCCATAAGAACATACTACGTTTTGATTTGGGAAAAACTTACTCTTGACCTTTCCAAAGTCGGCCCACCAAAGACTTTCATTCAAATTAACATGACCAACAGGAAAGCAATGATGCATAAGCCAAGTCATCATCAATCTATGAGCCTCCACTCCCATACGACGTGCTCCAACATCAGCACGGAGAAGATACGACCCGTCAGAAGTAGTCTGCTGTCGGCGTAATATCTGGTTTAACGCTTTAGTTTCAAGAGCCAATGCATTGACATTATTATCAGGCAACATGCAAGCCAGTGTAGAATATGATGTTATCTGATCATAAAGGAACATACTCCAATCATTTCCATTCGGCATTGCTTGCTCGCCATCATGAAGACTAAACCAATTCAGCACCTCATCATTTACTTTCTGGCAATTATGTAATAAAGCATTACTATGCCATTTCTGCTTTTTACCTTGGAACAATCTTAATGCTAAAGCAGCCTCACCCAATTCCTGAATTACCACATTTTGATAACTAATATGAAAGAAACCATGATTCTGCAATGTATAATCATTATACAGATTCTGTCCACGATATAAATCTTTTACTCTAGTTTGATCATAATTAGGATCAATAACAGTGTTATCAAGAGAATCTGAAGAATGAGAATAACTATTTATTGCAAACTCACGCATACGCTCAAACCATTTCGGCGCAAGTGCGTCATCAGGAAAGAGTCCCAACGCAGCAGCAAGCACGTCAACTTCCCATCCATTTTCTTCTGCTTTCGTATCACCTATATATCCTGTTGGAATATCGCGTTCAAGTTCATAATTGCATTCTGCTTTCAATAGCTTATACACATTATCTCTTTCTGATTTAGAAAGATCATCCCACTGAAAAAATGCCGAATAAGCAACCGACATGGCCCAAAGAGAACTCTCCCATTGGTTATCATTTTTAGATACCGAACCCCAATACTTTCCATCACGGCAAGCTTTCAATTTCACCGCCTTGTGAGTAGAAACGGCATAATCCAAAGATTGTTTCGCCATATTTTTCAATTCAGGGGATACCCCATGACCATATCTGCATAAAAAAGTAGAGATCATTGACAAGTCAGCATTAGTGCGCACACCTTTTTCATCGCTCATCATAGTGTTTTCACCTTTAAAAACACCATTATCTACATCGAAATCAGCACGTAAATATCTACTAAAATCAGACAATGAATTCATAATGTCAGACTTCAGTCTATTTTCGTCGACAAATTTATTCTTTGCACCCAACGCAAGTGGCAAAAGAAGCAGTATTATAATTAAATTTCTTTTCATATATTTATATTGCAAAAGTAACATTTTATTTTTACCTTTGCAAGCGATATGAAAATATACAAGAAAATATTTACATTGGTTTTGCCTTTCTGTATCACAGTTCCAATTGTGGCACAGAATATAAAGACAATACCCCAAAGCATAAAATATTCAGCTTTCACCAATAAATACATTGACAGTATGGAAGCAGCTAAGAGTGATTTTGATTATTCATTATCACAATATGGTAACGACTCCCTATATATATCTTTCTTTCCAAAAGCAAATTACGCCCCATTGTTCTTGCCACCTACCTTTTACAAAGGTATATCACATCGGACTCTGGCAATTGGAAACAATGATAGTGATAAACGAAACGAGGCTATTGACAATGTTATGATGTCAATATATCTTAAAAGACCAGACTTGATTAGTACCACAGAAAGTCATCTTGACATTATTGGACCAACACTCGAAGTTAGCCATAGGATAACACCTGATGAACAGCAACTTACAAAGCATGTTGCTCCAAAAGCTGTTGAACCAGAATTAGAAGATTTTGGCATCAGTATATACAAACCAAACTTCTGGTCATACAATGGTGATTACTATCTGCAATTCCTCCAAAACTATGTTTCTGACAACTGGTACAAAGGTGGGGAAAGTAATTACAGTATAATTGGTGCTGTTACATTGCAAGCTAATTATAACAACAAGCAGAAAATAAAGTGGGAAAACAAACTTGAAATGAAATTAGGTTTGCAGACAGCTCAAAGCGACAGCCTTCACACATTAAAAACAACAGAAGACCTTCTGCGATATACAGGTAAATTTGGATTACAAGCTACTAAGAAATGGTATTATACAGTTCAGCTTCTCGCATATACACAATTTATGCGTGGTTACAAAAATAACGACACATTTACATATAGTGATTTTGCAAGTCCAATGAATATCAACCTATCTCTAGGTATGGATTACAATGTAGAATGGTTTGATAAAAAGCTCATCGGAACTGTTCATCTGGCTCCAGCCGCATATAACTTCAAATACGTAAGCCGACTCGCATTGAGTACAAGATATGGATTAAAGGAAGGTAACCACACCCTGCATGACATTGGTTCTGAATGTACATTGGATTTAACATGGAAATTCAGCGACATGATGAAATGGAAAACTCGCCTATACGGATACACAACATATAAACGTGCTGAAATCGAATGGGAAAACACCATAACATTCCAGTTCAACAAATATATCAGCAGCAACATATTCATATATCCACGCTTTGATGATGGAACCAAACGTGATGGTAAATATGGGTATTGGCAATACAAGGAATATGCCAGTATTGGATTTTCATATTCTTTGTGAGAAAACGTTTGCTGATATCGGAATTTTATCGTAAATTTGCAATTTGAATTTTATTAAATTACATTATCGTGGCTGAAACAAAGTATATCTTCGTAACCGGAGGTGTGGTTTCCTCTTTAGGAAAGGGAATCATAAGTGCATCTATCGGTAAGCTTCTGCAAGCCAGAGGCTACAACATTACAATTCAGAAATTTGATCCTTACATTAACATTGACCCGGGAACACTAAACCCTTATGAGCACGGAGAGTGCTATGTCACAGTAGACGGAATGGAAACAGACCTAGACTTGGGACATTACGAGCGCTTTACTGGCATTCACACCACTAAGGCAAACAGTATGACTACAGGTCGCATCTACAAGGCTGTGATTGATAAAGAGCGCCGTGGAGATTATTTAGGAAAGACCATTCAGGTTGTACCTCATATCACTGACGAAATAAAGCGCAATATTAAATTGCTTGGACAGAAATACCACTATGACTACGTTATTACAGAAATTGGCGGAACAATAGGTGATATTGAAAGTGCTCCTTTCATGGAGGCTATTCGACAGATGAAATGGGAACTTGGTAAGCGAGCCATAAACGTACATCTTACTTATGTACCTTATTTAAAAGCTGCAGGAGAATTAAAAACTAAGCCAACACAGCATAGTGTAAAAGAACTTCAAAGTATAGGTATTCAACCAGATATACTGGTACTGCGCACAGAACAGAATCTTGATGAAGGAATACGTAAAAAGGTTGCAGCATTTTGTAATGTAGACTTTGACTGTATAGTACAAAGCGAAGACCTCCCTTCAATATATGAAGTTCCTGTAAACATGCAAAACCAAGGACTTGATACCGCTATTCTTCGCAAGACAGGCGAGCCAATTGGCGAAACACCATCTCTTGGTCCTTGGAAGGAATTTATTGAGCGCCGCAAGAATGCCAAAGACACAGTAAATATTGGTCTGGTTGGTAAATATGATCTTCAGGATGCGTATAAGAGTATCCGTGAAAGTTTGTCACATGCAGGAACATACAATAACTACAAAGTAAATATATCATTCATTAATTCCGAAAATATAACGGAAGAAAATGTTGCCGAAGCTTTAAAAGGTCAAGACGGTATAATGATTTGTCCAGGATTCGGACAACGTGGTATTGAAGGCAAGGTTATTGCCGCACATTATACACGCTGCAACGACATCCCAACTTTCGGAGTTTGCCTCGGAATGCAAATGATGGTTATTGAGTTTGCACGCAACGTACTTGGTTACGCAGATGCGAACAGTAGAGAAATGGACGAAAAGACTCCACATAATGTAATCGACATTATGGAAGAGCAAAAGAATATATCAAATATGGGTGGAACAATGCGACTTGGCGCCTACGAATGTATTCTCAAACAAGGAAGTAGAGTTTTTAACATCTACAAAAAAGAGAATATTCAGGAACGTCACCGCCATCGTTATGAATTCAACAACGAATACCAAACTGAATACGAAAAGAATGGAATGATGTGTGTTGGACGAAACCCGGAAAGTGATTTGGTTGAAATAGTTGAAATACCAGGATTGAAATGGTATATTGGAACACAATATCATCCAGAATATCAATCAACAGTATTGAAACCACATCCACTTTTTGTTGATTTTGTAAAAACAGCAATTGCTAATAAGAAATAATAAATGGATAAAAACAACATTATCGGTTTTCTGTGTATTGCAGCAGTTCTAATAGGATTTAGTTGGTATAACCAACCTTCCAAAGAAGAACAAAGAAAAACTTTCGTACAGGATTCCATCGCTCAAGCACATAAGCTAGAGTCAGAAAAGACAGCTAAGCTGGCTCAGACTCAAAAACAGGAAGAGGTAAAGAAAAATGTATTGGAAGATACAACTGCCCTATTCCATGAAGCCCTTCAAGGTAATGCACAAAAGGTTGTATTGAAAAACAACAAGATTGAGATTACTCTTAATACAAAAGGTGCAACTGTAGAAAAAGCAGTCATCAGAAATTATATTGGTCACGATATCAAGAAGAAGGACGGTTCTAATGACAAGAAAGATGTGACTCTTTTTGATGGTGCAGAACAGAGTTTAAACTACACTCTGAATGCCAAAGAGGCAAACATAAGTACAAATGACTTATATTTCCAGACATCTGGCGTTACAGACTCTACAGTTACATTTACAGCTCAAGCTGGATCAGGAAAGACTATTTCTTTTAAATATCTACTTGGAAAGGACTACATGCTGCACATGGAAATGAGTGCACAAGGTATGGCTGGTCTTTTCGCTCCTAACACCCAGAATATGGATGTTAATTGGAAGGACAAAGCTAGACAGCAAGAGAGAGGTTTTTCTTTTGAAAACAGATATGCTACATTAACATATCACAAGACAGAAGGTGGAACAGACTACCTTAACGAAAGTAAAGAGAATGTAGACAAAAGTATAGAGGAAAAGATAGACTGGGTAGCTTTTAAAAATCAGTTCTTCAGTGCTGTAATGATTGCTCAGAACGATTTTCAGGAAAATGCCCTTATGACATCTATTCCACAAGAGAAAGGTTCTGGATATCTTAAACAGTATGAGGCAAAGATGAAAACATTCTTTGACCCTAGCGGTAAGACTCCTTCTAAGTTTGACTTCTATTATGGTCCTAACGACTTCCGCCTTTTACAGAAAATACAAGGTCAAAGCAAGTTTGGTAAAGATCTACAGTTGGAAAGACTTGTTTATTTAGGATGGCCTTTATTCAGAATAATCAACAGATGGTTTACTCTTTATGTATTCGACTTCCTTACTGGTATGAACATCAATATGGGTATCATCTTGATTCTTATCACACTACTTTTGAAACTCTTAACCTACCCTATGGTAAAGAAGAGCTACATGAGTTCTGCAAAGATGAGGGTATTGAAGCCTAAGTTGGATGCTGCCACGGCACAATTCAGCAAGCCAGAAGATCAAATGCAAAAGCAACAGGCCATGATGGCTGAATATTCCAAATACGGGGTCAGTCCATTATCGGGGTGCTTACCCATGCTGATACAAATGCCTATTTGGATTGCAATGTTCAACTTTGTGCCAAATGCGATACAGCTACGTGGAGAGAGTTTCTTATGGATAAAGGATTTAAGTACATTTGACCCAATATTCGAATGGAACAAAAACATTTGGCTAATCGGTGACCATTTGAGTTTGACATGTATTCTGTTCTGCGCTGCTAACGTACTATATACGCTTATGACAATGCGTCAACAAAAAGACCAGATGGTAGGTCAGCAAGCAGATCAAATGAAGATGATGCAATGGATGATGTATGCTATGCCATTGATGTTCTTCTTCATGTTCAACGATTACAGTGCTGGTTTGAACTTCTACTACTTCATAAGTTTATTCTTCAGTGCTGCTGTAATGTGGGCTTTGCGCAAGACAACAAACGACGAGAAACTTTTGGGAATTCTGGAAAAGCGTTATAATAAGAATCAGAATAATCCAAGTAAGAAAACAAGCGGACTTGCTGCTCGTCTTCAGGCTATTCAGGAAATGCAGAAAAAACAACAAGAAGAAGTGCATAAAAAGCAGGACGACTTGAACAAAAAGAAAAAAGGACTTTAATATAAAGATAACCACAGATTCAAAAGACTGCACAGATTTTAATATATACATATATATATGAAAATTAAAATCTGTGCTTTATGTTGAAATCTGTGGTTTTTTACTTTTAATTACATCAATGAATAAAACTATTGCTCTAGCAATGACAGCCACGATGCTGGCTGTATCGCCCAAAATTGATGCCCAAACAATGATTGGACCAAACAACATTAAACTAGAATCAGACCTAATGACCCCCGAAGCACTTTGGGCTATGGGAAGAATTGGCTCTTCAGAGGCATCACCTGACGGTAAACAAATTGTTTATCAAGTATCATACTACAGTGTGCAGGAAAACAAAAGCCACACAATGCTTTTCGTACAGAATGCTGACGGTAAGAACAAACGTCAACTAACGAAAGACGAAAAGAGCGAAAGTGATGCTACATGGATTGAAAGCGGAAAGAAAATCGCATTTATCCGTAGTGGTGAAATATGGAGTATGAATGCTGACGGAAGTGAACGTAAGCAGCTTTCAAATACAGACGGAAGCGTAGAGGGCTTTAAATTTTCTCCTGACGGGAAAAGAGTTGTCTTTATAAAGAGCATTCCATATTATGGATCTATTAAAAAGAATCCAGATGATCTTACAAAGGCAAGCGGACGTCTTATCACAGACATGAACTATCGCCACTGGGATCATTATGTAGAAACTATTGCACATCCTTTTGTTGCAGAAGTAACAAATGATGGTATCAGTAATGCTAAAGACATAATGGTAGGTCAGCCATACGAGTCACCTGTTGCCCCATTTGGTGGTATAGAGCAGATTGCATGGAGTATGGATTCCAAAAGTATTGCATACACAAGTAGAAAAAAGGAAGGTGTTGAATATGCTATTTCAACAGATGCTGACATATATCTTTACAACCTTGCTACAGGAAAGACAGTAAATTTATGCAAACCAGAAGGCTATAAAGAACCTACAATTGACGCTACAAAGAGTATGAGAGACCAAGAAGTCAACCATCAGCAAGGCGACATGCATGTTGGTTATGACGTAAATCCTAAATTCTCAGCTGACGGCAAATATATTGCATGGCAAAGTATGGCTCGTAACGGTTACGAGAGTGATCGCAACAGACTTTGCGTAATGGAAATTGCAACTGGCAAAAAGAAATACGTAACAGAAAGTTTCGATTCAAATGTTGACGACTACTGCTGGAGCAAAGATTCAAAGAGCATCTATTTCATGGGAGTTTGGCATGCAACAGAAATGCTATACCAGACAAATCTTGAAGGAAAGATCATGCAAATAACAGATGGTTGGTACGATTACGGAAGCGTACAGCTAGCTAACAATAGCAATTATCTTCTAGCAAGCCGTCACTCACATCAATATGGTGATGAACTCTATATTGTAAAACCAGGTAAGGAAAAGAAAGCAAAAGTAGAACAAGTAACTTTCGAGAACAAGCACATCTACGATCAACTTGCATTGGGTAAGACTCAGCAACGTTGGGTTAAGACAACTGATGGTAAAGAGATGCTAGTATGGCTGGTATTACCACCACATTTTGATATCAACAAAAAATACCCTACTCTATTATTCTGTGAAGGTGGACCACAAAGTCCTGTAAGTCAGTTCTGGAGTTACCGTTGGAATCTTCAGATTATGGCAGCAAACGGCTATATCGTAGTTGCACCAAACCGTAGAGGATTACCTGGATTCGGAAGTGAATGGAACGAGGAAGTTAGCGGAGACTGGACAGGTCAATGCATGAATGATTATCTTAGTGCTATTGATGATGCTGCAGAATTACCTTTTGTAGACAAAGATCGTCTTGGATGTGTAGGAGCAAGTTTCGGAGGCTTCTCTGTTTATTATCTTGCAAGCCATCACAACAAGCGTTTCAAAGCTTTCATTGCACATGACGGAGCATTCAATCTTGAAAGCATGTATACAGATACAGAAGAAGCTTGGTTCAGCAACTGGGAATACGAAGACGCTTTCTGGAACAAGAACGCTAGTGCTAACGCAGTAAAGACATATAATAATAGCCCTCACAAATTTGTAGACAAATGGGATACTCCAATTCTTGTCATACATGGAGAAAAGGACTATCGTATCAATGCTAATCAAGGTATGGGAGCTTTCAATGCTGCAAGAATGCGCGGTATTCCAGCAGAAATGCTTTTATTCCCTGATGAAAACCACTGGGTATTGAAACCACAAAATGGTATTCTGTGGCAAAGAACATTCTTCAACTGGTTAGACAAATGGTTGAAAAAATAAAATTATAATAATATTATGGGAGAGAAAATAAGACAAATACTTAGTGATTCACCAAGTGCACGATGGGCAGCACTTCTGATTGTTTCATTTACAATGATGATGGGATATTTCATTACAGATGTGATGTCACCATTGGAAGTTTTGCTCACAAAAACCACAGCAGAAGGCGGACTTGGATGGTCTTCTTCTGATTATGGTTTCTTTGCAGGCTCATACAGTTATATAAATGTATTCCTATTGATGCTTTTCTTAGGAGGTATCATTTTGGATAAAATGGGGATTCGTTTTACTGGTTTGATGTCATGCAGCTTTATGGTAATTGGTGTTATCATCAAGTATATTGGTGTATCAACAGATTTCGGTAATCAGCATTTCACAATAAGCGCTATTAACTTTGACATCCCGATGTCTGTGGCAGTAGCATCTTTGGGATTCTCTATATTCGGTATGGGATGTGAGATCTGTGGAATAACGGTATCAAAGATTATCACGAAGTGGTTTAATGGTCATGAGCTCGCCCTGGCAATGGGAATTCAGGTTGCACTGTCACGTTTAGGTACAGCCGGTGCCATGATGATATCATTGCCTGTTGCTAATGCATTTCATAATAAGGTCAGTGCACCTGTACTTCTTGGTACCGTACTACTTATTATTGGTGCATTATCATTTCTCGTATACAATGTAATGGATAAGAAACTCAGCAAATCAGTGGAAGAAGCTGGACGCGAAGAAAGAAACTCTTCTGATGAACCTGATGAAAGCGAACAATTCCGTTTCAAGGATTTAGGCTTGATATTCTCAAACCCAGGTTTCTGGTGCATAACATTACTTTGTATGTTGTTCTATAGTGGAGTATTCCCTTTCTTGAAATTTGCAACAAAACTAATGGTTGCTAATTATGGTGTCAGCGAACGTTTTGCAGGTATCCTGCCAGGGCTTATCCCATTCGGAACCATATTCCTTACTCCACTGTTCGGAACAATCTATGACAAAGTTGGCAAAGGTGCAACACTTATGCTTATTGGAAGTATAATGCTTACCATCATTCATATAATCTTTGCTCTACACATTCTTCCTTACGGATGGTTCGCTGTTATTATAATGATTACCTTGGGTGTTGCTTTTTCACTTGTACCTTCAGCAATGTGGCCAAGTGTACCAAAGATTATTCCAATGAAGCTATTAGGAAGTGCTTATGCTATAATATTCTATATACAGAATATCGGACTTGCCTTGGTACCTGTTTTGATAGGAAAAGTAAACGATTACGATCCCACATATACAACTTCAATGAGCATATTTGCAGGATTTGGTGCAGCAGCAGTTGTAGTAGCTACTCTTCTCTTGATAATTGACAAGAAGAAAAACTACGGATTGCAAAAAGCCAATATTAAAAAATAAATTAGACATATATGATGTGGGGAAACAATAAGACCACCAGATGGACTGTTCTGTTAATCGTAGCAATAATTATGATGATGGGATATGTGTTTTGGGATGTTGTTTCCCCACTTACTACGAACCTTAAATCTCCCTTGGAACAAGGAGGCATGAATTGGACAACTGCAGAATATGGATTTTATGCAGGAAGCTACAGTATATTCAACATATTTCTTTTCATGCTATTCTTTGGTGGTATCATCCTTGACAAGATGGGGATTCGCTTCACAGGCATCCTCGCAACGGGAATGATGTTTTGTGGCGCCTTGATAAACTTTATTGCCATTAAATACATATCAGCACTAGACTATACAGATTTAAAACTAACCTTATTCGGACTAATTCCTCAGCATATAAAATTGCAGGTACTGATAGCAGCATTAGGATTCGGTATTTTCGGGGTCGGATGCGACATCACAGGTATCACAGTTTCTAAGGTTATTACAAAATGGTTTACAGGACATGAACTAGCATCTGCGATGGGAATACAAGTTGCTCTAGCAAGACTTGGAACCGCTAGCGCTATAAGTTTTAGTCCTATTATTGCCTTAAATTTCGGAGGTATTCAAGCATCGTTATTAGTTGGTGCTGTGCTGCTTTTATTAGGTTTCATATTGTTTATTATATATAATTTGAAATTCGATGGAATAATAAAAGAAAGAAGTATTAATACTGAAGAAGATAAGGAACCTTATAACATAAAATCGATTATAACATTATTAAAGAATATAGACTTTTGGTTCATAGCCCTACTCTGCGTAAGCTTTTACAGCAGCATCAGACCTTTTCTTAAATTCGCTACAGACATAATCGTAGAGAAATATAACATGAATATAATAGCCGCTGGATGGATTACATCAATCCTTCCCTATGGCACTATTATTCTTACACCGCTATTCGGATATATAAATGATAAATATGGATATGCAAGAAGACTTCTTGTTACTGGTTGCCTTATCGTAGTATTATCATTATTGCTTCTTCTTTCACCTATAGGAGCAGGAACAGCATGGATGCCTATAATAATAATGGTTATGATGGGAATAGCCTTTTCATTGGTTCCAAGCGTTCTTTGGCCTACAGTACCAAAACTTGTACCACTAAAACAACTTGGTACAGCTTATAGCATAATTTATTATATACAGAATCTAGGATTAATGCTTGTACCAATGACCGTAGGGAATATTGTTACCAATTATAATGGAAAGATAAACTACACACCAGGAATAATAATCTTCATTGTCTTCGCTGTTTTCGCAACAATTGTTGCTTGCAGAATCAAGAAATAAAGATTATCACAGCTCTCTAATAGTTTAGTAGTAGCAAATTTAGGTTCATCCGACATTTGGAGTGATGGATATAAATGGTATGATATCTATATTATTCCTTAAATGTTTTTTATTTTGCGCAAAAGTGAAGGAAATTATGAAAAAAACGTCAATAAAATCAAGGTAATTAAAAGTTTAATTTTTAATAGAGCAAGTGTGAAACGACTTAAAGTCAAGGGCTATTTATGGAGAGTCTTATCCTTTAACTAGAAAAAGATTCCAGAAAAAAAGGTTCTTCGTCAATTTAGGGGGTAATATCCTCCGTATATAGCCTTGGCTCTTAATAATTCTACACTTGCTCTATTAAACATCGATCTTTTAATTGCCTTGATTTTATTGACGGTTCCTTCCATAATTCCATTACTGTAGTTTGTAAGATATGTATTCTTGATAGCTTCCTTATCTCTTGTTATATATTCAGCAAAAGATGCGAGCTTGCGGCAATTACAGTTGTAAGCCAATTTAAGCCAGGTATCAATATCGGGTGCATCCTCCTTTCCTGCAACCATATTTCTGAAGGATATGCAGGTTTGTATAATGCTGTCTATATTTGGCTGCGTTTGTTTAAGTTTGAGCAGCTTTTCTGATGTAGTCATACCTGTCATTATATATTTTCTGATTGCTTTGGCAGTTACTTTTGTTCCTTTCTTGTTCTTGGGATCTTTGTTATGTATCCTGACTTGCTGGCGAAGTATCTTATATCTGTCTCTTAGCCCTTTGGTGGCCTTACATATGAGTTTGGAACAGAGTCTTCCATCCATCTTCTTTTCAATGCTTGTTGGTGCGATGGAACCACTGCTGATTATCCGTGCCAGTTCTGGAGTTTGACGGAGTATTTTCATTTGATCATTGCTGAGTATTTTCTTTATATTTGTATTAAACAAATTGTATACCTGCTGAGATTTTACATTCAACTTTTCAGCGATGTCTTTCAAAGGTATCCCTTCTTCCTGCATATGTCGTGCTGCAAAGTAATTTCTAACCCTCTTTCTGTGCTTGATCTCTCCCATCTCATAAAGATCCTCCATGATATAACTTCTGGCTTCGTCCAGGGAAGGATAAGGATATGGCAGCGTATTTTTCTTCTGACAAATCATCTTCTGTATAACTTCAACCATATGATCTCCAAGACCTTTGTCAAGATGAAAATGATCTGAGACCTGCTCTGCATCAGGCAAGGCTTCTTTGATAATCGAAGCATATGCCCAACTGCCATCCCTGCTAACCAACTTGATTTGGGGGTGCATCTTAAACCATTCACCTATCTCAGGACCATATCGTGTATCAAACATAGCCAGCACCCTTCGTGTATAGTGGTCTGCTATGGCGCACATATACTTATGCCCCTTTCGGTATGCCAGATCATCTATGGCAACATATCCACTGCACGCGATGTCCATGGGATTCTCTTTGCCTAAAGACCTTGCGGTTCTCAGGCAGGTGGATGAACTCACTTTTATATGTTGGCTGGCAAGGGTCTGGCTGGCAAGCCTTGATGGTTGCTTTAACGATTCCTTTTTCATACGTGAGGCTACCTCGTCTACACTTCTTGCATAAGGTCTGGCGAACTTTAGAGGTTCCATAAATGTTTTCTTTGAACACTTATCGTTCGTGCAGTTCATACGGCGACAGGTAATGATAATCTTGCTGTTCTGAGAGAGTATCTCCGTATATTGTAACTTACGATATCTATAGTCATGAACGCTATGGCTAGGCTCCCCGCAGTAAGGGCAACAAGGTAATCTGTTCTTTGTAATGGCATGCAATACAATACCAGAACTGGTTTGAATGAAATCAGTCAACACTATACCAGAAGTTTTGCATTTATCTTTGATGGAAGCATTTAACTTTCGAAAAAATTGCTGATTCGAATACTTTGAAGTATCTTTGCACTGTGTAGATGTGCGTGTTGTTTTATTTTTATTTTTCACACATTAAAGATACAAAAAAAACACCACATCTACAACTTTTTAACGTTAACTAATGTATTGATTACCAATGCGTTAACTAATAATTTATAACACTAAAACACCGATATTTAACCCCCTAAATTGAAGAAGAACCGAAAAAAAGAAAAATTACCTACACTACCTACATTTTTAACTTAAACATCTATTTATCAATATCTTACATGATGTATATAAGTGCCGTTTCCTACATCTTTCCTACATGGTTCCTACATTATAAGCACGTGTTTGTGCCTAAAACGATGGGATTTGATCAATGCATAATACCAAAATCGCTTTTTTCCTCCCACCATTAAGCCATGTCTCTGGCAGTGAAGCAAATCCCCATAATGTTTTTTTGGGAAATTATAAGTGTAGGGATGTTACTTAAACTTGTAAATATAATTTTAAAACAAACGAATTTATATTGCATTTTGATATGCCAACCTTTTCAGTAAAGGATTTCAGAAACAATAATGATTATCAATAACAGCTTAAAAAAATGTATAGTGAGTCAGTAAATATAACTATGATTGTTTATAATCAATTCCTATTATAGGTTAAATCTATGAAGCACAACAAAAATAAAATCGCCTTATTCGGTGCGCCTTTGAGTGATTAGGCCCTAATCACTCTGCAAAGCATGTAGGACAATAGAGTGATTAGGGCCTAATCACTCCCTAAAATGTATAACAACGGACTTATATACATTAGCTAACGTATTGTATAACAATGCGTTTCGCAAAAACATGTAGGAAACGGCATTAAAAACTCGGCAAAAAAAATTATGGTAATACGAGTGTCTTGAAGAAATATTATATGCTTGGTTCAACCGAGTTGCCGGATGAACCGTTTTATATTCTATAAAACTTTATAAACACAAGTATATATGATGTAGATAACATACTCGCGAATAAAACGCCAAAATCAGGTGTGATTTGGAGTTTGTTGTCACTTTTCCCCCGATAATGTCACTCAATGTCACTCGCTCATCCCTTATAAACAAAGGGTTTGTGACAAAGTGACATTAGTGACATTAAAAAAACTTTTTCTGGTTGCTGAAACATTTTGCTCATAAAAGGTTTAGCGAATAGCTATAATAAAAAATCCCAATGACATTTTTTATATCATTGGGACTTTATTTTAATTTAAGAATATCTTATTAACAAACCTTTTCCAACTTCTTCATTACTGCAAAGATGAAAATGAAAGAAGCTAAACATAAAGCTACAAGAACACCCCATACGTATGTCAATGGAACTACTTTCCAAAGATATGCTGGTATCTGAACAAGGAAGTTACCGATAGCAGTAGCACCAAACCAACATCCCATCATTACACCTTTATACTTCTCTGGAGCAACCTTACTTACAAAAGATATACCCATTGGAGAAAGCAGAAGCTCTGCAAATGTAAGTATCAAATATGTGCTTACCAACCAGTTTGGAGAAACGCGCTGAGCATCTGTAAGATTATAACTCAAACCGATTGATGCCATTATCATTACAACATATCCTAAACCTGCAACAAGCATACCATAACCTATTTTGCGTGGAGCAGAAGGTTCCTTACCCTTCGTAGCAAGCCAACCAAACAAAGCCATACTTATAGGAGTCAATGCTACAACAAAACTAGGATTAAACTGCTGGAAGATTGGTGCAGAAATTTCAACACCACTAATTGGTAATTGAGTATAATCATAGTAAAGATAACCTGCAGATGCTAATATAACCAATGCTGAAATCAATTTGCCACCCATTTTTTTACTCTGAAACAATGAGAATAAAGAATAGATAATAAAGATAACAGCTACAAGATTAGTTACATTAAACATCATTCCTTCTACACCAGTGCTACTTGTTTTTACGAAGTCACGTGCAAAGTATGTCAAAGTAAGTCCATTCTGATGGAAAGCCATCCAGAAGAAGACAACAACAGCAAATACAAGGAACAAAGCTACAAGACGAGATCTTGTATCGGCAGCATCCTCTTCAGTTTCAACTTTTTTATCTTCAACAGAAGATTCGCTCTTTGCTTTATGATTATCAACATTAGCAAATGTCCAACGGAAACCATAATAAATTGCGATAGATATAATAAGAGAAATACAAGCAACTCCAAATGCGTAATGGTAGGCTGTCTGTTCAGATGCACCAAGAGACTTTTCTGCCCAATCAATAATTTTCAATGCAGCTGTAGGTGCAAACAATGCGCCTATATTTATAGCCATATAGAATATTGAAAAACCTGAATCACGCTGGCCTGAATACTTTGCATCATCATAAAGATTACCTACCATTACCTGTAGATTACCCTTGAACAAACTTGTTCCGATGCATATCATAAGCAATGCACCTGACATAATTGTTATTGCTAATGCACCTGCACCTGCGGGTATAGCCAATAAGAAATATCCAAGAAACATAATTATAATACCAAATGTTACACACTTACCGTAACCAATCTTATCAGCCATAGCTCCACCAACTATTGGAAGAAAATAGACTAACATTAGGAAAGTTGAATAAACGGTTCCAGCAAGTCCTTCACCCCATCCGAAGTTTGATTGCAGGAAAAGAACAAAGATAGCAAGCATGGTATAATATCCGAATCGTTCTCCGGTATTAGCCAATGCAAGGGCAAACAGCCCTTTTGGTTGATTTTCAAACATAATATTATTATTTAGATTTTAATATTGACTTCTTTGTTTTAGAAATATCAAATAGATAAGTAGCCTTTATCACTATATTTCCGATATTCGATTTTGAAAAATAATCACGTTTAGACGAACCATATATATTAGCCAATCCATAGTAATAGCGAGCTTCTAGAAGTATATGNCCAATTTTAGGNTGACTATATTCAAGTCCACCACCGACAGCTATTCCATAATCAAACTTATTCTCNACTTTCATTGTATCCTGAGCAATTACTGGATTNACTCGTGCTGTGGTGTTACGACTACTTAATTCAAAGTTCATATCAGTACTCTCGCTTATCAGATAGCCAAATTGAGGTCCTAGATTCACAAAGAACTGCATACCTTTATATTCCTTTCCCCATGCTAAGTGTGCTAAAACTGGAACTTGAATATAGTTCAATGTTCGGCTGTATTTCTCAGCCAAACCTGTTTTTGCATTTATTACAGGTTGATTATTAGTATCCATGATATCTTCTTTCCAACCTATCTGCGAATAGTTTATCTCACCAACTATAGAGCAAATGGTACTGAAATATTTTTCACTTTTATAGCGCAAAGATATGCCGCCAGTAACTCCACCATGGTATCCTTGATTAACTTTAGGTACGAAAGCCACGTTGCTCATAACATATCCCCCGCTTACACCAATGGAAAATTCATCTCGATGCTCTCCTATCTGAGCATGTGAAGGCAAGACTCCAAATAGGATTAGGAATACGCCTGACAGTATTTTTTGTTTAGTTTTCATATTTAACCAATGATACATGAAAATTACTCTCTATTTATTAATATGCAAGACTCTCAATACTATGATTATACAGATAATGTATCAGCATAAAACTTGTATTTATATATCCTCCGTTACCTAATTTTTCAAAACACAAAGGAGTTTGCAGTGAAGAATATACATTTTGTGATTTACTTCCGACAAACTTATTTCCATATTTAGCAATGCCTCTTATGAAATACTGAGCATGGTCATAACCTGTTATAGCAAAACGAGGCTGCGCTGGCTGCATTTCTTCATTAAACCATCCCCTATAACTCTTCTCCAACAATGTTGTTGCTGCGGAATATGGGTTATGATAAAAAACTGTTGGTATATAAGTATCGTATTTGCAAAAATTATTAAAGCAATAATTCGCATAAATAAGCCACTCTGTGTATCCATAAATGCTAACTACAAATCCAGGGTAAAGCGAAGACATTCTGTCTAGTTTAGCTAATGCACCACTAAGTTCCTTATAATGATCAGAGTTAAGAATTACTACATTTTGTTTATTGCGGCTGAACGCTTTCACAAAAGATTCATCTGATGATTTAATATTTGTAATATTATAAGATATTTTTTTTGCATCAAGTGTTTTACGTAATTTAGAGGTAAATTCTCCCTTTCTACTTGTAGAATCATTACAATCAATAAATACAGGATGACTGTCAGCAAAACGATCAAAATATCCTGTTATTAATGAAGCGTTAAACCTTGCATCATCTTCATATACCTGAAATATATTCGGATTGTTGGCAACATCATTACCTGTTATTGAAAATGGAATTACAAGTTTAATATTATATGCCTTGCAAAATTCAGAAATAGGCTTAACTTGTTTTGAATAAAGCGGTCCGAAAATTAAATCACATTTATTTGCGTAATTATTCAATAAAGTTTGTTTGATGTCAGCGTCAACTGGCACATTCCATGCATGAACATCAATATGAAATCCTTCCGACTTCAATTGATCACATGCCATAAGAATACCACGATAATATTCAATCATCCTACGGCCGTCGCCATCTACATTATGCAGTGGTAGCATTACACCTACAGAGATAGAATTCTTACTTTTAGGACTCTCCATCATATTATTGGCAGCCCAAATTATATTGCTTGAAAACAACAAGACAACAAGTAGTATATTTCTGTAAAAATGTCTCATAATCTTTAAATTTTAACTTGCAAGTGCAAAAATACAAAAAATATGTCATTACACCACATCTGATGTGTTATCTTTTTAGTAACTTTGCACAAATATATATAATAGGAATGAAAATTAAGATATCAATAGTATTGTTATTATGCATTATTACTGTCAACACTGCATTGGCGGATAATATTCCTATTGTATCACCAATGGTAACAATTATAGATTCAGAAGGAAAAGAAACAACAGGAAACTATGATGGTTCTGCACCAGTAACAGCTACCTTTTATGCACAGCCAGAGAATATTGATGGATGGACAACATATTACGAGTGGAGATTCACAACAGAAAATGATACGACTCCATACTTGGTAAGATATGAACAGGATACAAAATATACATTTACTAAATCTGGCACTCATAGCATTGTTCTTTATGCCAAATTTACCAAAGGAAGTAATGTCAAAGAAATAATATCCGACCCTTTAACTGTCACATTATCAACAAGTAAACTAGAAATGCCTAATGCTTTTTCTCCAAACGGAGATGGCATAAATGATATATATAAAGCAAAAAGTAACTATCAGAGTATTATTGATTTTCATGCATATATATTTAACCGATGGGGACAAAAACTATATGAATGGAATGACATAAATGATGGCTGGAACGGAAAATACAATGGTAAAGACGTCAAAGACGGCGTATATTTTGTTTTGGTAAAAGCTACTGGTGCTGACGGAAAGAAATACAACATCAAACGAGATGTTAATATTCTTCGTGGCTATACAGAATCGTCGGGCACAGCAAATAACGAATAATAAAAATTAATAGTATTAACTCTTTATGGAAAGAGAAGATAAAAAGATAAATGTATGGGGAGCAAGAGTCCACAATCTTAAGAATGTAGACGTAGAGATTCCCCGCAATTCACTAACTGTCATCACTGGTCTTTCGGGTTCAGGCAAGTCTTCGCTTGCTTTCGATACGATATTTGCTGAAGGACAAAGAAGATATATAGAAACATTCTCGGCTTACGCCCGTAATTTTCTCGGCAACATGGAAAGGCCTGATGTNGACAAGATTACTGGATTNAGTCCTGTTGTCAGCATAGAACAGAAGACAACAAATAAAAATCCACGTTCTACCGTTGGTACTACGACAGAAATATATGACTANTTAAGACTTCTATATGCACGTGCTGGCACAGCCTACAGTTATNTGACTGGCGAGAANATGGTCAAGTACACAGAAGAAAAGGTAATTGAAATGATTACCGACAATTATTCTGAAAAAAGGATTTTCATACTTGCTCCATTAGTTAGAAACCGCAAAGGTCACTATCGCGAACTGTTTGAAAGTATGCGCAGAAAAGGTTATCTGTATATCAGAATTGATGGTGAGATAAAGGATCTTGTCCGTGGAATGAAAACAGATAGATACAAAAACCACAGCATTGAAGTCGTAATTGACAAGATGAAGGTTGAGGATGTATCCCATGAAAGACTCACCAAGAGTATTCAGACAGCCATGAAACAAGGCGACGGCTTAATCATGATATTGGACAAAGACACTGGCGAAGTCAAATATTTTTCTAAAAGGCTTATGTGTCCTACTTCTGGTATATCATACAAAGACCCAGCACCAAACATATTCTCATTCAATTCTCCCGAAGGAGCATGTCCTCATTGCAAAGGGTTAGGATATGTAAATGAAATAGATCTCAAAAAGGTTATTCCAGACACGAAAATAAACATTCATGACGGTGCTATAATTCCACTTGGTAAATACAAAAACCAAATGATATTTTGGCAGATAGATTCTATCTTGCACAAATATGACTGCAATATCAAGACTCCGTTCAAGGATATTCCGCAGGAAGCTATAGATGAAGTTTTATACGGTAGTCTTGAAAATGTAAAGATTGACAAAAGCTTAGTACATACGACATCTGACTATTTCGTAAATTTTGACGGTATTATAAAATATCTTCAAACTGTGATTGAGAATGATGATTCTACATCAGGAAAGAAATGGGCTGACCAATTTCTTGCTACAACAGAATGCCCTGAATGTAAAGGACAAAGATTAAACAAAGAGGCTCTTTCATATAAAATTTGGGATAAGAATATCACAGAAGTTGCCAGCATGGATATCAATGATTTAAATGACTGGCTTGATAATGTAGAAGAACATCTTGAACCTCAGCAGAAAAAAATAGCAAAAGAAATTGTAAAGGAAATTAAGACACGCGTGTCATTCCTATTAGAAGTTGGACTGGACTATCTATCACTAAACAGACAAAGCGCAACTCTGTCTGGAGGTGAAAGCCAACGAATAAGACTTGCTACTCAAATAGGTAGCCAGTTGATCAACGTACTTTATATACTTGACGAGCCTAGTATTGGTCTGCATCAACGNGATAANGACCGACTGATAAAATCTCTTAAGGAACTCCGNGACCTTGGGAACACTGTCATTGTTGTTGAACATGATGAAGACATGATGCGTGCAGCAGACTGGATTATAGATATTGGACCTGAAGCTGGAAGAAAAGGTGGTGAAGTTGTATTTCAGGGAACTCCTGAAGAAATGTTGAAGAAGCATACCATAACGGCTGATTATCTAAACGGCGAACGACAGATTGAAATTCCAGAAAAAAGAAGGAAAGGCAACGGAAAGAGCATTAAGATATATGGAGCAAAAGGAAACAATCTTAAAGACGTCAATGTTGAGTTCCCGCTTGGAAAACTTATTGTTGTTTCTGGTGTATCAGGATCAGGCAAGTCTACTCTTGTGAATGAGACGTTACAGCCAATCCTATCTCATCATTTCTACAGATCTCTTAAAAAACCGATGAAGTATGATAAAATCAGCGNCATTGATAATATAGACAAGATTGTAAATGTAGATCAAAGCCCTATCGGTAGGACACCAAGAAGTAACCCAGCAACATACACAGGAGTGTTTAGTGACATCAGAAGTTTGTTTGTTAACCTTCCAGAGGCTATGATAAGAGGTTATAAACCTGGAAGATTTTCTTTTAATGTAAAAGGCGGCAGATGTGAAGCTTGTGGTGGAAATGGATACAAGACTATAGAAATGAACTTTCTTCCTGATGTTATGATACCTTGTGAAGTTTGTCATGGCAAAAGATATAANAGGGAAACCCTTGAAGTAAGATTTAAGGGAAAATCTATTGCAGATGTCCTTGANATGACTATCAATCAGGCTGTCGATTTCTTTGAGAACGTACCTAGCATATTGCCTAAAATAAAAACTCTNCAAGATGTTGGTTTGGGATATATAAAGCTAGGTCAAAGTTCCACTACCCTTTCNGGAGGTGAAAGCCAACGTGTGAAACTTGCNACAGAACTTGCAAAGAAAGATACAGGCAAGACGNTATACATTCTTGANGAACCAACCACCGGACTTCATTTTGAGGACATAAGAATACTTATGGATGTTCTTCAAAAGCTCACTGACAGAGGAAATACAGTTATCATCATAGAACATAATATGGATGTTATAAAACTTGCAGACTATATTATTGATGTCGGTCCGGAAGGTGGAAGAAACGGAGGAACAATTCTTGCAACAGGAACACCTGAAGATATTATCAAAAGTAATAAAGGGTATACTCCAAAGTTCCTTAAACAAGTCCTTGAGAGTAAAATTAAATAAGAAACAAAAATCCCCGGAATACAAATATATTCCGGGGATTTTTATAATTATTTTTATTATGCATCTTTACGATCATCAACATTGTCACCCTGTGTTGGTGCCATTGTCTCCTCAAAGTTAGTTATGCCAGCCTTGATTAGAATATTATACCATTGAATAAGCTTTTTTATATCACTATCGTGAACACGATCTTGATCAAAGTTAGGCAACACTTCTGAGAAATAATCACGAAGTTCCTTACTGCTTGATTTCTTATAATTAAAAGAAGACTCCTTGCCTGCTTCTTTCTTGTTCAAATTATCAAGTACCTTCCACAATGGTACATCTTCTGCATCAGTGTACATAGCTATATCACCTAGACTTGTTACACGATCTGCAGCAAATGCAGGAATACGCTTGTGACTTCCGTCCAATGCTTCTACTATAAGATTCATTTTACCACGAGAAACCATTTTATAAAGTCCTGGTTTTCCTGAGATTGAAAGAATTGTTTCCATTTTGTTTAATGATTTATTGTTATAAATTATTTAATTATTAATAATATTCTGTCTATTTGCTCTTCAAGGTTTACAACACCATCATTGATGATTTCAAAATCAGACATACTTAAAATTTCATTCTGCGGCAACTGTTTGTTTATCCATTCTAAAGCTCTATCACGTGAAATATTATCACGCTGCATTATTCTTGAGATGCGGACTTCGTTCGGAGCTGTCACACAAATGACTTTATCAAAAGATATTTTCTTATTGAATCCACTATCAAAAAGAATCGCACTCTCCAACCAGTTATAGCCACTGCACATAAAATCTTGTGCAACAGCAGGATGTATGATATCGTTTACAGCAATTCTATTAGCATCATTTTCCAATAGGAATTGAGCTAATGCCTGTTTATTGAAAATACCATTTACAAAAACATTCTTACCTAAAAGTATATTTAATTTTGCTTGAAGACCCTTGTTTTGGGCAATAAGCCTTTTAGCCGCAGCATCACAATCATATACATGTATACCACGAACTTCTAAAAGAGAACAAACGTAACTCTTTCCAACACCTATACCACCCGTTATGGCTATCTTACGATTATCTGTCACTATATTGAAACTACTTATTGCTGTTCTATAAGATAATCAACTTGCTTCATCTCCAATCGCGCCATCGTAACATCACGCGATTGTTGTCGCAATCTTAGAATACACTTATCTGAAGGATGAGCCAATATATCATTATAATCAACGACAACCATAAATTGATCCGGTTTGACTTTTCTAAACATGCTTGATCCAACAGTAAACTTTACATTAACCTTTGAAGGGAATGTACGCAAAACTTTGCCTTCAGGCATATTCACGGCAACAATAGGCACCTCAACACTCTCTTCTGTTAGGATATCAACATAAAATCCAATCTTTACAATAGAAGGAACTATTTTAACACCATTAATTGGGCGAAGTGGAACCCGTCGCATAACAGTATCCTCTACATTATTTAAATATAAGGCATCAGTATATACATACTTAACACTGTCCAGCAATGCCTTATTGGCATAAATAGTAACAGTAGAAGGCCAAAATTTAATACGGGAGATATAATAACTTTTACCAGGATTCACGTTGCCAGAAAGACGAATTGGTACACGCTTTGATTGTCCATAATTAAAGAAGAATGACAAAGAATGAGGCTTAATAGAAGTTATTTTTGAAGATCCATAAAGTCTCTGCAATATCATTTTCTGAATATCAGATAAAGGTACATCGCCTTTACCCGTATCACTATCTGCATAAGAATCGAAATCTACCAAAATAGGTGTTATCCTATTGGTATATAAATATGTAACAAGAGTAAATCCTTTATCCCTGACCGTTACATATACAGTGTCACTACAAGATTGAGTAACAACAACATTGTTTGGTACATTATTAAGCCTGACAGGTATGGCTAGCTCTTCCTCGTAAGTTTCATTCAATGCCATGAGAAGCCAGAAAGTTCCACTCAGACCGAGAAAAAGCAAAAAAATCAGAAACTCCCTATTCACTGAAGAAAAGAGGAAGTTTCTGACAAATTTATATATTTTTACTATATTATGCATTATGCATCTGAGATGATGCGTTAGCGAATACATAACTTCTGTTCACTGTAATAACAACACCTTTTGCTATTTCAACATCAACAGATTCATCTTCCATATTTATACGCTTAACAGTACCATATATACCACCACCAGTGATAATCTTAGATCCCTCTTGAAGAGAATTCTGAAACTTACGTATATCCTTTTGTTTCTTCTGCTGAGGACGAACCATAAACAACCAGAAGATAACAAGGATGGCAACCATCATGATAATCATGCCCATACCACCACCCTGTGCTGCTTGAGCAGCCAATAGCATTGTATTCATAAATAAATTCTTTTAGTTAATATATTATTTACTTTCTTTATTTCTTAATGTTTTCATCATCATACCATTATCTACGAAGAAATGGGCTATAGAATCCAACATACCGTTTATATACCCACCACTACGTGAGGTACTATACAATTTAGCCAAATCCACAAATTCATTAATAGTAACGCTTGCAGGAATATTTGGGAACGTAAGCATTTCAGCTATAGCTATCTGCATTATTACGATATCCATATATGCAAGTCTGCTAAAATCCCAGTTACGACTAGCATCACTCAAATAATGTTGATATTGGTCAGCATTAAGAATTGTAGCACGGAATAGCTTACGTGCAAAGTCCTTGTCTTCTTCATCAGCATATTCAGGAAGAAGTTCCTGCTTATTCTTGTTATCAGCCTCAAAGCGCTTTATTGTCTTTAACACGAATGTATCAACAACTTCCTTGTCATCATTCCAATATAAGCTCTTTTCCTCCAACAATGAATCCAAATCAGGATTATTCAGTATAAACAATTTATATAGCTTACGCCATAATTCTCTGTCTGTTTCATAATCTGATTCTGCAGTATTCATATATTCTTTATAATCCTCACTGCTTTCAATCTGATTACATAATTTACGTACAAATTCGATATCGTCTGCCCAAGTCAATTTCTGACTTTCAACAAATTCATTCAACATTTTGTTTTCTTCCAGTTGCACTGCGAATTTGTTATATACAAATTTTTGAGATGGTACCTCTGTACCTTCTCGCTGAGCACGTTGAGTAGCTATTTCAATCCTACGACGCTCCTCTCTTGTAATATCAACTATCAGTAAAAGCAAATAATTATATAAATCATAAGCCTTTGAAAGACTGAAAAAGAGCTCTTTCTCTGCCGTATCAATATTCTTGTTACCATTTTGATAGTATGCGTAGGTTAACTGAACTACCTTAATTCTTATAAGTTCGCGATTGATCATTCTCTTAATTTGTTGTTTTCCTATATACAATAATATTTTTTATGGTGCAAAAATATAGCTTTTCAACTGAATATGCAAGAAAAAGCAAGGATATTTCGATAAAAACAGCAATTAATTTGGACGATAAACAAAAAAGGCGTAACTTTGCAGCGCTTTTTCCGGGAGATATTCCCGTGGTGATGGCGAATTAATAAACAATATTTAATTTAGAGTAACACAATTATGAAAGAGATTGGTGTAACAGGTCAGAAGCGTGCAGACCTTGGTAAGAAAGCTTCTAAAGAACTTCGTAAGCAGGGATTAGTTCCTTGTAATATCTATGGTGAGAAGAAAGGCGCTAACGGTGCTCCTGAGGCATTTGCTTTCGCAGCTCCATTCAGCGAACTTCGTAAAATTATTTACACTCCTCACATCTATGTTGTTGATATTAACATCGATGGTGAGCACCACACAGCTATCCTTAAGGAAATTCAGTTCCATCCAGTAACAGATGCTCCTCTTCACGTAGACTTCTTCGAGGTTAACGATCAAAAGCCTATCACAATGGGTGTTCCTGTTAAGCTTGTTGGTCTTGCACAGGGTGTTCGTGATGGTGGTCGTATGAACCTTACTGTACGTAAGATTAACATTACAGCTCCTTATCAGCAGATTCCAGAGCATCTTGATGTTGATGTTACAGCATTGAAGATTGGTAAGAGCATCAAGGTTGGCGAGCTTTCATACGAAGGTCTTGAAATTGCTACAAGCAAGAGCGTAATCGTATGCTCTATCAAGATGACACGTCAGGCACAGCAGGCTGCTGCCGCTGATGATGCTGCTGCTGCAGAATAATCAAATATGGACAAATATTTAATTTGTGGTTTGGGAAACCCTGGTAATGAATATCAGGATACTCGACACAATACAGGATTTATGATATTGGACGCTTTTGCAAAAGCGTCCAATATTTGTTTTGAAGACAAGCGCTATGGTTTTGTGGCTGAAACGAGTATAAAAGGTCGAAAGATTATATTACTAAAGCCAACTACATTCATGAACCTTAGTGGAAATGCGGTGAGATATTGGCTTAACAAAGAGAACATAGATCAAAGCAGACTACTTGTCATAAGTGATGATATTGCATTACCCTTAGGTGCTTTCAGATTAAAGAGCAGCGGTAGCAATGGTGGACACAACGGACTTGGAAATATACAACAGCTTATTGGTCAGAACTATGCCCGACTAAGAATGGGCATTGGTAATGAATATCCAAAAGGCGGGCAGATTGACTGGGTACTTGGACACTATAGTGAAGATGACATGAAAGTGTTGCAACCAAGCATTGATATCGTATGCGAAATAATAAAGAGTTTTGCACTTGCTGGTATAGACATCACGATGAATCAGTTTAATAAACTAGGAAAGAAATAATTTATATGGCAGAAGTAGCAAGAATAGACAAATGGCTTTGGGCAACGAGAGTTTTCAAGACGCGTTCTCTTGCTGCCGATGCATGTAAGAATGGACGTGTAACCATCAATGGGATAAACGTCAAACCTAGTCACACTATAAAAGCTGGAGAAACCGTAAGCGTAAAGAAATCACCAATAACTTATTCTTTTAAGGTATTGAAATGCATTGAACAGCGTGTCGGCGCAAAACTGCTACCTGAGATATATGAAAATGTCACAGATGCAAAACAATACGAATTATTGGAAATGAGCAGAATAAGCGGCTTCATTGACAGATCAAGAGGTACTGGTAGACCAACAAAGAAAGACCGCAGAGCATTAGACTCTTTCGCAGATCCTGTTATGTTTGGATTTGAAGATGAAGACGATGATTAAACGGCTTTACAATCTGTGTTAATTAACATAATAGAATGAAACATTTAGCAATCTTCGCCTCAGGCAATGGAACAAACTGCGAAAATATCATTAATTATTTCGCAGATTCAGATATTGCCGACATAAAACTTGTTCTTTCCAACAAGTCTACAGCCCCAGTAGTTGTAAATTCACAAAGACTAGGCATCAATACCGTTGTGGTTTCTAAGAAAGATTTCAACGATGAAAACATTCTTATGCCTATTCTAAAGGAAAACAAGATTGATTTTATTGTTCTTTCAGGCTTCCTTCTTTTCATTCCTGATTTTCTTATTAATCATTTCAATAAGCAAATAATCAACATTCACCCTGCCCTATTACCTAAATTCGGAGGTCCAGGAATGTATGGTATGCACGTTCACGAAGCTGTCAAAGCTGCAGGAGAGAAGGAAACAGGAATGACTGTACATTGGGTAAGCAAGGAAATTGATGGTGGTGAGATAATTTTTCAACATTCTATCCCAATAGCAGAAAAAGACACCGTAGCAGATATCGCAGAAAAAGAACATAAACTTGAAATTGAACTTTTTCCAAGAGACATCGAAAAAATACTCGTCATGTGCTAAATTATGAAAAAAAGAAAACTTTTTGCAAACTAGAGTTTGCAAATATAGAAATAAGTATTATCTTTGCATTGGATTAAATAAAACAAACTTATTAAATATATGGAAGCTTTCTTCAGCACACACGCTTACCTAGTTGAGCATACAGATGCGCCAGTACGTCGAACCCTGATGGACGAGATTGATTGGAATGATCGTATGATTGGCATAAAAGGAACACGTGGCGTTGGAAAGAGCACATTCCTACTGCAATATGCCAAAGAGAAGTTCGGTCCTGATGACCGCCGTTGCTTGTATATCAACATGAACAACTTCTATTTTCAGGGAAAAGGCATTGCTGAGTTTGCTGGTGACTTTGCCGCCCAAGGTGGAAAAGTATTACTTATTGACCAAGTCTTCAAGCAACCTAACTGGAGTCAGGAATTACGCAAGTGCTACGACAACTTCCCTAACTTGAAAATAGTATTTACAGGTAGTAGTGTAATGCGTCTGAAAGAAGAAAACCCAGAACTAAATGGCATCGTAAAAAGCTATAGTTTAAGAGGATTTTCTTTCCGTGAATTTTTGAATTTGCAAACAGGAAACAATTTCCGTCCATACACGTTAGACGAAATTCTCCAAAACCACGAGCACATAATAAAGGATATTCTTCCGAAAGTCAGTCCTTTGAAATATTTTCATGATTACATTCATCATGGTTTCTATCCATTCTTTCTTGAGCAACGCAACTTTTCAGAAAATCTACTCAAGACAATGAATATGATGACTGAAGTAGATATTCTTCTTATTAAGCAAATAGACTTAAAGTATCTCACGAAAATAAAGAAGCTTTTTTACTTATTAGCTGTAGAAGGTCCAAAAGCTCCAAATATAAGTAATCTGGCACACGAAATAGAAACAAGTCGCGCTACAGTGATGAACTACATAAAATATCTAGCTGACGCACGCTTGATAAACATAATATACCCTGTCGGACAGGAATTTCCCAAAAAGCCTAGCAAGGTAATGATGCATAATACAAATCTCATGTATGCCATCTACCCTATTCAAATAAATGATCAGGACATTATGGAAACATTTTTTGTAAACTCATTGTGGAAAGACCATAAAGTTAACCAAGCATCCAAAGACCATTTTTTCATGGTTGACGGCAACATCAAATTCAAAATTTCAGATGCTCAAAGCGAGCATAAACAGAGATGCAACCCCGACACCATATACGCCAGATACAATACGGAAGTGGGAAAGGAAAACAGAATACCACTTTGGTTGCTGGGATTCATATATTGAAATTCTATAAAACTTAAATTGAGAATAGATATATAAAACATTTATTAATAATTTTATCAAATATAAAATGGCTAAAGAAAAAAAATTTATCACATGTGATGGTAACACAGCTGCGGCTCATGTAAGCTATATGTTTACTGAGGTAGCTGCCATCTACCCTATCACTCCGTCTTCTCCTATGGCGGAGCATGTAGATGAATGGGCTGCCAAAGGTCGCAAGAACCTTATGGGACAGACTGTTTCAGTTCAAGAAATGGAGTCTGAGGGCGGTGCTGCTGGTGCAGTTCACGGTTCTCTTCAGGCTGGTGCACTGACTACAACATTTACAGCATCTCAGGGTCTTCTTTTGATGATCCCTAATATGTATAAGATTGCAGGAGAGCTTCTCCCTTGCGTATTCGATGTATCTGCTCGTACATTGGCATCACACTCACTTTGTATCTTTGGTGATCATCAGGATGTAATGGCATGTCGCCAGACTGGTTTCGCAATGTTCTGTTCAGGTTCTGTTCAGGAGGTTATGGACCTTACTGCAGTTCCACATCTTGCAACATTAAAGACTAGTATTCCTTTCATCAACTTCTTCGACGGTTTCCGTACATCTCATGAGTATCATAAGATTGAAGAGATTGATCAGGAATCAATCAGAGGTCTTGTTGATCCAGAGGACATCAAGCGTTTCCGCGATCGTGCTTTGTCTCCAGAGCGCCCTGTAACACGCGGTACTGCTGAGAATCCAGAGACATTCTTCACACATCGTGAGGCAAGCAACGAATATTATGATAGAGTTCCTGCTGTTGTTGAGGATTACCTTGGTAAGATCTCTTCTATCACAGGTCGTGAGTATCACTTGTTCAACTACTATGGTGCAAAGGATGCAGAGGATATTATCATATTGATGGGTTCTGCTACTGAAGCAGCTCGCGAAGCTATCGATTTCCTTATAAAGCAGGGAAAGAAAGTAGGTATGGTATCTGTTCATTTGTATCGTCCATTCTCTGTTGACTTCCTTAAGAAGACACTTCCTGCTACTGTTAAGCGCATTGCTGTTCTTGACCGTACTAAGGAGCCAGGAGCTGAAGGTGAACCATTGTATCTTGACGTTAAGAGCGCACTATACAACGACGAGCGCAAGCCTATTATCGTTGGCGGCCGTTATGGTCTTGGTTCTAGCGATACTACACCAGCTAAGATTATTGCTGTATTCAAGAACCTTGAATTGCCAGAGCCAAAGAATCACTTTACTGTAGGTATCGTTGATGACGTTACATTCACTTCTCTTCCAGAAGAGGAAGAAATTCCTATGGGTGGTGACACATTGTTCGAGGCTAAGTTCTACGGACTTGGTGCTGATGGTACTGTAGGTGCTAACAAGAACTCTGTTCAGATTATTGGTAACAACACCAATAAGTACTGTCAGGCATATTTCAGCTACGACTCTAAGAAGTCTGGTGGTTTCACATGTTCTCACCTTCGTTTCGGTGATGAGCCTATCCACTCTACATATCAGGTAAATACTCCTAACTTCGTAGCTTGCCACGTTCAGGCTTACCTTCATATGTATGACGTTACTCGCGGTCTTCGTGACAACGGTACATTCTTGTTAAATACTATCTTCGAAGGTGATGAGCTTGTAAACTTTATCCCTAATAAGGTTAAGGCTTACTTCGCAAAGCANAATATCAAGGTATATTATATNAACGCAACAAAGATTGCNCAGGAGATTGGTCTTGGCAACCGTACAAATACAATNCTTCAGAGTGCATTCTTCCGCATTACAGAGGTTATTCCTTTGGATCTTGCTGTTGAGCAGATGAAGGCATTTATTGTTAAGTCTTACTCTAANAAGGGTCAGGATGTTGTTGACAAGAACTTCGGTGCTGTTGAACACGGAAACGAATANAAGGAACTTGCTGTTGATCCAGCATGGGCTAACCTNGCTGACNATTCNGCTAAGGAAGATAATGCACCTGCATTTATCAAGGAACTTGTTCGTCCTATCAACGGACAGAGCGGTGACCTTCTTAAGGTTTCTGACTTTGTTAAGCATGATACTGTTGACGGTACATGGCAGAATGGCTCATCTGCATTTGAAAAGCGCGGTGTAGAGGCTTTCGTTCCTGTATGGAATTCAGAGAACTGTATCCAGTGTAACAAGTGTGCATATTCATGCCCTCACGCTGCTATACGTCCATTCGTTCTTGATGAGAATGAAGCTAAGGGCTTCGATGGAACAACTCTTGAAATCAAGGCTCCTAAGTCTCTTGTTGGAATGCAATTCCGTATAGAGGTTTCTGTTCTTGACTGTCTTGGATGTAGTAACTGTGCTGATGTTTGTCCTGGTAAGAAGGGCGAAAAGGCATTGACTATGATACCATTCAACATTGATAAACCAGAAATGGTTAAGGAAGCTCAGAACTGGGAATACCTAGTTAAGAATGTTACATCTAAGCAGCATCTTGTTGATATCAAGCAGAGTGCAAAGAACTCACAGTTCGCTCAGCCTTTGTTTGAATTCTCTGGTGCTTGCTCTGGTTGTGGTGAGACTCCTTATGTTAAGTTGGTTTCTCAACTCTACGGTGACCGTGAGATGATTGCTAACGCTACAGGTTGTTCTTCTATCTACTCAGCTTCTATTCCAGCTACTCCATACACAACAAATGCTGAAGGTCAGGGTCCTGCATTCGACAACTCTTTGTTCGAGGATTTCTGCGAGTTTGGTCTTGGTATGACAATGGGTAACAAGAAGATGAAAGAGCGCATTGTTAAGTTACTTAACGACGCCATCGAAAATGGAGCTACAGAAGAGTTCAAGGCTGCTGCTGAGAAGTGGATTGAAGCTAAGGATGATGCTGATGGTTCTAAGGCTGCTGCCGCTGAACTTAAACCTCTAATTGCCAAGGGTGCTGAGGCAGGTTGCGAGATCTGCTCTGAGCTAAAGACTCTTGATCATTACTTGGTTAAGCGTTCACAGTGGATTATTGGTGGTGACGGTGCTTCTTATGATATCGGTTATGGTGGTCTTGATCACGTTCTTGCTTCTGGTGAAGATGTAAACATCCTTGTTCTTGATACCGAGGTTTACTCTAACACTGGTGGTCAGAGTTCTAAGTCTACTCCACTAGGTGCTATCGCACAGTTCGCTGCACAGGGTAAGCGTATATGCAAGAAAGACCTTGGTCTTATGCAGGCAACTTACGGTTACGTATACGTAGCTCAGATTGCAATGGGTGCTGACAATGCTCAGACATTGAAGGCTATCCGTGAAGCTGAAGCTTATCCAGGTCCATCATTGATCATAGCTTACTCTCCATGTATCAATCACGGTTTGAAGCGTGGTGGTATGGGACGTTCACAGCGTGAGCAAGAGCTTGCTGTTGAATGCGGTTACTGGCACTTGTGGCGCTTTAACCCACAATTGGCTGAAGAAGGAAAGAATCCATTCACTTTGGATAGCAAAGAACCTAATTGGGCAAACTTCCGCGACTTCCTACTTGGTGAGGTTCGCTATATGAGTGTTCAGAAGGCTTATCCTAACGAGGCTGAGGAATTGTTCGCACAGGCTGAAAAGATGGCAAAACGCCGTTATCAGAGCTATGTAAGAAAGAGCCAGGAAGACTGGAGCGAGACTATCTAAAGAATAGTTTTAAACTAAATATCCCAAAGGGCTGGTACATTCCTGTACCAGCCCTTTTTATTTATTTAAGCTACTAAGCTACGTAATCGTTTAGATAGCCTTTAAACAAAGGGAGTGAAACGTAGATGAAATTGATTTATCGTTTTATCGTTAAATCGGCAGTCAATAACGTAGCTCAATATACTAAAATTCCATGTTAATTTACGTAAACTCCCATATACGAAGGGATTCAGGAGTTAACGTAGCTAAAAATAAAAAAGCGCTGGAGTTAAAGTAACTCCAGCGCTTCTATATTGTTTGTATCACTATCTAATTCTATCAGCAGCCCTTACGAGCTTTTCATCTGCAATTATTGAATGACGTGCCATAATATATAAAACCATAGATATTAATGGCAGACAAGCCGCAAATGCGAAGTGCAAAGTTTGATTTTCAAATGTAAGACCACCTAACATTGTGAAATACATATATGCTACATACCACAAAAGTATCAGCAATATATTAACAACGCAGAGACGAGCCTGAAACTTTCTGTCATGAAACTTAAATATTGACCATAAGTTGATAGGACAAGTAAGTAAAAGAATCACAAACAGAGGACACACCTTAAAATCTAATGCACCACTTCCGTTCTTTATCCACAAATTATATACCTCTGTATTAACGCCCATGCCAGAAGGTTCAAACACCGCAACCGGCAGAGAAAGACATACAATAGTGAGAATAAGAGCTACAAGCAGAAATAAAGTCTGTCTACGCTGTATCATTAGTTCTCGTTATTAACAGTATCCTTTGCAGGATCGCGCCAATAAATGTTACCGTCTACAAATTCCTGAGTAGCCAACAAGATTGGCTTAGGAAGTTTCTCGTAATAGCGTGAAATCTCAATCTGTTCACGATTTTCAAACACTTCCTCTAGAGAATCATTGTAAGAAGCGAACTCTGCCAATTTTTTATTAAGCTCCTGTTTAATTTCAACAGAGATCTGATTTGCGCGCTTAGATATGATAGTTACACTCTCATAAATATTACCAGTTTCATCACATAAATCCATAATGTTACGAGTGACTGTGTTCACTGGTGCTTTTGACTTCTTGTAATCCATTTATTTGTTTATTTATCGTTATTATTTTCTCCTGTATGTTTTTTGCATTTCTCAATACATCTCTGGGCTGTAATCTTTTCCTTTGAATCTGGAAATTCATTAAGGAAACCATAACACTCATCTTCTGCATCCTGATATCTGTCAAGACGTTTCTCATCAACACTCTGTTCAGCAAGTTCAAACTTACTCTTCATTATAAGAACAGAGAAGTCTTCACGCATGCTAGTATAAGGATAATCCTTAAGAGCATTCTGACTAGTTACAATACAAGCCTCATAGTTATTACCACCATCGGTGCAATTACCAAAATAAGGACCAAGGTTATAATATAGTCTTGCAGAATAAAGTTCCTTCAAAACCAACTTATCTTGCAATTCAAACAATTTCTTTTGAGCAGTCTCTTTCAACTTCGCATCAGGATATAGATCCAAATATGTCTGAAAAGCAGAAATAGCGGAAATTGTCATAGATTGATCAAGACGAGGTTCAGGAGTACTCATATACAAGCTAAGTCCCTCATAATAATGTGACATCTCTGCCAAATATCCTTTTGGATAAGACTGATAATATCGTTTAAAAGCTTGAGCAGCCCCCTCATAGTCCATACTGTTATATTCAGCCATAGCCAACATATAAAGACTTTCTTGGGCATTGTCTGTTCCCTTTTCTATAGTGATAAGATCCGTAAGCAACGTTATAGCACGCGTGTACTTACCATTAGCATAGCATTCTTTTGCATACTCGTATTTATACTGATAATCATCAGTCTTGTAAACCTTATTGAATTCACTGGCGCAACTTGAAAAAAGCATCGCCAGGCATATTGGGAATAGACTATATTTCTTCATATTTAAATATATTGAGATGCAAAGTTACTTACTTTTCCCTGATTTACAAAGTAAATAATACACTTTTTCGCAAATTATTAGTCTTTATAACTCATATTAGCTGATTATTTAGTAATTTTGCAGTTTACACAAGGGAATAGACATGGATTTTAAACTAACTTCAAAATATAGTCCAACTGGTGATCAGCCGGAAGCTATAAAACAACTAACTGAAGAATTACAACAAGGAGCACCAGCTCAGGTACTTCTTGGAGTGACAGGTTCAGGAAAAACGTTTACAGTAGCTAATGTTATTGCCAACGTAAACAAGCCTACCCTTATATTAAGTCACAATAAGACTCTTGCAGCACAGCTATATGAGGAAATGAAAGGATTTTTTCCAAATAATGCTGTTGAGTATTACGTATCATATTATGACTATTACCAGCCAGAGGCTTATCTGCCTTCTTCTGATACATATATAGAAAAGGACCTTGCCATAAATGAAGAGATTGACAAGTTGAGACTAAGTGCTGTCTCTGCCCTATTATCAGGACGTAGAGATGTTGTCGTTGTGTCTTCTGTATCATGCATATATGGTATGGGCGGACCAGCCGCTATGCAGGAAAACATAATAAAAATAAAAAAAGGACAAACTATAGACCGCAATGAATTTTTGCGACAATTAGTAAATGCTCTATATGTGAGAAATGACATTGAACTGCAACGCGGAAACTTCAGGGTAAAGGGTGACACTGTTGACATATCCATGGCCTACAGCGACAATATTCTTAGGGTTACATGGTGGGATGACGAAATTGACAGCATCGAGGAAGTAGATAATATTACATTTCATACGCTTACATCATTTGAGGAATATGAGATATATCCAGCTAATCTTTTTGTCACAACGAAAGAACAGACAGAATTAGCCATAAGACAAATTCAGGATGATCTTACAAAGCAAGTAGANTACTTCAACGAAATNGGAGACANCATTAAGGCTCAGCGAATTAAGGAAAGAGTTGANTACGATATGGAAATGATGAAGGAGCTCGGACACTGTAGTGGAATAGAAAACTATTCAAGATATTTTGATGGCAGAAATGCCGGTGAAAGACCTTACTGCCTTTTAGACTTTTTCCCGAAAGATTACCTTATCGTTATTGATGAGAGTCACGTAAGTGTACCACAAATNAGNGCAATGTATGGTGGCGACAGAGCTAGAAAACAAAATCTNATTGAATTTGGTTTNCGACTTCCTGCTGCATTCGANAACCGTCCTTTNAGATTTGAAGAATTCCACGAATTAATAAACCAAATAATTTACGTTAGTGCNACTCCTGCCAACTATGAGATTGAGGAAGCAGAGGGTATCGTAGTAGAGCAGATTATACGACCAACAGGATTACTTGATCCAGAAATAGANGTCAGACCGTCTGAAAATCAGATAGATGACCTAATGGACGAAATTCTTACCAGATGCAACAGAAACGAAAGAGTTNTAGTAACGACATTAACAAAANGAATGGCGGAAGAACTTACAGAATANCTCTTAAATCATGACGTAAAAGCCAACTATATACATAGCGACGTAGCCACTCTTGACAGAGTAAGAATAATGAATGATTTAAGAGCAGGTGTATATGATGTCCTTGTTGGTGTGAACCTACTTCGTGAAGGACTTGATTTACCTGAAGTTTCATTGGTTGCNATTTTGGATGCTGACAAAGAAGGATTNCTNAGAAGTCATAGAAGTTTGACTCAGACAGCTGGACGTGCTGCACGAAATGTNAANGGNAGAGTTATTATGTATGCNGACAAAATAACAGATAGTATGCAACGTACTATTGATGAAACTGCAAGACGACGTAGCATTCAGCTTAAATATAATCAAGANCACAATATTACTCCTCAGCAGATTACCAAGAAGATTGGTTCATCACTCGCAATGGGCAATGACACTAACAACGCAGCAGGTAGAGGCGGCAACAATATCGCATCAAATGCATATATTGAACCGGAGTTTGGTACTTTCGCTGCAGATACAATTGTGAAACACATGTCACNCGANGANCTCCAACGAAGTATAGACAACACAACAGAGNTAATGAAAATGGCTGCTAAAAATCTTGACTTTATTCAGGCTGCGCAATATAGAGATGAAATTATAAGATTGCAAGACCAGCTAAAATTAAAGGAGTAAATCTATTAATTATAGTTAAGTTTAAGAAATCTACCTACACCTACTTAATTGCTCTCATCTTTTTTTATTACTTTTGCCGTAATTATATCATTATAATAAGTTTGCATTATGAAGAAATTATTTATATTGTCACTCTGCTTTTTTCCAGTTTTTGGAATGGCACAGGATGTAAAGACAACACAAAGTAATACAAAAATTGAACAGCTGAAGGCTGAAGCCGCTAAAAAAGCTGCCGAAGCCAAGAAAGCCGCAGAGGAAGCACAAAAGGCTGCCAACGATGCTTTGAAAGCTGCCAAAGAATTAGAGCAAGCTACTTCAAATGACAAGAAAGATGTTAATAGTCCTTCTGAATGGACGGTTCCTGTACAAACACCAAAAACAAATGTAATTGTTAAGGAAGAAAATCCTGAAGAGAACGCAAAATATCTTGCTGGAGCTGTACCTGAAGAGAACGGCAACGTTGTATTTTCGCTCAAAGAAGATGTTCCGGGAATGAAAGCCAGCGACATATACGATAAACTTTATTCTGCCATCAACTCAATTACAACAGACGCCAACCAAACAAACAGTAGAATTGCGCTTGTAAACAAAGAGAAACACATTATTGCCGCAAAGTGCATTGAATGGCTTGTTTTCTCAAACAACTTTCTATCTCTTGACAGAACAGAATTTTCATATACTATCATTGCAGAGTGCGATGATAATAAGGCAAAAGTCACTATAAGCCGCATAAACTATAACTACGAGCAAGGTCGTGTTACAGGCTTCAAAGATTCTGCAGAAAAGCTTATTTCGGATAAGGAAAGCATAAATAGCAAAGGCAAAATGAACAGACTTAACGCCAAGTTTAGAATTAAAACTATTGACAGAATAAACGAAATTTTTAATAATATTAAATTGGTATTAAACCAAAAATAACAAAACGATTATGGAAGAAAATATAAATAATAAGGAAAGAGAATACGCTGTAAAACCAAATCACACTCAGCCAAAACTCAACAACGGGAAAGATTCCATGTTCAAATACCGCAACATCATAAATATTGCGTTTATGGTATTGGCAATTGCAGGAGTAATAATTTACACAAAATCAGATTTTAAGATTACAGGCGCCGTGATACTTATCATTGCGGTAGTATTGAAATTTATCGAAGTGTCACTACGAATGTTCCATAAATGAAAAGAGTATTATTTATAGTCGTCCTTCTTCTCTCGGTCTCTAATATATTCGCCCAATTCAATGATAACGGTTCTTACAACCAAATGGACGAAACTGGAAATATAACCAAACGAGGAGGCAAGAATAAAATAGATTCATTAGGTTCTGACAAAGAAATACCAAAGGGTATTAAGGTTTGGACAATAGACAAAAGGTTTGGTGACAGGACAGATGCTGTACTTGACACCATTCCGCATATGTTTATGAATTCAATCTTCACTACAGGTATGCGAGGTGAATTCAACACTACCGGCAACCTTGGTGCACCACGTATCAACCGTGTGTTTATTGATAGAGTAAATACAGGACAGTTTATCTTCACACAACCGTATGACTTTTTTATTACGCCTGAAGACAAGTTCTATTTCACCAACACATTGTCACCATTTACTAATATTACGTATAACAACGCTGGAGATAGAATAAATGGAGAAGATCATTTCACAGCTAAGTTCGGTGCCAACGCAGGTAAAAAACTTGGTGTAGGTTTCAAGTTCGACTATTTATACGGTCGTGGATATTACCAAAACCAAAGTGCGTCAAATTTTAACTATACGATGTATGGTTCATATATTGACGACAATTACCAAGCACATCTTCTTGTCTCTACAAATCATCAGAAGATGGCAGAGAATGGAGGTATTAAAGACGACAATTACATAAAGCATCCCGAAAGTTTTAGTGATAATTATGCAACCAACGAGATACCAACCGTATTAGAAAAGAACTGGAACAGAAATGATAACCAACATATTCTGTTCACACAACGCTACAACATGGGTTTCAGCAGAAAGGTCAAAATGACCGAAGATGAAATCAAAGCGAAGAAATTTGCAATGGAGTCTAAGAAAGAAAACGCCATAGCGGAAAAAGATAAGAATACTAAACGCAATGATAAGCCTAACGAAAAAGAGCCTAAATCTTTTGCTGGCAGACCTGACAATGCTAAGATTGCCGGTACAGAACCAGACAAGAAAGATGATGCCAGCAAACGTTTATCAATAAACAAAGAAACAGCAGACAGTATTCTAACAGCTGAGAAAAATGCTAAGAAAGACACGGCATGGTTAAAAAACGAGTTTGTTCCGGTAACAAGCTTTATTCATACTTTGGAGTTCAACAACTACACACGTATATATCAAGCTTATGAAACTCCAGACAAATTCTATGCTAATACTTATAAAGTAGATGAAAAGCTACCAGGAGACTCAATATATGACAAAACAAGTCATTACAGTCTTAAAAACACATTTGCAATATCTCTTCTTGAAGGATTCAACAAATGGGCAAAATCTGGAATCAAAGTATTTGCAACATCAGATCTACGTCATTTCACGCTCCCCGACTCTATTGGTACTAAATCGTACAATGAGCATAACATAAGCATTGGAGGAATAATAAACAAGACCCAAGGAAAGACTTTCCATTACAGTGTTATCGGTGAGACTTGGCTTACTGGTGCTGATGCTGGACAGGTAAAATTTGACGCTACAGCTGACCTTAACTTCAAACTATTTGGAGATACAGTAACTCTTGCTGCAAGTGGTTTTTTATACAGACTGAATCCAACATTCTACTATCGTCATTACCACTCAATGCACTATTGGTGGGATAATAACGACCTGGACAAGGTTATTCATTCACGCATTCAGGGTGTGTTTAGCTATAAGAAGACACGCACATCACTACGTGTAGCAGTAGACGAAATAAAGAATTACACCTATTTTGCATCTTCGTATACAATAGACAAAGATTTCAACAGACTTAGCAATGCCATTACGGTAAAACAAAATAGTGGAGCTATAAATCTCATAACCGCTTCGCTATCACAGGATTTCACGCTCGGACCTCTTAACTGGGAGAATGAAATCACTTATCAAAAATCAAGTAACAAAGATGCTCTTCCTGTACCGGATTTGAACATATACAGTAACTTGTATCTAAGATTCAAGATTGCACATGTGCTAAAATGTGATTTAGGTGGCGACGTCAGATATTTTACGGAATATTATGCTCCAGAATATATCCCAGGGATTGGACAATATACCGTACAGACAAATACGAGTACGACAAATGGAACAGATAGCAGAGTGAATATTGGAAACTATCCTATAGTTAATGTTTACGCTAATTTCCATCTAAAGCATACACGTTTCTTCATTATGATGAGTCATGTGAATGCAGGAAATGGAACCAAGAATTACTTCCTGAGTCCACACTATCCACTAAACGAGAAAATACTTAGAATAGGAATAAGTTGGAATTTCTTTAACTAGAAACAGGAAAGAAGTAATAATGGATAATCAGAATATTATAACAAACAGCTTCAAGGCGTGGATACTTGCGGCCAGACCAAAGACCCTTACAGGGGCAGCACTGCCTGTCATTGTAGCTTTGGCACTGGTATTTAACAAAACGGGAATTGCCGACTTTTGTATAATACCAGCCGCTTTATGCTTTTTATTTGCAATGATAATGCAAATTGACGCAAACTTTATCAATGATTACTTTGACTGTATTAGAGGAAATGATGATTCTGAAACACGACTTGGCCCTAAAAGAGCATGTTCAGAAGGCTGGATAACACTAAACGCCATGAAATATGGCATTATTGCGACAACAGCCATCGCATGTGTTATAGGATTACCACTCATATTTTATGGAGGTGTCGAAATGGTTTTAATAGGCTGTGTATGCGTAGTTTGCTGTTTTCTATACACCACCAAACTATCATATCTAGGTCTTGGAGATGTATTGGTTATTGTATTTTTTGGAATAATACCAGTATGCATAACGTATTATGTTGTAGTACCATATATGCAAAAGGGGATTCCAATTAATGTACTTGCAGCTTCAATTGCATGCGGACTAGTTATTGACACATTATTAATAATAAACAATTATAGAGATCGAGACAACGATAAGCGCGACGGCAAGATAACACTGATTGTAAGGGTTGGTAAGCAAGTTGGTGAACGCTTATATTTAATTATCGGTATTTTTGGAGCAATAGCAATGTGCGTTGCAGCATATATTACCGGAAAGAATTTGATTTTGACCACACTACCTTTATTATATGTGCCAATGCACTACATAGCATATCGCAAAATGATAAAAATAAACCATGGAAAGGAGTTAAATTCCATCCTAGGAAAGACATCACGGAACATGCTAATCTTCTGTGCGCTTTCTGCCCTATCAATATTACTATAATAACCCAAAATTCTATACTATAATGCAACAAGTATCACTAGAGATAATGGAATTCATTGAAAGAAACATTCTTCCAAAATACAACGACTTCGGCAAAAGCCATGGACTACAACATGTAATGAGGGTTATTGATAATTCCATACAACTGGCACATCAAACAGGTGCCGACGTTAATATAGCATACGTCGTGGCTGCTTACCATGACTTAGGAATGAGCGGTCCAAGGGCGATACACCATATAACAAGCGGTAAGATTCTATCTTCTGATAATAGACTGAAAAAATGGTTCAGCGATGACCAACTAAGGATTATGAAAGAAGCCGTAGAAGACCACAGAGCAAGTTCCAGCCACGCACCACGCAGCCTTTATGGAAAAATTGTGGCAGAAGCAGACCGTGACCTTGACCCGGAAACCGTTTTTACAAGAGCAGTAGAATTTGGTCTAGAAAATGAACCAACTAAAAACAAGGACGAACAATGGATACGGTTTCAAAAGCACATGAATGAGAAGTATTCATTTAACGGATATATACATCTATGGATTCCAGGAAGTCCAAACGCCAACAATCTGAAAACTATACAAAATATCATTAGTGATGATGAGCTATTAAGAACCGAATTTGAAAGGATATACAACAAAGAAATTGTTGAATAAATTTGGACCTTTAGAAAAAATCAATTACCTTTGCATTCCGAATGCCAATCATTAATTTGATTTCATTGCCGATATGGCTCAGTTGGTAGAGCAATTCATTCGTAATGAATAGGTCCCGGGTTCGAGTCCCGGTATCGGCTCAGGTATTGCGGCATTAGCTCAGTTGGTAGAGCGTCGGCTTCCCAAGCCGAAGGTCACGGGTTCGACCCCCGCATGCCGCTCAACGAATCTTAATATTAGGTTAAAATTCTTCAAAATCAGCATTATATTCTTCAAAATAGTAACATACTAAACAATTATTTAGTATATTTGCGACTATATTGTTTAAAATAGTTGCCTATGAAACACATTATTGCCATATTTTTGACACTGCTCATTTCGACAAACACTTTTGCCGGAAGTGACAAAAGTGCCATTAGCATTAATGGAAACAAAGCCGAGAAGAGCGTTACAGAAATAAGTTATGAGGATTCCATCATAACCCTCCATTGGAGTGACAACACTGTAATGACGAACAAACTTGCAGCAACAATGGCAAATCTAGTTTCCAATTATGACATTGACAAAGCTTACATAGCCTCCATTGGAGGTATTTATGGCAATAGCATAATTGTAGGTGGAACAAAAGGTGGGTCAAATATCAATATATATAATGTGGAAGGTAAAAAAATCCAGGATATGCCTGCAAATAAAGATCAAACATATATAGACATAAGCAAACTAAATACTGGTATATATCTACTACAAGACAACAGTACTGTTATTAAATTTATAAAGCGTTAATATATACAACTTTATAAATAACAATTAATATTTTTTTGAAAAAAGTCGCTAAAAGATTTGGCAATTAATAAAAAAGGACGTACCTTTGCACACGCAATTCAGAAATATGATTTCTGGGAGAGTTTAGACATGCGCCCTTAGCTCAGTTGGTAGAGCAACTGACTCTTAATCAGTGGGTCTAGGGTTCGAATCCCTAAGGGCGCACAAACAAAACTCAGAAACGACAAATTGCAACTTGCGCCCTTAGCTCAGTTGGTAGAGCAACTGACTCTTAATCAGTGGGTCTAGGGTTCGAATCCCTAAGGGCGCACAAATCAGAGAGAGAACTTTTGTTCTCTCTTTTTTTGTTTACATATACTTACCACATTTATTCTAGGGTACCTCATATTATCACAAGAAAATTTAAGTAGCAAACCATACTGATTTTCAATATAATACATTTTTAATGAAACTTTTTTCAAAAAAAATAGCTAAAAGATTTGGTAATGTAGGAAAATAGAATTACCTTTGCACCGCATTTAAGAACAATGCTAGTGAATCGGAAACGATATCAATCCTTATTGGAAGGATGGGTGAGTGGCTGAAACCAGCAGTTTGCTAAACTGCCGTGCGAGTAATCGTACCGGGGGTTCGAATCCCCCTCCTTCCGCACGCAAAGTTCAAGAATGCACCATGGTCGATTCATCTAATGGTTAGGATACAAGATTCTCATTCTTGGCATAGGGGTTCGATTCCCCTATCGACTACAACAAGACCTACAAATCTTTAGATTTGTGGGCTTTTTTCATTTTTAAAGCTTTAGACAATGGAATCTATTAAGGAAATTTTTCGCATTGGCATAGGTCCTTCCAGTAGTCACACTATGGGACCTCAAAAAGCAGCAACCATCTTTGCAGAACGCCACAAAGATGCATCTTCATTCAACGTTATTCTATACGGTTCGCTTGCTGCAACCGGAAGAGGACACATGACCGACATTGCTATTGAGGATGTATTGCGTCCTATTGCACCTGTCCAGATTTCATGGAAACCTAGAACGTTTCTTCCATTTCATCCTAATGGAATGAAATTCGTAGCTAACGACATTGACGGTAAGCCTATTGATGACTGGACTGTCTATAGTGTTGGTGGTGGTGCATTGTCTGAAGGAAAAGGAGACGATGACTATTTCCGGACCAAAGATGTATATCCTCTTAACTCTCTTGATGAAATCAAACAATGGTGTGATAACACTGGTTGTAATTATTGGGAATACGTAGACATCCATGAAGATGATGATATAAATGATTATCTTTTACAGATATGGCAAGTGATGAAAGATTCTGTAGAAAGAGGACTGAATCATGAAGGTGTTCTTCCTGGGCCGCTTCATTTACCAAGAAAAGCTTCGACATATAATGTTAAGGCTAGCGGTTACAGACAATCGTTACAAAGCCGTGGATTGGTATATTCTTATGCTTTAGCTGTAAGTGAAGAAAATGCATCAGGAGGTGTGATTGTCACAGCTCCGACTTGTGGCGCATGCGGTGTAGTACCTGCTGTGCTGTATCACATATACAAATCTCACAACTTCAGTGACAACAGGATTGTACGAGCCCTTGCAACTGCTGGCCTGTTTGGTAGTATCGTCAAGAAGAACGCATCTATAAGCGGAGCTGAAGTGGGATGCCAAGGTGAAGTTGGAGTTGCCTGCGCTATGGCATCTGCAGCTGCATGTCAGATTTTCGGCGGCAGTCCGGCTCAGATTGAATATGCTGCAGAAATGGGACTTGAACATCATTTAGGCATGACATGTGATCCAGTATGCGGACTCGTTCAGATTCCATGTATCGAGAGAAATGCCTTTGCTGCCACACGTGCTCTTGATGCACAATTATATGCGTCTTTTAGTGACGGAAGTCATCGTGTAAGTTTCGACAGAGTTGTAAAAGTTATGAAACAAACAGGACATGATCTACCTTCACTTTACAAGGAGACAGGAGAAGGAGGATTAGCAAAAGGATATAGCGATAAATAAGTTTTTTAGACGCAATACATTAATACTCATAAGCTCCGACATCTGGAATACCAATGCGTTTTTTGCCATTGCGATCAGATGTTGGAGCTGTTTGTTTATCAGCTTTATCAATAGCCGCAGATTTAGCGGAAAGATGGAAATCATAATACTGATTGTCTGCATCTATTTTAACAAAATGATTTTTTCCTACACTATCAGCATTAACAGTAGACTCATAAATAACATTACTAAAATAGACACTGTCTGAGGTTTTAACAACTGGGGTCCTTATAATACTATTACTAAATTGATAATTAAAATCCTTACCGTCTGATTTTAAGCCATACAACTGATCGTCCGCATACCCTGTAACAATAGTATTAAATACAGACATTGATTTCAGAGCATGATTTGAAAGGAAGCAGAAAGCGACACCACGATTAGAATCAAATGGATAGAACTGAGCTATAGTACAAGCATTGATGGTAGCTTTTCCACCATCAATATAAATACAATTATTCAATGTGTTGGTTATCTGGGTGTTCAACAAAGCTATATTACTGTTTACCGACTTCAATCCATATCCCTGACAATTATGTATAGTTGATTCTTCTATATTTAGCTTCACTTTATCCACATCACTACTGTCACAGACAATCCCATTAAAAGCACTATGGATATCACAATACTTTATTGAGTTATTATAGGAAGATTCATAAAAATGAACACCTTTCCATTGACCACTCATACGGTCGTATGGCAAATAATCAAACATTTTATCAAGACGACTACCACGAATTACAACCTCTTTGTCGCTGCTGCCCGCTATATTAAGACGCCCATAAACATCAATGCCAGCAGCTGAATCAAAATAAAGTATTGAACCAGCTGCAATATTGAGTACAGCGCCCTTAGCTATCGTTATTCCACCAGAAATTAATATTGGTTTGGAACGACCATCTATAGTGGTATCATTATTAACATGCAATGAAGATATCTTTGTCGCATCCCATGACCAAGCCTGCAATTTAACATTCTGCTCTACTCCACTTTCAAGTTCAAATATAAGATTGTCAGAAATCTTTTTAGGTGTAACCTCATTATTTACGGGAGACGTTACTTCTACAAAGATACGCAAACTGTCACCATGATATAACATGACATCATTTGCGCGATACCCACTCGTAGAATTAAGATACAAACCATTAACATTGACTCTAAATCCAGTCTGGTTACCAGACTCCAATCTAACGCTATTGCATTTTATTCCTACATTAGTCTTATTGTAAACCCAAAAAGATTTTGTAGAAGAAGGTATAGTCGAAAACACGGTATCAAGAGAAATGATATCGCCAGAGAATGTAAGTTTGTCTGCCGTAGATGTAGAAAACTTCTCATCATCATTGCACGACAAAAATAACAAACCAAAAGCCAATAAAATAAATGTTATGATTTTGTTCATCAGTGATATAACGCAAATTAAAGAGTTTTATTTTGCATATATCATTGATGAACAAATAAATTATCAAGAATTAATGACAAGAATATGATGTCATTAAATAGTTCAATAGCTTTCGTCTACATTAGGGAACGAAGATTCCTTAACTGTACGAATATATTCCTGAACACCATCTGTCATGCATTTGTTAACATCAGCGAAATGACGAAGAAACTTTGGTTTAAAACCTTGTGTCATTCCCAAAGCATCTGCATAAACAAGTACTTGACCATCAGTTCCACTACCAGCACCAATACCAATAGTTGCGCAACTTACAGCTTTTGTTACCTCATCAGCCAATTTTGCAGGAACCTTCTCTAGAGTAATACCAAAACATCCAACTTCGTCAAGAGCACGAGCATCTGATAACAATTTTTCAGCCTCAGCCTCTCCTTTGGCTCTTAATCCATAGCCGCCAAATTTATGAATACTTTGAGGTGTCAATCCTAAATGTCCCATAACAGGTATTCCAGCATCAATAATTCCCTTTATAGTATCAATAATTTCTATACCACCTTCAAGTTTCAATGCATCAACACCAGATTCCTTCATAATCTTAATGGCATTACGCACACCATCTTCCCTACTAACCTGATAGCTACCAAAAGGCATATCACAAACAACCAAACAATGCTTGCATGCACGAGCAACTGAACGCGCATGATAAATCATTTGATCTACAGTGATTGGAATTGTATCATCATTGCCAGCCATTACGTTTGAAGCTGAATCACCTATTAATATTCCATCTATTCCTGCTGCATCTACAATGCTAGCTGTAGTAAAGTCGTAAGAGGTAAGCATAGTGATTTTTTCACCAGCTTGCTTCATATCGACAAATATCTTAGAAGTAATCTTCTTTTTATCAGTAGATAAGTATCCCATTATATATATTTTATTTTGAGTGCAAAATTACATCAATTGACGGAGATTGCAAAACAAATGTTAATTAAATTTATTTACCAGCCATTCATAATCAATATTAATATAGTTTTCAACCACTATATCAGAATATTCTTTTATACTTTCGGCCGTATTAGTTGTTGTCAATCCTATTGTGAATTCATGCGCAGCCCTAACAGATTTTAAACCATTATAACTGTCTTCAAAACCAGCACATTCCTCTGGCTTTACACCAACACATTCCGCACCTTTCAAATAAGGATCTGGATCTGGTTTACTTGCACAAAAATCCTCACTCGTCAAAATGCCGTCAAACATACTTCTGAAGTTGTGATGCTGTGCATACACATTATTCATTTTTTCGACATTACTACTTGTTACAACAACAGTCTTTATTCCGTGAGCACGTAGATCCATAATAAAAGCCTCAACACCATCAATAAACGGGAAGCTCATTGTTTTTTCAAATTCATTAAGCTGCTGTGTTATAATTGGTTGCTTTTCTTTTACATCATCGAAATACTTGTCATAAATCTGAACAAGCGTCTGTCCTTTTATTTCATTCTCCAGTCCAGGAATCTCCGGATGATAAAGTTGACACTGACTACGCCAGAAGTTTGTATATTGTGGCTCGGTATCGAAAATCACGCCATCTAAATCAAATAGAGCAGCTTTAAGTTTTACCATTTCTTTATCCATCATTTTACCTTTTTATTGTAATTGCTATGCAAAGTTACAAATTTTCTTTGTAACTTTGCCCCTATTATAACGAATTTGATTATAGTGCATATAGTAACTTTAATTATACAATCGTCATATTCTTATAATTATTACATTATCATAAATATAGATTAAATATATAACACATGATAGAAATCATAACAAAATACTTTCCAGAGCTTAACGAAAAGCAAAATCAGCAGTTTGAAATGCTCGATGCTTTATATCGTGACTGGAATACAAAGATTAACGTTATATCTCGCAAAGACATAGACAATCTTTATGAGCATCACGTATTACATTCTCTAGCTATAGCGAAGGCTATAAGATTTAAAGACGGTTCCAGAATACTTGATTTCGGAACTGGTGGCGGATTCCCTGGTATACCTTTGGCTATTATGTTCCCAAAATGTAAATTCAGACTTATTGATGGTACAGGAAAGAAAATTATGGTTGCTAATGAGGTGGCAAAGGCATTAGGATTACAAAACGTGGAAGCACTTCATAAACGTGGAGAAGAAGAAAAGGGAGAATATGACTTTATTGTGAGTCGTGCCGTGATGCAATTGCCATTGCTGACAAAAATCATTCAAAAGAATATCAGCAAGAAACAAGATAATGCACTTCCTAATGGTCTGCTTTGTCTTAAAGGCGGTGACCTTAAAGAAGAACTTAAACCATATCTGAACATCGTTGACGTCATGCCGCTTGAAGACATGTTTGACGAGGAGTGGTTCAAGGAAGATAAAAAACTTATTTATTTACCAATGGCTTAATTCAAAATATATCTATATGCTGAATATTAAACGCTTTACGTGCAACATGCTGCAGGAAAACTGCTATGTTGTTAACGATGAGACTAAAGAATGTGTTATCATCGATTGTGGTGCATTTTGGGAAGAGGAAAAGAAAGCTATTGCTGAGTATATTAGTGATAACGAGTTTGTGCCAAAGCATCTTATTGCGACGCATGCACATATTGATCACAATTTTGGAAATGCCTATATTTATGAACAGTTTGGATTAAAACCTGAGGTTCATTCTTCTGATGAGAAACTGATGAATAAACTGAATTCGCAAGCTGAGTCTATTGCTGGTATCCATTTAGAGTATGAAATGCCTCCTGTAGGGAAGTATCTTACAGCAAAAGATACAATAAAGTTTGGAAACCATACATTCACTATTATAGAAACGCCTGGTCATTCTTCGGGCAGCGTTTTCTTCTATTGCGAAAATGAACATGTAGCATTCTCTGGTGACACTCTATTCCATAATTCAATAGGGCGAACAGATTTTGAAGGAGGCTCCAAATTTATGATCATACAAAGTCTTAGAATTATTTGTCAACTACCCGACAACACACATATTTTCCCAGGACATGGTGAAGAGACATCTATCGGACAAGAACTAGCAGAGAATCCATATCTTGACAGATAAGTATATGGACAAAAAAACTGATAAAATAATATTAGGCATTGATCCTGGTACTAACGTCATGGGATATGGTGTACTAAAAGTCACAGGAAACAAAGCCAAGATGATCTCAATGGGAGTCATTGATATGAGAAAGATACGTGACCCATATCTTCGATTAGGGAAAATTTTTGAAAGAGTTACAGGTGTGATAGAAGAATACCTCCCTGACGAACTAGCTATTGAAGCTCCTTTTTTTGGTAAAAACGTACAATCCATGCTAAAACTAGGACGAGCTCAGGGAGTTGCAATTGCAGCCGCAATATGCAGAGACATACCTATACATGAATATGCACCATTAAAAATAAAAATGGCTATCACTGGTATGGGACAAGCATCTAAGGAACAAGTGGCAGGCATGCTTCAACGGCTTTTGAATATTGATGAGAAAGATATGCCTAAGTTTATGGATGCTACAGACGCGTTAGGAGCTGCATATTGTCATTTTATGCAAATGGGAAGACCCTCAACAGAAGCCAAACACTATTCCAGTTGGAAAGATTTTGCCACAAAAAACAAGGATAAAATTCAATCTTGAAAAACAATATAAAGATTTAAATAGAGACTTATCATGCAAAAGATTATCAAAATTCAGGATGGAACAACACGTATGCCAGAATGGCGTATGGCTGAACCTGTAAACTTTGAAACAAACGACGGCGAGCACATTGCTATTGTCGGGCCAAACGGTGGGGGAAAATCAATGCTAGTTGACATTATTGTTGGCACACATCCACTGCTTATGCGTGATCCGGAATACAATTTTTCACCAAGTGAAAAACCACTTGTTTCAGACAATATAAAATATATCACTTTCCGTGATAGTTATGGAAGTGACAATGACCACACATATTACCTTCAACAAAGATGGAATCAACAGGAAATTGACGAAAATACTCCAACCGTAGGTGACAAACTGGAAGAGGCTTACAGTTTGGCAGGGGTGGACACACCAAAAAGAAGAGAACTACAAAAGCATATATACAAGATGTTCCACATTGAGCACCTACTTGATAAATATATTATTTTGTTGTCAAGCGGTGAACTAAGAAAATTCAAACTTGCCTCTACCCTGTTCGCCAATCCAAGAATATTAATAATGGACAACCCTTTCATTGGCCTTGACGCCGGCACAAGGGATCAACTGAAAGAATTATTAAAAGAATTGTCTTTAGAAAATTCCCTACAAATAATATTAGTATTAAGTAAAAGCGATGATATTCCTGATTTCATAACACATATTGTTGAAGTAAAGAATATGAAAGTATATCCAAAAGTTAAGCTTGAGGATTATATCAATAATCGTCAGGCTATACCTAGTAGAGTACTAAGTAAAGAATATGAACAGGAAATAATAAACTTACCCTATAAGAGTAATGAATATCACACCAAGGAAGTTGTTAAGATGGATAAGGTTTGCATAAAATATGGCGAGCGAACTATTCTTGACCATTTGGACTGGACTGTAATGAACGGAGAAAGTTGGGCTCTCAGCGGACAAAACGGCGCAGGAAAGTCAACCCTATTGAGCTTAATTTGCGCAGACAACCCACAAAGTTACGCATGCGATATAACACTATTTGACAATCCTCGTGGAAGTGGAGAGAGTATATGGGACATCAAAAAGCATATTGGATATGTTTCACCAGAAATGCATCGTGCTTATCAACGTGACATGCCAGCTATAAGAATTGTAGCTAGTGGTATGAAAGATTCCGTCGGTCTGTACATGAAACCATCTGAAGAAGAAATTGAACAATGCAAATTCTGGATGAAAATATTCGGGCTTGATAAAATTGAAGATCGTACTTTCCTTAAACTGTCTAGTGGCGAACAAAGATTAGTACTTCTTGCAAGAGCATTTGTAAAAGATCCTGAGTTATTAATTCTTGACGAGCCACTACACGGACTCGACAACACAAATAGACGAATGGTAAAAGATATCATAGAGACTTTCTGCAAAAGACGCAACAAAACTATGATTATTGTAACCCACTATAAAGAAGAATTACCTAACTGCATTGACCACGAGATACATCTAATAAGACATTCATAGGAAACTTCTTTATACAAAAAATCCTCAAAACAATAAAGTTTTGAGGATTTTAAGCGGTGTGTACGAGACTCGAACTCGTGACCTCCTGCGTGACAGGCAGGCATTCTAACCAACTGAACTAACACACCAGTTTTACAAATTCATGAAAAGGCTTGTGGCGGTGCGTACGAGACTCGAACTCGTGACCTCCTGCGTGACAGGCAGGCATTCTAACCAACTGAACTAACGCACCATAAAAGAGCCTTATTCTGAATTGCGAGTGCAAAGGTAATGATAATATTTTATTTCTCCAAAACTTTTAATGTGTTTTTTCTAAAAAAAATTGCATCAAAACAGCATTATCGTATTTTTCACCATCAAAAAGCCATCCTTCTAATTGTGTTTTATTACTGAAACCCAAAGAGTTAAATAGATTTATTGAAATTTTATTATCATTTCTTATTATAGCATAGATTTGTGCTAAATGTATTACTTTGTGACAATACGAAATAACCTTAAGTAATGCAGCCTTGGCAAAACCACGATTTCTATACTCACTCATTATAACTATTCCTATTTCCGCCCTACGATGTTGCGGATTGAAATCTACCAAATCTACAATACCTACACACTTATTGTCAGAGTCAACGATCATTAACCTCACTTGCTTATCCATATAGATATCGCCACTTGAATTAGCGATATAGTCATGAAGCATGAAACGGGAATACGGAACATTTGTGATTCCTACATCCCATAACTTATTATCATTCTCTATATGATACAGCAATTCCAAGTCTTCTGGCTCAATTGCCCTCAAAGTAACCTCAGGTAACTTATCTGTTTTATTCATTACACATCACCTCCTCTGCTGTTATTAATACATTATCATAATATGTTCCAATGGATACATGCTTAAGTGGACAACCTGCAAATATGCTCAACACATGCGAATAACTATAAACAGTCATGTCATATACAACATATATCATTCTTTCTGGATCAGAATGCAGGTATTTCAGATGACCTTCAGGACAACTATATTGACTAGCATTTATATATTCTGCATCCAATCCATTACTAAGCGCTATATTTTTGCATTGATCTAACATATTCTTTTCACCTATATACATATATTTGGCTTTAGGATTTTTATCTTTTTCTCTAAATCCTAACGATCTAGACATACTGAACAGTCCATTTTTCACAAGAGCTACCATCGCCTTGAAAAATATAGCAGCCTTAACTGGCAAATTTATCAAATACGATGAATTACTATAGTGCTTTCGCATAAATATAAGCATAGACTCATAAAAGACATGAACATACCTAAAAGAAGTTTTTTGAGTGCTTTCTCCTTTATAATGAAGTATGCATAATGGCAGATACCAATTCTGCCATCCATTTCCCAAAAGACGACAACTCAAATCTATATCTTCACCATACATAAAATAATCTTCGTCAAGTCCCCCTACTTCATTGTATGCCTTACGACGAATCATAAAGAAGGCACCACTAATGACTTCTATTCTATGTGGCTCATCCCATGACAAGTAACTCATATAATAATGTGCAAGTTTATGATGTTCGGGAAATCTTGCACACAATCCACTCATCTTGTAAAATGCAGTCATCGGAGTAGGCAATCCTCGCCTGCTTTCCATAGCATTGTTACCGTCAGCCTTAAGCATCTTCACGCCTACGCCTCCAGCTTCAACATGCGTTCTCATAAAATTCAACGCATCACCAATAACATCTTCGCCAATAATCGTATCAGGATTAACCATCAATACGTATTCTCCGCTGCTCTGCCTTATGCCAATATTATTAGCACGTGAGAAACCCATATTATGACCACAGTGAACAAATCTCACATTGGGGAATATAGGCTTTAAATATTCAACACTTCCATCATCAGAATGATTGTCCACAACAAGAACTTCAGACTCGATACCTTCTAAAGCCTTAGTTAAGGAATGAAGACACTGCCCAAGGTAGTACTTCACATTATAGTTTACAATTATTACAGACAGAAGCATTATTGCTCGCCTTTTATCTTTTCGTATTCAAAGTTACATCTTTCTGATGTTGGAAATATAAAGAAACTTGCTAGAAACAAGATTATTCCCATATAACCAAAAGCTACATTCATATACAGATAATATAAAACAGCATTTACTATCATTGGTATTTGCAACATATCTAAACGTATAATAGCCCAAGCTATAAACGAAGAATGAAATTCTGTATTATCTGATAATATATCATTACGCACTTTCTTGAATTTAAATAGACGTAATGATACTGGAATTAAACATATTGATATGATTTCCATTAATGAAGTCATTATGAAATCAGAACTTTTGTTATCGTGCATAATCCCAACATTATTAAACCAGTCGTTTTCGCCACAGACTATTATTGCCAAGGCTAATGCCAACACGATAAAATATTTTATTGTGAGTATTTTTACTGCTTGTTTCATTGTTTAAATGGTGTTCTGTTTAATATAGAGCGTCCCAACGTAACCTCGTCCGTATATTCCAATTCATCGCCAACAGATATACCACGAGCTATCACACTGAGTTTCACATCATATTGCACGAGTTTTCTTGATATGTAAAAGTTTGTCGTATCTCCTTCCATTGTGGAACTCAATGCGAGTATAACTTCCTTAACATCTCCTTTACTAATTCTATCAACCAATGAATCTACCTCTATATCACCTGGTCCAATACCATCCATTGGCGATATTATTCCACCAAGCACATGGTAAAGCCCATTAAACTGTTGTGTTTTCTCAACAGCCATGACATCTTGAATATTCTCAACAACACATATCGTTGATGCATCGCGACGACTATTAGAACATATCGGACATACATCCGTATCACTGATATTATGACAAACTCTGCAATACTTCACTTCATGCTTTAATGTCATTATTGAATTACAGAATTCATCAACATCAGAGACATCACGTCGCAACATATTCAATACTAGACGCAAAGCTGACTTACGCCCTATACCCGGAAGTTTAGAGAATTCACTTACGGCTTTTTCCAATAACGCCGAGGGATAAGTTTCGGACATATAATATTTCTAAATACTATTTTATCTTACAAATATATACCGATTCCAACTTTTAGTCCTATGGTAGAATACTGACTATGATCCTTAAGACTCTGATCATAGTATATTGCAGGTTCAACTGTAATAGTCTTACTTAAGAAAAAGGCATAACCAACCTCTAATCCTGGCATAAAATCATTATACTTACCCGTATGAACATATTTCGCACCAGCTCCTAGGAATATACCATTTTGCTCTATATAATAGCGAGCGCCTGCGCCTAACTCATAATGATTTGGAATAATATCGCTTGAACTTGTTTGATAACCTAACTGTGCCGAAAGCATGATGTCATCAGTAATGAAATATCCTGCTTTAGCCTGCAAACCAAGATTAAGTTCATCAGCACCATTATAACTCAAATTCAAACCTGTAAGCGAAGCTCCGCAATACATCTTGCCTTCTTCAAATTGTGCATTTGCACTAACTGTCATCAGAAGAGCGGCAAAAACCATTAATAGTTTCTTTTTCATAATCTGCATTTAGATATATAAATATTTTGCTATATGTATAGATTCTTAATCTTATATTATCTTTCTATACAATGCAAATATAGACATTTTTTTACTATCATACAAATTTCTCAACACTATTTCACTAAAAGANAACTAGTTCTATATCNGCNTTAATTTATTTAAATAGATANAANAACCCGTTGGCGGAATTAAATATTNACTAATTTTATTCCGTCANCAGGTATTACCTTAGTCAACAATAGCTACTGATATCATTACAGAACTTATCCACATTAAATTTAAAATGGACTTTTTTATTACATTTATAATTACTNAAAAACNAAAATATCCCAAAACTTTTAAAAATGAGNAAATAANCTCCACTAGTAACACAAACGATTGATTGATAATATATTATCNGTGGAGGTATACTTCCACTATCCTCCACNATCCTCCACGTTTTTGTAAACTATTTAGAAATAGTTTGCTATAATCAAATACAAACCTGAATTTTTAAAAATAATATAAATTCAAATATGCTTACATTATATCACATCGCAAAACAATATTAGCCAAAATTCATTGGTGCAAAGGTAAAGTTATAGCATCAAGTTTGCGTTTCCACGATCAAACGTTTCCATTTCTACGATCAAACGTTTGCGTTGTATCGTTATAAAGTTTCTGATCCTACGATCAAACGTTCCCATTTCTACGATCAAACGTATTCTATTTTGTCGTGCTAACGTTTTTACTTTATCAATAGTTTAAATACAAATTAAAATCAAATTATGGGCTCTTCGGCAAATGGGATGAATCTACTTGAAATACACAAATTTTACTATCTAAAGCAAACTTCTTAAGCTCCATCTTCATCATAAAAACAAAGACACAAATAGAAAAAAACAAAGGGGAAAATGTAAAACATATTTTATTTAAATTTATTTTAAAGCAATACANATATATTTACCANCATCCGAATATTTCTTAATAGTTTACAAAAACGTGGAGGATAGTGGAGGATAGTGGAAGTATACCTCCACCGATAATATATTATCAATCAANCGTTTGTGTTACTAGTGGAGGTTATTTTTCATTTTTAAAAGTTTTGGGATATTTTTATTTTTCATAATTAAGCATGTAAAAGAATACTCATAGAAAAAAATATTCATAAGTAAGTTATAAACCTTACCAGGTTGGTTGTCATTCATTCTTACATGATATGTCTACAGAAAAAAAACAAAATATTCAAACTCTTAAACCTGTCTATTAAATACTGCAAACCTAAATAGACATACTTAGAAAAACATTCAACTAAAAGCAGTACAATATTAACGATCAAGCGTTTCCAGTTCTACTATAAAACATTTGCACCATGTCGCTACAAAAAGTTTCTTAATCAAAAGTTTGTAACACTCACCAAGCCATTTAGTTAAAGTACAATAACTATTTTGGTGAATCGTATTTTTTATTTAACTTTGCCGGTTAAAAAGGAAAACTTGTATATGGCAGAAGATAAACTCAGACTAATGCAGCAATTAGTTGCTCAACTTAACAATGCAGCAGACGCATACTACAACGGACAAGGTGAACTCATGACTGATTATGAGTGGGATGCCATGTTCGATAAAGTTAAGCAATTAGAAGCTGAGACTGGACAACGTTTTCCTGATTCTCCAACCAATCGCGTTTCCGAAGACAACATAAAAGGCAATAAAGAAGAACATGAATTTGCCGCACTGTCACTTGCAAAGACAAAAGATCCTCAAGAACTAGCAAAATGGGCTGAAAATAAACCTATTTGGTTAAGTTGGAAACTTGATGGATTAACATTGATAGTTACTTTTGACAATGGCACATTGACAAAAGTTGTCACTCGAGGAAATGGACATATTGGAACTAACATAACAAATTTAGCATCAGCTATAGATGGAATCCCTCAAAATATAAATTCAGATGGACATGTTGTTGTACGTGGAGAATGCGTAATTAGCTATAAAGATTTCGAACAATTCAATATCGAAAGTGAAGAAGAATACGCTAATCCAAGAAATCTAGCCTCAGGCTCTCTTACTCTGAAAGACCTGAACGAAGTGAAACGTCGCCATTTGAGATGGATACCATTTACATTAGTATATACCGACGAGGAAATACTATCATGGGGTGCAAGAATGGATTGGCTTGAAAAAAATGGTATGAAAGCTGTTGAAAGACAGTTAATAGAAAATCCTGATTTAGAAAACATCACTAAGGCTATTGACAACTGGACAGTAAGGGTAACTGGAACATCAACAGATGAGACTAATGAAGATAACTCTAATCCCTACCCTGTTGACGGACTTGTTATTACATACGATGATACAGAATATGCACAAACTGGTAGTGTTACAGGACACCATGCCACACGTGCAGGATACGCTTTCAAATGGAAAGATGAAAGCGCAGAAACAGAATTAGATCATATTGAATGGAGCTGTGCAGCAAGAACGATTTCGCCTGTCGCAGTTTTCCATCCAGTAACATTGGAAGGTACAACTGTAAAGCGTGCATCATTGTGCAATATCAGTGAATGTGAACGACTGGACATTGGAGACAATGGTACACGCATCAGCGTAATCAAAGCAAACAAGATCATACCAAAAGTCATTAAAGTTGACAACAAAGTTGGATCATTACAGATTCCAGACAAATGTCCGGTATGTGGTTCACCAACAGAGGTGACAATAAGTCCTGCTAGTCAAACAAAGACTTTGCATTGCACAAACCAGAAATGTCCCGCCAAACAACTTAGAAAGTTTGCAAGATTTGTAAGCAAGGATGGAGTTAACATAGACGGTATTTCAGAACAGACAGTCGCAAAGTTCATTAATCTAGGATGGGTGAAGGAATATGCAGATTTGTTTAAGTTGAAAGATCATGCATCTAAATTGTCTTTCATGGAAGGATTTGGAGAAAAGAGCGTACAAAACTTACTAAAGTCTATTGAGGCTGCACGTAATGTTGAGGCTCATCATCTGTTATATGCTCTCAGCATTCCATTATGTGGACAAGACGTATGCAATCGCCTTCTCAAAGTTTATCCGTTGCAACAGTTAATAGAAATTGCAAGTGGAAACAGCCAAGAAGTTGTTGCTGGAGGAGATTCTCCTTTCGCTGTCATCGCAGGAATAGGACCTGAAAAGAGCGCACGAATCGTTGAATGGTTTCACGATGAGGAAAATCAAACTATTGTTGCCAATCTTCTCAAGCAGATAAATGTCACACAGGAAGTAAAAGAAACCGAAGGTGACTTATGTAAAGGACTTACATTTGTAATAACGGGTGATGTATACGAATACAAGAATCGCAACCAATTAAAGCTGTATATTGAAAGTCAAGGAGGAAAAGTAACGGGGAGCGTGAGTAAGTCAACAAACTATCTGATAAACAATGACTTACTATCCGCCAGCTCAAAAAATCAAAAGGCAAACCAACTTGGCATTAAAATAATTTCGGAAAAAGACTTCATTGATAAGTTCACACAAGTAAAGTAAATAAAATAAATAAGCCCCATACGACTCATGGTAAATTTTAAGAGAATCATTTTTATTACTATATATATAATATGTATAGCCATACCGGCAACTGCTCAAGATGTTGGTAGCAATAGTTATTCTCCCAAAATAGCACTCAAAACGAATATGCTATTTGATGCAGCTATAACTCCAAACTTAGAAGTAGAAACCACTCTAGGCAAGCAAAAGCGAATGAGTATAATGGCTGAGATTTGGTTTCCTTGGTATAAAACAAAAAGTAACACCAAAGCTTACCAAGTTAATATGGCTGGTATTGAAACTCGATATTGGATGAGAAAACAAGATCTTAGTCATCCATTATTAGGGCATTTTATTGGTTTATATGCTGCAGTTGGTAAATACGACTTAGAGTGGGATGCAAAAGGTAACCAGGGCGAATTTTACAGTACGGGTATAACCTACGGATGGACTCACAAATTAGGTAGGAAGCTTAATATCGAGCTTTCGCTATCTTCTGGTATTGCTGTTGGTCCTTACAAACATTATGAGGCAAAATATGAATATCAGCATCTTATTTATCAATATAGCAAACACTGGACATATGTTGGTCCAACTAAAGCAAAAATTAGTTTGGTATGGTTATTAGGAAAAAGCAAGAAAGGAGATACTAAATGAAAAAAATGATTTTTATATTATTAGCAGCATTGGTTCTTGTTTGTGCATGTGACCGTAGACCTTTGGAATATGTTTCTGAAGATAATGCTTCTGTTGCGATAAAATATGATTGGAAAACTGCTTTCGGTGATGATCCATCAGGAGTAACATTAATGGCTTATGGTAGCGATGGTTCTACCCAACAGAATATATCAAACAACACTACGAACATGCCATTAAACCTTGAAGTAGGAGAATGGAAAATGCTTTCTTTTAATCTGAGCACAACAGAATTTAATTCATTCACCTTCAACAAAATGGAGAACTATGATTCAGCGCAGGTTAAACTTAACAACATTGAATCAGATACTTATACTAATGGGGCATGGGATAAAGGCGTGACATACAAACAAGAGCCAGAAGATCTTGCTGTTATCACAGATACGATCAGAATTACAGAAGATATGGTTTACGGTTCTAAAAACTTCAATACAACAGGAAGTGATACCACAACCAAAACATACGAGATAAAAGTGACTCCAAAGCCCGTTAACACCAAATTTACTATAAGAATCAGGGTTTACAATATTAATAGTATAAAGAATTCTATCGGATCAATATCTGGTTTGGCTGGAGGTTACATCCTTACAATGCACCATGCTTCTACAGACAAGGCTACATTTCTATTACAGGACATGAAGACTACCGTCGACTCAACAGGAGCCACAAGCGGTTGGTTAACTACGAACTTGTCAACTTTTGGCTTACCATATGGTAAAGAAAATATTAATTCACGAATTGATGATGACAATATACTAACGCTATACCTCAAACTGAGCGACAACAAAACAGAAAAACTATTTACCTATAATGTAGGCAAAATTATAAATTATGCACAAGAAGTAACAAGAGCATTGGAGCCAACATCTAACGTTACACAGAACTTATTACTTATAATTAACGACGGTCCTGAATTACCTAAGATTGACAATAATAGTTCAGGAGGAGGTAGTGGATTTGATGCTGAAGTTGATGATTGGGGCGATGGTGGTAATATCAATATCGGTATATAATAAGCTACAGCTATGCATTTTTAGCCTAAAATAGTTAATTAAAATATCTAATTTGTTAAACAAAGCTAAATAATAAGAGAATGTTTGGTTAATATATGATTATCGCATAATTTTGCACCGATTTTTAAGGACCATGATGGATTTATTAGTATCCTAGTTCAAGACAAGTAAATATTTAGATTAAATTAAAGCTCAAAAAAAGAGCAAAAAAAATTCAAGTAAATTAAAAAACACTTATGAAAAAGATTCTATTTTTTGCTGTTGCTGCTGCAACAGTAATGGCATTAACTGGTTGTTCACAGAGTTCAGACTTAACTGAAGTAAATGCAACTACAGGACAAAATGCAATTTCATTTGAGACTTATTTGGCAACAAATACTCGTGCTGGAGTATCAGGTGAACAAACTACAGAGACAATTGAAAAAAATGGCTTTGGCGTATTAGGTTATTACACAGCAAAAGATAATTATGCAAAGAATACGGCCCCAAACTTTATGTATAACACTAAAGTTACAGGAACAACTAATGGAACTACAATAAATTGGACTTATACTCCTTTACGTTATTGGCCTAACGATGAAAATGACAAACTTAGTTTTTTCGCTTATGCTCCTTACGTAGATGTAGAACCTAGTACTGGCGTACCTACAGATGTTACTAATAAGACTGGTATAACAGCAATTACAAACAACAATTATTCAGATGCACCAACAGTAAGCTACACGCTTGCAGATACAAAGACTCAATCAGTTGATCTTCTTTGGGGTGTTAAAAAAGGTACAAAAAGTGATTTAAACACTGATTTAACACGCATTCAGGCCAACACTTCTGGAGTTGGATTCACATTCAAACATGCATTGGCAAAGTTTGGTGGTGATAATAATTTCGTTAAAGCAATATTGGTTACAGATGACGATACTAAGTTTGACAAGACAACAACAAAAGTTACTATCTCTGATATCAAAATTGAAAGCTCTGATATAGCAACAACAGGAACTTTTGATCTTACAACAGGTCAATGGTCTACTACTAAGAGTACAACAAATGGTACTATGTCTTTTGAAATAAAAGCAACAGATATGGTACCTAGTATTGCAGAAACATCTGAAAAAAATATCACTGGTGCAGATGCTGCGAAACTAACTGGTCTTCAGCCTCAAACTACTGTAAATGTTTTAAATAACAATACAATTTCATCATTCTACTTAATACCAGGAACACAGCCTACGTTTAAAGTTACAGTTACATATTGGGTAAGAACTATTGATCCAACTTTACATGACGGTGTAACAAACGTCCAACAAACTATTACAAAGGCAATTCAATTTCCTAACGCATTTGAGGTAAACAAAAAATATAACCTTATTCTAAGCGTAGGTCTTAACACAGTTAATTTTACGGGCGAAATTGCAAGCTGGGATACAACAGAAGGCGCTACAACAACGACAGTTGACCTACCAGAAGTAATTAAATAGAAAAAATAGAATCATAGATTTAAATACATTGAATTATAGGGCAATACCAAAAGGTATTGCCCTTTTTGTGTTCATATACTATCATGATATACGACAAGAAGTACTATATCTGAAATTACACTAGAAAAGCATTATTGTTAATTAATCTTTATTAGCGTAATGTTAGGGTGCACAATGTTAAACTAAATTAACTAAACTTAGATATATTTTTGATTTAAATAAAAAAGGGCTATATTTGCTATATAGAAAAATAAAAGGAAGTAGATTTAGCATTAAACATTAAAAAGGCAAAGAAGCATTAAAAGTTAAGATTTAAATATTTTAGAGCGATAAAATATCAAAGTGATCACAATATTACCAAATTCAACTTTATCTTAGATTAATTATTAAAATTGTTGAACGCATTAAACATTTTGATTATGAAAAAGATCGCACTATTTATCATGATTACAATCATCAGCTTGTCATCATGTACAAACGAAGAGCTCACAGATTCAGCCTTAAACCAAACAGAATCAAAAGATGAGTATAAGCCTGTTGTTTTCGGTACCTATATCGAGAAAGCAGTTTTAAGTCGTGCGGTTAACAATTCAACAACCACTCTATCTGCAAAAAACGGTTTCGGTGTTTTTGCATTTAACACTTACGAATCAGATATCAAAACTATATCACCTAACTTTATGTATAATCAGAAGGTTGCTTCTACAAACAAAGGTGATTCATGGAACTATAGCCCAGTAAAATATTGGCCAACAAATAGTTCTTCAACAGAAAACAAGAATAGCTTCTTTGCTTATGCCCCGTACATAGACTCAAATGTAAATACAGAAGGTATCACAAGCATTACATCTAACAGCAGTTTAGGTGCGCCGAAACTTACCTTCACAAATTCTTCCAACGTAGAAAACACAATCGACTTGTTATGGGCTGTTTCAAAAAAAAGCGGTAAGGCTCTGAAAGACATGACTTCATTAGACTCTAATGGAGAAGTAAATTTCAACTTCCGCCATGCCCTAGCAAGACTCAGTCTTAACATTCAAGGAGCATTCGCTTCTAATTCAAATGAAAATATTGCAGACGGTAATAAGATTACTGTTGAGAGTATAACTATTTCAGGTTCATTCCCAAGCAATGGAATATTGGATCTTGACAACGAAATAGCCTACACTCCACAATGGGAAAATACAAATGGCGAAACTGTATTCAATATCAGTAACAAGCAAATAACTGAGAGTATAAGAGATGGTGGTGACAGCAAGAGCACTGACAGCATAGCTGGGGTTACAAATACTAATACAAATCTTTTGGCTAACACTTCTGACGGCAAGGAATACTATCTGACTTTCATCCCTTCAAAAGGAGACCTAACAGTAAGCATAACTTATTGGTTAACAACCAAAGATAGTAATTTGGCTGAAGGTTATTTTAGGGTTAAGAGCAATGCAAAAAAAACTATATCAAATATGACATTAGAAGCAGGCAAGAACTATGGAATAAATATTTTAGTTGGTATGACAGGAATACAGTTTGACTCTAACGTTACCGAATGGGAAACAATAATTGCCGAATAATAAGTTAAAAGTTAAAGAAGAATTGTAAAATATTTGGTAATTTACCCTATTTTGACTAATTTTGTAGTGAAATTGGCTAAGTAAGTAATTATTGACTAAAGTAATTGAAGGTTTTATTATATTTTATTCTAATTTCAGGATTGGCATTGTTAACATCAGGTTGCAGTGATAATTCTATTTTGGAAAGTGATAACCAGATAGGCAAATCACTTTCTATGGACTTTTCATGCTATACAAGTCAATCTACATCAACTCGTGCGAATAGCAATTACCTTATTGATGGAGCTAACAACACAACCATTCCAAATGGCAATTCTATTGGAGTATTTTCATTTTATCAAGGTTCTGCGAAATGGGATGACATCACCTATCACGTTGCATCTTTTATGAATAACCAACAGATGGTGGCTAAAACATCAAACAACACTGTAAGCTTCACTTACTCACCTACCAAATACTGGCCTAATAATGCTAATGACAAACTGAGTTTCTTCGCCTACTATCCTTGGGATAATCTTTCAAACGGTAGTCAAGATATTGGTGTCGAGAATATTGAAGATGCAAGTAAAATGTGTTTAAGATTAAATGTTAAGGATAATCCTAGTGATCAAGTAGATGTGATGCTTAGCGATTTAATAAAAGACAAGACATATCAAGACACAAATAATGAAGGAAAAATAAATTTCAACTTTCACCATATACTAAGCTTTGTAAACATTAAACTCATCATTGATGATAATATGAAAAGCATAGCAAAGCTTAAAGTTAACAGTGCCATTATATCGGGACTGTACAATGCGGGCACTTGTCACCCTAGCTATGATCAAAGTTCTGGGAAAACAATATTTGCATGGACTCCATATTTCAAAACAGGAACATCAGATCAACAGTATATGCTTGATGCCAATGCGCTATCTTCAACAACTTCTAACCAAACAGGAAATATACTGTTAATGGTTCCACAGCAACTAAGTACAAACGTGGTATTCACAATAAACTATGATATAATATTTGTCGACAACAACGGTAACGAAAAGTACAAATACACGAATAATGAGCAAAATGTAGTGTTAAAAAACAGTGGGAACATAACGGATTGGTTACCAGGAAAAAAATATACCTACACATTTACTATAGGTTTAAAGCCTATAAAAATCGATGCAACCTATGACGAATGGTCTAATAGTGGATACGACGCAGATATAAAAAATACAAATTGACGAATTAAGAAATGAAGATAAGACGACTATATATTACATTCATACTTTGCACTCTGTGCGTAATCTCATGCACAGAAAAGAGTGATATCGCCGATAATAGTTATTCAAATAACATCAGCGATACAGCTATCGGCATCTCTGCAGAAACAGACAGTATGAAGACTCGTAGCGTAACATCATCACCATTCTCTATAGAAAGCAGTGCTGATCTTCAAGCAAACGGCTTCAAAGTTTACACATATTATCACGGTACTGACAATTTCGTTAATGCAAACCAATGTATTTACACGCTTATGGATAATGTAAACGTAAAATATAACAACGGTGCATGGGTTTATGATGGAGACACTAGGTATTGGCCTACTGGAAAGAATATGCTTTCTTTCTTTGCTACATCATATAACCCTAACTTAGGAAGCGGTCAATTAACTTTAAACAAGAATACGAATACCGGTAATCCTGAAATAACTTACATTGCATCAACAGACTTAGATAAACAGGAAGACATACTTTGGGGAACAAGGAATAATGGAATGCCATACATAAATGAAACCAGACCAAGCGATGGAACTGTGCACTGGCATTTTAAACATGCCCTTGCGAAAATTGTGCCAACAATTTCAAGCACACTGTATACACAACCATACACTAATACGGTAACATATTCAGCTACTTCGCAAGGAATAGATTATTATCAGACAAAATATCTCATCAAGAGCATTACCATTTCAAATGCAAATAAACAAGCTACGCTTTCATTGCAAAATAGCATAGCGAATACTCCTGCATGGAATAATAAGATTGGTACTATTGATTATGTTTTAGACACAGAATTAAACGATGGAATAAGATATACGCAAACGCCAGGTCAAACAACAAATCAAACAAATAGCTATAATTGGAATAAAGCTGGAATATATACGACAACAACGACTTTATTGCGTGAAGGGAAATATCTTACTTTAATACCAAAATTGGCTGCTGAAAACGGTAATTTGAAAATAAGTATTACTTATGAAGCGCTAACACAGATTAAAGAGCAAAAACAAAATTGGTCGTGGTGGTATGGTTATTGGTATAATACTGGTACACCAACAATAACATATACAAGCACAGAAAATACAATTTCTGGTGATGTAAACACAGATTTTATTGGAAGCAGAAAATACAATCTCAACATAAATATTCAAGCAAATTACCTTGAATTGACAGCAACCCCACAACCATGGGAAGACGTTTCACAAGTAATTGACACGGAAACAAATCTTATTACTATAGCCCCAGGTGGTGGTATAGAATTTGACGCTGTACAATATGGAGATTCTATTGACAGGACAAACGGTATTGTTTATTTAAGAAACAAGACTTGTGCACTTAATTTCAACATTGCCACACCTCGTGGAGCTACATGGCGTGCTGCTCTTTTACAGTCTGGAGACATTGATGCATTCCAATTCGTTGATGAAAATGGAACTGTACTTTCAAACCAAAACCCTCAGGGAAACATTGGGACACAAGCTACATTAAGGATAAGAGCAAAGAACGCTACAAATAACACAGATAATTCGGCTATATTAAGAATATATGTTATTCAACCGAATCAGTCTACAATAGTAAAGACGCTTACAGGAAGCGATATATTTAAAGAATATAAATTTATTGAACCTGCAAACGTGAAAAATTAAAATAGCTAGACAACGTATGATGAGAACCATTTTAAAATATACATATATACTTGCGGTGTCATTTATGATTATGGCATTACATAGTTGCTCTGAAAGAGATATTGCAAATGAAGAAGCAACATCTTTAAAAGACGGCTATATATCTTTTGTATTGTATCATACAACTGCTGAGAAAAATGGAATAGAAACATCTACCCGAGCAACGATAAACGGTCAAGACCAATTAAATGAAAACTATATTGACAACGCTACAATATTCATTTATAATGACACGACACAAGCTGCTGTAAAAACAATACAAGGACAAAGTGTTTCTATACAAAATGATGGTTCTTATGTCGCAAGAACCAGAATTACAGATGATTTAAAAACTGCTTTATCAAATGGAGGATATGCATATATTATTGCTAATCCTACGGGTAATTTCAATGAAGGAATGACGCTTGCTGAAGTCAAGAATTCAATAGTGTCTTCTGATTTTACTGCCAATAGTTCAGGCATTCAAGATAAGTTTACAATGTCTGGTGGCGAAAATATATCATGGAATAATAATGCAGCATCTTCTACAGTCCCTTTGTATAGATGTGCTACCAAAGTTGTAGTGTACTCGAACATTAAAGAATCTGTCGACGAAATTTCTAACAGTTCAACAGTAACTTATACACCAAACTTAGGAAGTATGACTATAAGTTTGCTTAATGGCGTAAATAGAGGAATGATCGATGCTAACTATACAGCTGCCGACGTTGACTATTTCAACAAAGAAGAAACTTTGCAACAAACAGATTTATCAAAGACTTATGCTGGTATAGAATATGCATATTCTCATGTTCCATTTTACAGTTACCCAACATCATGGAAAGAAGTTGATCCTAGAGAGACTGTTGTAGAAATATGTATACCATGGACTGTGAAAGGCGAAAACAGATATATCAATACGTATTATCAATTAAGCATAAATGCACAAAACAGAAAGTTAGAGCGCAATCGTCAATACACTATTTATCTAAACATAAACGATATTGGAAGTACAAACAAAGAAACACCTGTGAAACTGAATCCATCAAGTTTTACTATCCTACCCTGGGGTAGTGTTGATGTAGGTGCAGGTAGCAAAACTGACGAGAATGTTAGCGGTGATTTTCATAAGTACCAGTATCTAACGGTTGATCCACAAAGTATAATATTGAATAACCAAACTTCAACAACAATAAAATATACAAGTTCATCTGCTTTAGATAAGACAAACACAAAAGTTACGCAAGTAGATTACTACACGTATGAAACTTCAGGTACTCCAAGATCCAATATTCTTACAAATGCCGCAGATTTAGCTAAATATAAAGTAGACATAACATCTGATAAAGAAATTACGTTTACTCATGAGTTTGACGGTACATACACATATCAGAATATACATCTTCAAGTAACAAATAATGAAGGGCTAACTGAGACCGTAATCATGACTCAATATCCTTCATTATACATTTCTACCGAAGATGGTGGAAACGCATTTATTGATGGATATTTTGCAAGAGTAGCAAATGCGTCGAAAAGTTTTGCAAATAATTCAGATGGAACATTTTATAGTAATAATAAATATTTTAGCTCTGCAAAAGATGATAATGCAGCAACTCCATATGGCAATCTATATGCTTATTTAGGTAATTTGGCACAGACACAAATAACAAATGTATATGTTACTGCATTTAATTCTGGAAATGGATTTTATACTACAGGTGGAGTAACATATTACTACAAGATTGGTGACCCAAGAGTTAGTGCTGGTTGGACTACTATTGCTAATTATCTTTCTGCACCAAAAAGCAATAAGGCATGGACTTCTTCAGATTGTGCCAATCTCAAGATAGCGTCAATAGCAAATTCATATCGTTCTGTAATAGCGCCTTCATTTAAAGTATCTTCTGCATGGGGACAATGCTCACAAGATGGTGTTACATTCTCTGACGCCCAGAAACGTGCTGCAACATATCAAGAAAACGGTTATGCTGCAGGAAGATGGAGATTACCAACAGAGGCTGAAATAATGTTTGTCGCTTATATGCAATCACAAGGTAATATCCCTACCCTTTTCATTGACGGTGCCAATTACTGGGCTAGCAGCGGAAGATACTACAATAGTGGTAATTTCTATGACGCAGGCAGCAATGTTCAATGTTATGTAAGAACGGTTTATGACACTTGGTATTGGGGAGGCACAAAATGCCCTATTGGAACTTATACTATAAAGACTACAAAATGATGAAAAGTAAATTACATTATATATTCTATCTGATTGCTATAACATTATCTTTTATAGCATGCTCTGAGCACGACTTACTTACAGATTCAGGTACATTTAAATCAGAGGGTTTACCTGTTGAGATAAATGGTTCACTAAATACCCCTGACGTTCAAGAGATAAGTACTCGTAGTCTTGGAGAAACTCCTGATATAAAAAAGTTGTATGCTATAGTTTTTGATAACAATGGATTGCTAATGGAAGTTGATACATGTAAAGCGGCTAATAGCAATGGCGATAACATAAGTAATTTTTCAACCGCAAGTAATGGTCTCACATATTTTCATATAACACTGCATACATCAACAACTCCGAGAATCGTACATCTTGTAGCAAATTTCAATCCTGCTTTCACCACAATTCTTGATGAAGCTTCACTTATGAGAAAAATGATTGTAACAGATTCTACCGACTCATATTGGCAGAGGATTGTATTTGACGAAGGAATTTATATGAATTCAGATGGAACTGTAGATATAGAAAAGACTCTACCTAAAATGCAAAACCTGAAACTAATACGAAACTTTGCAAAGGTAACAGTTAGTATATCCGACAGTATTAAGAATATATTTATACCACAGGGATATTATGTATTCAACCAACCTAAATCAGGAACAGTAGCTCCATATAATGTGAATACAACAATAAACGAAGATCCATTAACAAGTAGATTTGCTGACTATATAGCCAGTGATGGGACAACTATGTCTTACAAAGAATTACTTGATCAAAAATATTACGGATATGAACCTGAGACTAGAACTTTTAAAGTAAATCCAGATCCTACCAGCGCTAGTTTTCCATGGAAAAGTGTTTCAGAACCCACATATATATATGAAAGCACACATCGCAACGACCTTGATAACCCTTATATAATAATCAAGGGTACATATATCTCAAGTACAGGCTCTACAGGAGTCCCTACCTATTACAAGGCTGACTTCTGCTACCCTACTGAACAAACAGGTAGTACTGACCTCACATCAATGACCTATTATAACCTGATAAGGAACTTTCAATATAACCTAAAAGTAACAAGAATTTCGGGGAATGGCTCAAAGACTTTGGCTGATGCAATCGTCGGTGGTCCAATGAACAATTTTATGGGGGTAACAACAGCTGGTAATATTACAAATATAGCTAATGACTCATCACGCCTTTACGTAAGTTTTACAGATGAAATGTTTACCACAAAAGATCCCATTATTATAAAATATCGAAACGTATTCAATATGCACAATCCATCAATTACTAGTGATGATGAGATTAGCAACCTGAGGAGAAGAGAACTTAACACAACAGATTATACTGGCAAACACTATGTTAGAATCTTTGGACTTGATGAAGAGGATAAATCACCTATAGGAACTATTAAAGGCCCGATAGCAGCATCAGCAACAATAAGCAGTGGCAACGATGCCAACGGATGGCGAACAATAACAATACAACCTACTGATTTGCCAACAAGCAGTCTTGAACAAAAAATTCAAACTATCAGCATTTATAATTCTGACGGATTACAAAGATACGTAAATCTATACTACCGTCGCCCTATGAACTTTTCTGTTGAGTTAAATCCTGCTAATATACCCGCTTCTGAAGATCAGAATCTAGATATTACCATTGGTATTCCTGGGGATTTAACAGCGCCACGCTTTCCACTCACTTTCAAGATTGAGCACAATAAAAATGCTATATATCCAAACGTGCAAGCTACGGGATTTAACGAACTACCTGTCATGGTTGGAAAATCAATTATTGATGGAACTACAGACTCATACTATTATACAAGAAATATAAGTTGGAACGAGTACAAAAATACAGGAACAAGCAACGACGGACTAAAACGTTTCCATTGCTATTTCAAAACCTATAAAGCAAATAGTGCAGGACAAATATATGTGGCAACAGATAAATATTTCATAACACAACCTGTCACCGCAACGTTGGCTAACAAATAGTTTTTGGATACTAAAAGTACATAAAAAATTATTATATCTATCAACATGCTTGCAAAATAATAAAAAAAGTATTAATTTTGCAGCCATGAGAATAGATATTATTTCAGTAATACCAGATATGATGGAAGGATTCATTAATGAATCCATATTAGCACGTGCACAGAAGAAAGGATTGGTAGAAATTCACCTACACAATCTAAGGGATTATACTCTTGACAAATGGAGACGCGTAGACGATTACCCTTATGGCGGAAGTGCTGGAATGATTATTCAATGTGAACCTATTGACAGATGTATTTCTGCGCTGAAAGCTGAACGTGATTATGATGAGATAATCTATACAAGTCCTGACGGAGAACAATTCGATCAACATGTTGCTAACGACCTCTCGCTAAAAGGCAACATCATCATCCTTTGTGGACATTATAAAGGTATAGACCAGCGTGTACGCGATAATCTCATCACACGTGAGATTAGTATTGGCGATTATGTACTTACAGGCGGAGAACTTGCAGCAGCCGTAATGACAGATGCTATCGTAAGGCTCATTCCTGGATCAATAAGTGATGAACAAAGCGCACTTAGCGACTGTTTTCAGGATGACATGCTCGCCGCACCAATATACACAAGACCATCTGAATATAAAGGTTGGAAGGTTCCCGACGTACTACTTAGTGGCAACGAAGCTAAAATTCGCAAATGGGAATTTGACAAAGCTATGGAACGTACTAAAAAAATACGTCCAGATTTATTAAAATAATTTCGTGTTATTTTTAATAAAGTCCTCACCTATAGCGAATCCCTCTTCATATAGTCTTTCCAACTTGTCAGTATCTTTTTCTATTCTTCCCACTTCAATAGGACGTAAAGGACGAATGCACTTGATTTGTCCATTCTCTTCTAATTTGTTAACAAGCTCAATTTGTTGGTTATAAGCGATATGTCGTCTACTCAACACAACTCTCAATCGTGGGTAATTCTTATAAACAAAATGTGGAACCTTTCTATCCTTTCCCTCATCTTGCCAACCTTTATTTCTTGTAAGAATAACTACATTGTTAGTATATCCCATATCTATAGCACGCTGCACAGGTATACTATCAACTATTCCACCATCAAGCATTGGAATTCCGTCCACGTGAACGATCTTGCTTACATATGGAAGACTACTAGACGCTCTTACAATATCAAGCGAACGCTGACGATCTCCCAATTCTTTCAAATACATAGGTTGACCGGTCAAGCAATTAGTCGTTACCATTTCAAAGTTCTCTGAATGTTTAAAATATTCATCAAAATCAAAAGGCAATAGTTGATTTGGGAATTTATCATAAAGGAGCTTACTGTCGAAAATACATCCCTGTGAAACAAGGTGACGGATACCTATATAATTATAACGCGCAAGATAATCAATATTTGAAATACGCGCACGTCGTGGTTGGCGGCTAACATAACTCATTCCGTTACACGCCCCAGCAGAAACAGCAACAATATATTTAAAATAAATATTATGCTTCATAAAAGCATCAAGAACACCACTTGTAAAAACTCCGCGCATTCCACCACCTTCAAGAACAAGACCTATATTTCGAGTATTAACCATATATTCTAATAATTTTGCACCAATTTATTCAATTTTCTTGCAAAGATAGCGTTTTTTAATTAAAAAAGTGTAACTTTGTAGGCAAAACAACAAAAAAACAGCATTACATGTTTGATACAGCTACTTATGTGAGACGCCGTAACGAACTTAAAAAGCTCGTAAAGAGTGGCGTTATCATTCTTTTCGGAAACAATGAATCTCCGGCGAACTTCCCTAACAATGGGTATCATCCTTTTCGTCAGGACTCATCGTTTTTATATTATTTCGGACTCCAAAGAGATGGTCTCGTTGGAGTAATCGATATTGACAATGACACTGATACACTTATTGGTGATGATATTGATATTGAGGATATTGTTTGGTTTGGTTCAGTTGACAGTATTCACGACATGGCACAAAAGGCAGGTACAACAGATTCTGCTCAGATGAAAAGCCTAAAGTTGATTTGCAATGATGCCATGAGCAAACACCGCAAGATACATATTCTTCCACCATATAGACATGACATTAAGATTCAGATATTTGACCTGCTAGGAATACACCCTTGCCAACAGAAAGAATCTGCAAGCATATCACTAATCAATGCGGTTGTGAAGATGCGCTCTACCAAGGAGCCACAAGAAATAGAGGAACTTGAGCGTGCTGCCATAATTGGATACAAGATGCATACTACGGCGATGAGACTCACTCAACCAGGTGTCACAGAGAAATTTATAGGGGGACAGGTTGATGGCATTGCAAATTCTTATGGTTCTATGGTAAGTTTCCCTACCATATACACTCAGCATGGTGAAATCATGCATGGTGCGCCAACAATGAATGTGCTTGAAGAAGGCAGACTTGTACTTTGTGATGCTGGTGCAGAAACAATAAACAACTATTGCAGCGACAACACACGAACAATGCCCGTAAGTGGGAAGTTCACTCAAAGGCAACTGGAAATATATTCAATTGTAGAAGCATGCCACGACTACACTTTAGATGTAGCAAAACCTGGAACAAAATATGCAGACGTACACTTTGCAGTTTGCAGACTAATGTTTGACAGATTAAAAGAACTTGGACTGACCAAGGGAGATACAGACGAAGCTGTTAAAGCTGGAGCACATGCAATGTTCCTTCCACACGGATTAGGACACATGATGGGAATGGATGTACATGATATGGAAAGCCTAGACCAGATAAATGTAGGATTTGACGAAGAAACTCGCCCTAACCTAGAGCAATTTGGAACAAACTGCCTAAGAATGGGTCGCAGACTTGAAGAAGGATTCGTTGTTACAGACGAACCTGGTATATATTTCATTCCGGCACTTATTGATAACTGGAAAGCAAACGGACACTGTAAAGATTTCCTAAATTTCGATAAATTAGAGACTTATAAGGACTTTGGAGGAATAAGAATAGAGGATGACGTTTTAATAACAAAAGACGGATGTAGATTTATCGGTAAGGATCGTATACCTTATCATCCAAAAGACGTAGAGAATTTTATGGATAATAAATAACATTATATTGGTTTAAATGAGAAAATTATTAGTAATGACACTCCTTGCCTTAACGGCAATTGGTGCAACAGCACAGGAAAAGAAGGCTGAGAAAAATGTAAACAAGCCGGTATTTACTGTAGTAAGAGAGAACAAAATTACAAGTATTAAAAATCAAAGTCGTAGTGGCACATGTTGGGACTATTCTACACTAAGTTTCTTTGAGGCTGAGATTTTGAAAAAGACAGGCAAAACTTATGACCTTTGCGAGTCATTTGTTGCGAACAAAACTTATATGGACCGTGCCATTCAGGTAGTACGTCTACACGGTGATTGCCAATTTTCAGAAGGAGGCAGTTCTTTTGATCCATTGTATTGCCTAGAGAATTATGGCATCTGCCCTGAAAATGCTATGCCATTTGTAGGTAGTCTTTACGGTGATTCACTGAATAATTACAACGAGTTTTTTAGTTTAATGACTCCTTATGTAACGGCAGTTGCTAAAAGTGATTCTAAAAAATTATCTTCACAATGGAAAGCTGGACTCCAAGGTATACTTGACGCTTACCTGGGCAAATGCCCCGAAAAGTTCACTTACGAAGGAAAGAGCTATACTCCTAAGTCTTTCGCTGCAAGCCTTGGCATTGACGCTAACGACTATACAAGCATAACAAGTTATACCCACCATCCATTCTGGAAGGGCTTCGCTGTTGAAGTTCAGGACAACTGGCGCAATCCTCTTTCATGGAATCTTCCTATGGAAGACATGATGCGTATCATTGATAATGCAGTAATGAATGGATATACTGTAGCTTGGGGCGGTGACGTGTCTGAAGACGGTTTCACACGTGATGGACTTGCTTACAATACAGACACAAAGAAAGTACAAAGNCTTACAGGTAGCGACATGGCTCGTTGGCTGAAACTTACAAAGACTCAGAAGAATAATATGATAGACTCTTTGGGCTGCAANNTNCCAGAAATNATACCTACACAGAAAATGCGTCAGGAAAGATATGACAACTGGGAACTTACAGATGATCACGGTATGCTTATATANGGTATNGCNAANGANCAGAATGGNAAAGAATATTACATGGTTAAAAACTCATGGGGAGAAGCAGGTGAATATAAGGGAATTTGGTATATGACAAAGAACTTTATCGCTGCAAACACTATGGATTTCATGGTTAATAAGAATGCAATACCAAATGATATCCGCAAGAAACTTGGCATCTAATATTTGATGCCCCCAATAAATAGAAGGCACAATTTGAAAAAACATTTCAGATTGTGCCTTTTTTTTNTTTTTATTTTGTAACTTTGAGCACAGATTTTTATTTCACAAGCAATAAAAATTANTNAAAGNCATATGTTTACATACATTGCAACCAAGAAGAAAATAAAAACGATATAAATGCATTTNAAATGGAATTACAAACCACCTACACCAGAAGAGAAACAAGCAGCTGAAGAACTTGGAGACAAGTTGAGCATCAGTCCAATTTTAGCGCAACTTCTTATCAAGCGCGGCATTAANACCGAATCTGCNGCCAANAGATTCTTCCGNCCACAATTAGCCGATCTCATAAATCCATTTCTNATGAAAGATATGGACATAGCTGTAGANCGTCTGAATGATGCANTGGGTAGNAAAGAANGTATTCTTGTTTATGGAGATTACGATGTTGACGGATGCACAGCTGTAGCACTGGTGTACAAGTTTATTCAGCAGTTCTATTCCAATATAGACTACTACATACCTGACAGATATGATGAAGGATATGGAGTAAGTAAAAAAGGCATAGACTATGCGAAAGAAACAGGTGTAAAACTTATTATAATACTTGACTGCGGTATTAAAGCTATCAAGGAAATAGACTATGCCAAAAGCCTTGGTATAGATTTTATTATTTGTGACCATCATGTCCCAGACGAGACGATGCCACAAGCTGTAGCCATACTGAATCCCAAAAGACATGATGACACTTTTCCGTATAAAAACCTATGCGGATGTGGCGTAGGATTCAAATTTATGCAGGGTTGGGCTAAAAATAACAATATTCCTTTTTCAAATCTTATTCCTTTACTTGACTTATGTGCCGTTTCAATAGCTGCTGATATTGTTCCAGTAACAGATGAAAACAGAATCATTGCATTTCACGGACTGAAACAATTAAATCAAAATCCAAGTATCGGTCTAAAAGCTATTATTGATATTTGTGGTCTAAACGGGCGTGAAATATCAATGAGCGATATTGTATTCAAAATTGGACCAAGAATTAACGCTTCTGGAAGAATGGAAAGCGGAAAGGAAAGCGTTGACTTGCTTATTGAAAAAGACTACGTAGTAGCCATTCAAAAGGCAAAGCATATTGATGAATATAATGAGCAACGTAAGGATATCGACAAGCAAATGACTGAAGACGCTAATACGATTGTCTCTAAACTAGAGAATCAGAAGCATCATTCAAGCATAGTTCTTTATGACGAAAACTGGAAGAAAGGTGTTATCGGCATTGTTGCCTCTCGCCTTACAGAGATGTACTTCCGTCCGACTGTGGTTCTAACTAAAGACGGAGATTTTGCAACTGGGTCAGCTCGTAGTGTAACGGGGTTTGACGTTTATGCAGCAATTAAGAGTTGCCGTGATTTACTTCTTAACTTCGGTGGCCACACATATGCAGCGGGCTTAACTCTAAAATGGAATGACATACCTAAATTCAGACAAAGGTTCCAAAAATATGTTGAAGAGCATATTGAACCAGAACTAACTGAGGCTAACATCAATATTGATAGTTATATAGATTTCAAGGACATAACAAAGAAACTCCATAACGACTTAAAACGTTTCTCCCCTTTTGGTCCAGAATGCACAAAACCATTATTTTGCACTCTCGGTGTATATGATTATGGTACTAGTAAAGTTGTGGGAAGAGAGCAGGAGCACATAAAACTGGAACTGGTCGATTCGAATTCAAGCGATGTTGTAAATGGAATAGCATTCGGTCAAAGTGCATCCGCACGATACATTAAAAGTAAAAGATCGTTTGATATAGTATATACGATTGAAGAAAATGTCTTTAAGCGAAACCAAATTCAACTACAGATAGAAGATATCCGTCCTGAAGAAATAAAAGAAGAATATAAGTCTGAAATATAATGGAATGCCGGCAGATTCTACGACAATATTGGGGGTATCCTGATTTCCGGGGAATACAAAAAGATATTATTGAAAGTATTTATGCTGGACATGATACTCTTGGGCTAATGCCTACAGGTGGAGGAAAATCTATAACTTTCCAAGTTCCGGCATTAGCAATGGATGGAGTGTGTATTGTTATTACACCACTTATAGCCTTGATGAAAGACCAAGTTGACCACCTACAGAAACTTGGTATCAAAGCTGCTTCTATATATTCTGGTATGACAAGACCTGAAATAATAAAGATTCTTGAAAATGCCGTATTTGGAGGAGTGAAGATTTTATATGTATCACCAGAAAGACTTTCATCAGAGCTTTTCCAAGCTAAATTAAAACACATGAAGGTGAGTTTCATCACTGTAGATGAAGCTCACTGTATAAGTCAATGGGGATATGACTTTCGTCCTTCATATCTTCACATTTCTGATATACGCAAACTAAAACCAGAGGTTTCTATATTGGCACTAACGGCTACAGCCACAACTGAAGTCATTGATGACATACAAGAAAGATTGGGATTTAAGGAGAAAAATGTCTTCCGCATGAGCTTTGAGAGAAAAAATCTAACTTATGTAGTAAGACTTACATCAGACAAAGACCAACAACTTATTCATATACTCAATTCTATAAAAGGAAGTGCTATCGTTTATGTTAGAAGCAGAAAACGCACTAAGGAAATTGCCCAAATGCTTAAAGATAATGATATTGAGGCAACTTATTATCATGCAGGACTGGAACATTATACAAAGGACTTGCGACAAAAAGAATGGCAAAATGACGAAATACGCGTAATGGTGGCTACAAATGCCTTCGGAATGGGAATTGACAAGCCTAATGTAAGAACTGTCGTACATATTGACTGTCCAGATTCTATCGAGGCATATTTTCAGGAAGCAGGACGTGCAGGACGAGATGGGAAAAAGGCTTATGCTGTATTATTGTACAATGATGGAGACTGTAGAAAGTTATATAAACGTGTTACTGATAACTTTCCTGAAAAAGAATATGTTAAGAAGGTATATGACAGCTTGGCTTATTTCTACCAGATAGGTGTTGGGAGCGGTATTGGTCATACATTCACTTTTGATATTGGCAAATTCTGCCACAACTTCGGACTTTCTATGATTCTTGTTGACTCTTCATTAAGAATTTTGGAAAGAGCAGGCTATATATTATATGAAAACGATCCAAAAAGTAGTGCAAGACTTATATTTTTGCTTAGTCGGAATCAGCTTTATATACTTGAGAACCTTACGAATAATGAAGATAAAATAATTACAACCCTACTCCGTCTATACGGTGGACTTTTCAATGATTACACATATATTGATGAAGGATTGATAGCTCAGAAATCAGGACTCACACAACAACAGGTATATCTTATATTAAAAAACCTGAGCATGAAAAGAATATTGCATTTCATTCCACAACGAAAAATGCCTTATATCACATATACAAAGAGTAGAGATGATGGTGAAAGAATTATCATTTCCAAAAATGTATATGAAGATAGAAAAATTGAATTTGCAAAGAGAATTGACGCAATAATTGAATATGCCAAAAATGATAATGTATGCAGAAGTAGACAGTTATTAAGATATTTCGGTGAAACAGATAGTAGAGACTGTGGGTTATGTGATGTTTGTCTTGAGCACAATACAAACCAAGCTTCAGAAGATAAAATTTCTTTACCGAAGAAAAGAATACTTGAAATGTTGAAAGACGAAAAAAAACATCATATTACAGAACTAAATAAAATGAACCTCCCAGACAGACAGCTGGATGAAGCATTAGAATTCTTAATTAACGAGGAATACATTATTAATGATTGTGGATATATTAGTCTTAACAACAAATAGGTTCAATTTTGACTAACGGCATTACGATATCTCTTATCGGTGCTGCTGTTTAATGCTTACTTAACTTATATTTCTTGATCTAGGAAAATATTCTGGTCAATTAAAACCCTCCTACTGTATAAATTGTATTACCAGTTTCTTTATTCTTCTTCAATTTATGGAGGATATCCTATATGTATGATTTACCTTTCCGTATGTTAGTATATGTATGATTACCTGAAGCTTGTATAAACAAAATGGAAAAAGGGAAATCTCCCTCACAGGAAACTCCCCCTTACAACATTATGTACGAGAAAAAAATTAACTATTTTCTGGACGAAGTTTACGAACTGTATTTCCAGCCTGCCACATTTCTTTATTGCGCATAGCTTCTAGTTCTGCATTTAACTTCTCACGATAATCAGATCTTGAATTCTTATCAATAGAAATCTGAGCCTCATTACCAGTCTTAACACTAAGATACAACCATTGCATAACTGGCTTAATAGCTTCACGGAAACGAGGTGCCCAATCTAAAGCTCCACGCTGTGCTGTTGTAGAACAGTTTGCATACATCCAATCCATACCCTTTGCACCAAATAATGGCATCAAACTCTGAGTTAACTCCTCAACAGTCTCATTGAAAGCCTCAGATGGAGTATGTCCATTCTCACGCAAAACATCATACTGTGCTTCAAGCAATCCCTCAATGGCACCCATCAAAGAACCTCTTTCACCAGTCAAATCAGATGTAGCCTCACGCTGGAATGTAGTCTTAAATAAATATCCAGCACCGATACCAATACCAAATGCGATAGTCTTGTCTTCAGCATGACCAGACGCATCCTGATAAACAGCATAAGAACAGTTTAATCCACGACCTTCACAGAACATGGTACGAAGAGAAGTACCAGACCCCTTAGGTGCAACCATAATGACATCAATATCCTTTGGTGGGACAACACCTGTACGATCTTGCCAATTGATAGCAAATCCATGAGAATAATACAAAGTTTTGCCAGCAGTTAGATACTGCTTAATTGTTGGCCAAACAGCAATCTGACCAGCGTCAGAAAGCAACATACAAATAATAGTACCTTTTTGTACAGCTTCCTCAATCGAGAAAAGAGTCTTTCCTGGAACCCAACCGTCAGCAAGACATTTTTCATAAGTCTTACCTTCACGCTGACCTACGATAACATTAAATCCGTTATCACGCAAGTTACAAGCCTGACCTGGTCCCTGAATACCATAACCAATTACAGCAATCGTTTCATTTTTTAGTACTTCACGCGCCTTCTCCAAAGAAAATTCCTTACTGGTGACAACAGTTTCTACGACTCCACCAAAATTCATTTCTGCCATATTTTAAAAAAAATGTGCGCCCTCATTTAAGGGATCGCGGGTTATTATTATCCCTTTGAATCATGCCTGTCTTTTCCAAAGACAGTCGTTTAATAGATCCATTCCATTACCTATCCAAGGTTTCAGCTAGGGATTTCAAATATTTTTCGTACGCAAAGGTAACACTTTAAAACGAAACTACCAAACATTCTTTCAATCTTTTACAAAATTAACCTTACTTCTAACAACTTCAACTTCATCAGCATTTGTTTTAGAACTTTTTGTAATTCTTATGCAATATTCGTCTTCAGAAGTATGCTCACTGTAAAAATTCAATTTATCTCCACAATGACATTCTGCAACATATGCAATTTCAAAGCGTTTAATAGTATAATGAACATACCAATCTAAATTCCACAAATCAAGAATGTGTTCAATATATTTTACACTATTGATATGACCATTTACATCAACATCACTATAGTTAGTGTCTATAGTCCTTACTAGTTTTGCATCTGCAGACATCTTAACTCGTGAACTTTTAGCGATAGGACATTGTTTTTCTTTATCAACATAGTCAAGAATAAGACCATCATGAACAGCTAGTATATCAACAGGCTGGCGCGTATCAGTATCTATCATAGCCCAAGTGCTCTTACCATATCCATAAATTTTATTCGAGTCAGGATTAACAACAGTAAAATTTCGACTTGTGAAAAATTTCATAACACCGTCAACCCATGTCTCAACATTAAACTTATCGTATGATATAGGCATCTCTGTCATTTCTATTGCTAGTCTTGACAGAACCCAAGTCTTGTGAATTGGATTTAAATAACTCATCCCGTATCCACGCTCATTCGAATGGAAATCAGCTGCATTCAACATATGATTTCCTAGATGTCCCATAAACAAATGTTTCGAAAAGTCGCAATGAAAAGGCTCTGCTAAAAATTTGTAGCAACCAACTTTATCCAAAATATCAGTCATTATCTTTACTCTCCTGTTCGTGCAAGAAATCAGATATAGGTTCATCGAAACTTCTTGTCACAGCAATGCGACCACATCTTGTGTATTGCAGTATGCATTTAAAATTGTTTAATTTATTAAATAAATCAGCAATATCCTCTGTTAAACCAGCTAATAATACAGTGCTGTAAGTATGGTTTACTTCCATCATACGCGCATCATGCCTACGAATAGTTCGAGATACTTCTGGATTATCCAACAATACAGGCGTTGAAATTTTAAAAAGAGCCACTTCGTGAATAAAGAGCTGTTCATCAGTATAATAATCAGCTTTCACAACATCAATTTTCTTCTCAATGGCTTTTGTTATTTTATTTATCTGCTCTTCATCACTCCAGGCAGTAATCGTATACTTGTGTACATTTAATATACTGCTAGCTGAAACATTTAAACTCTCAATATTTACTTGTCTACGAGTAAATACCGCCGTTATTTGATTTAATATACCGGCGATATTCTCAGAATAGACTAATAATGTATATAATTTCTTTTCCATTTACTTAAAATTTGAAATACTAATAATCAAGTTCAAGCAACATTCCATCAACACTCTTTCCTGGTAATGTCATAGGAACTATATCTTCATTTTCCTTAATAGCGCATTCCAAGAAATAAGGTCCCTTTGTTGAAATCATCTTTTCTACTTTAGAACGTAAATCTTTACGGTCAACAACAAGATCATAAGGAATGTTATATGCCTTAGAGATTTCCTGATAATGTGGATTCATCATATGAGTAAATGAATAACGACCATTAAACATTAAATCTTGCCACTGACGTACATTCCCAAGAAAATTATTATTAAGAAGGATTATCTTTATAGGTGCCTGTTGCTCCATTATAGTGCCAAACTCTTGTATACTCATCTGTAACCCTCCGTCTCCACAAAAACAACATATTGTTCTTTCGGGAGCACCAAAACTTGCACCGATAGCCGCAGGAAGCCCAAATCCCATTGTACCAAAACCTCCACTAGTAACAATAGAACGCTTATTCTTAAACTTAAAATAGCGACTAGATATCATCTGATTTTGACCTACATCATTTACCAATACGGCCTCTCCATTAGTAACTTCGGCTACAACATTTGTAACTTCGCCCATCAACAGAGGACCTTCAGTTGGATGAATATCTGGCTCTATAACCTTCTCAATTTCCATATCATCGTATTTCTTAAACGAATCACGCCATTCACGATGATTATTTTCATTCAGTAAACTCGTTATTGCAGGAATGGTTTGCTTACAATTTCCCAATACCGCAACATCGGCTTTAATGTTCTTATTAATCTCGGATGCATCAATATCAAGATGGATTATCTTTGCCTGCTGTCCATAAGTAGAAGGCAATCCAGTAACTCTATCACTGAATCGCATACCTATTGCTATAAGTACGTCGCACTCCTGAGTTTTCATATTGGCAGCATAACTACCATGCATTCCCAACATACCAATATCTAAAGGATGATCAGATGGTAATGCTGATAATCCTAGTAATGTGCGACCAGCAGGAATGTCAGCTTTTTCAAGGAATTCAACAAGTTCACTCTGTGCATTTCCTAATTCAACACCCTGCCCTACAAGTGCAAACGGTTTTTTAGCACCATTGATTAGTTTTGCTGCTTCTTCAATAGCACAACTGTCTATTTTAGGATAAGGATTATATGACCTTACATTATCAACCTTTATTGGATTCCATTCACACGTATGATTTTGCGCATTTTTGGGAAAGTCAAGAACAACTGGTCCTGGACGTCCAGAACGCGCAATATAGAAAGCACGACTTACAGCCCATGCTACATCTTCGGGACGACGTATTTGGTAAGCCCATTTCGTTATCGGTTGTGCAACTCCTACTAAATCAACTTCCTGAAAGGCATCAGTACCCAAAGCTCCAACGCCAACCTGTCCTGCAATTACAACTATTGGGGTAGAATCCATCATTGCATCTGCAACACCCGTCAATGTATTAGTAGCTCCTGGGCCACTGGTCACAAGGCACACACCAACATCACCACTGACTCGTGCATACCCTTCGGCAGCATGAGCAGCAGCCTGCTCGTGACGTACTAAGATGTGATCAAACATCTTCTTTTCACCTCTAGTGTAACCATACAAAGCATCGAATACAGGCATTATCGCACCACCCGGATAACCGAATATAGTCTTAACACCTTCATTATGCAAAGAACGCATCAATGCTTCAGAACCTGTAATTACTTCTTTACTCATTATATATAACTTAAACTACTAAAACATATTCTACATCAATCAATCATCCTTACGCCACCTTTATCTGCAGAACTCACACTTTGTGCATAAGCTCTTAAAGCTTTACTAACAACTCTGTTACGCTTTAAAGGTTGTTGTTTACGTGCAGACAATTCCTCATCACTTAATTTTACGTTTATACTACGGTTTGGAATATCGATTTCAATAATATCACCATCTTTTATCTTACCGATATTACCGCCAGCAGCAGCCTCTGGAGAAATATGTCCTATACTTAATCCAGAAGTTCCACCAGAAAAACGCCCATCCGTAATCAATGCACATTCCTTACCCATATGCATACTCTTAATATACGAAGTTGGATAAAGCATTTCTTGCATACCAGGTCCTCCCTTTGGTCCTTCATGAGTGATAACAACGCAATCACCTTTCTTAACTTTACCTGCAAGGATTCCTTCACAAGCATCATCTTGACTATCAAAGACAACAGCTGGTCCTGAGAATTTCCAAAGAGATTTATCAACTCCGGCTGTTTTAACAACGCAGCCATCTTGGGCTATATTACCAAAAAGCACGCCAAGACCACCATCTTTAGTATAAGCATGTTCTAGATCCCTTATACATCCATTTGAACGATCTGTATCAAGACTATCCCATTTTTCATCCTGACTACCCATTTGAGTAGAAAATTTATTTCCTGGGGCACTATGATAAATTCTATCAGCATCAGGATTGACAGTTGCACCAGTGATAGCATACTTTATAAGAGCGGAATTAAGGGTCATACCATCTACTCTATTTGTATCAGCATGCAACAATCCAGCCTTATTGAGTTCATTCATTATACCAAGTATTCCACCTGCTCTATTGCACTCTTGAACGCTATATTTCTGGGTATTCGGAGCCAGCATGCACAAACAAGGCACCTTACGACTTAACTCATCGATATCCTTTATTCTAAAATCTGCTTCAGCTTCCTGTGCAACAGCAAGAAGATGAAGAACTGTATTTGTGCTTCCGCCCATTGCTATATCAAGTGCCATTGCATTAAGAAAAGCATTGCGTGTAGCTATATTGCGCGGCAAAACACGATCATCTCCATCTTCATAATACGCAAAGGCATTCTTTACAATCTGGCGAGCTGCATCTTTAAATAATTGAATTCTATTCTTATGTGTTGCTAAAATAGTTCCATTTCCAGGAAGAGCTAAACCAATAGCTTCTGTAAGTGAATTCATTGAATTAGCTGTAAACATGCCTGAACAACTGCCACAACCAGGACATGCACAACTCTCAATTTGCTTCATTTCCTCATCACTGACGGATGGGTCTGCTCCCTTAACCATAGCTGTAATAAGGTCGGCATTCTCGTTTTTCCAACGACCAGCTTCCATTGGACCACCAGAACAAAAAATGGTCGGAATATTAAGCCTCATAGAAGCCATAAGCATACCTGGAGTAACTTTATCACAGTTTGATATGCATATCATAGCATCAGCCTTATGAGCATTAACCATATACTCAACAGAGTCTGCAATTATATCTCGTGAAGGCAATGAATAAAGCATTCCGTCATGTCCCATAGCAATACCATCATCAATGGCGATAGTATTAAACTCTGCAGCATAACACCCCATGCTTTCTATTTCTTTTTTGACTATCTGACCTATTTCGTGAAGATGTGTATGTCCAGGAACAAATTGAGTAAAACTATTGACTATCGCTATAATTGGTTTACCAAATTGTTCATGCTTCATACCAGCAGCGACCCATAAAGCTCTGGCTCCAGCCATTCTTCTGCCCTCAGTACAGACAGCACTCCTTAATTGATGTTTCATATCTCTTAATGTATTTTGTATACAAATATTGTAAACGAGAACAATCTTCTCCTTATTTAATTTGCAAAGATAACTAGAAAATACGAAACAGCCAATAAATTAACGCATATTATTTACCAATATACGAATTATGTAAGAAAAAGCAACAAAAAAGTTTCGAATTATAAATATTACATAAATATAAGGATCAAAAAATCCCTAGTAGCCATTAAGCCACTAGGGATTCTTTTAAATATATAATTCTGTTAAATACTTATTACTTAACGTAAACTACAGCAAGACGGTTAGATGTAACACCCTGTACACCCTTACCAGTTGCATCCTTTACGATAACGCCTTTAGACTTCAAGTACTTTGCAACATTATTAGCACGAATCTGAGAAACCTGCTTGTTAACCTTTACAGAACCCTCTGGAGAAGCTGTACCGATGATTTCAACAGTAGCACCATTAGTTACATTGTCAAGAACCTTCTTAGCATCCTTAGTAAGATCAGCCTTACCCTGAGCGAATGTTACGAACAAAGGACATGTAGTTGCCTCAGCAGGAACTTCCTTGACAACTTCCTTGATAACTTCCTTAGGCTTCTTTGCAAGCTCGTTGCGAAGATCACTAATCTGAGAATTCAGACCATCGATTTCACTCTGATCACGAAGTTGAGCAATCTTGAAGTTGTGTGTACCATTAGAATTCATAAACTTGTAAACAACACCAGCATTCAACTGAACGAAGCTATGATTTACATCAAACTTAATACCATCGTTTCCAAGATTGAAAGGAGTGTTAGACTTGTCATTAAGACCAAACATAACAGCTGGTTCAATGTAAATCTGCCATGCCTTATCAGCACCAAGGTTGTAAGCAAAGTCAAGAGCTACCTTAGAAGTAAGGTTGTTAACACATCCAGCTTTATCGTACTCCTTAGAGTTTCCAAAAAGATGTCCCCAACCTAAACCAGCAACAACACTAACCTCAAATGGACGTGGTTGACCAAGATAGCCACCAAACAAGTTGCTCAAGTTAACAGTACCAAGAAAACTTGTGTTAAGGTAACGAACAACGGTACCAGTAGAAGCCCAAGGTTTATTTGAGAAATAAGCATTGCTTTCAATTGCGGCACCCAAAACTGGAGTGAAGTTACGACCAATGCGCACACCGAAATTAGAGTCAAGACCCTTCATCCAAGCATGACCTGTAGCCTTTGTTGCAAGACCACCATTGATACCTACATAAATGTTGTCAAATGTTTTACTCTCTTCTACAGTTTGTGCAGAAGCAGAAACTGCTAAAACAGCAGCAGCGAACAATAAAACGAACTTTTTCATGTCTCTCTAAAATTAATTAATAATTATTGATTTTTTCTATTTTCTATTTCTGCATGCAAAGTACGTAAAAATTATCGAAACATCCAAATTATTATTAATAAATTTATGACATATAACATTAAAAATGAGCAAAATCAATTCAAATATTGTCTATTAATGACTTTAGCTACTTGTTTTTTGGATTTTGTTTGGTAAATTGAATAACTTTTTGCTATCTTCGCAATATGAAAAAAATTATCTTAATAACAGGTGGCCAACGTTCCGGCAAAAGTGTCTATGCAGAAAAATTGGCCCTTCGTCTTAGTACAAGCCCCATATATCTTGCTACAGCACATATTTGGGATGAAGAATTCATGATAAGAGTTAAGAATCATCAAGAACGACGAGGTTCTAACTGGACAAACATCGAAGAAGAGAAATTTCTTTCAAAACATTATATATATAATAATGTGTGTGTAATTGATTGTATAACATTATGGTGTACTAATTTTTTTTATGACAAAAGTCGTGAAGATAACGATCAACCCAGTGTTGATGAATCTTTAAAAGCAATCAAAGATGAATTTGATAAATTCACAAATCAAGATGGTACTTTTATCTTCGTAACTAACGAAATTGGTAGTGGAGGCGTTAGCGACAATGCTATACAAAGACGATTCACAGATTTAGAAGGTTGGATGAACCAATATGTTGCAAGTAAAGCAGATGAAGTTATACTTATGGTTTCAGGTATTCCTGTCAAAATAAAATAATATGAAAAGAATTTTTAATATACAATCTCCTTGCTTGGATATAAAACAAAACATTCAAGATAAGATCGACAATTTAAACAAGCCAAAAGGGTCTTTAGGAATGCTTGAAGATTTAGCATTGCAAATTTGTCTGATTCAGCAAACGCTATCGCCAAAATTATCACATCCATGCCACATTCTTTTCGGTGGTGACCATGGAATTGAAAGAGAGGGCGTTTCTGTTTCTCCACGCAGTGTGACTTGGCAACAAATGATAAACTTCACAAGAGGCGGAGGGGGTGTTAATATGTTTTGCAACCAACACGGATTTGAATTAAAAATTATTGATATTGGAGTTGATTATAACTTATCTGACTATCCTAAAATAATCAATCGCAAAATTGCAAATGGCACTAAAAATTTTCTATATGAGGCCGCTATGACAGAAGAACAATTCTGGAATGCTATTGACATTGGTGCAGAAATGACGGATCAATGTATCTCTGAAGGATGTAATATTATTAGCATTGGAGAAATGGGTATTGCAAATACCAGTCCATCAAGTATTTGGATGAGTATTTTCGGAGATATCCCCCTTATAGAATGTATAGGTGCTGGAGCAGGTTTATCCGATGAAGGTATAAAGCATAAATATGAGACTTTAAGAACTGCTATAGAAAAATTCGACAGTAATAATCACGATATAATTGATACAATTAGATATTTCGGCGGTTTCGAAATGGTTGGTGCTGTAGGAAGTATGCTAAGAGCAGCCGAGAAGCACATGATAATACTTGTAGACGGTTTCATTATGTCAGCATGCATACTAGCAGCAAGCAAATTATATCCTGCAATATTAAAATATGCTATTTTTGGGCACTGCGGAGATGAATTAGGGCATCGAAAAATGCTAAACATGCTTAATGCCAAGCCACTATTATCATTGGGATTGAGACTCGGAGAAGGTACAGGAGCACTTTGTGCCTACCCNATAATCGAATCTGCTGTNAATATGACGAACGAGATGAATANTTTTAATAATGCACATATAACCAAATATTTTTAAAAATGCTTGTTTCAATAGAAAAAGACATAAAATTATACGATCGTATTTGGGCCGCACTGATATTCTTTACAAGATTACCATTCTGGAGAATACATCAACCACCCAAAGAAGCTTATGAAACCGTTGTTGAATTTTGGCCTCTTGTTGGATGGATTACAGCACCAATAATGGCTGTAATATTATTTTTCGGACCTAGATTTATGCCATACGACCTAGCTATAATAGTAGCAATGCTATCACGAATAGCTATAACAGGAGCTTTACATGAAGATGGGCTAACCGACTTTATTGATGGTTTTGGTGGTGGAGGTAATGATAGAAATAGGATTCTCGACATTATGAAAGACAGTAAAATTGGGACATACGGTGTGCTTGGAATAACAATTTATCTCTTTACATTTTATAAATGTCTATCTCTATGTTCTCCTATGAATGCTGCAATAATGGTAATTGCTGCTGACCCTTTCTGTAAAATGCTAACATCCCAAATCATCCAAATGATGCCATACGCTAGGACTGCAGAAACAGCAAAAAATGGTGTCGTATATAAGAAATTCAATATACGAGGAGGTATATTCTTAATGTTACAGGGAGGAATCCCGATCTTGATTATCTGGTACTTTTTTGGTTTATCTTATATATGTATTACTGTCCCAGGAATTGTATTGTATTTTCTATATCTATTTGTATGGAAGCGCATACATGGTTACACAGGAGACTGTTGTGGAGCAATATTTCTAATGACTGAATTAAGTTTCTACATAACTTTTATAATTACCCACTATAATTATTTCACAAATTAAGATAATGAAAGTTACACTTATCAGACACACAAAAGTTGGAGTACCAAAGGGAACATGTTATGGTTGGAGTGATATTCCCGTGGCAGACACTTTCATGGAAGAAGCAGCTATAACAAAAGAAAAATTAGAGCATTTAAAACCTTTTGATATCGTTTATTCTTCCCCGCTCACGAGAGCACGCAAGTTAGCTGCAGCATGTGGCTATTCAAATCCAATACTCGAAAATAGACTTAAAGAAATGAATATGGGTGATTGGGAAATGCGCTTATATGATGATATAGCGAAAGAGGATCCACATATACTTGATTGGTATAACGACTACATGCACTTGAAAGCAACAGGAGGTGAGAGTTTTCCTATATTATATCAGCGTGTTGCTGATTTTCTTGACGAATTAAAGAACAAGCCATATGAGAATGTTGCGATATTTGCCCATGGAGGTGTTTTGATATGTGCAGGAATATATGGGAAATTATTCGAAAAAGAAAATGCCTTCGAAAATCTTATAGATTACGGAGGCATTGAAACTATAGAGATTTAAGAATCTCTATAGTTCTATTCCAACAACAGAATAAGCTGGGAGTTGGATTATATTATTATTTATTATTAATGCAGAACTTGTATTATTAGTATCATTTAAGATTCGCTCTGTTGTCTTACTTTCTGGTCTTCCTCCAAACATCATATATTTTGTATTTGAAGAAAGATTTATGCCATTAACTTTAAGACAGACCTTTGTAGGTAATGCATTAACAAGCTTAAGATATGTCTTACCTTTAGTTTCGTCTCTCACTACACTTGAAGCCACACGATAAGCATACTTTTCATCAATATTTATCTTAGAGCTAATGTACTTATCACCAGAGTAATTTGAAAATAAAACCTGGGTCTCATAGCTCGGAGTAGTAACAATATTTGTTTCATCAAAATAAATAAGATCAGGATTCCAATTCTTATGCTTATCATTACATAGCAACGGAGCATAACTCGCCATTTCAACAACATCAGCATTGCGCTCTACATTGCAAAGATATATTGCTTCAGCCAATGCAGATTCCATAGTTCTTGTATGTGATGCATATTCGCCAAGATATACCTTCGGAGCATTTCTATCATAGCTGTCATAATAATCAGTATTATGCAAAAACCAACCTGTAGATTCATAATAATGTTCATCAACAGCATCAATATATTTTTTATTTTGATTGGCAAATTTCCATCCCTCAATATAATCTGAAGAGGGATTGTGAAAAGGACCAACAGTACCAACGACCTCCATATTTGGATATTTAACTTTTACAGCTTTACATATCATCAAATATCTTTCCTCGAAAACTGTTGATATTAAATCTTCATTGCCAATACCAATCATTTTCAGATTGAATGGGGCCGGATGACCAGCTTCTTGGCGCATCTTTGCCCATTTTGAAGTAGCAGGATCGCCATTAGCCCATTCTATCATATCTAGTACATCCTGTATATATTCAGGCATTCTATCTACAGGAATACCACATTGTTGCCCCCCGATACCTTTTGTGTTAGCAGAAGAATTCTGACAAGGCACTCCCGCAGCCATAACAGGTAAAGGTTCTGCTCCTATATCTTCACAGAACTGGAAATATTCGTAGTATCCCAATCCTCTAGACTGATGATAATTCCATATATTTCTTTCAGGCTTTCTATCTTGTAAAGGTCCAATAGTCTCTTTCCAATTATATATATTGTCCAGCCCATCACCATGCAACATACATCCTCCAGGGAAACGAACAAACTTTGGTTTAAGATTTGCTATTGTCTGAGCTAAGTCAATCCTCATTCCATGACCTTTGAAAGTTTGATGAGGAAATAAAGAAATCATATCTACAGCTATCTGTCCTTGGTTCTTACCTGTTATAATCAAAGTAAGATTATGAAGCTTATCTACGTATTCTTTATGCTTTTTTGTATCTAGTATTAAATTCAAGTTATACTTAATCCATTCATTACCTTCTATTTTTATTTTTCCTTCGGCAATAGAATTTCCCAAAGAATCAACAAGNGAAATGATTAATTGATTTTTTCTATCATCAATACAACGTGCANACATAGAGAAATCAAAATTATTTCCTTTAGACGAGATTATGTTATCCCACCCTGAATTAATAAGTGAACTCTTGTTTATTATTGCATAATGCAGATTATTTTTACTTAAAGATTTATCCGTAGATATAACTATTGGCTGATCTGATTTCCAACCTGTCGAAGCATTCCATCCAACATGATCTTTGTCAGTATATTCAAAATCTTTATTTCTTAAAAGTTCAGCGTACAACCCTCCGTCGGCAGCATAATTAATGTCTTCAAAGAACACTCCAATCAACTTATTGCTTATTTTCTTAGTTTTTGTAAAATCAATATCAATAGTTGCATTTACACAATCACCTATATTTGGAAAACACTTTCCATCATCAGCCATTTTCTCACTATACCTTAGGTTATCCTTATCCAATGTATTAAACCAATTTCTGATATAATTAAGATGAAATGCAGGTATTTCAAATTCATTCCCCAAATACAATTTTCCATTAACAGAATCAATGTCCATTTGCCATAAGACATCATCAGCCTCCGATTCAACAGAATCTTCCTCAAAATGTCGGAAATCTTCAGAAGCATGAAGATATCTNTTACCTTTTGCTGTTTTAAGATAGATATCAAAACCACCATCATCCATTTGATAAACAATAGGATTATTAACTCCACATTCAGCAACNACAGGATAGTCTTGCGGGCGCCATGTTATCAAATNCTCAGAAAACGCAGCAGCAAAAGTAGGTGCTGTATTATTAANTCCCCAAACAGCACGCCAAGTNCCATCTTTTGCCTTAATTACAAAAGGATNATGCATCTTTTTCTCTGCACCCCATTGNCCATAGTCAGAAGAGCACAACNGTCCNACATCATTCCACTTTTCATTTTCTCCGAGATAAGCCAGATGCAATCCATCTTTTTCTCCTGGAGAATAAATAAATATCTGACATGTTGAATCTTTACCAGATATCGTATATTCTGGTTCAACATTCTGCGCCATAGCACTTAATTGAAGTACTAGCGAGATTAAAAGTACATTTAACTTCTTCATGATAATACATTTTGTCTCATTAAAAGGGGACTGATTCGCATCACTGCGTATCAGTCCCATAAAAATTAGAGAGTTATAAAAAAAATCAAGTTATATTTCTTTTTCATTTATAATATTCTTTTTTACCTGCTGCCAATGTATTCTTCATCAGAGAACAAATGGTCATAGGACCAACGCCTCCAGGGACAGGAGTTATAAAAGAACATTTCTGAGCAACTTCATCAAACTTCACGTCACCATTAAGTCTGAATCCACTCTTGCGTGTTGCATCAGGGACGCGTGTTGTACCGACATCTACTATTACAGCACCATCTTTTACCATATCAGTCGTAACAAAATCAGGTCTACCAATTGCTGCTATTATAATGTCTGCCTCAAAGCATTCCTTCTTTAAATCTTTTGAATGACTATGGCAAACTGTAACCGTAGCATCACCAAAATTTTTCTGCATCATTAATTGAGCCATTGGCTTACCAACAATATTACTCCTTCCTAACACCACACATTTTTTTCCACTTGTTTCTATACCATAATGTTTTAGCAATGTTATTATACCCAACGGAGTTGCAGAGATAAAACAAGGTAGACCAATGGCCATTCTTCCAACGTTAATAGGATGAAAGCCATCTACATCTTTACGATAGTCGATTGCCATTATAATTTTTTGTTCATCAATATGCTTTGGCAAAGGCAACTGAACTATAAAACCGTCAACATCAGAATCTTTGTTCAATCGATCAACGCATAATAGTAGTTCTTCTTCTGTGACATCATCCTCGTAACGAATTAGAGTTGACTTAAATCCACATTGTTCACATGCTATGACTTTATTCTTGACATAAGTTTCAGAACCACCATCATGGCCTACCAAAACAGCAGCTAAATGTGGTTGCTTACCGCCTGCCCCAACAATTTCTTTTACCTCTTCAGCTATTTCAGCCTTGATAGCTGCCGCTGTAGCCTTTCCATCGATTAATTGCATTATAGTAATAATTTAATGTTATAGTTTTGGCATTCCCGGCATTTTCATACCTTTCATGCGGCTCATCATGCCTGCCATCTGATTACCAGTAACCATCTTCATCATCTTACGAGTCTGATCAAACTGCTTCACAAGTTTATTAACTTCCTGTATGCTTGTACCAGAACCTTTAGCTATTCTTTGACGACGACTAGTATTAAGGATTTCTGGAGTTGTACGCTCTGCAGGGGTCATACTTCTAATAATAGCTTCAATACCATTAAAAGCATTATCATCTATATCAACATCTTTTATAGCCTTGCCTACTCCAGGAATCATACCAGCCAAGTCTTTCAGATTTCCCATCTTTTTAATCTGCTCTATTTGATTAAGGAAGTCATTGAAATCAAACTTATTCTTCTGTATTTTTCTCTGGAGTCTTTTAGCTTCTTCCTCATCAAACTGTTCCTGAGCACGTTCAACAAGTGAAACTATATCACCCATTCCCAAAATTCGATCTGCCATACGTGAAGGATGGAATACATCTATAGCTTCCATCTTCTCACCAGTACCAACAAACTTAATTGGTTTTGTCACAACTGTTCTGATAGAAAGTGCAGCACCACCACGCGTATCACCGTCTAGTTTGGTAAGGACGACTCCATCAAAATCAAGTCTATCATTAAATTCCTTAGCAGTATTAACAGCATCTTGACCAGTCATAGAATCGACAACAAACAATGTTTCATCAGGATTCAAGGCTATTTTAAGATTTGATATCTCTGTCATCATCTGCTCATCAACGGCAAGTCGACCGGCAGTATCCACAATAACAACATCATACCCTTTAGCCTTAGCCTCTTGTATCGCATTATTTGCAATATCAATCACATTTTTATTCTCAGGCTCAGAATATACAGGAACGTCTATTTGTTCACCAACGACTTTCAACTGCTCAATAGCAGCAGGGCGATACACGTCACAAGCTACCAATAAAGGCTTTTTATTTTTCTTTGTCTTTAGTATATTAGCTAGTTTACCACTGAATGTAGTCTTACCAGAACCTTGAAGACCACTCATCAATATAATTGCAGGATGACCATCAAGTTTAAGTTCTGCAGTATCACCTCCCATGAGTTCTGCCAATTCGTCATGAACCAATTTGATCATCAACTGACCTGGTTTCACGGCAGTAAGCACGTTCATACCCATAGCCTTTTTCTTTACATTATCAGCAAAAGATTTTGCGACTTTGTAGTTAACATCGGCATCAAGAAGTGCTCTACGCACGTCTTTAAGAGTTTCAGCAACATTTATTTCTGTGATTTGTCCCTCACCCTTTAGTATTTTGAATGAGCGCTCTAATCTATCACTAAGATTTTCAAACATATGATATTTCTTTTTTTATAATTCTCTTTTTCCTGAAGATAGACTTATCTTATCTTTTAAAAACAATGTATTATATTGCTTTCATGCAAAATTACATAATTAATAATACAAAAAAGAGTGTTAGATAATATTTTAAAAAAAATTAATAGAGTTTCTACTTTACTCTCCATAAATATTTTTATGGTATTGTTAGATAATATCGCCGCTTACTGTTTGAATTTCATAATCAAAGGTAAATGATCACTATAGCCATTAAGATATTTTGCGCCCCTAAAATTTCTGAAAGGCTGCACACCACCATAAATTTCATCTTCAACAAGAAGAAACTTATAATCAGCGATGCTACAACTTATAACCAATGATTTTAGTGTATTACTGCAAAAAACATGGTCAAGACTCCCCCATTCTCCTTTATACTTATATGTTCCTTTAGCCCCATTATTACCACGGGCATCAATCGAAACATCCGTCATTCCGAAATTACTTACATATTGTAAACTTTTATCACTTGCATAGTCATTAAAATCTCCAGCAACAATAATCTTAGCCAATGGGGAGATTGCTTTTACAGAATCAATAGCTGAAGTAAGTATCTTAGCAACAGCCATTCTATTTGGTCGTGAAGCCAATTCACCACCAGTTCTACTTGGAGCATGAACAACAAATACATGAACAGTATCACCGCTAATAATTTTCCCTGACGCATAAAGGATATCACGAGTCGGTCTCATGTCTTTTATCGGAGTTACCCTTATTGGATGCCAATCAATTAATTGGAATGCAAATGGAGAGTATAATAAAGCCACATCTATGCCTCTTTCATCTGGAGAATTCGTCACGAGATATTCATATCTGGCCTGACGGAGTAAGGAACGTTTTGTCAAGTCACGCATAACACTGTCATTCTCAACCTCACACAATGCAACCATATCAGGGAGTACCCAGCGTCCAGAATCCTCGCCACATGCTATTATTTCCTGACCAATATGGTTAAGCTTCTTCCAATATCTACCATTATTCCAATAATGATAGCTATCAGGAAGAAACTCAGTATCATTCTTCAGTGAATCATGTTGAGTATCAAAAAGATTCTCACAGTTCAATTCGACAAAAGTAAAGATACTGAGCAATAAATAAAATATTTTCATAACTGAATTATCATACCAAATCCTCTTTTACATGCTGTCTAATCTTGGTAAGATATGCTTTCATCGCTTTAGCATCTTTTTTATCAATAATATCCATCAGTTCCTTCAACTCCTCGCATATTTTAGACACCTGACCGCTTGTATAGGGATTGAACAATATTTCCTGAAGCAGGTAATCATCTTCATTCAATACACCTTTAGCAATGCGCATGTGACGCTTAAAAGTGGTTCCAGGAGCATTTTGATGTTTCATTACAGCTGCAAAAACAAATGTAGACACAAACGGAATACTCAATGAGTAAGCTACAGTCTCATCATGTTCAAGGAAGGTGTATTCATATATATTAAGTCCAAGTTTCTGATATAGATCCTTAAAGAATATGCGTCCCATGTAATCACCCTCGCTGATTATGATTGCATTTTCCTCGCTAAGTTGGTTGAGATTTGCAAAGGTTGGACCAAACATAGGGTGAGTACTAACATAAGGATGTCCACTCTGCTCATAAAAATCCTTCAAACCAGTCTTTACACTTGCGATATCACTAACGATACATTCCGTTGGCAAATATGGCAAAATTTCCTTAAATGCAGATAATGTATATTTAACTGTAACTGCATTTATGGCCAATTCTGGGGCAAAGTTCTTAACTTCGTCCAATGTTGTAAAACGTTGGCAGTTATATGTAAAGCGCATTCTCTTGGCATCTTTCTCATATACAGCCACCTCATGTTCAAAACTGAGCAGGTCGATGAAAAAACTTCCCATCTTACCTGCTCCCATTATCAATATTTTCATCTTACTGATTTACTATTTCCAACTGCTGACGCACACTCTCTTCATGAATATGCTCAAATACCTGAGCTGCAAATTCAGGATTCATTCCACACAAACTAGCTTGTGCACCGCGTTTTTCTAGTATTTCATTATAACGTGTAGCCTGAAGCACAGTCATATTATGTTCTTTCTTGTACGTACCAATTTCACGACAAACTCGCATTCTTTTTGCAAGAAGATCCATCAATTGATTATCAATTTCATCAATTTGTGAACGAAGTAGGCGCAGTCCCTCTGTTGTAGTATGCTCATCACGCACAACAAGCAAACTGAGGATATAATCCAATATATCTGGAGTAACTTGCTGTTTAGCATCGCTCCATGCCTCGTCTGGATTACAGTGGCTCTCAACAATAAGACCATCAAAACCTAAATCCATTGCCTGTTGGCAGAGAGGTGCGATAAGATCTCGCCTTCCACCAATATGACTTGGATCACAGATTATTGGAAGTTCTGGAATACGTCTGTGCAACTCTATAGGAATCTGCCACATTGGAAGATTGCGATAAATCTTCTTATCATAGCTAGAGAAACCACGATGTATTGCTCCAAGACGCTTTATTCCTGATTGGTTGAGACGTTGAAGGGCACCAATCCATAATTCCAGATCTGGATTTACTGGATTTTTAACTAAAACAGTAACATCAGCACCTTTCAAACTGTCAGCTAAAGCCTGCATAGCAAAAGGATTTGCACTTGTACGTGCTCCTACCCACAACACGTCTATACCATATTTCAAAGCTTGCTCTACATGCTCAGGAGTTGCAACTTCAGTTGCAGTGAGCATGCCTGTTTGTTCTTTTACTTTTTTCATCCAAGGCAGAGCTTCTTCTCCTTTACCTTCAAAGCCTCCAGGTTTTGTACGTGGTTTCCAAATACCTGCGCGAAATATATGACAGCCCTTAGCTGCTAGTTCTTTAGCTGTCGTAAGTACTTGCTCTTCTGTTTCTGCCGAACAAGGTCCGGCAATAACACATGAAGGACGTTCATTATCACTCGGTAAATTAAGGGGTTGTAATTCGAGTTCCATAATTGTATATATTTTATTATCTATTTATATTTACGAGACTACCATTTAATAGCTTTGATTCTATCAAGTGCCATCTTTAGTTTTTCATCTTTTGCACAAAGGCTTATTCTTACATAGCGTTTACCATTTGATCCGAAAATCAAACCAGGTGTTATAAATACCCTAGCCTCATGCAATACTCGTTCTGTGAGTTCTTCAACATTTGAATATTTTTCAGGAATCTTGCCCCAAAGAAACATTCCTACTTGTTGGTTATCAAATTCGCATCCCAAAGTCTTCATTATATCTTCTGCAATATCTCTTCTACGACGATATACATTTACATTGTATTCTTGATGCCACTCCTCACTGTTTGTATTATATGCTTCGGCTGCCGCAAGCTGAATACCACGAAATGTACCACTATCAATATTGCTTTTAATCTTTAATATCCAACTTATGAATGTGGCATTTGACGTACATAGTCCGACACGCCATCCTGGCATATTGAAAGCCTTACTCATTGAATTAAATTCTATACAACAGTCCTTTGCTCCAGGAATTTGNAATATTGAAAGTTTCTTGNCTTCATTCAGTATAAACGAGTAAGGATTGTCATTTACNACAATGATATCATGCTTTTTAGCAAAATCAACCAAACGTCTGTAAGTTTCTATACATGCATTTCCACCNGTTGGCATATTTGGATAGTTAACCCACATCAATCTTACGTTTGTNAGGTNCATTTTTTCAAGNTCATCAAAATCTGGTTGCCATCCATTATCTTCTCGTAAATTATAGTTTACGACNTTTGCTCCGAGAATCTTACTCAAACTTGTATATGTTGGATAACCAGGATTAGGTACAAGGACTTCTTCTCCTGGATNTACAAAAGCCAAAGTAGTATGCAAAATACCNTCCTTGCTACCAATGAGAGGTTGTATTTCTGTAGCTGGATTAATATCAACTCCATACCATTTCTTATAGAAATTAGCCATAGACTCTCGTAATTCCCGCGTTCCCATAGTTGGTTGATAACCATGGGCATCACTTTGCTTTGCGACTTCACAGAGCTTTTCTATTGTTTGCTGCGACGGTGGCATATCCGGACTACCAATAGCCAAACTAATAATGTCCAGCCCTTGGGCATTAAGTTGTGCAACTTCTTTCAGTTTCCTACTAAAGTAGTATTCCTGTATTTCATTAATTCTGTTAGCAGGTTTCATATTCTCCAAGTATTTTTATATTCTTTACCAACGGTGTTATTGCATCAATGCTCTGACGATACCTAGTAAGATTGTCAAACGACACATCTACATAAAACAAGTATTCCCATTCATGTCCGATAATTGGTAAGGACTGAATTTTCGTCAGGTTGACATCATAGAAACTTAATATTGTAAGCACTTTACTAAGACTCCCCTCCTCATGTGCCAAACTAAATACAAGACTCGACTTGTTACTTTTTTCAACTTCTCTTAATAAGGCAGCCTTGTGTGGATTACTTACAACTAAAAAGCGTGTATAGTTATGCTTATTGTCATGTATGTCCTCCTGTAATATCTTCATTCCATATATATTTGCAGCACGGGACGAACATATCGCTGCCCATCCGTGAATTTTATGACTTGAAATATATTCAGCACTACCAGCTGTATCTTCTGCCTCAACAGCTTTCATCTCTGGATGATTTTCTAAAAAGTTGCGACACTGTGCCAAAGCGACTGGATGAGAATGAACTTCGGTTATTGTATCCCAGTCATCATCTGGTAGGCAACATATAGAATGTTCAATATGCAACTTATGTTCACCAACAACCGTCACACCACTCTCTCTAAGCAAGTCATAATTATGCAACAAAGAACCAGCTATTGTATTCTCTATTGCTATGATTCCGATCACCGTAGGGTCATTCTTGATATTTACAAACACCTGTTCAAATGTAGAACAGCATATAAGTTCAATCTGCTCATCATTAAAGTATTGATGCGCAGCTATATCATGGAACGAACCTATCTCACCTTGTATTGCAATTCTTTTCATATTTTCTTTAACAAAAAACGGTCTCACTCTTTAGAGCGGGACCGTTTCGTATTTATTTTAATTTCATTTTCCTATAAGTCGAAATTTACACGCAACTTCCCGCTTCACAAATCCTTGCAAAGTAAAAATAAAAGTAATAAAAAGATGCGTATGAATTATTCATAACTTTTTTGTTATTTGTTATTATCGGTTGCAAAAGTATAACTTTTATTTGACTCCGCCAAAAGAATTACAACAAAAATTACCGTTTTGCTTTCATTTTTTATATTCTATAGGCCTATACCACCTATTCCATAAGGATCTACACTGCGATATGCTTGTTCAACCTTCTGCTGTATGTTTTCTGTTCCCTCGGCTGTAAACTCTCCATTTATACCGTTTTGTTCCTTTGGATCCAATTCAAGAACTTGTCGCATATCCTCTTCAGCTCCTTCTTTATCGCCTAATGACAACTTTAAAGCACCACGTTCTTTAAAAGCATCAATACAAAATGGATTTTGCTCTATAACCTTAGCATAAAATTCCAGAGCTATATCACTTTCACCCTTAGCTTTTGCTATTCTTGCTCTCAAGAGAAGTATATCCTCACTGCTTTCTGCATTTTCAGCTAACCACTTTGCATCATTTTCAGCACTTTTTAAGTCACCCATTTTTAGCAGAGTCTCACTTCTTAATAAGTATGCGCTATCATATTTTTCATTCGCTGTTATAGCTTTTGTAAGCAATGCAAGAGCATTAATAAGTTCGTTCTTGCCAATACATGCACGGGCATAAATATAGTTTGCCTCAGAATTATTATCATCTATACGTAAAGCTTCAATACATGCATGAGTCATTGCATCATAATCTTCCAACATATATGCTACGTTTGCCATTCGCATGTATATAAGTATGTTGTCAGGTTGCGCCTTTGACATTTCATCCAACTGCTCCAACGCTGGTCCCAACTTATTATTCATTATTAATGCCTGTGAGTAATAATCCCTTAATTCTAGTTCAGGATCAATCTCCAACGCTTTTTCAAAGCATTCCAAAGCATATGCAGACTGTCCTTTTTTTAAGGCTCTTACTCCTTCGTATTTTAACATGTCAAAGTTGCGCACTTTTTCACGCAATTTGTCCTTTTCTGATATTTCGGTGTTTCCACCAAAAAGCTTTTTTAATAGATTCATATTATTCTGCAAGTTTAGAATATACATTATTAGGTATTATGTCTGTACGATCCCATTTAGGCCAGTTAGCACTCTTGACATAATTTTCTCCAGCATCACGATACTCCATAAAAAGGAAACGTACATTTATATATCCATCAGTTCCGTCTTTAGCCAAGAGATAACAATATGCATATCTACGATAGCCTGTTATCTTGCTTCCTTCCTTGATGGCTGTCATTATCCAATCCTTTTGAGGAACTACACAATGTATGATCTTAGCATCAGGATATTTGCGGGCAAACTCTTCCTTGCTGATCTTTATTTGTTCTTCATCATCAGAGAGATTGTTGTTTACAAAAAGATCAGTAGTATAGATTGGCATAAATTTCACACCATCGATCTCTTTTAAATCTTCGTTATTCTTTTTTGCCAGTTCATCGACACCAATAGCATCACCGATATTTTTTCCCGTTTTAGAGACCTGTTTCTTTGTTTTCTTCCAAAACGTTGAAACCTTTTTAACCAAAGTTTCTTTCTGGGCATTATTGTTTGTCTGGGCATTGGCAGGAAGGACTGTCATTCCAAATGCTAAAAACATAAGATATATCAGATTCTTTTTCATAAGTTTATTATTTATAATGTTACAAAAGTAAAGTAAACCAACATAAATACAAAATATTTTCAGTTAATTTAAGCATACAACATTATTTTAATATTGTTATAATAAAAAAAACTAATCATACTTCATTAATACTTAATCATTTAGTATCTTTGTGCCCAATGAACAGAATCTTTATATCTATATTATCAGTATTATGCTGCATTACAGCAAATGCTCAGAATGTTATCCACGAGGGACCGCTTCATAGCTTCGATTCGCCTCGTGAGGGATGGCTATTGCCAGGTGACACAATTTATAACGATACTGCTAAAATTGTATATTCAGGAGAAGCTCATAAAATAGAGTTTGTTGAAAACAAAGAAAATAAATCCAATGACGTGGTAGCCCCTACAATGTTATCACCTTACCTAAATGATTATGGTTGGGGACTACATCGTGGACTTAACGTCTCTGTAGACTTATCTGCTTTTGCCACTATAGGTCACAACCTTCCACATAATGGAGGGTTCACCCAACGCCTCAATGCCACATATTTAGCTCCACTAACTAAAGANAANAAGTTATGGCTTGCNGCNGGTGGATACATACANAACANNAACTGGGGCNGTGANTCATACANGGACGGTGCACTTTATGCAGCTTTAGGATACAAATTCAATGACCATTNGGAAGCATGGGTATACGGACAGAAAAGTGTCGCCAATAATTACAGTAATTATTATAATACATATAATAGGTACATGTATGGACCATATATCTATGGAATGGGTTACGGCACAATGGGGTCTTCAATGGAAATGCCTGGTGCTGACGTCATCGGTGCTGCTGTTAAATATAACTTTAGTCCATCTTTCTCAATACAGTTAAATGTAGAGAGTGCATGGTACAACAACAAAGGATTTAACTATTTCGACCAATACAANTACCCNGTNCCTCAACAGCGCTAAGCGNNATATTTTAGGCGAAGGCTGTTGAGTACCACGCTGACACTAGAAAAAGCCATCANTGCGCTAGACCACATAGGCGTTATCTGGAAGTTAATACCAAAAATGNANATTACTCCTGCAGCTAATGGGATACATATTATATTATATATAAAAGCCCAAAATAAATTTTCCCATATCATTTTAACAGTCTTTCCACTTAATCTAATAGCTTTTGGTATATTTCTGAGATCGTCACCAAGAAGGGTCACTTGCGCTACATCCATTGCAACATCAGTACCATTCCCAATCGCAATACTCACGTCTGCCAAAGCAAGAGCCTGAGTGTCGTTTATTCCATCACCGATCATAGCAACAATCTTCCCTTGTTTTTGTAATTCCATTACGATATTTTCCTTATCTTGCGGAAGTACTTTACTTTTATAATTAGTTATACCAGCTTTTTCAGCCCAATATCTTGCAGCCTCTTCCTTGTCGCCACTCATCATATAAATTTCTATACCCATATTTTGCAATTCTGCCATAGCTTCCTTTGCGTTTGGTTTAAGCTTTTCCCTATCCTCAAGCGACAACCCATCAACATTGGTAAAATCAATATTTTTATTTGGAATAGTAAGAGTTCCCGTTTTATCTATAACAACAGCATTAACTTTTCTCATTTTTTCCAAAGCTGTAGCATCCTTTATCAAAACTTGCTCACGTGCAGCTTTGCCAATACCAACCATTAGTGCCGTAGGCGTAGCCAATCCCATTGCGCACGGACACGCAATAACTAATACCGAAATAGCAGATATTATAGCTTGAGGGAGAAAATCATTGCCTCCTATAAGCCACCATGAAAGAAAAGTTATCAAAGACAAAGCAACGATTACCGGTACAAAGACAAGTGCGGCTCTGTCCACAATTCTTTGAACTGGAGCTTTGCTTCCTTGCGCCAACTCAACCATTCGTATTATATGCGCAATAGCTGTATCCTCACCTATCTGCATAGCCTTCATCCTTATCTTACCTTGGCTTGGTATAGTTCCAGCTATTACATTACTGCCTTTTATCTTTTCTGAAGGAGTTGGTTCACCAGTTATCATACTTTCATCAACATAAGCGGCATTACCGTTCATAAAACTTTCAGCCATTGTGACAACACCATCGACAGGTATTTTATCACCAGCCCTTACTTCCAGTACATCTCCCTTCTCTATAGTTGAAATTGGAACATCTTCAATATTATCCCCCACAACTATTCTTGCAGTTTTAGGTTGCATCCCCATCAATTGTCGTATGGAAGACGCAGTGCCATCTTTAGCCTTTTCCTCTAAAAGCCTACCAGTTAAGACAAAAGTGATTATCATAACACAAGCATCATAATATGTATGAGCCTCTATACCTTCTTTTACCCAATAATCATTTCCCCAAAATGTATTGAATACACTAAACACAAAACTTATTGATGTAGACAATGCCACTAGAGTATCCATATTGGCACTGCCATTTTTTAGATTTTTCCATGCGGATATAAAAAATTGTCTACCGCAATATATCATTGCGAACAAAGATATTATCATAGCCACCTGATTTGCATTATCTCTACTTCCCAAATCGACCCACATCATAGATATAGACATGACTATTATAGAGAATATCCACGCCAAGATTGTTTTATGTTTCAATATAACAAAACTGCGTTTTTCAATTTCCTCTAAACTACGATCAGCCTCAATAACCATATCATACCCAATATTATTTATCTCATGCTTCATCTTTTCAAGGGAAATAATTTCAGGATTGAAATCTATAAGCGCAGAACGTCCAGGTAACGATACTGACGCTTCATTTATTCCTTCTAAGGAATTCAATTTGCGTTCAACGTTGGCAGAACATGCAGAGCATGCCATGCCAACAATAGGAATAACTTTTTTCATAAATGATAATACGTTTATACCTTTAATTCATAACGACCAGAATTTTCAACAGNACTCTTAATGTCATTATCACATACAAGAGNTTGGTCAAAGTCGACTGTCACATTTTTGGCTTCAATGTCAGCTACAGCGTCATTTACTCCATTAATTGACTTAATAGCGTTTTCCACATTTGCCTTACAATGTACACACTTCATACCATCTACACTATAAATTTTCTTTGTCATAACATTTGTTTTTGATTATTACTGTTGCAAAATTAATGATTTATCATTCAACTGTGTTATAATATTATGGAAGTTTCTTATAATTTTCTTCCATTTACAAGCNTAAAACAGCCATANATACGNTATATTACTTAAAATAAGTAAAAATATATGAGCAAAATTTGCATATCCGAAATAAAGTCCTTACCTTTGCCGCGCCTTACAGAGATAAGGGCGTTTAGCTCAGCTGGTTTAGAGCATCTGCCTTACAAGCAGAGGGTCGGCGGTTCGAATCCGTCAACGCCCACCAAAGGGTGGTTACCAGAGTGGCCAAATGGGGCAGACTGTAAATCTGCTGGCTATGCCTACGGTGGTTCGAATCCATCACCACCCACTCCACAGAAGAGATTTAGTTAATGCTAAATCTCTTTTTTTGTTTTACTGCAAATAATTATTTTTATGGAAAAAATTTTATACATAAAGAATATGGTTTGCGACCGCTGCAAAATGGCTGTCAGAAAGATTATGGCTGACAACGGATTGCATATTACCGATCTGGAACTTGGTGTTGTAAAACTTAATGATGTCATTGACGAAACAATGCTCAACAAATTACGAAACGAACTTGATACATTGGGATTTGAACTTCTTGACGATCATCGTCAACAGACAATTGGTAAAGTTAAATCTGCCATTATCAAACTTGTCCATTATCATGACAGTAAATCAACACAGACTATTAGCGACTATCTATCCTCTCAACTGAATAGCGATTATAGCGCACTTAGTAAACTTTTCAGCGAAGTGACAGGGATTACAATAGAGCGCTACTATATCGAGCAGCGCATTGAAAGAGTTAAGGAACTTATAAGATATGACGAACTAAGCCTCACGCAAATATCATTAAAGATGAATTATTCAAGTGTAGCTTATCTAAGCAGTCAGTTCAAAAGCGTAACAGGAATGACACCAACAGAGTTCAAGGCTCTAGGCAAAAACAACAGAAGGAATCTGGATAGTATCTAGCGTAACTCCCTAAATGTATATATCATTATTGGAATAGTTAGCATGCATGCTAAGCTATCACTTATCAACTGTGTTATCTCTAAACCGAACAAGCCAAAACATTTTGGAAGTATTATTATCAATGGTATGAAAAACAAACCTCGCCTTGCCGAGGCTAATAAATTAGCACGCCAAGGCTTACGACATGTCTGAGTACACATGTTACTAACCATTGTAAATTCATTGAATGGATATCCTAAAAGCTGCCAGCCCAAAGCTGCACTTCCTATTTTAATAACTTCAGGATCATTTCTGAACAACCCAATAATATCATTACTGAATGATAAACCAACAACAGCACACATAATCAGAAACAATGTACCTAATTTAACGGTAAACCAATATCCCTTTTTTAGTCTAGAATACAACTTTGCACCATAACAAAAGCCACATAAAGGCTGAAAACCTTGTCCCAAGCCAATGACAATAGACATAATAAACATAGCTATCCTAGTAACGATGCTCATTGCGGCTATTGCAGCATCTCCAAAAGCTCCGGCTGATAGATTTAGTACTATTGTGGCTGTACACTCCAGTCCCTGGCGTGAAAGCGAAGGACTACCGCCATAAAATATTTCACGAATTGCATTCCATGACGGAGAAAAGTTTTTAAAATGAATTCCTATATTTTGATTTATATATGAAAGACGCAGCAATATGCAAAAAGATATTATTTGTCCAATAACTGTTGCTAAAGCCGATCCACGCACTCCCATATTAAATCCAAAAATAAACAATGGATTGAGCACTACATTAATTAATGTACCTGTAACTATTCCCCACATTGCAAATCTTGCATTACCTTGAAATCTCATTTGATTATTGATGGTTAAAGAAGCTGTGAGAAAAGGCGCACCAAGTAATATTATTCCCATATAATCCTCAGTGTATGGCAATATTGTTGGAGTACTACCAAGCAAAATAGAAAGAGGTTTTAGAAAAATTTCGCCAACAACAGTAAATAGCAAACCACACATCATTGAATAGAAGAATGCTGTACTAGCCATTTTTTGAGCATTCTTATGACGCTTTGCACCTAATTCGCGAGAGATATAATTACCTGAACCATGACCAAAAAAAAATCCAAAAGCCTGAATAAAGAACATCACGGAGAACACGATTCCTACAGAAGCTGTTGCCTGGGTACTAAGTTTTCCTACAAAAAAAGTATCTGCCATATTATACAAACTCGTTACAAGCATTGATATAATAGTTGGAACTGCCATTGTCAATATCACCTTGTCTACAGGTGCAGACGTCAAAAAAGTGTAATTATCTATTTTTTGCATTGCAAATGCAAAAGTATTGCTATTTTTGCAAACATACAAAGAAATGGTGTGCATTAACAATAATAAGTAGTTGCTAATACTTATAAAAGCGCCACATACAACAATGTATATGGCGCGAAATAATCATTCATTTTTGTCATTCGACATTTCTAAAAAAACATCCTGAATAATCTTCTATTTGCTAATTACTATCGAAAAACTTGAAGCTTATAAATGCGAAAATAAATTATTACGTTAAATAGAGACTTTCATTATTATATTAACTAAAAATGTCAGTACACTCAATCTTAAAGTTAAAGCATTTATTTACACTTGAGTAATGCTTAATGCGAATTCAATTTACTATTTTTATATCTTGCCTTACAGAAGAATTATCTTTTTACAAAGAAAGAAAAAGAAATAACAAAAAGCAAGTAAAAATACATTTTTTAACTATGTTTCCGTACACAATTTTAAACAAAAATACCATAAAAAATTGTGTACGAAAACAACAAAACTAACAACTAAGAATTTGTAATATTCTCTCTGCGCTTCTTCCATCCCATCTATCTGGGATGCCAGCTTTCTTCCAATTTCCATCAACCATTTCTTCCAAAGCAGAACAAAGACTATCAGGATCTTCACCTACAAGCACATTTGTACCAACCTTTACAGTTTCAATATGTTCAGTATAGCTATTCAATGTGATGCATGGAACCTGATTGAATGTTGCTTCCTCTGCTACATTTCCACTGTCAGTGATAATACCGCAAGCATTTGCAGTTATATANCCAAAGTCAAGATAGCTCTGTGGTTCAATTATCTTCATAATAGAAGGGAAACTAGTTGATGCAACGATATCAGCNACTACCTTTGCTGCCTTTCCACGCAANGAAGCTATTATTGGCATTGTTGAATCTTTCATTCCGCGTATCATCGCTTTAATCAACTTTTCTAGATGAGCCTCATCTCCTATCAAAGCCTTACGGTTAAGCGTGAACAATATATATTTCTTGTCTTCAAGACCTAGTTTATCTAGAACTTCCGGACGTTTCAATCTACTATGATTATATCTAAGATTATCAATCAATATATTACCTACCATATAAACTTTGCTCAATTCTGCACCTTCCTTGTTGGCAATATTATTGTTGCTTATTCCTGCAGTAAAGAGTATATCGCTCAAGCCATCAATTACAAGTCTGTTTATCTCTTTCGGCATAGAAATATCAAAACTTCTTGTACCAGCTGCTATATGGGCAAGTCTTATTCCTTGTTTCTTAGTCACGATTGCAGCTGCCATAGTACTTGCCAAGTCATCAACGACTATAACTGTATCAGTAGGATTCTGTTGAAGATATAATTCAAACTTAGCCATAACCAGTCCTGTAAGTTCGTTAAGGTTCTCACAATCAACGCCAAGATAAGAATCGGGACGATTAATATTAAGATCATCAAATAGAGAATCCTCTATTGTCTTGTCATCTTCTTTACCTGTAAAAACCAGTTTATAACAGATATCACGTCCTTCTCCGTGAGCTTTCGCTATAGCTCTTATTATAGGCGCCACCTTTATGAAATTAGGTCGTGCGCCAACTACAATACATATATTCATATTCGTGTCTTATTTATATTAATGCAAAGGTAATAAAAAAATAGAGGTCACAAATTATTGCGGCCTCTATTTTTTTATTCTCCCTTGAACAATTCCTTTATTCCCCCGATGCTTCCCATCAGATTCGTCGCCTCATAAGGCAGGAATACAGTTTTTGTCTTATCGCCAGCAGCAACTTCCTGTAGCATCTGTATGTATTTCTGCGCAAGCAAATAGTTCGCAGGATTACTAGACTTTCCTACAGCGTCCGTTATCTTTTGTATTGCTACAGCCTCAGCCTCAGCCTTCTTTATTCGTGCATTAGCATCACCTTCAGCACGTAATATGGCTTGTTGCTTGTCTGCTTCAGCACGGTTTATCATAGCAGCCTTGTCACCTTCACTCTGTAATATCTGAGCTTGTTTATCTCCTTCACTAGTAAGGATTGTAGCACGTTTATTACGTTCAGCCTGCATTTGCTTTTCCATTGCCTGCAAAACGCTTTCAGGAGGTGTGATATCCTGCAACTCAACACGGTTCACCTTTATACCCCACTTATTTGTTGCATCATCAAGTACACCACGGAGTCTGGTATTTATTGTATCACGACTTGTCAAAGTCTGGTCAAGTTCCATGTCTCCTATGATATTACGCAGTGTTGTCTGTGTAAGTTTCTCTATCGCGTTTGGCAAGTTATTAATCTCATATGCAGCTTTGAACGGATCTACAATCTGGAAATACAACAATGCGTTTATCTGCATCTGAATATTATCTTTGGTAATAACATTTTGTCTATCAAAATCATAAACCTGCTCACGAAGATCAATGGTATTAGTATAAATATATCTTCCATTAGACATTGATACCATTGCCTTTGAACGGTCTATAAACGGAATAATAATGTTTATACCTGGCTTAAGGGTCGCGAAATACTTTCCAAGTCGCTCTATAATTTTTGTTTCACTCTGTGGAATTATTACCACCGTCATCTTTATGAAGATGATTGCAAGCACTACGGCTGCAATTAAAGCATAAAAAGCAATACTCATAATTTTATTNTATTTAATGATTAAACTGGTTTTACTGTTACAATAATAGACTCCTGGCCTATTACTTCCACTTTCTGTCCTTTNGATATTGGCTCCGTTNCATTACTAACGGCTTTCCATTCGTCTCCGTCTATTTTTACATATCCACTTCCATCAGGTTCNATAGACTCTATGACCACACCCACTCTGCCTATCAGTGCATCAATATTACTTACTCTATTTTCACCGCCTTTGTGCAATCGTTCCATCAAACGAGGACGAATTAATCGTATACTCAATATTGAGCAAAAAGCCCAAATCAAGACTTGAGCCCAAAACGGCAAGACTAACGACGTAAATATAGAAACAAAAGCTCCTATCGCAAAGCATGTTACGAAGAAGTCTCCGGAACTTAATTCAAGTATCAGACAACCAAACATCACGATTGCCCAAAACACCCATAAATTACTTGTAATAAATTCTATCATAGCATTAAATTATTTATTATATTAATATGCCACCCTCACAATGTATATGATTCAAAGTAAAGGTAACGAATATTATTTCTTTATTGATTTACGTGTTGGCTTCTTTACAACGTTATTATTGTTAACATAGCCTGATGCCTGATAATATTTCAAGGCGTTAGGTAAAAGTGTCTCTATTGCAGCAATACGCTTTGAATCAGAGGGATGATCACTGAATAAGTCGTTCTTATTACTGCTTCCACCCTGCTCTGCCATTCTCTTCCAGAAAGGTACAGCAACCTCAGGATTGTAACCAGCCATAGCTGCAAATATCAATCCCATGTAATCAGCTTCACTCTCGTTATCTCTACTATATTTCAAATTACGGAAAGAAAAATATTCTCCCGCTACTCCAGACGCAAGATCTCCCGCTCCGCTTCCTACTGCAGAATTAAGTATAGTTCCCAATGCCATAGTTCCATATTGTTGACGTGCTTTCTTTGACATCTGTTCAGCACTGTGCTTAGCTACAGCATGAGCTATTTCATGTCCTAGGACAATAGCAAGAGAAGCCTCATTCTGCGTAACAGGTAGCAGACCTTCATAAACAACAATCTTACCACCCGGCATACAGAAGGCATTAACCTCTTTGTCGGCGACAAGATTAAACTCCCATGAATAGTTTTGTATTTCGGAAGCCATATTGTTATTTTTCAGATATGTATTAACAGCTGCAGCCAATCGCTTTCCAACGCGCTGAACCATAGCTGTGCTAGTAGCATCAGTTGATTTCTTGGCGCTTTGCATATATTTTGAATACTCCTGGCTACTATAACTGAGTATTTCAGAATCAGAAAAGAGTAAATTGTGTTTGCGCCCGGTTATTGGTACAGTTTGTGTTGTACCACAAGCTGATAAGATTAATATGACAACAAGAAACAATATGAACTTGATTCTTTTCATTTTCTTTAATTGATTATAAATTTTAACTGCAAATATATAGTATTTTGAATAAAGCACAAAATAAAACCTATTTTATTTGCTAATTATATAAGTAATCAAAGCTATCATTGCATTTTGGATTATTCAATTAATAGTGACAATACTATTCGTGAGATTTCTAACAACAAAAAAAAACAGTTCCGGAATCACTTCCAAAACTGCTATATTTTGTGATTTGAAATTTCTATGTAGAGCGACGCTTTCGCTCTCGGTTATCCTACAATCTTGAATCTTTACCTTAAATCTAATACCATTCCGAATCACAATCTTTAAACCTAATAACTAAAAACCTAAACAATCTATTAACCTTTTGTTGATGCAAAGGTATGAATGATTTGAATACATTCCAAGAATAAATAGGATTTAAATCATTATTGCATCGTTTTCTTGACCTAAATCAAATATTTGTGTGCGCACACACGTATAAAACATCTTTTGCCCAGTCCTCACCGTTGAGAGCGTGTATGGTATTGATACCCATACTTTTTGCAGCATCCACATTATTTGAACTATCATCAATAAACAGAGTTTCCTCAGGCTTCACATTTTCCTTTTCAAGAATATACTCAAAAAAGCGTTTGGAGGGTTTCAGTGCACCTATTTTATAACTCACATAAAGTTCATCCATATAATGCTTTATGCTGTTTCCTTTTCCGTCAAACTCATTGCTGCAAGTCCACGACATCATAAACTCATTTGTGTTACTAGCTAAAGCTAGTCTGTAACCTTGTTTTCGCAGAGTCTCAAGAAGTATTATATTTCTTTCTGGTAAATCAGCAACATATCCAAGCCAGGCATGCCTACAATCATTCCAACTAATTTCATGGCCAATGTCTTTTCCCAAAGCCTCAAGGAACTCTTTGTCTGTGATTTTCCCATCTTCCAAATCTCCAAATATTCCAGTCTGTGTATAGGCGTTAAGACGTGAATCAGCATTGTCCAATCCAAGTGCGGAAAATCTTTTCACAGATTCGTCACGATCACTGGTATAGATAACTCCACCTAAATCAAATAAAATAAGTTTTATCATATCATTTTGAGTTTTGCGCAACTTTAAATAATGTACCGGTAGGACAAACGAAACGACAATATGGGCGTGGCACAAAAACAGATAATACCATGAATAAGGCTGCAAGCACCAATACTGTTGCTGATGCACTGGCAATAATAAAGGCTGAGAAAATTTCATAATCCATCCATTCGAAACCTACACCAATAAGCATCATCATCATTAGTACAGCCCACAATATTTCTCTAAACTTACCAAGCATCTTTACTGTTTCTGGTTTCATCTTTAACTTATTGCGCTTATTCATCCTTCCAGCAAGCTCCTGTAAAGAGCCACACGGACAGATATATGTACAATAATGGCTTCTCTTGCCAAAAAGAGGATAAACAAATGCCGTTATTAGCATTATTATCGGTATAATTGAAATCCATATATTAATACCTGTTGACATATATCCAACCATTAGTGAATAAGAAATGAAGGTACCACACCAGAATCCCAATACGACAACATTAAGAACGAGTTGCACTGTGCGATATTTCTTTTTGCGATAGAACAGTGGTATTATAGCTCCCATAAGCACAACTACAAGTCCAGCAATATTCTTTGCACTAAGGTCCATATTATCAAAAGGAGATGGTTTCACTGCGTTTTTAGCAGCGTATTGCAATCCACGTTGAACATTACCTAAAATGCCACGTGACGAATATGTAGCACCACTCATAGCATCTACTTGCAATTTCTGAGCATCATCAACTATCTTACCATTCCAAGCAGTAAGCAACTTTGATGCCCTTGCAAAGAATTCAGGAGTTTCAGAGTTCTTTAATGCCTTTATCTTAACGACCTTTCCATCTTTCAGATATATCTCCAATGGTACATTACCACCATATCCATTAACATCTTTAGCCAGCGATGAAGTATTAATTATCACTGTTCCATCAGGCAATGAGCTCATTGGATTTACTTTACCGCCTCTATCGACAATTTCTTTATTTGCCATGCTCATCTTATGTCCCCAAACCTTGCCGTCACGCACAACAGCAACTACAGCAAGTGCGATTAGACATGTACCAAGAGCTAACAATTGCTTATAATTCTTATTCTTCATTTCTTTACTTTATTTTTTTCATGTGCAAAACTACTAATAAAATAACAGTAACGTCTTCACCACTCTACCATTTTAATAAATATTGGCATAATTAATAAAGAAGTCTTCATACGTTTTTATTTTTTTCTAGCTACGTAGCTACGGCATCTCCCTAAAAAGCCTATAAACAGAGCTTTACAGAACGTAGCTTGCAGGATTTAGCTACGTCTAGCTACGTTCTAGCTACGTCAATTTGTGTTGTTTTAAGGATGAAATGTATTCGAAGAGTGAATTTATCAAAGAACTGTTTGCTGCATCTGAGGAACTGAGGATGTGAAAATAGATTCAGTAAACGATAACAGAATTTCCAAGCTTGTTTAAATGTTCTGCCGAATTCCACTGAATTCTCGGCAAAGATACTGCAAAATTTTTGTCTATGCAATCAGATTTAGGTTAGACTGTTAGCCAAAGTTTTAAATACTTGGAGCTACACATTGTAATACACGTGCGCACATATGCGCACACTCAGGCTTTTTCGTAAAAACAAGTGTCGAAGTGTCTATCCGTTGATTATCAACTTATTAGAACTCTTTTCTGTTCGAATGAAGTGTCGGTCATTCGTCGGTAAAATATGGGTAAAGATTTTCCTCATATTGCCTTGTACTTTACGAAGAATTTCGATGCGTTTTACGATGTTTTACAGTGCGTTTTACGTTATATTGCACTGCGTTTTACGAAGCAATAGGAGGTAAAACGTCGTAGAAACGTTTGCGTTTCTATATGGAACTAGTTGCGTTTCTATATAGAAACGCATGCAAAACTCGATATTTGACCGTTAGATCACCGTCACTTTATTTAGTCAAATTGGTCGATAAAATATTGATATTCATTAAGTTGACACTTCGACACTTATATTTCTCAAAACCCTAGGTGCGCGCGTGTATGCACGTACATTATATAAATAGAAATAGATAACGTAGCTAAAACGTAGCTCACCGAAGCTAAATTAACCTAGCTACGTATTTTTTTTCCCAGTGTTTATAGGCTTTGTGAGAGATGCCGTAGCTACGTAGCTAAAAACACACCAAAAAGCAGGGAAGACATCCTAAATATTGAAAAATTAAATTATCACGAAGAAATCTAGGCTCTAAACATCCAAATTAGGTTCATCAGACATTTTGAGAGATGCTACTATCATGAAGAGCATATAGCCTAAGTTTGAAATACTTTTCGTCGTTGAGACCAAATGCATTTCTTTACATCACTCTTATCTCATCATTGATGCCTTCTGCTTTTTTCTCCACCAATCCATTTACTGACAGAAAAAAGCAATAAGCATTGGTATACTTATTTCAAGAATTATTCCATGAAAGACTGCAACAGGAACCAACGTCTTATCATTGGCTGCTCGTAATATTGACGGAAGACAAACATCCATTGAGTTTATTCCGGCAATAGATATAGCAGCAAAACAGCTACCTTTTCTCGTAAAATATTTGCAACCAAACAACGCAAGAAGCTCTCTTACCACATTTGCCAATAATGCAATTGTAGCTAATTGGGTAGCCTGAGCAGGTCCAACAGTAATAGTCTTCATCTGGGCAATAAGCACTGATGATAATGAATAATAACCAAATCCACTACCAATTGCCATTATATCACCAAGTTTATGATTACTGAAAAATAAAAAAGCCAATGAAGTAAAAAGTAAAGTTCCTGCAATTGTGCATGCCGGTAACAAGAACATCTGCCAGTGAATAGAGCGTATCATTCTGCCAAGATTATCCATACTGCCAACTCCCATTCCAACTTGAAGAACAAGCAACGACAGAATAATCATAGGCAACGATGCGTTATGCAACCACATAGGCGCTAAATCAAAAGCACCAATTGTAATTCCTAACAACAACGACACTAATAACAATAAATTTTCTTTCATTTTTGCTTTCCTTTCCTTGTCAATACCCGATTAAACAAATATGATGCGCCGAAACTTCCGACGATACCAAAGACTGCGATTACAACAGCCTGCCAACCGAAGTAAGCAATATTATTCAATAATGCATGGTTTGAACCTATTGTTATGCCAAAGACAAACAATAATGCAAATATGGTAAGCCTTGTGGTCTTTTCCACATGCCTTATTCCACGCACATTACGCATTAAATATCCTATTCCAATACCTAGAAACAATAAGAATAATATTCTAAACATTTATAAACTTTCTTTTAAGAGTTGCAAAGGTATAAAAATTCATTTAATTTGCAAAGCATATTTATACATATTTTAAACGAAATCTTTGTGTTACATATTTAATTGACCTATATCAAGAGTAATAAATTGCTATTAGCAGTAATATTATTATCTTTGCAAAAAGAAAAAACATTCTTTCAGGCAAGGTATATACTATATGTACATTTAGAGTGTGTAATAAACCAAATACTTTTTAGTTATGAAACATATTAAATTTATTGCCACATTATTGCTTTTGGCATCGACAATGCCTGTTTTACAGTCTTGTCTAGACGACGACAACGACGATAACAACTACAGTATGCAATATCCTTCTGCTATAGTAACTGTAAAGAACGAAGGAGGTAAGCTTATGCTGCAGCTTGACGACAGTACCAAACTATATCCAAGTAACATTACTAAGCCACCATATGGTGACAAGGAAGTACGTGCTCTTGTGAATTATAATAAAGTAAACAGTAGTAACATAAATTCTGTTTATGTAAACTGGATAGACAGTATACGCACAAAAAACATGGCTGCCGATTTAGGAACAAACAACGACACTAAATACGGAACTGACCCTGTGGAAATAGTGAAAGACTGGGTGACAGTTGTTGAAGACGGGTATCTCACATTGCGTTTCCGTACATATTTCGGCTACAACATCACTCATGAATTAAACCTCGTAAAAGGAAGCAACCCTTATGAAGTAGTATTGCATCACAATGCAAACGGAGATAAAAGTGGTATATTGAAAGACGGACTAATAGCATTCAAGCTAGACTCATTACCTAATACAGAAGGTAAAACTGTAGATCTCACTGTGAAATGGAACTCATTCAGTGGAGAAAAGACCGCAAAATTCAAATACCGCTCAAGATCAACATCTAAATAATATATGTATATATTCGGCACAGACAAGGAAAAACATATAATAAAACTATTCAGACGAGGTGATGCTTCGGCTATGGACTGCCTATATTCAGAATATGCCGATTATCTAACCGCTGTCTGTGCCAGATATATACCTGACGATGACGAACTTAAAGATGTACTTCAGGAAAGTTTTATAAAAATATTCTCAAAGATAGGAGAATTCAATTATAGGGGAAATGGTTCGCTGCGTGCATGGATTACAAGAATTGTGATTAACGAATCGTTACAATGCATAAGGAAGAAAAAAAATTCACCAATTGTAAATATAGAAAAAGAACCACCAGACATTCAAGATGAAGAGCCAGAAATAGGCAACCTAAACGAAGAGGTGCTGACAAATATGATAAGGAAGCTTCCTGACGGCTACAGAACAGTATTCAATCTTTTCGTTATTGAAGGAAAAAGTCATAAGGAAATAGCTAAGATACTTAATATAAAAGCTGATTCATCAGCATCTCAATTTCACAAGGCAAAGAAACAACTTGCCAAGATGATAAAGGACTACAGATTAAAAAAAGAATAAAATGAAGGATCAATGGATTAACGATATCAAAGACCGAATAAGGGACGGCAACAGAAAAGCCCCGGAAGGTCTGCTCGACGACATCAAGAAAGAGATGGAACGTCGTGGCATTGCTCCTACACGCTCAAAAAAAGCAAACACTGTCTCTATGTGGACATTGCGTTCGGTGATAGCTATAGCAGCAATATCTTTAGCCTTTATTCTATATAACTATAAAAACTATTATAATAACAATGATGATATTAAAATTGCAGATAATAACAAAGGAAAACAAGTAAATGAGATCGAAAAGAAAAGTGAGGACGATTTATTGAATTATAAGAAAAACGGAAACATAATACAAAGGATTTCAAATGAAGTAAAGAGAGAAATTGGATTAACACCAGAAGATACAGATATAAATAAAGACGCATCTATTAATAAAGAAGCCCTTATTGCCCAAGAGACGACAACAAAAGAAAAAGACACGTCCCAGAAAAAGACATCAAGTAATAAAAACTATACAGAACGGGTATATAATGACTATAAGTATGAATATCATCACAGTAAGAATCATGACACAGAAATAAGAGTGTCCACATACTACTCTGGGATAATGAATGGTTACAGCAATTCACAAAATGGAGTAATGTTGGCTAATGCATACTATTATGGAGATAGTTCTGATAAAATGATTAACGACAATAAGTATTATGCCGTATATTCAAACAATGAACTTACAACGGAAACCAAACATCACCAATCTATTAAACTTGGTGTATCCATAAATTATAAGATTAATGACAGATGGAGTTTACAGACGGGTTTCACTTATAGTTACCTTTCATCGGACTTTACCATAAACAGTCGTGGAGAAAAGAACATAAAGGAGCAAAAGCTGCATTATGTAGGTCTACCACTATCGGCAAGCTATAGCATTTGGCACAACAACTCCATAAACATATATGCAACAGCAGGTGGAGAAGCCGAAAAACTCGTCAACGGCAAAGCTAAGACAACTTACGACGCTAATGGAACAGAAACATATTCTACAACTGAAAACATAAAGAGTAACAGACTTTTGTTTTCTACAAACGCAGCAGCGGGTATAGAATATAAAGCTGACAAATCGTTAAGTTTATATGCTGAACCAGGTATAAGCTATCATTTTAAGAACGGAAGTGATATAACAAACATATATACAGAAAATCCTTTTAACTTCAATCTTAATATAGGAATCAGAATAAATATAAATAAATAGAAAAATGGGGAGGATAAAGCAATTTATCTTCCCCATTTACTTAAAACTCAAAACCAAGATTTATATAAAAGTGTATACAATCTGTTTTATTTGAGTACTCCAAATTAGCACCTAAAGGTCCCAACATCGTCTTATAATAATATCCCAACTGATAACCAAGCATAGGTCCCTTATCTAATATATTTCTAAGCTTGTCACCATGCTGTGCTGCTGCTATATGAAACAAAATATAGTTATTTGTTCCCAAACGCTGTTGCGCCTTCAACTGCATAGCAATAAAATGAGGATCCGTTAATTCCACATTCCCTACTCCAACAAAAGGTAACTGTTGTTCAAAGTAATGCCCAAACCACTGACCACCAATTACATTTTGACGTATATATGGAATATCACTTCCAAAGAGTAAACGTCCATAAGCCATTGGCTGCAACGTGAAACGACTGTTAAGAGCAAATGAGATTCGCCACATTGCGCTTAATTCACTAAAACCAAGATGGTTCTTATATTTTGTGAAGTTATCTGTGAAATAAGCATACTCTGCATTGAACTTTGCTCCACGTGTTGGGAAAATACCCGTATTCTCTGAATCATAATGCAATTTGGTATGATAACTAAAGAAATGGTCATCACGAAGCATCACATTATTGCCAAATGCCTCTCCAGATACAAGCATGTTGCGATAGTTGTAATAATCAAAATGTGCGCTTAAATCCAATATAAGGTTTTTCATATTAACTCCCATAATATTCAGTCCCACCTGATGATGATTGAATTTTATATTATAGTCGTTGTTACCATGATTATAAATATCTATATCATCATAGTGGAAAGTATATCCAAATCCTATTTTAATATTCTTCTTAGGTGTAAGTATTGCTTGGGCATTAGCCATAATACGCTGTCCAAGTCGTAAAGTGGCTTCTATATCAAGAGGCTTCAAAGATGACTTGTAAACACCATTAATCTGCAAAGCCACAATTTCCTCAGTATCAAATCTAACACCAAGATTTCCCTGTATTACATCATGAGGAGGTCTGCTATCAACAGTTTTATTGGCGAAATCAACGGGAACCTTTGCCTCATCACTAGCATGGAGGTATTTAGGCATATAATCATCAGGATACCCCAACTTACGCTTCAGAGCCATCAACTCATCCCAATGTGCCATAGCTGCTTGTTCACCACGTTGTATAAGCGAATCAATAGCAACATCTGAAAAACTGGCAGGACCATAACCTGATGTATTAACACGTATGGGAATATCTGTTATTGCAATATTATCATCATATTTGTTCTTACAATTAATGTCAATGACCTGAGTAAGAACAGCCGCTCCAGTTGTAAGTTCGTCGGCAGTCTTTGGTTTGCTTTGTACCGTTGAACCTATGATATAATCAGCTCCCATACTTTTTGCAACATCTGCCGGATAGTTATTGCGTAAACCACCATCAACAAGCATCATAGCATCCCTCCTTATTGGAGTAAAGGCATAAGGGATTGACATACTTGTACGCATCGCGTCAGCCAGCACACCGCTATGAAAATCATATTCGGTGTTATCAACAATATTAGTTGCAACACATGCAAAAGGAATAGGAAGTTTGTTGAAATTCAGAGAATCATTGTATCCAGCAGTAAGACGAGTGAAAAGTTTGGATAGATTTATACCCTGTATAAATCCTCCTCCACCAGAAATATTTTTCTTTTTTGCGGTTAACGTTTTAGAAATAAAATATGTATTCTGCTTTTCACGATTCAATAGATTCTGAGAATAATAATCATCACGGTCTGAGAGAAGAAACATCCAGTCCTGTCTACGCACAAGAGAATCAAGTTCATTTGCATTCCAACCAACACTATACAATCCTCCTACAATACTACCCATAGATGTTCCAGTGACAATGTCCACTGGAATACCGGCTTTCTGAATAACTTTCAGCACACCAATATGTGCCATTCCCTTTGCACCACCTCCTGAAAGTACCACAGCTACTTTCTTTCTGCCGTTATCGGCATAAATATTTTCTGTAATGGAACAACAAGTAAATAATAACATCACGAGTTCCACTCTATATACAAATCTACCTATTTTCATATTTCTACTGGATTTGGTTGCTAAGTTACATCAAAGGCATGACATCGCCAAATATTATATAAATATTTTACAGTAACTGCATTTGTTACTAATAGTAAGACAACTCAAAGATACTCACATAAATATCCTGAAAGCATTTGGTTGTTCAGATAATTATCTTTATTTTTGCAAGAAACTAGCACTATATAGTTTTTTTGTATAGAAGAATTATCAAGAACATAGCATATTAAGAATGAAACAAGAATATATTGATTACATAAACAAACTGGGACAACAAAATGTGCCATTTCTTTTTGTTATCAACTATAAGGGGGATGAAGCTATCATAAAATCGCTTGAAGAAATAAACGATACAGAGATAATATATGACTTCAACGGTATTACAAACGTCTCATCATCAGCTATAAAAAATGAACGCGATATTACATGGAATATAGACATGCCAACTATAGAAAGTTATGCCAAAGGCTTTAACATCGTAAGAAAAAACATCATGGCTGGCAATAGTTATCTTGCAAACTACACATGTTGTGTACCTGTAAAAACAAATATGTCTATGGAGTATATCTTCAAAAATTCTAAAGCCAAATATCGTATTCTGATAAAAGACAAATTAGTTTGTTTCTCACCAGAATCTTTCATAAAGATAAATAACAGAAGAATNTATTCTTTTCCGATGAANGGTACTGCAGANGCCACAANCCCTGACGCAGAAAGCATATTACTTTCTNATGCCAAAGAAAGTGCAGAACATGCAACAATAGTAGATTTGATACGTAACGATCTAAGTAAGATTGCAACAGATGTGAGAGTTGACAAATACAGATATATAGACTATATATCAAACAATACGGGAAAAATCATACAGACTAGTTCTCAAATCAGTGGACAGCTATCAGATGACTACAGACAACACATAGGAGACATTATTGAATCACAGCTTCCGGCTGGTTCTATTACAGGAGCACCTAAGAAAAAAACTGTAGATATAATCGCAGAAGCGGAAGACTATCAACGTGGCTTCTACACCGGAACAATGGGAATATGCATTAACGGAAATATTGATAGTGCCGTAATGATAAGATTCATTGAGAAAAAGGGAGATGGATATGTCTTCAAAACAGGTGGAGGAATAACTTCAAAAAGTGATTGCAACAAGGAATATAACGAAATAAAACAAAAAATATATGTACCAATTTGTAGAGACGATAAAGATGATTAATGGTTGTGCCTGCAATATTGATTACCATAANAACAGGTTAAATNATACACGACATCACTTTTGGCAAACGGAAGAAAATATAGACCTTANCAAATATATTACTCCCCAAGAGAGCAATGGCATTATAAAAGTAAGAGTTGTATATGGAGAAAATGGTATTGAAGATATATCATATTCTAAATACTCTATGCGCAATATAAAAACACTAAAGATTGTTACAGACAAGCATATAGAATATAGTTTCAAAAGCACAGACCGTTCTGCTATAAACAAACTTGTTGAAAAGAAAGGGTTATATGATGAAATCATCATTTCTAAAAACAGCCTCATTACAGATACCTCTTTTACAAATATTGCCCTATTTGATGGAAATATTTGGTACACACCTAAGCATCCTTTACTTAAAGGAACAAAACGAGCCTATCTAATAAATAAGAATATTATTAAAGAAAAGGATATAAATGAAAAGGATATCTTTGAATACAAGGCTATACGACTGTTTAATGCCATGATTGATTTTGGAGATATTGAAATACCTATAAACAAAGATACATTATCATTATAATGAAATATAGTTGCCTACTTTCCTAGAAGGAACATAAACGGAACAAACAATCTGCGTGCCCAATCATTCTCACAATGAGACATTCCTGAATAGAAATTTGTAGTCAGGCAAGGTTCTTATCGGCATCAAAGTCACTCGCCTTTAATCACTAACTAAATTAATAAGAATCGTCAGAATCCATATACGTCAGTGCCAAGAGGGTCTCATCAATACACTACTATTGATGAGAAAACCTTTGCATCAACCAATTTAAGATCATGATTATAAGCCCGACCACAAAGAGCTGACTAAAGCATTGCTGAAATCATCAACATACATTTCATAAATTATACTTTGATTTACAAGAATACAGATTGTAATAATACCACCAATACGTATTTCCGTAAGTATCTCTCAGCGCTGCAGCGCGCTCAACAGGATTATTATATTTATGAATTAATGTCTGGAAATCCTGAAAATCTGTTTCCATTATTGTACTACGATATGATATAAATGGATTAGACCGCAAATGATTATACAAAGTAAGAGCTTCACGATAATGCTTTGGCATCTGACCATGAATATCATAATACAAGCCTATAGAATGTACGAAAGCATCCAAATTACCATCAAGAAGATAAGCACAGAGTAAATAATCATGCGCAGACTTAGTGGCAAGTTTATGGCGATGTACAAACTTAAGATAGTGCATCGTTGACATATGCTGTTTTAACCAACATCCTAGATTTTTATACAGATTCTTCTCTGGATACATAAGATACTTCACACTCTTACCATTTGGAAGCATTGCTGCAGAACCACCTACGAGGGGATACTCAAACAAGCGTTCTCCCAATTGATTTTTTTCAGCAAGAGCGTGAATACGCAAACTTGTGAGGCTAGAATCTGTTTTATTTGATTTTTCTCCGGTTGCCAATGCTTCATCAAAAAGACTGTCATTAAGACAACTCTCAACATGCATACGATAATGAAACACATCATTATGATTGCTGAATAGACCAACAAAAACAAACATAACACACATGGTAACATAGTTTATCCATGCTCGGCGAGAAAGAAATCCCTTAGAAGAATCTACTGGTTCATATTGTTGGACTTGACGTGCATACCACATAACTCCAATGCAAATAAGCATAAGAACCGGCCAGGCTACAAGCCATGCGCCAAAAGTAAATCCTTCGTCAATAGAATTATCTGGCGATGTGATAACCGCAAGCGTAAGCAATGATGGGAAAAAAGTAATTGCATGTGCACGACCTTGCAAACGGAACAGTGCATAGAAACCTATCTGCAACAACCACAAAACAACAGTAATGAGAACAGCTCCGATTGTGCGGTTATAATGTGTCAGTCCATCAGACAACACATGCTGTGCCATTGCTAAAATATCATCCTGATAATCATAAAGATACAGAAACGTAAAAGAAACAAATAAGACGGCACATGCAATTCTTACTACACAAGTGCCATCCTTAACAGAATAGTTTGACATTTATTATATAATAATATATTATCAATTTTTTCGTAATACCAATGCTGAACGAGCCGGTAGGTAAAGTTTTAACCATTCCTTGCGTTCATCAATATATAAAGAATCGTAATTAGTCAGATGCATCATAGAATCGTCATTCAAACCGTTGCCACCGAATTTTTTATTGTCGGTATCGAGAACAACATCATAGCTACCTGTTGGAACAAGTAATCCATAATCTGTAAACGAACGAGTTGGAGAAAAATTAAAAACGAAAAGAAGATCTCCACGCATATAAGCCAATATCTGGTCGGCATCATTATGCCATATTTCCAGAACAGGAGTTCGGTTAAAATTCTTCTCACTTTTTATCACCTTTAACATTTCACGGTCGAAATCACCAAGAAAATGATAGTCTAAATCCTTATTGTCGACAAGATTCCACTGACGACGGGCATATTTATGACTCCAATTATTACCTTCACGTGGGAAATCAATCCATTCAGGATGTCCAAATTCATTACCCATGAAATTCAGGTAACCACCATTTATTGTAGATACAGTCACAAGTCTTATCATCTTGTGAAGAGCTATACCTCGACAAACCTTATCATTCTCATCGCCATTCTTAAAATGCCAATACATATCAGCATCAATAAGGCGGAATATAATTGTCTTATCGCCTACTAAGGCTTGGTCATGACTCTCACAATATGATATTGTCTTTTCATCATTACGACGATTTCTAACCTCCCAGAATATGCAACTAGGCTTCCATTCCTCGTCTTTCAATTCTTTTATAGATTTTATCCAGAAATCAGGAATATTCATTGCCATGCGATAGTCAAAACCATATCCTCCATCCTCAAACTTAGCAGCAAGTCCAGGCATACCGCTAACCTCTTCGGCGATTGTTATAGTCTTGGGATTCACTTTGTGGATGAGAACATTTGCCAAAGTAAGGTAGCAAATGGCATTATCATCCTCGTTACCGTTGAAATAGTCACCATATCCACTAAAAGCCTCTCCAAGCCCATGACTATTATATAGCATTGACGTTACTCCGTCGAAACGGAATCCATCAAAATGAAATTCAGATAACCAATACTTACAATTGCTTAACAAAAAATGCGTAACATTGTCTTTGCTATAATCAAAACACAGACTGTCCCAAGCAGGGTGCTCATGACGCTCTCCGGGATAGAAATACTGGTTATGATCACCTGCGAGATTACCCAAGCCTTCAGCTTCATTCTTTACAGCATGAGAATGTACAATATCCATTATCACAGCTATACCTTTAGAATGGGCTGCATCTATAAGCCCCTTCAACTCCTCTGGAGTTCCAAAACGACTAGAAGGCGCAAAGAAAGAACTTACATGATAACCAAAAGAACCATAATAAGGATGCTCCTGTATAGCCATTATCTGAATACAGTTGTATCCGTCTTTAGCAATTCTGGGTAATATATTATCCTTAAATTCTGTATATGTACCAACTTTTTCGGCATCCTGTCCCATGCCGATATGGCATTCATAGATTAGCAACGGAGAAGTTGATGGAGAAAAAGACTTCTCACTCCACTGGTAAGATTGTTCTGGGCTCCATACCTGTGCACAGAATATTTTTGTGTGTTCATCCTGCACAACACGTGTTGCCCAAGCAGGTATGCGTTCACCTTCGCCACCATTCCATTTTACATGCATCTTGAAGAAGTCTCCATGATGAATATATTTAAGAGGTACACGAAGTTCCCAATCTCCTGAGCCTTCAATGCGATGAGCAAGAAACTTGTCATCCTCTTTCCAGTCATTGAAGTCACCAACAAGATATATTGCTGTGGCATTAGGTGCCCATTCACGGAACACCCATTCCCTACTCAACATATGAAGTCCATAGTATTCATATCCAGCGGCAAAATCAGCAATACTGTTCTTTCCGTTGTTAGTAAACTGGGCCAATTTGCGCAACACATTATCGTGACGCCCGCAAATAGCATCTTCATAAGGTTCTAGATATGGATCGTTCTTCACAATTCCAATATGCCCACAACCCGTAGTTTTCTTTGTTGTTCTTGCAGCAACTTTCTTTTCAGTAACTTTCCTTGTTGCCATAATTTAGATTATTTTTTTATGCTTGAATCTTGAATATGACTTTTCTCAAACAGTCAGATTCAGAGATACATGGTGCATGACCATCCTGTGGAAAGAAAATAGCCATCTGTCCTGGATTAAGCGTCACATAAGTCTGTGGCTCTACATCAGGAAGTTTAGCAATATCCTTCTGTTCATTAAATTCTGCCTCAGGCAATTCATCAACCGGAGTATATCCAAAAGTTTCAGAATCACTGACAGGAATTTGAATATCTATCATTTTCTTATGAAACTCAAGAACAGCATCTTGTAATTTCTTGCCAGGGTTAGCTTGTACATTAACAAACAAGTCTGTCCCCTTAATCTCATGTTTTCCTTCTTCGAGTGTATTGAGGTCATTGTTTTCCAAAAACTTCACTACATCAGCGAATAACGGATTAAGACTTATATATTTATCTAGATTCTCAATTTTATCAATTATCATAATTTCAGTGTTTTTAAGTTGTTGTTTTTATATTATCTATTGTATTAGTCTAGAAATAATTTACCACTTTCATAATGTCCAGTTCTTGTGACGTTTCCGTTACGATCTTTCTCTACAAAACGTCCGTCACGAACATCATCTACATAAGAACCTTCAAAACGGTTTCCATCCTTATCCTCCTCAATAGCAGCACCATTGCGAAGACCTTTCTTATATGTTCCCTTGAAACGGCTTCCATTAGCATAATGGATAATTACTTCTCCTTCAATATGTCCGTCTTTAAAGTCACCTTCAAACACATCACCATTTTTCTTGGTAAGTTTACCATGTCCATTTTGCAAATCATTCTTCCATAAGCCTACATATACATCACCAGTACGCCATTCATAAGTCCCCATACCGTCCTTTTCGCCTTCATTGAAATGTCCAGTGTAACGATCACCAGATGCATATTTGAAGATACCTTCACCAGTACGTTCGCCCTGTGCATAATCACCTTCATATACATCGCCATTCTGGAACTTATAAATACCGCTACCATTCTGTATATCATCAGCCCAATTACCTATATATACATCACCATCAGCATACTTATTTGTTCCTTTTCCGGAACGTTGATTATTTGCCCACATACCATCATATGTAGTACCATCGCCCCAATCAAAGAAACCATGCCCACTTTTTTGGTCGGCTTTCCACATACCATCGTAATATGCACCACTTGAATAGGTATAACGTCCCTTCCCCTCACGTTTATCCTGAGACCAAGAACCATCATACTTATCACCATTATAATAATACATTATACCCTGTCCCTGCTGAAAATCGCGGAACCATAAACCTACATATTTATTATTGTTGGAGAAATAAAAAGTTCCACGACCATGTTGTTGATCTTGAAACCATTGTCCTTCATATTTTTCACCATCAGAAAAAGAGTAAACGCCATATCCATCGCGTTTACCTTTTATATACTCACCGACATAACTGTCACCATTCTTGAAGACAGTATTACCTTTGCCGTTGGGTTTTCCATTCATCATCTGTCCCTTATATTGACCATCGTCATGAGTCGTGCACGAGCCTAGAACTATCTTCTGTGCTGTAGCCATGAATGGTAGAATTAAGGATATTATTGATATAATAAGTTTTTTCACTGTTTTCCAAATTATAGTTTCAAGCCCAAAGTTAACAAAATAATGGTGAATAGCAAAATAAGTTAGTATTTTTTATTAATTTTGCACCAACAAACAACAAAAAAGGAAGATGAAATTTATAGGATTAATCCCTGCCCGATACGCTTCAACACGTTTTCCGGGCAAGCCACTTGCCCTTTTGGCTGGCAAGCCAGTGATACAACATGTATACGAACAGGCTTCAAAAGTTCTTGACGCCGTATATGTTGCGACAGATGACGAAAGAATATATAATAAGGTAGAGGAATTTGGCGGTAAAGCTGTGATGACATCAACAGAACATCATAGCGGTACAGACCGAATTGAAGAAGCTCTACAAAAAGTAGGTGGTGATTTTGATGTAGTTGTAAACATCCAGGGAGACGAGCCTTTCATACAAAAATCTCAAATAGAGACTCTTTGTAAATGTTTTGATGACAAAAATACACAGATAGCCACACTAGGAAAGCCTTTTGAGAGCATTGAAGCGGTAGAAAATCCAAACTCTCCTAAAATAGTCCTTGACAACAATGGTTATGCAATGTACTTCAGTCGTAGCATCATACCATTTATACGCGGTATTGAAAAGAGTGAATGGCTAAAGAAACATACTTTCTTAAAACATCTTGGTGTATATGCATACAGGTCAAACGTTCTAAATGAAATAACAAAACTGCCTCAATCAGAATTGGAGCTTGCTGAAAGTCTTGAACAACTACGCTGGCTACAAAACGGATACAAGATAAAAGTTGGACTTACTAATGCAGAAACTGTTGGCATTGACACCCCGGATGACCTAAAAAGGGCTGAGGAATTTATTCGTAATCGTCAATAACATTATTTGTAAAGTCCATCATTGGTTTGGCTGTCTTCAAAATATCTACCATATTTTCTAGCCAGCCATCACCTTCATAATAATCATCTGAAACATATTTCCAACAAGCATAGTCTTTCATTTTAAGATACTCAATAAACTCATAATCACGAGGAAATCCTTTTGGAGATGTCTTAAGATGTGTTAGTCCAAATCCTTTTCCACTATGCTTTTCCCAGTCACCCTCATTAGGATAACCAAATTGATTAATAAACTTACCATTCTCCACACACTTACGCCACTCATCAATATTTCCCATGATCTCATTTCTACAAGCCGTAAGGATGTTTGTCGGCAACCAATAAGCCCCAGCTGAAACGAGACATGCTCCAGGCTGAAGATGAATATAATATCCGGCATGAAGAGCTTTTTTCCCATGAGCGCCTATATATGCCCCGAAATGATCTTTGTATGGTCGTTTGTCTTCTCTGAAACGAACATCACGATAAAAACGAAAACATGCATCCTTGGCTGTTATGTGTGAAATAGAAGGATCAAACTGCGAAATAGCAGCAATTGCCTTTGTCACACCTGCCTCAAATTCGGCTTTGCAACAATCATATTCGTCCTTATGCTCATGAAACCAATCACGATTATTGTTTTTGGAAACATCACTTAAGAAATTCAAAATTCTTTTAGCATCCATAGTTTATTTATTTCGTTATTCTGTTGCAAAGATACTATTTTTTTGTATTTTTGCAACATGACAAGAAAAGAAAGATTCAACTATATATTAGATTACTTCAGTAAGGAAGTTGGAAACGTAACAACTGAACTTGATTTCGGTAGTGCTTTTCAATTACTCGTTGCAACTTTACTTAGCGCACAATGCACTGACAAACGCATAAACATGGTCACTCCAAATTTGTTTAAGCACTATCCTACTGCGAATGAAATGGCAAAGGCTGATGTTGAAGACATTTTCGAATTAGTTAAGAGCGTAAGTTATCCTAATGCGAAAGCGAATCACCTTTCAGAAATGTCGAAAATGCTGGTGAGTGACTTTGATGGGAACGTGCCTGACAATACAGAAGATTTAACAAAACTACCTGGAGTTGGAAGAAAAACCGCAAACGTAATTCAGGCCGTATGGTTTGGTAAACCAACTCTTGCGGTTGACACACATGTATATAGAGTAAGCCACAGACTAGGTCTTGTTCCAGCTAATGCCAATACTCCGTTTAAAGTTGAATGTGAACTATTGAAATACATTCCAGAGGATGAAGTAACAAACGCTCATCACTGGTTACTTTTACACGGAAGATATACATGTAAAAGCCTGAATCCGCAATGCGATAAATGTGGATTGAATGATATATGCCCAAAGATTATGGAAGGAAGTAAACTGGCTTAAAATAAATTTAACAGATTAATGCAAATAAAAAAGGTTGAAAGAAATTCTTTCAACCTTTTTATATTATAAATAATGATATATATTATTTCTTCTCTGTAGCAGCAGCCATCTTTGCAGAAGGCTTGTATGACTTGTTAAGACCTGCAATAACTTCATTTGTTATATCATAAGTCTTATCAGCATAAAGAAGGTTATCACCTGCCTTGCTCAAAATCAAAGTATATTTCTTATCCTTGTTATAAACCTTAAGGAAATTCTGTATACTGTCACGAAGAGCATTATTATATTTATTTGTCTCACTCTGGAACTCAGCACTCAAACGTTGATTCAATGTCTGCAAATCAGCATTCTGTCTCTGCAAACCAGCATTGATAGCCTCTGCTTGCTCACGTGTATAAGCATTCTGCTGAACTTTCTGCTGAAAATTAGCAGCTGCTGCCTGTAGTTGCTGCTGCTTTGCAGCAAGAGTACTCTGAATATTCTGACCCTTCTTCTGTAAAGTCAATGAATAGTCCTTACAGAACTTGTATTGACTCATAATACTGTCAACTTCAACATAAGCAATCTTAAGTTTTGTTGGGTTTGACTGAGCGGCATCAGATTTAGAGTCCAGCTTTGGAGCAGACTGGTCGCAACTAGTCATAGCCATCGTAGCTACAGCTACAACTGCCATGGTCTTGAAAATGTTTTTCTTGTTCATTTTTATTTATCTTTTAACTTTTTGAATCAATGAATCCACAGCACACATTAGCTAATCAATAAGCTTTTCCTGCTTTACGAGCCTCTTTGTCCTGATCAATAACACAGTGTATGCCTTTCTTTCGCAATCCAGGATTATCGTGGACATGCTGAGAAGAAAACTGCCCATTCTTGCGGAGAATGATTTTCACGCATAATAATGCAACACATATAGCAATTATTAACACGCTCAATAATAATGTTTCTACCATTTTTATTACTTTTGCAGTGAATCTTTTACACTAAACAGTGGCAAAGGTAACATAAAACAATAAAAGGACAAAATAAAACAAAATAAAAAGATATAAAAAATGAGTAATGCAGAATTAAAACCAGCTCATGTATTTGAGCAGTTCGCCGAAATTAACAAAATCCCACGCCCATCAAAGCATGAGGAAATGATGATTGAATATCTTAAGAAGTTTGGTGCAAGCCATAATCTTGAGACAAAAGTTGACGAAACAGGTAATGTTCTTATATGCAAACCTGCAACAAAGGGATTTGAAAACCGTGCGACAACAATATTACAGAGCCACATGGATATGGTTTGTGACAAACTTGTTGACGTGGACTTTGATTTCCACAAAGATGCGATACAAACATACGTTGATGGAGAATGGTTACACGCAAAAGGTACAACTCTTGGTGCAGATGACGGTATTGGAGTTGCTATAGAACTAGCAATTCTTGTCAGCCAAGATATAGAACACGGTCCTATTGAATGCGTTTTCACACGTGATGAAGAAACCGGACTTACTGGAGCATTTGGTATGAAGTCTGATTTCATGAGCGGTAAGTATCTTATAAACCTTGATTCAGAAGATGAAGGACAAATATTCGTAAGTTGCGCAGGAGGTATTAATACAACAGCTACATTCACATTCAAACGTGAGAAAGCACCCGCAAACTACTTCTTTATGGAAGGTTCACTAAAAGGATTAAACGGAGGTCATTCTGGTGACGACATAAACAAGAAGAGAGCAAACGCTATAAAGATTATGGCGCGCTTCCTATATATGGAACAGGACAAAATGGATATCCGTCTTGCACAATGGAACTCAGGAAAAATGCACAACGCTATACCTCGCGATGGAAAAATAATATTTGCTGTTCCTACAGATAAAAAAGAAGAGGTTATGTCTGATTGGAATATATTTGCAGCTGACGTAGAAGACGAGTTCCATGTAACAGACCCAACTATGGTTTGGGACATGCATAGCACAGACTCACAAGATGTTTTGGCAAATACGGCATCACACAATGTAATTCTTGCTTTGCAAGCTTTAGACAATGGTCCGCTTACAAACTGCCAAGACGAAGCAATTGCATATATGGTTGAAACATCAAGTAACGTAGCTAGCGTGCAGAGTGAAGAAGATAAGATTACTATAGTTTCAAGTCAGAGAAGTAATGTAATGAGCAATCTTCGCAATATGGCAAACGCTATAAAAGCCACATTCGAACTTGCAGGAGCCAACGTTGAACAAAATGATGGTTATCCAGCATGGAAAATGAATCCTGAAAGCAAACTTGTGAAGATTACTGTTGAAGCATACAAAAAGCTATTTGGAAAAGATCCTATTGTAAAAGGTATTCACGCAGGATTGGAATGCGGACTATTCTCTGAGAAATATCCTAGCTTAGACATGGTTAGCTTTGGTCCTACATTACGTAGTGTACACACTCCAGATGAGTGCTTGTTCATTCCTACAGTACAAATGGTTTGGGATCATCTTTTGGAAATACTTAAAAACATTCCACAGGAGTAAATCACTTACTATATATATAATTACAAAAGAGGTCTCAAAAAACGAGGCCTCTTTTTTAATGTACATATATAAACTATATTCGCATTAGGCCAAAGCCTTGCGTATATACTCCCTAACCTCCTTACGTGCTGAACCAAGACGATGTTCTACACTTTTGTAATTCATATCTAATGTCTGAGAAATTTCAGAGACTTTCATACCATTATATATATTTAGGCGATAAATCTTTTGTTGATGTTCAGACAAAGATGTTATACCGTGTTCCAAGATCTCATTGATCTCATTTACAGAGTAAACCGACATTGGATTATCAGAAGATACCCCTGCAAACATTCCTCCAGAATGTTTTGCATAATGCTCATATTCGTCAACATACTTACGATGACGCCAATAATCATATATCAAGTTACGAGCTGTTGTGTAAACTAGACTTGGTAATGTAACAGGAGTAACCATGCTATCAATAGACATCAACTTTAAAAAGACATTCTGAACAATGTCCTCTGCGGTCTCACTATATAGCAAGCGTTTAGCAACAAAGGCTTTGAGCTCTTCGTAATGTTGAGAGTAATATTCAGCGATTATACTGAATTCGGCATTAGTATCTTTCATAAATTCCAACCTATAAAATGGTTTTGATTTACGCAAAGATAATACAAATATTTTGTCCCGTAAAACCTAAAAACATTAATTCTGTTTAAATGAAACATATTATTATGAAAACGATAACATTTTGTTACAACAGAAAAAGAATATGATATACCAGATAAAATGACATGTAACAGAAAACAAACAAATTGAGACAAATTTTAGACATCCTCTAATATTTGTGAGAATTAAAAACCCCAAAAACAACACACTTGAAATAATAAAAGAGACAAATTATTATCTTTGCATGGTAGAAAGGTGATAATTTATTTTAGATCGTTAAATCCCTCAAACTTATGAACTAAACTTATCACTCTGTTAGAGATGGGAATAATAACCTTAGATACAAAAAAAAGAGAAATTCAATAAAGAACTTCTCTTTTTGTGACTCTGCTGGGATTCAAACCCGGAACCTTCTGATCCGTAGTCAGATGCTCTATTCAGTTGAGCTACAGAGCCATTTTTATGGTTTTGCAATTGAATGTGACTCCGCTGGGATTCAAACCCGGAACCTTCTGATCCGTAGTCAGATGCTCTATTCAGTTGAGCTACGGAGCCTCATTTCTTATTTGCGTGTGCAAAAGTAATACTTTTAATTGGAATGAAGAAACATAACATCAAGTTATTTCTTTACATTAACATTTATTAAGNATTACTTCTNCACTAAGATAGATATTACTTTATCAAATCAACAGAACGCTTCANGAATGAATCAAGAGCCTGTCCCTTCAACATTCCGTTCTGCAACAAAGCCAAGTCNATGAGCTGATGAACAATNTCATCATCCTTTGCATACTCTGAAATAATNTCAGTCTGCTTGGTTTTCTGCTCGTTTATTGCTTTCTCTGTATTCTGCAAATCATCCTTTTCTTCCTTAGTTACCTCTTCAGGCTTCTTACTAGACTGACTCTGATGCAGTGCTGTAAGACGTGCCTGCAAGCCTTTTAGTTCACTAAGAATAGGTTTAAGAGCATTTGATATCTTGTTATTGCAGTTATCAAGCACTTTCTTAACCAAAGAATGATCACTGTTAAGAACTAAAGTGTAACTGTCAGGCATTTGCTGATAGAAACTCATTCCTGGCTGGAACTGACTAATCTGCTTCATTCTACGCATATACTCACTCTGTGTTATCACTACAGGTTGATTATTTTCGCCTAGAGACTGAACCTCAACATTAAATTCAGCCTTTTCAAGATGTGGCATCTGTGAACTAAATACCTTTGAAAGGTTATTGCTGTCATCGGCATCAAGATTATTCTCCTTAGTATCCTCCTTAGCAATAAGTCGATCTGCAATATCAGCATCAACACGTGTGAAACGAACCTTTTCAAGTTTTTGTTCAAGCATGCTGACAATAGGAGTATCCAACTGACCGTCGAGCAATAAGACATTATATCCTTTATTCTTTGCTGCCTCAATATAAGTGTACTGCTCCTCCATGTTATTTGCATAGAGATAAACTAGATAACCTTCCTTATCTGTCTGCTCATCTTTAATCAAAGTCTTATATTCCTCGAATGTAAAATACTTACCTTCAACATCCTTCAACAATGTAAAGTCCTTAGCGCGATCATAGAAATCTTCTTGTGAAAGCATACCATAGTTGATGAATATCTTCAAGTTATCCCATTTTTCCTCATATCCTTTGCGATCTTCCTTGAAGATACTCTGCAAACGGTCAGCAACCTTCTTTGTGATATAAGTAGAAATCTTCTTAACATTAGCATCACTCTGCAAATAGCTTCGACTTACATTCAAAGGAATATCTGGAGAATCGATTACACCATGCAACAAAGTAAGGAACTCTGGAACAATACCTTCAACTTGATCTGTTACGAAAACTTGATTGCAATACAACTGAATCTTGTTGCGCTGCAACTCAATGTTATTCTTTATACGTGGGAAATAAAGAATACCNGTGAGATTAAANGGATANTCCACATTAAGATGAATCCAGAACAATGGCTCATCCTGCATAGGATACANTTCNCTATANAATTTCTTATAATCTTCGTCTTTAAGACTTGCAGGAGCTTTTGTCCAAAGTGGTTCTATGCTATTTATAACATTATCCTCGTCTGTATCAACCTGTTTGCCGTCTTTCCATTCACTCTTCTTGCCAAATACCAATGGTACAGGCATAAACTTACAATACTTATTAAGTAGTTCCTCGATCTTTGATTTCTGAAGGAATTCTTTACAGTCATCACTTATATGCAATACAATCTCACTACCACGTCCCTCTTTCTCTACATCCTCTATCTCGAAAGAAGGAGTACCGTCACAAGTCCACTTAACACCCTTTGAACCATCCTTGTAAGAACGAGTGATAATGTCTACACGGTCGCTTACCATGAAACTAGAATAGAATCCCAATCCAAAATGTCCAATAATAGCATTTGCATTATCTTTATACTTATCAAGGAAGTCAGTAACACCAGAGAAAGCTATCTGATTGATATACTTATCAATCTCTTCTTCTGTCATACCAATACCATTATCACTTATAGTAATGGTCTTTGCAGCCTCATCCAAAGTTATACGAACAGCCAATTCGCCAAGTTCGCCCTTGAAATCGCCTTTCTCTGCAAGAGTTTTAATTTTCTGCGTAGCGTCAACAGCATTACTAACCATTTCACGAAGAAAGATCTCATGATCAGAATAGAGAAACTTTTTGATAACAGGGAATATGTCCTCTGTTGTAACTCCAATATTTCCTTTTTGCATAATATTATATTTTTAAAATTTTTCATGATACAATATGCAAAGAGTGTGCCAAAAAAGAAAGGAACTCACAATAATGTAAGTTCCTTTCTTATATTTAAATTATGTATGTCATTATCCAAAGTTATCATACATAATAGCATCATTTTCAACTCCGAGACTGTCAAGATAGTCAGTAACAGTCTTGATTAGCATTGGAGGTCCACAAAGATAGTACTCGCAATCTTCTGGTGTTTCGTGGTCTTTAAGATATGTATCACGAATACAATTAACAGCAAATCCGGCATAATATTTAACACCAGCTGCATCAGCTTTAGGATCAGGGCGGTCTAAAGATAAATGCATGTGGAAATTAGGGAATTCTTTTTCAAGTTCCCAAAAGTCTTCAAGGAAGAATGCTTCGCTTAATGCACGTGCACCATAGAAGAAATGCATCTCTCTGTCAGTAGTATGCAAAGTTTTTGTCATATGCATAATTTGCGCACGCAAAGGAGCCATACCAGCACCACCACCAATCCATATCATCTCTTTACCTGATGTGAAATTAGGATGAAAATCTCCATAAGGACCGCTCATTCTAACCTTATCACCAGCTTTTAAAGAGAAAATATAAGAAGATCCAATACCCGTTGGAACATCCATGAAGCCAACTTGTGGACGTGGCAGGAATGGTGTTGAAGCAATACGTACAGTAAGAGTTATGATATCACCTTCTGCAGGGTAGTTTGACATTGAATATGCACGTACAGTAGGCTCTGGATTATGAGCTTTCAACGAAAGGAGATTAAAATTCTTCCATGCAGATATATACTCATCGCCTATTAATTCCTTATCGAAATCCTTATCATAATCTATACAATCGTATGCAGGAATAGTAATCTGCGCATAAGAACCAGGGACAAAGTCCATGTGTTCCCCTGGAGGTAACGCAACTTTGAATTCCTTTATAAAAGAACTTACGTTCTTATTTGAAATAACGGTACACTCCCACTCTTTTACTCCAAGTATACTCTCAGGCACTTTAATATTCAAGTTACCGTTAACTTTACACTGGCATCCTAGACGCCAATGTTCCTTGACTTCTTTACGTGTAAAATGTGAACGTTCTGAATCTAATATTTCACCGCCACCTTCCAATACCTGTACTTTGCACTGACCACAACTAGCTTTACCACCGCAGGCAGAAGGAAGATAGATACCATTTTCGTTAAGAGTAGACATCAAACTGTCACCTTGAATTACAGATATTTTTTTGTCATCATTAATAATGACTTCTACGCTCCCGCTAGGTGAAAGGTATTTCTTTGCGACAAGCAGTATTATGACTAAAAGGAGAATTGTAGCGAGAAAAACTCCTATACTTACTAATATAAATTGTCCCATATTATTATTTTCTCCCTTTTTTAAAATTTAAGACCAGAGAAGCACATCATTGCCATTGCCATAAGACCGACGGTAATGAATGTTATGCCTAATCCCTGAAGAGGTTTTGGCACATCACTATATTGCATTTTTTCTCTTATCGCTCCCATTGATACGATTGCTAGTGTCCAACCAAAACCACTACCAACAGCATAAGCTATCGCATCCCACACATTACCTATATATTGTGTGTTTGAAGGATCAAGATTAATACGCTGCTGCATAAACAGTGACGCACCCATAATAGCACAGTTCACGGCGATAAGTGGAAGAAATATACCAAGAGCAGCATAAAGGGATGGTGAATATTTCTCAACAGCCATCTCAACTAACTGTGTCATGCCCGCTATGACAGCAATAAACAAAATAAAACTAAGGTATGACAAATCTACACCTTCTATAAGACAATCAGGCCCCAGAACATATACCTGTAAAAGATAATCCACAGGAACTGTGACCAATAACACGAATGTTACGGCTAATCCTAGTCCTAAAGAAGTTTTTACATTCTTTGATACGGCAAGAAAAGAGCACATACCCAAGAAGAATGCGAAAATCATGTTGTCCACAAATATGGATCTGAAAAATAAACTTATTAAATGTTCCATCATTTTTTCTTTTTAGGTATTGTTCTTAATTTTCTTTTTCTTTATAAAAATAAGCTCTATGTATCCAGATTACACATCCCACAAGTATCAATGCCATTGCTGGCATTGTCATCATACCATTGTTAATGTATCCAGCATCATAAGCAGACTGCGGAATAATTGTAAATCCTAGTAGCGTACCACGTCCTAAAAGTTCACGCACGGCACCAACAACAACCAATATTAATGCATAACCTAATCCATTTCCTAATCCATCAAGGAAACTAGGCCAAGGTTTGTTCATCATTGCAAAAGCTTCAAGACGTCCCATTANTATGCAGTTTGTTATTATAAGACCTACATACACAGACAACTGAACACTTACATCATAGGCGAAAGCCTTCAATATCTGGCTGACGATAGTAACCAAAGCTGCAACAACTACCAACTGAACAATAATACGAATACGATTAGGTATTGTCTTACGAATCAAAGAAACAATAACATTTGAAAAGGCAGTGATCACTGCTACGGCAAGCCCCATAACAATTGAAGGTTTTAATTGCGAAGTGACCGCAAGAGAAGAACAGATTCCAAGAACCTGTACTAATATAGGATTATTTCCATTAAACGGACCTGTTAAAACCTCTTTGTTCTCCTTTGAAAACAGTTTACTCATATCTATATTCCTCCCTATTATTTTTCATTAAGAAATGTTTTATACTTTGAGAGACAGTCCTTAAGCATAGCGCTCACGCCATTTGATGTCAAAGTGGCACCAGTAACGCCATCGCATTGTGTCGTTGGATCCTTAACGTCGCTCTTCTTAAGAACAGACAAAGCAACATCATCAGAACCATTCTTAAAGATTTTCTTTCCCTTAAACTGTTCTTGCCATGCAATATTGTCTTTTATTTCAGCACCAAGTCCTGCTGTCTCACTTTCATGATTGAAATAAGCACCAAAAATAGTTGTTTTATCTGCATTAACTGCTATATAGCCCCATATTGGTCCCCAAAGTCCCATACCATAGACAGGCATTACGTACTTTGTTTCTCCATTAACCTTACATACAAACAATGCAAGTTTGCCAGCCTTGTAATCCGCACTGTTTAATATAAAACCATTTTTTTCACCACCTTCAGAACCCTTTGCTACTATTTTTCCGGAAGCATCTATGATATCATCAGCGGTGATATCCTTAAGATACTCATCTGTAGCCTGATTATCCGAAAGATCTCTTATATTCAATGCTGCAAGAATCTGCTTTTTTTTATCAAGTGCCACATTAGCATCCTGTGCTGGTTTTAAAGCTTTGAACACGAAAGCCATTAGGAAAGCCACAATGACTACTATTATTGTTGAATACACAATGGTATATGTATTACCATTTGTATTAAATCCTTTCTTACCAGCCTGAGGAGCATTTTCTTCTCCACCCTCAGTTATCTCCTCAAATTCCGAAGACGGAGATTGGCATATTGGACATTTATCTGGGGCTGCATCGCCCTCATGGATATATCCACAAACTTTACATCTGAATTTCTTTGTTGCCATATCCGTTATTTTTTAGTTGTTAAACGTTTCATTCTCTTTGATACATTACTCTGTACGACGCAGTAGTCGATAAGCGGAGCAAACATGTTCATCAACAATATTGCCAACATCATTCCCTCTGGATAACCGGCATTGAGAACTCTTATTATTATTGCCATAGCCCCAATCAAGAAACCATAGATATACTTTCCTGTTTCTGTACGCGCACCAGTAACTGGGTCTGTTGCCATAAACACGGCACCAAAACAGAAACCACCAAGCATAATGTGTTCATACCAAGGTATATGTGAACTTCCTGTTGCTGAGAACAAGAATGCCATGACTCCACCTCCAATAAAAACACTAAGCATTGTCTTCCAACTAGCTATTCTAGTCCACAACAGTATGATGGCGCCTATTGCTATTGCGATAACACTTGTTTCTCCAACAGAACCAGGTATAAAACCTGTGAACATGTCGTACATACTATATGGCACATTAATATTCTGAGAAATCTGACCAAGTGGCGTAGCACAAGTGAAAGCATCAGGTAACTGATTTCCAAGACCGAAGATTGTATCTTTTGCAACCCATACACTATCACCACTCATTTTTGTAGGATAAGAGAAGAATAAAAACGCACGTGCTATTAATGCAACGTTGAATATATTCATACCTGTTCCTCCAAATATCTCCTTTGCGAATATCACTGCGAAAGCGATTGCAATAACCATTATCCAAATAGGACAATTCACTGGAAGAATCATTGGGATGAGGATACCAGTAACAAGATATCCCTCCTGTATCTCTTCATTTTTCCATTGTGCCCAGGCAAATTCAATGCCTAAACCTACAACATACGACACTACAAGTTTTGGCAGTACTGCCAAAAAACCATAAAGGAATATCGACCAGAAAGAAGCTGTTGCTAAAGTTCCAGCAGCCATAAAGTTCTGATAACCGATATTATACATGCCAAAGAGCAAAGCTGGAAGCAAAGCTATCACAACCATACTCATTATTCTCTTTGAATCTATTGCATCATGAATATTTGTTCCACTCTTTGAAGTTGTATTAGGTACAAACAAGAATGTGTCAAAACCATCATACATACTTTTAAAAGCATGTAGTTTGCCACCTTCCTCAAAGTTTGGCTTTATATTATCTAGTATTTTCTTTAATGCACTCATAATTATTCGTATTACAATTTTATTTAAGCATTTTCCTTCCTCAGCATATCAAGTCCTTCACGAACAATACGCTGTAATTCTAACTTGGAAGAATCTACAAATTCAGCAAGTGCGAAGTCTTCAGGAGAGACTTCATAAATACCAAGTAACTCCATTTTATCTATATCACCAGCAATAATAGCCTTGATAAGATATTCTCCGTAAATATCCATTGGCAACACTTTGTCATACTCTCCACTCATAATCATGTGGCGTTCACCACCTTTTATTCGTGCATCAAGATTATATTCTCTTTTACCAAAAAGCCAAGAAAAATAGCTGCGTGATGTAGAAAACTCCTTTGTACGTGGAAGTATCCATCCTAGTAATTCATCTACATTGTCACCTTCAGGTATGACAGTAACTTCTGATGTGGCAGCACCAATATAGTCTTCCATCGTGGTTTTCTTGCCAGTAAGAGGATTACCGTTAATTATACGTATATGATCTTCTTTTGCAAGTTTTCCATCCAATACAACAGACAAAGGTGTTCCTATGAGAGCCTCTACATAAGACGGTTCTTTTATTTCACTTCCAGCAACAGCAATGACACGACGTAGGTCAACCTTACCTGTATTAAATAATCTACCGATAATAATTACATGTGCAGGATCTACTGTCCAAACGACCTCTCCTTTATTAACCGGACAAACGTGATTCACTTGAACACCAACATTTCCTGCAGGGCACTTACCTTTTAAAATATTTATTTCCACATTCTCAGCATTAACAAGAGCTTTAGCTGTCTGACTTGAACTTATGCCGAGATATGTTTTTTGAATTTTAGAAAGAGCATTTAAACCTGCTTGAAAATCCTTTTCATTACCTTCCAACTCTACCTCAAAGTCTGAAGCTAAAGGCATATCTCTAAATGCAGAAACAAATATTGCCTTAGGATCTGTATCTGGGGTTGTAGAAACAGCATAAGGCAATTGTTTTATATATCCAAAAATACCTGCATCTAGCAAAGCTTTCTTTACAGATTCTGCATCCAATGAGTTAACATCTTTAGATCCAAAATCAAAAAACTGCTGTTCTTCATCAGCTTTAACCTTAACATACAAGATTTTACGTCTTTCACCTCGCAATATGGTCTCAACAATGCCACTAACAGGAGATGCGAATTTAACTTCAGGGTATTTTTTACTTACAAACAAAGGCTCACCAGCCTTAACCTTATCACCTTCATGCACAACAATCTTCGGAGTAACTCCACAAAAGCTATCAGGCACCAAAGCATATTCCCCACTCTTCAGCGATGAAATAGTTCCCTTGCAAGCTGTTCCTTTTAGATTAATGTCTAAGCCCTTTCGTAACTTAATTACATTTTTCATAATTACTTTTATAAGTTGATTATTTCTTTTTTCTTACGAGCACATTTGCCCACCAATAAAAGCAAAATTATATACACAGCACGATCACTATAACTATAGTGTTTCGTAAAACATATTTATTTTTGCAGGTAAGCTTAAGCTTTCGATGCAAATTTAGTGAAAATTAAGCATAAATAAAAGAAAAAATATCCTTTTATTTCTATTATAAACTAAATTTGATGTAATTTTGCAACATAAATTCAATAAAAAAGGCAAACTGAACAGACTCAAACATATCGTCAACGCTGTAATATGGACCATCGCCGGTTTATATTTCATATTAGTAATACTGCTTCATCTATCAGCAGTAAAGGGTGTTATTGGTTCCGAAGCGAGCGATTTACTTGCTCATAAACTTGGTACAAGAGTAAGTATAGGCAATGTTGATTTGGGATTTCTGAACCGCTTTATTATAGATGATGTCTTAATATATGATCAACATGGCGAAAAACTTTTAAAATCTTCGAGAGCTTCTGTAAAAATAGATATCATACAACTTTTTCAAGGAAAGATATCAATAACATCTGCGCAACTTTTCGGTTCTAAAATTAATGCATACAAACAGACGGCTGATTCAAAAGCCAACTATCAGTTTGTACTTGATTCATTAGCTTCAAAAAACAAAAAGAGCAAAAGTAATCTTGACTTAAAAATTGGTTCACTTATAATAAGAAACGGAGCACTTACGTATAACCAATACGATGCAGTGCAAAAATATGGACAATTAGATCCAAAGCATCTTAATATATCAGGTATAAGCGCACATATAATTTTAAATGCACTAACCAACGACAGTATAAATCTGAATGTCAGAAAAATGGCATTTAAAGATGTATCGGGACTAAATATCGTATCACTGTCAACAAAAGTAATAGCTAACAGAAAGCAAGCAGAATTAAATGATTTTGAATTGATGCTACCAGGAACAGTAATAAGACTTGGTGACTGTCTTGCCACATATACTTTTCTTGGCAAAGAATTACAAATTCCATCTCTGCAATATAGCGGAAGTCTTGACGAGTCAACGATACGTCCTTCGGACTTTTCGTGTTTAGTTCCTGCATTAAAATCGTTCCGTAACAAGCTGGATATAAATACGACGATTAGCGGAACCAGTACTTCTGTAAGAATTCATTCTTTAGGAATAATAGGCAGAAGTATATACCTAAATGCTAATGGATCATTAAACAATTGGCAAAGCAAGAAACCTAGATGGGTTGCTGATATAAAAAGCCTAAGCCTCAAAGGTGATGGAATAAAATTTATAAGCAACAATTTAGGAAAGCAACTAAGTATTCCTATTGAAATAACAAGACTTGGAAATATAGTTTTTAAAGGTGCTATTGGAGGATATGGGAAAGATGTTGCTACGAAAGGAATGATTCGCACTGATGTAGGATCAGCCAAACTAGCGTTGGGTATAAACGGAAAAAATTTCAATGGACACGTTGAAACTGACGGTATATCAGTGGGCAAAATCATAAACAACAATAAATTAGGAATTGTTGCCACTAAAATTAATGCAGACGGATATATAAATGGCAATGATATAAAAATCAATGCTAAAGGGCACATTGGAAACATAGAATATAATAGGTACACATACCGAAATATAAATATAGACGGACTATTTAGTAAGAAAAAAGCTAGTATGCATTTTAACGGCAAACTAGACATCAACGATCCTAACGGCAAAATTGCAATAAAAGGAGACTTGAGTAAACTAGGCAAAATAACAAAAGCAAATATAACTGCAGCCATAGATCACTTCAATCCTAATGCTCTTAAACTTATAGGCAGCTACCCTTCTACAGTGTTCTCAGCCAATTTAAGTGCCAACTTCATTGGAGACAATATCAATAATGCTGATGGAAGAATCGTTTTGTCCGACTTTGACATGCGCTCACCTAAAGACACATATCATCTTAATTCCATGGAGATACATGCAGGAAAAGACGACATGCAGCATTTCCTTACCATGAATAGTGATTTTGGACAAGCTGATATTATAGGTAAGTTTGACTATGCGACAATTTTTAATAGCATTACAAATATCATACACAGCAAACTTCCTTCTTTGATGGGATTAAAGCGTGGACTGGCAAAGAAAGCTAACAATTTCTCATTCAATGCCTACATAAGCAAGAGCGATTGGCTCAATAAGATTTTCGGCGTTGATATAGACTTGGCTGAACCAGCGACACTCAGTGCTATTATAAATGACCATAGACAACAAATTGATTTTGTTGCGCAAATGCCATCTTTCAGTGTGGGTAACAACATATTTGAAAATGGACATGTAAAGATTACTTCTCCTAATGATTCTCTTAAGGCTGAAATCCAAGCTAAAAAAATATCCAAAGATGGTAAAGGACTGGCTTGGAACATAGAAACTTCGGCTGCAGACAACAAACTCAAGTCTATAATAAAATGGAAGAACTTATCGGGCAAGTATTTCACTGGAACTCTTAATACGGAAACCGAATTCTACAAATCAGAATATGGAAATACAGCACATATAATAGTACACCATTCAGACATAATTGTAGGAGACAGTGTTTGGAATATACAACCGAGTGACATTGTATATAGAAAAAATAATATAACTATAGATCATTTCGCTGTTACTCACAACAATCAACATATAATAATTTCTGGATTGGCAACACCTAACAAGAAAGATTCAGTTATCGCCGACTTACAGAAGGTTGACGTAAGCTACATCTTGAATCTTGTGAATTTTCATTCAGTTGATTTCGGTGGTAAAGCATCGGGAAAAGCTTATATAGCTGGCGCTTTTTCTAAACCAGATGCATCCGCAAAACTTAGAGTTGAAGATTTCAAGTTTGAAAATGGTCGTATGGGGGTATTATATGCTGATGCCAATTGGAATAATAGTGAGGGGCAAATAGACATAGATGCAACAGCCAACGATACAATAAGCAATACGTATATAAGCAATTCGATTATTCCAATTAAGACGATTATTAAGGGATACGTATCGCCAAGAAAGAATAATATTGATCTCAATATAACTGCTGACGGAACTAGAATTGAATTTCTTAAAAGATTCTGTGGAAGTTTCATGGGCAACATAAATGCATACGCAAGTGGAGATGTTAGAGTTGCAGGACCACTAAACAGAATAAATCTCACTGGTGACCTTATTGCAAACGGGGTCATACACATGAGTACGCTCAACACTGACTATACTTTAAAAAATGCCCATATCCATGCAATTCCTGATGAGATATATCTGCAAAATGATACTGTCACCGACAGAGATGGACATATTGGAATTGTTAGCGGTGCATTGCATCATCAACATCTAACAAAACTCACTTTCGATATAGGAATCAATGCTCATAACCTACTTGCATACGATACACATGAGTTTGGCGATAACACATTCTATGGTACGGCATACACTACAGGAACTTGTAATATAAAAGGCAGAAACAACGATATAACCATTGATGTCAGAGCAACAGCGAATAAGGGCAGTCAAATTGTTTACAATGTATCAAGTCCTACATCTATCAGCAAAAATGAATTTATTCACTGGACAAATCGTGACAGCGTTAATACAGCATTCAGCATAAAAGAAAAGCCTGACAGTACTAAGGATATTAATATTCCTACAGATATGCATATTAATTTCCTTATTAATATGACACCTGAAGCTACCGTAAAACTTATAATGGACCATAATACAGGAGATTATATTGCACTTAACGGTACAGGCGGACTTAGAGCAGCATATTATAATAATGGAAGTTTTGATCTTTATGGTAACTACCTTATAGATCACGGTATCTATAAACTTACTATACAGAATGCAATAAAAAAGGACTTTATGTTCACTCCTGGTGGAACAATCAGTTTTGGAGGAGATCCTTTTGATGCTGTACTAAATCTTAAAGCACAGTACACTGTACAAGGAGTGAGCCTTGCTGACTTGAAGATAGGTAACAGTTTTTCAAACAACAATATCAGAGTAAACTGTCTTATGAACATAACAGGAACACCTTCAAGTCCTAAAGTTGATTTTGGTCTTGACATGCCTACTGTTAACAACGATGCAAAACAGATGATACTTAATCTGATAAACAGCGAGGAAGAGATGAACCAACAGGTTTTGTATCTATTGGCAATCGGTCGTTTCTATACACAGACTAATAATAATGCTGTTGCGGAAAGTACAACTCAGCAAAGCCAGACAAGCCTTGCCATGCAAAGTATTCTCAGTGGAACTGTGAGCCAACAACTCAATAATGTTTTAAGCAGTGTGATAAACAATACCAATTGGAATTTCGGTGCCAACATTTCTACAGGAGATGAGGGATGGAATAATGCTGAATATGAAGGTATGTTGAGCGGAAGACTACTAAACAACAGATTGCAGTTCAGTGGGCAGTTTGGATATCGTGACAATGCAAATGCAACAACAAGTTTCATTGGAGACTTTGACCTAAGGTATCTACTATATCCTAATGGTAACTTTGCTATAAGAGTATATAATCAAACTAACGACAGATATTTCACAAGAAATAGTTTGAACACCCAAGGCATCGGATTCATTCTGAAAAAAGATTTTAATGGATTCTGGGACCTTTTCGGCATAAAGAAAAAACCAAAGAAATAATACTAGGTCATTAATAAATGATATCGCTTTACACCATTATGGGGTATATTAATGCCTAGCAACAACAAATAGAGAGTCTTCGTATATTTAGACTGCGTTCCCTACGTTTCTCATTTTTCTTAGCTACGGAGCTACGGTGTCTCTCACAAAGCCTATAAACAGAGGGGGTAACGATACGTAGCTAGTTCAATTTAGCTTCGATGAGCTACGTTTTAGCTACGTCATCTATTTCTACTTATATAATGTACGTGCATACACGCGCACACCTAGGGTTTTGAAAAATATAAGTGTCGAAGTGTCAACTTAGTGAATATCAACATTTTATCGACCAATTTGACTAAATAAAGTGACGGCGATCTAACGGTCAAATATCGAGTTTTGCATGCGTTTCTATATAGAAACGCAAACGTTTCTACGATGTTTTACCTCCTATTGCTTCGTAAAACGCAGTGCAATATAACGTAAAACGCACTGTAAAACATCGTAAAACGCATCAAAATTCTTCGTAAAGTACAAGGCAATATGCGGAAAATCTTTACCCATATTTTACCGACGAATGACCGACACTTCATTCGAACCGAAAAGAGTTCTAATAAGTTGATGCTCAACGGATAGACACTTCGACACTTGTTTTTACGAAAAAGCCTGAGTGTGCGCATACGCACGCACGTGTATTACGATGTGTAGCTCCAAGCATTTAAAACTTTGGCTAACAGTCTAACCTAAATCTGATTGCATAGACAAAAATTTTGCAGTATCTTTGCCGAGAATTCAGTGGAATTCGGCAGAACATTTAAACAAGCTTGGAAATTCTGTTCTCGTTTACTATCTTTATCTATACATCCTCAGTTCCTCAGATACAGCCAACGGTTCTTTGAAAAATTTACTTATAGAATAACATTTCATCCTAAAACGACACAAGTTCACGTAGCTAGAACGTAGCTTGACGTAGCTAAATCCTCTAAACTACGTATCGTCAATCCCTCTGTTTATAAGCTTTGAGAGAGACGCCGTAGCTCCGTAGCTAAGAAAATTGTAAAACGTAGTGAAGACAGCCTAAATATACAAAATTCAAATCGTCATCAATAAATCTAGGCTCAAACAGTTAATTATAATACGTGCCTTTAGTCGGAATAGGTACATTTGTTATTAAATTAAGTTGTGATTCATGCCGACATGGTTGTTATATATCCAGGCCCATTGATAAGTATATCACCCTTGCAAATTAACGATGGACCAAAAAGTATTAAAAAATAGTCGTAACTACAGGGAAAAGTCGCCTCCCCCAAAAACCTTATGAATTGGTTATATATGATAACGTGAGCACAAATTAAATAATAAAATATTCTAAAACAGTTAAATAACTATAAACTACACAGAAAAGCTATTGTTTAAGAATTCTATTTATTAATAAAGATGTACCTTTGCACGCGATTTCGAGCGACCCCATAATATATGGGATTGCCTCATATAACATAAAGTCAAACTTTATTAATTTTAAAAATTTATTATTTACATGTCAGATTTAAAGAACGTACAGCCATTATCAGACTTCAATTGGGAAGAATTTGAGAATGGTGCAAGCGCAAACGTTGAGAAGCTAGATTTAGAAAAAGCTTACAACGAAACCCTGAACAAAATTCAGGAGCATCAGGTTGTTGAGGGAACAGTTATTGCCCTAGACAAAAAGGAAGTTGTTGTTAACATCGGTTATAAGAGCGATGGTATCATTCCTGCATCAGAATTTCGTTACAACCCAGACCTCAAGGTAGGTGACAAGGTTGAAGTTTACGTAGAAAACCAAGAGGACAAGAAAGGTCAGTTGGTACTTTCTCATCGTAAGGCTCGCCTTAACAAGAGTTGGGATGAAGTTAATGCAGCTCTTGAGAATGAAGAAATCATTCAGGGTTATATTAAGTGCCGCACTAAGGGCGGTATGATTGTTGACGTATTCGGTATTGAGGCATTCCTTCCAGGAAGTCAGATTGACGTTCATCCAATACGTGACTACGATGTATTCGTAGGCAAGACAATGGAATTCAAGGTCGTAAAGATCAATCAGGAATTCCGCAATGTTGTTGTTTCTCACAAGGCTCTTATTGAAGCTGAGTTGGAAGCACAGAAAAAAGAAATTATCTCTCACCTTGAAAAGGGTCAGGTACTCGAGGGTACTGTTAAGAACATTACATCATACGGTGTATTCGTTGACCTTGGCGGTGTAGACGGACTTATACATATTACAGACCTTTCTTGGGGTCGTGTAAGCGATCCTCATGAGGTTGTTGCACTTGACCAGAAGATTAACGTTGTAATCCTTGACTTTGATGAGGAAAAGAAGCGTATCGCTCTTGGTTTGAAGCAACTTACACCTCATCCTTGGGATGCTCTTAACGCTGACCTTAAGGTTGGTGACCATGTTATGGGCAAGGTTGTTGTTATCGCAGACTACGGTGCTTTCGTAGAAATTCAGCCAGGTGTTGAAGGTCTTATCCACGTTAGTGAAATGTCTTGGAGCCAGCATTTGCGTTCAGCTCAAGAGTTCATGCACGTAGGCGACGAGGTTGAAGCAGTTATTTTGACTCTTGACCGCGACGAGCGTAAGATGAGTCTTGGTATCAAGCAGCTTAAGGAAGATCCTTGGGAGGCTATTGAAACTAAGTACCCTGTAGGAAGCAAGCACACTGCAAAGGTTCGCAACTTTACTAACTTCGGTATCTTCGTAGAACTTGAGGAAGGTGTTGACGGTCTTATCCATATCAGCGACCTTTCTTGGACTAAGAAAGTTAAGCATCCTTCTGAATTCACAACTGTTGGTGCAGAAATCGACGTTCTAGTTCTTGATATTGACAAGGAAAATCGTCGTTTGAGCCTTGGTCACAAGCAGCTTGAAGAGAATCCTTGGGATACATACGAGACTATCTACACTCCAGGTTCTGTTCACGCAGGTAAGATTACCCAGATGATGGACAAGGGTGCAGTTATCACTCTTAATGAGGGTGGTGAAGGTTTCGCAACTCCTAAACACCTAGTTAAGGAAGATGGTTCACAGGCTCAGCAGGGCGAGGAACTAGAATTCAAGGTAATTGAATTCGTAAAGGAAACAAAGAGAATCATCCTTTCTCACAGCCGCACATTCGAAGAAGGCAAAGATGAAGTTGCAACAGCTAAACCAGCTCACAAGCAGCAGCAGCATGCAGCTCACAAGAATGAAGCTACACAAATCAATAATGTAGCAGCAGGTACATCTCTTGGTGACCTTGACGTTCTTGCAGATCTTAAAGCAAAAATGGAAAAAGGAGAATAATTAAAATCCTTTGATAAAATAATAAGGAGACGGCTTGAAAAAAGCCGTCTCTTTTTTTTGTGCTTTCAAAAAATTATATTATCTTTGCAAAGAATTTTAACACAACGGTGTTTCTCTTCGTGAAACACATTTCTATTCAATCAAAAAATTTTCATATACAATAATATGTATAGCAAGGATGAACTATTATCTAAAGGTGCCTCTGAATTAGAGGACATCGCTACGAATTTAGGTGCTGACTATAAAACTGACTTTAGTCAGGAAGACATGATTTATGCTATTCTTGATAAACAAGCAGAAGAAGAAGGTAACAAGAATCCTCTTGTAGCAAAAAGAAAACGCACCAGAATTGCCAAGAAAGACACGGATCGTATATACACAGTTAAAGGCAAAGATGGTGAGAATTTAGATTTAAAGAAAAAAAACATGACAACCACAGACTCCAAACCATTATTTAAAGATATAGAAGATGAACATTCTCCTGAAGAAATTCTTGCGAAGATGCCTAAGCATCGTGGACGTAAGTCTAAAAAGGAATTGGAACTCATCGCTGCAGCTGAAGCTGCAAAACAAATAGTAAATACGAATAATGATTCAACTAATGCCGATGAGTACAACGACAATAGTGAACTCAATAAAAATATCGAAACCGAAAAGCAAGAAGAATTCGTCTCTAATAATAATGAGAACGATTTTATTCCAGAAGCAGCATTTTCTTCTGTCGAAGACAATAATGACGACAATGAAAAAAATGAGCTTTTAAATCAGCTAAAGGCAAAAATCAATGACCACAATAAAGATGTTGAGGAAGATAATACTGAGACAACAAGTCCTGATGGTTATTGGAACGGAGATCCAGCTGACGGAACTGATTTCATAACAGTTGTAGATCTGCCAATAGAAGATCAGGGAGTTGTACCAAACTATGATATGTTTGATAATCCCACAACTACTGTTGCACCAGCACCAGCACAACAGATTTTCCAAAGACCAGAGCCAGCAAGTGTAGAAAAATTTGATTTTCTAGATCTAATCACAGCAAATGGTGTACTTGAAGTAATGCCTGACGGATATGGTTTCTTGCGTTCAAGTGATTATAATTACCTATCATCACCTGACGATGTATATGTATCAACAAACATTATTAAAAAATATGGTCTAAAAACTGGTGATGTTATACAATGCCACGTAAGACCACCTCATGACGGTGAAAAATATTTCCCGCTTACAAACATTGACCAAATAAATGGAAGAGATCCAAACGAGGTAAGAGACAGAATTCCATTTGAACACCTCACTCCACTCTTCCCTGATGAAAAATTCACTCTTTGCGGGGACAGAGCTACAACAAATCTTTCTACAAGAGTCGTAGACTTATTCTCACCAATCGGAAAAGGACAACGTGCGCTTATTGTTGCACAGCCTAAGACTGGTAAGACTATTCTTATGAAAGACATTGCAAATGCTATTGCCGCAAATCATCCAGAGGCATATCTAATGATGCTTCTTATTGATGAACGCCCAGAGGAAGTTACCGACATGGCACGCACTGTAAACGCTGAAGTTATAGCATCTACTTTCGACGAACCAGCCGAAAGACATGTGAAAATAGCAGGAATAGTACTGGAGAAAGCCAAGAGAATGGTTGAATGTGGACATGATGTTGTGATATTCCTTGATTCTATTACACGTCTTGCACGTGCATACAACACAGTAAGTCCAGCAAGCGGAAAGGTACTTACTGGTGGTGTTGACGCTAACGCATTGCAAAAGCCAAAGAGATTTTTCGGTGCTGCAAGAAATATAGAAGGTGGCGGTTCACTTACAATTATAGCAACAGCCCTTATTGATACTGGTAGTAAAATGGACGAGGTAATATTCGAGGAATTCAAGGGTACAGGTAACATGGAATTGCAACTTGACCGCTCATTAAGCAATAAGAGAATATTCCCAGCTGTCAATCTCGTAGCATCAAGTACTAGACGCGATGACTTGTTGCAGGACAAGACAGCTCTTGACCGAATGTGGATATTACGTAAGTATATAAGCGATATGAACCCAATAGAAGCTATGAATTCAATTCACGACAAGATGGTTCGTACAAGAAATAATGATGAGTTTCTTCTTTCTATGAACTCATAGTAAGAATACAACTATATAAAAAGTGCAAATTATAAGGTTATGAACCGATTATAATTTGCACTTTTTTTTATTCATTTACTATATCAATCATTAATGTTATATCAACATCAGATATTCCAGCAGCCTTTAAAATATTACTATCAGAATTAAAGGCATCTTTTATACTATCCGCTGACTTTTTGGAAGACAACCAATTCTTAAACGATATGACAGCTTCACTATTCTTGTTGAGAATCCACTTACAATAACCAGCATTAAGATAGTCATCCACCGCAATATTGCCAGACAACAAGAGCTTGTCATAATACTTTTCGGACTTTTCATAATCTTTCTTCACTAATAAAGCCCATGCGATTGTTCTTATAACATTTGCATCATCACGCTCTATGTCTAAAGGAAACAATATTGATAAAGCAGAATCAGTATCTCCCAATCCTATCAAGGCTATAGCATTGTATAACTTATACTTGAATAAGCTATTTTTCCTTGACAAGTTCTTATAACATTCGGCTGCGAGAGAATTATCACCAGACTTTAATGCAGATAATGCATAAGACTTCAATACACTTTCTTTGCTGCTTTCCAAATCTATACAATCAACAGGAAATTCAATGAATTCTGTTATTGGATTAAAACTCAGTTGAGTTCTATCGATATTCGATTTTTCTATTCCGTCCAAAATTAATAACGACTTATAAGCCTTACAAGCAGAATCATACATCTGACGATGCATAAACAATGCTCCCAATAGATAATAATGCAATTTTAAACCTGCATTATCCAACTTATGCTTTATTAAATCCTCAGTCAGTTTAAAATGCGAAAGTAGAACTTCCAATAAATTCCATCGATGCTGCTTTAGAGCAAATTTAGCCAAAGATAATATTTCATTAGGAAACTCTTCATATTTAACAAAATTACTAAGCAGCATAATCTTGTCATCAGTAACTTTAGAGTCTATAAAAGGACTCTCAAACTCAGTTTTATAATAATTCAGCTTAAAAAAACGATAGAGATCCTGAAGATATCTACGCCTTATATAAGTTGGAGATTGAGAATTTGAATCATCTGAGGACATGCCGAAGAAATCTGCTGTATCCATCATTTCACGCATATTCTCAGGAACCTGATCTATTATAGAAACTATTGCAAAGGCAAAAGAATACTTGTCTGAATCGCAGAAAGAATTACTTTTGGATAATGAATCAAGCAATTTCATCTTGCCCAACTTTGCTCGAACATCATAGAGATTGGGACTATCTATATCAAATGGGGCAAACCAATTGCTTATTACTGAGAAAAATGGAAATTTCTTCATTTGTGAAAAGCCTCCGAAATAGATATCAGAACCTTGCTTCTGCATATCCAACATCTTATTAAAGCTTTGTTCCATCTGCTCCATTTTCTTATCAGCCTCGTCAGAATGTATGATATCGTCTACAGAATCCTCTTCAGTCTCAACTATCCCAGAGCGAGTAATCTTAAAGTTGCCATTACGCAAAAGATCAGGCATGATATTCTTCTGTATATTTTCATTATCTTGCTCAGCATCAGAACAATATATAACCTGCAATTGCAATTCATAGAGTTGATGACGCAAATCTGTAATAGCATTTAAAGCATTGGCGAATAATTCGTCTGCCTCTTTAAATAATGTTATTCCAAAAGTATTCAACATAAATGCCCACCCTACAAACGCACGCTGTTTTATATTTTCGTCAACGCTAGCCAAAAAGACATTATGTAAAGTCTTAAAACGCCAATAATCGAAAAAATGTGTCGAACTTAAAGTTATTCCACTAAGGATATTCAACACGTCAGAAACATCAAGCAGTGGATTCAAAAGAGTCGCCGTCATTTTATCACAAAGGCCTTCATTCCAATATGGAGATACAATCATTGCATCAAACAAAACAGACAAATACATCTGATGTTCATGAGTAATTTTCTCTTCTATATCATGCTGAATATTATCTGGTTGAAGAGAAGCCATCGCCAAATCCTGAACATATCCCTCAAATCTTCCACTAATGTCTTCTTCATTAAGATTTATTTTTGCAGAATTATCTGATGCAGTACAATAGTAACGACCATCAGAAATCAATACTTCATTTGAAGAATCAAAGGCAACTGTATAAAGCTTACGCAACATATCTTCATACAAACTTTCGCGCATTTTATCTTTATACCCTCTAGACATATAATCTTTCATCAAATTATATCTAGATTCTATCTCTTCCACACGATCATCAAATTTAGTTATAAACATATCTTTAAAGAATATTTTAATATCCTTTAATGCAGAAGGTAGATCTTTTTTGACTACAATGTCTGAAAAAACAGTTTCTAATTTATCTATAAATTTACCCATGAGACTTTATATAGTTGTTAGCCTTAGTGATGTTAGAAGATCTAGGGGCTGAAATATGTTGATATTTTAGTTTTGGCAATGCTTTAATTGCTCCTTCATCAATTCTGAAATACTTTTTAAGAATAGTGCTATAATGGTATAAGCCCCTAGTATTCAAAGAGTCACAAGCTTTATTATAGGCTTTGATGAATTCTTTCATTTGAGCTTTTCTGTGTTTATCTTTAATCAAATCGTTTCTAAAAGCAAGCACACCGAAATTGATTTTAAAATCTCGACTGTCACGCAAAGTAGGATTATTATGAATTCTCGCTACCGTAGCCTGTGGTTCAGTCAACCATAAAGCATCAATTTCGTTATTCAGCAACATATTCAATCTTATAAACACATTGTTTATCTGTACCTTGTAAAACATTGCTTTTGTTTTTACTGTATCCATGCTCCTATCTGTAAGATAGTCGGTTACGGAATAACGTGTCATTGCAATCTTCTTATCGCCTAATTGGTTTAAATATTTCAATCTTGCCGTTCGATTAGTAAACAGCTGCCAATATGCATTTGTTGAAGACAGATAACCAAGTTTAATGCCACGTTTTCGCAAGTTTTCTGTACGAACTAAATCACTTACTAGCCCCTCTACTCTCCCATTTATAATTGCAGTGTCACAATCCATCTGTGCATTGAAAAAACGTGGACGTATATCCAGTTTTAAAGAATCATATAATTGTTTGTCTTTCAGAAGATAAATCGGCATACAGTCCAATGTCGGCATTACTGCAATCTTTAAGGCCAAAGAATCTTCTGTATGTAAACGTTTACGCTCCTCAATAGATAATCTCTTCTGTTCATCATAAGACTTACCACAAGACGTAAAGAACAAAACGGATATCAGAAGTAATATATTTAATTTAAATAATCTCATAATTTATATATACATTGTTTGTAACATGTTGCACATCTTGCAAAAGTAATAAATAATTTTGTAACTCTAAAAAAATCTTAGTACTTTTGTGGATAAATAACAAGCAATGAAAAATGGCCAAAGATAAAATAGCATACGTATGTGATAACTGCGGACAGGAATCAACTAAGTGGATAGGCAAATGCCCTAGCTGCGGACAATGGAACACATTCAAGGAAATAAGAATTTCGAGTGATTCAGGTTCTCTTGCCGCAAAGTCTGCGGCAAATGCCGTGGTTAGTGGATTAAACCGTAATAATAAGCCACAGTATCTTAACGAAATATCGGCTAAGGACGAACCTCGAATAGACATGCACGACGAAGAATTAAATCGAGTGCTTGGAGGAGGACTTGTACCAGGAAGCATCGTATTGCTTGGCGGTGAACCTGGTATTGGAAAGAGTACTCTCACTCTGCAAACAATATTGAAGATGAAAGAGCGCCAAATCCTTTATGTCAGTGGCGAGGAAAGTGCTCATCAAATTAAGATGAGAGCCGACCGAATTGGATGTGACAATGATGTCATGGTACTTTGCGAGACATCTTTGGAAAGTATTTTTGATCACGTGAAAAATGTAAAACCAGAATTACTGATTATTGATTCAATACAGACTATATATACAAGTGATGTAGATAGTTCACCAGGAAGCATAACTCAGGTCAGGGAATGTGCATCTGCCTTATTGAGATTCGCTAAAACCAGTGGTATTCCGGTTATACTTATTGGGCATATAAACAAAGAGGGAACTCTTGCCGGACCTAAAATACTGGAGCATATCGTAGATACCGTAATACAGTTTGAGGGTGATCAGCATTATATGTACAGAATATTACGTTCAATAAAAAACAGATTTGGAAGTACTTCAGAACTTGGCATATACGAAATGAGACAAGACGGACTAAGACAAGTTTCAAATCCGTCAGAATTATTACTCACCCAAGATCACGAAGGACTTTCGGGCATTGCTATATCTTCAGCTATAGAAGGAGTAAGACCATTTCTTGTCGAAACCCAGGCACTAGTTTCATCTGCCGCTTATGGTACTCCACAACGCTCAGCGACAGGTTTTGATCAACGACGTCTGAATATGCTTTTGGCTGTACTTGAAAAACGAGTAGGATTCAAGCTCATGCAAAAAGATGTTTTCATAAATATAGCAGGAGGATTGCGCGTCACAGATTTAGCTATGGACTTAAGCGTTATTGCGGCTGTTCTATCAAGTAATGTAGACACAGCTATTGAGACTGGCTGGTGTATGGCTGGAGAAGTGGGACTAAGCGGAGAAGTGCGTCCTATTAACAGAATAGAACAACGCATTGCCGAGGCTGAAAAATTAGGATTTTCGCACATGATAATTCCTCAATACAACCTAAAAGGATTTGCACATAGCAAATATAAAATTGAATTGCATCCAGTGAGAAAGGTTGAAGAAGCACTGAGAGCTTTATTTGGATAACAAAATTAATATATACAAAGTATGAAAGATTCTGTAATAATAGTAAGTGGTGGTATGGACAGTATCACGCTACTCTATGACAAGAAAGATGAGATTGCACTTGGAATTAGCTTCGATTATGGAAGTAACCACAATTCCAAGGAAATCCCCTATGCAAAAATGCATTGCGAGAAACTGGGAATCAAGCATATCACGATTAACCTTGATTTCATACATCAATATTTCAAGAGTTCTCTTCTTGAAGGTTCTGATGCTATTCCAGAAGGTCATTATGCTGCAGATAACATGAAATCAACTGTTGTTCCATTTCGCAACGGTATCATGCTTTCTATAGCAGTTGGTATTGCCGAAAGTCACAACTTGAAGAATGTTCTTATTGCTAATCATGCAGGTGACCATACTATATATCCTGATTGTAGACCAGAATTCATTAAGGCCATTGACAAAGCAGCAAGCACTGGCACTTATGTAGAGGCAAGAGTCGTTGCTCCATACACCAATATAACTAAAGGTGGAATTGCTAAAATAGGGAAAAAATTGGGCATTGATTATGCTGAAACATGGAGCTGCTACAAAGGGGGCGAAAAGCATTGTGGGAAATGTGGAACATGCGTTGAACGAAAAGAAGCTTTGGCTGAAGCAGGCATCGTTGACACCACAGAATACGAATATTAAGAAATGTAATCTCCATATGACATTAAAGATTATAGTGTACAAAAAAATTTTAATTCTCAACAAATCATTTCCTATTCTTAATTAAAAGTATTATCTTTGCATAAGATAGGTTACACTATTATACGTAAATTAAATAAGATAAATTTTTAACTTAAAAATATAAACGTAAAATGACAATCGAACAATTCAACTTTGCAGGTAAGAAAGCAATCGTTCGCGTGGACTTCAATGTTCCATTGGATGAAAAAGGTATTGTAACAGACGACACACGTATTCGCGGCGCTCTTCCTACTCTTAAGAAGGTTCTTGCCGATGGTGGTGCTTTGATTATGATGAGCCACATGGGTAAGCCTAAAGGCAAAGTTAAACCAGAGCTTTCACTTTCACAGATCGTTAAGAATGTTTCTGCAGTTCTTGGTGTAGACGTTAAGTTTGCTAAGGATTGTGGTAATGCTGATGCAGAGGCTAAGGCTCTTAAGCCAGGCGAGGCTTTGCTTCTTGAGAACCTTCGTTACTATCCTGAAGAGGAAGGTAAGCCAGTTGGTGTTGAAAAGGGAACTCCTGAATATGACGAGGCTAAGAAAGAAATGAAGGGTCGTCAAAAAGATTTCGCAAAGAAACTTGCTTCTTATGCTGATTGCTACGTAATGGATGCATTTGGTACAGCTCACCGTAAGCATGCTTCTACAGCTGTTATCGCTGACTACTTTGATGCAGAAAATAAAATGTTGGGCTTCCTTATGGAGAAAGAGGTTAAGGCTGTTGATGCAGTTCTTAACAACATCCAGCGTCCTTTCACTGCTATCATGGGTGGTTCAAAGGTTTCAACAAAGATTGGCATTATTGAAAACTTGCTTAGCAAAGTTGACAACTTGATTCTTTGTGGTGGTATGACATATACTTTCGCTAAGGCTCTAGGTGGCAATATTGGTAAGAGTATCTGTGAGAACGACAAACTAGATATAGCACTTGATATAATCAAGAAGGCCAAAGAAAACAACGTAAAACTTGTTCTTGGTTCTGATTCTATTATAGCTGACGATTTCTCTAATGATGCAAAACAGGACGTTTGCGCTTCAAATGCAATCCCTGAAGGTTGGGAAGGTATGGACGCAGGTCCTGAGACACGCAAGGCCTTTGCTGAAGCTATAAAGGGTTCTAAGACTATTCTTTGGAACGGTCCTGCCGGTGTATTTGAATTTGATAATTTCGCAGGTGGTTCTAAGGCTATAGCAGAAGCTGTTGCTGCTGCAACAAAAGAAGGTGCATTCTCTCTTATTGGTGGTGGTGACTCTGTTGCTTGTGTAAACAAGTTCGGTCTTGCAGATCAGGTTTCTTATATCTCTACTGGCGGTGGTGCTCTCCTTGAGGCTATTGAAGGTAAAGTACTTCCTGGTGTTGCTGCTATAAAAGGTTAATAATCTTTCGCACTTATAAATATAAAAGGAGAACTTAAATAGTTCTCCTTTTTTTATTCATTATAGAAATTGAGTCAAATCTCTTTTTCAATGCTATTACACATATTTATTAACACTACTATTTTTTACATCAGTCATTGTTATAAGTGTATGTAAGAACATATTCATTATTTAATTCATAATAAACATCTAGATAACTACTCGTTTTTAAGTTTAATACTCGCTTTGTATTTTCAAATTCTTCAAAAGGTATTAACTTCATGTCAAAATATTGAAGATTTTGTTCTGAAAAGTATTTATACACAGTTTCCTTAACGCTCCAATTTATTAATTGTGAAGCTATATCTGTGGCTATTTCATCTTCTCTTATAAATTTATCTGCTATTCGGGCTACCCTATCACTATAATATTCTATATCAACTGCCACATTTTTAAGCTTCGACAGTATTACAGAAGCATATCCACGAGTATGACTTATACTTATATTATAGCCATCTACAATAGGCTTTCCATCCTCATTATGTGATACTATTACTTTACTATTTGTCATTTTCCACAACAAAGAGTACACAGCAAGTTTTTCAAGCCTACGCACTTCACTTTTATATGCTGATATTTCAACATCGAAAAGTTTGCTCATATCAGAAGAATCGGACAAGAATTGCAAGGCAGTCTCTTCCATCTTCCATAATCCCAATTTTACATCAGGAGCAACTTCCTTAATATAAACAACAGGCATATTGATATGATTATTTATGTATGGTTACTTTAACCTTACTTATTCTACGTTCATCTATAGAAAGGATTTCAAATGTATAATTCTTGTAGTCAATCTTTTCATGAATACTCAAAAAATCACCCTTTATCTCCAACAACAATCCTGCTAAAGAATCTGCATCACCTTCTACTTCTGAAAATTCGTCAGCAGAAATATCTAGAATTTTACAGAAATCTGAAAGCAATACTTTACCCTCAAATATATATGTATTGTAGTTTAATTTAGAATATGCATTCTCATCATCATCATATTCATCATTAATCTCACCTACTATTTCTTCCAAAATATCCTCCAAAGTTATCAATCCACTAGTTCCTCCAAACTCATCAACAACAATAGCTATATGTACTTTGTTTTCTTGAAACTCTCGCAACAAATCATCTATTTTCTTTGTTTCAGGAACAAAATACGGAGGACGTATAAGACTTTGCCATCTAAAATTAGACAATTTCTGCAAATGTGGCAACAAATCCTTAATATAAAGTATTCCCCTTATATTATCAGTACTATCTTGATATACAGGTATTCTGCTATAACTGTTGTCAACAATACATTTCAGCACATCATCATAAGAACTTTTAATATCTATATCAAAAATGTCCTGACGTGATGTCATTACTTCTTTAGCTGTTTCATCACCAAATCTTATAATACCTTTGAGCATACTCTGCTCATCTTTTATATCATCCTTGTCGGTAAGTTCCAAAGCCTGCTCCAAATCATCAACACTTAACTGTCGGTTTTTCTTTTGAACTACTTTTTCCGCAAGAAGTCCACTAGCAATAAGCACCCATTCTAAAGGCCAGAAAAACTTTCGTAATATCAAAATACCATTAACAGACATTCGACAGAACTTCAATGAATCCTGACGACTATATATCTTCGGCATTATCTCACCGAAAAGCAACAATAAGAACGTTAATAAAACAGTTTTGGTGATAAACTCAAACCAAAAAGCTCTTGCACCAAATTTGAATAAGGAATCAAAAATTAAGTTGCAAAGCATTATAATAAGGACATTAACAAAATTGTTTGTAATTAGAATTGTCGCCAATGTACGTTCACTATCATTACGCAACATTTCGATATTTCTGTCCTTTGAACTTTTTTCTGTGTCAAGTGATGCTATATCAGTCGGAGTGAGACTGAAGAAAGCTATCTCTGAGCCACTTGCAAAACCAGATAACAATAGTAATACCACTGTCAACACAGCAGTTAATAATATTCCAACCGATGGGGATTGAAAAGTGATATCAGATAACCCTTCAGTAAAAAATGTTATATCCAATTTTGTAAGTTTATATCTAATTTAAAACGGTAATACAGAACTATCTTCATTATCAGAATCATCAGAAACGTTTTGACCATCATTCTCATTCATATTCTGATTACGATTCCCATTCATAGATTCATTAGGCACATTGTTGTCAGCTTCTTGAGCATTCATCTTAGGAGACAATAATTCCATATTCTCAGCAAGAATTTCTGTAACATATCTACGCAGCCCTTTATGGTCATCATAGCTACGATATCTTATACGCCCTTCTATATAGAGTCTGTCGCCTTTGTGAACATACTTCTCCACAATTTTTGCAAGACCACTCCATGCTAAAACAGTATGCCAATCTGTATGATCTGGTACTTTTGTCCCATTTTGAAGAACATAACCACGTTCTGTTGTTGCCAAAGAAAACTGTGCAACAGCTTGATCCGTATCGTAATACCTTACATCCGGATCCTTACCGACATACCCTATAAGCATTACCTTGTTCATATTCCAAAATGATTTAAAATATCAAATTATTTTATTTCCACATTCCAAGATACTTGAAATGAAAACTCTTACCTTTCGCTGACGGGAATTGTGATCTGCCATCCACTCTTCCACGCAGATAATCAACAATACGCGTATAACAGTCCTGGCCAGAATTAGCCTTACACTGTGCTACGAAATGCGTATCGCGATATTCATGCTTACCAGTAGAAGGAATCATAACCACACGCTTAAAGTCAATAACACCTTCATACCAACCAGGTTGGGTTTCAGTAAGACGTGTCATTGCTGATGCGGCTAAATCATGCTTTTCCACAATTGGTGCGGTTGGACGTAATGCCTTTTTCTCTTTGAAATCTGCCATAGTTGCTGCTGTTGTCTTTATAATAATGAAATAGACACGCTGGCGCACTTTGTATCTTTTTGGATAAAAAACATCACTAGCGACGTAGTCACGAATATCTGCTTCCAAGTCCTGATTTAAACCTATTTCAGGAATAGAAACTAAAAAATCAAGAGCTTCTTCCACATTAGACACTAATGTTTCTTGATCAAAATATCTTAAATATAAGTTCATTGAATTGTATGTTTCCCTTTGAAAAAAAAGAGCGGAAAACGGGACTCGGACCCGCGACCCCGACCTTGGCAAGGTCGTGCTCTACCAACTGAGCTATTTCCGCAGAGAAATATAATAATAATTACGATGGTGAAGAGGAGGAGACTCGAACTCCCACGAAACAATTTTCACTACCCCCTCAAAGTAGCGCGTCTACCAATTCCGCCACCTCTCCAACTATGTAATGCATTCTGAATAAATAGTGCCCAGAACAGGACTCGAACCTGCACGTCGTAAAACACACGCACCTGAAACGTGCGCGTCTACCAATTCCGCCACCTGGGCAGGTTTAAGAAGAATCCTTCCTATTTGGCTCTATTCAGAATGTTGAGCGGAAAACGGGACTCGAACCCGCGACCCCGACCTTGGCAAGGTCGTGCTCTACCAACTGAGCTATTTCCGCATTATCCTAATCAAATAGGAGCATTTCTCTAAATGCGGTTGCAAAGGTAAGGCTTTTTTTTTAACTTGCAAACTTTTTGAGTTTTTTTTTCATCAAAATATATTATTTACATTAATCCATTCTATTTTTATAGTCTTCATAATCGTACTTACGCAAAATTTCCAATGTGCCATCAAGATGTACAATACCAATTGACGGATGAGTAATTCCATTGAATGTATTGGTTTTTACTGTAGTATAATGCAACATATCCTCAAAAATAACATTCTCTCCTATCTGCAATTCATGATCAAACTTCCAATAGCTCATAAAATCCCCACTCAAACAAGAATTTCCACCTAGTCTATATGTAAAAGGTGATGAAGCATTTTCATCGCAATGTTTAGCAAATCTCACAACAGGGAAATATGGCATTTCAAGACAATCAGGCATGTGACAAGTAAAGCTAACGTCTAAAATAGCTGTTTTAATATCATGATCTTCTACAATATCTACAACTTGTGAAACTAATTCTCCAGTCTGCCAAGCAAAAGCACTACCTGGTTCAAGAATTATTTTCAACCACGGGTAACGCTCATGAAACTCTTTCAATGTCTTAACAAGTAATACTGTGTCATAATCATCACGTGTCATAAGATGTCCGCCGCCAAAATTAATCCATTTAATTTGTGGGAACCATTTTGAAAACTTTTTTTCTATATGAACCAATGTGCGTTCAAACACATCAGCACCACTCTCACAATGGCAATGACAATGAAATCCGTCAATATCTGTAGGTAAATGTTCTGGCAGTTTTTCTGCAGAAATTCCAAAACGTGTACCTGGAGCACATGGATTGTAAAGCAATGTATCTACCTCTGAATATTCTGGATTTACACGTAGTCCAAAACTGATATTTTCGTTAACAGACCGCGCGCGTTCATGATAACGCTCATATTGAGTCATTGAATTAAACTGCAAATGACTAGAACACCTTGCTATATCATCTATTTCATAATCGGTGTAAGCTGGTGAAAAAGTATGCGCTTTATTTCCAAATACTTCATAAGACAATTTGGCTTCTGATAGAGAACTTGCAGTAGTGGCACTTATATATTCCTTGAAAATAGGAAAAGTTTTCCAAAGAGCATAAGATTTGAACGCTAATATTATCTCAACGTCAGCATCTTTGGCAACATTTGATATAAGCTTAAGATTATTACGCAGTTTCTTTTCTTCCAATATATATATAGGCTCATTGATGCCTGAAAAATCAGTAATATCGATATTCATTATTGATAATAATTATTTTTATTATGCAAAGATAACTTTTTAATACGATATAATTGCTTATTTGAGAGAATTTTCATACTTTTGCACGTGAAAACTAGAAATGCAATGAAGCTGATTATAATGACAAAATCCACATTTTTTGTGGAAGAAGACAAAATTCTTGTCTCACTCTTCGACGAGGGATTGGATAACCTTCATCTTTACAAACCAGGTTCGTCTCCCCTATATGCAGAGAGGCTGATTTCATTAATTCCCGAAGAATACTATAGTAAGATAACCGTTCACGATCACTTTTATCTTAAAAATGAATATAAACTTGGTGGTATTCATCTTGACACACCAAATTTAGAGATTCCAAAGGGATATAAAGGTAGAATCAGTCAAAATTGTGACAACTTAGAAAACCTAAGAGATATTAAGAAAAAATCTGATTACGTCTTTCTGAAGAACATTTTTGATTGTATTGAATTTAGTGATGAAAAATCATCATTTACTAATGATCAACTTGTAGATGCATATAAGAAAGGACTTATTGATAAGAAGGTTTATGCGCTAGGCGGTATGAGCATTGACAATATTAAATATGCCAAGGACTTAGGATTTGGTGGTGTTGTCATTTGCGGTGATCTTTGGAACAGATTCAACATACACAACGAAACTGACTATAAAGAACTAATCTTGCATTTTGAAAAATTGAGAAAGGCTGTAGGCTAATCTTAAATCATAAAGAAAGTACATATATTCAATATAAACGCTAATAGAAATGAGTGAAAATAACTCTTTTTTGGTTTTCTCAGGTACAAAAACAAGATATCTTGCTGAAAAGATTTGTGCCAGTTTGGGATGCCCGTTAGGTAACTTAGTTGTAACAAAGTTTTCTGACGGAGAATTTGCCGTATCTTACGAACAATCAATCCGTGGACGCGACGTATTTTTAGTACAAAGTACATTTCCAAATTCCGACAATTTAATGGAATTACTCCTTATGATTGATGCTGCGAAGCGAGCTTCTGCACGCCATATCATTGCTGTTGTTCCATATTTCGGATGGGCTCGTCAGGATCGTAAGGACAAGCCAAGAGTCAGCATCGGTGCTAAACTTGTAGCAGACTTATTAAGAGTTGCAGGAATAGACCGGTTGATAACAATGGATTTACATGCAGACCAGATTCAAGGTTTCTTTGATGTTCCTGTTGATCATCTTTATGCTTCGGGAGTAATTCTTCCTTATCTTTTGGGATTGCGTCTCGAGGATTTGGTTATTGCCTCTCCTGATGTTGGTGGTTCCAAGCGCGCAAATACATATGCTAAATATCTAGGTTGTCCACTCGTTTTATGTAACAAAACTCGTGCAAGAGCTAATGTTGTTGCCAGCATGCAGATTATTGGTGATGTAAAAGACAAAAACGTTGTCATCATTGATGATATGGTTGATACTGCTGGTACGATAACAATGGCTGCCGACATTATGAGAAACGCTGGTGCAAAGACTGTTCGTGCATGTGCTTCTCACTGCGTTATGAGTGGTCCAGCTTCTGAACGTGTACAGAATTCTGCCCTTGAGGAAATTGTTTTCACTGATTCTATTCCTTATTCTAACCGTTGCGCTAAAGTCAAGCAGTTGTCTGTTGCAGAAATGTTTGCAGAAACTATACGTCGCGTTGTTGACAACAAGAGTATATCTTCACAATATATTGTATAATATTAATATATTATAGTATTAAAAGGTCGCATAGAAAATTCTATGCGACCTTTTTTATAACATTCTAATATAAGTAAGATCAGTATATACTAATCTTACTTATTTATGTTTATTAGTCAAGCCACTTTATATAGCAGAAATCTTGACGATGAGGCAAATTAGCATTCTTTGGATACATACGAACACAACTACGGAATGCACCAGCTTGATCAGGTTCAACTTGAGCCTCGAAAGTATAATTATTACCTTCATGACCTACCATTTTAAATTGATGTATGGCATATATCTGATGATCGTCATTACTCTTGTCGTTTTTCAACATAACAAGCTCCAAACCAATAGCATTATTAAGTCCTTGTTCGTCAATTACATACTTTACAGAATACTTGACTCCTGTTTCACCACCATTTTCAAGTAAAGATGTATCTTTACTGACAACATTGATTGAATCCCAACGCTCAGCTACAGTTTCCTTCCATTGTGCTATTTCCTTGGCAAGACTATTATCATTCTCAGCAAGTTTCTTTGAACGAATAGCTTGTCGTCCATAGAACTTATCATAATAATCATCCAACTGGCGCTTCATAGTATAATGAGGTGCAATTGTTGCAATTGAATTTTTCACAACCTTAATCCACTCTTCACTATATCCTTTCTTATTATGATTATAATAAAGAGGTATGATATCATTCTCAAACAAACTATAGATAGTAGCCGCATCAAGTTGATCTTGGTATGCCTGATTTTCATAAGTACGCTTCTGAGGGAGAGCCCAACCAGCACCTTTACGATATCCTTCAACCCACCATCCGTCAAGGACAGAAAGATTCACAACACCATTCATCTCGGCCTTTTCGCCAGATGTACCAGATGCCTCGAGTGGACGTGTTGGAGTATTCATCCAAATATCAACGCCCGAAACTAAGCGACGCGCCAACTGCATGTCATAATCCTCAAGGAAAATAATCTTACCAAGAAATTCAGGGCGTTGACTTATCTCATATATTCTCTTTATAAGTCCTTGACCGGCACCATCTGCTGGGTGGGCCTTACCAGAGAAGAAGAATAAAACAGGATGTTCTGGATCATTAACCAACTTAGAAAGGCGATCTAAATCAGTAAACAATAGATGAGCACGTTTGTAAGTTGCAAAACGACGACAGAAACCTATCATCAATGCATTTGGATTAATACGCTGCAAGAGTGAAACAACACGTGCCGGATCACCCTGATTACGTAACCAAGACTCCGTAAACTTCTCACGTATGTAATCTACTAGCTTCTGTTTTAATGCCATACGGGTTTTCCAGATTTCATCATCTGAAACATTGTATATTCCGTGCCAAATTTCTTCATTACTTTGATCGTTCATGAAGTTTGGATCAAAATACTTATCGTATATCTTACGCCATTCCGTTGCAGTCCATGTTGGGAAATGTACACCGTTGGTAACATAACCAACATGATTTTCTTCAGGGAAATATCCATTCCACAATGGAGCAAACATTTTCTGACTAACCCAACCATGCAATTTACTTACACCATTTACTTCCTGACAGGTATTACATGCAAATGTAGACATGCAGAAACGCTCTCCATGATCATCTGGATTTTGACGTCCCATACCAATAAACTCATCCCAAGATATACCTAACTTTGCAGGATATCCTCCCATGTATTTACCAAAAAGTGATTCTTCAAAATAATCATGACCAGCAGGAACAGGAGTATGCACTGTATAGAGTGAAGATGCGCGAACAAGCTCAATAGACTGATTGAAAGTTAGTCCAGAATCAACATAATCACAAAGACGTTGAAGATTACACAATGCTGCATGACCTTCATTACAATGATACACATCTTTCTTTATACCAAGTTTTTTAAGCGTTAGAATACCGCCTATACCCAATAAAATTTCTTGTTTAAGACGATTTTCCCAATCACCACCGTATAAAGAATGTGTAATAGGTTTGTCAAACTCGGAATTCATTTCATTATCAGTATCAAGAAGATAAAGACTGATACGACCTACATTAACACGCCAAACATAAGCATGAACCAAATAATTAGTATAAGGGATATCAACGATAACGGGATTTCCATTCTCATCAAGCTGTCGCTCTATTGGAAGAGAATTAAAATTCTGTGCATCATATTTGGCAATCTGTTGCCCATCGATACTTAAGCTCTGTGTAAAGTAACCATAGCGATAAAGAAAACCTACCGCACAAAGGTTCACATTACTGTCAGATGCCTCTTTCAGGTAATCACCTGCTAGCATACCAAGACCGCCTGAATAAATTTTTAATACCTGGCTCAAACCATATTCCATACTGAAGTAAGCTACAGAAGGACGCTTGCTATCTGGCTTAGTATCCATATAAGCACGGAAGTCAGCATATACTTCTTTTACTTTCTTCATAATAGCTTTATCCTTTACGATAGCTTCCTTACGCTCATAACTAAGTCGTTCAAGAAGTACAACAGGATTTAACACAGCTTCCTCAAAAATGTTCGCGTCAAGACTTTTAAACAGGTTTCTAGCCTCATAGTTCCATGCCCACCACATATTGTGTGCAATTTCATCAAGGCACTTCAACTGCTCCGGAAGTCTAGACTTCACAGTCAACTCCTTCCATTGAGGAGTGTTAACGTAATCTGCTTTAATTTTCATAAATCTCAAATTTATATTTTATCTCAAAAAAATCTTTCAAACTCTATTTGATGCTTTTTGCAATGCAAAGTCATATGCATCATAATAATACTTGATAAACTTACTCCACAAAGCTTTTTTAGAAAGGCTTTGAGCATTATTGCGTATTTTTTTTATATCTGCATTTGGCAATAATGCAAATCTATATATAGTATCTGCTATATCATTAACAACCTGATCATAATTATAATCAGTACGGTGCACGACTTCTACACCATCCTCTAGCTTGCTCACATCCCCTTTTACGGTATTTGCCCAAAGTCCAAAACCTGCTAAATCAGTGGTTATACATGGCACTTTAAATGCAATTGCTTCAAGAGGAGTATATCCCCATGGCTCATAATATGAAGGGTATACACACATATCATTACCTAAAACAACATCATAATAATGCATATCCACAATGCCATCGTCCCCAGTAAGATAGCATGGAATAAAAATAAGTTTAACATTGTCATGTATTGAATTTTTCATACCAAGATGCTGCATCATCCCCAGCACATTATCATTATCCATATTGTGCAACCAATGCGTAACGTTAGGAACATCCAAAGGGGTATCAAAACTCATTCCGCTATTTAATCGTTCACGGAGATCTTCTCTAGGAGCAGATACCCAACCAGGCACTTCAATAAAAGCGAGAATCTTTCTTTTAAGATTGTCTATCTTGCCCAATCTATTAATGGCATCTATAAAAACATCAATACCTTTATTACGGAATTCATATCTTCCACTTGTAGATACAATTATCGTGTCATCATCATATTCAGATCCAGTAAGTGCATTTGCTATACTCAAAAGACGCTTACGAGCATTTTTACGTTTTCTGATATATTCAGCACCTGAAGGAACAAAATCATCATCAAAGCCATTAGGTAAAACTACATCTACAGCTTTATCTAATAATTCTCTTGACTCTACTGCTGTTATATCGCTTACAGTTGTAAAACAATCTACATACAAAGCTGTTTGTTTTTCTATAGAATGCTTACTCTGCATATTCAATTCACCTGCCATTTGATCACCATTATAAGCCCAAAGATATTCATACAAAGGCTTATTATTGCCAGCTATACTTCTTCCTATACTTGTGGCATGAGTAGTGAATATAGTTGCTATCTGTGGCAATACATGGTTTATATACAGCAGTCCTAGTCCTGCCATCCATTCATTTCCCTGATATACAACTTTTGAAGACTTATCTATATTATCGTTATAAAAACTTTCAACAACCTTTCCGGCAGCATAAGAGAACATGGATGCTTCATCATAATCCCCATAAGCATGAAGACTATCCACATGATAATAATCCCACAAATTGCTGTAGATTTCGTTTTTAACTTTAAAATATGGAGAAAAATCCACCAATATGACAATTGGATTGCCTGGAACATTCCACCTTCCAACCCTTACTTTCATTCCAGATTTACAAGCCTTAATACGCCAATCTAAAAATAAAGTTGTATCCTCTGTAAAATAAGGACAAACATTATCTAAAGACCAACAGTCTGGACCTATGAATATCACGTGGTCCATAAATTCGTCTTGTAAAGTTTTTGCCCTCGTAGAAAGCACAGTATAAATGCCTCCAACTTTGTTGCAGACTTCCCAACTAGACTCAAATATATAATCAGGAATATTGATATTTTTCCCCATACATAAACAAATAAAAGTCGTACAAAGATAATATAAAATTCGAAAAAAGCAAACTTTAAGAACTATATTTTAATAAATTACGCTCTTTTCTTGATATAAACTATTATCTTTGCCAATAACTAAATTTCGATATATGAAGAAGATTATAATTTCTGTATTAGTAGCATTTTTCACTGTTTCAGCAAATGCTCAGGGAAGCTCTATTTTCAAGGGTTATATATATAATGGAGAGTACCAAGTGTACATCAACATGGATCTCTATAAAAATAACATCACCGTTCCTAATCAAGAAATATATGGTGAACTACCAGGTTATTTCGGAGCAAACAGAGATACAAGAAAATGGCTATTCACAAGTGCAGAAATTACAGATTCTACGACCGCAAAACTAGAGATAACAAATGATTACGGTAGTGAAGACCTTGAAGCTACACTCAAAAAGTTACCAAATGGAACTTATGAACTAGAACAGAGAGAAGGTAGTACTATGAAAATTGCAGTAAACAGGAAGTGGGTAAAAATTCCAAAGAAGATTATCTTTACAAAAAGATAATTCCAAAAATAACAAACAGATCAATCAGATATATATGATTAATTAATTTTATCGTAGGTATCAGATTAAGATTATCAATAATAGATATCAGATTTAGGATAAGTCCCAAAAACGTGTTCAGCATAATCCCCAACTGTGTGACAGCTCGGATTATATAAACACAAAAAAGCCTCGAAAGATATCTCTATCCTCGAGGCTTCAGTAAAAGAAGGCGGCTTCCTACTCTCCCGCATTGCATTGCAGTACCATCGGCGCAAGTGGGCTTAACTTCTCTGTTCGGAATGGGAAGAGGTGGGACACCACAGCAATAACCACCTGATATGGGTTATGACGTATTTTTCACAAGCAAACCGTAAGGAAC